>Ga0209181_10000002_pt1 | contig 478495 bp, 420 predicted proteins | sample MAT05_FD_187208 | JGI IMG/M metagenome (GOLD analysis project Ga0209181, IMG submission 187208) | Freshwater microbial communities from Lake Fryxell liftoff mats and glacier meltwater in Antarctica - MAT-05 (SPAdes) (version 2) | ecosystem: Environmental > Aquatic > Freshwater > Ice > Liftoff...
TAGAATAGTTGTTGGAAGCGTTTCCATTTCTACCTCCTGAGCTTAGCTGAAAAAACACTATATGCTATAGTTAACATACCCCATTAATTAAAAGCTAAACCTGAGCTTTGCTAAAGTGATAGGCAAACCTATGTATACATATTAGACCGTCGTCTAGTGCTGCCAAGGTCTGGTTGGTTAAATTGTTTCTCTGGTCTGCAGACTGCCACAGGCTTGAGCACAGGTGCGGCCGATGTCTTCAGCCAGGTTAGTTCGTGTGGGCTGCCATCCCAGGCTGCGGCTTTTTACGCCCAGCACGCGAGAATTGGACCCCAGGGCAAATACCGCGGCCCCGTATCCAAGCTTGGAACTGGCTTCTTCCACAGCCCAGGGAGCCACTGGAGCGGCAATTTTAAGGGCGCTGCGAATAGTTTCAGCAATGAATTTAAATGTGGTTTCACCATTTTCAGCAAAGAGAAAAACTCCTCCTTGCGGTGCCAGCTCAAGTACTTTGAGAAAGAGAGCGGCTACGTCATCTATGTGCACCGTAGACCAGACATTCTCGCCCCGGCCGATGCACTTGGCGATGCCGCTTTCAATTGCTTCATTGACGAGGTTAGGTATTTGCTGGCTTTCGCTTTTGAGCCCGCTGCCTTTGCCATAAATCAAGCAAGGGCAAATAACTGCTGTGCGCAAATTATTTTGGGCTGCTTGCAAGATCATTTTATCGATGGCAAAACGACTTTCTTTCAAGGGGTCAGGGCAGAAATAGCTGTTTCTGTCGTAGATGCTCTCATCGTATTTTTTTCCTGATTTTTGACCGTTGGCTCGATCTGAAACAATGCTTGAACCGCTGGTGTGAATAAAGAGTTTGTCTGAGTCTTTGAGCGCCCCCAGTAATGTCTCTACAACCTTTTGATTGTCTGAATCGGCGGCATTGATGACGATATCGGCCTTGTCGGCACAGTCTTTGAGCAGTTCGCTGTCTTCAAGATCCCCTACAACGGCGTCTATCCCTATTGCTTTAAGCTTATCTATGTTGCTTTCATGCCTGGTTAGACCGCGCACCTGATAACCGGCTTCAACCAATCTGGCTGTTACAGATCCGCCGATATAGCCGGCGACGCCGGTAATGAAAACTTTCTTCGTCATGGTCAGTTCTTGGCCCTTAAGTGCAGAAAACTGCGTTAACGCACCCTGTTAACGCAGCTTCTGATTATACGCTAATGCTCTTAGCGCAATCCTCCCGAAATCATAAGGCTTTCGCCTGTGATCCAGGAAGAATCTGGTGAAGCGAAAAACACCACAGTTGGTGCGATGTCTTGCGGCTGACCGATGCGGCCAAGCGGGGTTTCGGGTTCTTTTTTTTTGTGGAATTCGCTTTCTTTCGAAGCTGAAATCAGACGCGCCAGTTCAACTATCCACATGCGGCTTTCCTTTTTTTGTACTTATATAATTGGCTTTCTTGCCGCACATTCTGCAGTCGTATATATTGAAAAGACGATAAGGCCATATTAGACCGGTCGTCTATTTTTTGTCAACCCTCCTTCGCTTTCAGGTACAGTTCTTTATATGAGCACCATCCTGGTGATCGGCTGCGTGTCCTTCGACACTGTGCACCTCGACCAAATTGCCCCGCGCAAGAGCCATCAAACCATCGGGGGCGCAGGGCTGTACACCGCTCTGGCAGCAGCAAGAGCCGGTGCCACTGTCACCCTTTATGCTCCTAAGCCCTTTCCCATGCCCGAAGCACTTGCGCCTCTAGATGCCGTTCTAAACTGGATTGGCCCGCAAGTTGCCGTAGCGGATATGCCTACCCTGGAAATTATTCACCACGGTAATGATCGCGCTACATTAGTTGGCGCATCTTGGGGGGCCGAAAACTTATTGTCGCCGGATGATTTGCAGACCCTTGTCACAGATACGCATTTTGATATAGCGCACATTGCTGCTCTGCCAACCGCCGAGAGACAACTGCAGTTTATGCGTTCGCTCAAAGCATTTAAAGCCAATCAAGTAATTTCAGCCGGCACTTACGCCCGTGCTATTGAAGCAGCAGCACCGGCTGTCAAAGAATTGCTCAATGGAGTAGACGCCTTTTTTATGAACAGCAACGAAGCAAGAATGCTGTATGGCGAAGAGAAAATCGTGCCGGGTGAATATCAGCTTATTTTTGTCACTGATGGCGCCCGTGGTGCCGATGTTTTTTTATCAAACGAGCCGGATGCCACCCCTCAGCATGTTACTGCCGAAGTGGTAGACGTGATAGATCCAACCGGCGCCGGTGATTCGTTCTGTGGTGGGGCTCTAGCCGGCCTTACTCTTTATGTCAGCCCCGTGGCCGCAGCTCAAGTCGGAACGCTGGTGGCTTCGAAAAGCATTGAATATGTCGGGCCGGCGATTTACTTTATTGAAGATCAAGAACAAAATCAAGATCAAGATTGTTAGAGCGGCCTCTATTTCTTTTTGTGCTCGCGATCGTATTTTGCCCGGTCGTCTCTCAATGTTTTGAGCCGGCCGAGCAAGTTTTCATTAACTGGAATATCTGTCTTCTGGTAGTGAAAATTAGTAAAGACAAAATTGCCGTTGCTATAAATCAGTTCAGCCGTGACAGCCGGTTCTTTAGCAATTTTATTTTCGGTGCGATCGAACATCGGCACAAGATAGGTTGCGCCTTTAGTGGTGACAGCGCCAGCGACATATTTATTAGTATCGCTTTGTGTGGCTAATATAGGGTCAAAATCAAGGCCGACAATTTCGTCTTTAACTTTGGCCGAGGCGGCTGAGTCTGCTTTTAATTGTTTTGCCAGTTCAGCGCTGAACGATTGAGGTTTCATGGTAAGAATTTTGTCTAATGAAGCAGGCCCGGTCTTCAGGTTCATCTGTACCACGTACCAGTTATAAAAGTTTTGTACAAAATCACTGCAAGATTTAGCATTGTTGGCCACAGCAGACTTTTGTAATGAGGCCGCCGGTTTGGCCTGAACAGGGGCCGTGCATGTGGTAACCATAATTAGTACCAGAGCCGGTGCCAGAGCCAAAGCTGAGATTTTCATTTTACTCCCTTATCAGCGAGAAATTATTGCAGTTCAATGTAAATTACTGCAGTTCAATATGGCCATTGTATTTGAGCCAGAAAAGTAAGCCGCCCGAGACGCAGAACATCAGAGCCAGGCACATGTAATAACCAAATGGTGCGTGCACTTCAGGTATAACGAAATTCATGCCGTAAATACCGGCGATTAAACTTGGCGGCAAAAACAGAGTGGCAATCATGGTCAAAATTGTGGTGGTGCGATTGGTGCGCAAACTGAGACCGGAAACGTACACATCCATCAGATTGTAAGACATGGCTCTGTAGGTCTCAAAAAGTCGAATGACTGCGTTGGTTTCGTCCTGGCGAAAAGCGATATGTTGCTTGCCCACTTCGGTCATCAGTGGATTGGTAGAGCGCTGCAGCGCCAGCAAAACCGTCTCTACCGGCCAGACTTGATTGAGATAAATCCAGATCACTTGTTGGGCGCGGTTAATGAGCTCAAGCTCTCGTTTGCCAGGGTTGAGAATAATTTTGTTTTGAATTTCTTCCAGTCGATTGCCGCCAAGTTTGAGCAATTCTACGTAGCTATTGATGGTGTCTTCAATCAAGGTGGCTGCCAGCCTGTCTACACCGATGTTGGCGAAATGCTCACCTTTTTCCATTAGTTTGTGGCTGACCAGAGCAAAGGCATTATCGTGGCTAAACTGACGGGTAATAAGCAACTTGCTGGTCATGAAAAAGTTGATGGTTTCAATGGCATCAACCTGATCGCTAATTGACGGCCGGGCCAGCGACCAGAACATGCCGTTATGATAATCTTCAAAAAATGAGTCTCGGTGAGGGCTGCGGATCAGCTTCATCTGCTCGTCGGTGAGATCGAGAAAATCGTAGAGATGTTTCCAGAAATCATCCCCGAGTGTGCCAGAGAGATGCAGCCAGATCACATCTTTGTTTGCTCTTTTTTGCTCAAGATCGGCGAAATCAAAAAATCCCGCTTCCACCAGGCCGTCTTGATCGAGACAAAAGAGCTTGATTCGAAGCTCCAGCGAATCGGGTAAGCACGGCACCATTGTTAAAGTGGCAGGAGAGAAAGTCAATCTTCCCTGGTTAAAAGGCAATTCCTTCATCAGATCCTCATGGCACTAACCGACCCAAACGACCGCCCTTATCATCGCAGCATTTTGCCTTAAGCCAAACCCTTATAGAAGAGAAATGGAACGATTCGGAAAATTGCCAGTCATTTTAGCTCTAGTAGGCAACGGTGAACTGTTAGAAGGCGGAGTAAGCATACATGGCAACGAAACTTAGCTCTGAAAATCTCAAGAGATACAGAGATATTACTTGGCTTCTCTTAAAGTACGGCAATTCTGACCTGGTTAAACATGCCGGTAACATGGACGACGCTCTTGGCATTGACGCTGACGCTGCCGCGCCTGACACTCCTGCCAAAGCTAACGAACTGGCCGATGATTTAGAAAAACTTGGTCCGGCATTTGTCAAGCTCGGTCAGGTACTCTCAACAAGACCCGACTTTTTGCCCCCTGCTTATATCGAAGCACTTTCACGCTTGCAAGATAATTGCGAACCAGTGGCATTTGTTGATATTGAACGCACAATAGTTTCTGAGCTTGGTGTACGTATATCGAAAGCTTTTTCTGAATTCAATCAAGTGCCTGTGGCGGCAGCGTCTTTGGGACAGATTCACCACGCCTTAATGCGCGACGGCCGCGAAGTAGCAGTAAAAGTGCAAAGGCCCGGCATACGCGACATTATCGTCCAAGACTTGCAAATATTATCTGACGTTGCCGATTTCTACGACCAGCATACTGAGGCTGGAAGACGTTATGAGTACGGGTTGATGCTCGATGAATTTCGCAAGTCGATTTTAGCTGAGCTCGATTATCGCAAAGAAGCTCACAATTTAGAGACCATGAAACATAATTTGCGCGAGTTCGATTTGATAGTGGTGCCCACTCCTATCAACGATTTCACCACGTCTAGAGTATTGACCATGGATTTCATTCAAGGTAAAAAAATTACCAGCATTACTCCTCTGGAATTGCTTGAAATCGACGGCGCTCCCCTGGCCGAGCAGGCTTTCCAGGCCTATCTTAAACAGATTTTGGTTGACGGTTTTTTCCACGCCGATCCTCATCCCGGCAATGTACTTCTCACCAGCGATAAGAAAATAGGCCTGCTGGACTTGGGCATGGTGGCAAGACTGACACCATCGATGCAAGGAAAATTGCTGCAGTTGATTCTGGCCATCAGTGAAGGTCGGTCAGATGCTACAGCCGACATCGCTTTTGATATCGGTACGCGTAGACCCAATTTTGACGAACTTGATTGTCGCAAGCAAATTGCCGACCTGGTGCAAAATCATGTGGGCTCAAGCATCGGCGAGATGCAAATTGGCCGAGTGGTTCTAAATATTACAAAGTCAGCCGGTGACTGTGGTATTCGCGTGCCTTCCGAACTGACCATGCTTGGTAAAACACTGCTCAATTTAGACCAAGTGGGCCGCACGCTCTATCCCGATTTTGATCCCAACGCCTCAGTGCGCCGCCACGCTGCCAATATCATGCAGCAACGAATGCTCAAGGATATTTCGCCCGGCCATATGTTCACCAGCATCTTAGAAGCCAAATCTTTCGCTGAAAAATTTCCTTCACACATCAATAGAATTCTTGATCTGGCATCTAATAATAATTTGTCGGTCAAAGTAATTGACGAACCTTTGCTGGTTGATTCTTTTCAGAAAGTAGCCAACCGCATCAGTTTGTCGTTGATTCTGGCGTCTTTAATTGTTGGAGCGGCGCTGCTGATGCGCGTCTCCACCAGATTTACGATTTTGGGTTATCCCGGTCTGGCTATTTTGTGCTTTCTCGCAGCTGCAGCGGGTGGCATAGCAATGGCCGTGCAAATTCAATTTTATGATCAACGGCCGCAAAAATTTGGCGCAGATAAACCGCTGCCCAAGCAATAAAGCGTTAGAAGAATATCCTTCCGGATTATTCGATGATGTACTCAATCCAGTATTCCGAGCGCTCTTTCCAGGCGCAAGGCTCGTTGCCGCAGGTCAGAGTGACGCGCGAAGCGTTGGAATCAATTTCGATAATGTTAAAGCCATCACGCACAGCGTCAATGGTTTCAGCGTATTTCTCGAATTTTTGAATCGGCTTTTTGCACTCCGGACATATCATTTTCTTGTTGGCGACTGCGTCTTTAATTTTCTGAAGCGACATGACATCCCCAATTTTCATACGACTTTGATAGCTTACCGCAAAGGGGTTTGCAATTACCTGTTGGCGAGATCTTTTTTCAGGTAGTAGACTTCGATCATGGCCGTTAATTCTCAAATCGAGTGGACTGACGCAACCTGGAATCCGGTCACCGGCTGTACCAAGATTAGCCCCGGTTGCGGGCATTGTTATGCTGAGACATTCGCCGAACGCTTTCGCAATGTGCCCGGCCATCCTTATGAACAGGGCTTCGACTTAAAATTGTGGCCTGACAGACTGTCTTTGCCCCTGACGTGGCGCAAACCCAAACGCATTTTCGTTAACTCTATGAGTGACCTTTTTCATAAAAATGTGCCTGAAGAGTACATCGCCCAGGTCTTCGCCACCATGAAGGCAGCCCACTGGCATCAGTTTCAGGTGCTGACGAAAAGGGGCCTATTGAGCAAATTGATTTAAGTGGAATAGATTTGGTGATTGTGGGCGGTGAGTCTGGTGGTCACGCCCGGCCCATGGCCGAGGAGTGGCTGCGCGCCATGCGTGATCATTGCCAGCGGCAGGGTGTGGCCTTTTTCTTCAAGCAATGGGGCGGCGTAAATAAGAAGAAAACCGGACGTCTGTTGGATGGCCGTACCTGGGACTCCTTGCCCCAGCGGGCAGGCACTAAAAATCTTTGATTGCCCATTGGGTTTAACTTTCACGTCTTATTCACGTGTCCGTCACTATTATTAACTTCCTGCAACACAAGTGCCGAGGAACGTTATGGTAGCCGGTCAGACTCTCGAACAACCTCAATCATCGCCAGAGAAACGTCTGGATAGCGCTGATAATAAGACTATCAACACGCTTCCCGATGTGGATCGTGTTTCGTTGCTGAGCCGATATAGGTCTCCCGAACCCATCAAGCTTGATGATTCATTTCCAAAACTTACTATCAGCGGTTGGGAAAAACAGTTACCTGGCGCTGAGGGCGACAAGCAACCCCAGGCTCCTCTGACTAAAGAGCAGAGAATCGACAGCGCCAAGCAGGCCCTTGAGTCTCCTGAATCTAGCGTCAAACAGAAGATGGAAGCTATGTCTTCTCTCCATAACGATCTTGATAAAACCAACGGCAGAGTGCGCGTTAGTTTGAAAGACAATGGCGTTGAGCGTGATTTTGAAATCATTCGCCAGCAAGCCGGTAAAAATGTGACCATGTTGCAATTGCGTTCAGCTGAAGCAAATGGCGCCTCCCACCCGGTATTGCGTGGGGTTGAGCGCAACGGCGAGTTTGAACAGCAACGTAACAAGAACGGCAGTAAAGCTGATTTCCGTGGCGACTGGTGGTCTGCTAACGCTAAAGACAGCACTATTGCTAAATTCGGCCCAGGTGATAAACCGAGTAAAGTCGAAGTCAAACCAGTGGTAAAGCCAGAGTCAGAAGTTAAACCTGAACCAAGACCAGTTAGGCCAGAAGCTAAACCAGAAGTCGTGCTGCCCGAAGTTGGGCCGGTACCTGAACAACGTGACTTCAATCCGGCCGCAAAAGTTAAACCTGAAGTCGAGCCTGAAGTCGAGCCGCGCAAGAAGCGCGAAGACGTAGTTATTCCATGGAAGAAAGATCGCAACAGTAGCGAAAAACCATCCGGCGATAAAACTGTAGAAGCAGGGGAACATTCATCGTTCTACTCGCGCCAAAAAGATAGCTTCAGCTGTGCCGGAATTGCTGCGGGCATGATGTATGCCAAAGAACGCAAAGGCAGACCACTGACTGATTCTGAAAACCATAGATTCAAGCAACTGACGGGCACCACTTCGCATGGTTACCGCGGCTCGTTGGAAGATATGGCCAGTCAGCTCGCCAGCACCGGCCTTACGACCAGAGCTTATGATTATGGAATGCGCAACGTTGGTGCCAAAGCCATGCAAGATCTCAACCGCGAATTAGATCAAGGCCACTCCGCTGTTGCTAAGGTAATTAATCCGAATACCGGAAAATCGCACTATATCTACATTGCCGGCCGCAATGCAGAAGGCAAATATATCATCGGCGATCCTGATAGAAAAAATACTAAGCACTTCAAGCCGGTTTCGCAGCAATATTTGCAAAGCATTATGCAGCGTCGTAACGGTTTCGTTGCCGGATATTAAGTTGTTCTCGGGCTGGCAATAACAGCCCTGCAAGATTAATTAGGTGCGTAATACCCACACTGTCTTTGACCAAGAACTCTTGTCAGAGGCCAGATCAACATCTAAGATCATTTCAAGATATTGATTTAAAGGGGGTTTTTCGTCAGTGACTGAGCAGCCCAAACAAGTTTTTCTCGGTGGTGCGTGTGGTTTGACCACCTGGCGCAAAGATATCACCATTCCCTTGATGGAAGCGGCGGGAGTAACCTACCATAACCCGCAGATGCCTCTGGGGGCATGGAAAGAAGATGATCAATTCGATGAAATGCGACGCAAAGACGAGTGTCTGGTGCAGTTGTTTGTCATCAATGGCGATACCCGAGGAGTGGCTTCAGTAGCTGAAGTGGCTTATCTAATTGGAGCGAGAAAACCAGTTGCCATCGTCATGGAAGACATAAAAGCCGATTGCACCGTTTATGGTGCCACCATTGATTCTGTTCAGGCCGATGACCTTAATCGCGGTCGTATTTATGTCAGAGCCATGGCCGATAGACACAATGTGCCTATCTTTACGGACATTGCCCAGGGAACCAAGCACTGCATAGATCTTGTAAAAAGTCTCGAAGGATCTCTTACCCTGGCGCAAATTGACAATATCTTGAAAGACGTCAGTTTTGCCAATCATATTTTTAAAAGTGAAGAAACTTTAGGTGGGTTCAACATCTGGATTAACGCCATGGAAAAGTGCACGTTTACCGGCGAACAGGCCATGCAAGAAGGCCGCAAATGGTTTGTATCCACTCACTGTACGCCATCAGATGTGGTGCGCACGGCATTTAAGGCTGTCTCTACCTGGGCTGAACATGAAGCGCGAGAAGAATTTAAATACAAGGGTGTTCGCGTATTCGGGCCGCACTACGATCTGGTTAGTGCCAGCGGCCAAGGCGCAGCGGCGGTGGAGGAGAAAGCCAAAACCAAAGTCAGCCAGCCATGTTCAGTTTAAAGACGGCCTCTGAGAAAGCTTGCGCCAATGAGGCGAATCTTCCTGTGGTCGATGCTTCAGAGTATTTCAGGGCTTGCCTAACAAACAATGAGGCCGCACGTTCTTCTGCAGCCTCCAACCTCGGTGAGCAAATCAAAGCAGCTTGTCACTCCACAGGTATGTTTTACCTTGTCGGTCACAACATTGAAGCTGCTTTAGTAGATAAAGTGCTCAGTCAAACTGCCGACTTTTTTGCCGCCGACCAGTGCGCTAAAGACGCCATATCGATAAAAAACTCGCCCCAAGCTCGGGGTTATGGACTACTAAAAAACTATCGAGACTGGCGCGAACAAATACATCTGGGCCCGGAAGCAAAAATGCCTCAGGACCTTGATAGTGACACCAGTATCGCCCAATACTGGCAGCTCTGGGGCGAAAATCAATGGCCTCAAGATGATCAGTTCAAGCAAACTATGCTCAATTATTTCGCTGCCATTGAATCGCTCTCGCGCACGGTCTTAACTCTGCTCGCCGCAGCCCTTTCTAAGTCGCCTGATTTTTTTACCAGCCGCATGAAAGACCGCCCTTATCTCTTGCTTAAGGCAATGTCTTATTTGCCGCAAAACTTGGCCAAGCAGGGCGGCGAGGTGCAAAGTGGTGTCACTGCTCACTGCGACTGGAGCTGGCTGACTTTTCTCATACAAGATCAAGTCGGTGGCCTGGAAGCGCAAGATGCCGCCGGAGTCTGGCACCGCGTGCCAGCCTTAGACGGAGCCATTGTCGTTAATACCGGCGAGCTCATGGAAATTGAAACCGGTGGATATTTGCACGCCAGTGCACACCGAGTAATTAACTCCAGAATAGATAGGCAGCGCTTTTCTGTACCAGTGTTTATCAACCCGGCTTTAGACGCCCCTGTATTGACGGGCGGCAACTTGGAGCTTGAGCGCGTGCAAGACCTTTGTCAGCCCGTCGGGCTTATCCATATTCACAAAGTAATTAGGCCCGGCACTATTTTAGATAATTTTGTCTTTGGCGAAAGTGAGTACAGGCGCAAGATTCAAGGCAAATGGTGCTTTGCCGAAGATTGTACAGACAGACCTGTTTAGTCTTAGAGTCTTTAGTCTAGTCTTTAACTGGTCGACCTGGATAGCTGTGCACTGTAGGGTTTAAATTAGCATCGAGAGCAACCCGCTCGTCGAAGACAAAACATTCGCCCTGCCAGTGCTCTCCGCCGACTTTTTCAAAATAACCTAAAATACCGCCGTGCAGCTGATAGACATGCGGCAGGCCGATTTCGTGCAGATAGAGCGCGGCTTTTTCACAGCGAATGCCGCCGGTGCAAAACGAGACAATAGTTTTGTCTTTGAGGTTGCTTTGCTCTGCCAGAGTGGCTTTGATGGCATCAGGAAACTGGCTGAATTTTTCGATGTCGAATCTGAGGGCGTTATCGAAAGTGCCCATATCTACTTCGAAGCCATTGCGCGTGTCCATCATCACCACTGGCCGGCCCTGATCATCCACGCCCTGCTCGAGCCAGGCCTTGAGTGTGGCAGGCTCTACATGCGGCGCCCTTTCGCTCTCAGGCACGATAGTCGGATGGCGCATGGTAATGATCTCTTTAGCTACGCGCACCACCATGCGGCCGAAAGGCTGGCTGTCAGACAGGCTTTCTTTGGTTTCAATGTCAGCAAAGCGTCCACCAAACAATTGGTCGAAACGCAAATATTCTAAAAACTGATCGATGGCCTCACGACTGCCGGCCAGAAACAGATTGATGCCTTCAGTGGCTAACAGCACCGTGCCTTTAAGAGCCAACTGGTTGCAGCGTTCTTTTATAAGTGGTTGCCAGTCTTCGGGGTGAGGAATGCCTGCGAATTTGTAAGCGGCAATGTTGATAATAGCCATGGATAGTATTATAACCTTGAATACTCAGTCAAATTGCCAAGAGGCTTGCGCTAATGTCAGATTTAAAAGTCATAGTAAAAACTGCCGGCACCCTGGTGTTGACGGTTTTTGCCCTCAATGCGTGTACGAGCGCACCAACTTCCAGTACTGCTGGAGTAGATACTTATAAAGAACAGACCACAACCACAGTATCAATCGATAAAGCAACCGGTAGAGAGAGCCGCACTACCACCACCGAAGTGATTACTCCCGGTCAGCCCACAGTGAAACAAACACACGTAGACGTCACTTCGGAGCCACAAGAAAAAGCGATTATCAATATTCATTCTGACGGCGACACTGTTCATGCTGAAACCGATACGGTAGATGTTTCTGACAATGATGGCGACACCCGTGTGCGCGCTCCATTTTTTAAACTCGACAAAAATGGTGGCACTGGCTCAGTGCACATCAAGATGCCTTTCGTGCACATTGATAAAGACGCAGGTGGTAGAGCGCGTGTAGATATCGGCACGCACCACTAATAAGCCAGCGAATATAATCAACTCAATTAAAACATGCAAAGAAAAAGGAACCGGTTTTAACCGGTTCCTTTTTCTGCCAGCATTTTTGTTTTAGACGGTGATGTCGTTAACAAAAGGCCGGGCCCAGAAGCGCTGTTGAGCTACGCACTTGACGAAGTTGTCGGCATCAGCTTTTTTACCACTGTCGACAACAATGCCGTGTTCGGCAGTGATCGCTTTAGAGGCATCTTTTCCTGTGGCACTGTTGACGGTGTCAAGAATGAAGGCGGCAGCTTCCTTTCCTTCAGCACCGATAGGCTTGCAGTGTTTGAAGGTCTCTAAAATGAAGGTCTTAGCCCGTGCATCTGCACTAAGTGCGCTGACGCAACCTACACCGCCTCCAACCATGAGAGCGTCAAACAATACAGAACGAGTGGCCGGCAAAGCAAAGTCAACCTTAATTGCTTTACCGTCGTCTCCTTTAACAGTGCCGCCGTGTGGTGCCAAGATTTTAGGTTGAGCACCGGCAGCGGTGAGAGCTGCCATTGAAGCCTTGACAGCAGCGGCATCAAAGCCTTCAGTGACCAACATCGCTACTTTTAGGGTTTCGGCTGTATTGACCGGGTTGGCTAGAATGCTCAGGGCTTTAGAAGGTGCGATTTTACTTTTGTTAGCTGGTTTTGGTTGGTAGGCAGCGACATCGGCGTCGGCCGGAACCTGTCTGTTGAGCGGTAATTCGAGCTTAACAGGAGTTTTGACACCGATGCCGCTGGCCACACGGTTAGCCAAATCGTCATCGACATTTTGCAGAATGCCGACCATTCTTTCTTTGATTTCGTCGATAGTGCAATGCAAGAGTTCAAACTGGAATGCTTCGACGATGTGTTGTTGTTCCACTTCTGTTTGGCTGATATAGAACATTCGGGCCTGGCTGAAGTGATCCATGAAGCTGAGATTGCGATCCCGTGCTTTGAGACCGCTCATTTTTTCTACTGCTGAAACAAATCCTGACATGTCAGCACCAGCCTGGAATGGGCAGCCACCGCCGACGGTGTTTGGCTCATAACTGGTACGGCCGCTATTGATTGTCTGACGCATATGGCCATCTCTCTGGTTGTTGTGCACTGGTGCCAGTGATTTGTTAATTGGCAGCTCGTGGAAGTTCGGCCCACCAAGGCGCTTCAACTGGGTATCGAGATAAGAGAACAATCTTCCCTGCAAAAGCGGATCATTTGTGAAATCGATGCCCGGAACAATGTGGCTGATACAAAAAGCAACTTGCTCAGTTTCAGCAAAAAAGTTTTCGGGATTGCGATCTAGAGTCATGGTGCCCACAATTTCTACCGGCACCAATTCTTCAGGAATCAATTTGGTTGGGTCGAGCAAATCAAAATCAAAGCTGAACTCTTTGCTCGCTTCGACAATTTGTACACCGAGATCCCACTGAGGGAAAGCGCCGGCTTCAATAGCTTCGTAAAGATCGCGGCGATGGAAATCTGGATCTGTGCCCGAAATTTTAAGCGCTTCATCCCATAATACTGAGTGCACACCAAGACGTGGTTTCCAATGGAATTTGACGAAGCTGACCACCCCTTTGTCATCGACAAATTTGAAAGTGTGAACACCAAAACCTTCCATCATGCGCAAACTGCGGGGAATGGCTCGGTCGCTCATGGCCCAGAGCACCATGTGTGTAGCTTCAGTGTTGATTGAAACAAAATCCCAGAATGTATCGTGGGCTGACTGTGCTTGCGGAATTTCGTTGTGTGGTTCTGGTTTGACGGCATGAATGAAATCAGGAAACTTGATGGCATCTTGAATGAAAAATACTGGAATGTTATTTCCCACCAGATCGAAAACACCTTCTTCGGTGTAAAACTTAGTAGCGAATCCGCGCACGTCACGAGCCAGATCGCTGGACCCGCGCGAGCCTGCGACTGTTGAAAATCGAGTAAACAAAGGTGTGACGGCACCGGCTTTTAGAAAAGCAGCCTTGCTGTACTTGCTGCCCTTGCCATTTGACTCAAATGTACCGTGAGCCGCGGTGCCCCGAGCGTGAACTACTCTTTCAGGAATTCTCTCGTGGTCGAAATGAGTAAGCTTTTCGCGCAGAAAATGATCTTCTAATAGAGAAGGTCCGCGATCACCGCCGCGCAGAGAATTTTGATTATCATTGATGCGCACGCCTTGATTTGATGTCAAAAACTCGCCGCTTGAGTCTTCAGTAAATTCTTGTAGTTGTAGGTCTTTGTCTAAAGTAGAGCTGGATGTCTCTTTAACCTTTTTTGTTTTGGCAACTGGACTTTTCTCTTCTGGCATTTTAAGCTCCATGATCAAGGTAACGCGTACTTGCTCAGACCTCGTACAGGCTATTACCTAAACGTTCTCATCAGTGAGATAACGAACAATACTTTTATATTGTCCAGTTGGAACTTTCACCAGGCTCCTCAGTCTTTGGCCCTCAGTAGACTGAAATTTTGAGGGCATATGACTGCAATTGACATTGGGATGCTTGATGATCGCGGGCCAGGCCATGGTAGTCAGAGATCTGACACTAATGACAGTTCCGACAAAGGTAATGACAGTTCCGACAAAGGTACTGGAGATGATGGTAGTCACGATTCCAAATACAAGGATGTCATTAAGACTATCCTCGACGAAACGCGTATGGTGTTACCCGGCATTCAAACTTTATTTGGCTTTCAACTGATAGCTGTTTTTAACCAGAGCTTCGACAAGTTGTCTGATCTCGACCGTTTAATTCATATGGTGGCCCTTGTCTTTACCATGATTGCCGTCGGACTGCTTCTCGCACCTGCCGCCTACGACCGCCAGTGCCGTTATCCAGAAACATTTTCTAAGCATTTTGCCAAAGTTGCCACCAGGTTTTTAGGGTTGGGCATGGTGCCTTTTGTGATTTCGATGTGCCTGGATCTCTACATTGTTGCCAGTCTTATTTTGCATAACAAAATGGAAGCTATGGTGCTGTCACTGGTTATGCTCACTTTCTTCTTTCTGCTCTGGTTCTGTTTCCCACTTATGGATGCTAAAGCTCAGCATTAACATGTTAGGGAACTTAAGGCCGCCTACTCGGTCGATTCCTGTGCAAGTTTAGTTTGAGTTTGTTGCCTGCTTCCTGGGGCAGACCGACTTACATTTTAGAATCCCAACTAGTAGGAATCATTATCATGAAAACAAGTACAACAAAACCAGCCATGGCGAAACCAAAGAAAGACTTTGTGGCCGACGTCGAAGTGACCACAGACCTTTTGCAAGTTTTGCATAAAGACCACAAAAATGTTTCAGAACTCTTTTTTCAATTCAGTCAAGAAGACGATGATAAAGAGAAAAAGGCCATTGTTACTCGCATTATCAAAGAGTTGACTCTGCATGCCAAAGCCGAAGAAGACGTTGTCTATCCAGCTGTGCGTGATGGTGCCGATGATGCAGAAGATATTATGGACGAAGCGGATACCGAACACCATGTAGTCAAATTTTTACTGGCAGAACTCAGTGACATGTCACCTAAAGACGAGTATTTCGACGCCAAAGTAACCGTGCTTTGCGAGCTCGTTAAGCACCACGTTGAAGAAGAAGAAAAAGAAATGTTCGATAAAATCAAAGATGCTGATCTTGATCTAGAAGCTCTCGGCCAAGAATTTCTTGATCACAAAGAAGAAGCACTTGGTAAAAAGCCACTGCCAAAAGACAAGTTGGCTGTTGTTGGTAGTAGAGTTGCAGCAAAGAAGAAGACTGCGTAATTAACGTTGTCTCTTTGCTCAAAACAAAAGGGCGCCTTAATCGGCGCTCTTTTGCGCTCCGCAACACAATCTGGATGACACTGTGGCGTCAAACGTTATGCTCAGCGCCAGCAATCTCGCTGGCTTAATCAAAGGCTAATCGATATTTTTTATTTGATGGAAACTTTTGTCATCATATTCAGTCAGTGACCATACATATTATGCGAGGCGTCCATGAGAATTGTTGAGCTTTTAGGCAAAGCGCTCCGACCTGTTCGTTCGAGTGACGATAAACTGACCGACCATCAACCTGCAGTAGCTGCTCATCCCAAGTCAATCACGGTCACAAGCGCGGCATTTAAAGATGGTGCGGCGATGGCCAAAGAATATTCGTGCGACGGCGAAGGACTTTTTCCGCCTTTACGTTTTTTCGATATGCCCGCAAAATATGAAAGTGCTGTTCTTGTGATTGAAGATCCTGATGCGCCTAAAGTCACTCCCTTTGTACATGGCATTATTTATAATATTCCGCCAAGAGTAAAAGAGCTGAATGATGGAGCTGTCAAAGGTGAAAATCTAAAACCTGAATATCAGGGACAAGGTTTGAAAATGGGAAGGAATACACCGGGTAAAGCTGAGTATATGCCCCCAACTCCGCCACCAGGACACGGCGTTCACCATTATCATTTTCAAATCATAGCCTTAGACACTGTGCTCAATTTTGGTGTACCACCTACTTTGAGCGAAATCACAGATGCCATTAGTGGCCATGTATTGGCCTATGGCGAAATTATCGGAACTTACGAGCGCTGACTAACGCACTGCACCATTAATACAAAAGAGAGACAGGCAATGTGCCTGTCTCTTCTTGTCTCAGGAATTACTTAAAAGCGGTGATCAGGCAGCTCTTGGGTCCAGTACGATCTTAGTAGAGATGTCTCGGTTTTCCGAGAAAAGCTTGTATCCTTCAGCGGCCTGGCGCAATGGCATGCGATGCGAGATGACAAAACGAGGATCGATTTTGTTTTCTTCAATCATCTTGAGTAGTCTGGGCATATATTTTTGCACATGAGTTTGACCCATTTTCAAAGTCAAACCTTTGGCAAAGGCCACACCTAAAGGAAATTTATCAACGAAGCCGCCATAAACTCCAGGAATTGAAACCGTTCCACCGTTACGGCAGAGTCCAATCATCTCGCGCAGGGCGTGGGTGCGGTCTGTTTCTACCAGAAGTGCAGTGGCTACATTGTCGTAAAGAGCGTCCAGCGTATAGCCGTGCGCTTCCATGCCGACAGCGTCGATACAAGCGTGCGGTCCTCGTCCTTCAGTCATTTGAAATATCTGATCCGCTACTTTTTCTTTTGAATAATCGACAACTTTGGCACCACTTTTTCTCGCTAGTTCCAATCTGTCTTGATAACGATCAATGGCTATCACCTGACCGGCGCCGAGTAAAAAAGCGCTCTTAATGGCGAATTGACCGACCGGGCCACATCCCCAAACGGCGACTGTATCGCCTTCCTTGATATTGCAATTGTCTACGGCCATAAATCCGGTTGGGAAAATGTCAGATAAAAACAGTGCTTGATCTTCACTGATGGCTTCGGGCAGCACCAGAGCGCCAACATCACCGTAAGGCACTCGCACATATTGTGATTGGCCCCCTGAGAATCCGCCATACTGATGTGAGAAACCGAAAAGTCCGGCCGTAGGATAATGAGTTAGTTTCTCTTCGACTTCAGCGTCGCGATTGGAATTTTCGCACAGCGAAAAAGTTTGATCAGCGCAAAACATGCAGTTGCCGCAGGCAATAACGAAAGGAATAATTACTCGATCCCCTATCTTTACGCGTTTTACGTTTCCACCTATTTCAACTACTCGACCGCCAAATTCGTGACCGAGGATATCGCCGCTTTTCATTCCGGGCACAAGACCGTGATAAATGTGAATGTCGGATCCACAGATTGCCGTGGCGGTCACTTCAATCAAGATGTCGTTTGGATTTTCGATCACCGGATCTTTTACCGACTCTACGCGAACATCATTTTTACCGTGCCATACCAGTGCTTTCATGCATTCTTTCCTTTTCTAGTGATAACACAAAAAACGGGGAGAGCTATGCCCTCCCCAATTTTCGTCGGTCAACTGCCTGACACTATTCGGCTTCGATAGTTGTAAATCTGGTGAAATAGTGAAAACCCAGAAACCATTTGCTCCCTCTTAGACCCTACACTCTCGGTGTTGTTCCTTTTTTTTGTAGATTTTTTTCAATCTTTTGAACCTGACTGTGCGTGTACCAGTTTAGCTTTTGGCACCTTAGGCTTTTCAATTATCAGCTCGGCGTCTGGTTTGCTGGTCTGACCGGCAATGCTTTTTGCATTGGTTTTTGACCTGGTACCGTCTTCCAGTTTTACCGTTTCTCCAGTAGCAATAGATTCTTTAATCGCTTCGATGATGCGTAAATCTGCCAGACCTTCGTAACCAGATGGCCTCGGTTGCTCGCCGTTCAAGACACAATTTGAGAAGTGAATCAGCTCTGGGGCAAATTGATCTCTCTTGCCCGTTTTCAATTTTTCATTGTGTTTCTCACCTTTGATTTCAAAAGCGGTTTCGTCGGCATATTCGTATGCCGGATCGACACAGATACTGCCGGTGGTGCCCACAACTTCATAGCGCGACACTGCGTGGCAGCCGAAACTACATACAAATGATGCTAAGCGGTTGCCTGGAAACTTCATTGCCACCGCTACAGACTCTTCGATTTCGTCAAAACGCGCATCAACGCCGCTGCATGCCAGTGCCGTAATAGCGATGGGTTCTTCTTTGAAAATATACCTGGCGGCATTGATGCAATAAACGCCGATATCAAAGAGCGGACCGCCGCCGTGATTTTTTTGAGTGCGAATATTGCCGTCTCGCACTTGTAGGGTAAAAGACGAATTGAACAATTTAGGTACGCCGATTTTTCCCAGATCCAGTGACTCTACTGTTTTCATATTTGTGCGTTCGAAGTGCAACCGATAGGCAATCATCAGTTTGATATTGTTTTTTTCGGCTGCCACAATCATCTGCTGGCAATCTTCTTCAGATGTGGCCATGGGCTTTTCGCAGAGTACATGAATGCCGGCCTTAGCCGCTCCTACCGTGTAATCTTTGTGCATATCATTAGGCAGGGCTATGTAGACTGCATCGAATGTTCCGCTCTTCAGAGCTTCGCCATACTGATCGTATGAATAGCAATTTTCAACGCCATAGTGTTTCGAAATTTCTTTTAGCTTTTCCGGGTCGTCACTGATCAGCGCTGTTAATTCAGAATTTTCTTTAGCATGATCAAAAGCGGGCAATACTGCAATCTGCGCAATGTGGCCAAGACCGACCACAGCGTAACGCAATTTTTTCTTCGAATTCATCTGTTGTATCCCTTTCTATGTTTTGTTGGCAGACTAAAATCCAAAATAAAGGTTCCAACAAGCTCGAAAACGCCAATCTATGAGAATTGGGTAGGTGGTGGAGATTAAAATCGACAAGTTGATCGTATCTTTCGACGCTGTTCAAAAGTCTTGAAACAATAGCTGCTGGCGCGAGTTCCCACTGACTGCATCTAAATTCGGTTAAATAATTAGGCATGTATGAGGCCGGAAGTGCAGGTTAGACTCCTCGTGTCAAAAAAGAGGAGTCATTTATGTCACTTATGTTAGGTCGTTTCCAGTTTGACGGGCCTTACGCCACAGCAGAGATGCTGCCTTCATCCGCCGGTGTTTTCGCCATTTTGTACCGTGAAGCAGACGGAGTATATCGTATAGATATAGATCATGGCGGTGACATGCGTACGGCGGTAAGAGATCGCAGTCAGCATGATCTTAGCCAGCCAACCACAGTGTGGAGTGTTACGGTTCTGCCTCACTCAGCTGATGCCGACGAGCGTCAGACGGTTGTCAATGAGCTCAGGGCAGAATACGAGGAAGATTGTGAGAGCGAGACCGTGGCGGCCTGAAGTCTGCGGTAGACGGGCATTGCCGCCAGGCATTTGTATTATAATAACGGAGCAATCGCTGACAGAAGTAAGACTTCCTGCGCATGTGCTAGGAAGCTAATGAAACACTTTTATCCTTCTGACCTGAGCAAATTTGTTGTCGCCCACTGGCCGGCATTAGAAGCTGGCGAAGATTTACCTAACGCTGCGGTGCTCGAGACTCTGATATCCACCTGTTATCAGGCCAGCTTGCTGCGTCAGGAAAACGTTCCAGTGGTTTTCAGGCTAATTGTCATTGAGCCTGAAGATTTGCCTGAAGAGGGCGGTCCTCCTCTGGGTTTGCACCGCCTCGAGTTTGCCAGAAATCTTGAATTCAATGCCCTCGAACTGCGTCGCTTATCGTCGGCAGCTAGTTTTTCGCGCACTCTAATCGGGGTGCGAATTGACCCTAACAACGGCCCCGAGATATGGGGCTTGGTGCACTCTGGGCCGCGTTGGCTGCACGCTATTCATGGTGGCCGCGGTTCTGCAGCACCTCTGCCGGCCAGGTTGGCTATAAGCGTTACAGGTCCTGGGCACCTTGACGTCGCGCGCGGGCGCGAGGTGATTGGCCACCTTGAAGAAGGAAAAGTCTTCGGCCCGTCCATGAACCTTTTTCAGGCGGAATGGTTGCAGGAATGGTTTGCTTCAATTCGCCAGGAACGGATTGAGATTCACAAAGAGGCAAGAAAAGATGCCGGAGAAAATTGGGCGGAGCTTGAGCCCGATCTTACCCGTGTAATTGGTCAGCATATGATGCGCCGCTTAATTGCCGGTATGCGAGCCTTTCAACATGGAGGCACACTGGTTGTGGTGCCGCCGGAAATGGCCGATTTATTTTGCGGCGAAAATCCATATCTTTCTATAAAATACGGCTTCAGAGCAGGCGAACCGCGTGCTCGTTTTCGCACTCTTATCATTAATGTGATGAGCACGCTGGCGAAAATTGCCGGTGATCAGCACAGTGTGATTGGCTGGCGTGATTATCAGAAAACAACCAACGCAGACATAATCAAATTAGACGAAGCGATTTTTGAGATGTCTCACCTGGTTTCGGCATTGTCTACTGTAGATGGCGCCGTTGTTTTAACTCGCCGTTTTGAACTTTTGGGTTTTGGCGCTGAAATTCATTGTGAGTCTACCGAGCTTAATTTTGTTGCAAAGGCTTTAGACCTTGAAGGTGAGCATTCTGTGATTGAATCGGTGCACGCTGTCGGCACCAGGCACCGCTCGGCTTACCGCATCTGCAACGCCCTCAAAGACGTTCTATCCATAATACTTTCGCAAGACGGCAATGTGCAATTTGCCCGCTGGAAAGATGACAATGTGATGTACTGGGACCAGCAAGCAGCTTTCAATTTTTCGTCTTCGATTTATTAAAACAGCCACCAGTGATGGTGGCTAGTTTTTAACTACTTGCGATTTCAAGTCAACTTTGATATTTTCACCAACGTCTTGAGGAGCGCCTGTCAGTGCTCTAAACATGGCTATGGTCTGCGCCACAACTGACGACGGCGAATCCCAGAGCTCGGCTTTTTCAGCCTCAACTTTTAGCAAAGCAATATCGGGTGTGTCGACTCCATCAGGAAACCAGGCCTTCAACTCAACTTCCCACAATTCTTCAATTTTGACCTTATCTCGCACGAGTGAGGCTCGCCCGCTTATGGCTACATAGGTATGCTTGGCAGTATCGCTGAATGAAACGCCAACTTGCGGATTAGCCTGGGACTCGAGGACCTTGTGCGAACTTCCGTAAGTAAAAAACCATAAGTTCCCAGCAGAATCTATTTTGCGGTTTAAAGACATCGGTAGGCTATGCAAGGTGCCGTCTTCTGAAATAGTCGTCAACATGCAAAAATCAATCTTTTTTATCAAGCTTGCAATCTTTTCAAATGCTTCGCCGTCGTCATTTATCATGCTGTTTTCTCCGCCGATTTGTCGCTCAGGTACTGGTTCGCAGTGCAGGACCTACTTTTCTAATTTTAAGTAGCCTAACCCTAATGCGTGCATTGCTTGTGAACGGGGCAAACTCGCCTCAGAAAAATATCTGTTCATGTTTTGACATATACACTAAATAAAACTTTCTTGTATGGGTCGTCTGGTATGACATTGCAGTTAATTGGTGCCATAGTGGCGACAGCTGAGTAAAGCTAGGTGACCTCCTTCAAGGATTTCATAAGTCGATGTCAACAGACAAACCGTGCAATTTGCTTCTGAGAAACCTACCATCGGTTGCGTTGGAAGAAATCATGGAAGTATCAGAGCTAGTTCATTACGATCTGCGCGAATATTTGGTTGAAGCCGGAGAGACGATCAAATTTGTCAATTTCCCTGAATCGGGCGTTCTTTCCCTTGTATCGCGCATGGAAGATGGCACGCTAATAGAGCTGGCTACCATCGGCAAGGAAGGAATGATTGGAATTAATGCCGCATTAGGTGTGGACTCGTCGCCGGAGGTAGTTTTTTGTCAGGTGGATGCTGTGGCACGACGGCTTGAGGTGCCGCATTTCCAAGCCTTGCTTAAAAAATATCCAGAGTTTTCAATTATTTGCCAGCGATACGCCGTCAGTCTTTTCAGTCAGGTAGCCTATACCACTGGCTGCAACCGCACTCATTCAATTCAACAGCGCTGCGCCAGGTGGATGTTACACACCTTAGATCGCTGTGAGGGTGATAAATTTCCACTCACTCAAGAAGCCCTTGCCGCTATGCTCGGCGTTTCACGAACAGGGGTAAACCTGGCAGCAGGTCTCCTTTTAAAGGCCAAAATTATTACTTATGTTCGCGGTCGCGTAACCATTCTTGATCGTAAGCGACTCGAAGAAACCAGTTGCGATTGTTATGTCAGAATGGGAAATAATTTTCAAGATGTTATGGCTCTGAGCGGAAGCGTGCTACCTGTTAATGCCTCCGGTATCTTTTAACAAACAAGAGTGGAACAATTTTGTCGTGAATGCAGTCGTGCTAGCTCCTACCTGTTACACCGGAGCAAAGATTGGCATGAAAATTTTAGCCATTTTCGATACAGATGTTAGCAGTTCATTCGCTCCTTTACGCAAACTGCATCACACAATTGATCTGGTCACCGATTTAAACGGTGCCCAACAAATGCTTGCAATGAAAGCTTATGATGTGATTTTGTGCCAGCCCCTGCTCGATGAAAGCGCAGTGCAGATTTTAAAAGCGATCAGGCAAAATGGCGAGCAGAATGACGTGCCTTTCATCTGTTGTCAGACAGATGCTCTTCAGCTTAGCAGCGCCGCTTCGGCCGAAATGTTAGCCAGAATTCTCACTTTAGGTGGGCAAGGTCTAATCTATCCAGAAATTTTTAATTCGAAAAATTTGATTCACGCTATCAGTAAGTGTTTAACTGCCGCAGTCGGCAGCCCGTGCGTGACCAGCTCCTGGAGGTAGAAATGCCTCAACCAAAAGAGTTACTGCCGCGGTTAGCGCCACCGCTGTTGGTGCTGTTGCCACGCTTATGCTCTGGTCGATGCAAAAAGTTAACTAGCTAGCCTTCTCATCGCCTGCTACCACACGTTTTCTAGCGGGCCTGCGCACCCAATGATCGCCCTGTTTCTCATAGATGCGTTTAACTGCCGCCCAGGCAATTTTGAAACAAATAACTTCATCGGTGGCGCTGTATTTCTCGTACGAATGATTGAAGGCATCCTTGAAAATTTCTTGCGCCTCTATAGGCAAGGAGTGTTTGACTGGGTCTGGAAGTTGTCTAATTGAAGAATATGGCATCATTCACCTCCAGCACTGTCAACTAACTTTAGGGACGTCCCCCTGCAAAATTAGTTTCCGTGGTGCCTTAATGCATCTGATTATCGCCATCACCGATAAATTCGTGACGACCGTCGCCATTATCATTAGAGAGTTTGAGGTTTTCCGGAGCACCGACCACCAGTGCTAGCTCTTTTACTTTTGCGCCTATTTCCAACACATGATAATTTTTCAGATTGTCTTCGCGCCAGCAGTCTGAAATATCCGCCAGTGTCGCTGCAAAAATCGCTTTGAAAAATATAGTCGCCGAACGTGCTGGTGATGTAATAAATTTTGGCTGGTAAAGGGCGGCCAGAGAGGCATATTGCCGCCGACCCGGCCACAAGGGCGCAGATTGCACCATATATGGAACGCTTTGAAGAGTTAATTCTGAGCCATGCAGCCATACTTACACCCCGGATAACGCCCGTGATTTTTGGAAGCCCTTCTGAGCTGTAAATCTCTGAGTTTTCACGACGCTGGTGTCTTTCAAGAGTTATTTGGTCGCCGTTTCATTACCTAATTAAAAATATCTCTGCCATAAAAGTCGTTTTTATTCAAAATTTTTGGAGAAAGCTTCAGCAAAGGTGGAACAAACTGGCCAAGTCTTGGTCGAAGCAGTCAGTCAAGACAGATCAGGAGGGCAATCAAATGCCAAATTCTAACCAGGGTCGCACAACTTCTAACCGCGGATTCGCCGCGATGGATCCTGAACAGCAAAGAAGGATTGCCAGCGAGGGTGGAAAAGCAGCCCATGCTTCTGGTAATGCCCATGAATTTACTTCGAAAGAGGCCGCTGAGGCCGGCAGAAAGGGTGGCCAGAGTCGTGGTGCCAATAATCAGGCCCGAATGGCTGCAATGCAAGTTGCTCAAGCCGAAATGAACCAGAATGGCATGAATCAGGCCGGAATGAATCAAGGTCAAGCCGAAGTTGCACAACAGGCCAAATAGGGCCAAGCTTTAACAGGTGACCGTTCAAAACAAAAGGGGGATGAATATTCATCCCTCTCTTTTTTTTGTCTCCGAATTGCCCATAGCTTGGCTGTCGCCCATAGCGGCCCAATTTTTTGTTTTGTCCTCATTACAGAGAAAAATGCGCGTTTATCTCTGTCCTTTTTTTGTAGCGTCACTGCATGCAGTGTGGCATAGTGAACCGAGCACATTTTTGTGGTGGTTCACAAAGTGAAGAATGAGAATGTAACTCCGGCCCAAATCGCTGAAATTTCCAGCGCTGATGAAACTGTTGTTGCGTATCAGCTTTATAGCAATTCGTTTCATAAAGTAAGCCTTGTAATTGCTGCTATTGTCTTGATTATTCTGGTATTGGCACTAGTTCTAATCATGTTCCGTCACAGCATATCGTAAGAAGATTTCTTGTACTTTATACCGATAGTTCTAATGCCGTTGCTGATTCGCGTTTTGCTTCAGAGGTGAACGGCAGCCATGGTCTGAGCTGCTTTTAAGTGGCGGCATCGGACCAAATATCAGTATTGATTTTATCTCTGGAGGGTCTGCCACCATAACCCTTAACTATCTAACGAGGCCAGAGGCCGAACAACTTTTTGCCGCAATCGAAAAGTTTGGTGACAACTCTCGTTTTTCGAGCGAATTTGACGGCACCACTGGTAATACTGCAATAGGCAAAAAGGTGTCATGAGGCGGCCCAAGAAAATCATTGCTTTGCCGCAGTTGCCTGCCGGTACTAACGAGGCCTACATTCCTTATAGTGCCTGGCGAGCACAGGGCCGCTTTCGCCATAAGATGAATCAAGAAGCCGATGTGAAAAAGCAAGTGTTCAAGGCACTGGCAATTATAGAGGTAGTTTATTTTGGTATAAGCTGGTTTTCGCACATATTTCCAGAGAAAATTTTTGGCCTCTATGGTCCACTGTGGCTAAATTTTGCACTGTACTTTTACGCGTTCGTCCTTGCTTATCCACTATTTACTGCCCCCACCAATATTCAAATCGGTAAAGAAGGCATTAGGCTGCACTGGCTTTCGTTTCTTGGCCTGTTGTCCACACCGTGGATCGGGCATGAATATTTTGACTACGTCACCGTATCGACATTTTCAAGGGGATACTACAAATCGCAAGCCATCGATCTTTATATCAATAAAGATAATGTGCCTGTTCGTTTGAGGCGCATTTTACGCCTGGTGGCGCCGTCACTCTGGTGCGTTAGTTTGAAAAATCAACATATTCTCAAACTGCGTGTAGATACTGCCGCCATTAGCCATGAAGCTGATTTAACGGTGCTTTTGCGAGCATTCAAGAATTTTATACCAGCAGAAAAGCTTGGCACTGAATTGCTTCAATTAGAAGAGCACACCGGTCAATCTTTCACCAAACTCTGGCTTGATACTCTCGATCGTGGCGACCGGTTACGGCTATCTATGGGGCCGCTTGAGCCCGGTGAAACTGTGCTCTCCGGCCAGTATGAAGTTCTCAGCCGCCTGGCTGCAGGAGGTCAGTCGGTTACCTATTTAGCTCAAGATGAAAATAAGCAACAAGTTGTGCTGAAAGAATTTGTTTTGCCCACCCGTGGTGGTATCGAGATTCGCAAAAGAACCCTGGAAAATGTCGAGCATGAAGCTAAGCTGCTTGATAAACTTTCACATGATCGCATAGTCAAGCTTATCGATTGTTTTGTGGATGGGCAGCGGGCCTACCTGGTGCTTGAATATATCGACGGCAAATCTCTGCGAAAATTGGTGCTAGATGAAGGTGCAATAGATGCCGCTCTGGCTATTACTCTTGGTATTGCCATGTGCAGCGTGCTTGAGTATATGCACGCTCTTGCACCGCCTCTAATTCACCGTGACTTTACTCCTGAAAATCTTTTGTTGCTCTCCAGCGGCGAGTTGGCCCTTATCGATTTCAATGTGGCCGAGCAACTCGAGACTAAAGAAACTAAAACAATGGTAGGCAAGCACTGTTATGTGCCACCAGAGCAATTTCGCGGTAAAGCCACTGCCCAAAGTGATGTCTATGCTTGCGGCTGCACTCTTTTTTTGCTGCTCACCGCAGTAGATCCGGAGCCTATCTCTGTTTCTAATGTGCAGTCAGAGCGCCCTGAAATTAGCTCTGAACTCAATAATCTTATCGCCCGAGCCACTGCGCTAGATGCTACTAAAAGATTTGCCAGCGCCGGTGCCATGAGAGATGAGCTTGAAAAGTTGAGTGAACAGCTGACTCACTGAGAGCTAGACTCGATGGTAAACTTAGGTCGGCCGGTAATATGCTATGTGAGGTTTTTATGGACGCTGAAAGTCAATTAGGTCGGGGATGCAGCTGGTTGCTCTGGATCGCTGGTTGTACCGTGGTCAATGCTTGTATGGCGGCCACCAATTGGCGTTTAGTCCTGGGGCTGTCTGTGCCCGATATCGTGTCGGCTCTGGTGCACCCGGCTAACACTGCCTACACTTTTAATTCTGTTGCCATGATTGCCGCTGCAACCTTGGGTTGTTCGGGAGCCTTTTTGCTGCTCTGGTATATGGCTGTGCGGCGCAGCATCGCTGCTTTAGTTGTAGGTATTTTGCTGTACTCGGCTGACGCAGCCATTTACGGTTTTACCCAAGATTGGTTTGCCGTGGCCATCCACGTCTGGGCGATTTTTTCTATGGTCGGGGCGGTTAAAGCCTGCATCGAGATGAATAAACCAGGCTATCAAACTGCTGCAGCTGGCGGAACTCCGACTGATGCTAGAAGCGATGTTAAAAGCGATGCTGCCGATAAATCAGATCTCTAGGTTATGAAGATTCTTTCTGTCGAAACTACGCCTAATCCTCATTCTATCAAGCTCAATCTTGATCAAAAAGTCGGTGCCACCACTACAGTAAACAGCGCCAATGTTGCCGGTGCACCCGCTTTTGTTGAACGACTACTTGCAATCGATGGCCTTCTCAGCGTTTTTCTCTGTAGTGATTTTATTACTCTCAATAAAGATCCGCGCAGTAATTGGCCGCCTATTCTAGACAGTGCCACTAAAGCCGTTAATGATGATGCAGCAGGGGCCGCCTTAATAGCAGCAGGAGCGGGCCAGGCAGATTTTCAAGATCAAAGTCAGGTGCTGGTGCAGACTTTTTGCGGCATACCGTTGCAAGTAAAAGTAGTCGACGGCGAGGGTGAGAGCCGATTTAGCCTGGGAGAGCGGTTTAACACCGCCGCACAGCTTGTGCAGGCAGAGAGTGGTGCTGATTTTTTGAAAGAGCGTTACTGGGCCGATCACGGTGTACGCTACGGCAAGCGCGCAGAGCTAGCCACCGAGGTCAGCGAAGAATTGCAAGGCATCTTCACTCAGTCAGAACTTGATCGCGCCGTTAATAAAGCTCTCGGTCGCGAACAAATTGATAAGCCATCGTTTGATGCAATTGCTCACCTTTTAAATCACAGCAGCTGGCAAGAGCGCCTTAGGGCTGTACAAGAGTCGAGTCAGCTGCAATCTGGCGAAGAAATAGCTCTGCTTAAATCGGCACTTAGTGACGAAAATGCACAGGTGCGAAGACTGGTCGCCGCCGCCCTCGGCACCACAGGCAGTGCCGAGGCGGTTGAGAGTTTGTCGGTTGTCCTGCTACATGACCCGTCCATTGCCGTCAGACGAACCGCCGGCGACGCGCTCTCAGATATTGGCGAAGCAACTGCGCAGTCTGCCATGTGCCAGGCGTTGAGCGACCCGAATAAGCTGGTGCGCTGGCGTGCGGCGCGCTTTTTAAACGATCTGGGCGACGATCAGTGTTTGCAAGCTCTAGAAGCCGCAAAAGACGACAGCGCTTATGAGGTCAAACTGGAGGTAGAGGCTGCTATTGGTAGAATTTTGCAAGGTGGCAAGGGCTCAGGCCCGGCCTGGCGGCGTATAGCAACATAAGCGCTTAAAAGGGCCGCCAAACGGGTAAATTGGCAAAGACGCGTAACCATGGTGACCTTATGACACTTGAGAAGCAAGGCAAGCAGCTTGAAAAACAAAGTGGAGACACTACTGCAGCCGGGCCCAGTCCGCTGCAAAGCGAAGGCTGGATGTTGAATCGTCAGCCTGAAACTAAGCGCGAAGCTGAGGCGGTACCTAAGCAGGAAGCCAAGCCCGATAATGTTGCTCAAGACGATAAGAGCAAAGATCCGGTTGTAGTAAAGGGTGCTAGAGACTTGCGTAATCAATATGGTCTTGATAAAGATGCCAGCTCCAGCAAGGTTTATCAGGCTATGGCCCATGAGTCGGTAGAATTATTCGGCAGCCTGACCGCAAAAGAGAAAACTGAGGGCCTGTCCAGTCTACGCTTGACGCCCGCTGACATGAAAGACGAGAGAAAAATCTATAATGCCTTGATAGCCCGAGACCGTCGCGATGGCGGTTTACCGCCTATGACCCCTGAAGAATTGAAAGCCGATAAAGGGGTTGGGATTCGTCAGGCGGAACAAGCATTGCACATAAGCGCTCATGAATACGCCAAAAAACATGGCATACCGATAGATTACAACTAGCGAGCTGAAGGCAGCAATGGAACAGACTCAGGCTGCTGTCAGCGCGGAAAAAATATTAGATCATATAAAAATTCTTGCCAGTGATCAGTTTGCTGGCCGCTTTTAATTATGACCGGGCTGCGGGTTTTGCAGAATAAAGTACGACCAAAATGGAACCCTAACTCTGAATTTAAAATCTAAAAGTGGAGCTTATAAATGAATCTCAGATCAATTAGTGTTTGCCTGGCGATTATGGCGCTGCTCAATTTGTCTACACCGCTTCTGGCCGCAGCCGGTCACTCTTATAGCGAATATATTGAAGCCGGGCACCAAATGATCAAAGACAAAAAATATACCAATGGCGAGCGCTACGCATTTGGTGCCGTAACCATGCTGGAAGAGAAGGTCATAAAGAAACAGAGTGTGCCGACCGCCGGTAAAGATCAATATCTCTTGACCTTGTTACCGACCCTATTTAACTCTTGCCTGAGACATAAATTGCGGCAGCTCAAGCATGATCAAAGAACTGCAGGCGGTCAGACACTTGTGAAACAGGACGATGATGACGATGATCCAAAAGGCAAGATGGATGATCCACAAGTACGAGCGCTGTACACGCAAACGGATGTGATGTTGAGGCGAGTTTATAACGCCTATCGAGTGTTATTTGGCGATCGAAGCCCTATTACTGCGGCCGCTGGCAGGGAAGTGATCGAGGTTGAAAATGCTCTCAAGAGCGGTGGTTAGCCTTGTCTACTTAAGTGGCGCTTTACTTGGTCTGTTAGCTGGAAGATTTGCGTCCGGGCGTAAATCTTCCAGCTAATCGATCTCAGACATGAAAAGATTAACTGAACAACCCCCATGCTTTAGCCAGACAGAAACATTGATTGATTATGCCTGGAAGTGAAATGGCTATGAGAGCCAGTACGGTGGCCGTGTAAATGCGCGCAGCCGTCCTCTCACCGGCCTCGCTTTTTAGCAATGCCCACAGCACCTGCAATATTGCACCTGCTCCAGCAAAGAAGCAGACTACTGCGACCATAATATTAGCCAGCGCTTCAAGATTGGCAAATTGATTGAGGCGTACTGTTCCCGAGGTATTAACTCCTGAGAGTACAATGGCATTGCTTCCTTGAGGCCCTATTGTGCCGTTGGTGGCACCTTGCATCACTGGCCAATTCTGACTCTTGTAGTCAGCTATATTGGCGGGCACGAACTTGTCACCACTGGATGCGTCGCTCTTAACCGAGGCGTCGACTATTTTATAGGCATTGCGGTCAAGCCCATAATCTAGATAATCGCTTTCGGTGGCAAGTACCGTGGCGCCGGTAACCGGTGTCACCAGTCGATAGATGGTGCCAAGCTGCGCGCTTTCATTTGTACGGCCCTGGCCTAACAGAGCCAGCGCTTCTTGTTGGGCCCACAGAGTAGAAACCCGTGCCACTTGTGCTTCGTCATATGATATCGGCAATGTGGTGTCGATCACTTTGTCGAAAGCAAGGCTATAGGCTGTTTTTGGCACAGTGAGGTTTTGCCAGAATGCACCTTGTTTTTCGATACCGGGCAAAGTTGAACGTTGAGACAATACAGGATAAGCCGGTATCAAAACATCATCCATCAATAGGTCGGCTGAAGTATCAATATTCCAGTCCACCAGTTGGGTGGCTGGTTTAAATGTGTTCGAGAGTGCTCTTGCATTGGCTATGTCATCGCGTTCATTGATTTGTTGTCCGTGAATCCAGAAGATGGCCAGGCCCTGATCGTCGCAGGCTTTTGCCAGCGCTTGAGTTAGTGCAAAGCTATTGTCGGGACCACCGGCGTAAGTGAGTGCATCAAATTTTGCCAGGGCACGCTTTTTCTCTGCCATGACGGTAAATTCGCTCTCGATTTCGTCTGCAGTGTCATTTACTCCAATCAGACCCACTTGAACATTGGCAGGCAATTGCTGAAGAGCTTTTTTAACAGCTGCTTTCTCACCGGCGATGGTGCGCGAGTTATCAATCAGCACCATTGTTTTTGTAATAGGGTGCGCCTTTTCAGCTTTGATTCTTTCTGTAATGAAAGCTTGCTGGGCCGAGTGACTGGCTCGAGTTTGTCTTCAGCCTTTGCTCACTATTAATATGATATTCGGTATCAGCGCCTTTCATATTTGATGAAATGATGTATGGCAGAGTGACCGTGCAGTTGAGTGGGTCTTCTACATTCATTGGAGCCGTGATACCGATGCTCAATTGGAGGCTGCCGTAAGCTAGTACTGGGGCTGCTTTTAGATCTATTTGGCCGGGCTTTGTGCTTGTGATTAGAAGCGGATCTCTTCGTGCGGCCGCAGTAAGTGGGTAAGCTTTTTGTACCAGCTCTCTACCGTTAAAGCTAGCTTCTTCGGCCTTGCCGTTAACCCAGAGCGTGGCCCGCGTAACGCAAGCACCCGGTGGCAACTGAATAGTAGCTAGTGCTTCTTGAATGGTATTGCTCGGATTTGACAAATTCATGGTCCAGTAGATGGCTGATGTTAAGGTGCGGCTGTCTGCTACGGCGGTGATTTTTGACTGCTGCATAGCAATTATCTGGGCATCTCCATAACCGGTGGTATGCGTGGTCGGGTGAAAGAGCAAAGTCATGTCTTTCTGCACCGCACCGCCTTTTCTGAATAACGCCAGATAAATTCTTTTGCTCTCTGCTGTTGTGAAAACTCGCGGCGCTGCTTGAAGGAAGAATGAAATCGGTCTGTTTTCTATTTGATTGAGAATGTCGTCGCTTGCATTGATCGAGTCTAACTAGTTCATTGCAGTGGTACCGGGAATATTGTTGACGATCGAATTCTGGCTGTCCGCCCCGGCACCCATCGCTGCCACAATAGAAATTTCTCGTGCTTCTGGTGCAAAGCAAAGCATCGATAATAGAGCAGCACAAAGAGTGTAAAAGGCATTGGTTCTTTCGTTGTAAACGCTTTGTTGGCGCCAGTTTTGCTTATAAAACATCAGTGCGGCAAGCGAGGCAATGATGTAAGCACGTATCAAAAACATCTGACCTTCGCAGATTGCTTTGCTTACAACAGAAGTGCCGGCGATACAAATTGCTGCACACAGAGCCGATATGCTCGTTGCTACTGATAAGCACTGGGCGCTTAAATTGCTTAAAAACTTGTGCCGGTAGTTGAGAATCAAGGCAAGATTGGTAAGTGGAATTAGCGATACTAGAGCGGCGGTATATTCAACTGACGGAGTCTGGTTATAGCTATTCTGACTGACAAAGCAGCCGGTCACACAAGCAGGCACGAGTACAGCAGCCACTGCGATACCAAATTTGGCCGTCACTACCAGTGGTGCTAATACCAAGCATTCCCCCTGAATGATTTTATGACGTAGAAGTGCTAGCAATAAAAACAGTGACAGGCAACAAAGGCCCAGCGCTGCCGGATTCGTATGAGAGGTTAGATAGTAAGCTGCGGCACAGATTGCTGCGGCTATCACAGCAATTTTCAAACCTTCATTTGTCACTTCAGGCTCGCCCTGCCGGGCAGAGTCTGAAGCATCCGTTACATTTTCTCGTTCTTTCAGGTCTAACATTTTTCAACTCCTCGAAATGTGCCGGCCTTGCTGCAATTTGCAGCAAAATGCCTTGCATGGCACCATATGACTACGACACAAGAAAACAGATTCAAGCGAAGCTGTTTATTCCCGAGCGGAATAATCGCGGCACGATGCGTGCGCAAACAGCACAGCGTGGTACTGTGCGGCCGGCTATGTAGTTACTGGTAAGTGTTTCCAACCCCTGGAAAAGCCCAGGTTAGGCCCAACTTACAACGAAACCCGCCTAAAGTCAAGAGGTGCCTTGGGCTGAAAAGCCGCTCTGCGCTAACAAAATAAGAAGATGAATTAGATCTAGTCAAGTGACGCTAGATGGTGCGATAAGATATGGCCGTTACCACATGGCGACCTATCTGATGAATCTAAAACAATCGCTGCTGCCTAATCTGGCCTTACTTTTAATGGTCAGTCAAACTGCCGCTCAAGCTGAAAATTCAATTTCCACTATGCTCAAAGAAGTCGTGGATGGCACCACCAATGCCGTGCGTAACACTGCTCATGGCGCTGGGGTTGTTGTACGCGGCACGGCCCATGCTGCCGGTGCTGTTGTTCAAGGAACCGCCCGCGGTGCCGGAGCCGTTGTCGAAGCTGCTGAAAAAGCAGCGGGCCTTAGTGAAGATCCTGCCTATCACCAACCTGTTGCCGGTGCTCCCGCAGCCACTTCAACAGCTGCTGCTCCTGTCGCCCCTGTGGCTCCAGTGGCAACTGCCAGACCTGTAGCCTCTCCGGCTAAACCGGCGCGAATTGCCGCTGCCATTCCTGCTCCTGCTGCTCCGGTCAGCTTAATTGGTTCGAGCATTGATATCGGCGTTGACCGCCACGGCAATATTATTGATAGCAACGGAAAGTTGGTTGGCCGCGTCTCGGTAATCACTTCCGATTTTGGCGCACCACCTGACTTTGCTGGACAAAAACTCAATGTCACCGTCAATGGTGCGGGCGAAATGGTAGATGGCAGTGGACGCATCATTGGCCACATACTTGGTGCCGAACCTAAAATCGTTCCAGTTCTGGAAACACCCACGGCCGCTGTGCCTGTAGTCGCTCCAGCACCAGTGAAAGTAATTGCCCCGGTTGCTAAAATTGCTCCTGCTGCTCCTGCTTCGAGTTGGACTGAAGACGATATTCTCAAAAATACTGCCCCACTGATGCGTGGTTTGAAATAAACTAAGTTATGAGCCTCAAAGAAAAGATTTCAGAAGACCTCAAGCTGGCCATGAAAGCGCGTGACCAGCAGCGCATCGATACATTGCGATCAGCGCTCTCGGCTTTTTCGTACAAAAAAATCGGCAATGAGTCAAAAGACGAATTAGACACTGAAGCCGAAGTAGCTGTTTTGCAAAAACTAGTAAAGCAACGCAATGATTCTATTTCCGAATTTACTAAAGCGAACCGCATGGAACTTGTCAGCAAAGAAGTGGCCGAAAAAGAAATTCTTGCCGCCTATCTTCCTCAGCAAAAGTCCGAAGCCGAAGTTCAGGCCATGGTTAAAGCCATTGTCGACGCTTTGCCTGCTGAAGGTCGCAATCAAGGTGCGGCAATGAAAGCGGTGATGCCGCAACTTAAAGGCCTGGCCGACGGCAATCTAGTGCGCCAGATTGTCACTGACCTGCTGAAATAAATGGGTAACCTGGTGGTTTCAAAAGACAAATTTGCACCATGCCCGTGCAGCAGTCAGGTCGTCTATCACAAATGCTGCAAACCTTACCACGATGGTGCTCTGCCAGATACCGCGCTCTTGCTGATGCGCTCTCGCTATGCTGCTTATGCCATGGGTCTGGCTGACTACATCATGAGCACCACTCATCCTGAGCATCCGGCTTACAATCCCGATCTTGTAGAATGGAAACAAGACTTGATCAACTTCTCTCGAGGCACAAGCTTTCATGGCCTCAAAATAAATGAATTTATCGACGGTGATCCCTGGGCATATGTCACTTTTAGCGCCTACCTGCGCCAGGGTGAGCATGACTCTACCTTTTGTGAGAAGAGCACTTTTTTAAAAGTCGATGGCCGCTGGCTTTATCAGGCCGGTGTGCTGGGTGACTGATTTACTTGTAGATATAATCCCATCCAGAATCTGTTTTCTTAGCTTCTGAGTCTGAGGCTTGAATAACCGTCGGCGGCGCTTTAGGCCCAGCGTACTTTGCCACCGGTGCAGCTTGCAGCGGAGCTTTTTTGCGAGCAACAGCCGGCGTTGAAGCAGCTGAGACTGCGGAGATGGCGGCCGGACCTGCCACCGGGGCAGGTTGCTTTTGCATGGACAGAACTTTTTTAATATCGAGAATATCGCGATTAATGGCTGCCTTTTCTGCCGCCGGGGGGTTGAGTTTAAGGCATTTCTCGAATGTGCTCACAGTCTCTTTGTAGCGCTTTTGTTTGAGCAGAGCGTTGGCCAGATTGCTCCAGGTGACCCAGTCTTTATCGTTCAATGTCAGGGCTTTGCGGAAGGCTTGCTCGGCGCTTTCGAAGTCTTCCAATTTGCGATAACAGAAGCCCAGATTAACGTAAAAATCTGGGTCATAAGGAAAACGTGAAATCGCTTCGTGATAGTTGTCGACAGCGTCTTCAAAGCGCTGCTTTTCTAAATATTTATTGGCCAGATTATAGTAAGGAATAGCATCGCTGCGATCGGCGGCACCACTGTGAGGCAAGTTCGTATCAGGAGCTTTTTGTTGGGCCCCAACATTCGGTACGCTCAGGCAAAACACAATCATAATAAATTTCAATATTGTTTTTGTCATCAGCGATTTAGATCCGGCCAGCTCAAGATTTTGTCGTCGTCAATTGTAGCGAATGGATCACCATCTGGTAGCGGATCGCCTGATTTAACGGTAATGTCATTGAGTTCAAGAGTAACTGCGCGCAATTCTTTTTCTTGCGGTTTAGTCATTACATGACCGGCCACTTCAGTTTTTACCTGGCGCTGCTGTTCCAGTAACCTGGCCGCTGTTGCTTTCTCTTTTTCTTTGGCCAACTTTTTCATTTTGGCGTTCAATTCACGCTCGTGAGTGGCTTTGAGTATGCGCGCCTTGAGTTGCTCATTTTTCAAAAGCATGTCTACAATTTCTTTGTTTATCTGGGCGCGCTTTTCTTGCTCTCTGTGATTTTGAATGTAGGCAAGATATTTGCCGAAATTCCAGGTCATCTGAAAATTCCAGCCGGTTATATCTGAATTGGCTGGGAAAGCCAGAATGCGAGAGTGATTAAGATCGCGAATAGCCTCAATGAGACACTTATTGAGAATGCTATCGGCAGTGCTGGCATAAATGCTGCCTTTTAAATTGCCTTTGCGATCGACGCTGAAAATAACCGCAGCCGCGCCTCTTACCTGATCGGTCGCTTCAGCGCTCAGGCGTTTGAGCAACACGTGTTGAATAGACCTTTTAAAGCGAGCTATCCAATAATCCCAGGCCTGGATGCCTTCTGGTGCCTGATGATAAACAGTAAGGCCCTCTGCATGACTGGCCCATTGAGGCACATTTATTGATTTGCTTTTGTCCACCAGGTCGAGCATTTCATCCATGTGCATAATCTCAGCTGGCCCTCCAGTGGAACGGGCCGAGCTTTCGACATTGCCATGGCCGGCCGTTTTAATCATCTTTTTGCCGTTGCGAATTGCGCCATTTATTGAACCAAAGAAATCGGGCATTTCAAATGGCGAGGCCGAAGCACTAGGTGTGGTGCTTGCCGGAATAGTGGTGCTGTTCGTGACTGGTTTAGTCAGGCCTAAAAATTCTGTTACTCCAGAAGTCATCTGACTGAACCAGTCTTTTGGTTTGGCTGGAGCGGCGGGTAATACCAATTTGCTTGTGTCTAAGCCCTCTAATTTTTCTTCGGCAAAAGAACTGATCATCTCAGGTGGAACCAGTCGCGCTGCCATTTCTAGCTGTTTGAGAGCGTTCATGTCATAGCCCTGTTTCTTCAAAGCCAGGCCAAGATAGTAATGTGTTTTGCCGTCTTCGGGGTGGGCTTTGAGATCTTTAGCCAGAAGGGTCGCGGCTTCGGCGTAGCGGCCGGCCTTGTAAGCCTTAAGGGCCTGGTTTACTGTCGCCTTCGAATCTAATTTGGCTGGTTCTATTTTTGCCGGTTGTGCCTGAAGGGCACTGGCGCAGTTCAACGACACTGCCAGAGCCAGAAGTAATTTCGTAGCTAGTCGACAGGCCGCATTAGTGGCTGGTTGTGGCATAACACTCAAGTTAAATTTGGGCTCTGCATGTCTTTAAACATCACAATCGGATAGTTGTTGCGTTGTGCCACCAGTTTTGATGCCTTGGCTGCTGATAGCAGTAAGCCAGTATCTTTGCAGTCTTCAGGCATACCGGCTACGCCAAAGGCTAGCGCGAGATTGTCGGCATTAGACTCGGGGCCCAGCTGCCGCATTCTCAACATCTCCAAAATTCTGTGCGCCAGCATTGCCGCTGCCGGTGTTTCTGTATTGGGCAAAAGAATGACATAGCTGAGAGCTTCAAAATGAGCAAAAAGATCGAGGGAGCGAGTAGCTGTTTTGATGCGATTGCACGCTTCTTGCAGAGATGCAGGTGTCAGTGGCTGCAGCTGATTGTTATGCCAATTCCACATCTCAAAAATGATCACCGAATATGGTGTCTGATAAAGCTTGTAGCGCTGAAATTCTTGTTCTAGAAAATAGTGGAAAGAAGGGTAGGAAATAATGCCGGTGTCAGGGCGAGCGAGCATTTTATTGACTCGCTCAATCGCTGTGACGTCGATGGCCGTAGACTCAAGCCCGGCTGTTTTGTCATTTTTCGCCGATTTTTTAGCAATGACGATTAAATCGCAATTGAGTAGATTGAATAAAATCGGCACCCATTCTTTTTTGACCATTGGTCGCTTACGCAACAGATCAAATAGAGTTTCACCGCCATCAAGCTGTAGATAAAAAGCCTTTTGCTGTGGCATATCTACGGGTGCTCCCTTCGATACGCGTTTTTCAAAGTCTTGTTCCGACAAAAGCGGTACTTTTTTGTCGATGTAAGACTCCATCTTCAAACCTGCCGCCATCAGCGACTTGCTCTGGTCGACTAATGTAACACCTTCCATCATCAGTACATCGATGCGTTTGACAATGGTTTTTAAAGGGTTTTTCTCGTCGCGATAAAAATAGAACTTGCCTTTTTCCCAGGTCACCAGTTCCATAATCGCCTGTTCGCCCTGTAAATCCATGGCAGTGGCGTGATTCAAACTACCATCTTCGAAAAACAATTCGGCGGCCGATTGGCCATTGTCGACAAACAAACATCCGGTCATTTTGCCCATGTTGATTGACTGCAATAAATTAGGCACTGCCAGGTCGGTAAGCTCACCTTCCATAGTGGCAATTTTTGTGTAGCGGCTGGCATTAATTACCGGCATTCTCTGCCCGGTTGTAGCCTGTAGACCAAGAAAAGAAGTGCTGTATGAACTGGAAGTATTTGTATTTAGGCGGGATTGGCCGGTACCGGCCAGCATAGCGGAGTCGCCCAGGGTTAGAGTGTCTCCGGTGCACTCAGCGGTGACTAGATTCAAAATCAAGGCCAGGTCACCACTGGGGTAAGTCCAAATTTCTCGCAGGGCGCGGTTTAAGCCCTCAGTCAACTGCCAGATAGGTTCGCCAGTACCTTGGGCATTTAGATGGCAGGACAAGGCGAGATTAACATCGGTGCCCGGACGTAACCAGGAAAGCTCGATGAAACGGCCGGGGGTTTTCTGCGCCTGGTGAAGCATTTCGGTGATGTCTTTACTGGCTGGCAAAGACTCCAGAGGCGGCAGACGAAGAGGCAGGGAGTTTGGATCTACTTTCGGTCGATACATTGAAGCCGTATTTTTCCGGGAAACACTGACTAAGACTAACAGACTGTTGCCAAAATGTGGATCTAAAGTGGTGCTTTGAGCTTCTGGGGGCATAACTTAATTGGTTAAGTGGGTGGATTTTATAGCGACAATGCTATTAACTTGCATATTGTCAGTCTCAAAGAGCGCTTAAATGGAACGCACAAAACTTGCGAAAATTGCCAATACACCAGACGGCTTTGTGCTCCAGTCACTTGTAGAAATGGCTTCGATGATTCGTGGCTCGCTCATCGCCTTACCATTTCAAAAGCCCAATGAAGCACCTCTAGTGGTCACCTGCACCTTTGCTTTTGCAACCACCAATGTGCCGCGCTGGTGCCTCTATGCCGGTGAAAATGATGATGCGCCGGTGATCTGGACTAAAGACAGCGCAGATCTGGCTGAAATGAGCGCTATTTTGGCCAGGGGCGCCGCGCCAGGGGCTGAACGCCGCAATCAAGAAATCCCCTCGGCCTTGCCCGAGCCGGCAGTATTTGACCAGAGCCGCTTTGATGCCTTTTATCTAAAAATGGTGGACAGCAATTCGGGAATGTTTGCCGACGGCTCTTTCTACTGGTTTTTATCTCAAGAATTTCATCGCTACCAGCGCACCAAGCTCGGTTTCGGTATTGTCATCCTCGCTCCGGTGGGAGCAAATGCTCAGGTGACCCATCCGGCTGAAGAAATTCTTGCCTGGCTCGGTCGCATCGTTGTCAGCGAAGTGCGCAAATTAGATTATGTCTGCCACTTCAACGGCATGATCGGCATGGTGCTGGCAGGCTCTACTCTAGAAGAATCAGCGACTTGTGCCGCACGCATCATTGAAATTGCCATGGTGCACAATCAGAGTCAACGCTTTGAAGAAAACCTCAGGCCCTATGCCGGTGTAGCGGCCGTTCCTCAGACTTGCGAGCACCCCGGCATTATTATCGCTGCTGCGCAAAAAAGTCTTGAAACCAGTATGGCCGGCAATATTGCCGTTACTGCTTTCAGGTAGTCGGTTTGGGTAATTGTTCGACGAATGACTTTATTCTTGTCAATGCCAGCTCGATTTTTTCTACAGAAGTAGCGTAACTGCATCTTATGTGACCGGCGCCACCTGCACCAAATGCAGTGCCTGGTACTACTGCTACATGTTGTTCGAATAGTAATCTTTCGGCAAAGTCTTCGGCACTGAGGCCGGTGGCAGCGACACTGGGAAATGCATAAAATGCACCCTGAGGCATGTGGCAATGTAAACCGATAGAGTTAAAACCATCCACCATCACTTTGCGTCTCTGGCCGTATTGACTGACCATATCGAGCACATGCGGCTCAGCGCTCTTAATCGCTTCCAGGGCCGCTTTCTGACCGGTAATCGGCGCACAGAGCATGGTGTAAGAATGAATTTTCATCATCGTCGCCATGATTTCAGCTGGTCCGCAGACGTATCCGATACGCCATCCGGTCATGGCGTAGGCTTTAGAAAAACCGTTGAATAAAATTGTCCGTTCGTAAGCGCCGGCAAGCGACGGCACGCAGGTGTGTTCGCCATCGTAAATCAAACGATCATAAATTTCGTCGCTAAGAATATAAAGGCCGTTTTCTTCGGCAAAGCGCACCACGTCCTGCAAGACAGATCGAGGCATGGTGACGCCGGTGGGGTTAGACGGATATCCGATTAAAATAGCTTTTGTTCGGCTGGTTAGCTGCGCGCGCAAACGGTCTACATCTATAGCGAAATTGTCTACTGCATTGGTTTCAACCGCCACAGGCACACCGCCGGCCAGACTGACACAGGGTTTGTAAGAAACATAACAAGGCTCAGGCACCAGCACTTCATCACCAGGATCAAGAATAGTGCGCAAGGCAATATCTAGGCCCTCTGAAACTCCCACAGTAATGAGAATTTGATCTTCTGGGCGATAGGCGACCTTATATCGCTTTTGCAAATAAGCGCCAATCTCGCGGCGCAGTTCAATCAGACCCCAGTTGGAAGTATAAGAAGTCTGCCCACGTTCTAAAGAATAGATGGCCGCTTCTCTGATTTGCCAGGGTGTGACGAAATCTGGTTCGCCCACACCAAGCGAAATTACATCTTGCATTGAAGCCGCTATATCAAAAAAACGTCTGATACCTGATACAGGCAACTGGCCGGCTATTTTTGCTATAGGCTTTAAAGCTGCCATACACCTGATGATTTCTGAATTTGTTTAGGGCGCGATCACTAATCGCTCGTTGCTTTCAGCTTCTAGATAGAGTACGTCGTCTTCTTTGTAGCGTCTCAGTAAAAAGTGAGTAACAGTGCCTGTGACACCATGAATAGTGGCTAGCTTTTCGGCCACGAAATTAGCCAGCACTTTTAAGTTTACTGATTCGACAATCACGCGTAAATCGCTGCCGCCTGAAACCAACCAGACGCTTTTGACTTCAGGAAAACGAGCAATGCGAGCGGCTATTGCGTCAAAACCAACGTCGCGAGCCGGCACAACTTTAACGTCGATAAAGGCGGTGACTTTGTCAAAACCGGCTTTATCCCAATCAATAACAGCGTTATAGCGTTTGATCACGCCTTCATTTTCATACTGCTCAATAGAGCTTTTGATTTCATCAATGTTCTTGCCTGTTAACTTGGCAATGGTCTCAGCAGTGGTGCGGCCATCTCTGGCTAGAATGGAAAGAATTTCGCAAGGTTCTTGGTCTTTCATCTTGATTGATCGAGTCTCAATGCCGCTTTGCCTTGTTCTATGATCTTTTGCAATTTGCTTTCACCAATTTCTTCAATGCTTGCTGCTTTTTCTACTGGTGCAAAAATTTCACCGTACCAGTCGGCACTTTCAAATTTATCCATCCAGCTATCGAGTTTGTCCCATTCGCCGTCATTGAGCCCCAGTAAAAAACGCGCGCGAAAAGGGTCAACGCCTTCAGTTTCAAAAGCGGCCACTCGCAAATCGCGGCCTAAATTGGTATCGAATCTGGCCACACCAGAGGCATCTACATCGACGTCGCCGTAAATATCAAAACGCTTGATCAGGTCTTGGGCTTCCGCGATATACGAATCATGGGTGCGCTTGCCTTTTTCAGTCAACTTATAGGCTGCTTTGTTGACGTCTATTTCAATTAGTGCTTCTCGTTCGGCCCAGGCGATTACGTCAACCAGTTCGGCATAATCTTTAGTGACATCAATTTGGGTGCCTACACTAATCTGGTGCAAGAATAAAACCCGACTGTAGTCTTCGATTTGTTTTGCCATATTGGCGGCGGCATCGAGCTTAGCCGGCCCCGATTCTTGCTTCTGGCTGCCGTTAGCTGAGTTTTTCTCTGGTGCCTTTTTATCTATGACCACCAGATCGCAGCGCATGTATTTAATAGAATCTCTCTCTGAAGAGACGAAAGCCTGAGCAAGTGGTGCCTCAGGATCAAGCTCTTCATTATTGGCTTTGAGGTCAATGGTATTGGAGATAAAAATGCCGTCATTGTCGCGATCAAATATAAGATTCTGCAAGGCGCGCAGATCATCGAGCTGACCTTCCGGCAGGCGACCCGCTTCAACTAATTCTTCAGGCGACTGAGCACCAAGAATTTCAAAAACGATGTCTACTGCCGGTTGGCGCACGATGCGATCATCCAATGTGAGCACCACCAGATGCTGATTCAAATGGTCAGAAACTCGCAATAAATAATTCATTAGCGTCTGCGTCCGCCCCATCCGCGTGAACCCATGGAGAATCCGGAAGAACGTCTACCGCCCCAGCCGGAGTTCGTGGAGGAACTGGGAGACGAGCCACTGAGACCGCCCCAGCTTCTTTTGCTTGTGGCACTGCTATTGGTGAATGTACCTGAACCGAAACCGGTTTTGCTGGTCAGTCCACCGCCGGCTTTTGTTTTAAAGCGCGAGAAGAAACCCTGATTGGCAGTTTTTTGTTGCGTATATTGTGGGCTCTGGCGCCAGGTGTTGCGATTGCCCATGAGGCCGCCATAGTTTGAATAAGGCGTGTGGTAGCGACCACCCCAGCTATTCATCATGTGCGACATCACCATCATTTGCACGAAAGGATTGTCGAGAATGCTGCGATGCCCTTCGTAATATGGTCTGCCATCATGGCCGGCCACGCGATAAGGCAACTCGTTATTGACTACAGCGCCTGTCTGCTCGATTGCAAAGAGCTTGTCGTCGCCGGTTTGAAATCCAGGTTTTTTGTCTTTGTCAATATAGCCGATTACAGTAAGGCGGTCGTTTTCGTGAGTGGCATCTAGCGCTACAACTCCTTCGCCGTCATAAATTTCGTTGACACGTTTTTCGAAGTCAGCCATTTTGCTGTTGAAATCTTTGTCGCCCTTGGTTTCAAAAAAGGCTTTCTGAACTTCATCTAAATTGATTTTCTGAGCCGTACCCTCAATTTCAGCCGATACATAATGTTCTTTAACACTCTTAGATGTTGTAGAACATCCGCTCAGGCTAACCGAAGCGCCACCCAGAACGGCCAGACCGAACACTACTGTGAGAGATTGCCAGCGTTTCATTTGTTTAGAACCCCCGTCATTGTTATTATGTACTATAACAACTCCAGCGGGCTAAGCTGGCGATATACATGATTCTTTTCTGGTTGGGCAGTTTGGCTGAAATTAGATACCTTTCTTTGACGGTATACTCGTCGAGTATGCATGTATGCATGTATGTATGTATGTTCATTAGTGGGCCCGGAGTTTCATGAAAATATTAGCCGCTGTAGACGGTTCAGCTCATTCAGAAGCCGCATTAGACGCTTTAGGCAGCTTTAAGTGGGCCGAAGGTACTGAAATTGTTTTGTTCACGGTGCTCAAGCAGGCCGAGAATGCTATGCCTTTTGGCCGCAAGCCGGTAGACCAGACTCCCAGTGCCGAGGTTGCGGCTTCTGCCAGTCAGTCGCTAGAGAAAATGGCCGCTCAATTGCAGTCCAAACTACGGGGCTGTCGAGTTACTTTTGAAACCGCTCAGGGCGACCCCAAATCTGAAATATTGAATGGCGCTAAAGAAAATGCCGCCGATATGATTTTGATGGGGTCCCGCGGTCATCGCGGCATGGAGCTGATGTTACTCGGCAGTGTGTCGCAAGCGGTACTGATGCAAGGCCAGTGCCCGGTAGTGATTGTTAAAAGCGAAGCTACAGAAGCACCCAATGCTGCTCCCAGTTTAGCCAGCGGTTTTAAAAACGTGCTGATTACACTGGACAATTCGCCTTATTCAAAAGCGGCGCTGGCCTGGGCCAAAACTTTGAACTGGCCAGCCGACACCCGCTTCAAACTAATAACTGTTGTCAATGCTCTGACCGATTCTTTTACTTCGGCAGAGAGCGCTGTGCGTGCCGGTAGCCTATCGCGTGAGCACGATTCGCTGCATGCTATGGCTCGAGCCGAGTTGGAAGAAATGGCAGCTGATTTTGTTGATTATGTCGGACCGGGAAGAGTGACGACACAAGTTGGCGAAGGCGATCCGCGAGAAGTGATTTTGCACATTGCCGGAGCCTGGGGAGCCGATTTGATTGTGATGGGATCGCATGGTCGCACCGGCTTGACCAAGCTGTTTCTAGGCAGTGTTTCACACGCTGTGGCTGTTCATGGTTATTGCTCAGTGGCAATCGTCAAAGGCATCGTGCCGAAAGGTCAGGGAGTTCGTCAGCAGACTACCGGCATGTTTAAACTGCCCGATATGAAAGAAATAGAAAGCCGGTTGCCGCCAATTCCAAATTCGTCCAATCGTCCTGACACACCTCATGTTCCGCCGGGCGGCATGGGCTAGGATAATTAGTTTCAGTTTGAATCCAAATCTATTTCGCCATTACTTGATAAACCAGTACCACAGCCACTATCAAAATCAAGATCAGGGCTTTGGCGATAGAATATAGGCGCTCCATATTACTAGCGATTCTCCAGAGCTTCTTCGCTGCCGGCATTTTCGAGCGCGTCGAGAATGGCAGCTCGCTTGATGTGGGCAGACTTATCGTCTTTAAGTTTATTGACTTGATGGTAAATGTCAGAAGTGACCAGCGGCACAAAACCTAGCTCTGAAGCTTTAAAAACTCCGTGAGTGCCTTTGTAGACTTTTTCTGCGGTGCTACCGGCTTCGAGCCCAGCCAGACCTTTAGGAGCGAATTCCAAACCGCCTTTGGCACCGCGCAGTGCTTTCCAGCCACCGGCGGCCAGACCGACACTGACATCTGTGAGGAAATATACTGAGCGTGCGGTGTTCACATATTGACCGGCATCTGATTCGCGGGCTCCGGCATTGTTGAAAATGCCAGTACCGCCGACAGTGGCACGGAGCGAACCTTTTAAAACTTGTTTAGTTAAGTTCTGCTCGACGCCGGTTTTAAGAGCCAGCTCGCCGGCTACTTGAGCCACCCGTGCTGCTTTAAATGCGGCCGCCACCTCAATGGTGCCTGTTGCCACCATGCCCACATCGAGCGCAGTCATCAAACCTTTTTCGCCGAAATGCTTGGTCATCTCCCAGCGTCTGTAGCTGCTCAGATCTTGTGCCTTCATGGTCTCGTAACCATCTGTAGTGCGAACGACAACTTGTTGACCCGGATCAAAGGTGCGTTGAATAGTGAGCTTTTTGCCCACATTGTCCACGCCCACCATATTCTGGTAGCTCCACCACTGAGCTTCTTGTGCCTGAATTTCTTGAGTGACTACTATTTTATTGTCTTTTTCAGTGATGTGGAAGCGGCTCTCTAAAAGGTTGATGTCGCGTAAATTCTCGCCACTTTTAACGGGGCTGCCTTTAGCTGCCAGACCTAAAAGATTGCCGTCAGCATCAAACCTTCCTTGCATGCCGCGCAACTCGGTATCGCCCCAGTTTATGGCCCGCTCAGGCCGTTTATCGAAAGTGCGCAATTGTGTCAAAACCGGTTGCAATTCAACTTTGCGGTCGATGATCCATTTATCCATAGAATCCATGTGCTTCTTCTCAGAAGCGTTTAGATCCCAGTGCTGAGGCAAGTTTAAGTCGATGCGAGTGATTTTGCCTTGCTGATCGCGCTCGATTTTAGCGCCACCAGGGGTGGTGTTAGCAAATTTGCTGTCTGTAGCTTTATTCAGTTCGTCAATAACTTCTATATATGTGCGTGCACTTAGAGCTGTGTTGACAAGCTTGCCAGTGGCCGCTCGCCAGGCGTTACGATCGCTGTCGGCATTTTCAGTCCAGCCTTTGGGCAACCCGTTTTGCCGGATAGTGGCGGTGAGCTGACCGTCTACGCTTTGCAGAAGAGCTGTCTCTAGTGGCTTGATGCGCATTTCTGAACGCTGCACCCATTCAATGGCGGCATCCAAGCGCATCATCTGATTATCATCAGGAGGACTTTTGGGATTGATCTTCAGATCAATTTTTCCGTCCAAAGGCAGCTTTGCTTCATTGCTCTTTATGTCTGCTGCGGGCAAACCGTAAGCCTTAAGGCGAGCGACTTCTCCAGGCATCGCTTTGGTTTGCAACCAGTCGACATATTCGCCGTAAGCTTTGCTTGTGGCAGGGCCAAACTCGCCTCTGGCCAGTTCGGCTTTGATCTCTATTTGTCTTGCTTTCAACTCGGCTGCTTGCTTCGGCTCCAACTTTGCTGTGCCGTCGCCACTATTAGATGGTGACATCACTGCCGGCAATAAATTGTGCAACGTCATTTGCACATAACCGAGGCGCATGCGATCGTTTTCGGCTTTGGCGTCGGCTTGAGAATTTTCTGGCTTGGCTTCAGGTTTTGCTTCGGCTTTAACTTCAGGCTTGGGTTCGGTTTTAGGTTCGGCTTTAACTTCGGTTTTGACTTCGTCTTTCGCTGGTTTACCGCACAAGGCCTCGTGAATCAGCGCGTTGCCAGCACACTTAGTGCTGTCACTTTTATCGTCAGTGTTTAAGGCGCGTCCTTCTACCATGATTTACTGACTACCATACTTCACCGAATTTAGCTCTAACCGGATCTCCAGGTGCCTGGTGCTCTCCAATCCAGGAGAGCGCGGCAGAGCCGATTATGGCTACACCGAGAGCGGCGCCGCGCGCTTCTCCCCGCATAGTTTTACGCAAGTGACTGATCAGATCTGATTTCCAGGGCTCATTGCCTGGCTTAGTCAACTCTCTTTCAGCAAACTGCAAGGCTCGCATTTTATGATTTTCTTCCGGGGTCAGCTGGCCTTTTTTTTGCAAAGCAATACGCTCTTCGCGCAACTTCTGCACTTCAGAAGCGGTAAGAGGGACAAAACTTTTTTCTGTCTGAGACGTATTAGTGGCCGCCTTATCCAGGGAGGCCAGGTTTGGCGCGGGCTTGTCCCAACGACTTTTTTCATTGTTATTGGCGGCCACCGGAGTTTCTCTGACTTCGCGAACGGGCTCGACAACTTCTTTTTTAGGCTCGGGTAATACTTTTGGTTCAACTTTTGGTTCAACTTTTGCCACTACTTCGACTTTGGCAACTTTAACTTCATTAGGTACCACGTCTTCAACCATGCCGCGCAAAGACGGCACTTTGCCGCTGGCCAGGCGTTCTACCGCGCGACCGTAAAGTGGCCTTTCAACACCGGCACCACCGGCCGAGTAAGCATTGCGATTTTCTTCTATTTTCTGCAAAATTTTCACGGCCGAAATTTCGCCCCGCTCAATTCTTTTTTGCATGCCACCAGAAAGAGTGCTGATGAATTCTTGCAAGCGGGCGGGGTTATTACGCACCATCACCAGTTTATTGACTTCGCCTCTGAATACTTGAGCGGCATCACCGCCGGTGACGACATATTTGCCGTCTGAATGAGCGTCAGGTTTTACTTCAGCCACAAGTTGACCGCTTTTGTCGATCATAATGCGGTTGCCTTCGCCTAAATTGACGTGGGCTTTTCCATCGGCTGGTTTAAGGTTAAGGTTGGGATAAGCCTGAGCAATGGCGTCTTCAATAATTACTTTGTTAGCGGTTCGTTGGAAAGCCTCAGTGAATTTGCTTGATTTTTCTCTTTTGGTGAAGCTAAGAGCCTGGTCGACGGTATGAGCAAAAGAGCGGTAGTCTGAAGCCGACCGCGAGTCGCCATTGCGGGATAACTCATTGGCCTTGTCGTTCGACCAGGCACTCACCGCTTGAATTTCGGCAATTTCTTTAGGGTTTGAATTGGTCTCGCCTTTGCCGTCAGGCACCCTTGCATAGGTCAGAGGCGATGGCAGCGGGAAATCCTTTAGATTGAATGGTGCTGGTCTGGAAGTCAGTTCAGCGATTTGAAAACGAAAATCTTCAGCAAAAGTTTTGACACGGTCACGCATCACCGGATTTTCATGATCGGTTCTAAGATTGCCGCTCATTTTGTCGAACCAGGTGGCCATAGCGTCTACCACGCCGTCCTGGCGAATTGCCGGTACGTTGTTTTTAGAACTTTCAGATGCTCTGAGTGTTTCGCCGGTGCGCGGGTCAAGTCTGCGCGATGACGGATCGATGAAAATAATGTCGCCGGTCTTTCTGTTGACCAGCACAATATCGGCTCCGATTTTGTCGAGCGGTGACTTGTCTTGAACAGGTAGTGCTTCCCAGCCCTGCTTGTCCAGGCCCTGCCTTTTTAATTCTTCTACCGTCAGTTTGTAGACGCCGTTTTGAATCTCGGCACCACCGTCTGTGCTGTTGCTGATGTTAAAGCTGCGAATGACATTTTCGTTGGCGCGCCATGAGTCGAGCATTTTCAGCTGTTCGGCAGTGAGAACAGTGTTGTCTGCTGTGGTGGTACGCCGGCCTTCCGCCTGGTCGGATACTACCTGGCTTTGTCCCACTGCGGCGTCTTGACTAAGTTTGCTTTGTGCCTGATCGGCGGCAACAGCGCCCTCAGGGCGTGCAGCGGCAGCATCAGTCTTGGCCGATGCAGAATATTCGGTAGTTTCACCCGGTTTTGCCATCCCGCCCTCACAATCTACATTTTTATATACCCGGGCAAGGCTTTTTCTGGACAGAAATTGGCAAAAAAAAGTCGGCAGTCAAGCCACTGGCGCCTGATTTAAGCTCTAAAAGAGGGGCCCGGTTGTCAAGTGTTATGCTGTTCTTAGGGGGTCAGGCAGCCTGGGGTGGGTGTTTTCTTAAAACCACGGCGCGCACAATGACGTCGATGCGATCCATCAGCTGAATGTCTTTTTCTTTGTCGGTAGGAAACAGTTCGCTGTTGAGCTGGTGCAGCCTTTGCAACAGATGCATCTGAGGATACGATTTGCCGAACAGTTGCATTTCGCACCAGGCCACTCGTGAAAGGGTGCGCTCGTGGGCCGAAGGGGCATTCGGTCTGGCTGCATCCGCCAGTTGCTGTTCGATCATTTTTTTGCGGGCGGCCGCGGCCGGGTCATCATCGTCGACATCGTAGCTGCCCCCGGGGCTGGTCATCGCCATAGGATTCATGGGCGCCGGCCCGCCGGCCATACTGCGCAAACTGCGCACAAAGGGATTGGCGTCATTGATAGAGTTGCCTGTGGCCGCTGGTCCGCTTCGGCTGCCCTCCATCTGCGGATTAACTGCCAGGGCAGCTTGCGGTTTGATGTGAAGTTTAACTTGAGCATATTGATCAAGAGCGTCTGTCCGAGCTGAGAGATCATCGCTGTGCGAGGGATTGCCAAAAACTTTCAATTCCATGCGATTTAGCCTGGCGATCAGTGGCTGGGTGGCGTAGGTCTGGCCGAGAATCTCGCTTTCCAGGGCTGTTACTCGGGGGTAACTGCCTGGTGACTGACTGGACCAATCTGTAGACGCTGATGAAGACGAATCATTATATGACCCACGGCTATAGCCGGCCGCCGGTACGTCTTTGGCACTTTTGCCCGGGGCGGCAGTGTTTTGAGCTGTTGCTACCACGGTGGGCACGCCCACAGCGGCAACAATTTGTGCCGTACGGCTATTGGCGCTGCCCGAATTGGTGGCGCCAAAAATGAAATTCTCCAGACGGTCAAGGCGCTTGTCGATGGTCTCGCCTTCAAAATGGCGCTCGAAATATTTGGTTTCGTAGACTCTAATTTCAGCTGTTACTGCGGTATTATCGCTGCTCTTTTGTTGGCTAGCGGCTGGTTTTGCCACAGGGATCTTTGCTTGACTCTGAGATTGACCCTGCGCCTCAGCCTGTGCCCGATTATGACTACCGCTCAAAATGAAAGACGCCAGTGCAAGCAAAATGAAAGAGGCGCGCATCAGAGTACTCCAGAGATTATCACTGAATATTACTAGAGCGCACCGGTGCGATAAAGGTGAGTTGTTTAAGTAATCTACGAATAGGCTTGGGAGCGCAGCAATTTAAATTGCCGCACCTGATCGTCGCGACCAATGGCATAAGCGTGGTTAAGATGGAAGTCGATAACTTTGAGGGCATCAAGTTTTTGATTGCTGCCGTAGCAAGCACGCACTCGCATCTTGCCCAATTTAAAGCTCAGGTCAGAGGAAGGGTCTGTGTGATCAACCAGTCTCTCTGCCAGATCTAGCGATTTGATAGCCAGGTCAAATTTGCTTTCAGCCAGGTATTCATCAACACTCAAAATCAAAGAGCGCAAGCGATAATCGCGTCTTAGTGCCACAAGCGCGAGAAAGTCGGTTTTAAATTCCTGGGTAATGCCGCGTTTTTCTTGCTCGCCTATGGCGCAGGCAAGCAAATCTTTTACTTCAGGATGGGCCATGCCAAGCTCAATGGCGCGATTGAGATCTTGCACGCAGAGCGCAAAGGCGCACAGGCCCAAAAATGCTTTTGATCGCATAAAGCGATACTGCGCTTCTAGTGGATGTCTTTCGACTAACAGGGTGAAATTATGTACCGCAGCGCCATAGTTCGCCTGTTCAAGCGCTTCTCTGCCGTTTATAAAGGCGAGTGAATCAGTATGATCGAAACCAAATGCTTCTGTGGAATCAGTAAACTGGTCCATAGACAGAGACTACCCCGGCAACGGAAAAAATTGAGGACAGATAAAGGGGGATGCCAAGTGCTAATTTTATCTTAGCAAAGATGCCCAATTCCGGTGGCAAACGCCAACCTGGCTAAGGTAAACAAAAACTCATCTGCCAGTATTTATCAGCTGCGGCTTGTCAAGCTTTTACCTTGTCTGTCTTTATCACCGGTACCCCGACAGAGACTTTTGCGCAAAAATCTCTGTCGGGGTACCGGCAAAGAAGAAAAGCCGCCCCGAAGGACGGCTGGAGCACTTTAACTTGAACATGATAGTGTGAACTGCCTCTAATGGAACCTGACTGCGCCTCAGTCATACTGACATCGAAATTGATTTACAGGAAGAAATCGTGATTTATACGGAAATGCCTGAAGTAACTGAAGAAGAAATGGTAAAGCCACTGGCCGAAGAAGACGGATGGCAGATTGCGCGCGCTTCTTTCACCAGAGAAGCGATGCATTATTCCATTCGTGGTGGCATTGCACTGGCCATACTGGGCGCCCTTGCTTTTGGTGCTTTCTACATTTTTGATCAGTTGGTAAAGATGCCACCTGAAGCCGTAAGCGGCGTGCAAAAAATTCTTTCTCCAGTACAAAAATACTTGCCTTTTGGCGGTATGACTGGTGGTGCTGGTGGTACCAGTGTCGAAAATTCTGAACTGGCCGCTGATAAAGCTTTGAAGTCCGGCTCTAAATCAATATCTGCTTCCACCGGCTCGGCGAAACTTAAAACCGCAGTCAGGCATGGCAGAAAACGTAACCGCCAGATTGCCTCCAGACCTGGTCATGGTCATGTGCGACCTGTTCAAGCCGGGGATGACCCCACCGGCGGTCGTGTCATTTATCGCGACGGAATGATTACGGAATATTCCTGGAAATAATGCCTGGGCCACTGGCCAGCTGCCATTGAACTCCAACCCTCTTTGCTTTTTAGGTCAACTATAGTCTTCCCTATACAGAATTATGGTCCAACCTATATTTTGGCAAGGTTCCGATGAGCTAGCCTAGGCGAAGAGGCAATGCGGTAGTTCAATGAATAAAATCAATGCTGTGGCGGAATTTCTCACCAAACTCAAAGACAAACTGGTCTCACCTCAGCCGGAGGTGCCAGAGTCTTGCCCCCTGGCCAGGTTGAAGAAAATGGAGTCACGCAGCAAAGAAACTGAGGCCAATCTGATAGACAGTATCAGCCGCCAGACCACTACTGTGCGCGAAGTCGCCGTGCGCTGGTCAAGCAATCCAGACAATTATGTGCGGCAGCAGATTCTTAAGCCGCATGAGATGCGTGGCAACAGCAGCAATTTTGAAATTGACCCCATGGCCAATTTAGACTGATTATTTGTTTTTGGCTGAAAGCTCTTTTACTGTCGCCAGTTCGCTTTCCAGATCTACCGTGGGTTTGTTTGCCTGCTTAGAAATGTTGATGGCCCGCTCATAACTCGCTTGCGCCTGGTCGTATTTTTTCTCTGCCACGTAGACTTGAGCTAGACCAACAAGATCGGCCACCAGGTCGACATGCATCAAACCCAGTGCTTTTTCGTGCATTGCCAGGCTCTGGCTGTATAGTCGATTGGCTTGAGCGCCGTCACCCTGTGCATAGTAAAAATTGGCAAGATTGGCAACAGCTGCTGCATGAGCAGGTGAATCGGCAGTGAGGCCTTTAGCGGTTTCAATCGCTTCTTTGTATTTAGCTTCGGCGGTAGCTTTGTCACCGGCCTTGAGGGCGGCGTCGCCTTCGGTGGTCAGTTTCTTCCATCTGCTTTGTTCTGCGCCAACCGGCGACGAAGTGGCATTTGACAATTCGCTGGAGGCTTGATTGCAGGCTGTTACGCTTATTGCAAAAGCGGCCGATAAGAGCAAAATACCCAGACTTTTAGTGCGCATAATCTAACCTGTAATTTGAATGTAAGCATTATGAGCACTGGCGCCGCAACATTCCAGATGCTTTGACTGAGGTTAACTTTATTTGCTGCCGGAGGAACCAAACAACGGCCCTGGCAGTCTGCAGCTCAAAGTAAACAAGCGGTACTTTGCCTGGTATTCTGCAATAACACAGAGGTTTGATCAAATGTATTCCGGCAAAGTCCTTCTGGCGCTCTCAACTTGTTTTGCTCTTATTCTGAGCGCATTGCCTTCATCGGCCGCTGAAGTAACCGAAGGTACTGCCACTGTTGCCGATCCTGTGCAGCACGGTGCTGTTAATCGCGATGCCGAAGCTCTGTCGCCGACAGCGAAGGTAGATTCCGAAAGCAAAGAGCCTTTCGTTGAAAAATTACCCCGCTTGATTCTTGCTTTATCAGGGGGCGGCTGCAAAGCTGTAGCCGAAATTGGCGTTCTGCGCAGCTTTGAAAAGCATGGCATTAAAATTGACGGCATTGTCGGCACCAGTATGGGCTCCACCGTTGGTGCACTTTATTGCGCCGGCGTTTCTGTCGACGACATTGAAAAGCTTTTTCTCGATGACACCATGCAAGACGCCATGCTCAAAGGTGCGATATTGAGCATAGTCACCCGGCCAATCAAACCGGTGCTCTATTTATTCAAAGGCCGCCCTTACGCGGGAATTACCAGCGGCGGCGGTTATTTAAAGCTTTTACAAAAAAAGCTGCCTGCAACATTTGCCGAACTGAAAATTCCTTTTGCAGCAGTGGTGACTAATTTGACCGACGGCGAGACCACTGTGCTGACCAAAGGCGATCTGCCGCGGTCGGTTCTGGCCAGCAACTGCGTGCCCACTCTCTATCGCCCAGTGATGATTGATTCGAAACTTTATGTAGACGGTGGGCTGAAAGCTAATTTGCCTTCAAATATCGCTCAGAGCATGGGTGCAGATATCGTGGTGGCCGCTCTATGCGACACTGCCGTCAAGCCTGTTCCCAATAAGCAATTTAAATCGAAAAAGCAGCTGATTATGCGAGTGATGGACATCATGCTCGCCAATGCCGATAAGCAGCAGGCGCACGCTTCCGATATTCTCATTTATCCTGATGTAGACTTTGTGCCTGGTTTGACTAAAGACAAAGAGATATTGAGGCGCGGTATCGAAGTGGGACAAAAAGCGGCCGATACAGTGGCGGCTAAAGTGCAGGCCCAACTTCTGGCTCTTGATAAATCACAGGGCCGACGCGCAGTTGTAGAAATACCAAGCAAAATCGTTGACCCTGCGCCGGTAGAAGTAAAGGCTGATTAATCGGGGATGAAATAATATAATTAGCCCAGGAAACCCCAAGGTAAAAACTGCGATGGATGTGGGTGTGAGTTATGGTTGTCAAATCGGATCACGTGGATGGTAGTAAACCTGTTGTAGACTCGAGTTCGTCATCTGATACCGCCGGTAATGCCAGAGCGGTTAGCGGGTCAGCTGCGTCATCGACCGAAGCCGTTTCTACCCGCACCCTGCGTGATTTGATTGATGGTTTTGACGCCCATGTGGCTAAGACTGCCATTGTCAGCTACGGTAAAGACAATTCCACCAGCATCACTTACAGCACTCTGCTCAGCCAAATTCGCGAAGTCGCCGCTGCTCTTTTAACCAGAGGCATTAATAAAGGCGACAACGTGATTTTCTTTGCTCCCAACTCCAGTGCGTGGATCATCAGTGCTTTAGCCACGATTTATACAGGAGCTACAGTGGTGCCGGTCGATTCGCAACAGAACGACGATGTACTGAGACATATTGTCGATGACAGTGCGGCCGGCTGGATCTTTACTGATGAAAAAGGCTATAAGCGCCTGGACAAAGTCTTGCCTAAAAGCGGTGCCAAAGCAAAGAGTGCACATCATATAGTACGCCTCGATTCAATTGACACTGAAGAGAGCTGGAACAAAATTGCTCCTCAGGCTGAGGCGGCGTCGGCTATTTATCCGCCCATGGAGCCTAAAGATACTGCCTTATTGTTCTATACTTCGGGCACCACCGGCACCCCTAAAGGTGTGCCCCTCAATCACACTAACATGCTTTTGCAATTAGACGAAGTGATTTCACAAATCGATCTGCTTAAACAGGGCGACCGTGTGCTGCTGCCGCTGCCGCTGTTTCACGTCTATCCGCTCAACACGGGCCTTATGGCACCACTGCTGATGGGGCTGACGATTATTTTGCCGCGCTCTTTAACCGGCCCTGAAATTATGCGAGCCATCAATGACGGCAAAGCCACAGTAATAGTCGGTGTGCCTCGTTTGTTGCGTTCGCTCTATCAGGCCATCGAAACCAAGTTGCATAAAAATCCGCTGGTCGGTGCTGCTTTCGATGCCACGCTCGAATATTGTATCGTCATGGATCAAATGTTCAATGTGCGGCCGGGCAAGACCTTACTGGCACCCATACGCAAAAAATTCAGCTCCACGCTGCGTCTATTCACCTGTGGTGGTGCTCCACTGCCAAGCGAGCTGGCTTACAAACTGCGCGCTCTTGGTTGGGAAATCGGCGTCGGTTATGGACTGACTGAAACCGCCCCGCTGATTACTTTCCGCATGCCCAGCGATCGCGACCTGGAAGGTGTGGGTCAATCGATTACTAGAGTAAAAGTACGCATCGAACCTCTGAAAGAGCCAGACGATAGACTCGATAAAGGCGCCGGCGAGATTGCCGTCAGTGGCCCCAATGTATTTTCTGGCTATCGAAATTTGCCTGAACTGAACAAAGAAGTGTTCACCGAAGACGGTTGGTTCAAAACAGGCGATCTGGGCGTAATTAAAAACGGCAGCCTGCATGTGATTGGTCGGGCCTCTTCTACTATTGTCATGGAAGGTGGAGAAAAGATTCAGCCTGAAGACGTAGAAGATCGTATTGCCAAACAACCTGCTATTGCCGAAATTGGTCTATTGCAAGCAGATCATAAGCTGGTAGCGCTGGTGGTGCCAGACAAAAAAGAAATTGGCGATAAAGACCCGAGAGCGGCAGTCGCCAGCGCCCTGAAAGTCGCTTCCGGCGGCCTCGCTTCGTACCTGCACGTCACTAATTTTGCTATCACCAATGAAACGTTGCCTCGCACCAATCTGGGCAAAATAAAAAGACATGAATTAAAAGATCGCTACGAACAAGCCCTTTCTGAAGACGGTAAAGACGGTAAAAAAAATAAGAGTGCTAAGAAAGGCAAAGGTAAAGACGCTCCAGCCCTTGATTCTAACGATCAAATTCTATTAGAAGAACCGGCTGCTATAGCAACCATGGAATGGCTACAAAAACGCTTTCCAGATCAAGACATTACCCTTGATACCAGTCCACAATTAGATTTGAATATCGACTCACTTGAGTGGATGCACTTAACCCTTGAACTTGTAGAACACACTGGTGTGGAATTGACCGGCGAAGCAATTTCGCGCGTCACCACCGTGCGTGAGCTTCTGGCAGAAGTGGTGGCATCGGCTGAAGGCGGTGAAGGTGCCGTTTCGCCGATTGAAGATCCTGAACACTATATAAGTGATGAGCAAAAAGAATTTCTCATGCCATTGACCGGTTGGAAAGTGTCGGCAGCCAGTGTGCTTTACCATTTCGTCATGACTGTCATGAGCCCATTTAGAGTTGAAGCGGTTGGTTTAGAAAACATCGCCGATTTGAAAAATTGTGTCTTTACACCGAACCATGCCAGTTACATTGATGCTTTCGCCATCTGTGCCGCGCTGCCTGAGGCCGTTGTGAAAAGAACCCAATGGGCAGGATGGACAGGAATCGCCTTTGGCAATCCTGTTTTCTCATTCCTCAGTCGCCTCGCCCGCGTCATTCCGATTGAAGCAAAGCAATCTATTTTTGCCAGCCTCGCCCTTTCAGTTTCAGTTTTGAAGCAGGGCAATAATCTGGTCTGGTTCCCAGAAGCGGAGCGCACTTTGACCGGTAAATTGCTGCCTTTCAAACAAGGTATTGGCCTTCTGCTTGAAAAAAATGACACAGTGGTGGTGCCTGTTTATTTAGACGGCACACGGCAGGCTCTTGAACCAGGAAAGTATTTCCCCAGTTTCGTTCCAATTCGAGTTATCTTCGGAAAACCGGCCAGCGGTCCTGAACTGGCTAAGGAAGGCAATGGCAAAGATGATCCCGAAAAAATTGCCAACGCTTTATTAGAGCGAGTAAAAGAACTTTCTAAGCAAGCTAAAAATAAGCCGGAGAGCAGCTCTTAAAATGATCGCTGAGATCAATAAGGGCAAAGAATTGGAGCCTGTTTGGCCCTCATTGCTGGCGTTATTGGCTACCGGCGGTTTGCATATGGCTTTGCCTGAAGCACTAGCCGTGGGTCCGCGCTGGTCACTGCTGGCCCTGGTGATGGTGACCATGGTGCCGGCACATCTTGTTCACGCCCGTGGGCACCACCAATTTTGCAAACCAATTGGCTTTTTCATTATCGGTACAGTCACCGTAGAATTGATCATTTCGGTCGCGCTATTGGTGCTGGCCATTCCCAGGCATGTGGAGACGCCAGAGCAGCTTTTGCATTCGGCAGCGGCATTGTGGGTAACGAACATCATCACTTTTGCCGTCTGGTACTGGCGCCTTGATGCCGGCGGCCCTCATAAAAGAAACATGCGAGACGCACACAGCGATGGTGCTTTTCTGTTTCCGCAAATGACCATGGAAGTACCATGCGAGTCAGATAATGAACAAGAAAACTGGGCGCCGCTCTTTATCGATTATTTGTTTCTTGCTTTTAACACCAGTACAGCATTATCGCCAACGGACGTTCCGGTTTTGTCGCGCTGGGCCAAAGTGCTGATGATGATTCAGTCTGCTATTTCGCTGGCTGTAGTGGCGCTTTTGGCCGCCCGGGCGGTGAACGTCTTATGATTCGATTTGGTGAATTGCTGGTTAGATTAAAGCTCGTCAGCGAAGTCGATCTCAATGACGCTCTCGTGGTGGCACCACAATTTGGCTTGCCTCTCGGCCGCACTCTGGTTTTATCGGGACGCATCAGTGAAGCGGAGTTACAACTGGCAGTGGAACTCCAACCGCTAATCGGTCAAAATATTTGCACCATAGATGATGCGCGCAAAGCAGCACAAATGGTGCGAGCTAATGGCCTGAGCCCCGCCGATGCCTTGAAGAAAATAGGTGTACAGGGCGCTACTGATAAAGCTACTCTTGGTTGCATTCTTACTGATGCCGGTTTATTAACGGCAGCACAATTGGAAAACGCACAGAAAATCAGTTATGAAACCGGCATGCGACTCGGTCGAGTGCTGACATTGAACAATGTCATTTCGCATCCGCTCTTGACTCAGGCTTTAGACCTGCAATCGATGGTGCGCCAGGGTCGCATGTCATTGCCTCAGGCCGTGGAAATGCTTGTAGCCACGGCACCAAAGCACGCCTTGCCCTTGCGGCTTGAATCACACGGGCTGAGACCGGCACCGGCAAAGAAACAAGTGCGGTTCGGCGAGTTTCTCGTTATGTCGGGTCTGGCCAGCGAAAATGAAATACTCAATGCCATGGAAACCAGCTTGAGTAAGCAACTGAGTTTAGGCGAAGCGATTGTAGCACTGGGCCTGATTTCAGAATCGGTTTTTAAGAAGGCCGAACGTCTGCACGAACAGGTCAGCACCGGTGATATCGCCCTGAACCAGGCCACTGACGAAATTTACCGCCTCATCCACGGTGACCGCACGCAGACAAACGATGCCGTAAAGGAAAGTGACATACCTTCACCGGTTTTGGGTGAGTTGCTCAAGATGACCGGCTTCGTCAACGATTCAGATATCAGCGAAGCAATTGAATTGAGCAGTCGCTATCCTGCCTTAATTGGGAAAATGCTTGTGGTATCTGGAGCTATAGACGAAGCTACTTTGATTGCTTCGCTGCGCTGTCAGTATTTATTGAAGCATGGTTATCTGGCAGTAGATCAGGCCGTTAAAGCCTTGCAATACACGAGAAAAAATAAAGTCAGTTTTGATGATGCAATGGAAGAACTGGGAATAGCCAAACCAACCGGAATTTGAGCACTAAATATGGTGCTCATACAAATTGCTTATTTTATGACGCGCATCTTTTTTGTAATGATTGTTTCTCGATTGTTGCTCTCAACACATTGCACTGTGACCAGACGATCGCCGGGCTGGGCATCTTCTACCATTTGCCACTGCCAATTGACCGTACCGGCGGCATCTGCTCTTTTTTCGCCTAAATTTGGATGTCGGCTGGGCGTGCCGTTTGGTTTTCCTACGGTAATCAGACATTGAGCATGCGGTTGTGTCTGTACCGTAACACTGCACGGTTCGCCTCGACGCACTACTTTAGTCATGCCGATAAATTTGGCCCGTGCCTGAAAAGGCAACGCCTGCACCGGTACAGCTGTGCCTAAAAGAAGGGTGACAAGCACTAATTTGCTGATAACTTTGCTCATACGTACCTCTGATTCCCTTGCATGATACCAAGTAACTAACCAAGAAAAGAATACGATTTTGGAACCAAACGTTTGGGCAGGCGTCTACTAGTTCACCGCATCGAGAAAACAGATGTTGGCGGAATCATGTTATCGGCGACGCCGACGGCCCAAAGTAAATCGACTTATATACATAGGATAGAAATTAGATGAAAAAAGTGATTACAGCTAAGACATTGATGCTGGCCCTCGTTGTGGCACCAGGTTTAGCAGCGGCCGTTAGTGGTATTGCAACTGCTCCGGCAAGTGCTCAAGGTTTTAAAGACGTGTTGAGAAACGCCCTCGGCGCTAATAACAATGGCAATTACAATGGCACCGACTTTAATAGCAATTTCAATGGCAATAGCAATTTTAATGGCAGCGGCGTTAACAACAACAGCTATTACAACGGCAGCGGCAACAATAACTATGGAAATTTGAGCGCCAATCAAATGACCTCGATGCAGAACTTAGACAACTCCCGCGCCCAGGCTAACGCTAACATTTCGACCGCCATCAGCAACGGAACTTTGAGCGCTTCTCAGGCCCAAATGTTCCAGAACCAGGTTTCGCAGAACGCTAATGACCAGGCGGCTTACATCAGCGCCAATAAATTTGGTTTTACAGAAGTCCAGACAATTTTAAATAATTTCAATTCGATTAACACCAGCATAAATTCGGCCATTGCTACCGGTGTGGCTAACCCTACGATCAATGGTGGTGTGATTGGTAATGGCGGTGCCTGGTTCCAACGCGGATCTCAATCACCTAGATGGAACCGCGGTCGCTGGAACAGTGGCTATGCAAACAGTTATTGGACCTCGTTCGACAGTGCACTGAATGCCGTGCAAGTACGCTTGCAAACCGGTCTGAATACCAGGCAACTTTCTTCACATGAATACCGTGATTTGAAAGCTCAGTATGATCATATCTATAACCAGGGCCAACACCTCAAAGCTAATGGTCGCAACAACTTCCACGGCATTACGCGCAACAACTTAGAAAGAAGCCTTGATGATTTGAATTCATCAGTGACTGTGCAATTGGCTGATAATGAGCGTGGCGGCCGCGGTCGCTATGGTGGTGGCGGTTGGCGCTACCAGTAGACTTCCAGAATCATTCTAGTTAGATAAAAGAGAGCCTGAAGCTATTCAGGCTCTCTTTTTCAACGAAACTTTCGCCAAATGGCTGCGTTGACAACTTAACGTACCGTATGATTTGGATCTTATAAAAATTTGCCTGGAGACTGTATGTCAAGAACCTTTAAAGCCTTCGTAAACGCCATGGTGGGTTTACTTATCGTTTCATCAACCAGCTCGGCCTTTGCTGCCGACAAGAAATTCTTCGGTGTGGAATATGATCCGTCCTTCGAACAGATGACGGCTTATGCAGCTGATGAACCTTACACAGCAAATCTCGAGCCACTGGTTGTTAAAGATCAGTTTGCCTATTTACAGCCATGGGATGGCTACTGCCCACCAACTGCAAGTACTATGCCTGAAGCTGATGCCAAGCGTCTGCCTTGCCAAACTTCAAACATCAAACCTACTTTGAAATACCACGGTGTTCAGTACGTCGGTAACAAATGGATGCACCTGGCTTGCGCTGAAGCTCTCAAATCAGTACAAAACGGCGGCGGACCGTTCTCAACCGTAATTGTACAAATCGACGATGACACCAATCGCGTCATTCGCTACTGGATTTCACATAACCACGTTACTCAGTGGGTCGATCCTACTGCCCATGGTGAGACCACCTGCATCAAGCAAGCTTGCAAAGAATTGAACGTTTTCAATCTTGGTCATATCAGCAAAGATAATCCAAATTTGAAACTGCCGCAAAACTGCAAAACTTCTCACTGCGATCTCTACACCAATGGCGAACCTTGCCCAATGTGCTATTCAGCAACTCGCTGGGCAAATATCAGCAATATCTTTTTTGCTGCCACCGTCAATGATGCCGCCACTCAAGGCGTAAACTTTGGCGACGAGCCTCAGTATGCCGAGTTGTCGCTCAATTACGAAGACAGAACTAAATTGGGAGTTAACTGCAAACAATGCACAACCGACAATTCACTTTCTGCTTTCAACCACTACAAGCGTTCTAACTCAGTTAAATACTAAGCTGCATGTAGGCTAAACTTTCAAAGGCGCGGGGTAACCTGCGCCTTTGACTTTGGAGATAGCGATGACTGCTGACGCCAGAGACCCAACTGGGCCAACCAATATCAACTTGCTCGAAGCCTGTGTCATTGGTGTGGTGGCGGCAGTGGGCGCAGTATTGCTTAAAGAAGGAGTTGGCCACCTCGGTGCCTGGCGCATTGCCATGGCTGCAGGCAGCCACAGTCTGTTTGCCGCACCTGAGCTCACGGTGTTCGCGCTGATTGGCCTTGTGGGCGGCCTTATTTGTGGCGCTTTGATTCAATTTGTGGCGCCTGAGGCAAATGGCAGCGGCATTCCTCAAGTTAAGGCGGCAATACTGGGCATACCGCAAGACCTGACTTTGCGCACTGCCGCAGTCAAGTTGGTTAGCTGTGTGGTGGCGTTAGGCACGGGTTTGTCTATGGGTCGAGAAGGGCCCACCGTGCAGCTTTCGGCTGCACTCTCATTCAATGCCAGCAAATTGATTCGCTCGTCGCCCATGCACCGCGCTCAGCTCATAGCCGCCGGGGCGGGCGCGGGTCTCGCTGCAGCTTTTAACGCTCCTCTGGCCGGTGTGCTCTTTGTGCTGGAAGAATTATTAGGACGGATGTCGGGCTTTACTGTCGGTACTACTGTAGTGGCTTGTTTTGTCGCCGCCGTGCTTTCTCGACTGGTAGGGGTGCACAGCCTCGATATTCAGTTAAGTAAATACAACTCCGTTTCAACTTTTGCCGCTCTCGATATTCCGTTTTATCTATTGCTTGGTGCTGCCGCTGGTTTGCTCGGTGCGGTTTTTAACAAAGGCATCATCGGCGGCCTCACTCTTAATCGCGACTTGCTCAAGTGGCCGGTCACTATTACCTGCGGATTGGCTGGTTTAATTTCTGGTCTGCTCGTAGCATGTTTACCACCACTGTTTCATGATTACAGCGGCCTTCGCGAGGCTCTGCTTTCGGGTCAGCTAGACCTCAACACAATTCTCATCGCCCTGGCGTTGCAATTTGTTTTAACTGTAGTTGCTTACAGCTCAGGTGCACCGGGCGGTTTGTTTGCACCAAGTTTGACTATGGGCGCATGTCTGGGCCTTTTGGCAGCCATGGTCGAACAACATTTTTGCGGCAGTGCTAACTCGATTACTTTTGCTATTGTCGGCATGGGTGCGGTATTTTGCGCTGTAGCACGAGTGCCGATGACGGCGGTGGTAATTATTTTTGAAATGACCACCGACTTTAATGTGGTACTACCCCTGATGATTAGCTGCGTAGTCAGCTATCTGGTGGCAGAAAAACTTGACCCCGGTTCTATTTACGATCAGCTACTTGAATGGGTTGGTATCGACACCCATGTGGTGGAAGGTGATGCCGGCATTATGAAAACCAAAAGCGCCGGCGACATCATGCACCGCACAGTTGAAACTATCGCTGATGATTGCACACTGTCTGCCGTAAGGGCTATTTTTGCCAATTCCAAACACCATGGTTTTCCTGTGGTCGACAAGCAGTATCAACCAATTGGTATGGTCACTCATCATGACGTGCTCGAATTTGATCGACTGCAACATGACGGTGAAACTTTGATTGTTGATGTGATGACGGTTAAACCGGTTGTGATCAACTCTAATGAGTCACTGGCCGAAGTGGTGCTCGCTCTCGACAAATATAAGATCAGCCGCGTGCCCATTGTTGAAAAAGGCAAGCTGGTCGGCATCATTACTAAAGCAGATGTGGTGACGGCTGAAAGCCAATATTTATTGCGATCGAAAAAAACAGAAATCGTTAGTGACTGAAATTTTTTGCCGTCAAAGCCTGGTTGAATTGGTCGTAAAGTATGCGTACTCTCTGGTCTTTTAGCTGTGAGAGCACCGGGCGCACACTTTCTGCAGCCTTGCGCGCTTGATCCAATTGATGATTCAATAAGAGATAATTTGCCAATTCCATGGTGGCATAATACCTGCTGTCGTTGCCTGGTAATAATTTTCGGCGCAGGGCAATTTCTTTTTGTTTGTAAAATACAGCCCGACCGAATTTGCCGCTGTGGTTAAGAGTGTTGGCTGCAGAGTCGTAAGCGCCGATTAGAATAAGATTGGATTGGCCCATCGCTTTTTCCGAATCTAAGACCATGGCTTCGGCCGCATTTCCATTATTTTTCCTTTGATCATCATCTTTGCCATCGCTGAAGTTGATTCTTACCACCGCCCGTTTCATTAAGTTATAGAGCTCATCAGGTGTGCGCAAAGTTATTGTCAATTTAGACCAATCGCTGTTAGCTTGAGCGTCCTGGCCGGCCAGATAATGCTTGAGCCACAGGTCCAAGTATGATTGTCATTAGAAGTAAATGGCTTGTTTTTAAACTCATCCGCTAAATTATTCGTTCTCTCTTTAATTTGTAAAAGTATAACTGCACTTATATGGCTAAAATAGTCTTTTCCAAACAATCGAGAATGACCATGAGAAGCACCAATCCAAAACAAAAATTTGCCCAGTTAGGCAAAACCACTAAGCAGATTTATGACGATCCCAAACCCAGCATTCTCGAATGTTTCCCCAACCCCTTTGATGACTCTAAACTCAACCCTAACGCTGTTGTGGGCACAATTCACATTGAAGCACCTGAGTTCACAACCCTCTGCCCAATCACCGGCCAGCCTGATTTTGCCACCATAGTGATTGACTATCAGCCCCGCCAGCTCTGCGTTGAAAGCAAATCTCTCAAGGTTTATCTCGGAGCTTTCAGACAATTTCCCGAATTTCATGAAGCCAGCATCAATCGCATTGCCAATGATCTGATTAACCTGCTAGATCCCCATTACCTCAAGGTGGAGGGGCGTTTCACCCCTCGAGGCGGCATTCCTTTCTGGCCGCAGGCGGAATATACACGGAAGAAAAAGTCTAAATAAGAGCCAGCTAAGCAGGTTTGTAACAGCTTTAGTGGTTGTCAGAATCTCGACAGCCAAGCAGAGTGGCGATTTGATACAATCACCTATTATGTCTAAAGCACTGGTAATCTTCTCAGGCGGGCAAGATAGCACCACCTGTCTTTATTGGGCCAAACAACGTTTCGACGACGTCTTTGCCCTCACTTTTGATTATGGTCAAAGGCATCGCATCGAACTTGAAAGCGCTGAAAAAATTGCTGCTGTTGCCGGTGTCCGGCAAGAAGTGCTTGACCTCGGCCCTATTTTTAAAGGGTTGAGCCCGCTCACCGATTTGTTGCGCGATGTAGAACAGTATGACGACGTCGGCGCTTTGCCTTCCGGTTTGGCAGATACTTTTGTACCCGGTCGCAATATTCTATTTCTTACCATTGCAGCCAATCGCGCCTATGTGCTTGGCTGCGAGAGCCTCATAATTGGTGTGGCGCAGCAAGACTATGGCGGTTATCCAGACTGCCGTCAAGATTTTATCGACAAAATGCAGAGTGCCATGGCCAGCGGCCTCGAAAGCGATTTGAAAATTTTGACACCACTGATGAACATGACCAAATCAGATACGGTCAGTCTGGGGCAGTCGTTGCCGGGATGCATGGAAGCCCTGGCATTGAGCACCACTTGTTATAACGGTGCTCCGCCGTGTGGTGCGTGCAATTCGTGCTTATTGCGAGCAAAGGGCTTTGCTCAGGCCGGCGTAGCCGATCCACTACTGGTGCGGCTTAGCAAAGTTGCAGCCGAGGTGCGCTCGTGAAATCTATTGCCAAAGTTACAAATGAAGCCGGTGAGATTTTAGCTGTGCCACCAAGCGTCAAAATTTCGGCGGTGCGAAAATTGCAATTTTGTGCCGGTCACCGCATTTATAAACACGAGTCAAAATGTCGTCACCTGCACGGGCACAACTATCAAATATTTTTGCATGCAGAGGCCAGAGAACTAGACCATCTCGGTCGGGTAATTGACTTTGCTGTTCTCAAAGAGCGCTTCTTGCCCTGGTTAGAAAGAAACTGGGATCATGGCTTCATTTTATGGGACAAAGACATCGAAGGAATTGCCGCACTGCAGGCAATACCAGAGCAAAAACTGTTTTTGCTCGGCGGCAATCCGACAGCTGAAAATATGGCATTGCATTTACTGACACAAGTAGCTCCAGTTTTGCTTGCCGACACTGATGTTAAACTGAGCAAAGTGGTGCTCTGGGAAACCGAGAATTGCTTTGTTGAGGTGGTGGCCGGTGCTGGGTAGCAATCCGCTGCGACCCCAAGAAGTAGGCGACGGTCAGACTCTCTGGGTGCAGGAAGTTTTTTACACTCTACAAGGAGAAGGACCGTTTTCGGGAGAGCCTGCCGTATTTGTGCGCCTGGCCGGTTGCAATCTCAGCTGCTACTGGTGCGACACCGAATTTGAATCGTCTACCTGGCGCCCAGATTTGAGCGAGCTGATGCAGACCATTGCCGAGGTCAAAACACCTTTTTGTAATTTGGTTGTTCTGACCGGTGGAGAACCATTCAGACAAAATATCAGACCGTTAATTGATGGTCTGCTTTCGCTCTCAAATTCTATGCGCGTGCAAATAGAAACAAACGGCACCCTCTGGATTGATTTACCAGAGAGCGATCGCCTGCACATTGTTTGCAGTCCAAAGACAGCCAATCTAAATCAAAAGCTGGTGGCCAAAGTCGATTCATATAAGTATCTGGTGGCAGCCGGTCAGGTCGATGCCAGTGATGGCCTACCGACAACAAGCACACAGCAGGCCGGTGAGCCGGCGCGTATTGCCAGACCACCAGCTGAGTCTTGCGCTCAAGTTTTTGTCATGCCTATTGATGCGCGTGACTCCGAGACAAATGAGGCCAATATACAGGCTACTGTATCTTCAGCGCTGACTCACGGCTACCGTCTTACTCTACAGACTCATAAACTAACCGGCATCCGTTAATTTCAAGCAGCTCTGAAATTTCGACCCAGTGCAAGAGCAGATAAAATTAAGGGCGAGTGTATCTGCGGTGCTTCCACAATTGATTGTGCGGGCCAATCTAATCGCTTCAATTGAATAAACTTATCGCCTTCCGCCAGGCACAGTTGATTGCTTTCGCCTTCTGCAAATGAGGCCCAGTGCAAACCGGGATAAATATGACGATGCTGTATTGGTACATAAAGGCGGCACTTATATCTAGCCGGGTCCGGCCAACCCTTGATGCGCAAAAGCGGTGTCCTGGTCTGGTTAACCAGCTCTTGATAGCGAATTGAATCGTCATAGCTCTGGCTGCGGTTGTCATCGAAGCCTTTTATTTCAACGTAGACCTGTTGCTTTGGCAGCCAGAGATCAGGAATATAATTGCCCGATACCAGTGAAAACATTCTTGGCTCGTAAACCGTCTGAATGTTCAGTGCTTCAAAGAAAATCTTCCAGCGCACTTCTAATCTGCTGCGATATTGTTCGCCATCATATATTGTCGGAATCGCTCTCATAATCACGCCCTCGTAATAACTCTCTTTAGTAAGGCGATTTTACGAGGGCGGCGCTAAAATGAAACTGTGCAAGTGCACAGACTAGTCTTTGCTTTTGCTTAGTTTACACATTTTATCCCAGTGTTATCTCATCATGCGACTTCGCAGTTAAGTTAGCCAGACGATATAAGAGACGAGCGCCGACGTTGGCGTCCCATTCATCTTCGTCACCTGGTGCTACTTCATTAACGTCAAATCCGATAATCGCCCGTCCGCTCTCGGCCAGCATGCGCACCAGATACAGTGCTTGCTCATATTCCAATCCGCCAGGCACCGGTGTGCCTGTGTTGGGGCAAAGTTTTGGATCTAGGCCATCTACATCAAAGCTGACATAAACTTTCTCAGGTAACTGATTGATGATGTCCTGGCAAATGTGCATCCAGCTCATGCCTTCAAACATTCTGCTTTTGATGTCGCGGTCATAAAAGGCGACAATGCGTCCGTCCGACGAGCTAACCATGTCCGCTTCCATCTGGCAGTAATCTCTAATGCCAACTTGCACCAGTTTGCTCAAGCTTTTTTCTTTAACGGCGTTGAACATAATGGAGGCGTGAGAATAGGTGAAACCTTCATAGGCGTCGCGCAAATCGCAATGGGCATCGATGTGCAAAATGCCGAAGTCTTCGTTTCGTTTGGCGATTTCGCGAATTAGACCCAGCGGCGTGCTGTGATCGCCGCCCAGGACAGCGCAAATTTTACCGGCGTCGAGCTCGCTGGCGGCAATTTCTTGCACATAAGTATTCATTTTTTCGCAAGCGGCATTGATCTCGGCCAGCATTTCTTTCATCTCAGCATGTTCTTCAGGGTTGAGACCCTCTTGCAGCATGGCGATATATTCTTCGGCCATTGGTCTCAGACCATAATTCAATTCTTCCAGCCATGCAGGAATGGCATGCATTGCCAGACCCAGATTCCAGGCATTGGGATAATCGGGATCGTATAAATCGACCTGGTAAGAAGCTCCAAGAACGGCTTCAGGAGCTGCAGCCGTGCCGGCACCATATGACACCGTCACTTCCCATGGCACTGGAATAACGACGATAGACGCATCATCTGTCGTGAATGGCAGACCGTAAATGTTCTCTACTTTTACGCCCACTGCATTCGGGTCAAAGGCTGTTTCTGTCATTTCTTGCGCTCACGCCAGAGGTAAATAGACCTAGCATAATAGATCAAAAGCCTATAGTTCGCTTAACTGTGCTCTGGTCGGGTAATTTTGCTTATTATTTGGCCGTTGCTGCTGGCTGAACAGTACGAACCCAGTCTTTTACTTTGGCTTTCACAATGCCTTTGTCATCCCGGTTTATTTTTACTTCTTGAGCAACCTGGCCTGAGCGAGCGGGAAACGTCATGGTCAGCTCATTTACTCCGGTTGGTAAGCGGGGCTGGTCGACTCTAATTTTGCCTGCTGTGACTGACAAACCGGTCATGCTTTTAACCATCTCGAAGACGCTGCCGACGCACCAGAGCTGCGGCACACACGAGACGTTGTAGGGTACAGGTGTCGGCTCATCTTTTCGTTCAAAGCCGCAGAATAGCTCGGGCAGACGTTTGTCGCTGCTGGCTGCCGCTACGTCAAATAGAGCCGAGATTACTTTACCGGTCTGCTCTTGATGCCCTCTTTTACTCATGCCCTCGACTATCAATGCGTTGTCGTGGGGCCAGACTGAACCGTTGTGATAGCTTTTCGGGTCATATCTTTTCTCCCTGCTGGACAGCGTTCTTATGCCCCAGCCGCTGAACATGTCGTTTTTCATCAAGCGGTCGGCAATGGCGCCCGCTTGTTTGCTGTCGATGATTCCAGAATTGAGTAAGTGTCCGGGATTAGAAGCCACTACATCGCAAGGCTCAGAAGTGGCATCGAGAGCCAGAGCAACATAATTTTCATTGGCGAGCCAGAACGATTTGTCAAAGTGCGTTTTGAGTTTTTCTGCTCGTGCATTGAGTTCAGTTTCCAATTCTTGTTTGCCGAGTCTGTTCGCCAGCGCGGCGCTACCGATATAAGCGTCGTAGAGATAACCTTGCACTTCGCAGATGGCAATTGGTGCTGTAGCCAGTTTTCCATCTTTGTGCATGACGGAGTCGCCTGAATCTTTCCAGGCCTGGTTGGTCAGAGCGGCTTGCCTACCGGCTTCGCCGCGTGAGCCGTAATAAAGAAAATCATTCGGCGTGGAACGCTTGAGATAATTGAGCGCGGCTTCAATATTCGGCCAATGCTCTTCTGCCAGACTGGTGTCACCAGTAACGTCAACATAGTGGGTAATTAGAACCAGCCAGAGTGGCGTAGCATCGATGGTACCGTAATATGGAATGAATGGAATTTCTTTGCAACGAGCCATTTCACCGGTGCGCAACTCGTGCATAATTTTGCCTGGCGTTTCTTCAGTGAATTTGTCATCTTTAGTGCCCTGATATTTTGCTAGAAGCGTAACCACCTCTCTGGCCACATCGGGTGCAAAGTCTAAGGTTTGTAGCGCGGTAATCACTTGATCCCGTCCAAATGCCACGGCATACCAGGGCAGTCCGGCGGCATAGCCGGGTCCTTTCGGTGTTGTGATTTTCAGGATATAGAGATCTTCTACAGCCTGTTTAAAAATTTGGTCGAAACTGGCGTTGTCGCTTTTAATTGAAACATTGCTTTTTTGCCAGTTGGTCATCTCCAGGTCAGCGGCTTTTGAAGCGAGCTCAAAGTTGCTTTTGCTTTGACCGCCATAAGCTATTTCAATTGTTTTCATTTCATCTGGAGCCAATGCCACTTTAAAATTGCAGCGTTCACCAGAAACCGAAACTGGCTTCAGGCCTTTAAAGCTAATGCCACTGGTCAATACTTGCTTATCTAAGCCAGTGTATGTGGCATCTACCGAAGCAGTTGTGCCGGTAGATTCGGCCCCAGTTTTTACAGTTATAGAAACGATACCTCTTTTTTGTCTTGTCTGGCCGCGCACTTCGAACATGTCTTTGAAATCAAAATCATAAGTAATTTCCAGATTCAGCAGTAGTGGTTCGCCGAATCTGTTTTCTAAAGTTAGTCGTTCTACCACAGCTCCGGACGACTGGTCGATAACCAGATAACGTCTCAATCCAAATTTTCCTAAGCTCGCGTAGTCGTTGGTAGTTGTATAGTAAAAATATCCCCGGTAAGCTTCGGCAGTTCTGCTGCCGATTGGAATCACTGGTTTGCCGTCAATCTTTATCGTGTAACCGCACATAGTGCGTGTGTCGTTGCTATAAACACCATAAGGTGTCGATGGATCTTGCGTCATCATGCCGTCAGGCGTCAGCACCATAAATGTACTGCCGTTTTTCAAGACTATGCGAGGCAAATCTAGATACGAAGCTTCAGGCGTCTTCTGCGTATTTTCAATCGCTTCTTTAGTGACCGCATCAACTGCAAGAGCTGCGGGTGCAAACGAGATTGTCACAGACGAAAGCACACACTGCAAAACTAAGAGCAATGCCGAAAATTTTCGCCAATATTTAAGTTGCACTACGACTCCAGGGTTTGTATCAATTCCAGCGCCAGAATATTCCAGCTCATAAATTGTGAGGCCCAGAGCCCAGCACCGGTTTCGGCGTCATAATTTTCGTAGAGGGTATTGTATTTATCAAGACTATGCAAAAGAGTTTTTACCACTCTGGCTGAAATCTCTCTGGCATCTTTTTTGAAACCATTGGCATTGAGGGCCCGCACAACTAGAGCGTTGGGTAAAATCCAAACCGGCCCCTGCCAGTTAGAGACAATCGCTCGGCCATAGAGACCGCGCCGCTGTTGGTTAGCCAGTGGCTCTGATACCGCATGCGAAGTGATACCCCAGGGCCGCAAAAAGTGTTCGCTGTTTAAAATATTGTCTCTGAGTATTTTCTCGATTCTGTCAGGCTTAGATAGGCCCATAAGCATCGGTGTCAGCCCGGTCCAGCTACGCAGTTCGACAATGGTGGCATCTTGCGGGTTGTAGCCGCAATACATGGAGAGTTTGTCGTTCCAGAGATTTTCTTCGATGGAAGCAATGAGAACTTTTGCTTGCTCGCGATATTCTGCTTCTAGCTGGTGACGGCCAAAGGCAGCGCAGAGATCGGCAAAACAAATAAATTCGCGAGCGATATAGCTGCTCAAATCTACTGCAAGAATTGAGCCATCAGGAAACTTGCCTACTGATTCATCTTCACTCTGAGCCGCTTCGCGCGGTGCAATCAAAGCTAAATTGTCGTCGACGCCGCTTTCAAGCACGTTGCGCCAGTGATAAAGATTCCATTTAGACTTTCGTTCTCTTTGAAAAAATTTCAAATAACAATCAAGGTCGTCTAAATAATGACCGACAGATTCTAAATTCTCGGCGCCGGCATTCTTACTTGTGCGATTGTGTTCCGCTAAGAGTGTCTGAGCCAAAAATGGCTTGCATTGATCTCCTGCATCCCACACTTTACCTGGTGAAATTGTGCGCGGTATGTGACCGTTCGCTTCTTTCAAACTGAGAAAATTTGCCACCACATCGACGCCCAGGCCTTTAAAATCGGCATGGCCAGTGAGGTGCGCTGCTTGTGAAAAGAAGCAGGCGTCCCAGTCGTACATTTGCAAATAGTGGCCGGTGAGCGACCTTTCCGCCACTGCCGCATTGTCGTCATCGCCGGCTTTAACTGCATAAGTTGGTGTGGTGTAGCGATATTTGAGCATGCCTTCTGGTTTGTGAACGCATGAAGGTGCGTGGTCCACAAAAAATTTGCGGAGGCGAGCAAGGTCCTGAGTACTTGGCATTTGGTTAAGGTCCATGTTGGGCAATTTAATCACATGAGAGGAATCGACATCATTAAGCTAAAATTTTAGCTGCCATTTAACCTCTTCTTAGTAGTGAATGCGGCAAAATTTGGCTATAGGAAAATCGTGGACGGGCGAAAATTTCCGGGGTGCCCTTTTAAACATAGGAAAGCCAATGAGTGTAACTTTACTCAAATATCGCTTCGACGGACCCTTTAATACTTGCGATGCCATTGAATCGACAGAAGGCGTCTATGCCATTCTCAAGGGTAGCAGTGCGGTGCTGGAAGTGATTGATTTGCGCCATTCCCTTGATTTAAATGCCGAACTGGCTGAGCAGCAAAAGCGAGAAGATTGGCTTGGGCCGCCCCATGCGCCCACTTCCATTGCTGTTTTGTATGCCTATGAGTATGATGCCTCTGACTTTGAAGCCATAATCGCCGAACTGACTGATTGGCTGGCTATTACTAGTCAATCACCGGCTCTGGTTGCTTGATTTAGAGCTGGTCATTGAGTTTTGGGTTTGATGCCCTTGAGCGCCTTGTTTTTCAATTCCAGATAATTGCTGTCACCAGGAAACTTGCTTGCCAGAGCGCTAAAATCGCTCACCGCCTGGTCAAAATTTTTGGCATCCATATAGCAGAGGCCGCGCTGGCAGCGGGCCCATTCGGCAGCCGGGTTGAGTTTGAGGGCGTGTGAATAATCTTTGATGGCCAACTCGGGGCGGGCAGTGTCTTGATAGAGTTTTGCGCGATAGCCAAGAATGTCCAGGTCTTCTGGAGCGGCGGCTACTGCGGCGTTGAGGTCTGAAAGAGCGGCTTTTTCGTTCTTTTTAACACGCAACGAGAGGGCGCGATTGAGGCGGGCTTGCGCATTTGTGGGGTTGAGCTTAATTGCTTTGTCAAAATCGAGGCCCGCTTTCGTCAGTTGGTCTGAGCGTTTGTAAACTTCGCCGCGGCCCTCATAGCCGTCAGAGATGGTGGCGTCCAGGTCGATTGCTTTTTGAAAGGCGATAAAGGCCCGGGGCTCCTGGTCGCGTTTGAGATAAAGTTGGCCGATTTGGGCTGCTTTGACGGCGCTTTCTTTGGCCCAGGTTTTGTACTGGGCAGATGTTTTGGCTGGAGCGCTCTTTAATAAGGTAGTAAGTTCTTTCGGTGCTTTGCCGACTTGATTATTGATGAAGGCGATGCGTTTCTTAATTGTGGCAGCCGCGGCAGTGTTTTTATTCCTGGCCAAAAAATCACTGTAGGCCTGCAGGCTGTAAACCAGCGTGAGGTTTTCGTCGCCTTCGCTGGCCTCGCGGCCTGCAATTGCTTGCTTATAAATGGTCTCGGCGGCATCGATTTGATGCTGCTTTTCTAAAATGTCTGCCAGGGCCAGCTGTTCGGTCTGTAAATCTAAGCCCAGAGCCGTTCTTTCTTTGAGAATTTCTTGATAAATTATTGCTGCCTGGCCGTATCGTTTACCCGTGGCGTGCTTGCGGGCTTTGGCCTCTTCCGCCATCCACCGGCCGCTTGATGTGCGCACTTTGTTGGAGATTTCGCTGGTCTCCTGGGGGGTGAGAGCCAGGGCGGGGCAGGTCAGCAAAACTAGCAATGAAAGAGACAAAAAGGAAGCTTTTTTGGCAGTCACGGTCGTTTGATTCCTGTTGAGCATTGATTTATGGCAAGTTTACCCGGCGGGGGCGGCAATTAGGATTGAAAGATTGTTTTAGATTTAAGCAAATTGCGTAAATTCACCATTCCGCATTTGGGGGCCAGACGATTTAATAGATACATGGGCACCGCGGTCTCTGCCACGAAAATGCCACATTCCACCTTTATTCTATTAATAGAGGCCAAACAACCTTCACCTTCCCCCTGTTATCCAATTTTTCTGACTGCTGTTTAGAGGTATACAAAATGGGTCGATCTGTCGACAGAACTAGTTCCGATTCAATAGCCAATGGCCTTGATACCGGCAAAACCGATCAAGTGATTAATGCTCTTCAGCAAGACTTTTACAAAATGTGCCCCGAAGACTTCAAGCGCATAGTCACGGCTGCTGCGGCTAAAGAAGATCCTCGCTTTGGAGATAATCTCAAAGTCGAGAGAAATGGCGACATCATTCTCAATTTTGGCGATAACGGACAGAGTTCAAGAATCGGCAATTTGCGCGAGCAAGAAATTGCCTGGCGTCAAACTCATGGACGCAATGATGGTCGTTACAACGACCAGATTCCTGGCAGACCGGTTGTACGCGAAGGCGATCATGGACGCTATTATGAGGGCCGTCAGGTCTATCAGGATAATCGCTACGACCGCTATGACCGAAACGATCGTAATGACCGTTATGATCCGCAGTACGGCAACCGTGGTTATGAGCCTCGATATGACAATCGTGGTTATGATCCTCGTAATGATCCTCGCGGCTATGATAACCGCGGCTATGATAACCGTGGCTATGATAACCGCGGCTATGATAACCGTGGCGGCATTAACGGCGGTCAGGTTATTATAGATTTCCTTCGCGGTGGCGCATCTAGTTACGTAGGCGGGGGCAAATTTATTCCCGGCGGTGCAACAAATGCAGGCATAGGTGTGTTGCTAAATTCTATTGGCGGCAGAAGGAACGGCTGGTAAACACTAGCTAGAACTTGAAAATTTAAGATTGGAGTGGCAATAGACACTCCAATTTTGTTTTTTTGCCCAGAAAATGCCAACAAAGATCGTTATTCTGTTTTGCATGGACACCTTGAGTCTATCGAGTTTTCTTTTGCAACTGAGGCACTTACTAATGAGCGACCAAGCACAATTGAACGGCTGGCAGAAACTGGACAAAACCGTTGACTGCATGAAGACCGGCGATGTCAAATGCGTTCAGGCCACAGTCAATACTGCAGAAGACCAGAAGTTGTTTATGGATTTACTGGCAACGAGAGGTCAGAGCGCGTCATTGCCTGGCCTCGAAATCACACAAAAAGACGGCCACGTCGATGCGCTTAAAATTACAGCCGGCAAGAACAAAATGACTTTGTCCTTTGACCATGCCAACGGCGACAGATTGACGGTTAAAGATGACAGCCCCACTTTCATGAAGTCGCTTTCAAATGCAGCCGACTACGCTAGCCAAAAACTCGATGCCGGTGTCAAAATTGTCAAAGATGCCGTCAACAGCAGTGCTCCAGTTGAAAATATCAATCGCGCCAACACCAGCGACAGCGACATGAATCGCCGCTGGAGAGAGCAAGAAAGAAGGCAAGGCATCTAATAAGTCAAAGCACTGAGGTTAAAGCACTGCGCAAACATCATTGCACTTGCGTTCAGCGTCGGCTGATTCAAGTTGAATAGTAGTGTGGGTGATTTTGAAATCCCGGCGAATGACGGCGTTAACTTGATCCAGTACATTTTGTGAATTGACTGCCGCTTGCTCAAGTTGCACAGTGAGGTGGCAGCTCATAGCCAACATGCCTGAGGTAATGGTCCAGACATGCAAATCATGCACTTCGCTGACGCCATCGATTGTCAGAAGCGACTGAGTCAGGGCATCGATATTGATGTCGCGAGGGGCGCTTTCCATCAAGATATCAACTGATTCTTTGAGCAGGCCCCACGTGCGGCCGACAATAAATATGGAAAGAATGGCGCTCAAAATAGGATCAGCCAGATACCAACCGGTAAAGGCAATGATCAGACCAGCCACGATTACAGCGCATGAAGCGAGCATGTCGGAGAAAACTTCTAAATATGCGGCTTTGGCATTGAGAGAGTCGCCATGACCGCCTAACAGTTTCATTGAAAGTAAATTGACCAAGAGCCCAAGTACCGCCACTATCAACATGCCATTGGTTTGCACAGCCGGCGGCTCGCTGAAGCGGTGGATGGCTTCAAACAAAATTGCCACAGAAATAAGCACCAGCAAAACAGAATTGGCCAGGGCCGCGAGAATTTCACTGCGGTGAAAACCATATGTGCGGGAAGGTCCGGCCGGTTTGCTGGAAAGCCAGACGGCAAACAAAGCCAGGGCCAGAGCAGCGACATCACCGAGCATATGGCCAGCATCGGCAATTAGAGCCAAGCTGCCGGTGTAAAAACCAGCCGCTGCTTCAATCACCATGAAAGCACTAGTCAGGGCCAGCACCGCACCCAGCTTTTTGCGGCTTTGCTGGCGCACATCAAAGTGGTTGTGACTGTGACCGTGACCGTGATCACTTTTACTCTCAGCTTGAGGCGCGCCGGTGGGAGCAGGCGGAGTACCATGATCGTGGTCGCAATTAGAGTGGGCTGGCATTGTTGTCAATCAAGCGGTGATGTGTACTGAATTGTCCTTTTCAAGAATAGCAGCACCAGCGATAAGTAGCGGAGATGAAAACCGTTGCCATCTTCCTTTTAGATCATCATATTCAATACTAATTTGAAATAGGCTTCCAGATCCATGCGGGTAATACCGCCGTCAACTGAAGTCGAGCCCTCATGCACTGAATCTGCAATAGCTGTTTGGTTGTTCAACAAAAAAGTGATAAACGATTTTTCGCGTGGTGGAGTGGCTTCAGCTTGCAAAATCTCTTCCAGCTCATGCTTTTCAATATAACCATTGTGGTCGAGGTCAAGGGTATCAAAGGCCTTGTAAGCCCACTCCTTGATCTGGTTAATGGAGTCGGCAGCTGTCCCCTTAGGCACATAATTGCTCACCCAGGCGTTTTCAAAATCGTCTTTTTCTGTTTCTACTTCGTTCACGGTTGTTTTTTACCTTTTTATTGCAGCGAAAATTTTAGCAGATTCTCTTTTTTCCTTACACGTTCTTACTTCTATTTGCCACCGATAGGCAAAATTGCCAGGGTATTGCCGTCAGGGCCGCAAAATATTAATGCCTGGCCCTGAGGTGTTTTAAGTTCACCACGTTTGAGAAAACCGTAACTTTCCAGTTTTTCTCGTGCGGCACCAACTGTGGTGACATGGTAAACGTTCAAACTTGGTGAAGGAATTTGGCTTTCTACCAAAATAAGCTCAGGCCCATTATTGAGTTTAATAGTCGCTGCGCGCCGGTGCACATCATCTGATTGCCAGACAACTTTGCCTCGCAAAATGTCGGTGTAAAAATGTAATTCGGTCTCAAATCTGGTGCTGCTTTGCACCACATAATGCACGCTATCAAAAAGCGCTCCGCCATTTTTGCCAAACAGGGCGTCTGCCGAACTGGCCGAAAGCGCGCCTAAATTGGCTCTGGTGCTTCGCGGCGACATGGCCGGAGGCGCAGTATGAGGCGCAGTATGAGGCGCAGTATGAGGCGCAGTATGAGGCGCAGTATGAATAGGTGCTTGGTGCGGCGGCTGATAGCTGACCGGGTTGTGCTGGGCGGCCTCTCTCATGCCTCTTCGCCTTTCCATAGAAACGCGCAACATAATTTCGGTGGTGCGTTGTTTAAATTCGATGGCCTGATCTATCTGGCCGGATGTTTCGATTTCACGAGCGAGGCGCTGTAGCTCAGCGGCCACTTCTTTTTGATTTTCGCCGTACTGTTTTTCCAGCATGCTGATAATCGACGTCAGCTTTTGCTCCGCTTCTTCTTGAGAGGCGTTGCTCAGAGCCGACAGAGCAATCTGCAAAAGAGACGGGTTTGATGTTGAATTTCCGTACTCGGTCATGCTGGGCCTTAACATCGGAATATACCTAGTTATTCCACTGTTTGAGCAATTATTCCGCCTGGTTGATCATGAATGTGGCAAAACTGCCAAAAAATTCCAGCAAGGCCTCGGAGTGTTTTTCAAATTCAGGAACGGCATGAACGGCAGCGGTCATGTGCTTGACCCAGGCGTCACGCTCTTTGACGCCGATTTTGAAAGGCATGTGCCGGCCTCGCATGCGCGGATGGCCCCTTTCGTCACTATAGGTTGTAGCCCCGCCGGTGCGTTGAATGAGAAATTGCGCCAGGTGTTTTTTGCCCGGGCCTAAATCTTCAGGATAAATGGGCCTCAGAACTGCATCTGCCTCTACGCCGGCATAGAAGGTATCTACCAGTCGGTAGTAAGGCTCTTCGCTGCCCACTGATTTGTAAATCACACTGAGGGGGTCGAATACTTGCATTATTTTTGCCGGCTGGAAACAGCATTTTTGCCCGTTCCACCATGCTCTCGCAGCATCGAGATAATGGGCTCATAGGTGGAATTGTCGGCGCCTGCCTGGCGCATGGCATCATCTAAGGGTGTGTTGCCCCAGCGGTCCTGGCAATTGAGGTCGACTCCCAGCTCTACCAGATAGCGCAAAGCGTTGAGCCGTGCTTCGCTGGCGGCCAAATGCAAAGCTGTGCGGCCGTCGTAGTCGCCAACATTAGCGTTGACTCCACGGGCCACCAGGCGCCGCATTTCAGCTACATCGCCTTCGGCGGCCGCCCAACAAAAAGCATTGGCACCGCCCAGGCGTAATTCATATAAATTGCGCCTTGGATCAATGCGGTCATCGGTAAGGCCGGTGGTGCTGTCAAATGTGTGAAATTTAAAGCGAGCGGCTAATTGCCGACAAAAATCTACGCCGCGTACAGAGTTGCCCAGTTCATCCAGCCTGGGGCTCCACACGGCCATTCCTACCACATTGGGCACCACGAGCATGATCGCTCCAGAGACGCCGCTTTTAGCAGGAATGCCGATGCGGAAAGCAAATTCTCCAGAAAAATCATACATGCCGCATGAAGACATCAAAGAAAGACAATTTTTGACGTGGTCAGGGCGAAAGACCTGGGCTCCGGTGAGTGGGCAATTGCCGCCGTTGGCCAGAGTTGAGGCAATGACGGCCATGGCTTTGGTGGTAATTTCAATAGAGCAGCACTGGAAATAAAATTCGAGCACATCAAGTAAATTGACGTCGGCCGGATAAGCTTTTTTCTCGCGCATAAAATAGGCCAGGGCGAAATTGCGATCGGCTGTCTGGCGCTCAGATAAATAAACGGCATTGTCAAAACCGATTTTCATATTACCGGCGCATTCTTTCCATTTGCTCATCACATAATCGAAGCGGTCTGAGGCGTCAGCATCGTTTTTGATCAGGGCACCGCACATAATGGCACCGGCGTTAATCATGGGGTTATGCGGCAGACCTTTAGCGTTGAGTGTAAGTTCGTTAAATGTTTTGCCACTGGGTTCGGTGCCCACATAACGGTGCAAAACTTCTTCGCCCTGTTCTTCTAAAGCGAGGCAGTAAGTAATTGGTTTTGAGCAAGATTGCACGCAGAAAAAATCGTCACTGTCGCCTAGAGAGTAGCGTTGTCCATCGACAGAACAAACTGAAGCGGCAAATTTTTCGGGATCGACCCGCTCTAACTGCGGAATGTAATTGGCCAGTTGGCCTGCCTTATTACCAGACACTCGTTCGAAAATATGGTCGATTTGCTGGCTGAATTCGGTAAATTGCGGAATGGCCATTTGGCCGGCCAGTACTTGCTCAAAGAGCGCCGGGCTGACACTGTGCAGGGCGAGAAATTGCTCTTGCGATAACTGTGGCTCGGCGGCGCGAATCGCCTTGAAAAGTGACCGAGCTCTGGGGTCGTCTTCTAAAATGCCACTGGCAGAAAAGCTGTCTAAGACTAACTGCCGCGGCACTTCACCACCTCTGGCGAAGGCGCGAAACAAGCTCGACTGACTACTGTATTCGTCAGAATTTGCCGAAGGCGAATTAGACATAGCAGAATTAGACATAGGCTTATTATGCCAGACTGTCTGCGCTCTTAATCAGCAATTATCAGGTTTTTAGCGCTTGCCTTTGCCGGCCAGTTCTTTAAGCGGATTATCCTGTAGATATTCTTCATAGGTGCCCTGGAAGTCGCGCAGACCAGTGGGAGTGAAAGCTAGAATGCGGGTGGCCACATCTGAAATCAAATCACGGTCGTGAGAAACCACAAAGACAGTGCCGGGGAACATCGAAAGACCTTCAGCCAGAGCTGAGACCGCTTCTAGGTCAAGGTGATTGGTGGGTTCGTCTAAGACAAGCACCGGATTTTTTTGCATCATCATGCGTGCCAGAAGCAAGCGAGCGGCTTCGCCCCCTGAAAGATTTTCAGTGGCTTTGGCACTGTCTTCTCCGGAGAAAAGCATTTTACCGAGCAAACCGCGCACGTGCTGGTGACCTTCGTCAACCATATATTGCATCAGCCAGTCTAAAGCAGTGCTACCAGCGGTGATGGCATCGTGATAGTCTTGTGGATAATAGCTCCATGTAGCAGCTTCGGTCCATTTGACTGAACCGGCGTCGGCTTCGAGCTCTCCCATTAAGCAACGCAATAGAGTGGTTTTACCCACTCCGTTAGAGCCGATGATGGCAACTCTTTCGCCACGTAAAAGATCGATGTTGAAATCTTTGAAAAGCACGTTGCCGTCAAAACCTTTGCTCAGATTTTTGACCTGCAGAACTTCACGGCCGGACGGCCTATCTTGCTCGAAGCGAATAAATGGTCTTTGAATATTAGAGCGCTTCATTTGCTCTGGTGCCAGACGCACCATTTCTTTTCTTCGCGATTGCACTTGGCTCGAGCGCTGACCGGCTGCGAATCTTTGCACGAACTCTTGCAATTGAGCAATCTTTTTGGCTTTGTCTTTGTTAGCCGATTCGATTGATTGGCGAGCCTGCATCTTGTGCTCGACCATGTCGTCATAGTTGCCCGGATAAACGATAATGGTGTCATAGTCGATATCGGCGATGTGAGTGCACACTGAATTGAGGAAGTGTCTGTCGTGAGAAATCACCACGAGAATGCCTTCGTACTGCCAGAGAAATTCTTCTAGCCAGTGAATCGATTCTAAGTCAAGGTGGTTGGTAGGTTCATCCAACAGCACTGCTTGCGGCTCTCCGAACAATGCTTGGGCGAGCAGTACGCGGAATTTATAGTCGGTGGCTAGAGTGCTCATCAGATTTTCGTGATCGGCGTCTTCGATACCAATGCCGCGCAGAATTTCAGCAGCTTCAAACTCAGCCACATAACCGTTTTCGTCGGCAATGGTCACTTCAAGCTCGCCGAGACGATTCATTTGTTCTTCAGTAAGATTCTCTACTTCGCAAAGGGCATCTCTCTCTTTGAAGGCATTCCAAAGAATTTCGTTGCCCATAACCACAGTGTCAATGATGCGTTCATTGTCGTAAGCAAATTGGTCTTGCTTCAGTACGCCGACTTTGCGCGGGCGAGTGATGGTGCCGGCGTTGGATGCTTCTGTTTCGCCGGTGAGGATTTTCATAAATGTAGATTTGCCGGCGCCGTTCGGGCCTGTGAGGCCATATCTGTTGCCCGGGCTAAATTTGACCGAGACATTATCAAAGAGGGTACGTGAACCGTAGCCTTTTGAAACTTCATTGACGATGATCATTGTGAGCTTTCCCTAAACAAAAAAAACACGCTAGCCACGTGTCTAGAGGCGATTATACAAGTAAGTGCGCATCAAAAATCGCCAAGAACGTGATTGTATCGCGGCTTTAGCAGACCTTAATTTTTCGCCCGCTGCAAGCCAGGGTAATCACCTGACAACGGGGCAAAATATAGCTCGCAGCTACACCCGGTTTGAGTGTGCTGCGAGCGAAGTCTTATTGTGGAGCTGTCTTGCGATTAGCCACCAAATACGGAGCCACAAAAGCGGCCGAACCATCCGCGTGACACCCCGCCCCAGGCGTTGGCAGGAGGTGCCTGATAGCCAGTAGCTTTTACAACCGTGCTGCCAGATTTTGTGCGGCCATATTGTTTTGATCTGGCGGCCCTGGCGCTTCCACCGCCGCTGAAATGCCCGCCGTGATAACCATGGCTGTGGCCACCTGCGGTGCGCTCTTCTTTTTCTTTGTCTTTGTCAGTGGCTTGATTAACAGGTGCTTGAGTGCAGCCTGTCACAGTCATTGAGGCCAGAGTGGTGAGAGCAATAACAGAAATCATGGTGCTGCGTTTGAGCTTTTTCGGAGCACCGTTTTCTGGGTTACTACCTGTTTGTTGCCAATCAAAATTGATCATGGCTCCCGCCACTCCTTCTTATCGTTATTTGTTAAAGTCGCTGTCCGGTGAAATTGCTTGCTTCAATGCCGGTAGAACAATTATGCCAAAATCCCTTGACAACAATGTCGCTCTTAACCCCGTCTTAATTAATGACGATTAACAAAGTAGTCAGTAGGAAGGTGCGGTCGGGGCGCAGACAGTGTAAGATTCAGCTACTTAAAGGAACACTGCCGACGATGTTGCAATCACCGTTATTAATGGTTATGCATGAGCCGGTCTTACACCGGTTCATCTCTTATCTGGCAGAGAAAAAAGCCGAACAAGAAGCCAAACCCGGCAGCCACGTCACCATAGAATTATCGCGCGAGCATATGGCGCAAGTGCGCGCCTCGTTCAGGCAAAACATTCTCGATGGTGAACGCAGCCTGCACCTTTTGTCTCACTTGCTTTCGATTTTACTTTTAGAAGAAGACTTTGAGCTGCACAGCAATGTCATCGGTGTTCTGCCTGGGGACGACGAGCGAGACAGACCTTTTCTCATTCGCGAGCGCATCACTCAAGATATGCTTTTTTCGGTGACCGACATCGATCTCGGGAACCACATGCTCGATAATTTTCGCTACCGTAAAAACCTTGACTGGGTGCCTCTTCATCTCTCAGCCAACTTCATTGAATATTTGCCGGTAGTTCACGGCGCCAGCGGTGTCAATCGCTTGACCAGCCGCGTCAAAGCCGAAGAAGAATTGTGGAATAAAGTCACCGACGAAATTTTTGTTTTAGACGAACTTGTCAGCCGCGATAAACAATTGCGTCATTACAGCAAATATGTCAAAGATATTTTTGGTATTAAAATCGTCTGTGAAGATGAAGCCAGATGTGCAGCCGTGCACGAGCAGCTCAAGCAAATGACTGTGATAGGCGCTGACTGGGAAAAACTTGGTGCCCTGCAAGGCTTCGGTGTTTTGAGCAATGGTTCTGCCAATGGTGACCGTTTATTTGACTTTGTCGAAAGCAAAGACTATCTCAATTGCTCACCGGATGAAATGAAAAAGACCGGATGGAAAGCAATTAAAAGTGTTGTTCAATGGCACGATCGTTTATTTGAAATACAAGTGCAGCCGCTCAACAATTATTATCTCGAACTTGATCACATGTCTGGACCCTCCCACAGTTCGTTTAAACTGAAACGAGATGGCTTGCGAGATCAAGTCAGTGAGCTGGTTCCGCTTTATGGTTTTTATCGTGATTTGTTGAAAATGTTGTTTATGGGCAGTGACGTTTCGTTCGAATGCGCCAATGCCTCAGTGGTAATTACATAGTAAATAGCTGAAAGTTGATTAGTTGGAGGTTGGTTGCATTTGAATAAGCATTTCTCGCATAGATCTTTCTGGCGCAGTTCTTTAGTGCCTCTCATGGCCGCTTCGCTTCTGCTTCTACCATCGGCCGCACAGGCAAAAGATAGCAACAAAACAAGTTCTTACACTAGTCGTCGCACCACCAGCAGAAGCACCATAAATGTGCAGCCGCGCTCTGAGGCCATTCAAGCTGAAGACGAAGCATTTTTGCGGGCGCAGGCTAAAGACTACTCTGCTCAATATGCCCGGGGCAACGCTCAGGCTCTGGCTTCGCAGTGGGCACCAGAAGGAACTTTTACCGATTCTACCGGCCAACAATTTCATGGTCGCGCCGAGATTGAAAAAACTTTTGCCGAATTCTTTAAAGCAAAAGGCCCTCAACCCCTCGTCATTAACGTTGAGTCAATCAAATTTCCTGCTCCCAATATTGCTATTGAAGTAGGCAACAGCCATATGACCGGAAGCGATGCGCGCTACACCGCCATTCACAGCAAAGAAAGCGGTCACTGGCAAATGGTGGCGGTGTTCGAGCACGAAATTGCGCCTGGCCACGCACCGGCCTCTATATCAGAATTGTCGTGGCTGGTAGGCTCGTGGACAGGCAACGCCGACTTGCGCGTTCAATGCGACTGGACTGCCTCGAAAAAGTTCTTACGCCTCGACTTTTTCTCAGCAAAATCAGAAGGCAATATTCCTTCTGAAACGGAGATCATTGGTTTTAACCCTATGACTCAGGCAATTACCTCATGGCACTTTAACGGCAATGGTGGCATCGGTTATGGCCGCTGGTCGAAAAGCGGCGACGGCTGGATGATCAATGCGCGCGGCACCGAAAGTTCGGGAGCATCGGCTGCGGCCCAATACAGCCTGCACAAACTTGACGACAATACTTATACATGGAAAGCGATCAAGCGTTCTGCCGCCGGAAAAGCCGTGGCTGACACTCAAGAAACTCTGACTTTACGTCGCAGCAAATAATCAAGTAATTATGGAGAAGCTATGAATTTACTTTTTGCTAAGAATGCAATCTTGTTGGCCTCACTTTTGTTATTGCTTGGCGCCGCAATAGAGCCCGCTTACAGTCGCGGCGGCGGCGGTGGTGGTGGCATGCGCGGTGGCGGAGGATTCGGTGGCGGGTTCGGCGGTGATCGGGGCATGGGCGGTTATGGTGATCGAGGCCTTGGTGGCTATGGCGATCGAGGCCTGGGTGGTTATGGTGATCGAGGCCTTGGTGGCTATGGCGATCGAGGCCTGGGTGGTTATGGTGACCGTGGTATCGGTCGCGATTCTGGCGACATGTTCAACGACAATGTACTGAGCCACACTTCTGAATCGGCCTTGCGTGATGGTGCCGATCAGGTCTGGAATAGCGGCGGCGCTCGGGCGGGAGATAGCGGTTTAAACCGCTCGGTAGCCAGCGCCGGTTTTGGTGGCAATCGCGATAATTCGGTTTCGCGCGCACTGACGCCAGCGACTATGGCTAATCGTGGAGAAGCGGTGCGTGGGGCCTTCCGTGCTAATGATGCATTTCGCGGCGACTGGTGGGGCCGTTACCCCGGCTCATGGTGGAACCGCGGCTGGGGCAACGACTGGGCCTGGGACGCCTGCGGTTGGGGAGACCTGGCCGGCTTCTGGGATTATCCGTCAGATAATCAACCGGTAGATTATGACTACGGCAACAATATTACCTATCAGGGCGACACCGTCTATTACGGCACGCAGCCAACCGATACGGCTGCTAACTATTATACGCAAGCCCAAGATCTGGCTCAAACTCCTGAGGCTCCGGTGGCCCCTAAAGCCGCTCCCGGCCAAACAGCCGAACCGGCAGCGCTTGCTGTTGCAGAATCTAAAGACGCTAAAGATTGGAAATCGCTTGGAGTATTTTCTTTGACTCAAGGCGACCAGACTGATTCGACAATTATGTTTCAGCTGGCGGTCAATAAAAAAGGTTTAGTGCGTGGCAACTACTACAACATGCTCACTCAAGAGTGCAAGCCGCTTAAAGGGGCTGTGGACAAGAAGAATATGAGAGTAGCCTGGGAAGTTGATGGCGCTAGAACTACCGTGTATGACACCGGCCTCTCTAATTTGTTGCATGCTCAGAGCCCAATTTTGGTGCACTTCAGCAAATCACGCACTGAGCAGTGGAATTTGATTCGCCTTAATCAACCAAAAACCAGCTAGCTCGGTTTTACTGCGCTGCCAGAAATTTGCAAGAACTTTTTTCCATAATGAATTCACATTCAGAAATGGAGAAGTTAACCGATGCTGGAAAGTTACGATGAGTTCAGCGAAGGTCTACGATACGATCACTGGAAAACCTCGCCACTTCGGTGGATTAACCTCAGCTGAAATCAAACACATGGTCAAAACGATCTCGTCGGAGATTATTCCTGTCATTGACTGTAGAGCAGGGGTAACAATTAATGATTATGATTCTTTGCGTCAGTTGGCTTCGATAATGAACTCGTGGAATGATTCACCTGATTATCAAAAGCCGGGCATACCAAATACTCGCGGTAACAATCGATCCCTCGGTTATGCATGCAAGCTAATCAGAACTTGCCCAGCTACGCCTCCGAGCAATTGCGTCAGTGTGGCTCCGCGATGCTCTTGAGCAAAATTAGGCCTGGTGGTTTAAACTCCATACAACACAAAGCATAGTTTCATCAGACTCAACCCAGATATTGATTAGCCGGCAATCCTCGGCAATCAGGCAAACTTATCTTGAACAATGCACCGGCGTTTGGCTGTTCTTCTAGATTGGCATCTTCGGCCGCCGAAGTGATAAAAAGATCTTGCAACTTATCACCGCCAAAGGCGCATGAAGTGACGTTCTTTACTCCGGGCACTTTAATTGTCGCCAACAGTTCACCACTTACCGGGTTGAATTTGCGCACTGCCGAACCTTCCCAGATAGCAACATAAATGTTGTCGTCGCTGTCGATGGTCATACCATCAAAGTGACCGCCCCAGCTATTAACCACAGCTGTGCGGCGATTGTTAATAGCACCGGTGTCATTGTCATAATTAAAAGCATCAACTTTGTTGGTTTTCGTGTCGATGTAATACATGGTGTCATGAGCAGCGTTCCAGACTATGCCATTAGATATGGTGACATCGCTCAGTTTCAATTGCAGATCGTGGTCTTTGTCGAGCATCCATAAATTAGCACCGGGGTGACTGAAATCATTTACCATAGAGCCGCACCAGAAGCGGCCGGCAGGGTCGCATTTGCCGTCATTCATACGATTAGTGGCAATGTTCTCTTCCAGGGTAGCAATGACAGCAAATTGTGTGGGTACAGGTTCAGCACTGAACTTTTGATCTTTCAAGGTAGCGAACTTACCAGGTAAACCAAGTACGAAACCGCCGCCCATTTTGTCGCTTCTGCGCACAACACAGCCCGGTTTCTCGCCCAGATCGACGGCTCCATCGCTGCCGGTAGCCGGGTCGAAGCAGTGCAGAAGATTTTTATTGATATCAATCCAGTACAAGACAGATCTGTCGCTGTCCCATATGGCGCCTTCGCCAAGCGAAGCGCGGGCTTGCAGCACTGGTTGGGCCGCATACGTCATTTTGTTTCTCCCGGATCTTGCACCCAGGCCACGGCAATTGCTGCGATTAGTAGCGAGGCGCCACCCATCATCACCACAAAAACCGGTTGATTATTGAAAACAGATTTTACCAGGGGCTGGAATGCGAGAGCCGCAACAATCTCTGGAATGACAATAAAGAAGTTGAAGACTCCCATATAGACTCCGGTGCGGCCGGGTGGCACTGCAGATGAAAGAATCGCATACGGCATAGATAAAATGGAAGCCCAGGCAATTCCAACTCCCACCATCGTCAGTTGCAATGTCTGCGCATCATGAATGAAATAAACAGAGAGAAGACTTAAGCCGCCCAGGGCTAAGGCTGTGGCGTGCACGATTTTACGACTGCTTAAGGATGCCAGCTTAGGTAAGAAGAATGCCACGACGAAGCATACTATTGAATAAATGGCGAAACACCAACCGGCCCACTCGGTGCCACGATCAAATAGTGGCGACGCTGCGTTTGGCGCATTGAAAATATTGAATGCAGTGGTCAGGCCAAAAAACATCCACATACAGAACAGTCCAAGCCAGGTAAATATTTGCACCACTGCCAGTTGCTTCATGGTGGCAGGCATGTCGCGTACCGCTGCCGGAATCTCCACCCAGACTTCTTTAATTAAGCCGACTAAACCCGGTTGCTCAAGCTTCTTTTGCTCAAGAGCAGCCATATCTTCAGGGGGATATTCACTGGTAGTGAATACTGTGTAGAGCACGCAGAGCAAAAACATTACTGCGCCAATTTTAAACGAATATTCTACGGTTAGTGACACGCCGTTTGCAGCCATACCGGTGATGCCCATGTGGTGAAATATGAGCGGGAGCGCATTGGCCATGGTGGCACCAATGCCGATAAAAAAGCTTTGCATGATAAAGCCAAGTGTGTTCTGTCCGGCATTTAATTTGTCGGCGACAAAAGCTCTGAATGGTTCCATGCTGATATTAATGCTGGCATCGAGAATCCACAAAAGAGAGGCGGCGAACCACAAGGTCGGCGAAGTAGGCATGAAGAATAGAGCGGCTGAGGCCAGCAGAGCGCCTACTAGAAAGTAGGGCCGGCGTCGGCCAAGTTTGTTCCACGTGCGATCGCTCATGGCGCCAATTAAGGGTTGCACTAAGAGGCCTGTAATCGGGCCGGCTAGCCAGAGAATGGGAATGGAATCTGGTGAAGCGCCAAGCTTGCTGTAGATAGCGCTCATATTGGCCAGCTGTAAAGCCCAGCCAAACTGAATGCCGAGAAAACCAAAATTCATGTTGCCAATTTCGAGCAGGCTTAAATTTGGTTTCTGCACTTATTTTCCATATTTAGCAACTAAGCAATCTTACCGAGGAAATTGCGCACAATTTGTTTAATCGATTCAATTGAGCGTCTGGCGATATTCAATTCAATCATTTTGGCACGGGCTACGTCGTTATCAGTGACGTCCTTCATGCGCAAGAAGGTCAGGCCATGATAGTCACCATGCTGATTCGGTAAGTTCAGCATGCTTTTCATCCGGTCCCAACTTTCGCCCGAATAGAGGTTGCCGCTCAGAGCATTTTCGGCTTTAGGAAATAGATGCTGCCGACGAGCTTCTTGACCAACCCAGGTAGCAAGAGTATAGGGCATAGTTTTGCCCGCTGGTCCGTCGTGACCGTCCGCCATTTCTAGAGCGGTAAAGGCAGGTACCACTCTTGTGCCGATGCCCTGGGCAACAGGCTGCAATTCGCCGAACATTGACAACAATGGGCGGTAACCGCGACCATCTATGTCTCTGTCCCAGTCACCGCGGCTGGTGCGAATCAGCCCAGCGTTTAATTCAGCCAGTCTGTCGCCAAGAACTATTTTGTCTCCTTGCTTTTCACCGACCCTCCAGTGCACGCCAGGTATTTTTGCACCAAGGTCGATTCCATAAAAGGGTGATTGGGTTGTGCCGAAAACCCCAAGGGCAGTGGTCATGACGTTTTTGCCATGGTCTATGAGCGACTGGTTGTACCAATCGAAGAAATCGCGACCATATTGCAAATTAAAGTGGTCGCCTCTTTTGAAAAATCCGTCAGCTTCTGAAGGGGTGCGAATTGATTCTGCTTTAAGGTCGCTCATTGACCAGGCCTTACCGGCACTTTCCACTGTGCCGTATTTGCTCAAAACAAATTTTCTAAACGACTCTTGCGCCAGCTCGCCTGATGCTTGCATGGCCCCACGAGTGGGGTAACCAGCGTGCTGATCGTGCGAATTATATGATGGATAGCGCAATTCACCGGCCGGCCCAAGGCTGACATTAACTTCGCCAATATCTTTGGCTTTAGCGGCAAAATGGTTTTGAAATTCTTTCATCACACTGGCATAGCGGTCCATCACCACGTGATCGGCAAAGAGAGAAACATATTCTGTGCTGGTGTGATTTTGTTCGCTTTTGTATTTGGCCGACTCGCTGTTGCCGCCGGGAAGTTTTGAGCCTACCTCGTTCCAGATCCATGAGGGTAGCGGCACACTGACATCGTCGCCGACATTGCCGCCACACTGGTGGAAAGATAGAATAGGCACCCATTTGAGACCGGCTTTTGTAACGTGGTCACTGAGCTTGTCATAGTACGACCAGTCAAATTTGCCTTTGCTTTGTTCAATTACGCCCCACCAGACATCTGTAGAAACAGCGTCGACACCAAGCTTTTTGGCTTCAGCCAGTTGCCTGTCGAATTCTTTGAAAGCGGTTATACTCTTTTCGCTTTTGAGGTTGTGAAATTCACCCACCAGCAGTGGTGCCATAACGCTCAGAGTGACGTTGCCGTGATCGAGTCTAACCGGCTCGACATAGCCTTTTTTACGCCACTGGCTGACCGGGTTATCGCCTGCGCTCAAAAGCAGTTTGTTGTCTTTACCTGTGGTGAGCCAGACTTTTCCTTCAGCTTCCGGAAACACGTGTTTTGCTTTATCGGCCGCTGACAGATTTTCAGGGTGGCTGCTGACGATTAAATCTGCCTTGGACGCCTCAGGATGCAAAGGTTCGCTGAAGCCGCGTTTCTGCACAAAGAGCTTTTGTATGGGGCCAAATTTTTCGCTGCCGTCTTCGTGTTTAACGACTTCTCTGACATTGAGCATCAAGTTGCCGTCTTTATTATGCAAAGCAGGCAGTTCTTTCTTGCCGCCGTCGATAACAAATTCGCGATTAGCGGTGACTGCAGTGACAGTGACGCCCGAGGCCGCGTCTGAGACTTTGCCCGGTTGGCCGCCTTTTGTATTTACTTCGCTGCTAGTTTTTACTTCACCTTCAGTGACGTTGACCGAGCCGCCCTTAAGTATTCTTGGTTCAGGTGATAGTTTGTGCCCGGCACCGCCGGCAACACCAGTGACTAAACCTTCAAGCAAGCTCTTTTGCACAACTTTGCTTAGATCAAACGATTCACCGGCACTTTTTTGTCTGACTATTTCTTGCGAGCCGCCGGTGACCAGACCAAATGATGCGCCCATGCTGACTGAACCAGCCATGGCATTTTTCGACAGCGAGCCTTTGAGAAGACCATTGGCGCCTTTGAACAGTCCTTCACCGAGTGTCCAGGTGACGGCGTCGTAAGCAATGGTTTTCGGGTCGAGCAATTCATTTTGCAGGCGAGCCATTGTTTTTGATGGCGCCGTAAAAGTGTCATGACTGATGATTGAATCGATTGCCCTGCTGCCGACACCGGTCAAAATACCTTTGGTGGGTGCCGATTTAAAAGTGGCTGACACATGATTGAGAACTGCCCTGGTCGCGCCGCCGCGAGCAGCTCCCAGGGTAAAATCTTCAAGCTGTTGGCCAAACGAAGTGTCTGGGCTGGCCGATGCCAGGCCGTACAGAGCGAGCGTGCCTATGGCGCCGCCTTTGCCTCGGGTAAATAGAGCAGTTGTCTTAATTAGTTCGCCGGCATAGTGGTCAACTTCGTGGCGAAGTTTTTCGTCTTTGATAACGAGGCCTGTAACCAGGTCTACGCCTTTATCGAGATAACTTTGTTGCTCCAGCAGATGGCCTGTATCAGGCTGCGGCTGAGCGCCAGAGTCGCGGGCTGATTTGTCTATCGACGTCTTTGGCACGGTAGGCGCTCGGGCGGGGCCAAATCATATTAATTACATCCACTTGGTAAGGCAATGGTAGTAATACTATGGCCTCGGTACTTTGGGGTCGGTTCGGGGATGTCTGTTGCGAAAGCCTAAGGAATTTTACAACCTGTAGGTTGTAAAATTATACAACTCATAAGTTGTAAAATTCTCTTGGTGCCGAGTCCGGAGTACCATGACCAAAGGCTAATAGCCCGCCGCTTTGAGATTTGACTCCAAAAACCGACATGCGCTGGCTAATGAAGCCTGACCCCAGGCAAGGGGTGTGTTCACTCCTGCCAGTGCGCCGGTTTGACCCTGACCCGATTGCACCATTTCATAGGCTTCGGGTATGGCAAAGGCCGGGCATGGCATACCATTGGCTTTGACCTGCCCGTTTCCTGTGATGCGGGCAAAAGAGCGGTTGATAAAGAGTGTGGCCTTTTTCATGCCGTGGTCAATGAGCTCGTTGAGTTCTGCCGCTCGGGCCAATTCCGCTCCTTGTTCCTTTAGTTTGAGCAAGTCAGCGACCTGGCGACCATAGCCGTCAGCAATTACCGAGACGAAACACCATTCAGCCTCAAGGTCTGGTCTGGCCTGCCTGACTCTTGCTAAATATTCTTCGGCGGTGCTGCAATCGCTCGAGCCATAGTCTTTGAAGACCGGCTCCGAGCCGTGTGCTCCAGCCGAAAAACGTGCCCTTATTTCAGGCAATAACCAGTAGCTGTCGGCGAGATAACTATCGAATACTTGTTCGCGGCGGCCGTCGGGCATGGCCAAATCAAACGGAGCGTAGCGAATGATACCGTGATCGCGCACCAAATTTTCTTCTACTGCTGCCAGCAAGCGAAAATGCAAACGGCAGTTGCTGAGCGGGTCTTCCTCAAATTTTATGCTCGATGTAGAAATAAAAGCGAGCGAACAATCAAGTGGACGCTGCGGATTTTCCACGGGCTGTGGGCCTGAGAAGAGCCTTTCAACAATTTTGGCTTGTGCTGCCGCGATTAAATCTGACAGTATTTTTTGATCGCCTATCCACTGCCAGCGGCCATTTTCGGCTGAGATCATGAACTCAGTGAGGAGGCTGTGGCGCTGGTCTTGCACTAATGCCAGCACGCTGGCGAAGGCGCTGCGAATGGCTTCAGTGTCCCAGGTGAGCCCTTCAGGGAAAGGAATTTCTTCCCATGGCCCGGCAGAGGGCGCGCCAAAATCGAAATTGCCCGACTTATTTGTATTAATAGCTTTCAGATACGATGCCAGATTGGCTATGGTGGTGCCTATCAGTGGCAAGTTCTCTGTCATTTCGTTTGCCGTAAACGCAAAATCGCCCCGAACAGTATCGCAAATGGCCTGGAGAGCCAGCCCGTGTGATTCGAGTCGTTTATTGTTAAACCAGCTGCCGTCACGTTTCAGGCTTTCTGGAATAAAAATGTGAGCCACTCCATCAAGCAAACCGCCGCCGCGGTAATACTCTGGGTCGGCAATAGATTTTTCCATCGCCGCAATTTCTTCACTTTGATTATAAAAGCGACACAGTGCCAGCATGGCTTTACGCCAGGCCGGCTCGTCGATGTGCCGTTCAATGTCACCGCATCTAACTGTGTCGGTCACCCACTGGCGGCCGCTCATATCCCAGTTTTCTTCAACTTCGGCAGTTTTTACCAGGCCGTTTTCCTGGTTTATTTTCAAGGCGAAAACATCTTTTGATCGGCAAAAATCTAAGAGCGCGGCGAAACTTTCAGAGCAATAATCCGGGCGCATCAAGGCTGCCACTGCCTCATTGTGCACAGCAATGGGCAAGCCGTTATGATCAAAAACTGCGTACTGTGTCTCGCTTGCTGCAACCATGGCTCTGACACTGGCTATCAATTTGGCCAGATAAGAGTTTCTTTGATCGGGCCGGCGCTGCATGTCGCTAGCGCTGAGCAGGTCGAAATCGCCGTTTTTTGTCGTCACTGGTAAAGAATTTGTACTTAAACTTTTGCCAAGTTCGTCGAGCCATTTCTGGTCGTCCGATAACAAATTGCGAATGCCGTCAGCCACGGCGCTGAGTACGGTGAGAGCCTGACAGAGCTTGCTGTTTGTTATTTTTTGACCTGCGCTCTCCATGCCAAAATTCTTCTCAGCGGTGGGTATATGGCAGTAATGCTAGCGTAGACGGCCTGTACTTAAGCGGTCTGTTGCATTAATATTGTCGGCTAAGTTGTCAATTTAAGACGTGCCAATGCCCATAGACCCATCCGAGCCGGCTCAGCCCCAAAATTATGCGGCCTCTCATCGCGGCAGAAATTCATACGTGAATTCGCCTCCGGTGCCGGAGGGCAAAGGGCCGATTTATAAAGCCTTTGCTTTCTGGATTTATCCATTCACTAGATTTCATCGCATTCCAGTGTTTAAGCGTGTCTGGCTTTATTTGACATTCATGGCGTTTTACTCTTTGGTGGTCGACATTGTCGTCACCCGCAATTTTCCCAATCATCTGTTTAAAGAGGCCGGAGCCGCCGGATACACAAGCGTTATTTTGGGCCTACTTTTGGTTTTTCGCACCAATACCGCTTACGAACGCTGGTGGGAAGGGCGAAAATTATGGGGGCAACTGGTCAACGATTCGCGCAACCTTTGTTTGAAAGTGCGCACATATGTTCCCACCGCACCTGGTGACAAAGCCGAACTCGGCGAACTGGTGGTGTCATTTGCTTATGCCCTTAAACACCACTTGCGCGATTCGCAAGCAAGCCGCAGCCTTCCTGGTATGGGCGACGTTCCTGAAGGGGTCAAAATCAACGCGCCGGTTTATATCGCCGGCAAAATATATGAAAAAGTTCTGGATTGGAAGAATGATGATCTTTTCGACGGCTTTATCATGATTCAATTAGACCCGCATCTGCGCTCATTCATGGATATTTGCGGTGCTTGCGAAAGAATTAAAAACAGCCCTTTGGCTCTTTCGTACCGGGCATTCATGCGCCAGGGTATTGCCCTTAATTTGCTGGCTTTGCCCTGGTATATTGAATCGGAATTCAATTACTGGATGAGTCTGCCATTGATTTTAATTGGCTCTTATTTTTTAATTGGTCTGGAATTAATTGCCGAAGACATTGAAGAGCCATTTGGTAAAGACGGCGACGATCTGCCCCTTGATACCATTTGCGGTACTATCGAAACTACCGTCAATGATATTTTGCAGTTGAATAAATCGCAGAAATTTACCACATCTTTCCGCAAGCCGCGCATCGATCCGCTCAAAGAAACCAAAGCCAATCCCATTTAATCACAGCGAACTGAGTTAATGCCGGCTTGTTCTTAAGACCAGGTCTGCATATTGCTGTCTGGTTTGCGCCAGTCTTGGATCTGATGGTGAAAGAGACTTTTGTTGAATGGCCAGTGCTTGTGAATAGTAGCGCTTTGCTTCAGCAATGCGACCGGTGGAGACACAAAGAGCACCAAGGCAATTGTAGCTGTCGGCAATAAAGGGGCTGTTGCCGTCTAGTTGATTTTGCCGAATAGCTAGAGCTCTTTTATACAAGGGCTCGGCTTCTTTAAAATTGCCTATGAGCTGGTAGGCCTGACCCAGATCGTTGAGTGCGCTGGCTGTGTCCTGGCTATCGGCGCCCCGTGCTTTTTCGGTTAGAACAAGAGCTTGTTCAAGCTCTTGAACAGCAGCGGCATTCTTGTGCTGTTTCATATGCAAGTAGGCCAGGCCGGTAAGCGAATCAGCCTCACCGGCTTTATTTTTTGAGCGCAATGTCAAAGAGTGCTGCAAGTCTTTTTCGGCCTGAGCAAATTGACCCATGGCTGTTTCAGCTCGACCAATATATGACTGGCAGTCTGCTATTTTGTTCGAATCGTTGGTTTTTTCAAAAATGGTGCGGGCTGTCTCTAAATTGTTCTGGGCATCGTCATAATCGCCCTGGGCATATTGAATTACTCCCAGAAGATAGCGGCAGTCACCATTTTTGACAGAGTTAGTGGGGCCGGCCAGTTTGATGGCGGCTCTAAGTTTTTGTTTCGCCTGAGGATAAAGACCTTTGTTGTAATCGCTGCGGGCACTTTTTAAGGCTTCTTCGACTTTATTTTCAGCCTCACTGACGCCGAACATGCCACTGAGACCAGCTGCCGTGGCCAGGATTCCGAGCACGACGATTGCCGCTAAGCCCATGGCTGCGGGTGACTTTAGAATTGATGCTTTGCCTGAAACTGATGCGTTCTTCTTCTGTAGTGAACTGGTGCCGCCACCGGTAACAGCCGTTACGGCAGGCGATGTAAGAGAAATGTTAACGGCACCAGAGCTGGTGCTGCCGGCAGTAATAGAACTATGCGAATCAGAACCGACATGAAGACTGGCAGGAGCCTTAGCTGCTACTTTATTTTCATCGGTAGCGTTGTCTGCAGTGCCCGGAGCAGGAGGTTGTGTATTGACGTTACCGACAGAAACAGAAATGCCATGATTTTCTGAAATGGTGGAGGCACCGACGGCGGTATCGGGATCAATTTCAATGCGGGCTATGTCGGTGCGTGTTAGTGATTCACCCGGAACGGTCTGGTAAATTTCGTCGAGTGCCGCACGCAACTCAATCATTGATTGGAAGCGGTCATCTGGTTGTTTCGCCATGGCCTTGAAAATCGTTCTTTCGAGTTCTTGAGGAATGTTGTGTTCAGGGCAAACGGTGTCGAAGCTGGGAGGAATTTCGTTTACATGTTTGTAGAGGTATTCAATTAAGTCATGGCCAGTAATTGGTTGTTTGCCGGAAAGCGTGCGGTACATGACGCAACCAAGCGAATAAACATCAGACCTGGCATCAACGGCTTTCGCCCGGCATTGCTCGGGGCTCATATAGGGAGGGCTGCCGAAAACTTCTCCGGTTCTAGTGAGATTGTTTGTTTCACCTTCTGATGGTGTCAAAAGTTTAGCGATACCAAAGTCTAAAATTTTGACAAAATCAGGATCGTTGTCTAATTGCACCAGCATGATATTGCTTGGTTTGATGTCACGGTGCACCACTCCATGTTCGTGGGCATGAGCGAGGCCGAGGCTGACTTGCTTGAAAATATGAAGACCGCGCTTTAGTTCAAGGTTCTGGCCGCCGCTAATGGCAGTGGCTAAACTGGTGCCTTGCAGATAGGCCATAACAAGATAAGGCACGCCGTCGTCGGTGACGCCGAAGTCATAGACTGTGAGAATATTGGGATGATTGAGCGCGCTGGCTAACTCCGCTTCTTTCTGAAAACGTTTTAAAGCGGCCGCACCTGATACCAGATTTGGATGCATCATTTTCACGGCGACCGTGCGTTTAAGCAAACGGTGCTTGGCCTTATAAACCTGGCCCATGGCGCCGTCGCCAATCAACTCTTGAATTTCATAGCGGTCGCCAAGTACGGTGCCGACTAAATCTGTGGTTCGAAGAGGAGTCAAAGTCGTGCCGTCTTCAGGGCAAGCCGTCAAATGACCAGTAAATTCTTTGCCACAAGCCACGCAGATTTTTTTCTGTGTATCTTCGATCTGCGCCATGTTCCCCTTATACGGACGTACCGTTCAGACCTGAGCCTGAATTTAAAAATCTCGTCTAGCGATTATAGCCTTTTAGATCTCCCCCTAAAGCCGATTTATGCAGGACCTTAAGCTGGAGTTTAATGTTGTTAAGAGGGAATAATCTGGTGGGTGAGTCTAAGATCAAATTTCATCAGAGCTAAGGCGGCGGTAAGAAGTGGAACCAGAAAGCGGCAAGTCATCAAAACAGATTGATACGGCAAGACTACATGACAATACAGTTTCGCCTCGTGACGATCGTCGCGATCGCGGCAAAATTTTGCATGAGGCTGTGCCGCACGAGCTGCTGGGTCAATTTAAAGCGGCCAAAGATCGGCCTGACATTATTTCTCTAATTCAAGAATCTAACGTTGGACGGCGAACTGAGCTGATTCCCATTCGTTATGGCCGCATGCTTGTCTCGCCATTTACGTTTTACCGGGGCACAGCCGCGCTCTTTGCTAAAGATGTGGGTGAATCTTTTGTTACCAAAGTTAGAGTGCAAACTTGTGGTGACGCCCACCTTCTCAACTTTGGTGCTTTCGCCACACCCGAGCGCAACATTGTTTTTGACCTCAATGATTTTGACGAGACCATCCCCGGGCCATGGGAGTGGGATGTGAAGAGATTAGCCGCCTCTTTTGTGTTGGCCGGCCGCAATAACGGTGTAAAACCAAGGCATGCCGAACAAGCGGCCGAAGCGGTGGCGCGTGGTTATCGCTTGAAAATGATCGAGTATTCCAGGATGAGCATTCTCGACATCTGGTATGACCGCTTCGATTGGAGCGCCGTGACGCAGAACACTTCAGATCCTCATCTGCAGAAGCGCATCAGGGACAAAACTGACAAAGCGATTAAGCGCACCATTCAGTCTTATTATTTTCCCAAAATGGTGGAAGAGCGCGATGGTGGCTATCACATTAAAGATAGTCCCCCGGCTGTTTATCACCTAAAAGGGGCGGAGGCCGATAATTTCCGCGAACAGACTCTTAAAGCTTTTGAGCTTTATAAACAGTCACTTCAAGATGATCGCCAGAGATTATTCGACCGCTATAAAATGGCCGACGTTGCTATCAAAGTTGTAGGCATCGGTAGTGTCGGCACCACTTGTGCTGTTGCTCTCATGCTGGCACCAGATGCAGAGCCACTGATGTTGCAGTTGAAAGAAGCAAGACACTCTGTTTTAGAAGCATATGCCGGTCACAGTGAATTTCAAAATCACGGACAGCGTGTGGTAGCTGGTCAACGCATCATTCAATCGGCCAGCGATATTTTTCTTGGCTGGACCAAATTTGACGACGGCAAGCATTACTACATAAGGCAGCTGCGTGACACCAAAGTAAAACTAGAGCCGGATCTCTGGGACGGCCCCAGGTTGGTTGAAAGTGCAGAAGTGATGGGAGCAGTACTTGCCCGGGCCCATGCCCGCTCTGGTGACGCTGCCGTGCTCAGTGGTTATATGGGCGAAGAAACTACTTTTGATGAAGCAATCGGCCGCTTTTCTGTGCTTTATGCCGACCAGGCTGAGCAAGACTATGAAGTCTTTTCAGATGCAGTGAGAACTGGTCGAATGGACGCCGCTGAAAATTGCGGCTACTAGCTAGCAGTGATTAAAAGCTAGTTTGCCAGAATAAAATCGATATGGGCGCTTTCCGGATCTGTTGACTGGAGCCGCACTTTGATTTTGTCGCCGACGTCCAGATCTTTTAAATTATGGCCGGCTACCACTCTTCCTTCTACAGGCGGTCTGAATGTGCGCACATAAACAGAGCCCGCTTTGACACCAGTGACGATACCGTTAAAAATATCGCCCAGGCGATTAGCCATGAGCACAGCCGCGGCAATTTTGCGCATTTTGCGCTCGACCTTTTTTGCCTGACTCTCGATGCGATTGCATTTTTCGGCAATAGCGTTCAACTCCTCCACCGTATATGGTGCCGGAGCACCATTTAGAACAGCTTGCAGCAGGCGTTGCGTGACAAGGTCTGGATAGCGCCTGTTTGGTGCCGTAGAGTGAGTGTAATCATTGATGGCGAGAGCAAAATGACCGCTTTCCACCACTCCGGGAATTTTTACGGCGTATTGGCCGCGCCCTAGCAGTTTGACTACAGTCAACGACAGTTCGGCAAAATTGGCGGCATCACTTGCTCTTTGTTGGATGAGAAATTTTGACAGAGCGGGAGCGTCGGGCTCAACCGGCAGCGAGTAGCCGTAAGTGGCAGCCACGTCAACGATTTTAGACCAGCGCTCTGGAGTTTTAACCATGCGCCTTAACGATGGCACGCCCTTCGACTGAAGAAATTTAGAGGTGGCGATATTGGCTGCAATCATGCAGTTTTCAATTAAATCGCGAGCCGGATTTGTTTCTACCAACTCTAAATCAAGCACCTCACCGTTTTTGGCTACAGTGGTGGCTTCTTGAGTATGGAGGGAAAGAGATCCCATTTTTTCGCGCAAGGCCTGTATTCTCTGACGCGCTTGATCTTGCAATAAGATTTGGGCCGTCAAGTCTTTCACCGCTGCGATTTTTTCTGGCGGCTCGACGCCGGCGTCGAGCCATTTTCCCACTGAGCGGTAATCAAGCTTGGCGTGGTTGCGCACCAGCGCCTGATAGGCCTTGCTGCCAATCACCTGGCCTTCGTTGTCGACGGTGAGCTCAATGCACATGGCCAGCCTGTCTTGACCGGGCAAAAGCGATGTGAGGTGATAAGAGAGTGCTTCGGGCAGCATCGGAAACGTAGCTACGCCGGTATAAACCGATGTGGAATTGTTACCGGCGTGCACATCAATGGCTGAAGCCTTCGGTACAAAAGTAGCAACGTCGGCGATGCCGATAGTTAAGCGAATTGTGCCGTCTGGCAGTTGTTCAGCGTATTCGATCTGGTCTAAGTCGCGCGATTCTTTGTTGTCGATTGATGACCAGAGGTAATTTCGCAAATCTTTTGGCGACGAGACTTTTACCTGGTCAAGCTGAGCGATTTGCTCCTGCACTGCTTGTTCAAAAGTGGGGGTGAATCCGGCTTCCACCATTTCTTCGAAGGCGCGGGCGACGATGTCGTAGCGGGGCAGGTTCTGGCCGGGGCCTGATTTAGGGTTCATCTTACTATTTGCCTTGGCTGGTTAATGTCTTCATTCTAGCTATAGGTTAAACTCTATAAGTTGTTTTGAGGTCTATATGAAATTAGCAAGAGCCCTAGTGGCCGAAATTTTAGGCACCGCCTTCCTCCTGGCAACTGTGGTAGGGTCAGGTATATTGGCACACCGCTTAGACCTTGGCAATGTCGGCCTGTCAGTGCTCTGCATCGCCTTTGCCACAGGCGGGGTGTTGGCTGCCTTAATTTCAGCTTTCGCTTCCGTCTCTGCCCATTTCAATCCGATGGTCACTTTAGTTCTGGCTACTCGCCGTGAGTTTTCCTGGCGCTACGTGCTTCCATATATCGCCGCTCAGATATGCGGCGCCATTCTGGGAGTAATCGTGGCCAATTTGATGTTCGACCTACCCGCTTGCACAATTTCCACTACAACCCGCGCTGGGGCTGGTCAATGGTTGGGTGAAGCAGTGGCAACCTTCGGACTGATTGGCATAATCATCGGTTGCTCGCGGGGTAATGGGCGAGCGATACCATATGCGGTGGCGGCTTATGTGGCCGGCGCTATTTATTTCACTTCTTCAACTTGCTTTGCTAACCCCGCTGTCACGATTGCCCGCATCTTCACAAATACTTTGACAGGCATAATGCCTGCTCATGTGCCGGCTTTCATCGCCGCCCAGGTTTTAGGCGGCTTCGCTGCAGCCGGAGTATTTGGCTGGTTATTCGCTGAGAGCAAAGAAGAGCGTGACGCGGTTGTGGCAGTAGCGGCAGTAACGCTGGAAAATGAATTTCACAATAGCGAAAAAGTTGTTAAAGAGCGCCAGCTGGTGCGTTAAGTTTTGGTTTCAATAATACAAATAAAGAAAGGGCCCGAATATCATGGCGAGAAAGGATGATCCACTGGGCGTGACTCAGAGCGTTAAGTTCAATACCAGATTAACAAGCATAGATACTCCTGAAGATATTCCCACCAACTGGATCGGCACCCCAATTGCAGACTTAATCGGCTCGCACAATTTCGGCACCGAAATCAAAGTTACCGGTGAGCCACGCATGCTCATTTCCACTTGCATCGAATTTCGTTATCGCCCGGCTGTGCCCAGCCAGTATGCCTACGTTATTCGCAGGGCCAGCGGCCGTTTGATCGGTTCAGAATTTTCACTGGTATACGCTCTCTCTCGCGGCGTCAAACACGTAGTTTTAATCGCTCACAACGACTGCGGCATGACTCAAGTTTCGCTCCACAAGCCAGCAATGATTGCCGCTTTGGTTGATCAAGGTTGGGACGCCGAGCGCGCTGAAGAATTTGTCTCGATGCATGCTGGTCGTTATCACATTGAAGATGAGGTAGATTCTCTCAAGCGTGAATTTTATCGCTTGAAGCGTCTTTTCAAAAATGTAGAAATTGCACCACTTTTTGTTTCGCTATCAAGCAACAGATTACATATTCCAAACTGGTATCTCGATTTTCTCAAGAAACCAGATCTATATGAAGGTAGTGCTCCGACCATACCGACAGAAGAATATTTGATGCTTCCTTAAGGCGCCTATTTAGCCGCCATTTTTACAATCAAATTCCATTCTTTAGCGGCAACCGGCTGCACAGACAGCCGGCTGCCCTTTTGTAGCAGCACCATGTCGGCCAGGCCTGGAATTTTGCGTAAAAGCTCAAGCGGCAATGGCTTTTTGAAAGTCTCCACGTGTTCAATGTCGACCATCATCCAGGTTGGTTTTTTTGCGTCGCTTTTAGCGTCGTAGTGCATGTCTTGAGGGTCGAAAGCAGTGTGGTCGGGATAGCTTTCTTTGACTATCTTGGCGATACCGGCAATGGCTGACGGTTCAGAATTGCTGTGGTAAAAAAAAACCAGATCACCAAGCTTCATTGAATCGCGCATGTAATTGCGAGCTTGATAATTGCGCACTCCATCCCAGCAGGTGGTCTGTTTTGGTGCCCTGGCCAGATCGTCAATCGAAAAGCAGCTGGCCTCAGATTTGAGTAACCAATATTGTGGATGTGGTTCATCACTACTTTTGGCCACCTTCGACTCCTGTTGGTTTGTTTTGCATGATGTCGCTAATTTGCTTAAACATAGCGTCGGCCTCAGCTTGTTTGCCTTCTTTCATTTGCATCTTGGCGTAAGCTTGCAAGGTTTTGATTTTTGCCTGTGGTTTTAAATCGCTCATATCAAGAACACTTTTAAATGAGTTTTCCGCCTCAGTTTTGTCACCTTTGGCCAGATACATTTCACCAAGCATTGTCAGTGATTGAGCTACTGCCGGTGAGTGCGCACCGTTTGCTTTTTCGCGAATGGCCAGCGCTCTTTTAAAGGCGGCTTCAGAGTTTTTGAAATCACCGATTTCTTTGTATTCATTGGCAAGAAAATTGATGTTTTCTGAGAGCCTGCCGTCATTTGGACCCACTACTTTTTCGGCTTTAGCAATACGGTCTTTGACGATGGCAATGCTATTGATATGAATGGCTTTTGTCTGGGCAATGACGCGATCAACTTTCGACGAGCCGCCTCTCACGTCGGGAGACGAGAATGATACTGATCCACCTTTTTCATCGCCACGAAAAGTGGCATTAATCGTTAGATATTCTTTGCCCTCAAAACGAGCGAAGCCGGCGCTGTCCACCGCCGTGCGACAGGCGGCATCGAATGATGGATCTCCAGATGTGCGCCTCACCACCCACTCACTATAGGTGCCGTCCCAATTTAAGTGGAAAGAAATGAGGGCGCTCAGTGAAGACTGTTTGGGCATGGCCAGGTGATGAAAACGAAAATCAACCACCTGTTCGGCATGGTGCATGGTGTCGCCCAGATCAACGTGTGCGGATGCCAGGGGCGTGGCACTTAAACCCACACATAATGCCAGATAAAGAAAAGCGTTGAATTTCATAAGGGCCTTGTCTTGCTATGCCCTTAATTTTAGCACTTGCCATTAATCATGTTTACAAGCCGGTCGCTTCTTAGTAGCCTTACTTGATGCAAACCATTGAAAAAAATTCGGCAGCAGAAGACAAGTTGCTTGCACATGTGTCCTGGCGCCTGATTCCATTTCTTCTAGTGCTTTATATTGTCTCTTATTTAGATCGCATCAATCTTTCGTTTGCGGCTTTGCAGATGAATGAACAGCTCAAGTTTAGCGATCAGGCCTTCAGTTTCGGAGCCGGCATATTTTTTCTTGGTTATTGCGCTTTTGGCATTCCCAGTAATGTGGTAATTAAGCGCCTTGGACCGCGCCGCTGGATAAGCAGCATTATGATTGCTTGGGGTATTGTCACTGTGGCCATGTGCCTGGTGCGCGATGCTAATAGTTTTTATTTTTTGCGTTTTGCTCTCGGAGCGGCCGAAGCTGGATTCTTTCCTGGTATGTTGCTGTATTTGACGTTTTGGTTTCCGCCTAAACAATATGGTAGCGCCGTTGCTCGCTTTATGTCGGCCATTCCGCTGGCTGGTTTGCTAGGCAGTCTGGTGGCGGCAAAGGCTTTTGAGATGAGCGGTGCTCTCGGTTTGCAGGGTTGGCAATGGCTCTTTCTCGTCACTGGTTTTCCTGCCATCGCCCTTGGTGTATCAGTATTGTTTCTCTTGCCGGACCGACCGCACCAGGCCCGGTGGCTGAGCCAGCCGCAAAAAGAGATGCTTGAAAGTCTTCTCAGTCGCACGAACACTAGTAGCGATGGCCAAACAAGTGTGCTAACCACCTTGAAAAATTTACAGGTCTGGCGCTTTGCTCTTCTCTATTTTTCTACCACTGTTTGTATGTATGGTTTTCAGCTATGGTTGCCGCAGATTGTCAAATCATGCGGTTTCACCGATAACTCTTTCGTGGCTCTGCTTTCGGCCATACCAGCTGTTATGCAAGCTCTAGGTATGCTTATGATTGCGGCCAGTTCTGACCGCACGAGTGAGCGCCGTTATCATGTGGCTGTATCGTCGGCAATTACATGCGCCGGTTGTCTCGCTGCCGCCTTCTTACCGGGCTGGTTCAAACTGGCCGGTTTAAGCCTGGCGGCATTCGGTATCTGGGGCACAGTGGGCCCGTTCTGGGCACTGACACGCAGCTCGTTAAAAAGCGAGGCACAACCTACTGGAATAGCCTTCATCAATTCGGTGGGTAACCTTGGTGGCTTTGTCGGGCCAATGTTGATCGGTGAAGTGAAACACCTGACCAGCTCTTTTGGTTATGGAGAATTTGGTTCGTCCCTGCTGCTTCTGGCCGGCACCGCTATAGCTACTGCACTGCTGGCGGTGACTGCGAAAAAACCGGAGATTTGAGAATTTCCGCCTCGATTGTTTCTAAAGGCAACTCGGCGTCAATTTCAATTAGCGTAATGTCTTTGCTCTCATGCGCATCTGGTTCTTCCAGTGTGGCGAATTGGCTCTCCAACAGTGCGGCTTTCATAAAATGATTTTGTCTGGCGTCTAATCGCGCGGCAATGTTTTCAAAGTGGCTTTTGAGATAGATCAGCACCAACTTTTCGTCTGCCTGGTAAAAGCGATTGCGATAGGCTTTTTTCAAAGCTGAACAGGCCAGTACATAACTGCTTTTTTCATTATTCCACTTAGCTATATCTGTCGCCAGGGCGGCCAGCCAGGGCTCTCGATCTAAGTCGGTAAGAGCCTCTCCGCCTGCCATTTTGTTTCGGCTGGCGCTGCTGTGATAATCGTCGGCGTCGGCAAATTTAAAATTGAGTAATTCGGCCAGCTTGCGCCCCACTGTCGATTTACCTGAGCCGGATACGCCCATGACAATAATGATCATTTGCTGATTGTAGCGTGTGATTGCAGGCTTTGCCGAATCTATATTGATTGGCTTGAGATCATGGCATAATCAATCTCTATAGGCAATTGTCTATCGGCAAAAGGAACAGATTGAATCATGACCACGAAGCCAACCGAAAGTGCTGCTTTTATTTCCGATGTTGACGTGCACTTGTTTTCAGAGGGCACTCACTATCGCATTTACGAAAAGTTAGGCGCCCATCAGCTGGAACGCGACGGCGTCAAAGGCACTCATTTTGCCGTTTGGGCTCCTAATGCTAAAAAAGTGGCTGTGGTTGGCGATTTTAACGAATGGAACCCTGACAAGAATGTCATGGAGCTGAACCATTCATCAGGTATCTGGACAGCCTTTGTTCATAAGCTCGGGCAGGGCACTCTTTATAAGTATTTTATCGACGGCGCTAATGGTCAAGTGCAAAAAACTGACCCGGTTGGTTTTGCCAGCGAAATGAGACCACGTACCGCCTCCATCGTCTGGGATCTCGACCGCTACCAGTGGAACGACGCCAAGTGGATGGCAAGTCGTGATCAGAACAATGCTCTTGAGAAACCGGTTTCAATTTACGAATTGCATCTCGGTTCGTGGATGCGTGTGCCTGAAGATAAAGATCGCTGGCTCACCTATCGCGAAATGGCAGCCAAACTGATTCCTTATGTTTTGGAAATGAATTTCACTCATGTAGAGTTGATGCCTGTTTCGGAGCATCCCCTGGACGCTTCATGGGGCTATCAAACAACCGGTTATTACGCGGTTACCAGCCGCTTTGGCCCTCCAGAAGACTTTATGCATCTGGTAGACGAGTTGCACCAGGCCGGCATCGGCGTGCTGGTTGACTGGGTTCCAGCTCACTTTCCCCGTGACGGACACGCCCTTGGCTTGTTCGATGGCACGCACCTTTATGAGCATGCCGATCCCCGGCTAGGTGAGCACCGCGAGTGGGGCACTTATGTTTTCAATTATGGTCGCTATGAAGTAGCCAACTTCTTGCTCAGCAATGCCATGTTCTGGTTTGATAAATATCACATTGACGGGCTGCGTGTCGACGCTGTAGCGTCGATGCTTTATCTCGATTATGCTCGCGAAAATGGTGAGTGGATCGCTAATGAGTACGGCGGCCGCGAGAATATTGATGCAATCAATTTCTTAAGGCAATTGAACGAAAAAGTTTATGCCGAATATCCTTCGGTAATTATGGTGGCAGAAGAATCAACGGCCTGGCCGCAAGTGACTCGACCTACTTATGTCGGCGGTCTTGGTTTTGGCCTGAAATGGGACATGGGCTGGATGAATGATACGCTGCAATTCATGAGCCTGGACTCCATTCACCGTAAATTCCATCACGACAAGCTCACATTTAGAAGCATGTATAGTTTCTCTGAAAACTTCATCATGCCTTTATCTCATGATGAAGTGGTGCACGGCAAGTATTCTCTGCTTTCTAAAATGCCAGGCGACGTCTGGCAAAAATTTGCTAATTTGCGCTTGCTCTTCGGCTATCAGTATTCTTCACCAGGCAAGAAGTTGATGTTCATGGGTGGTGAAATTGGTCAATGGATAGAATGGAATGAAGAGCGCAGCCTCGACTGGCATTTGCTTGAGTTCCCGCTTCATGCCGGTGTCAAACAACTAGTGGGCGATCTCAATCATCTTTATCGCAGCGAACCGGCTCTGCACGAGTATGATTGCAACCCTGGCGGTTTTGAGTGGATAGACTGTCAGGATAATGAACAATCGATTTTATGTTATTTGCGCAAAGGCAAATTCTTAGACGACTTTATTCTTGTGATCTGCAATTTCACACCGGTGCCAAGATGGAATTATCGCATCGGTGTCCCGCAAGGCGGTTATTGGAAAGAATTGCTCAATTCAGACGCTGAAGTCTATGGGGGTAGCGGCATAGGCAACCATGGCGGCGTTCACAGCGATTCCCACTGGCACCACGGGCGACCCCAATCGGTTTCGGTAGTTTTGCCGCCACTTTCTATTGTGATGTTGAAACTCAGCAAGGATGTTGCTCGGTGAAGCAGGCCGTACCTAAAGAAGTCTTGCTTGATCGCAAGTGCTACAAACACTGGACCACTGTAACTCTGCGTTATGGTGACACTGATAAACTCGGCCACGTCAATAACGCTGTATTTATTACTTTGTTTGAATCGGGGCGCGCCGCTTTGCTTTTTGATCGAGAAGGTTCTCTTGCCGGCCCCGGCAAAACTATGGTGCTGGCCAATGTCAACGTCGATTTCAAAGCTGAGATGCACTATCCAGGTGACGTTCAGGTTGGCACGGGGCTAGTTAATATCGGTCGTAGTTCGCTGAAATTAGCTCAAGTTCTTTATACAGATGGCGTATGTTGCGCAGTTTGTGAATCAACTATAGTTTTGATTGATGAAAAAACTCGCAAACCCATACCTTTCCCATTTGAGCTGGCAAGACAGGTAGAGTTGACGGCACCACTTTTGGTGTGATTGATGACGATGAATAAGTTCGCTGTTTATAAAATCGCTTATAAATGTCTCTATGCTGGCTTGAGCTTGCTGATGTGCTTGCCTGCTTCTGCCGCTAACCTGAACTGGCCCCAGAGCCGCCAACCAATTCCTGTTTGCATAATTCCGGGCAAAAATGTGCCAGGCTACAAACCCGAACTTGAAGTGGTGCTCAAGCAGGCATTCGACGATTGGATGATTGCCGGCGGTGGAAAAATACAATTTGCTTTTGTAGACAAAACTGATGGCGGTCAGGGTATTACCTGTCAGTGGACCAATGATCGCACTAAGTTAATATCGCAGGCGGAAGACGGCGAGACCACTCTGGTGCCAGACAGTCAGGGCATCAGTAGCGCTCGAATTATGTTATTGACTGTGCCACCAAAATCAATGCCCACTTTGACTAAAAATTACGCCAGACGAGTGGCCCTGCACGAAATTGGCCACGCTCTAGGTATTGCCACTCACAGTAGTATTGCCCAGGACATCATGTTCGGGACTATTTATCCTGAAGATAAGGCCTCCGCTCTCACTGCCAGCGATACCGCCGCCTTCCTCGCTCTCTATGTACCAAATGATCAAATTCGAGCTGCCCTGGCTGGCCACGAGGCTCAACCTGAGGCGTTAACTGCCACTGTGGGTGCGCCCGGCAATGCGGCCAAGCCTGCTGTCAGTGCCGCTGCTAATCTCAGTGGCGCAGGTGCTGCTGTTGTTTGTCTGCGTCTGAATAATGAGGCGGCCGATGCAATGAATAGCGGCAAATTTGATTTGGCCCGCACCAAGTTGGAAGAAGCTCATAAAATTGACCCGAACAATCAAGTTGTGGCGGCCAATCTCGGTTTGCTCTATTCAAACCTGGCATCAATGGCAATAATGATGCGCAATTTGCCTCAGGCTGAAATGTACTCTGGTAAATCAGTGACACTTGTAGAAAAATTCAGCACCAGAGCCAATTTGCTTACAGTGCTCAAAGCTCAGGGCATGATTTTACACATGGCCGGTAAAGAGGCCGAAGCTCTCAAAGTTGAAGCTCGTTTAAAGACTTTGTCTGGTGTGCGATAATTATTGCTTCGGATAAGGCAAGCAGCGATGTGTAATTACACTCTTCGTCCTGCGTTTTGGCAATCCGAAGAAGTGACTATCAATCACCCCAACCGCTTTCATCTTAAGGAACTGCCGTAAGGCGACACGGGATGAGCTTTGCAGGTTAAAACCTCCGCTCAAACCGTGAGTTCCTTAAGCTGAGGCACTATCTTCGAGAGGCAAATGCAACACTTACCAGAAGCAGTAGTTTTTTTTCTTGTCATAGGCCTGGCCATATTGCTTATCATCAAGCCGATTTCAAAACTTGCTCAGAAAATCACTATTTGGGAATTTGAAAATGCCCTGCTTTATAAAGACGGCAAATTCGAGAAAATCCTCACTGCCGGTTCGCACTGGATTTGCCCGCTCTGGCACACAATTACACGAGTAGATATTCGCCTGAAAAGTCTGGCTATCGGCGGGCAAGAATTGCTCAGCCAGGATAATGTAGGCATCAAGCTGTCACTGGCTGCCAATTATAAAGTTGTAAACAGCAATCTGGCCATTAACCTGGTGGACAACTATAATTTCGCACTATATACGGTGCTGCAATTAAATTTGCGCGAAATTGTCGGCGGCCTGAAAATTGATGAGCTTTTAGAAAAGCGCAACGATATTGGTCCGAACTTGCTGGCCATGTCTAAAGCAAAGGCAGCTGAAATGGGCTTAGAGCTGGTTGACGCCAATATCAAAGACATTATGCTCAGCGGCGACTTTAAGAAAGTATTCGGTCAGCTGGTCAAGGCGCAAAAAGAAGGTCAGGCTGCCCTGGAGAAAGCTCGCGGTGAAACTGCTGCGCTGCGCAGTCTGGCTAATGCCGCCAAAATGCTCGAGAGCAATCCTTTGCTTTTGCAATTGCGGGCCATTCAGTCAATGAGCGAATCTACAGGTAATACTCTGGTGCTCAATATTGGTCATGACCTGCAAACACTGCCGATCAAAACTGCCGGCGGCAAAGCAACTGCTTCTAAAGTCGAGCCAGATTTAGACTCATAATCGATTGTTTGGTTGATTGATGTTTTGTGGAAATTTACGTCCGGACGTATTTTTCCACTCAATTATGCTGCTAATTTAAAATGGGCTATAAGGCGGTTCTGGTTCTTTGGCCGCGAACGTGCCCATGCGCTCGTTTAAATATAGAAAACTGGCATAAACTTCGTCGTAAGCGGTTCCGGTCAGGTAATTCAGAGCCTGCATGTAAAGCTCGTAAGCTTGCTCATATTTTCTTTGCGCCACGTAGCATTTGCCCAACTGCAAAATCAGATCGCCTTCTTCTACTTTTGGTCCGCCACCGCTGCGCCAGTCTTGCAGCGCTTTGTTGAATAGTTGCTCGGCCGCAGCATAGTCGCCTCGGACAATGAATTGATTGCCCGAAGCTGAAGTAGTGGCTATGGCTCGCTTGAGAGCGGCGAATCTTTGCTGCATTGTCTAGGGTTGGCCATTACCTGTGACGGGCATGCCATTCAGTGGATTATTGCCACTTAAATCGGGTTGGTCAAAATTTTGCCGACGGTGCTTGCCGCCCATGCGGCCCTGCCTTCCCATTCGTCCTTGTCCGCCACCCTGGCCGCCACCTTGAGCGCCTTTAGCGGCGCGGCGCTGATCTCTTAACTGGCGCAACTGAGCTCTTTCGCCGGCGTCGAGCTGACCGTCATGATTGGCGTCAAAGCGTTGCATCATTTTTGCCTTCATTTGCTCACGACGGGCAGGGTCTCCCTGGCCTCCGCCCTGACCCATGCCCTGACCCATGCCTTGGCCGTGGCCCATGCCGCCTCTGCGGCCCTTGCGACCGCCGCGACCCTGACCCCTGCCCATGCCCTGGCCCATTCCTTCACCCTGACTCAGGCCTTGACCGGGATTGCCAATCTGCGGAGCTGGGTTCGGAAATTGATCGCTCACCGAACTGGGAGGCTGAAACTGACCAAGGTTAGGCCCATTCTGCGCAAAGGCCGGAACCTGGATTAAGAGAGCAACCATGAGTAAACCGGGCAATTTCATATAGGGCCTCTTTTGTACTGAACTAACAACCTATATAAATGAATACGTACTGGCAAGAGAAAAAGTTCAAATATTCAGCCACTTTTTTTGGCGCTTTATACAATTTAATTATTGGTAGTGTCTGTAAGAAGTTAACCGGTATTCTGCAAGCCCTCAGCCACGCCATTGATGGTCATTAATACCGTCTCCAGCAAGCGGTCGGGTATTGGGGTGGAAGTCTGGCCGCCATCGGGTTCGCTAGTCTCTTGTTCACGCTGACGCAGTTGCTCAATCAGTTTTACTTGCAAATAGCTGAGCGGGTCAACATACGGGTTGCGGATGGCAATTGAATGTTTAAGGTAAGGCACGTTTTGCAAAAGCTTTTGATGTTGCGAGACGCTGAGCACCGATTGCTTTGTTTCTTCAAATTCAGCCAGAATGCGAGTGAAGAATTTATCTCGCAAATGTTTGTCTACTAGATTGTCGGCGTAATATCCGGCAATTTCCATATCGGCCACGGCCAGAGCATTTTCTAATTTGCTTATCAGGCCACGGAAGAACGGCCATTTCTGATACATTTCTCGCGCCAATTCAAGGCATTCACCACTGGCGGTGCAAACCTTAAAGGCGCTGCCGAAGCCATACCAGGCAGGCAGCATATAACGGCTTTGCGTCCAGGCGAAGACCCATGGAATGGCTCTGAGATCGTCGATAGAACCCGAACCGGCTGTCCGTCTGGTTGGCCTTGAACCCATGCGCAACTTTGAAAGCTCGCCTATTGGAGTGCTCTGAGTGAAAAATTCTACAAATTCAGAGTCTTCGTAGACCAGTGACCTGTATTCTTTGAACGCCTCTTGCGCCAGGTCTTCCATAAAGTTCCACCAGTCGGCCGGCTCGCTTTCGGTCATGATGCTTGGCTGAGAGATGGTGGCTTGTAAAACCGCCGCTGCCAGTCTGTCGAAATTTCTCACGGCAATATCGTGCAGGGCATACTTTGATGAAATAACTTCGCCCTGCTCGGTCAGTTTAATACGCCCTGCCACTGTGCCTGGTGGCTGTGCCAGGATGGCCTGGTGAGTTGGCCCGCCGCCACGGCCGATGGAGCCGCCGCGGCCATGAAAAAGACGCAATTGAATTTTGTTTTCATGGGCGAAAGCGACAAGTTTTTTCTGTACTTTATATAGCTCCCAATTGGCGGTGACAATGCCGCCGTTTTTGCCGCTATCAGAATAACCAATCATAATTTCTTGCAGATCCCCGAGCCCTGCCAGATACTGGCGATAGACTGGGTTATTGAGCAGTTCTTCAAACATTTGCGGTGCGCGGCGCAAGTCTTCTATGGTTTCAAATAATGGCACAATTGAAATTTTTCTGTTGCTTTCAGCACCATGAGTCCAGATGCCTGCTTCTTTGGCAAAAAGTAAAATCGATAAAAGGTCCGAAGAAAATTCAGTCATGCTGACGATATAAGTATCGAGAGCTTTGATACCGTAGAGATCCTGGCTGTGAGCCATGGTGCGAAAAACTTCAATGGTTTCGTTAGTGGCATCGCTGAAAGGCAGATTGCCTGGTATCAGTGGCCGTTTGCTGACAAGCTCGGAAGTGAGCCACTCCATTTTTTCAGCTTCGTTTAAACTCAAATAGCCCTGGGCAATTATTTCTTGCGCCTTAGTAATTTCATCTAATGCCTGGCGATGACGATTGCTATGTTGTCGCAAATCTAACTTAGCCAGATGAAAACCAAAAATATCTACTGTGGCAACAAGCCTCTGCAAGTTGAGTAAACTGGCCTGACAACCGGCTTTGAGCAAACTATCGGTCATGCAGCTCAGGTCTGCTCTGAATTCAACGGCATCACTATAGCTGCCTTCAATTCCCGCCAGTGTATTGCGCAATTTTTCACGTATATATAAAAGTTTGAGCCGGTAAGGCTCTAAATAATATCTATCGGCAAATTGTTCTGTCACCGCCGGCAATGCCAGAGCGTCGGCGGCCAGAGAGCTCGCTAACTCAGTTGATAGCACAGTCCAATTAGACGACTGACTTAGTTCGTTGAAGAGTGTCTCCAGCTCTTTTAAGTAACGGTTGAGGATGACGCTGCGGTGAAAAGCTAGTGTGTGAGCAGTGACTTCAGTGGTGACAAACGGGTTGCCGTCCCGATCACCGCCAATCCAGGAGCCGAAAGTGATAAAGTTGCGCTCGCTTTTTTCGGCCTGTCTGGTGGCGCCTTCGAGCTGCCTGCACTTTTCTGACAGGGCCTGGTGCACATCGACTACCGCTCCTATGACCACATGCTCAAAATGATAGACACCGTAGCGCACTTCATCATTGACGGAAGGCTTGAAATAAATGACGTGATCTGTGAGCCAGAGCGACTCAACAACAGACTTCAAGCGCTCTTCCATGGCCTGGCTCTCTTGCCTGGAAAATGGCGGGTGATCTTTTTTATAGAGCAAGCGCGCCAGTTCTAGCTGCTTGAGCATTACCGTACGTCTGGTAATTTCTGTAGGATGGGCGGTAAAAACTATTTCTACATTGAGTTTGTCCAGCACTTTAAGCAGTTCTTCTGCCGGCAGACTGTCTTGCTCTTCTACGAGGCTAAATAGCTGTGCTAATGAGTCATCTTCAAATTTGCGCTCGCCGCTGCTGTCGTGTTCTGCTCTGCGCCGTAAACGGTGATTCTGCTCGGCAATATTGATGATATCGAAATAAGTGAGAAAAGCTTTGATCACTTTGGTGGCTGTTTCTAAATCAAGAGACTTAATCAGATCATCTAATTTGGCTCTATCACTGCTTTCAATCGGAGTGCTAGCTCCATCTTGATTTTTATGGCTGTGCATGGCTTTGAAGAGGCTGCGAAACTGTTCGACATATTCAAAGACCTGCTCGCCTTCAAATCTTTTGATGGTATCGCCCAAAATGAAACCAAGCATGCGCACGTCATCGCGCAATGGTTTAATGCGGCCCAGCAGTTGTTCAGCGTTGTCTGTCATAACAAAGTCCTGTGAGTAAAGGTTTTAGCTCCGGCACCATGGTAATCAGAGACTATATGGCCATCGCCTTCCAGTTTGTATTTATAAGTGATCAGGCCTTCCAGACCCACTGGGCCCCGTGGTGGCAATTTGCCTGTGCTGATGCCGACTTCGGCGCCGAAACCGTAGCGATACCCATCGGCGAATCTGGTGGAAGCATTGTGATAGACACCGGCTGATTTGACGCCGTTGAAAAATCTAATCCAGGTTTCTTGATTTTCACAAATTATGGCATCAGTGTGTCCGGAGCCGAATTCATTGATATGTACAATGGCTTCGCCTACGCCATCAACGATTTTGGCCGATAAACTAAGATTGCCGTATTCAGTCAGCCAATCTTTTTCTTCGGCCGCCTTGAATTCAATTCCGTCTGTCTGGCTAACTGCCGCCAACTGGCTGTCTAAGCGCAACTCGACCTGCTTTTGAGCCAGTGCTTTAAGTATGGCCACCATACTTTCGCGTGGCAGACTTTTGTCGAGTAACAAAGTTTCAACGGTATTGCAAGCTTCAGGATAATCGGTTTTGGCGTCCATCACCACCCGCAGTGCTTTGCTAAAATTCGCACTTTGGTCTACGTAGACATGACAAATCCCTTCGGCATGACCGAGTACCGGAATTTTTGTATTTTCCTGAATGTAAGAGACCAGACTGTTGGAGCCACGAGGAATGATCAAGTCGACATATTTATCGGCTTGCAGAAGTGTCGCCACTTCCGCTCGTGAAGCCAGAAGTATGGCGCACTCAGACGGTAGTTCATTTTGTTTTAAAGCTTGCTGCAAACAATCAAAAAGTACTTTGTTGGTTGACTCAACCTCCTGACCGCCTTTGAGTAAAACCACATTGCCTGATTTTAAAGCTAGGGCGGCAATTTGCGGAAGGACGTCTGGACGCGCCTCAAAAATCACAGCGATGACGCCGATGGGGCAGCTCACCCGCGCCAGTGACAGGCCGCTGTCTAACTCGCTGGCATAGTCTATACGGCCAAGCGGGTCGGTCATAGCTATGAGTGTGCGGCATCCGGCAATGACGGTGTCTATTTTGCCGTTATCAATTGACATGCGGCCGGCTTTAAATTCGGCCACGTCTCGCCCTTGAGCGTCAATCTGGTTGGCGGCCAAAATTTCGCTGCGCCTTTGATCAATTATCTTGGCAAAGTTTTCAATCACCTGGTTGCGCACTTCCAGAGTGGTGGCACTCAGAGCTGGAGCTGCGAGAGCTGCTTGTTTTGCTAAAGCTATTACATCTTTAGTTTTGTTTGATGCTGTCATTTTATGTGGCCGATTTTATTCTAAAAAAGCGATATTGTCGCGGGTAATTAAAGCGTCGTAATTGCGACTTTCTTTTAGTTCGCTCAGTGTGTCTGAGTGATGACCTGAAACCAGGCGCGCTTCTTCACTTGAATAGTTGACTATTCCCCGGGCAAATTCATTGCCGTCATGGGCAGCCACGCTGACTACGTCACCGCGTTCGAAGTGGCCTTTTACTTCTACCACTCCCGCCGGAAGTAAGCTCGCTTTGCCTTTCTTTAGTGCTACTTTAGCCCCTTCGTTGACTACAAGTGTAGCTTTGACGGTGGTGGCAAAAGCAATCCATTTTTGTTTACCAGAGAGACCGCCGTGAGCGAGAAATAGTGTGCCCAGATCTTCACCGGCAAAAATGCGAGCAATAATATTATCGCTTTTACCGCTGGCGATAATAGCGGCACAACCGCTCTGAGTGGCGATACGAGCGGCGGCCAATTTTGTTTTGATGCCACCACGGCCGGGTTTATCACCGGCAATTTTTGACTCGGCCAGTTGATCGATTTCAGGGGTAAATTGTTCGACTACCGAAATCAGTTTGGCTTCCGGCCCTGATCTGGGATCGGCTGTGTAGAGGCCTTCTACGTCGGTGAGAATAATAAGTAAGTCGGCGTCGATTTTGCTTGCCACCAGGGCCGATAATTTGTCGTTGTCACCGAAATTGACTTTGATGTCTACTTCGGCTTTCAGTTCAGACTTGAGCATCTCCAGCTCAGCAGTGGATACTGTGTCGTTTTCGTTAATGACAGGCAAAACATGCAACTCTAAGAGTTGAGTGATGGTACTGCGCAAATTTAAATAGCGTTTGCGGTTGGAAAAGTCTTCTTCAGTGAGCAAAACCTGAGCGGCAACCACGTCGCATTTTTCAAAAGCGTCTGAGTAAAGGGCCATCAAGCGACCCTGGCCCACAGCGGCGCAGGCTTGTTTGAGGGGAAGCAATTTAGGTTTTGCAGTCAGACCAAGAGTACGCGAACCCAGGCCTATGGCTCCTGAAGTGACCAGCAAGACTTCTTTGCCTGACTTGACCAGGGCCGCTATGGCCTCAACAAATGAGTAAAAGCGGCTCAGGGCAATGCCTCCCTCATCTTTCATAAGCACGGCTGTGCCGAGTTTTATGACGATGCGGTGCGCACCTTTTATAAGGGTTTGACGGTCGTTAACAGTCTGAGATGAATGATTTGGGTCTTTATTTGGCATGGCAATCAACTGAATTGCCTCTAGTGTAAACCCTCTTGTACTCAAAGTTACTCTTTGGCTTGCTCTCATAAAAGGGCTTGACGAGCTGTTTTAGTCAAGGCACCCTCTAATTTGGCTTTTGACATTAGCTCTATTACGTAGACGTACAGGCTTTTACCTAATATTATTTTCCTTCTGACAGCCTTGCCAAGTGCTAGAATCTGTAGTACGGCTTTCTTATCTTCTCCGACAATTTTTTCAGATCTTTACTTCATCGCGGTATCTCTTCATCATGCTCAGACTGGAAAACATCAGCAAAATCTATCCCACCGGAGAGGTGCTGAAAGACGTTACCTGGGAACTCAAACAAGGCGATCGCATCGGCCTTGTTGGTCCTAACGGCAGCGGCAAATCAACTCAGTTTAAGATTATTGCCGGCGTTGAAGAGCCTACCTCCGGTCAAATTTTGCGTCAGGCCGGCTTGCATGTGGGCTATCTCAACCAGGAATTTGCAGTCACAGCCACCAATACGGTGCGCGAAGAATTCTCCAGCTCGTTCGTTGAACTCAATATTATTCATCATGCACTGACCGCGGTGCACCACGATCTCGAGCACGCTCAGGGCGCCGATCTCGATAAACTTTTGAAAAAGATGGATTTGCTACAGCGCGAATATGAGGCCAAGGGCGGCTACGCGCAAGAATCGAAAGTAGAAAAAATGATGGCCGAAATGGGATTTGCCCAGGGCGACGGCGACCGTTTCGTCAGCGAATTCAGTGGCGGCTGGCAAATGCGTATGAATCTCGGCAAAGTGCTCTTGCAGAAGCCTGATGTGCTGCTATTGGACGAGCCTACCAACCATATTGATATGCGCACCATCGAATGGTTGGAGACATTCTTGCGTGACCTTTCCACCCCCATGGCGATCATTTCACACGATAGACACTTCTTAGACCGGCTTTGTACAAGCATTGTCGAGATGGAAAGAGGCGAGGCCAGTACCTATCTCGGTAACTACTCCACTTATCTCACCAATAAAGAGCTGAATCGCGAAGCGCAAATGGCGGCCTTCGAGCGCCAGCAAAAAGAGATGGAAAGGCAACAGACATTTGTCGATCGTTTCCGTGCCAGCGCCACTCGTAGTACTCAGGCAAAAAGCCGTGAGAAGCAACTGGACAAAATCGAACTGGTAGAAAGACCTGAAGACGGTGAGCGCACCCTGGTTTTCCATTTTCCAGCGGCTGCTCGCAGCGGCAGAGAAATTGTCACCATTCGCGATCTCACTCATGGCTACAATGACAATATTCTTTTCCTTGATGCTAATTTGCAAATCGAGAGAGGCGAACGTATCGCCGTACTCGGCCCTAATGGTGCGGGCAAATCGACATTGCTGCGTTTAATCACCGGCCGTGAGAAACCCGATGGCGGCTCGGTCAAATTAGGCGATCACAATGTGCGACCGGCCTATTTTGAACAGAATCAGGCAGAAGCTTTAGATCTCGATAAGACAATTATTGCCACCATTGCTGACGAAGTGCCCCTCTGGAAAAATGAAGAAGTGCGCGCCCTTCTTGGCCGATTTCTTTTTGGCGGTGATGCCGTATTCAAAAAAGTGGAAAGTTTGAGCGGTGGCGAGAAAGCCCGTCTGGCCTTGGCAAAAATGTTGCTTGGCGCCAATAATTTTCTTATACTGGACGAGCCTACCAACCACCTAGATATTCCCGCCAAAGAAACTCTAGAAGATGCTCTGAAAAAGTTTGACGGCACAGTGGTAGTAATTTCACACGATCGCTATTTCATCTCGCAGATTGCCACCAAAATTGTAGAAATTAGAGACGGTCAGCTGGTTGTTTATCACGGCAATTACAACTATTATCTCGAGCTTAAAGAAGAAGAGCGCTTGCGTGCTGAAGCCGCCAAGCAGGCGGCCGAAAAGGCAGCTGAGCTGGCAGCAAAGCGAGTCAAAGAACTGGCTAAGCAAAAAGTAAAAGAGCAGGCCAAAAAGGGCCATTAAATGACTAGCACAAAAACAAGTTTGACCGATATCGAAATTGCCAATGGCGCTAAGCTCCGACCTATTGTAGATGTTGCAGCCGACCTCGGGCTCGGTGAAGATGATATTGAGCTGTATGGCAAATACAAAGCCAAAATTGCTTACCAGTCGATTGAACGCATTTTGGCTGATAAAAGTAAAAGACGCGGCAAACTGATTTTAGTTTCGGCTATTACTCCCACTAAGGCCGGTGAAGGCAAGACCACAACCTCAGTTGGTTTGGCTCAAGCTCTGCGCAAAATTGGCAAGCGTGCGATAGTTGCTTTGCGTGAACCGTCTATGGGGCCCGTCTTTGGTCAAAAAGGCGGTGGCACCGGCGGTGGTTACTCACAGCTGATGCCCATGGACGATATCAATTTGCATTTTAATGGCGATCTTCACGCTATTGGCGCTGCCAATAATTTGCTTGCAGCTTTGATAGATAATCATATCCATTTTGGTAACGCCCTTAATATCGACCAGCGCGCCATTAGTTTTCGCCGTGCCTTAGATATGAACGACCGCAGTCTGCGCGATCTGGTGCAGGGCATCGGAGGCCGCGCCAACGGTATTGTGCGCGAGACCGGTTTTGATATTACGGCCGCTTCTGAAGTGATGGCCACTCTTTGCCTGGCTGATTCAATTTCTGACTTGCGTCGTCGCCTGGCAGCGATTGTGGTAGCCAAAGCCGCAGGTGGTGCCCCTGTTACAGCAGAGCAGCTCGAAGCGGCTGCCGCCATGACCATTGTTTTAAAAGATGCCATCAAACCAAATCTGGTGCAAACGCTAGACGGCACTCCGGCATTTGTTCATGGCGGGCCATTTGCCAATATTGCCCACGGCACTTCAAGTGTTCTCTCTTCTTTATTGGCTCTGCGCTTAAGCGATTATGTTGTCACTGAAGCCGGTTTCGGCGCCGATCTGGGGCTGGAGAAATTCTGCGATATTGTCGCTTCGCTGCGGCCTGAGCTGGCACCAGATGCAGTGGTAATCGTAGCCACTGTCAAGGCACTTAAGTTGCACGGCGGCGTCGCTGAAAGCGATCTGGCCGGTGAGAATGTCGTTGCTGTAGAAAAAGGTTTTGTTAACCTGGAAAAGCATATTGAAAACGTGCGTAATTTTGGCGTGCCACCGGTTGTCTGCATCAACAAATTTACCGGCGACAGTGCTGCAGAATTAGCGCATGTGCTGGCGCTCTGCCAGGCTAAAGGAATTAAGGCGGTTACCGCCGACGTTTGGGCTCGTGGTGGCGACGGTGCGATGGAACTAGCAGAATTAGTGGTGGCGCAAGCTGATGGTAAATCTGATTTTAGCCCCATCTATAAACTTGATGCACCGATAGTTGAGAAGCTCAATGCTGTGGCATCTAAAATTTATGGTGCCGCCAGTGTGGAATTTTCATCAGAAGCATTGAAAGAACTGAAGTGGCTGGATAAAAACGGTTATGGCAATTTGCCTGTGTGCGTGGCAAAAACGCAGTATTCTTTTAGCGATGATGCGACATTGCTCGGGGCGCCCAGCGGCTTTAAGCTTAATATTCGCCAGCTGCGTCTATCGGCTGGAGCCGGCTTTGTTGTCGCTATTACCGGAGAGATTATGACCATGCCGGGGCTGCCGAAAAAGCCTGCATCAGTGGTGATGGATCTGGATGCCAGCGGTAAAATTGCCCGCTTTTATTAGATTAATTCGGCGATTGATGTCTGTTCAAAAATGAAACGTTATCGTTTCATTTCTAAAATTCGATGCTCTGTTACTTTGAACCTTTCTCGGCCTTAAGATATTGGTCGAAAAAATGCAGAGCGGCGTCTATATTTCTCCCTTTTTCCACATCATGACCTGATTTCGGTAGTCGCATATAAGTAGTTTTAACGCCCGCTTTTTGCAATTTTTCCGCCAGCAGATCGCTTTGCTCTACCGGCACCACGGCGTCATTGATGCCATGAATGATAAGGAAAGGCGGATTAGCTGGCGATACATAAGTGTCAGGGCTGGCCTCCAGGGCTCGTGCTATCTGGCTAGCGGCGGTGCCTCCGAGAAGAAGAGAAAGCGATGCACCTGAGGTGCTGGTATCCCATTGCTTGAGCGGATAAACTTTGGTGCCCAGTTCAAAGAGATTAGTCGGGCCTGCCATATCGCAGACTGCTTGCACATCGCGACTGACACTTTGATCGCCCCCCATGTTCAGCACCGGGCTGACAGCAGATGTACCCATTAGTGCCACCAGATGACCACCGGCCGAAGTGCCCCAGAGGCCAATATGACCACCATCGACATGCAGTTTATCGGCATTGCTCTTAAGGTAGCGCAGGGCGCAATTTAGGTCTTCCATCTGGCTAGAAAAGATTCCCTCTTGGGCCAGGCGATAGTTAACCACGGCCACAGCATAGCCGCTTTTAACAAATTGCGGCACCCAGGCTGGTATGGTGCCCGGGTTTGGTCTTGCTGTCCAAGCACCGCCGTGCACATAAATAATCAGCGGAAAACTTTTTTCTTTTTCTTTGTCTTTTGGCGTGAAAAGGCTCAGTAGATGGGCCCGATCAGATGCGTCAGCCCCTGGCCAGTAGCTGATGTTTTCAAGTTTTTGCATGAGGCCTGGGCTTTTGGCTTCGGCCGCTAGATGGCCCTGGCCAAGACAAAACATACTTACAGCGAGAGCTAACGTTCTACGATTTTTCATGATTAGTGTTTGAAGCAACGTTGACCGGTAAAGACCATGGCAATTTTAAATTTGTTGCAGGCGGCAATCACATCTGCATCTTTTATACTGCCGCCCGGTTGAATAATCACTGCGATTCCCGCTTCGGCCGCAGCTTCAATATTGTCGGTAGCAGGCAGGAAAGCTTCGCTGGCCATTACCGCCCCTTTTGCTTTTTCACCGGCTTGTTTGAGAGCGATGCTGGTGCTGGCGATGCGACTGGTCTGGCCGATACCAAAGCCAAGTGACAGGCCGTCTTTAGCCACAAATATGGCATTAGAAGTAAGGTGTTTAACAACCGACCAGGTGAAAGCAATGTCGCTGGCCAGCGCTGGATCTGGTTGAGTTTCAGTCACACACTTAAAGCTGCTTGCTTCTACGGGTGCCTCCTGGTCAACTTCTAGAAGCCAGCCGTAGTCACCCAGATGCTTCATTTTCCAGTCGCTTCTTATAGCAATTGATTTGTCGATTTGTGCTTGCAGTACTCTGACGTTCTTTTTCTTAGTGAAGACCGTAAGAGCCTCTTCGTCATATTCAGGCGCCAACACAATTTCAACAAAGTTGCGAGTGACACGCTCGGCGAGAGCGGCATCGACTTTACCGGTGAAACCATAGACGCCACCAAAGGCCGACATCGGATCGCATTCATAAGCCAGTTCATAGGCCTCTGCTAAAGTTTTGGCCTCGGCCACACCGCAGGGGTTATTGTGCTTAATTACACAAACTGCCGGAGCTTGCAATTCGCGCAGAATTTTTATCAGGGCGTATGAGTCAGTGATGTTATTGGAAGACATCTCTTTGCCTTGCAATTGTTTGAACGGTGAAAATTTGCTTTGTTCAAAACCAGGCAGCGGAGCGCTGTCCAGCGAGTACCAGGCTGCCGCTTGATGGGGATTTTCGCCGTAACGCAAAGTTTCCTGGCGGGTCAGGTTAAGTGTCAGTTTGTCGGCAAAAACAGTTTCGCTTTTGGCTTTCAGTTCTTTAGCATTAGCTTTGGCCGACTCAGTTTGCACCAATTTACCCAAATAGGTTGAGATACTCTGGTCGTAAGACGCTGTGCGAGCAAAGGCCTGGTAGGCCAGTTTGCGCCGGAATGAAAGGGGCAGTTCGCCGCCATTGGCATCCATTGCTTCAATCAGTTGATCGTATTGGGTAGGCTCGTTAATTACGGCTACTCTTTCGAAATTTTTGGCGGCGGCGCGCAGAAGAGCAACTCCGCCCACGTCGATTTGTTCGACCATGGGCTGTTCGTCTAAGTTCTTGGTCAGAGCATCTTCGAAAGCATAGAGATTGACCACGACAATATCGATTTCAGATATTTCCATTTCTGCCAGGCAGCTGCGGTCTTCTTTAATTGGGCGCGCCAGTATGCCGGCAAATACTTTGGGGTGAAGTGTTTTCACTCGGCCGGAGAGAATCTCAGGAAAACCGGTCAACTCCTCAACTCTAGTGCATTTGAAACCTTTTTCGTCCAGATACTTTGCTGTGCTGGTGGTGGCAATTAAGCGCAAATTATCGAAGCGTTCCAGGCGGCGAAGAAAATTGTCGAGGCCGGTTTTATCGGTGACGCTGACTAGAACAGTTTTCATGGATCTTCCTTTCCTTTAGTTTTTAAATTGGTTTGGTAAAAATTTTTTTTAATGATCGCCTTCAATCAATAGCGAACCGGTAGTCAATATACTTGCCCTATCTGTAACCTGGCCGACTACCTGGGCATTGAAGCCATGACTCTTAATTAGCTCCACAATCAGTGAGGCATCGCCTTCCATCATCACAGCCATGCCCATCCCCATGTTGAATGTTCTGTACATTTCCACTTCGGCCACAGTAGTTATCTTTTGCAAAATCGCCGGTACCGCCAGCGGTTTGTCGATATTAAAACCCACTTTGCTATTCAATCTAAATAGATTGGTCCAGCCACCGCCGGTGATATTAGCAAGGCCGGTAATTTGATTGCCATACTGAGCCAGAGCGGCCAGCATCACTTTGACGTAAAGCAAAGTGGGTTCGAGCAATGACAGATAAGTTTCGTCATCGTCAGGCAAGACTTTTCTCGCCAGAGACAGACCATTAGAATGAATTCCGCTGGAAGCAATTCCTACCAGAGTTTGACCGGCGGCAACGCGCTCACCGGTAAGCAGATCTTGTTTTTGCACCTGGCCCACCGCAAAGCCGGCCAGATCAAAATGGCCCTGTTCATAGACTCCAGGCATTTCAGCGGTCTCGCCGCCCACAAGCAACATGCCGGTCTGGTCGCAGCCTGAGACAATTCCTTGCATGATGGCGTCAGCCGACTGATCAAGTTTGCCCACGGCAAAATAATCAAGAAAAATATTGGGAGTGGCGCCCACGCAAATCAAATCGTTGGCGCACATTGCCACCAGATCAATACCGATGGTGTCGTATTTTTTTAGTTTATGCGCCACTAATAATTTTGTGCCCACACCGTCTGTAGTGACGGCAATACCCCGGTCGCTGCCACCTTGAGCGGGATAAACTGCAGCGTAACCGCCAGCGGCTTTCCACATTTGCTCGTGACCTGGGCGGCGGGCCATATATTTGAGACGGTCGACAAAACGATCCGCTTGAGCGATATCCACTCCGGCTGAGGCATAGGTTTGCATTTTGTCGTCTTTCTCTTTCATTGAATGCTCTTAGTTGAGTGAGAAGCGGGCATTTTTAAGAATTACCAGACCGTCGGCAAATTTATTTTCAAAGCAGACTATGGTATTTTCAGCTTTGCGGTCGGCTGCTGCATGTTTATAAGCTTGATAGGCCGGGTGTTGAGAGTGGCGCACGAAAGCCTCGGGGTGAGGCATGAGTCCAAACACATTGCCTTTAGCATTTGTCAGGGCAGCGATTCTTTCAAAACTGCCGTTTACATCAAGGTTGTATGTCAGGGCAGTTTGATTTTGCACAAAGGCAATTTCGTCAGCGCTGGCATCAGGTTTCATTTGAATGCGTCCTTCGCCGTGACGAATTGGCAAACTGATAGTCTGCAAGCTGTTGAGAAACGGTGTATTTTGGTTAACCGACATTTCCACCCAGCGGTTAATAAATTTACCGGAGGCGTTATGGCGCAAACTTACTGTTGGAACGTCGCGCTTATCTGAATTGGGCAAAAGCCCCAGTTGCACAAGAGTTTGAAAACCATTGCAAATGCCCAGTACCAGGCCGCCTTTATCAATATATTGATGCAATAACTCAAGCATTTTGTGCCTGATTTTGACAGCCAGAACTTTGCCGCTGGCAATTTCATCACCGAATGAAAAGCCGCCTGGTAAGGCCAATAGAGACGCTCCAGCAAGCTCGCTGGGGTTAGCCAGAAGGTCGCTGCTATGGCTTACTACTGCAGAAAATCCGGCTAGTTCCAGGCCATGCGCCGTCTCACTGGCACAGTTGATACCATCACCACTGAGAACCAGTGCTCTAGGATTATTCATGGAAGTCCTCTTCAAAAGGTAGCGTGGCTTGCCAGGCTTGTTTTAAGGTAATAACGCCGAGGTTTATAATTTCGTTTTTCTTTTTAGACTGCAGTAGTTTCAAAACACCAAAGCCAGTCACTTTGCCGATTTCAATTACCGAAATTTCCGAAACTCCCAAAGAATTATTGGCTTGCCATAGCGACTGCCAGGCGGCCAGATTTTTTGGCGAAACGGTAATGAGCATGCGAGCTGGTCCTTCACCAAATAGGGCAAAGTCTAGACGCTCGCGCAACAGGTCGTGGAAACGGGCACCGCTTTCTGCCGCAGTAACTATTGCTTCGGCATTTAAATCGGCGCCCAGGCCGCTGCCGATTATACATTCGCTCACAGCTACTGCCAGGCCACCTTCTGACAAATCGTGGCAAGATTGCACCAGATTTTTTTGCATGGCCGCAAATATTATCTGGTAAGCCGCCGCCGCTCCTACTAAGTTAAGCTCGGGCAAAATGGAAGATGTCCATTGCATAGACTCGGCGTAAGTGGTGGCCGCCAGTCCAAGAGCACCGGCGCTGACGAGGAAAATATGATCGCCGCTGGCTTTAAATTCCATGGTTACCACTTGCTCAATATCAGGCACTTTGCCGATGGCTGAAATCAATAGAGTGGGCGGAATGGAAATACGAATGGCGCCGTCGTCAAAATCGTTTTTCATGCTGTCCTTGCCCGAAATTAGTGGAGCATTGTAAGCAAGAACCGCTTGATATAGGCCTTCGCAAGCCTGCACCAGTTGACCCAATTTTCTTTTGCCGTCGGTATTGGTGGGCGAAGCCACCGGATCAGGCCAGCAGAAATTGTCGAGTAACGCCAGGCTTGATGGATCGGCGCCAACGCAAACAGCATTTCGTACCGCTTCGTCAACAGCGCAAAGGGCCATCAAATGTGAGTCGAAGTCGCTCAACTGGGGGCAAAGGCCATTTGAGACCACCAGACCGGCGGCATCTCCGAGAATCGGTTGAATCACCGCAGCATCGCAGGGCGCAGTTTGTTCGCGCCCCATCAGCGGTTTGACTACGCTGCCACCCTGTACTTCATGATCGTACTGGCGAATCACCGGTTCACGGCTACAAATATTAGGATGGCTGAGCAGATTGAGCAGGGCCGCTCCCAGATCTTTGGGCGGCTGATCGATTTTGTCGATGGTGACCGGCGCCTGCCAGTGAGATTCCAGCTCCAGACGCGGCGCACCGTTGTGCAAGAATTCTAAATCGAGCAAACCGACTGTTTTCCCTGACCTGGTGACGCGAAAAAATCCGCTCTTGTTGAACGTGCCCACCACTGTCAGTTCTACATTGTGCTTTGCAGCGAGCTCCTGAAGCTGCTCAATTTTTGTGGAAGACAGTGTCATTCGTTCTTGTGATTCTGAAATAACAATTTCATAGTCGGCCAGACCGGGATATTTAAGAGGAATGCTGTCCACTTCAAGAGTGGCGCCGCCTGTAATTTGCGCCATCTCGCCCACTGAAGATGAGAGGCCGCCGGCACCGTTGTCGGTGATGCCTGAAATCAAACCGGCGTCGCGGGCTTCAAGAATGAAGTCGGTCACTCGTTTTTGCGTAAAGGGATCGCCTATTTGCACCGCCGACATGGGCGAATCGACATTCAAGGCTTCAGATGAGAATGTGGCGCCGTGAATGCCGTCTTTGCCGACCCGGCCGCCTACCATTACAATTGAGTCACCATCTACAGTGTGCTTTTCGTAACCGCATAAACCTGCCACTTTGAGCGGCAAAATTCCGCCGGTGCCGCAAAATACCAGTGGCTTAGCGCGGTAACCGGCATTAAAATAGACGGCACCATTGACGGTGGGAATGCCGCTTTTATTGCCGCCGTCTTGAACGCCTTTGCGCACCCCTTGAATAATGGAGGTGGCCGGTAACATGGTCGGCCTATTGGGCAGGTCTGAAGCCGGATAAGCGAAGCAAAATACGTCGGTATTGCAAATTGGTTTAGCACCAAGGCCGGTGCCGAGAATATCGCGGTTGACGCCCAGTATGCCTGTCAGTGCGCCGCCGTATGGTTCCAGCGCCGAAGGCGAATTGTGAGTCTCCACTTTAAAGCAGATACCCCAGTCTTCGTTCCATTTAATTACTCCGGCATTGTCGACGAATACAGATAAAAGGTCGCTGCGCTTGGAAGCCAATTCTTTTGTCGCTGCTTGCACATAGCTTTTATAAAGACTGGTAATGGTGCGCTCAGTTGCTTGCACCGGCTTGCCGCTGATTGTGCCGGCCATGCTCATGGTCATGGTGCTTTCTTTAACGTGAGCCATTTTGTCGTGAATAATGGCGTTGAAAATCTTGTGTTTGCAATGCTCCGACCAGGTCTGGGCAATCACTTCCAGCTCTACATCGGAGGGCCAGGGTGATAGGTTTTCCTGGGCACGAAGTGCAACTACTTCTTTTTGTTCGAAGTATTTCCTTATGGCGTGCATTTCATTTAGATTGAGCGCTAAGGTGCGCTCGCGGCTTAAATTTTCCATCTGGCTATCGCTTAAATCGAGAGCGATCACTTCAGGCTCTGGTGTCGTAGGCAGATGCACGGCCGGAAATTCAAGCAACACTGGTGGAAAAGGCATTCTCAAATCGTGAATGCGAAACTTGTCTGTGACCGGATGATAATGGCGGTAGCGGCAGAAAGTATCTACTTCTTTGATATTCATGTCGCCATTGAACAAATGTGCCGAGCCAGATGCCACTGTAACTGTGGTAGTCAGGCCGCTCAGTTTCAGTGCTTCTTCGACGGTGCGAGCCAGATTGTCCGTTACTCCCGGCAAATATTGTCTTTCGGCAAACCATTTAAAACCGAGCTCTTGCCACTGTTTGACCCACTGCTGGCGGTCCTGGGTAGCGACACAGAGAACGTCTTCTAAAAGTGAGTCAGCCAGCACTTCTTTGAGAGTAGCTAAAAGCTTCAGGTCTGTGGCTGCACCGGCGGCCCCTTTTGTATTGAGCCAGTACAAAGGCATTTCAATCGGTTCGCCAGCGGCGGCTAAATTTTTAGGTACAACAGCGACACAAATAGCTTCTTCCACCAGATCACCATGAGTTGACTTCACATCGATTACTTCGCTTACTTCGATCACTTCGTTTTCTAAATCAATTAAACTGGCCAGGCCCGCGTCTGCGATTTGCTTCAATACTTGCGGGAAAAGTTTATGCTCTACTGCCAGACCGCGGGCCTGGAAACTTTCTAAAGTGTCGTCGGCCTGGCGCTCGAAAATAGCCTGAGCGAGAATGGGGCCGTGATCAACTTGTTCGTCCACAAGGTGAATAGTGATACCAGAAATTCTGACACCATAATTGAAAGCATCTTCGTAAGCCGATTTGCCGGGGAAGGCCGGTAAAAGCGACGGATGAATATTAATAACCTTAAAATAGCCATCGCCGTCTTTAAAATGCGAAAGAAAGTCGCCAGATAATATGCGCATGTAACCGGCCAGTACCAGATAGTCTGGCGCAAACGGCTTCAATGCTTGCAATACCAGCTTCTCATGCTCTTTGCGCGAGGTGCCCCTGTGGTCTACTGCCACCACTGGTAAATTATGTTTGCGGGCAATTTTCAAAGCGTGCGAATCTGGATTGTTGGATAAAACCGCCACCACTTCAGCGGCCAGCTCGTTTTTCTGGATTGATTCAAGAATGGCTTCCAGATTAGATCCACGGCCAGATACCAGTACAGCTATTTTGATTGCCACGTTTCCCTCTTAGCTATATCGCTACGATAATTGATATTCTCATTTTGCAATTGCGACAAAAATTTGTAGGCGTTTTTTCTGGCCGCTGCCATGTTTTCAGCTATGCCAACAGCGGCAAAGATGCGCCCGCCGTCAGTAACCAGCTGGCCGTCGTCTGTCAGTTTAGTGCCAGCGTGAAAAATTAAAGTTGAATCTGTGGTTTGCGGCAACTGCAGCATTTCACCTTTAGAAGATGACTGAGGATAATCGCGTGCCGCAGCAATGACGCAGCAGGCTGCTTGCTTCGACCATTGCATCTGGTTTGGCGCCAGAGTGCCGTTGGTGCAGGCATAGAGAGCGTCATAGAGATCAGACTGCAGTAGGGGCAAAATTGTCTGAGTTTCGGGATCACCAAAGCGGGCGTTGAATTCTAAAACATAAGGCTCAAGCTTGTCTTTTTTTGTCTGGTCCTGATGCATTAGAATGCCGATGTAGAGAACACCTTTGAAACTAAATTTGCCTTCGCTCAAAGCTTTTTGCAAGGGCACCAGTATCTTATTTTCAATGGCCGCTTTGTTGCGTTCGTACAATTGTACCGGTGCATAAGCGCCCATACCGCCGGTATTAGGGCCTCGGTCATCGTCGAAGCGCCGTTTGTGATCCTGGCAAGGAAGTAATGGCACGATGGTCTTACCATCGCAAAGTGTGAGTAGCGAAATCTCTTCGCCAATTAGTTTCTCTTCTATTACTACTTTCTTGTCGCTGAATTTGCCGCTTTTAAAAACAATATCAAGAGCTTCGAGACAGGCTTCTTGGTCGTCGCAAACAAAGACTCCTTTACCCAGTGCAAGTCCGTCCACCTTAATTACTCTGGCCCAGCTGTTGGCTTTGACAATGGCCTCGGCGGTTTGCTGCGAGCTGGCCACAGCAAATTGAGCTGTAGTGATGTTTAGTTTAGTCAAAACATCTTTGGCGTAGGCTTTGCTCCACTCCAGTTTTGCCTGAGCTTTAGTCGGGCCGAAAACAGTCAATCCGGCCTCTTCCATGGCGTCTACAATTCCGCCTGCCAGTGGGTTATCAGGGCCAATAACCACCAGATCAATTTTTTCACCGTGGCTGAAGCTGATTAGCTGCGCAAAATCCATGGCGTCAATGGCGACATTTTTAGTTTTGCTGCAATTGGCCGTGCCACCATTGCCGGGGGTACAAAAAATCTGGTCGACTTTGGTACTGGCCGATAGTTTCCAGCAAATTGCATGCTCTCTGCCACCACCGCCAACTACCAGCACTTTCATTTTGTTCTGCCTTCTTCTTGTGCGGCTAAACCGATAGAGTCAATAAATTGAGGCAAAGTGGGATGCTTTTCGAAGATGGAATAACCAATGGTGTGATTGGCTAAGACACCGTAAAGTTTGTCGGCTACGGCTTTAAACTGCGGTGACAAATTATCCGGTTGCTCCCCAAGGTCGTCGATGCAAATTTTCTGCCAGTCCAGACGATTTTCTTGAGCCGCCATTTTTTGCGCTTTAGCAATGGCTTTTTGCCAACTTGAACCGCGATAAAATTCACGAATCATTTCTTTCGATAAGCTGTGGCCACTGAACACTAGGCGCAACTCATCGGGGCCAATGCTGTCTGCTAAAAGCAATCCTTTGTGATCTTGCAAAAATTCAAATTTGCCGTCCCAGAGTTCAATACCCCGTTCGGCAAAATGATGATAAATAGCCAGTGCGGTGACGAAAGCCATTTCGGTCAACTCTTCAAAACGAGCCGGTGCCAGCCCTGAAATGGTCAGTGCTTCTTGAATTGATAAAAGCCTGTCTTTTGGTTCGAGTTTTGTATAAAACTCCAGCACTGGCCGCTCGAACCACTGGCCGTCTTCGGGTACAGCACTGAGACCAAGAGTCTGGGCGTAGGCAGGGTCAGCTTTGAGCCTTTCTTTAAGCGAGCTGCCGGCGGGCATGCCGAAGCGGAACACCACTTCTAAAGGCACCAATTTGCGCACGTCGGTAATATTGTTGGTGTAATAGAATACGGTCTGGTCAAGAATTGAAGTGGCTTGCGGCCTTTCTACTTCGGCTTTGGCCACAGACATAAATGTTTGATGGGCCGGAATTTGTTCGATAGTGGTGGTGGCACCGTCAGCGGTAACCAGACCTTGAAAGTGGTGGCGGGCACCGTGGGTGGTGAGGCGATTAAAACTCGATTGATTGAAGAGTTTTCGCAACCAGTCCTGATTGAACTTGAGCAAGTGAGATGATTCTTGCAGTTTGATCCAGGTCTTATTATCGGCCAAGTGTTGAAAGAAAAAAGCGCCCAGGGCAGCCAGTGCCTTGCCTTTGTTGGCGATGGTGTCGGGCATTTTGCCCCAATCGAATACAGAATAATCATCTGTGAATTCAAACCAGTAAGTGCCGTCGTCTCCGGCTGGTCGCCACACACGTTTAACCGAGCCGTCATACACCAGAATTAAGTCTTGTAAGTTTACGGACAACTTTTATACCCTCATCTGGATGACAACTTTATGCCTTGCGAATCAGTGTGGTGCGATCTTTGAGCCTTTGAGATTGGAAATCGCTACCGCAGGTAACGTCTGTTGGATAAGTGCCGGTCAGGCAACCTGTGCACAGCCCGCCTTTATTTAAGGCCTTGCGCAGACCCTCTATTGTCTGGAAAATTACGCGATCGGCGCCAAGCTTTTTCGCCACTTCTTCTTCAGTACAGTTGAAAGCCACCAGCTCATCTTGACTGGGAAAATCAATACCGTAATAGCAAGGATACTGAATTCGCGGGCAGGTAGATGCCATGATTACTTCTTTGGCACCGCTCTGTCGCATCAGTTCAATTATCTGCGCCGCTGTGGTGCCACGTACAATACTATCGTCTACCACCAGGCAGCGTTTGCCGACGATTTCAGAAGTGATCGGTGAAAGTTTGCGGCGAATTGCTTCTTGTCTGGCCGCATGGCCGTCCAGAATAAAGGTGCGGTTAACGTAGCGGTTTTTAATTAGCGATTCGCGAAAAGGCAGGTTCAACGCTTCGGCAATAGCGATTGCAGCGCTGCGACTAGTCTCTGGCACAGGCACCACCACGTCGGCTGTAATGCCCAACTCTTTGATCCGCTCGGCCAGAACTAGACCAAGTTGAAAACGAGTCTCATAGACGGAGTGTTCTTCATGCTCCGACTCTACTCGCGAAAAATAAACCGATTCGAACATGCATGGTGAAAGTGAGCGCTGAAAGAGCACTTTGCGTGACATCTCGCCGGCGGCAGAAATATAAATTGCTTCGCCGGCAGCAATATCACCGGCAATGGTATATCCAAGATATGTCAAAGCGATAGATTCGCTAGCTAAAGCATATACTTGCTTGCCTTCACTATTGGTGCGTGTGCCGAAAATCAGTGGCCTGATGCCGTCAGGATCGCGGAAACCAAACAAACCGCCATTGCCGTCAATGCCAACCACGGCATAGGCGCCAATCAGGCGATGCATTGAAGCCTCAATGGCCGTGAAGATGTGCTCCACCGTGGGCTCATGGCCGCCGAGCTCGAAAGCCAGCAATTTCAAAATCACTTCCGAATCTGATTCTGTGGCCGGTATGAATTCAATGCCCGCAGCGGTGAGCTCATCGCGCAAAGTATATACATTGACAATATTGCCATTGTGGCCGATGCCAATAGTTGAGCGGGCATCGAAGAAAGGCTGTAGTAAATTAGGGTCTTGCCGACCGATAGTGGCGTAGCGGGTGTGACCAAGTGCGGTTTTGCCTTTCAGCCCTTTCTTAAATGAGCGTTCGGAAAAGACATTCTCAATCAGGCCGCTGCCCTTTTGCAGGTTGAAAAGTTCGCTTCCACTTTCGGCCAGGGTTAAGATGCCGGCGCCGTCTTGACCGCGATGTTGGAGGTTCATCAAACCGACGAATACGTCTCTAGCGGCGTCAGTTGTACCTGAAACGCCTATTATGCCGCACATATGAGTCCCTCGAAAGTCAGCTCACACGCCCAGAATACTGCACTTGGCACCCGGTTCGCAAACAAATAGTCACTTCACAACATACTTTGATAAATTCAGAGTACAGCTGAGGCGCAAAAATGGGCCAGGACCAGCCCAACCCAGTGCCATAATGCAGTGCCATAATAGTGGGGCAAAAATATCGGGCAAAAAAGGGGAGAGTAATGACGGCAATAGTTTCAGTGGTGATGGGAAGCAAATCAGACTGGGAAACTATGCGCCATGCCGATCAAATATTAGATGAGTTCGAAATTGAGCATGAGTGCAAAATTGTCTCCGCTCATCGCACCCCACAATTACTTGCTGAATTTGCCGCTTCGGCCGAAGAATGCGGCATCGAAGTTATTATTGCCGGCGCCGGTGGTGCTGCTCATTTACCGGGCATGATCGCGGCCCAAACTCTGGTGCCTGTTCTTGGTGTGCCCGTTGAAAGTCATTCGCTTAAAGGGATAGATTCACTTTTGTCGATTGTACAAATGCCCGCTGGCATTCCTACCGGAACAATGGCAATCGGCAAACCCGGAGCAATCAACGCCGCACTACTGGCAGTGGCAATATTAGCTAACAAAAGACCGGCAGTTCGGGAGAAATTGCGAGCTTATCGTCAGGTGCAAACCGATAGAGTACTGGGAGAGAGTCTTAAATGACTAGCGGGTCAATGAAACAGATTGAGCCTGGTGGCACAATTGGTATGCTTGGCGGCGGGCAACTGGGCCGCATGTTTTGTTTTGCCGCTCAAGCCATGGGTTACAGAGTCAGTGTTTATACGGATGAAGAAAAAAGTCCGGCTGGGCAAGTGGCAAATAAACTTATTTGTGCTTCTTATTTAGACGAAGATGCTCTGGCACAGTTCGCTCAGTCTGTAGATGTTGTCACCCTTGAGTTTGAGAATATTCCGGTACAAACGCTGCAGTTTCTATCGACATTTGTACCTGTTTACCCAGACGAAAAAACACTCTTCGTCGCTCAAAATCGTCAGCGCGAGAAAGAATTTTTGCAAAAAGGTAAATTTCCGCTGGCCGCTTTTGCTTTAATTAAATGCGCTGATCAGCTCGAGAGTGAGCTTGAATTGGCCAATGTTAGATATCCGGCAGTTCTTAAAACAGCCGGCTTTGGTTATGACGGCAAAGGACAAAAAGTGGTGCAAAATGCCGGCGAAGCGGAAGCTGCATTCGCTCGGCTCAGTAGCGCCAACAAACAAACCGAAGTTGTCGCCGAGGCCTTCATCAGCATCGAAAAAGAATTTTCAGTAATTGGAGCCCGTAATTATCAAGGCAGCGAAAGTAAAAGTTGTTTCGAATACTTTGGGCCAATAGAAAATAAACACGTCAACCATGTACTCGACGTATCGTCCATGCCTGCCCGGTTGAATCAAGAATTAGTGGATAAAGCAGTAGCTATAACCAGAGACATTATGGAAATGCTTGATACTGTCGGTTTGCTCTGCGTCGAGTTTTTCTTAACCACTGACGGTACCATCCTCGTCAATGAGATAGCGCCACGGCCCCATAATTCGGGCCACCTGACCATTGAGGCCTGCCCGACAAGCCAATTTGAGCAGCAATTGCGTGCCGTCTGCGGCCTTACTCTGGGTGCCACCACGCCATTTCATTCTGCTGCCATGGTCAATTTGTTAGGCGACCTCTGGCCTTCTGAAGGCCAGCCAAATTTCGCCGCTGCCCTGACTACCAGCGAAGCTCACTTGCACCTTTACGGCAAAGAGGAAGCCCGCGCCGGCCGCAAAATGGGTCACATCACCGCTGTGGCCGAGTCAAGTTCGCTGGCAATTGAACTTGCACTAAAAGCACGAGCTAGTTTATAGACAAAAAGCCAGGACTTTGGTCCTGGCTTTTTAAGTTCTTTGTCTTGAAGACTTAGACTACCCGTCTTCTGCCATTGCTTCTGAAGCCGCGGCGAGCAGGAACAACTTTGCGAGCTTCTGGCTTGCCTTCTTGTTCCAGTTGGCGACCCATTACTCTTTCGATGTCGCGAATCAAATAGCGCTGTTCATCATTGACGAAGGACAAAGCTACTCCTGACTTTCCGGCTCTGCCGGTTCTGCCGATTCTGTGAACATAATCTTCAGGTGAGTCAGGCAAATCGTAGTTGACTACGTGCGAAATTGAAGGAATATCGAGGCCGCGTGCGGCAACGTCTGTAGCTACAAGCACTTTGAAGCGGCCATCGCGGTAACGGGCAAGAGTCTTTTCGCGCTGACTTTGTGAGATATCACCGTGAATTTCTTCTGCCAGTACATTGGCGTCCCGCAGTCTGCCACGAACCCAACCGGCTCGCCGCTTGGTTTTGGTGAACACAATGACAGAACTCATTTCCAGTTCTTCAATCAGTTTCACCAGCAAAGCATCTTTGCCAAATTCAGTTACATGGTAGAGCTTCTGATCGATTGCATCAGGCTCAATTTGAGTCGATTTGGCTTTCACTGTGATTGGCTTGTTGAGGAATTCAGCAGCCAATCTGTGAACGCGCTGGTCGATGGTGGCGGAGAACATCACGGTCTGACGCTCTTTTTTCAATTGCGAAATAACCTTGCGGATTTGCGGCATGAAGCCCATATCGAGCAGTCTGTCGCCTTCATCCAGCACTAAAATTTCAACACCTGAGACGTCAGCTACGCGGCGCTCAACCATGTCGAGCAAGCGGCCGGGTGTGGCCACGATGATATCTACACCACGCTTGAGAGCGCGGGTTTGTTTTTCGTAGCCAGTGCCACCATAGAGAGTGACACAACGCAATTTGTTGTATTTACTGAATTTGACGAATTGGTCTTCAACTTGAAGAGCCAGCTCGCGGGTAGGCACCATTACTAGTGCTCTTGGTCTTTTTTGTGGTTCTTGCAGCGATTCAATAATAGGTAGGGCAAAAGCGGCGGTTTTACCTGAGCCGGTTTGTGCCGAGCCCATGATGTCTGAACCAGACAGCAAGAGTGGAATTGTATTCAATTGAATTTCGGTTGGTTCGATGTACTCGGCGTCAGTAAGCGCGGCCAGAGTAGACTTGGACAAGCCAAGTTCAGCAAATGTGGTCAATTTAGAATCCTTATATAACAACGGCTAAGCTAAGCCAGTACCTATCTATTTGCGATCCGGCCTGTTTGTTCAGGAGTGGATACCTTGCAACGCTTCAAAGCGTTTTTGACAAGGACGTTCTGCGCAATCGACGGTGAATGACCAAGTTATGGCTTAAAAACCATCGTTTTTTCAGAATCTACCACAGCATGCCATAAACCATCTCTGGATGTCAATGTCATGAGTGGTGAGGCAAACTTATGTAAATGGTGAACTGGGGCTCATTTTGAGCCAAATTGATACCACTTGCGCGCTGCTTTCTTTTGCCCGGGCTGCTCTGCCAGAGTAAGGTTCAAACGCCGACCGCTAATATCCTGCCCATTCAAGCTAGACACGGCCTCTTCCGCTTCGCCTGAATTGCCCATTTCTACAAATGCGTAGCCGCGGTTGTAGCCAGTGCGCGGATCTTTCGGAATGTTTACTGAAATTACAGTGCCCACAGTTTGTTCAAACAGTTCTTTAATTTGCAGCTCGGTTACTGCGGTGGCAAGGTTGCCTACCAAGATTTTGTTGTGCATAGTGATTCCATTCCATTTACAAACCGTAGAGATAGCTCTACAGCAAACACAATCGCCTGCGGCCGGTTGCATTCTTAATTATGACAGAAATCTTAGATTCTCGCTGATCTAAACACCCTATATACGGGTGTTTGAACCGTTGTAAAGCATTTAGCGGATTAAATGAGCTTTTAGTAGCGGTTACAGTCGGGATTGTATTCAGAAACCAGCTGTTCTTGCACGCTGGAACGCTCCCACCGTGTTGAATCAGGCATGGCCAGAATGAAGACGAAGAGCTCACTCTCATCGCCACCGTTATTGGCCCAGAAATCGAGCACGTGATTGTGACTGCGAACCGCTTGCTGTGAAAGATCATCGGCCTGACCGAAGAACAATACGGTATGCGCTTTAGGCTTATTGGCAGGATCTTGCTTGTAAGTGATCGCATAAACCGCTGGTAGCATTGGTGGTGCCCAACTGCTTAAGGTACCGCCGGCGTTAAACTTGAAGCGCTGGCGTTTGCCCCACGAAATACTCATGCTCTGTCCTTTTTGCTGGTCAATATATTGAATGTATAGCATGACATACAAGACGACAATTTGCCATACACGCATTTACGCTCAAAGCCTGTGGTGCTGTTAGAATTTAGCGGCTAGAGGAATTAGTCGATGTCATCATCTCCGTCAACAGAAATGGAATCTCAGTGGCGCCAAGTTTTGAGTTTGGCGCAACAGTCTGAGTTGGAGCCGCTCAATTGCGAGAAGCTTTTCCAGGAGGCGCTTCAAATGGCCGCTACCCTTGGCGTCAACGAAACACTTGAGACGCTCAATTACATTGGTGACTTTTATCGTCGCCAGGATCTCTATAAAGAAGCGGAGGAATTTTCCGGCGTAGAAAGTCTGCAATTTCGTCACTCGGCAGAAACCGCGTCGCTCTATTTTCTTTGCTACGGCCGGCTGCTCACACGCAACGGTGACTTTGCCTGTGCAGAAAATTCTCTGCGATCAGCTTTGCAATGTCATGAAACCGCACCGAGAATCGATCCCTTCTTAATTACTTCAATTGTCGATGGACTGGCACGTGTGCTCAATGAGCAGCAAAGACCAGACGAAGCCAGTAAACTCTGGGAAAAATATCGCCAGCACAATTTGAGCATCGGTTGATGGCAGACGAAGCTCAACAAAATCTGCGCATTATTGTGGCCGCTTGCGCTCTTACTTTCCTGGCCGGGCTAAACACCGGTTGGAGTGGTCCGCTCATTCCCAAGATCGCTCAAATTAACAATATTGAATTAGGGCTGGCCGGATCGATGGTAAGTATTACAGCCGGCGGCGGAATGCTGATGCTCATGCTGGGCAAAATATTTTGCGAAAAGCTGGGTAGTCGCAATTGCTTGCGCCTCGCTGCGGTAATTATCGCTGCCGGGATGGTGTCAATCGCCATGGGCCCGAATTTGCAATTTTTGGCTCTGGGTGCTTTTGTGCTGGGATGCGGTACTGGACTTAACAGTATTGCTTCCACAACCAGCGTGCTTATGAGTGATACCGCAAGTAGTGCCTCTGCATTGAATAAAGTCAACCTCTTTTTCGGCATCGGTGCTCTGGCCGGTCCACAAATTGCCTGGGCGGGGTTGAGCAGCCCCTGGTCATATCATGCCGTCTATATTTTTGGCGCGGCCTTCGCTCTAGTCTGTGCCCTGGTTTTGAAAATTCAAAAGCCTACGGCTAGATATGTGGCACCGCAAGAAGCAGTTAAAAGTCAGATCATCGGCGAGCCTGTCCTATGGTTGTACGCACTCTTGCTCTACTTATATGTTGGTCTAGAAGTCAGTGCTGCCGCCTGGTTGTTTGCTTTCCTTCAAAAATATTGCGCTCTTGATTTAGCTATGGCATCAATCAATATGACTATTCTCTGGGCCGGCCTGACCGGTGGTCGCATGATTAGCGTATTTCTTTGTGATCGTTACTCATCGAGCAAAATTACTTTTATGGGCATACTGCTCTCGGCTTCAGCCTTCTGCGCTCTGGCTCTATCTGCTCATGCCGGCGTCTGGACACTGCTGATGGTGCTTTTACTCGGTCTTGGTTTCGGTCCCATTTTTCCTAATATCTTAGCTGCCGCCAACGAACACTTCAAACCCGATACCACTACTACTTCTACCGTAGTAATAAGTAGTGGCGCTATTGGTGGTATCACCGTGCCGATGTTGAGTAATTATTGTTTTACTCAAATAGGTTGGCAGCAAGGCATGTTCGTTTTGTGCGGTCTTGATTTCACTTTATTGATTCTCTTTTTTTTCTTAGTTAAAATCACCGCCAACCGGAGAACAAATGATGACCGTCAGCAACCGTCAATTCCTGCTGAAGAACCGCCCGCAGGGTCGGGTATCTGAATCTAATTTCGAGCTTGTAGTCTCTGAAGCCAAACCGAAAGCAGGCCAGGCTCTGGTTGAAAATTTATATCTGTCACTTGATCCTACCAATCGCATCTGGATGACCGATGTGGAGCAATATATGCCGCCGGTGGCAATCGGTGAAGTCATGCGTGGCCTGGGAATCGGCCGCGTGATGGAATCGAATAGTGACCTCTATAAAGTAGATCAACTGGTATCAGGGCCGATTGGTTGGCAAGATTATTGTTTAATCGATGGTCAAGAATCCTGGCCTTTTACTGTGCTTCCGGCTTTGGCGCCTGATGTGCCTCTGACTTTATTTATGGGGGCAGCCGGCATGACCGGTTTGACCGCTTACTTTGGCTTACTTGAAGTCGGCCAGGCTAAGGCCGGTCAAACTCTTCTGGTTTCAGCCGCTGCCGGAGCCACCGGATCAGTAGTAGGACAAATCGGCAAAATTAAAGGTATGCGGGTAGTCGGTATTGCTGGCGGTGCTGAAAAATGTCGCTTGCTCACTGAATATTTTGGCTTTGATGCGGCAGTTGATTACAAGGATGCCGATTGGAAAAAACAGTTGGCTGATGCCACTCCTGACGGTGTAGACGTCAGTTTTGAAAACGTCGGCGGTGAGATTATGAATGCCGCCATTAGCCGACTCAACATGCGGGCACGTATGGTGCTCTGTGGTTTGATTTCTTCATATAACGATGACAACGACGCCAATGCCAGAGCGAACCTGGTGCCATTCCTAATGAAGCGGGCCAGTTTGCAAGGTTTCATCGTCTCCGATTATTTCGCCAAATTTGCACCAGCCACAACTGATCTGGTCAGTTGGGTTCTGGCCGGCCAAATAAAAACCAAAGAGACTCTTGTGGATGGTCTTAAACAAGCTCCCGAGGCTCTTAATCAATTGTTTGACGGCAATAACGTCGGCAAACTGCTGGTAAAATTGAAATCTTGATGTCTCAAGCCAGTGATATTTTAGAATCAGTTATTGACAGTTATCGGCAACTCGAAACTTACTCCGATAGCGGTACGGTGGCTGCGCTCATTCAAGTGGGCGCAAAAAGTGTGGAGGCCGGTTGCTCATTTGCCACCACTTTTGAGCGTACAGATAAAAAAGAGAGTCGCTTTCGTTATCAATGGAACAGTTCAGGCATTCTGTCGCAGCTCCAAGATGACAATGAAGACAATATCAATGTCATTTGCAGCAATGACGAAGGCGTTTTCAAACGGTATCCCATAGAGGGATTAACCACCTGCCCGAGTCTGGCCATGGCGGTGGCTGATGCAACCGGTGTGTCATTTGGTGGTGTTTATTACATCTCGTCTTTGCTCCTAGAGCACATCGTGCCTGATAGTCACTGGTTCTTCCGCCGCTTGCAAAAAAATATTGAACTGGATGAGAGTGAAAAATCTGACTCTGATTTTTACTGCCTGACGGCCGGTACTAAAGGAGAGCCTGTGCGCCTGACGGTAAAGAAAGCCAATTTTAGTTTAAGCGAAATGATTGTGGAGCGGCCTTCTTCCACCGTTAAGTTCATCTGGCAGAGTAGTTTGTTCAATCCACCTTTAAATGCGCGAGTTTTTGACCAGTACCGCTTTTAACTGCGTCTGGCTTTAACCGTGTCATAAAGTTTCTTTGTTTGCACCGTGTCGGTGTCTTTGGCACCAAGAATCTGGGTGCGGATGCGCAAGCAATCTGCCAGCATTGGCTCTGCTTTGTCAAACTTTCTCATTTTTTGATAGAGCACACCAAGACAAAATTCTGTGGTGGCAACAGAGGGATCATTTTTACTCATGGTTCTTTTTTGAATATCAAGGGCGCGCACCAGATAAGTTTCTGCTTTAGCAAAATTTCTCTGCACGAATGACAAAGTGCCCAGATATGTTAGAGTATCGGCTATAGCAGGGTTGTCTGGATTGAGACTCTTTTCTCTCAGTGCTAGAGCTTTTTCATAGTATCCGGTGGCCTTGCCGTATTGGCCCTGCAGCTGATAGGCCTGTCCGATAGCACTAAAAATATTGGCTTTGTTCAGCTCGTTCAAGCCTTGTGAATTGCTGGCAATAGTCTCGGCTTGAGCCAACAGGTCTGTTGCTTTTTTAAATTGCTTTTGCGCCAGAGCAAGATTGCCCATGTCTGCTAAAGTTTCGGCCACAGCGGCATGGTCGGCGCCTTTATATCCCTGTCTCAGTGCTAGCGCTTTATTGAAGAACTGCTGTGAAAGAGCATAGTTACCTTCAGCGCGATAAATTTTGCCCAGTTCGTTCATGGCTTCGGTGGCATCTAAAGCCGCTAGTTTTTTCTCGCTCTCGCGAATTTTGAGCACTTCTTGAAACTCTTTTTTAGCATCATCAATTTGCTGAGTTTCCATATAAGTGCGGCCCAGAGACATTCTTACTTCGGCTACCTTGTGTTCGTAATCGCCCGAAGCACGTGCTTGATCAAAAGCGATTTTGAATTTTTTCAAGGCTTCCGAATAGTCGCCGTGGTCAAAAGACGACTGCCCCTGACCGAGCACCACTGCATAAGTAGCCTGGGCGACAGGTTCGCCTGTGGTCGAGGTAGGAACACTCTGATTTTTTGGCAGCAGAGTAATAATTGCGGCCGCACCAATAAGCAGAACACCAGCGGCGGAGGCCCAGATTACACCTTTGCGGCTGGCTTTAGGTGGTGGCTGAAACTGCGAAAAAGCAGAATTGTCGATATTATTCTGATTGATTCTGCTGTTACTTTGTTTGTTTAGCTGCGCTGGAGTGTCCTTGCCGACACTGGCAATTGTTTTAAGCACCGAACCTGGGGCTGAGCTCACTGCATCTTTCAGAGTCGAAGGTTCAAATGAAGAATCAGAAATAGAATCAGCATCGCTCGGTACTGGTCGACCAGGCACCGCAAATGGTGTCATAGCCACATTGCTCACTTGTGTTTGAGAATCGGCCAAAATCGGCTTTGCTAAACTGGCGTGCGGCTGTATTTGATTTATCTGGCTCGGTTGCGGCACATATGGCTTGACTGTGCCGGCCGGCATTGAAGAGCTGACCTCGCTGAGCATCGAAAGCTGGGTTGCCAGATCATCGCGCAAATCGCTCATATTTTCATAGCGGTCGTCTATCTCTTTGGCTATGGCCTTGAAGACAATTTTTTCCAGCCCCGGTGGAAGCATCAGCTCAGGCGCCACTTCATTAAAAGCAGCCGGCAGTGCGGTGGCATGCTTGTTGAAACACTCCATTGCTGAGGCTCCTGCCACAGCCGGTTTACCAGTCAGAGTGCGATACATGACACAACCTAGCGAATAAATGTCTGAGCGCGCATCGAGTGGTTTGCCCATACACTGCTCGGGACTCATATACATTGGGCTGCCGAAAACCTCACCGGTTTTAGTCAGCTCCTCATTATTAGCGTCCATCTCAGAGAGAATTTTAGCCATGCCGAAGTCAACAATTTGCACCACATCATGCTGTCCGTCGTAATCGACCATCATGATGTTGCCCGGCTTAAGGTCGCGGTGGATAACACCTTTCTGGTGTGCGTGCGATAAGGCGGCACAGGTCTGGACAAAAATATTGAGGGAACGCCCCAGGGGCAAATAGCCCTGCGCCATAAGTTCGGCCGATAAATTGGTGCCTTCCAGCAGGTCCATGACCAGATAGGGCAAACCCTGGGGGGTGACGCCAAAGTCGTAAACTTTAAGAATATTTGGATGATTGAGATGGCTGGCGGCTTGAGCTTCTTGACGGAAGCGTTTTAAGGCCGTGGCGCTGGCGGCAAACTGAGGCAGCATCAGTTTGATGGCCACTAACCTTTTCATAAGGTTGTGTCTGGCTTTATAGACAAGGCCCATGCCACCGCTACCAAGCTTTTCGAGAATCTGATATTTCTCAGCTAGAGTGGTGCCGATTAAAGTGTCGACAATCAGCGGCGTGAGCAAAGTGTCATCATCTGGACAAATAATCATCTCAGGCGAAAATTCTTTGGCACACGAAAGGCAAACTTTCTTAGGCGGCAATTTAAGGGCGTCGACCTCGGTCAATTAATTTCCTCTTTCGTAAGCGCTAATGACATCTGCGCGGGCCGGTAACATTCTAATTCAGATGACTCTAGCGAGCTTACTAAGTTTCAACTCTTTAAAACATCCTGTCATCTTTACCCCGTCGCACTTAGGTCGTTGTATGCTCTATTCCACGATTAGATCGATCTGGGGCTTTACGGCAGCCCTGGCTATATTGTTAACATCCGTTCATAGTATTGAAATAAAGTCGGTAAAAAATGGCCAAGAAATCAGTATCTCAGCACCACGGTCGTCAGATCCGGACCAAGCAACCTAAAGGTCCGGTCCTCGAGCAAACTCCTCTGCCTGTTGCCAATCCGAGCCAGGACAAAGTTGTTTATGCTGTTTTCGCCACCATTTTTCTGGTGGGGATCGCCATAAACGCCGCGCTCTTCTATTTTGTCGGGCAAAATCTTTATCAGTCTTACCTGGTTAAAAACTGGTTGATGGTGGCTTTATCTGCTGGCTTGATGGTCGCTTTGCTCTTTGGCGTGAGGGCGGCAGTGGCTGCAGCTTTTATTGTTTCGGCCACCGTAGCCAGCCGTACCGCCGCTTTCGGGGCGCAACAGCAAATTTGCCGTTGGGCACTTAAATATCGAGCTATTCTCCCTGATCGCGCATCCTGGGCCAGCCAGGCCATTATTCAGCAGATAATGGCTAAAGAACAGTACGACGAAGTAATTGCATTCGGTAGCGAGCAATACGACGACATCACCACCAAAAATCCTAAAGACCACAGTCTGGCAGTACTCTGCACTTATGTGGGCATGGCTTATCAAGCTCAAGGCGAAACTGCCAAATCAATCGAATGGAACGAAAAGTCAGTTGCTCAATTTGGCAAGTTTTTCGAGTCAATAAACAAATCAAAGTTTGCCAAAAAGATGGGCGGCGCAGGCGTAGTTGAAGCCATGACCTTCAATTATTCGCAAGTGCTGGCAGCCCTCGGCAGCAGCTACCTGCAGCAGCAAAATTTCCGCAAAGCCAAAGAGCTTTTTAAACTTTCTCTCGAAAATGCTAAAAAATCTCCTGAATCACCTGAACGTCGTCAGCTGATCAAGCAGGTAGAAGATGGTCTTGGTCGCCTTAAGCGCTGGTAGGACGAAGATGAAAAAAGTACTTTTGCTATTGCTTGCATTGACAGGAATTGCTTGCTCCCCGGTGCAGGCTGAAACCTTACAACTGGGCATTGAGCATTCTGATTATTTGCCCACAGTCTCCAACAGCTATGTTCCTGGTTATTCGCACGGTGCTTACGCTCAACAAAATGCTGCACCACCATACCGTGGTGGCTATCAGGTGGACGCCAATCAATTCAACCAGCAATCCAACCAGCAACACGCCGGCATCTATCAGCAGTCAGCGTCCATGGGTCCGCCTCAGGCAAAGAAACCAATCATAGAATGGTTTCAAATTCCGAAAAGTATGGCCGGGAGCTGGACAAAAAAAGGTGATATCACCCTTGATGTCACTGATTTACGCACCGGCATTAAAAGACAAGTTGGTGCCTGGACCGATAATGAGATGGTGGTGCACATGGGGCACCAGCTGGACAAGGCCGGGAATGTCTGGCACGTCAACATTTTGCCTTCTGAGAAAGACAGCACGTCGAACGGTAAGCAAGTTCGTTTCATGACCGTGCAACAGGTATGCGAGCAATATACGCCAAGTAATCTTTCGACGCGTACTCATTATGTAATCACTGAAAGTTATGCAAATACCGGCCAGGTTGCCGACCAGTTTCAACAAGAATCTCTCAATCACTATTCGCTTCTCAGCGATGGCGAAATGCAAAATATGAGTTCTAACCGCGTGTTTACCTACGCCGGCCAGCCTATGCGTGACGGTACACTGCAAAGCAAGTTCATGAGAATTGGACCTTTTGCTGCACTAGATCAGATGAATGGTGTTGACCTGGCACAGTCGCTCACTCAATATCTGCTTTCAAAAGGCATGGCCCAACTGGCGCAATAGAAATTTTGTACGCCTTAGCTTTGTCCGATAAAAGCAAAGACGAAATTCTTTTTACGCTCTTGGAAAGCCGCTTCTGGCAAGAACATTGCTGTATTTGTGCTAAACGATGGTGCGAGCACTGACCGCAAATGGCACCAGTGATGGTATATATTTTCTGCAGAGGGGCCTCCCGCTAATTACCGCAAAGATATTGCCGTAAGGGTCGAACCCTCGCCAACTCTAAAAACCGCAGACCACAACAACTCTAGAAAGACGTCATGTTTTTACCTAAAGTGATCTTCCGTACTCTTGTAGTAGCCATGCTCGTTCTTGCGGCTCACAGTGTCATTATCGAGCCTGATGAAGGTGTTAGCCTGCATCAAAGTCAACTGGCATCCAGTAGGTAAAAGCTACCTGCGTTTGTACAATTTGTGTGTAGAATAGTGGCACCGTCTCTGGTGATTACATTCGACTTCGGCAAGAGGCTTAAAATTGATTGAAAGAGTTGGATGTTCGCAGACTGCTCTATCGCACCGAAATAAAACGGGTGCTCGGTGATACGCCCAAAAGCCGAGTAGTTGATGAACTCAATCTCTTGCGCGGACTGGTGCGAGTTGATGTGGCTATTATCAACGACAGTCTGCACGGCTATGAAATCAAGTCGGCCTCAGATAATTTATTGCGTCTGCCCACACAGCAAGAGCACTACGGCAAAGTTTTTGAAAAAATGACTCTGGTTGCAGATGAGAGGCATGTAGATCATGCCGTGAAAATTGTGCCCAGCTCCTGGGGATTGATTTCGGTGGGTGTGCGCGAAGGCAAACCATATGCCGAAGAGATATGGCCTGCTCGTCGTAGCAATACTTTAGACCCACTGGCGATGGCACAATTGTTGTGGCGTGAAGAAGCGCTTGAATTGATGGAGTATTTTGACTTGAGTTATGGCTTCGCCAGCAAGCCAAGAAAAATTCTCTGGCAAGTGATTGCCGACAATTTAACGGTGGAACAGTTGAAGGCTTTCGTGTGTTTTAAATTGCGCACTCGCAAAGGTTGGAAAAGAAAGAAACGCTGTCGCATTGTGCTCTGATTTGATTATTTGCGCATGAGAGCGTTTGCTCGCCTTCTTTTTTTCTTCACTGTGCATAAGCCTGCTCGAGCAGGGGCATCAATCAACTCTTTGATGCTGGAACGGCTCAGTGTGCCCTCCACAAGTGCCAGGGCTTCGTCTATACATTTATGCAGCGAACATAGTGCACCACCATGCTCAGGCAAACCCATGGGGCAAGATTTGATGCGTAGTATAGGATCGACAATTTCTACTATTTCTAAGATGGATAGTTCCGCCGGATCTACTGCCAGAGTAAAACCGCCACCGAGGCCACGCTGTGATGAAACCAGCCCAGCTCGACTGAGTGATTGCAATACCTTAGATAGATAAGCACTGGGTACTTTAGTGCCTTCGGCAATCTGTGCAGTTGTATGAGCTTGGCCATCACTCATAGCGAGAAAAACCACTGCTCTAAGTGCGTACTCGGTGGTTTGTGTAATCAAAAGGAATCCCTCAGTTTTAAAGCGCTCTTTTGATGAGTGCCCAAAGGGATAGAGGCGGTAACTTAATTGAATCACATCTTTGCGGACTATCTTGTTGGACCATCCTGTATACGCCTTGATACATCTATATAGATGTACTTGCCATACAAGCTGAAAGAAAATGGTTGACTACCATACGGCCGTATGGTTTAATTGCTTCATCGGGAAATGCAATTAAATCGAAAGGAGGCGGGCGTAGCGCGGCTATGGTTGGAGCGGTTAGTGTTGCGAATTTGAAAAAAGAGCTTGAAAATCTGTTTCCGGGCAAGTGGCTATCTGGAGGTGAGGTAGGCCGTTCACTGAAGACCGGGTTAGACCAGATCGATTTTGGTATTTCGGCTGGTTTGCTCAAGCGACGCATAACTGAATGGGTTGGTACTTCTTCTTCCGGTAAGACAACTGTTTTGCGAACGATTTGTTCTAATTGGTGTGCCACTGGTCTGAATGTAATTTATATAGATACCTTTGACAGGTTACTGGCCGCCGACTGGTGCTTTTCTAATAATGCAAAAAACGAAAAACAAGGTAGATTCTGGGTCCTGAGAAGTAACAGCGATAAAAATCCAACCGAGAGACGTGACTATTTGAAAGATTCACTGTGGGCGTGCGAACAGTTAATTCGTTCTCGCGTTTTCGATGTGGTCATTCTAGATCTAGGAGAGAAGAACATCATCACCAGCAACTTCTATGCAAGATTGCAACGAGCTTTGGAAAGATCTAAAGCCTCATTAATAGTGCTGAAAGATGATGATTCTTCTTCCCAGTCTGCAAAATGGGGAGCCAATTCAAGAATGAGTTTCGGCTTCTCAAAGCCTGTTCACTACGAGCTTGGTTTAACCGGCCATCCAGATGATATTGCCACTCTGATGCCCACTATTACTGGGGCTATTTGGAAAGACGGCATGACTAACAATATTGAAGTATCGGTGCCATCTCATGTGCAGAATCGCTTGTTTACGCATCCCCAAGTTCCAGATCGAAGTACATCTAAGAACAGAGCCAGAGCTTAAGCGTCAACCTTTAGTTCTACTCTCAAGTTCTAAAAATCAAAACCAGTCTTTGAAATTTTCCAACAGCATCGGTCGGGCAAAAGTATTGATTTGCTCGAAGGAAGCTGAACGCGAAAATATTTACCCCGGAATGACCTTTACTGAAGCAAGGGCAGTTTGTTCACACTTAGTTTGGAGAGAGTACGATGACAAGTTTTACAAGAGTGCGCAGAAAAAATTGGCCAGGGAACTCATTGCCGCGTCTCCACGTGTTAGCACTGGTGAATCAGGACTTTTCTTCTTTGACGCTGAGGGGTTTAATCGCTTGGGCGGCGAAAATAAGCTTTGTCGAGATGTACTTAAGTTGGTTAGTCGTCATGGTTTTGTCGACGGCCATATTGGCCTCGCTGATTGCGCTTTTGCAGCAAGGGTAGCCAGTCGTTCCAAATCGAAACGCTGGTATATCGTTAACCCTGGCTGTGACACAGCTTTCCTTTCGCCTCTTTCAATCGACTTCCTGCCTGTCACGGAAGAGGCGAAAGGAAGTTTAAAGGAACTGGGAATTAAAACAATCGGCCAATTTACGGAGGTGCCGGTAACGTCCTATGCCGGACGTTTTGATCAAAGTGTTCTTATTGCTTATGATTTAGCCTGTGGACGCGATAGTACTCAACCTGCTTTACCGCCGGTTGAAAAACAATTTCAATGCATTATTGATATTGGTTCGGCTACAGAATCGTTGAAAGAAACTCTATTTGTTTTTAAAACCATGTTAGAGCGACTTACCCGTGAATTACTGAACAACGGACTGACAGCCGATGAGCTCACAGTCACCTTCTTCAATGACAATGATAAATTTGATGAGCGCACAATCAAACTTATTCGTTCATCTCATAACAGCCGATTTCTTCTGGATGTTTTGAGATTATCCCTGGAATCAAAACCACTAATTCGTGAATTTACCGCTGTTCATCTTTCCGTATCAAGGTTTTCACGCGAATATTTTGAACAGAAGAAAGCAACTATCTCAAAAGATTTTTCTTCTCGAGAAGAATTGTTATTAAGTGGAGGTGATGAACTCGATGATTCTTCCGAGCCTGTGATGCTGCTTTTGCAACGCTTCATGACCAGATTAGGTGAAGATGCATTAGTAGTACCGGTGCTCAATGATCAATATATGCCCGAACAAGCAGGTATCTGGGTGCCTGTTGTAAATGCCAGTCAATCAACAACTCCTGTAAACGAAGAATTCATTCAACGCTTCTCCGACGTAAAAACTACCAATCAATCTAGAAAGGACTGCTTGATGCCTGGATTAGTGCTAAAGCGACACACACCGGCGATGCCGGTATTTGTTCAATTCAAAGACAATGATTCGAAGGAAGATTATGGTGAAATAGATAGCAAGACTCCCTTTAAACCTGCTGCCGTTACTTATCGAGGGCAGTGGTATCACGTCAATCAAGTTACTACCCCTGAGCGAATCTCCGGTATGTGGTGGGAGAAGCCGGTACGTAAGTCTTATTACGTCGCTTTGATTGAGAAGAAGCCAGAATTTGCTGCTCTTTCTCGTGCCGGCTATAAAGCTGCCGGCGTGCGTTCAATTCTTCCCAACCTTATGACTGTTTTGCTTGTTTATGATCATCAAGAGCGCGGGTGGTATGTGGAAGGAGTTTTTGACTAATTAGGTATCAATGCCCAGATATGCAGAGCTTCATTGTCACTCGGCCTTTTCTTTTCTAGATGGGGCTTCTAACCCTGAGGAGCTTGCATATCGGGCAAAACAGTTAGGGCTGGCTGCTCTTGCTCTTACTGATCATGATGACCTCGGGGGCATACCGAGGTTTGCACACGCAGCCAGGGAAATTTCGCTTGAAGCTATCGTTGGTGCTGAACTTACCCTTGAAGACGAATCTCATATTATTGTTCTAGTGAAAGACCTGACTGGTTATCGCAATCTTTGTGCTCTTGTCACTATAGCCAGATCCGAGGTAGATAGAGGCAATCCACGCATTACCTATGATCAATTTTTTTCCCGTGCCCAGGGGCTTATTGCTCTTTCAGGTTGTCCTCATGGCGCCATTCCCACAGCCCTGGCCAGCGGCGAGACATTAGTCGCCAGGCGACACTTGAAGCGTTTTGTTGAAGTATTTAGTGAAGACTTCTTTTTAGAAGTTGGGCATCACTATATTACTCAAGAGTCTTTAATTACGAGACAGATGATTGAAATTGCCAGTTCCACCGGTACACCGTGGGTGGTGACTAACAATGTGCACTATGCCGGTAGCGAAAAGCGCATCATGCATGATGTGCTTACCTGTCTCAAGCATAAGGTGACATTACCTCAGGCCGGACGAAGGCTGAGGCCTAATGGCAGCTGGTATATGAAATCAGCTGATGAAATGGCACATATGTGGCGTCACAATCTGATAGGTATTAAAAATACTCTACTGGTGGCAGAGCGTTGTCAGTTTCGGTTGGGTTGGTTGGAGCCGCCCCTTCCTTCTTTTTCTTTCACAGATGCTGTAGCAAAAGAATCGGGAATTTCAATTTCGCTTTTAGAAGCACCTGTGGCCGCCGATATTAAAGCATCTGAAATGGTACTGCTTGATGAGAATAACGATGGAAATGGCAATAAGCGTCCGACCCAGGTCAGTTATCCTGGTTTGCTTGAGCATCTTGTCTGGTCAGGTGCGGCCAAGCGATACGATGATATAACCGATGTACATCGTAAGCAATTGAATCATGAGCTCAGTTTGATCAATAAACTCAAACTGGCACCGTACTTTTTAATAATGTGGGACATAGTTAGATTTGCTCGCTCTCAAGGTATCGCCGTACAGGGTCGTGGCTCCGCTGCTAATTCGGCCATTTGTTATTGCCTGATGATTACGGCTGTTGACCCCATTGCCATGGATTTATTATTTGAACGCTTTCTATCTGAGGGACGCACTGAACCGCCGGACATAGATCTCGATATCGCCCATCAAGAACGAGAAATTGTTTTGCAATATGTTTATGAAAAATATGGTCGTGCTCACGCTGCTATGGTGTGCGAAGTAATAACCTACCGTGGTCGATCGGCCACCAGAGATGCTGCGCGGGTGATGGGTTTTTCTCAAGAACAGGCCGATTTGCTATCCCGTGAGGCTCGCCATGGCGAAGCCCAGGATGCTGCCGCCAATCTGGCCAATGGTGGTTTGGAGCGGTTGGGATTTGATATTAACGATAGACGGGTCAAGCTTTTAGTAAAAGTGATTGAAGGTTTGCATCAATTGCCCAGGCACCGCTCTATTCACGTAGGTGGTTTTGTATTATCAGGCCAGCCTATTGGTGAAATCGTGCCGGTTGAAAATGCCGCTATGGATAAGCGTACCGTTATTCAGTGGGATAAGGACGATATTGATCTTGTGGGTTTAATCAAAATTGATTTGCTCGGTCTAGGTATGTTGACCATGTTGCAGGAGGGTCTTAAGTTAGTTGAAAAACATCGTGGTCTCTCAATAGATATCGGCAAACTCAATATGACCGATCCGGCTATTTATGCGATGTTGCAAAAGGCTGACACAGTAGGGGTTTTTCAAGTAGAGTCGCGGGCACAGATGAATATTTTGCCCAAGTTAAGACCGACTTGCTTTTATGACATTATTGTTTCCATTGCCTTAATCAGACCTGGTCCGATTCAGGGAAATATTGTTCATCCCTATTTGAAAAGAAGACGAGGTGAAGAGAAAGTTGAATACCTTCACCCCAGTCTCGAACCTATTCTTAAGCGCACACTCGGTGTGCCCTTGTTTCAAGAGCAGGGGATGAAACTGGCTGTGACAGCCGCTGACTTTACAGCCTCAGAAGCGGATCAACTGCGCAAAGTGATGAGTCATAAACGTTCGAAAGAGAAAATGGCCAAACTTTGTATAAAACTGGCCGAAGGCATGCAGAAAAATGGCTTTACAGATGCTGCCATTAAAACTATCACTCACCAGCTGCAAGCATTTGCCAATTATGGTTTTCCTGAAAGTCACGCCGCCTCATTTTCACTACTGGTCTATGCTTCGGCACATCTTAAGCTCTATTATCATTCTGAATTTTGCTGCGCCATTTTAAATGCACAACCCATGGGCTTCTACAGCCCGGCATCGTTGATTCGCGATGCCACACACCATGGTGTCAAAGTTAGACCAGTGGATCTGGCCCATAGCTATTGGAACTGCACTTTAGAAGAAGATACGACCAGCAGTGGCGGTCTGGCAGTGCGGCTCGGCTTGCGTTTTATTGATGGACTGGGAAATAGAAGTTCTGCCGCTCTTGAGCAATCATGGAAAGTAGGTGGAATATTTACTTCAGTCGAGGATGTAGTATCACGCAGTGGCTTAATGCCCAGTGATCTGAAATTCTTGGCTAAAGCAGGCGCATTCGAGACCCTTTGCCCTGACAGGCGTCAGGCGCTCTGGCGGGTGCTGTCATTGTTGCGACCGAAAAAATCGATGCCCTTGCTAGAAGCCCTGGTGGCAGAAGATCGAGGTGGAGTAGATGAGAATGGCAGAATTATTGACTGTCTATATGAAGCCCCTGTAGAACTGCCTTTGATGAGCGAGTTAGAAGAGGTGGTATCAGATTACCGCACTATGGGTCTGTCTACCGGTAAGCATCCAATGTCATTTTATCGAAGCTGGACAAAGGCTAATAAAATTCACTCATGCCTTGATCTCTATTTGCAAGAAGATGGTGAAGAGGTTGCTGTGGCCGGCGGAATTATTTGCAGACAGCGTCCCGAAACAGCAAAGGGCTTTGTCTTTCTTACTCTAGAAGACGAGACCGGCATGGCCAATGTCATTATCAAACCGAAATTATTTGAGATCTATCGCCAGGTGGTATTGAATTCATCACTTATAAAGGTCGAAGGTTTATTGCAATTAGAAGATGGAGTCTGCAATGTCATTGCCAGACATTTTGAAGCCCTGCCTCCACTAAAAGAAGATCTTTATCTGCCGGCGCGGAATTTTCACTAGAGTTTTAATTTCTAAAAGTTGATCTGCTCATTATCAAAGCTTTTAATTGCGGCTAAAGATTCAACCGGAATAGTCAAATGATTAAGCTTTGCTCGCCCGCCTTCAAAAGTTTTTTCTATCACGGCACCGATGCCCACAAGCTCAGCACCACTTGATGCGACGATATTTATCAAAGCGGTAATGGTGCGCGCGCTGGCAAGAAAATCGTCAATGATAATGACCCGGTCATCTGCTTTTAAATATTCAGGCGAAACATTGAGATCGACAACAGTGCCTTTGGTGTGTGATTCGGCACGTTCAGTAAATGGATTAGCCGCCATAGTTATTGGCATGTGTTTGCGGGCAAATACCAGAGGCAATTCCATCACCATAGCACATGCCAGAGCTGGTGCTATGCCGCTGGTCTCTGCTGTGAGGATGCGCGTGGCCCTGACTGATTTAAATCTGTTAGCGAATTCTTGACCAATTTCTTTCATTAAAGCAGGATCAATCTGGTGATTCATAAATGAATCTACCTTGAGTATGCCGTTACCCAAATATTTTCCTTCTTTGAGAATTTTGTCTTTGAGTATTTGCATCTGATTACCTGCTAACTATTTGCTGCTAGTTACGTCAACTGGAGGCTTAGGCTCCCACGCTTCTGGTTTATAGTCAAGTTCACTGTAACGTTTAAGCTCAGCATGGCCCTCTACCGCTTTGTTCAAAGCGAAGAGTATGAGGGCGTAATGGTAGTGATAGCCACCATCTTTATCATTGTGATTGATTGCTTCCTTCAAATCAGCGCCGGCTAACTGATACTGCCCAAGAAAATAATAAACCATTCCTCTGGTATCGTACGTAGTGTCAAGTGGTTTTAACTTGATGGAATGATCTGCGTCGACCAGTGCGCTTTGATACGAGCCCTGGGCCATTTTGTACCAGGCACGGTTGTTGAACAACAGTGCATCTCCGGGCGTTTTTCCGATGGCTTCATCCATGTCGGCAACTGCTTTTCCCTCTTGTTTTAGCAAGTGATGAATTCTTGCGCGAGTGATGTAAGGCAGAATGTCTTTTCCCCCAGTGGCAATGACGCGATTGATGTCTTCTAAAGCTTTGTCGTACTGCTCGATTTCAATAAGGGCTCGAGCTCGATCTTTTAGAATGGACGGATCGTTCGGTCTGTATGCGAGCGCACTGTCAAGCAACTCGATGCCGTGGAGAAACTTTTTTTGTTTCAGCAAAACGTTGGCCGCTCGGTGATCGAGGTAGCTTTTAACGTCTGTATTGTTTGCCAATCGCTGAGTATCACAGGCAATCAAAACCGGCACCACCATTGTCAGCGCCAGCGCTTTTGCCGGATCTGAGTTGAATAGATTTGCTCGGCTGGATTTTTTGCCGGTCAAAAATACTCCTGCCAGCAGCCCTGTGGCAAAACCGCTCAAGTGCGCGGCGTTGTCGACAAATGTGCTGGTCAGGCCGAGCACGGCACTATAAAGCAGAAAGACGCTGAGCAGCACCAGCTGGGGCCGAGTCAGCCGCACCGAGATATTGGCGCGCTTCAGCCATGAGCTCACCATAAATGCGCCGATTATGCCGAGGTTCGCCCCTGAGCAGCCCACAGATGTATTGGTAGGGTTGGCGAGAATGCTCGAGAGGGCTCCCACAATTCCGCTCAAAATAAAAATGAATAAAAATCGCCAGCGGCCAAGCGCAGTTTCTGCCATGGGGCCAAATCCCATCAGGGCATAAAGATTAAGTGCCAGGTGGATGATTCCGGCATGCACGAATATGGCGGTAAATAGGCGCCAGTATTCGGCTTTGTCGATGGTCTCAGGGCCAAAACTGGCACCCCAGTTGATTAGCTGATCACCGTCTGGTTTAAGCCAATCGCAGCCGCCGGCGGTTTGCGCCACATACACCGCGGCGCAAATAGCAGCCAGCGTGTAAGTGACAGCTTTTTGTTTAGGTGCAGTGAACGGGTCGATTGGCTGCCATCCTCTGTTGTCGCGTCCGCTATGGGAAGCAATTTGATTTTAGCCAAATTGTCAGTGGTAGATAAGTGTGATTTCCCCACTCACCATGTATTTCATTGAAAGGAAGCTAAAGCGCCCGTGGGCTAATATTGCCATCACTGATGGAGTGCTTTGATGAAGGTGATGATTTCGCTTGACAGTTCCCAAAGCTCTCAAAGGGCTGTGGAATTTCTTTTCTGCCGGCCGTGGCTGGCCGAAGACGAGTTTTTAATTGTCAGTGTCGTGGACGCAGATCGTGGTGACATGAGCCTTGGCAGCGCCATGACCAAGCCAAACCAGACTTTCAATGCAGAGCCGAACAGAATTATCCAGGCGGCCCAGGTGGAAATGCGCAAAATTCTGCCGGAGCACGCCATCAGTACAAAGACATTATCTGGGCCGATTAAGCAAGCCATTGTCGACTGTGCTAAAAATTGGAGTGCCGATCTACTTATTCTGGGCTCGCAGGGTAGACAAGGTCTGAACAGATTAATGCTCGGCAGTGTGGCTGAAGAAGTTTTGCGAGATGCACCGTGTTCGGTGCAGATTGTCAGGAGAAAATACAGCCGCCAGGAAGATAAGGTGTAAACTTAGCCTTAAGCTGTATAAGAAGGTGAAATATGCGTGTAATGATTCCAATCGATGGCTCTGAATGCTCCAAGGCAGCAGTGGAGTACGTGGTTGAGCGACCATGGAAAGATAGCGATACTTTCCTGCTTGTGCACGTTGTTGAGCCCATTCCGGTTGATATTGGTATCGCTTACGTTCCTGGAGCATACACACCAGATGACCCAGCCGCTTTTGAACAGTCGGAAGCACTTTTAAAAATTGTCGAAAGTGAGCTTCGGGCGACACTTGTTGGCCATACCATCGAACATAAAGTGACTGGTGGACCAGCTAAGGCCGAGCTTGTTGATCTGACTAAAGAGTGGAAAGCCGACATGATCGTCATGGGTTCCCACGACCGCCATGGCTTCAATCGACTATTGCTAGGTTCGATGGCTGAAGATTTGATGAAAGCAGCGCACTGCTCAATCACCATCGTGAAGAATTTTACCGGCACCAAATAAGGTGGCACGGTGTGCGCGAGTAACTACATACGCGCCTGTCATTTCAAACATTCCCGAGCAATCATCAGCTCTTCGTCGGCTTTAATGGCAAAGATCGGATACTTCGATTGTGCTGCTGAAATAATGCGATTGTCTGTCTCACTATTTTGATTCAAGACAATATTGAACAAATTATCTTCGGGAAAAATTGCTGCCCTTGTAATTGCATCGTGAAAGCCTATACCGCCGGTAAAAGCAATGGCGTCTAGCCTTTTAAAGTTAGCCATCATCCCTGCTATTTCTTTAGCAATGGAAAGACAATACATTTGATGCGCCAGTTTCGCTTTTTCATTGCCTTTCTGGCACGCCGCCAGTATCTCTTGCATGTCAGAAGAAAGTTCTGATATACCAAGCATGCCTGACTCTTTGTTCAGTGCCTGTTCCATTTCTTCAAGTGAGAGCTTTTGTTTTTGACTTAAGTATCTGATAATTGCAGGATCTAAAGCACCAGATCTGGTGCTCATGATTACACCGTCCAGAGGTGTGAATCCCATTGATATGTCCATGCTTTTTCCGTTTTCAATAGCGCATACAGAAGAACCGCCACCGAGGTGGCAACTAATTAAATTGACCTGCGCTACTTCTTTTTGCAGCATGCCTGCCACAGTTTGCAGGCAATATTGATGTGAAATGCCGTGAAAACCATATTTTCTGATGGCATGGTGATTCCATTTTGCCGGCAAGGCATAGCGGTAGTGAGCTTCGTCAAGGGTGCGGTGAAAAGCAGTATCGAACACCAGAAATTGTTTTGCTTCTTTGAACAGCTTGATGCTGGCGTGCACTCCAGCCAGAGCTGGCGGATTGTGCAATGGTGCCAATTCGTTTAGCTCTTCTAATTCTGCCAGCACTTTTTCGTCTGCCATCACCGTATCTTGAAATTTAGTGCCACCATGAACGATGCGGTGGCCCACTGCAGTAATCTGATCTGCTGCTGCCGGGCTTTCTTCTATTAATGTAGCAATTACTTTTTCGCGATCATCGTTGCTTTTAATTGCCGCCTGGTTTCGATAAATCGACTGAGGTTTCTGGCCATCGGTTTTAAACAGAGCAATCTTCTCTGTCTGCGAACCAGAATTGAGGATTAGACAAAAACTCATTTAAATTCCGTTTTTGATTGAACTAAATGACTAGAACTTACGTATTAGATAGAGGTGGCCGCTCGGGGGAGATGGCCACCACCCTTTATTAAGGAATGGAATCGCTGCTAAATTCTTGCACGCAGATAATTTTGTTAGGCATCAGCGCGGCAACGCCCACTCCCACAACCTGGTGGTCCGGCCTCAGTATATTGCCACGGTGGTTGTGTGGATTGTTGGGAGGTTCCGACATCATTTCAGCTTCAGCCCCTCTCACCATATCAACCCAGCTGAGAGGTCCCACATGGTATGCGATATTTTCAAAGACAATGCATTCGACACCAGCCAGACGCGCTCGGTCTTGAGGTGAGCGGCCATTTAGATCGGTGTGGTCAAAAAAGTTTCGCGCTGCCATATCTTGAGCAAATTCACGGGCAACCTTGCTTAAACGTGAACTCTGTCGTAATTGCGATTGTCCATTTTTTTGCCGGTCGCTATTAATCAAATTGATCATGCCCGCTTCGAGACTACTAAGGCCGTCGCCGTTAAGCGCGTCTTTTTTTGCGGTACCGCGAGCATTGTAGTGGCTCGAGTACATGCCATTGCCTTCGTACCGCGAGTTGGCGGTCACATCAACTGTGCTGTTTGCTTTGGCCGCCGACAATTGTTCGTTTTGTTGGCTATTTGTGTAAGACGCTTGTGGCTGCAATAAAATTACTTTCCCGCCCACCTGCCGCGCCACCACGGCTTTGAGAGTGCCCGATTTCATGGCGCCAAGAATACGGTCGGCGTCAGGTGCGCTCGAAATCACTTTGCTGTTAATCGACAAAAGTACATCGCCCGGTTGCAGTCGCAATGCAAGGCCGACGCCATCGCCGGTTAGACCGGTGACATAGGTGCCTTTAGGCCTGGCCCCATTAATAGTGGCACAGGCCGGCACGCCCCAAATTTTCAGGGTGTCTGATGTCTGCTGCCTTTGCGATAGGCTATAGACCCAGTTTTTGCCCGGTGCCGCGCTTACCGTCTGAGAACCCACTATGGCAGTGTTTAAGCAGAGCGCCGCTAGTAGGCTAAAGCCGATTTTTGAGTCGCTATTCATAATGCTCATTGTCCCTCATTTGCTTATGCCCGGCTCGAATTGCTTGCGGTTGCAAAGAAGCGATGGTTGCATCAATATTTAGGTTTCGGTGCTTGACATATACTCCGATTTACAATTAGTCAGCTATTTCAGACAGGTAGGCGTGAATTATGGACACCAGCGTTAAAGACATGGACGTTAAGGAAGGCAAAGCAGTGATTGGCAAAAGTGAGCAATTGACCGCCGCCATTGAGCGTATTAAAAAAGGTGGAGCGCCAAAATATCATCAGAAACTCAAAGAAGACAAAAAGCTCTTTGTTCGTGATCGCTTGCGCTTGTTGCTTGATCCTGGTTTTGAAATCGAGGACGCGCGCTTTGCTAATAACCGCGAAGCCGATTTGCCTGCTGATGGAGTTGTAACCGGTGTCGGCCAGATAGAAGGCAAAACAGTTTGCTTCATGGCTAATGACTCCACAGTAAAAGCCGGTTCATGGGGCTGGCGCACTGTAGAAAAAATCATTCGCATTCAAGAGACAGCCGGCAAATTAAAAGTGCCGATGCTTTATCTGGTTGACTCAGCCGGTGCTCGCATTACCGATCAAATTGAAATGTTTCCTGGCCGCCGCGGCGCCGGAAAAATATTCCACAACCAGGTAGCAATGTCTGGCTATGTGCCACAAATTTGTCTTCTCTTTGGGCCGTCGGCTGCCGGTGGTGCTTACATTCCTGCATTCTGCGACATCGTCATCATGAATGACGGCAACGCTTCTATGTATCTTGGTTCACCACGCATGGCCGAAATGGTTATTGGTGAAAAAGTCACTCTTGAAGAAATGGGTGGTGCCAAAATGCACTGCTCAGTCAGCGGATGCGGTGACGTTTTAGTCAAATCAGAAGAAGAAGCAATTCAACTTTGCAAAGACTATTTGCGCTTTATGCCTATCAATTGCGATCACAAAGTGCCGGCGCTGCCAGCCATTGATCCAAAGACATTTGAAAAAAATATCGAAGAAGTAATTCCTGAAAAGGAAAATATTCCATTCGATATGCACACAGTAATCGAAAGATTGATTGACGCTGATTCATTCTTTGAAATGAAAAAGCTGTTCGCACCAGAAATCATCACAGGCTTTGGTCGCATTGGCGGACGCGCTGTAGGCATCGTTGCCAATCAACCGAAAGTCAAAGGTGGTGCGCTCTTCGTTGACTCAGCCGATAAAGCTTCTAGATTTGTCTGGCTCTGCGACGCTTTCAACATTCCACTTCTATTCCTGGCCGACGTGCCTGGATTTATGATCGGCTCAAAAGTTGAGCGCGATGGTATCATCCGTGCCGGCGCAAAAATGGTTGGTGCGGTCTCAGCCGCCACTGTGCCGAAAATCTCTGTTGTTGTAAGAAAGGCATATGGTGCTGGTCTTTATGCCATGTGCGGTCCGGCTTTCGATCCTGATGCCTGCCTGGCATTGCCTACTGCCTGGATTGCTGTAATGGGTCCAGAAGCCGCTGTCAATGCTGTTTATTTCAACAAGATTCAAGAGCAACCGGAAGCTGGGCGCGCTGCTTATGTTGAAAATCTGCGTAATGAATATAGACAAGACGTTGATATCTACAAGCTTGCAGCTGAGATGGTCATTGACGATATTGTTCAGCCTCTAGCGTTGCGCAGTGAACTGATTGCCCGCTTCAATGCTTATTCATCGAAGCAAGTGACTGTGTATCAGAAGAAACGCAGCGTGTTGCCTGTCTAGGGATTGCCGTGTCTTAAAGTAAGTGGCTTCTAGTGACAGCACCGAAGCCCTACTTCCTTGCGGCTGAGCCACAGGCTTGAAGTGTCTAGCGCACTAGACACTTTTGGGATATTGTGAAAATGGCTAAAAGTATGACTACCTATAAAATACGATATGAGAAATGTGCTCAGCGCGCCTTAGACAGATCTGCGCGAGCGGCGAGGGCTTTAACCCAAGAATTTGGAGTTGGTCTTCGAGATGCGGGTGATTTACTTGGGCTCTCGTATCAGCGTGTACAGCAACTGACTGCCAATAATGCACGTAAACAGAAGTAAGTCATGGATGAGCGGGAGTGTAAGTCGCCGGAGCTAAAGCAATCGCACAAGCTTTTGAGTGAATCACAAGTTGACGAGGTATACAGAGAGACTGACTAGCAGGCCGTTGAACCTCCTGCCTTTAGATCGCCGGTAGAAATAATCCCCAGCAATTTCGGGCTGGTAACTTCGACTAATGCTAGCTCGCTTGCATGCCTCCCGACTCTGATATCTCCAGCATTGTGCCTATAGATGTAGACCATGTTTACGTCTTAATTAATCACACCACGCATTACAGTCGCACTTTTGTCGATCTCTCACGGGTCAATAAGACGATACCTAATGAATCAAACCCTTGACCCCCACGCAGGCAGTCCAGGCCTTATAATTATCTGATGGCTAACCCAGCGCAATCACGCATATTCAAGTTTTTGCTGGTCAACGAGCGCAACCTTTTCTGGCTATTTGCCGCATCGGTTTTGATTTTTATCGCCAACTGGTTTTTGGCTACCCACGGCTTCTTCGAGTTCGAAAGCGAAAAGCTGCGGCAGTTGCTCACGGCCGTCAGCGTGTTTTCGCCTGTAATCGGCATTTTGGTTTTGCTTTCTGACGATTGTCAGAATGGCATGCCGGTGCTGGCCGGTCTGGTGTTTGCCTCTCTTTTGCTTTTGTGGCCCACGGCGACGATTACTTGCTTTATTGTCATGCTTTTTTGCTGGACTAAAACTACGCGCCTGATTGGCGTGGTCATGCTGGTCTTCGTCCAGGCTCTATCAGGAGTTTTATTCGTCACTGCTAACAAGCAGGCCGTAGAAACGGTTGAATTGTTTAAATTGCCCATGGCTCGTCACGAGCTTGTTTTACGGGGTGTCACTGATGATGGCACTTATTGCAGCAGTTTGGCCTTGCAAGAAGATCATCCAGTAACGAAGGGCATACGCCTGGTAAAAACTTTCTATCGACTTAAAGACGACGATTATGCCTATAAGAAAGATATTTTCAGCCTGAGCCCCGTAGATGATAGTCACGCTGCATTAGTAGTGCAGCAGGGCCCTCGTTCTCAGCGCATTGTGGTTGACTTGACGATCAAAAACCGCTGGGCTGAAGTCGACGAAAATACCTTTTAGCCTTTAGATTCGTAATTTTTTGCGCATATAGGCTTTGGTTCTGATGAAGCTGTTAGCAACTTCGTTGGTGTTTTGCCCTTGAACGCCCAACAATGCCACGCCGATTTCGGCAAAAGTCTCGCCAATTCCTGAGCCTTCCGCCAGATAATCGCCCAGCGAACCTTTCTTTTCGTCAGAAATAATTTCTAGATCTTGATTGTAGGCGATGACCATGTTCGGATCTTTTGTGTACTGTCCGCAATTGTCCAGAGCGTGAAAGAGCTGATTGACTGTAACCCAGCGAATCTCATCGCTTTTGCGTGCTTCTCCCAGTTTGAACACACCTTTCTCGACTATGGGTCTTTCATAGATGTACATGTCTCGGCCGTAACAGTGCCCAACTTCTTGGGCGTAAGTTGTTTCGCCTGATTTCACCTGGTTAATCGACTCTGGCCACTTGTCGCTAGAGTTAGGCGCGATAATGATATTGGCACCGCCTTCTACCAACATTTTTGCAAAATTGGCAGGCAATAATTGCACAGCTGCTTTCACCGTTTTAATTGTTGATGCGCTGACTGCGTCATGGCCGGTCTGGCTAGGTGCCAGCACTGTCAGGCGTGCCAGCATGCCACCACTAGCAGAGCCAGGAGCGGCTGTAGTAATAATATTGGGGGAGCTTTTGCTTGCTGTGACAACAGCAGGTTTAGCTGGCGCAAGCGATGCCGGAAGTGGTTGGCCACGGCGCCAGACGTTCTGCGGATCCATTCGCTTAATGCAAGCGGCGGCCAGAGTTGCTTCTGGTGTGCCTTTGTAGAGGTCTACAACAGAATGATAGGCACTGAGCGATTCATAGATGTTCTGAGCGCCGGCATAAGAGTGCGCCATGTACAGGTAAGCAATTGCGTCGTTATTGCCTTGAGTAATGGAATTCCAAAACTTATCCGCTGCCTTGGCATAATCTTTACTGGTGTAAAGCGCTACGCCCGCCTTGTACTCGTCTTCTTGCTTAGCCAGCGCCGGTAAAAACTGACAGCTCAGCAATGTGAGGGCAAGGGTGAAAGCTGTTTTCTTAGTTGAAATCACGATTAATCTCTTAGCTGAATACTGTTCGGGATATTGAGCTGTTTTGCCCGTTCAAGGTTTAAATGAAACCGCATTGTAGCAAATGCTAAAACTGGTCGTAGCCGGCATAACAATTGCTTTTTCCGTCGAGAAAATCTTGCAATGTAGGCTGAGGCGTTGGCTCAACACTGAACATCTCCCTTAAATCTACTGGTGCTTCCGAGATCACACTGGCTTGCTGCTTTTCAATAACTTCGCGATTTCGCACCAGCTCTTTCAAGTACTTTTCAAAAAGGGGTGCCAGTTCAGTGATCGGTTTTTCAAACGCAGCCTCTACAAAGGATTTATAGCCCTTTTTATCGCGGGTTTTCACCAGACTCAAGTACAATTTCAATTTGCCATAGCGATTGAGAAAAAGAGCCACCAGGCGCTGCTGATCTTCATGATTGGGATCTGCGTGCTTAGATTTATTGACGATATCGGCCAAATTAAAGTTCGAGACGTTGCCTGCAATTGCCTTAGGATACCAGTTTTCTGCATAGCCATGCTCTATGAAAAACTTTGGTTGCAGCTTGCCGTAGACTTTTTCAAAATATGCAGGAATTCCTTCTTCAGCCCAAAATTCGAGCTGTTCGCCTTCCAAAACTTTGTGCATGATTTCGTGTAAAAACGTCCCGATACCGGCACCGGCAAACGTGACCAGCACATTGCGACTGCTGATATAAACTCCCTGAACATGCATATTGAAATTCATGTGATTTTTAAGAAAAGCTTGTTCAGTTGCTTTGTCGTGCAAAATAAAGATGCTGACCGGATAGTTGCCTTCGACCGTATAGAGATTGTCGTTGACATAGTTTATAAAACCTTCGGCAATGGTGGCATAGCGCTCCAGGGCTGACTGATTTATATCTGATATGAGTACGCAGTGCGGGGTGGCAATGAAACTGGTCATACCAGCTGTAATCCTGTCGCGACGTGTCACTTCGGTTTTCTCTGCGGCCCCGCTGGCGGCAAGATCTGATAGAGCTACCAGAGTTGCATTGGTATCACCGGTAGCATCTTTAAGATCGTTAGCAAACTCGATCAATTCTTTTTTACGCTGCAATTCTAGCAATGCCTGACCAATGGTTTTTATTTGTGCAGCATCGGTCAGTTTCAATTTCACTGCTGACCTGGCTGCGGCCAGAAAAGTCTTGCTACAGTCTTCGCCTAACCGGGCCTGACAGATACCTTTGTGTATGAGGGCGTCAATATCGCCTCCCATCGATAGTGCCTTGTCATAGTCAGCAATAGCTTTTCGGTAGTCGCAAATTGACCAGTAAATATTGCCTCGCCACAGGTACAAACTTGCGTCACTGTCGATTGGTTGGTTTCTTAGTTTTTCATTGATTTCGCTAAAAGCCTGACTGAATTGTTTTTTCTCCAGCAATTGAGAAATTCGCTCTGCGTTGGTATCGCCTTCAGCACAGGCACTGTTTACGCTGACCACAAGCAAACTTACAGCTGTTGCAATCAAAATCAATACTCGTGTTAATTGCAACACACTAAGAAACAGGGCGCTCGAACTGCGCTTTAATCAATCTGGCGTACGAGGCATCGCCGGTCATTAACATGTCGTGGGTACCGCTCTCGATAATTTGTCCTTGCTCGAGAACAAGAATTTGATCCGCATGTCTTACAGTAGACAGTCTGTGGGCAATTACAATTACTGTGCGGCCTTGCATCAAGTCGTTCAAGGCTTCTTGAACGTAAGCTTCAGATTCATTATCGAGAGAACTTGTGGCCTCGTCTAAAATTAGCACCGGTGCGTTCTTCAAAAAGGCCCGGGCGATAGCCAATCTTTGTTGTTGCCCACCGGAGAGGCGCACTCCTCGTTCACCAATTTTGGTGTCATACTTGTCTGGCAGTTCCATAATGAAGTCGTGACAGTATGCTGATTTTGCTGCGCTGATAATGTCGTCCATCGAAGCGCCGGTGCGGCCGAGCAGGATGTTTTCAGCCACGGTTGTATTGAAGAGGAAGTTGTCCTGGGTAACCACGGCGATTTCAGATCGAAGCGAGGTCATATCGATTTCTTTGACGTTGATGCCATCGATTAAGATACTACCGGCGGTGACATCGAAAAAACGCGGTACTAAATTGGCCATGGTCGATTTGCCTGAGCCCGACAGGCCAACAAGGGCGACAAGCTTACCTGGAGCAATGTCTAAATTGATATTGCGCAGCACCATGTTTTCATGGGCGGGATAATGGAAATAGACACCTTCGAATTTAATGCGGTGTGGACCAGAATTGAGGGTCAATGGCTTTTCGCTGTTGCGAATATCAGGCATTTGATCCATTACTTCAAAAATCCTGTACGCTGCTGCCATGGCCGGCTGAAGCATACCGTTTACTCGGCCGATATTTTTCACCGGCGAATATAAAAGCACTAGCGAAACGATAAAGGAGGTTAACGCTCCAGGTGTCATTTCATGCTTAATCAGCATTGAGCCGGCCACCCAGATAACGCAGGCGATGCCGCTGGCGCTGATGATGGCCAGAATAGGTGAAAGAATCGCTTCTGCCATCACCGCTTTTATGGTGTTGTGGAAGAAACCATTGTTAGTGTCGACGAAACGTTTGACCTGATAATTTTCCAGGTTGAAAGATTGAACGACTTTGGCACCTTGAATCGATTCTGAAATTACCGACACCAGATCGCCAATGGCTTCCTGCCCGCGTCTTGAAGATTTGCGAATTTTGCGACTGAGAATCGAAACTGGTATGACAATCAGAGAAATAATGGTGAGAGCAATAATGGCCAACCAGAAGGCTTGCAGCATAATCACCAATGAAAGCGATATTACGGTTATCACTCTGCTTATTAACGATTGAAAAGTTTGAGAAATGGCGTGTTCGACAATAGCTACGTCATTAATCAGGCGGCCAATAAGAATACCCGAAGATTGACCTTGAAAGTACATCAGCGGCTGCTTTTGCAAATGCTCAAACATTTTGTTGCGCATGTCGCGAATGGCTGCGGCACCCACATATTTGATCGTATAAGTTTCGATAAAACCAAAAAATCCCTGCAACAGTGCAATCAAGAGCACCAGGGGTGGTACCCAGTAGATCATCTCCAGATGACCTTCTGCAATTATTTTCTGCAAACCGGCACCAGCCAACCAGGCAATGGCCGCGTCCATACTGCCTGATGGAATAGCCGCAACGGCCCCAATTACAAACATCACAGTGTAAGGCTTGATATAGCTCAGTAGACGCAAGTAAGTCTGGAACTGTGCGTTCGAGGCTAATTTATCTGAGGGCATTTCATTCATTTTTGAACCGGTCATCTTTACTCACTACAGCTAAAAGTTCCTGGCTGCAATTTTCTACAAAATCACCCTGGCCGAGTTCGTGGCGCAAGGTCAAAAGTTCGAGGGCGATTTCTGCTCTTAAGGCGGGCACATCAAGGAGGTCGAGGCTATATTTTACGAGCATTTCCCCCCGACAATCCAGTTGAATTAATTCAGGAACCAGCTCGTGACCGGCCAAAAGGTTCGGCCAGCCGAAGTGTTTGACGCTTTTAAAGACCATTACAAGTAAGTAAGAAAACCAATTGCCGCGATAAAAGATGATCATTGGTTTGCCGAACAGGGTGGCCTCGAGCGTGGTTGTGCCGCTTTTGGCCCAGAGCAGGTCGCAATTTTTCATAAGTTCGAAGTTGCGAGAAGAATCGACCACGGTGAGGCCGTTGCCAACTAAAGCTTCCATCTGGCAGCTTTTAAGACAGTCGTCCACATAACCTGAAACTTTTGCAGTTGCCTTTGAGAGCACAAACTGAATGTTGGGCCGCACTCTCAGCAAAGTTTTGACAGCGTGGGCCACAACCGGCATGTGCGCTACTATCTCCTGCTTGCGGCTGCCGGGCATAACTACGATAATCGGTCGACTCGGGTCTAGATTTAGCGATTGGCAAAGCTCTTCGCGGTCAGGCAAAGTGGCCAGGTCTGGCAAAGCTCGCAAGAGTGGGTTGCCGACAAAGCGCGCATTGACATTTTTATTGAGGTAGACACCCTCTTCAAAAGGAAAGATGGTGAGAATTTTGCTCACTGCCCTTCGCAAGACATTGATGCGCCAGGGTCTTGAACCCCAGACCTGGGGCGAGATGAAATAGTAAATCGGAATAGCTCTGGAAGTCTTGCGAGTACCGTGCCATTTTAAATAGTTAAAGCCAATCGCTCTCATCAGGTCGGCAAAGCGATTTTGCACAAACTCCATGGGCCAAAGAATGTATTCGAGCAGCGTAAACTTTTTTTCGCTAGATTTATCGCTGTCGGCCTTGGGCATTATTGCCCTGGCGGAGGTGGCGAAGCCGACATTGAAGCCGCCGAAATCGACTAAGAGAATGGCATCGGGCTGGCGTTCGATCATATTGACGAGCAGTGTCCAGTGCATCTTGGTGAAAAACCAGATGTAGCCAATCACTTCAAATATTCCCAACACTGTAAATTCGGAGCTATTGAAAAGCAGCTCCATGCCTGCTTTTTCCATTTCAGGACCGCCCGCTCCCCAGATGTGCAAATCTGGATCTTGCTCTTTCAATTGTTTAATAATTTTGGAGGCGTGCTTCTCGCCGGAATGATCGCCAGAGACAATCATCAGCGAGCGACCTTTGTGCTCAGGTCGATCGCCGCTATTGGTCACCGCTTCACTCCCAGATGCAGTGCCACCGTGCCTAGTGCCAGAGGAGTGTGCCGGATATTAACCAGACCGGCCTCGGCAAACATAGCGGTAATGCGCTCGGGGCGCGGATAATTGCGGCCAGATTCAGGCAAATAAGTATATGCAGTCTTGTCATTTTGCAGCAGGCCGCCTATCACGGGCACCACTTTACTGAAATAGGTGTCGAAGATTGGGGCAAACAGAGGTACAGTGGTATGGCCAAGATCTAAGTTGACTATGCGACCGCCTGATTTCACCACTCGGGCCATCTCATTGAGCCCTTTTTGCAAATCGGTCAGGTTACGTAGGCCAAAGCTGATGATGGCACCATCGAAGGTATCATCGGCAAAGGGAAGATTTTGGGCGTCGCCACAAATCCAGTCGATTTTAACCGTTTTGATTTTGTCTTTGCGCACTGCCAGCCGGCGTTGACGTTCACCGGCCAGATCGAGCATATTTTGTGAAAAATCCAGACCGGTTATGGCCGTGCCTGCGGCTGCTTGTTTGGCAATCACTAATGAAACGTCGCCGGTACCGCAGCATACGTCTAAAAATTTTCCACCTTTTTTGCCGGCTAAAAGCTGACTGACTGCGCGCAATTTCCAGGCGCGGTGCATAGCCAGACTAATTACATCATTACTTAGATCGTAACCGCGGGCAATGCGCTCAAACTGTTCGTGCACATAATCGTGCTTATCTTCTTTAGTCGGTAACTGAAATGACATTAAGTGGTGCCAGTAAGCGTCTGAAGTAAGTTATCTGACAAATCCGAAGCCTAGAAGCGCACATACAAGCATAAACAAACCAAAAACTGTCCATGTCAGTCGGTCAAGGCCAGCTTCTGCTCCGCGCTTTCCGCTGAAAACCGTGGCTGCCGCACCGATGCCTGCCATACCATCGCCTTTAGGGGCATGGAGCAAAATCAGGATAATCATCAAAACCCCTAAGATGGCTTCAAAAATTAGCAGTGCAATATATGGTGCGCTCATGAATTTTCACTTTGGCAGCCTCTTTGGGCCACCGGAATGCGTTGTGACATGGAAAAATTATATCCTATAACAATGTAGACCCTCATGAAAGCCAGTCTGTGCTAAACAATTAGAACCAATTAGAGAGGCCTCAGATATGTCGGCGCAAGAAAAGATGGCAGGCCCTCGCGAGCATCACAAAATTGTCATTGTCGGCGGCGGTACGGCCGGTATATCGGTGGCCCACAGGCTGATGCGGGCCATTGGCCAGGTGGGCATTGCTATCATAGAGCCTTCCAGTAAACACTATTACCAACCATTGTGGACACTGGTTGGCGCTGGCATTTGTCCAAAAGAAGAGAGCGAGAGAGATGAGTATTCGCTAATCCCCACAGGGGTTAAGTGGATAAAGAATCACGTCACTGATGTCAAGCCTGGCGAAAATTATGTCAGGCTGCAAAGCGGTGAAGAAATTTCTTACGACTATCTGGTGATGGCTCCTGGTTTGCAAATCGATTGGCACAACGTTAAAGGTTTGCCGGAAGCTCTGGGCAAAAATGGAGTTTGCAGCAATTACAGCTACGCTCTGGTGCACAAAACCTGGGAATTCATTTCTCGATTAAATAACGGCACTGCTTTATTTACTCAACCGAATACTCCGGTCAAATGTGGTGGCGCTCCGCAAAAAATTGCTTATCTGGCGGAAGATCATTTTGTCATTCGCGGAGTGCGCGACAAAATCAATATGATTTTCGCCTCGGCCAATCCCAGCATTTTTTCAGTGAAAAAATATGCCACCAGTTTAACTAAAGTGCTCGAGCGCAAAAATATCGAAACCATGTTCAGGCAAGATCTAACTGAGATTGATGGCGAAGCAAAACGAGCTACTTTTCAAAATCTTGATAGCGGCGAGACAACCGTCATCAATTACGACCTTTTGCATGTCACACCGCCTATGAGCGCGCCTGATTTTATTAAAAAAAGTGAGCTGGCTGATAGCGCCGGCTGGGTGGACGTGAATAAGAATAGTTTGCAGCACAACCGCTTTGACAACGTCTTTGCCCTCGGTGACTGTTCCAATTTACCTACATCCAAAACCGGTGCGGCCATTCGCAAGCAGTCACCGATTGTGGTGGCTAATCTAATCAGCCAAATGCGCCACGAGCCGCTTAATGCTCAATACAATGGCTACACGTCTTGCCCACTGGTAACCGGTTACAATAGCTTGATTCTGGCTGAGTTCGATTATGACTTGAATCCGCAAGAAAGCTTTCCTTTTGATCAATCGGAAGAACGGTACAGTATGTACATTTTCAAGAAAGATATTTTGCCCCAGATGTACTGGCACGGCATGATGAAAGGTTTGATGTAGAGTCTTGTTGTCAAAAGTTTGATGCAGAAATTCTGAAATTTACCGGCGAGGAAAGAAAATGGCCATAATGACAGGACTCTCCGGCAATGAATTATTTTGTCTCGATGCCAAAGGTTACACGCCGGGTAATCTTGTCATTGGCAATAGCGTGTTCTCGCTCGGTTTTGTGGGCAGCCTCACTTCGGGTCTTAAAACGCTCGGTGGCGGCGAAATTCACGAGCTGACCGAATTAATACGTGAAGGTCGTGAGATGGCTTATATGCGCATGATCGAAGAAGCGCGCCGACATGTAGGTGCGGGGGTTACTGGTGTTACTAACCAATTGATTTTCCACGATGCTAATGTGGAATATCTTTCTATCGGCTCGGCCGTTCACCGCGAGGGTGAAAGCAATGCCGACATACCGTTTTCAACTTCAGCCAATGGCCAGGAACTTTATTGCCAACTCGATTGCGGTTTTCATCCTTTGCGCTTTGTTTTTGGCAATGTCGCTTATTCAATTGGTATTGGTGGTGGTGTCATGGGCACTCTGCGCAGTTTGCAAGCAGGTGAAGTGCATGAATTTTCAGGTATGCTAAATAAAACCAGACACTTGGCACTGGAGCGCATTTCGCATGAAGCCAGAGAAGCCGGAGCCAATGCCGTTTTAGGCATTCAGACCACAATTGCGCCGCTTATTGGCATTCAAGAAATGGTGATGACTGGAACAGCTTCATTTCACGAAAAACTACCCGAGCAGTTTAAAGAAACACCGATTACCAGCGATCTGACCAATGAAGAAATGTGGAATGTGGTAAGCCTTGGATATTGTCCGATTCGGCTGGTGCTGGGTGTCTCCGTATTTTCCATTGGCCTGGCCGGTGGCCTCAAGGCAATGTTCAAAAGTTTTGTTCGCGGTGAAATTAAAGAGCTCACTTATCAGATTTATCAGGCCCGCCTCAAGGCCCTGGCCATGATTGCAGAAGATGCCGAAACCTTTGCCGCCGATGATGTTGTAGGTATCAAAACTTATGTCTACGAGCTTGGTGGTGGCATGATTGAACTATTGGCCATCGGCACTGCCATTAAAAAAATGCCCGAAATAAAAGTGTTGTCGAAGAGTTTGATTGTTCAAGCTGTGATCAAAGACACAGAGACATTCTCAAATAAAGCAGCAACCCAGGCCACTTTAGCCAGACAGGCAGTATCTATGGGCGAATAGTTCTGGTGGGCACTCAGGCAATGGGCGGTGGCGTTTTGCGATCTAAATATTTCTGCAAAATTATGGCTGCCGCCTGCTTATCTACCATGTCGCGATTATGGCCGGTCTTCACTCCTTGCAGAGTCAGTGTGCGAATGGCAGAGATGGTTGTAAGTCTTTCGTCTTCATAAACTATTGGTAAACCAGTGGCGTTGGCCAGCTTCTTGGCAAATGATTTGACCTTCTCGGCCTGGTCGCCCATAGAGCCGTCCATGTTGTAAGGAAGCCCGATGACAATTTGCACGGCGCCATGGCGCGCTGCCAGTGAGGCAATATTGTCTACGTCTGTGCGCATATTGACCCGGTGGATAGTCTCGATGCCTGCTGCCGTATATCCCAGCGGATCTGAAATAGCGACGCCAATACGTTTGTCGCCGACATCGAGTCCAATCATGCGTGGTTTCAAATTACTCATCCAGTAAATATTACATGGTCTGGTGGCTTTTCTAAGCAAAGCCGAGATCCTGCGCCTGTAAAATAGTGAGGCACGATAGCAGTGAGGTTGCCATGAGACTTTATTTGGTAAGACACGGAATTGCCTCCGAACGTCTTGGATCTGGAATTACTAGAGACGCGGATCGGCCGCTGACCGAGCAAGGCAAAGAGGAAATGCGAATCGTTGCCCGCGGTCTTTCCAAAATAAATGTAAAACCAGATGTGGTGCTCGCCAGTCCGCTTGTGCGAACCAGGGAAACTGCTGAAATTCTTGTCGCCGAATTTGGTTGCGAACTGAAGTTTTCTGATGCCTTAGCCCCTGGGGTGACTGCGGCTAATGTCTGGAAAAGTATTGCGCGCTATCCTGAAGCTCAGCAAATCATGCTGGTGGGCCATGAGCCAGACATGGGCATGCTTGTTAGCCAGTTAGTTTTCGCCGGTCCAGAGTTTGAAATGCCTTTTAAAAAGGCAGGAGTTTGCCGCGTTGATGTGGCCGACATTCCGCCCACATCCCCCGGCACAATCAAATGGTTTATTCCGCCTAAAGTGTTTCATTCGTTATAAGAAGGACTATCTTAATTATGCTGAAAATATTGTTTTCATTGTTCATTGTCTTCGCTACTTGCCTGTCGCCTGCATTTGCCAATTCGCTGCACATTCAAGTGAAAAACGAAGCGGCTACAGGCAGTTCTGCTACCGGTATCGATACTTATGGTCAGGATTTGATGCGCAGATTGGCGGCCGCTTTTGTGCCACCAATTTGCAGTCAATCTAAACTGGTGCAGGTTGATTTTGACGTGGCCAAAAATGGCACCATGTCTAATCCCACAATTGTTGTCTCTTCAGAAATACCGGTTGTGGACGAGAGCGTTTTAAAAGCCGTCAATTTGGCTGCTCCTACTTTCCGCCCGCTGCCTGATGGTTCACCAGCTACAGTGCATTTCTCAGCTGAGTTTGACTATGTGATTGGCGTCAACAAATAAAAAACTAGGCCATAGCTGCAGCAAGCGGTGCAGGCATTGAGTAGTTGAGACGCTCAGCTTCTGTCAGGGCCTCGGCTTCAATGGCCCAGACATAAAGACAGGTGAAAAATGCCGCTCTAATATAGATTGACATGGCGGTGACCACGATTACAGTAGACGCCCAGAATGCACCACCGAGGAGCACCAGTGGCGAAGCCAGCGACATGTGCGAGACATAAGCGTAAGAGAATCCGGCCACACCACCGCCGGCTACAAGCAAGAGCACCACACGGTTGATGGTATCAATACCGATTTCACCGACGCCGATAGTGATCAAATTGCCCTGACCGATGCGGTCTGAGCGTTTGAGAGCGCCCCAGAATGAAGTGCCCTCAATGACAATGGCGGGCAAAATCAAGTGTCCGGCCATGGTCCAGAAAATTTCCACAATACTAGATAAGAAGTTGACGCCCATACCAAACACACCTGAGCCTCGCTTATCGCGCATGAAGCGGGCAATTCGCTTAGCGATTAAGGTGACCAAGCCTAAAGTTATTATGGCAGGAAGGGAGCTGAAGACAGCGGCGCATGAAGTAGAGAACTTACCGGAGCCGGCCCCTTCAGTCAAATGGCTATAGACCAGAGCAGTGGTAACCCCTTCGAGGAAGCGGTTAGTCAGCCACCAGCAAGAAAGAATAGCAATCACGGCAAAAACAGCGTCAGGACTGGCGGCTTGTTGCAAGGCGCCCACGCCACTTTGGTCCCACGGGCCATTGAGTGCCGTTTGACCAAGAAACTGCTGGATGCCCTCCGGAGTGGCGGCGACATGCTTGGCGGCATGGTGGCCCTGGTCCTTGAGCGCATGAGCAGCGCCTGTGGCGGCACTTTGACCGGTAGCAGCCAGACGCGATTTGCCTTCCAGGAACAGCATTATGGCAAAGAAGAAATTACTGAAAACAGTCAGAATTGCTGGAAAAAGCAATCGTTTATCCTGCCAGCCCATTTTAATGGCTGCCATAATCATCTTAAAGCCCCGACCAAATGATTCAAACATGACTCATATCCTCTAACGGCTTGTGCCGCATGGCCTTTGAATAGATTTTGCCCTGGCGGGCAAGCTTTTGGTAAGAAAAACCGAAAACCCGTAAAGGTTTACTGGCTGGTCGTCCACGACCTTTGAGGTAATCTCCTGAAGATAACACCCGTTGGCCAGGAAGCGGCCAGTGCTCTATGAAACCTCGCCGTTATTGTAATTAGTTGCCAAGCGAATGTAAAGATCTTTTTTAACCTTTGACCTAATTTTTTTCAATTTCCAGATCTTCCTCCGGGTACATCGAGTCTAAAACCGCCTGATATTTGGCGGTGACGAATTTGCGTTTAACCTTAAATGTGGGAGTGAGCTCCTCTTCTTCCACCGTAAAATCATTATCCAAAATTTCGTAGCGCTTAATACGCTCGAAATTGGCTAGTGCCTGGTTGACACGATTAACGGCAGCATCAACTTCTTCTTTGATCAGCGGATGCTGATAAAGCTCTTCTACTTGTTTATAGCCCAATTTGTGGCGGTCGGCCACGCTTTTGACCATGTCTTTGTTGAGAGTCAAAAGGCATGTAATAAATTTGCGTCGGTCGCCGTAAACCAGGCAGTGACTGACAAAAGCTTCGCCTTTGAACAGATTTTCGATGTACTGCGGCGCTACATGTTTGCCCCCGGCAGTAATAATGATGTCTTTTTTGCGGTCTTTAATGATGATGAAGCCGTCTTCGTCGATGGCGGCAATGTCACCGGTTTTGAACCAACCGTCTTCGAAGGCTTCTTCTGTGGCCTGGGGATTTTTGTAATAGGCGCTAAAAACGCTGGCCCCTTTGACTAAAAGTTCGCCATCGTGAGCGATTTTGACATCGATGCCATTCAGTGGCCTGCCTACGGTACCGGGTCGGTTGCTTTCCAGGGCATTACAGGCCAGTGGCGCGCTGGTTTCGGTCAGGCCATAGCCTTCTAGAATATTGAGGCCGATGGTGTCAAAAAATCGCTGCACCTCCGGCGGCAAAGGCGCAGCTCCAGAGATGAGCATACGCAGGCGACCGCCGAAGCGCCTTCTGATTTTAGAAAAGACCAGACGATCTGCCGCCCGCAGTTCGGCTGCGTGCAACTGTTTAATGATGGCATTTTTGCTATCAGGTGCAGTTGTCCGGACAATTTTCGCACTGCTTCCTGCAGCTGGACTACTAATATTAGTCTGGCTGTCAGCCTCACTGGAACCGTCGCTGTCGATTTCTCCTAAAAATGAACCGTTGCTAGGTGTCACCAGTGGTGGCTTTTTGTTTAAGCTAAAGGCCCAGTTGATCAATATTTGCTGAGCTTTGGGTAGATTTTTTACTTCGCTTTGGATGCGCTGATAGGCTTTTTCGTAAAAACGGGGCACGCCGTTAATGATGGTGGGATGTGTTTCAACCATATTGCGCGGCACTGTCTCAATGGCTTCGGCGTAAGCCAGAGGCACGCCGCCATAGATACTTAAGAACTGACCGCCCACTCGCTCATAAACGTGAGAGAGGGGAAGAAAAGAAAGGGCCATGTCATTTTCTGAAAAGTGCATACGCTCATCGACGGCCTTGCAAACGGCAAAAATATTGTGATGAGACAGCATTACGCCCTTAGGAATGCCGGTAGTGCCGGATGTATAAACAATTGAAGCCACTGTATCTGGTGTTATCTGCTTTTTGCAATCTTGCACCAGATCTTTATGCGAAAGTAAATAGACTTCTCCATCTTTTAGCAAATCATCCCATTTGAGAATACGCAATTTTTCTGGTGAAGGTGGAGCATTGCCATCGAGCAAGACCACGAACTTTAACTGTGGCGGTAAGCTGGGGCGGTCTAAAATCTTGCGCAGTTGCAATTCGTTCTCTACAAAAATTCCCACCGAATCGCTGTGCTGAATGAGAAAATCTACTTCTGGTGCGTTCAGAGTTGGATATATTGGAATGGTCACGGCACCAAGCGAAAGTGTTGCCAGATCGGACCATGTCCATTTCGGACTTGGTTGCGACAAAATTGAAAGGTGAGTGCCTGCCGTAACCCCTAAGTTGGCCAGTCCGCCCATGGCGAGCTCGACAACGCGTCCGTGTTCGCGCCAGATAATCGGTGTGTAAGTGCCCGATACTTTATGAAAAATGGCCGGCTTTTCACCAGACTGCACACGGCGCCAGAAGACATCGATAATTGTCTTTTCACTGTCCATGCGTATTAAGCCCTGTCAATTTGATCCTGCTTCAGTCATTTATTTTGAGTGTTGAATTGAGCCACTCTAAATATGGTGCATATCCATTTTCTATAGCTAAGCAAATTATCTCTGGAATTTCGTATGAATGTAGTTCTTTTATTCTTGCTTCGAGTCTATCGTAAACGATGAGAGATGATTTGATCACAAGAAGACTTTCTTGTTCTTTGACGATTTCACCCTTCCACTGATAAACCGAAGTTATATTCGCCATGATATTGACGCAGGCTACCAGGCCTTCTTGCACTAACGTCTGGCTGATCTGTTCAGCTTCAGAGGCAGGGCAACTGACCATGACCACTACTTCGCCAGCCATTACTCAATACTCTTCGCTAATTCGCTTCCGGCTTCAGCAATAAACGAGGCAATCAGTTCGGCCGCTCGCTGGAATTGCAAAGACTGCAGACGCGGCATGCGGTAACGTTTGTGCAGGCGAATAATCACCACCGGTACTTTCAGTTCATTAGCGGCATAATCGGCGAAAGGTCGCAAATTTTGATCGAAGCTGCGAGCGCCAATTGCTTCCAGTTCGCAAAGTCGCGATTTCAGCCTGCTTTCATAATCTTCCGAAATTGAAGGTTCGCCGTAAGCTGAGATTTGCACACCAGGTGCTTCTTGCCAGGTAGAACCCATCAGCATTACCACAAGGCCCACTTGACCGCCTTTGACGATATCGCTAAAGACACGTCTGTAAGGGGTCTCCAGATACCAGCAGGGGTCTGCCACCATGCAAAAATTGCTCATTAATGTGTGGCAACCGGTCATACGATTGAGCAAAGCGGACATGCTTCCGGTGAAAGATTCTTGTTCGTAAAATTCGCCTTCACGCCAGTGAGCAGTAGCGTGAGGCGCCACCACCAGCACAGGCAAATCCCCGCCTAAAAATTTGTAATCAGGCTCGCCCGAAGGCGGCATCTGCTCGTAACGCTCAGCTAGAAGTGATTCGTATTGCACTGCCCAGTCGACCGGATCAACTTGCGGTTGCTGACCGATGATGTACTGCAAGGCGTGATCTAATTCGTTGAAGCGCGCCTGTGAATGGGAAAGCACCCAGGGATTAAAGGGTGAAGGTCCCACCACCGTGACCATCTTGCCACGCCTGTGGGCATAAAACATTTCCATGGCGGCGCCGTAACTGGGGCGCTCAAGATTAGCGAGCAATCCGTCGCTTTGATCAATCAGCTCGAGAGCGCGCTGCACACGCTGGTCTGACGAACCAGCTATTTCGATGGCGTCTAAAAAATCTACTTCAGACCAGGCAAACTCAAGGGGGTTAATTACCCGCAGACCGTGGTTTTGCAATCTTGTCAGGGCAAATGTACGCCAGTCTGGATTGCTTAAATTGTTAAATGCAGCGGCAGCTGATTGCGACAGCTGGGCGGGATCAATGGTTCCACCGGTTAAATAAATTGACGACAGGAGCGACAATTTCGACTTTTTCCTTTTGAGCTTTACCCTGAACAATAGATCTACTGCCCATCTTACACACTATATACCACGGCGATAAAGCTTTCACCAGAGGTCAAATCATCTGGGAAGGCATCGGGGTAAGGCTTTAGCCTCATCAGTGTAAAAAATGCCGCACACTTACATATCAATCAAGTATGCTTTTGCTTTGCCCTGTTGCCCGGAGAACATATGAGAGTTTGCCTCAGAAGCGCAAGTATGGCCATTGTCACCCTGAGCTTAATCAGTTTCAGTTTGACGGCCTGCACTCAAACTCCTGTTAAAGACAGCTATACGCCGATTACACCCAAATTGGGGACCGGTCAGCCTGTACCTGCTGTGCCGGCAATTTATGAAGATGAGGTGCTGGCGGCCCAGGCCAACCATCAAACCAATACCGAAGTGACTTGCACTCTGCCGGTGAAACGCATGTTGCCGCAAGATAATTCTGGTGAAAAGCACGAGAAGTTCATTCTGCAAATGACAAACGGCACAACCATTCTTGTGGCGCACAATATCAGCAGGGCGCCCCTTGTACCTATTTCTGAAGGCGACGTGGTCACTGTGCACGGCGAATATATTTGGAACCGCAAAGGTGGCGTAATTCACTGGACTCATATTAGCGATACGCCAAAGCACCCCAGTGGATATATTGATTTTGCCGGTCAGCGCTATCAGTAGAAAATACTCATAAATTGCCCTGACATCTGGCTCCATATATGGTGCCCTGCTTAAAGGAGCGCACCTTGACAGCCTCCTGGTTAGCTTAGAATTTGCTCATGGAAATGTTAATAGATTTGCACAATGCTTTTCATTAGTCAGGAGGGACCTTATACTCGATGAGTGTTTCGTCCGAGGACTTTTTAGTGATTAAGCCAGTTCTGAGACAGATAGCCGCAGCAGCCTTTCTTACCGCTGTAACTTCTGTAGCCAACGCTTCTGATGCAATCGCCAGCGATATCTTTGCTGCGAAAACAGCTGAAAATGAGCCTCAACTGATAGCCGTTGCACCGGGCATTCGTCACGCTGACCCTGCTATTCAACAAGCAGTTGACTATTTGAGCAAAAGCGATCTGGCCGTTGAAGTCAAGAATCGCCGTCGCAACACGCGACCTGCTTATGACAGCAAGGTTGTGAAAAACAAGTTCAATCCAGACAAAGTTTTGATTTTAGGCTCTGACGTCGTACCCATGTAGTTTTTGTCGTTTTTTGTAGTCGTTCTGTTCTTGCGAGATTCGAATTTTATATATGCAACCTGGCAAAGCTCAGTCGGTAGAAAAAAGAGCTTTGGCATCTTCTGCGTCTTCAGATTTAGATTTAGATGGCGATGTTCACGCCCTTTGCTTTGATCAGCCCCTCAGCTATGACTTTGGTCATTGCCATGAACTGTTGGGTTTTACTCTCAGCAATCATCTCGATTTGATTTGCCAACTTCAGCCCCAAGCAGAAGTAATCGTCAGTTGCCTGGAAGATAAAAGACTGACTTACAGCCAGTTTAAAGACGAGACGGAACAGGTCGCCCGCGCCCTTCTGGCCCGCGGTATCGAACGCGGTGATAGAGTCGGTATCTGGTCTGCCAACAACTGGCGCTGGCTCACCGTTCTATATGCGACAGCGCGCATCGGCGCCATTCTAGTCAATATCAACCCGGCCTACCGCACCAATGAAGTCGACTACGTCCTCAAACAGTCTGGCGTAAAATTGCTTTTCACCATCGCTTCCAACCGCGGCAGCAACTATCTTGAGATGCTCAAAGAACTGGCACCGCATATTTTTAGTGGCGCTGCTGATACCACTTCTACTTTAAAAGACATTGCCCTGATGCCGGCGGTGAACATAGACGGTCAGGCACTAGTAAATGATGTCGGAGAAAATAATTGCTTGCTCAGCTGGAGCGGCTTGATAGAGCTCTCGCAGACAATCTCGCCGGAGCTGCTGCTCGTGCGCCAGAGCACCGTTCAATTTGATGACGCCGTCAATATTCAATATACCTCTGGCACCACCGGTTTTCCTAAAGGTGTCACTCTTTCGCACCATAATTTGCTCAATAATGCTTTATTTGCTGCGCGTGCCATGGCCCTCGATACCACTTCGCGCTTTTGCGTGCCCATGCCTTTCTATCACTGCGGCGGCATGGTCAGCTCGGCTCTTGCTACTTTCTCCGTAGGCGGCACGCTGGTACTGCCCGGTCCATATTTTGAAGAATTGACCGTAATGAGCGCTGTGCGGCAAGAGAAGTGCACGCATTTATCTGGTGTGCCCACCATGTTTATCACTCAATTAGAACATGCGCGCTTTAAAGAACATGATTACACTTCACTTAAGGGTGGCTTTTTGGCGGGGGCACCATGCCCGGTGCAATTGATGCGCCGCGTTGCCGCGGAAATGCATGTGCCTGAAGTCGTAATTTTGTACGGACTGACTGAAGTATCTCCCTTGATGACTGCCACGACTATTGCCGATTCTCTGGAAATTCGTGCCACTACCGTTGGTCGCGCCATACCTGGGGTGGAAGTCAAAGTAGTGGACGCGCTCACCGGAGCAATTGTGCCCCGCGGCAGTCAGGGCGAGATATGTTGTCGTGGCCACGGTATTATGCTCGGTTACTGGCAAAATGAAAAAGCCACCAGCGAGTGCATCGACGACGCCGGTTGGCTGCATTCGGGCGATCTCGGAGTGATGAATGCCCAGGGCTATCTACATATTACCGGCCGCAAGAAAGACATGATTATTCGTGGCGGCGAAAATATCTATCCCCGTGAGATTGAAGAAGTTTTGCACCATCACCCCGCCATTTCGCAGGCTCAAGTTTTCGGCCTGCCTGATGCGCGCTTGGGAGAGGAAGTGGCACTCTGGCTAATTCTCAAGAGTAATGCCTGTTTGAGCGAAAGCGAATTAACTGAATGGCTGAGGCAAGAAATCGCTCACTTTAAAATTCCGCGCTACGTCAAATTTGTTGACCAATTTCCCATGACGGTGACGGGAAAGGTGCAAAAGTTTGCCATGCGCGATCATATGATAGTTGAGCTCGGTCTGGCTTCGGCGGCAGCAATAGAGACGGCTTAGGCATGCTCTATACTGTTTATATAAATGTCTAATTCTCCGCCACCGAACACTAATCGACGCAAACAGAAAAATGTCATTCTAGCCTGGCCGCTTATTCGTAAGCTTGAAAGTCTGGCCTTTTTAGCAATGTTCATTGCCGTGCCGTTTTTTGGTTATCGGGTAGTTGATTACACCACGCGCCATCTTGCCCTGAACAATGCCGCCCACGATCTGGTCAAAGATATTCGCAAAGTCAAAGAAATGGCCGCTCAACTTGAAACCTCCATTACAGTTGAATCAGTGCCGCCTGTAGAGGGCAAACCTGCCGCTTATATCATTAAAACAGAGCGCAAGACTCTGGAAGAAGTACTCTTACCTAAGGGTGTAACAATGATTGGCGGCATTACTTTCTCTAAAGAAGGGCTGCCAAGCCACCCCTCGACTTTTGACGTGCACATGGATACTCGTTCTCTGGCGGTGGATATCGACGCCAGTGGTATTGTCACACTCCCTTAATTTGTTCAGTGACGCGGAACATTTCGCTTGAGGCATCTGTCTCATGATTCACAACGACATTTAAATAGGGATCAAGTCATGTCACGTTTAACTTTATCGAGACCGCTACTTCTGTCAATTGCAGTGGTTGCTTCTCTCTATTCTGCACCGGCGTCGCAAGCGCGCTCCGGCGATATCACCATTGAGACCGGCAAAGGTGAGGCTCTTGAACTTAAACATAATTTGTTTGGCCAGCGCAGTTTTGCTGTGCAAGACCGGTTGGGCAACAAAATTTCGAATGAGAAGGGTCTGTTTGGCAATAGTAAAGTCGGTGTCGGTTTACTCGGTAATGAGTATGAGCGAAAGAAAAATATTTTTGGTAGCAAGTCGATTAAAGCCAGTGATATGTTCGGCGACAAAATCGAAAGTAAAAGGAGCTGGTTTGGCCTGGGAAGGCGTAAAACCAAGATTAATCTATCAGGCACCACTGGTCTAATCAATCAGGCCCTAGCCAGGAAGTTAGGCAAAAACGACCAGATACTGACCCCTGATGTAGATGCCGACTTAAATTTAAAGGCTCCCGAATTAAATTCTGATATCAATACTTCTGATATAAATGCATCTGATATAAATGCATCTTTTCCTGCGCCCCCTGAAAGAACCAATTAAAACTGATCGAATCAACGATGCAAATAAAAAAGAGATCGCAATCGATCTCTTTTTTATCTATCTATTTATTGACTAAATGCTGCTGAGTGCGCGTTTGAAACGGGCTTTCAAGTCAGCCACGATTTCACTGTTGGGAGGCGGAATGCTGGGTCGGCCGAGCTCTCTGGATGTTTCATAGACAGAGTCGCGTAAACGGATAAACATGGGGTGAAATCCAAATGAAATCATTTCTTTATAGGCCTGCTCAGCGGACCATCCCTGCTCATGCATGCGGTACATAGCCACCATGGTACCGCAACGGTCCTGCCCCTGCCGACAGTGTACGAAAACCAATTCGTCGCCGCCAGTGACCTTTGAGAGGAATTCGTGTACCTGATCTTTGCGCACACCTTTAAGCACGGTGAGCGGAATGCTGACATATTTCATGCCAAGATTTTGCACAACTTTTCTTTCATCTAAAATGTCCTCTTTACCGTCACGCAAATTAATAATCGTTTTAACACCGGCCTCTTTCAAAGCTACGAATCCTGCATTTGTAGGCTGCGAACCCCGAAGCAGAACAGGTGAAACGTAGCCGTAATTAACGATGGTTTTGCCTAACTGCCCATAAGGACCACTGGCAGCACTTGAAGCTGAAGGTAATACCATTGGTATTGCAGTTGTGGCTGGAGCCAGTGCAATGCTGGGAAAACTTTCTTCGATATTTTCAGCAGATGAGGCGGCCTTAGCTAGTGCTGGAAGAGGAGTAGTGACAACATTGGCGGCTACGATCGAAAATGCGCTTGCCAGAAGTACAATGTTTTTTAACGCCATTCGTTTTGACCTCGTATCTAAACTTAAGTGCAAGCAACTCTTGTTGCAGTGCACATATATTCAATCTAACAGTAAGGTGCAAATGTCGCTCAGGCAGCCAGTAACCGCGAAATTTCCTTTTAATATGAAAACTATGTTTGGCAATAGCTGAAGAACTGCCGGTGATACCAGTTTGCAAACATGCCTGGAATTTCTACCAGTAGTAAATTGAATACATTGGCGTAAAATTAAAGGAAGACAAAGCTTTAGATTATGGCTAATATGTCAGCTCATCAGTGGAGCGCTGAGAAAGCCTCAAAGACTATGTAATTTCAGAGACTGCCAGTGAGTCTCCGGCTAATTTTTCTATATAACTGCGCACGTCAGCTGGCCAGGCTTTGATTAGATCGTGAAAGTGTTGCGGGTGAGAGGCGAAAAGTGCTCGGCAAGCTTCTTCAAAGCCAGTGAAATTCCCGGCTACAGCCGTCATAAAACGATATGTCGCTTCTTGCGAGACGCGGGCATCGTTATTATTTTTTCGCACCGCTTCCACAAGTTTACGTATAGTGACTGATGCATCTCCTGGTTGAATAGCGAGCCAGTCCCAGTGTCTTGGGAGCAGGGTCACCTCCCGCGATACCACTCCTAATTTTGGGCGGCCTATTCGATTTGTGTTTTAAAACTTTGCTGCGCTGGCAGATAATTCCGAGGCTTTTGCCGCTTTTTCACGAAAATCTAAATCTAATTGTTGCCCATTGTTATCATCAAAAATCAGGACTTGATCTGCCCCTTTTTGCTGCCAAAAATGGAGCGCAACTTTATTAACGTCGGTAAAAGCGCCGCTGGCTATTTTAGTGCTGCCGTAAAAAGCAGTACAGTTCAGGTTTTCTGCTTTCATGGATAAACATCCGATTGGGTCTGCCTTATCAATATTACCCGGGTAATACTCTTCAGTAAATATTACGAAATTGGACCTGACGTGAATTCGTGATGAGTTGCTCTCCCGGTTGAAGAGTGACAGACAGACTGCAGATATTCCCTTTATCTGCTGGCAAAATGCTGCTGGCCCAGTTTTGCGCAATTCGACAAATACGATCCACACTGCCGCTAATGCTCTCGGTGCCAGCCTTTATATTAGCCCGGCACAGTCAGTCTGTATGACTGATGATGCTTTGATGAAAGCTGTCGAACAATGTTTAAATCAGACCGTCAAGCAACCTGATTAAGTCTTCATTGGCCAGCTGCCGCACGTTCTTTTCTTTGCAGCGCAGAACCGATGCTGGCAATAAGCGACGCTTGAGTAATCATATCTTTGCTCAGATAGCCGCAAGCACCCATAGCAAGAGCACGAGCAGCTATCTCTTGATCATCAAAGCCGCTCAAGATCAAGATGGGAATTTCCGGCATCAAAGAATTTAATTGCTGGAAACCATTAAAACCGTCGCTGTCAGGCAATGACATATCGAGTAAAACCAGGTCAAAGTCGCGCACATGCTCTTTAGTGGCCGCTAGAGTTTGAACGTGCACGACCTCGCACTGAGCCTCTCCGCGCAGATTGCGCAATGTCAGGGCATCATCACTGAGACTGTCTTCCACCAGTAATATTTTGATTTTTACAGTACCCGTCAGTACAAAAAAATAAGACGTTACTTCTACTCATACCCAGTTACTTTATTACAATCCCAATTCTTTCAAACGGAACTTCCACAAGCTTTTTCAGTCTGTCGGTCTGTCAATGAGGTGAAATTACGGGATGGAAGATGATATTCATAAAACTGACCCTGTAGCTGCATCTACACCCATATTGCTGGAAAGTTTGCAAAATGATTTTGGCAATGAGTCAGACGAATTGATTGCCCTTTTTTGTCAGGGTGCCGGCATTGAGCTGGATAAATTGAAAGTAGCAGTGGCCGCACAAAATCGCGAGCGCCTTTTGCACAACGCTCGGGGATTGCGCGCCGTTTGTGAATCGGTTTATGTTGGCGACATGGCCAAGACTTGTGCAGCAATTGAACAAGTCGGCATCAATTGTCAGTGGTCTGAAGTCAATGCTTTAATTGAGAGGCTTGAAAGTCAATTTTCGCTCGTGCAATTACATCACCAGAAATAATTATTTCGGTGTGACTGCTCCGCCCGTGTAAGCATAAATAAGCAACATCCGCCCACCGTGAGGACCCACGGTGAGCGCGGTCATGCTGGTGAGCTGATAGCGATAGTTTGAGTGTTCGATTATGGAAGCTGAGACGTCATCAGCCGGACAAATTTCTTGCACCACCATAGTTGGTGACTTAATGAACTTCTTTAGTTTTAGGTCGGCGAGATCAGTTAGTTTTGGCATGATTTATTACCTGAAAGTGATTTGCTTAAAATGCAGCAGCGCCTGCTTCGGCGACGCTATGATCTTGCTCTCCGGAGCCCCCGCTGACGCCAATTGCGCCCACGACTTTGCCGTCTTTCTTCAGGGGAATGCCTCCGGCAAAAATCATCACTTTGCCGTCATTGGAAGCATGGATACCGAAAAATTGTCCGCCGGATTGGCTGTGTGTGGCTAAGTCTTTAGTGGTGATGTCGAAAGCGCGGGCTGTGAACGCCTTTTTAATTGAAATATCAATGCTGCCGAGCCAGGCATTGTCCATGCGCACATGAGCCACCAGATTGCCTCCGCCGTCGGCCACGGCAATGTTCATTGGTTGGCCAAGCTCCAGGGCTTTCTTTTCGGCAGCGGCAATAACCTTTCTGGCAGATTCAAGTGTAACCATATGCGCCTCTTGTAAATAATGAGCAAAATAACTCTTAAAAGGTACGCTAAGCCGACCAATTTTTCCATGCTTAAGCTGTAGTTGACAGTAAGGGGCCGCACCTGCGCCTGCTTGGCGATTTATGAAACTTTGCTTGCTGGTGTCCTTTCGTGAGCATTCCTGTTGAAAACCAATACACTGGAAGTAGATAGCTATGGATTAACCAATGCCTTTGATCAAGAACTTTGTCGCCGCCATCTGTGCGCTCGCGGCTCTTTTGTTTCTCGCTGCCCCACTGACCTGGGCGGGCGGGTATAGCGGATGGACTGCCGACGATCTGGCGCCTGCTGCCGGCGCCCAGATGCCCTTTACCTACGGAACTGACCGGGTGATTGTGGTGTTGAACGGCAAAATCAACATCAGTCGAGCTGACCTGAAGGCCTATATAGATGATGCCGCCCGGGCGGTGATCAAAATTTATGGCCGTCTGCCTGTACCCCTCACCATTGTCAGAATAGACGCCACCGAAGGCAACCATGTGGGTTTTGCCACCAGTACTTTCGATGATGAAAATGACTATGGCTTGATTGAGCTTTCATTAGGGCGCAACACCAGCCGGGCAAGTTTAAACAAAAGCTGGACTCTAACCCATGAGTTGTTGCATTTAGGATTTCCTATCGTTGAAAAATCAAAACGCTGGTTAGCCGAGGGCATTGCTACTTATGAAGAACCAATCGGTCGCGTGCGCACCGGCATGACCAGTGCCAGGCAAATGTGGGCTGAGCTGATTGAAAACGCTCCGGCCGGATTGCCCCAGAGTGATGGGGGCCTCAATTACACCCGTTCGTGGGGCAGAGTGTACTGGGGCGGTGCGCTTTATTGCTTGCTGGCCGACATCGAAATTCGCAAACAGACTAAAAATCGATTTGGCCTTGAGCACGCTTTGCGTGGTATTGCCCGCAGTGGCGGCACGGCCGCTTCTGATTGGAACGCACACCAGGCCATTTCAGCCGGCGATCAGGCACTTAATTTGACCGTGTTGCAAGATTTGTATACAAAGATGGCACTCAATCCCGGTTCGATCAATTTACCTCAGCTGTGGAACAAGCTCGGTATTGTGGAAAATAACGGCGTCATCAGTTTTGACGATAGCGCTCCGCTGGCAGCAATTCGTAAAGCGATTGAAAGCGGCAGTTAAAGTTAGATTAAATCATCCAGAACTTGAGAGAGGTGGCGGCGCAATAAAAAGTGGCCTTCGCCAGGAACTATTTTCAGGTTGGCGTTTTTTATATGTTGTTCAAGATAATGTGACATCGCCCGCGGGCATAGCCTGTCATCTTCGCCTTGCCACAATGTGATTTTGCTGCTGATATCCTCCACCAGAAATTGCCAGTCGCTGGAATAGGCGCTGTAATCGTCTACCACGCCCCAGCCACCCTGGCCGGTAGACTCGATGATAAAAGAAGCTGCCTCGAAATCGCTCATGGTCTCGATAATGGAGCGATCGCATTGCGACACTTCAGTCAGCAATATTTTCTTTACCGCCCAGGGAGGCAGTTTGCCGCCCATGGTGACAATAAGGGCCTGGAGCCACTGTAAATAGGGCGGGCAGCAAAGCAAAAACCGATCTGTCCACATGCCCAGATCTGCCATGGTGATTGGCGGTACCATGGCTGAAGCAGCGCCCACTGTGGCGATCTTTTGCAGCCGCTGAGGTATTTTGTAAGCGCAGGCGAAAGCATAAGAACCACCAAGAGACCAGCCCAGCAGCGGAAGCTTGTCGACGGCAAGCTCATTGAGCAAAAACTCAACGTCGTCAGCCCAGTTGAGCATTGAGCGCCCGCGTTTCAAAGTCGAAATGCCAATTCCTGGTCGGTCTGGAGCAATGATTTTGATGCCCCGCCCCTTGCAATGGTCGTGAGCAAAAGCAATATCAAGCCTGCTGCTCACACCGCCGTGAAAGTACAGCAGTGGCTTGCCTTGAGGGTCTCCATACTGGGCATAACCAAGCATGCGACCGCCTGGCAGCCTGACTATATGATCGCGGTCAGCTGACTGCATAAGCCTTATTTTTGAGGGACATCGACAGGTTCATCACTGCTTCTGATTGATTGCCATTTAGCAGTAACGGCTTTACCCATATGCGAAATAATTTGTTTGATTGGATGAAAACCGAGTACGCTGTAGACATTGTAAATTCGCACCAGAAGAAAACGCGTTTTCATGCAGCAATAAACTTTCTCTTCTCTGGCTCCCGGTAGCTCCGGTCTGTACTTGCTCTTGTGTCGGTAGAGATTTTTAAAATTGTAGAGAAAGTTGGCTTTCTCGAACGAATATTTGAAATGAGCCGACAGCAATTTGCTGTGACGAAATTCGTCAGTATCATTGACTTTCGCTAGAGGTGATAGACCGAGGGAGATTTCTTTTTTTCCTTCCGCTCTGAAAATCTCCAGAGCCTCGAGCAAAATAAAATCAACTACTGAATAAGAGCGGTCCAGATTGCTGCGCAAGTGATTGGCTATATAACCAACCACTGTACCATCTTCATACATAGGGTCAAAGATAATAAATCCGACCACCTCATTGTCTTTGATGGCGACAAATTTGCGCACGTCGATTTCATCTACATAAACAATGGGCCGCACAATGAATTGCATTTCACTGTCGCTCATCACTTTCTGTTTCATCCAGTCTTCACTGATTTTACGAAATGCCTGGCGCATCTCACCATCAGAAGAAAGTACTTCAACACAAGTGAGATTATCTTTTTTAGCGTTGTTGCGGGCTTGTCTCAATGCCTGCTTTTTATTACCGGTGAGCGTGAATTTTTGAATATCGATAAAAGTTTCAACGCCTAATTCGTTAACGCAAAAACCGCGATCGTTGAGAACCGTGGCAGTGTCTTTAGAAGCATGAAGAAAAATTGGGTCTTTTTTGTTTTTCAAAAATGCGTCAATGAAGGCTGGCAGATTTTCTTTGTTGCAAATGGGGTCGGCCAGAACACAGACCGAATCAGCACCGTCAGTCAGTGGAGTGTAAGCGCAGTAGCCGAGCTCTTCGTCCATATAATATTGCAAACCGGCTTGCAATGAAGAATAAGCCAGGGAGCCGCGACCAAATTGCTTCAGCTGATCGATGCGAAAGGCCGCAGTAGCAGTGCCGTTGTTAATCGCTTTCACTGAAGTTTGCAGCGCTTCTTGTTTTGTGGTCATAGACTGAGAATTGCTTGATGCTTTACTCTTGTCGACTTTTTTGCTCTTGTCTTTACCATCGGGAGTGTCCATCTTTAATCCTCAGCCTTTGGGAGCCTAATTCTACCTGCTTGGGCTACTAATATTTGATCAAGCTCGGGTCAACTTCATCGGCCCAGCGCAAAATGCCACCGGTCAAATTCAAGACCTTTTGAAAGCCCTGGCCCCGCAGAAATTGAGCACAACGGTCAGAGCGCGCTCCGGAGCGGCAGTAGATAATGATTTCGCCGTCTTTCTGTGCCTCCAGCTCCTGAAAACGTTGGGGCAAGTCGCCCATGGGAATCTGTGCGGAGTTGTTGAGAGCACAAATACCAAGTTCATGATCTTCTCTGATGTCAAGAATGAATAGCGTCTCCCCAGCGTCCATGCGCTTTTTCAGGTCCAGAGGAGTAATTTCGAGATTCGATGGCTCAGTATTCATGGCACCCCTATTATTTTTTGTGCTGCTGCTTTCTGCTTTTCTTGCGAGCATTAAGTATAATCTCAACTTGAAGTTCGCATTAGGAGGCGCAAGCGTGGCCAGAACATTAGAAGAAGCCCTGAAAGAAGTACTCACCGACGATAACAAAGTCTCTAAATACGAGGCAAGGGTCATTCGTGAGTTGGTTATGGCCGATGGAGTAGTTTCGGAAGACGAGAAGGCAGCTTTGCAAAAAGCGCTGACTCAGAACACTTTCGAAGACGAAGCATTCCAGCTTTTGTCATCCATTTTGCTCAGATCACACATGAAAGACTAGTATCTGGTCTAAATTCCGGTTTATTCCCAGAGTAATCTTTTAGCAAGACTGGGTCCGATGCCGAAATATTTGTTTAAAAGCTCGGGTTTTGTCTCGGTAACGATGATAAAACCCGGGCTTACATATTTATTCCAGGCATCTTGAAAAGCCTGGCGACCTTTTTCCGAACGAGCCAGTAAGTTCGGCACCGCATGATAACTACCGATTTTAGGCTCGGCCCGGCCACTTATATATTTGCGGAAAAAGCGATCACTCTGCTCTTCGGCAACCGCTTCTGCCAGTGGAAATTCATACTTGGCAATTAAGTATGGCTGGTTGGCCAGCGGTGCCAGTACTTCTTTAAGTGACTGATTGAAATGTTTGGATGCCTGCGGCTCTACATCATCAAGAAACACTCGATAGCTGCCGTCAGAGCGAATGGTGGCATGAATGCTCTCTTTGCTTACCCCGGGCGGTAGCAGCTTGACCTGTTGCAATGCCACCATGACGGCGTTAGCGATATCAATCAATGATGACTCTTGCGAGTTTGGTTGGCACAGGTCTTTTTTTAGTTTGAGGAATAATGCTTTGCGTTTCATGGCCGCCACAGCCATTGCACCGCAGGCGGGCAAAATCGCCGCCCAGACAAATGGTGCCAGGCCTGCAAATGACAATGCCGCCGCCACCGCCAGCGATACCATGCCCCCCAGCCCGGCATATTCGAACCAGATGCCGTTTAGAGCCGCTCGCAGTTCTTTTGCGTGCTCTTTGTATTTACTGTTGTAGCGAATGTGTGGAGGAGTGAGGGCAAGTTTGCGCATGCGCGCCACTTCAAGGCATTCGAGTAATTTGTTTTTGTAAGGCTCGCCGATTTTCCACAATTCATAAATTTTGTGGCGCACCAGAGCACGCTCCATCATCTCTTGATTGAAGTCGGCGAATGAAGCAAAGACTTCAGCCGGAGTCAATTCTGAAAATGAAGGATGAACGTGGCCGACACCGCATTCGATTTGTCCATCGTCGCAAATGCCAAAATAGCCGTCGTGTTTGCGCACGAAGCGATAGTAGTCGTTCAAGCCTTTTTCCAGGCTGGGGGCAATGCAGACTACATCCCAGTTGTTGGCTACTTTTCGCTCACCGAGAGCGTCGTTCTGAATGCGAATGGACCGCCCGCGCAGCTGTTTGACTGAAACAGCCGAGGTCGTGGTGGTCAAATCGATTAACGTGTTCAGTGCCTGGCTGTCCCAGCCTTCACCAAACAGACCTCTTGTGCCAATCAAACATTTAGTAATGCCCCGTTCAAACAAACTGGTGGCCAGGGCCACATATAAACGCGATTCCCAGGCCGATGAATTGGCTGTGAGCTGACAATATTTGTCACCACTTTTGTAATTGACCAGAAGCTCGAAGTTGTAACCGGCTTCTTTAATAAACACTTTTGCCGCTTCGACAAACTGTTCTTGAATAGCGCTGTCTACAAGCAAAAGCGAACCGGTGACCAGGCACGGATTGATATAGACGGCAATGGGGCTTTGCAGCAATATGCGCATGGTGGCTATGGCACCACCAGATTCTTCGCTGAGAACACCCTCTAAACTTTTTACCGCTGTAGCTGACATGCGTTCGAAGTCTGTCACCACAACTGCTCGCAGTCTATCTTGTAAAACGCGATATTCCAGTGCCAAAATTTCAGCTACAGCTTTTGGTTTGGCTTCACTGAAGGCTAAGACGCGGTCTACTGGAGAAGCCTGTTTACGCAATCCTTGTTCGGTTATGGCATAACCTAATTTTCGCGTGGCCGAGCGAATGTGATCATAGAGTTTGTGAGCTTTTTCATCGCCGCTCAATTTGAGCTTTTTAGAAGCGAAATCTTCAATTAAGATCATCCAGTCTTCAAGCAATGGTGCTTGGGTTAATTCGTGGGAAAATTCCACTGCCCTGGGCCGCGGCAAACCAAGTTTCCAGATCGCCCGAATCAATGCCGACGCCATTGCCGTGTCGTTTTTAAAATAGGCACTGAAGCCCTGTTGCAACTCGATAGACTGGGTTAGATCGAAAATATATTGGGTCAATGGTGGATAAGCCACCTTTTCAGTTACAGGGGGCGATTTAGGTATTGCTTGATTCGGTGTTTGAGCAAGTGTTGAAACACCGCTGGACAAATTTAACTGGCCGCCGCTTGAGCTTAGCTTAGCCTGCTCACGGTGCCCTTTGCCTTCGGAGGTGAAAGAAAAAGTCGGTGCTTCAGCGTTAATTGCCAGAGCCTGTGTTTGATGATTATGCGGCTTGAGATATTCGGCACCACATAATTCTTCAATTAGATAGTGAAATTCATGGTGCTGATCGGCCAGGTAATCAAATTCTTTTTGCGTCGGCTCCACAAAAAAGACGAGATCTTGAAATGGTGCCAGACCCTTTTCTTTTACGAGAGCCGGCGTCGGTACCTGATAGTCAATCTCACCCACAAGGCTGAGGTAGCGTGTTTCTTGACTGGCTGATTTTTTCTCAGGCGGCGTACCCGTTAGACCAATAACAATAGGATTATCGAGGTAGCGAATCAAATGTTGCATGATCGCTGCCCAGTAATCGGTCAAGTGGTGGCATTCATCAAAAAGCACCATTTTAAATTTTTGCCGGCGCAAAGCTTGCAAAAGCTCAATGGCATTGGGGTGCAATACATCTTTTAAATCCATAACTTCAGTCAGGCGTTTGCGCAAACGACTGACGTGCCTGGAAATTTCTTTTTGATGAGCTTTGGGATTATTTTGAAAAATTTCGATAATGCGCAGCTCGGCTTCGCCGATGCCGATGGAACGGCCCTTAACCAGCTCTTCCACCCATGAATTGTGGGCCAACTTCTCCAGATATTCCTGCTCTTTGCCTGGTGTGGAGAGCACCTGATAGGTAAGCACGGTGATGGGCTTGAGCGGCTGGTCTTCATGGTTACCGAGCAGCTGATCGGTGCGTTCTTTTGTCTGATTGTAGTCCACCATTTCAGGTGACAGAAATAGATTCAGCTTCGAGCCCCACTGCGACTGAATTGTAGTGTTAGGGCAGAGAATTAAAGTCGGGCATTTGAGGTTGCTTATCATTTGCAGGCCGATAATGGTTTTGCCCGCTCCGGGCGGTGCCACTATATGCAGCTCTTTTTCGCCCCGGGCGAGCTTACCGGCTACCAGCTCTAAAATTTCATTTTGATAGCGGCGCATGGGATAGCGAAACTGTAAATCGGCGAGCAAAGGATCTTGCGCCGCCATATATTCATCAGAAATGGGAATTACAGTTGATCTCACGTAAGCAAATTCTACGCCAAATTTTCTGAATATTGCCGCTTTTGCACTATCTAGAGGAAATTAAAGGGAAAGGCAGCCCGCAGGTAGTTACAATGAATCAGTAAACTCTATATGGAATCTATATCTTGCCGCCTGCAGACACCGACTCATCACCCATTCTAAGCATCAGGGCTGTAGGCAAGGCTTATGGCGAACATCAAGTCAGGGCTTTGCACGACGTCAGCCTCGTTATCGAGCGCGGCGAATTCGTCTCACTGATGGGTGCAAGCGGTTGCGGCAAGAGTACATTGCTTAATGTCATCGCCGGCCTTGATAGCGCCAGCAGCGGGGAGATTTTGTTCGACGGCAAAGATGTCACCAAGCTCAGCGATGAGCAAGTGACTGAATTAAGAGCGAAAAAAATCGGTTTTATCTTTCAGTTCTTCAATTTGCTTTCTACTTTTACAGTGGCTGAAAATGTAGCATTGCCTCTTGATCTGGCTGGAGCAATCAGCCCCTCTGAGCGGCAGCAGCGAGTTGTGGAAATTTTGACAAAAGTAGGCATGGCAGAAAGGCTTAAATTTTATCCGGCCCAGTTATCGGGTGGGGAGATGCAGCGAGTGGCTATTGCTAGAGCGCTGGTGCACAAACCGGAGCTGATTGTGGCTGATGAGCCCACGGGTAATTTAGACTCGGAGAATGGCAAGAACGTGCTTGCTCTCTTGAAGGAATTGAATAAAACTTTGAAGCAAACCATTGTTATGGCCACACATAGTGAAGAAGCTGGAGCTGTAGGCGATCGCATAATACGGATGAAAGATGGACTGGTGGTCAGCGATTCGAAGAACTAAATCATAAAATGCTTTTCGCTCTCAATTTATTTTCACGCTTTATTGTTCGCGATGTGCGGCGCAACTGGATCAGGACCACGCTCACGGTCTTTGGTATTGCTCTCGGTGTCAGCGTTTACCTTGCCATCAGCATCGCCAATAATACCGCCATCAGCCGCTTCAAACAGACCGTTTCGCAAGTTTCTGGTAAGGCCAATGTGGAGCTTGTACCCCTGGCCGGACCATCTTTAAGCGAGAATAGTTTGAGCGAAATTGCTTCTTTGACGCCACTTGGTGTCAAATATACGCCCATAATAGACGAACATCTGGTTTTGACAAATTTGCCCAATGATGTTGACCGCGCTAGCGGGGAAATGCCGGTGGCAGGCACCGTAGCTGGTGAAATTGTGCAGCTAATCGGTATCGATATGCTGGCCGACGCTGATTTCAAAAGCTATCAGTCTGACGCTGATTCAGACGGTGAACCTGATTCGATACTCAAGTCTGGCAGCAATAACTTGCGCGCTGAGGACACTGATGAAAAATTAGTTACAGTAGCTGAAAAGCAAGTAGCGGCTCTTACGGTTTTTAGCCCCAGAGCGGTTTTGATTGGCGGAAAATTGGCGAGGCGCTATCACTATAAAAAAGGCAGCATACTGACCATACTCGTTAACGATCAAATAGAAAAGCTTGTGGTTGCCGGCGTGCTCGGATCGGGGGGTATAGGCGGTGCTTATAGTGGTAATATTCTGGTGGCCGACATTGGTCTGGCGCAAGACATTCTTAATTGGCCCGGCCAAATTTCCAGAATAGATTTGATTGTGCCAGCGCCGCTTTTGAGCGCGGTGCAGGAAAAACTAGTCGCTACCTTGCCTACCTATGTGCAGGTGGCCACGCCGGACACCAGATCTGACCAAGCGGAAAAAATGGTGCGGTCCTTTGAATATAATCTGCTGGCACTGACTTTCATTGCTCTGATGGTCGGGATGTTTCTCATCTACAACACCATGACCATTACCATTTTGCGGCGGCGTCCAGAGATCGGTATTCTCCGCGCCCTGGGCGTTAAAAAACAGACTGTGCAGAACCTATTTTTAGGTGAAGCCCTGGGCCTTGGCTTGCTTGGTACCAGCCTTGGTGTAATGATGGGCGCTTTCATGGCCGATGGGGCACTGAAGGCAGTGGCACAGACCTTTCAATATTTCTATTTCAAAGTACCGCTTGAAAAAGTCACCATCGATCCGCTTCAATATGCCGTCGCTTTTGCTATTGGTATCGCCCTGACACTGATAGCCGCTTTACCGCCCCTGCTTGAAGCTCTCTCTGTGGATCCGGCAGAGGCGACCAGGCGAGCCTCACATGAAACAAAGGTGCGCAATAGTAAAAACTATTTGTTTGGCATCGGCATCATTTGCCTTTTGCTCTGTTACCTATCGGCACTGCAACCGGCCGTGAATAACTTCCCCTTATTTGGTTACCTGGCAGCCTTACTGGCCATAATGGGCACATCGCTATTAACCCCTCTCGTTTTGTCCAAGTTGCTGCCGCTCATGGCCCGTCTGCTCTTTAAGATATTCGGGGTTGAGGGTCGTATTGCCGCTACTTCATTGCAGGGAACACTTGGCCGCACTGCCGTTGCCTGTGCGTCGCTGATGATTGGTATCGCCATGATGGTTAGCCTCGCTATTATGATCAGTAGTTTTAGAAAAACCGTCACTCACTGGATTGACCAGAGCTTTGAAGCCGATCTCTGGCTGCAATCGCGGGCCCGCGCCTCTGGTAATAAGAATGGTCGTTTAAAGGAAGCGGTACTACAGGCAGTGAACGCTGTTCCTGGAGTGGCGGCGGCAGAAGGTTTTGTCGACCGAAAAATTGACTATCAGGGAATGAACGCTTTTCTTGCGGCGGCTGACTTTGATGTATTGACTAAGTACGGCAATCAATTGTTTCTCTCCGGTGAGGACAGCAAATCTGTCTGCAGTAGAGTGCGCGGTATGCGAGCCATTATTTCAGAACCTTTCGCAGTGCGAAAGAATCTGAACAAAGGTGATTCAGTGGTGGTGGATACGCCGGAAGGAAAGAAAAGCTTTGTCATCGAAGACGTATTTTATGATTATGCCAGCGACCTGGGCTATGTCATTATCCCCCGCGATGTTTACAAAGAGCTTTATCACGACCCGACCATATCGAGCGTGGCGATTTATCTCAAAGATGGCGCCGACATTGAAGCTGTGCGACAGGGCATTTTAAATGCGATGAGCAAAGACTCGCTGGTGGCATTATCGAGTACTAGCGAACTGCGCAAAGAGGCCATCCGTATTTTTGATCGTACTTTTGCCATTACTTACGCCCTGCATACCATCGCTGTGACCGTGGCCATGCTCTCGGTGATGAATGCTTTGTTTGCTCTGACAATTGAGTCAAAGCGTGAGTTTGCCATTCTGCGCTATGTGGGAGCGAAGAAAAGTCAGCTGGCTAAAATAGTCTATTTGCAGGCGGCCATTCTTGGTTTTTGCGGCAATCTGGGCGGCATCGGCCTTGGATTTATCCTCTCTCTGCTTCTGATTCACGTAATTAACAAACAGTCATTTGGCTGGAGCGTGCAATACTCCATACCTTTCGATTTTATCTGGCAATCTTCTACCCTGGTGATTTTGACGTCGATATTATCGGGAATCTATCCGGCTAATATTGCGGCAAAAACGCTGGCACCGTCAGTGGTGCGGGATGAATAAAACAGTTTTGGAGGTGACAACATGTTGAGTCTCTTACGCCCCCTGATTCTGTTGCTATTATTGGCCGTGAGCTCGACCACGTCAGCTTTTGCACTGCCAAAGGTTTATAAGCAAGCATTACCCGGTTACCAATACAAGTTTCCCAAAGACCATTTCAGTCACGATCAATTTCGCACTGAATGGTGGTATTACACCGGTCATTTGCTCACTGACGACAAACGCAAATTCGGTTATGAGCTGACTTTTTTTCGTACCGGCGCCGACGACCAGCCCGCCAACAAAAATTCAGTCTGGAAAATGGATAATTTCTATTTGGCCCACTTTGCCGTAACTGACGAAAACGGCAAAAAATTCAGCTATCGAGAAAAACTCAACAGAGCAGGTTTAAGGCTGGCCGGTGCTCGCGAAGATGCATATTACGTTTTTAACGAAGGCTGGTCTGTGGAAAAAATCGGTGAGCATTATTTATTGAGAGCCGACGCCCCTGATTATTCCATTCACTTACTGCTCGATTCGCTTAAACCACCTGTTATTCATGGAGTCAACGGTGTCAGTCAGAAAGCCGGTTGTGTCGGCTGTGCATCTCATTATTATTCAATGACCAGATTGAAAACCATAGGTACGCTTTTTGCTGGTGAGAAACCATATGCGGTGACTGGCTTGAGTTGGATGGATCATGAATTTGGCTCGAACCAACTAACAACCGATCAGTCCGGATGGGACTGGTACTCAATTCAACTCGATGATAACCGCGAGCTCATGCTTTATATTTTGAGGCGGACCGATGGTACTGTTGAAAAACAATCAAGCGGCACCATTGTCAATGCCGATGGCACGAGTAAACATATCTCGCTGGCCGACTTTGCCATCAGCCCCACTGGTAGCTGGACAAGCAGCAAGACAAAAGGCAAATATCCCATGGGCTGGAAAGTTTCGGTTCCCTCAGCGGGTCTCGACCTTGTGCTCTCGCCCAATCTACTCGATCAAGAACTTGTCACCGGTCGCTCTACAGCAATAACCTACTGGGAAGGCTCTGTCACAGTCACAGGTTCATCTAATAGGAAGCCTGTGCGTGGGCAGGGATACGTGGAGATGACCGGCTATGCTGAAAAATTTAAACAAAAGCTGTAAACACTATCCAGCATTAGTTGTTAGACTGTGGGCAGTTGTTGATAATGGCTCAACGTTCTTGAGGATCTGATGAAATTTATTAATGCTGTGATTTCTAGCTTATTGAGTGTTGGCGCCTGTATGGCCATGGCCTCTTTGGCTCTAGCTCAAGTAGCGATGCCTGAAACAGGCGTTTACTTCGTTTCCAGCGTGGCCAGCGGCGAAGCTCTGGAGCCAAACGGACCGACAGCCGGCCAAAATGTGTTTCTTGCTCCCTACAATCACGGTGGACGCCAGAAATGGATTTTCACCCGTCAGGTAGATCCCAAGACCCACAAGCCAACTGATCGGTATTTGATCAGATTGCAAAATGAAGACACGACTTTGATATTCCAGCCCCACTATGTGCGTGAGCGCACAGCTCTGATTCAGCCGGGCAAGTCGTTAATTCAATTGAAGCCGTCCGCTGACGGTAACGGCATGATTTTTAAGAGTGTTCCTTTAAACGGCGAAGCTATGTGTGCCTTCCACGTTGCTGACAGCAATACCGAAGTCCGTTTTGCGCCGGACGACGGCTCCGCCATTTTTCGTTGGAAAATCGAGACTGCGGCTGATTAGCGACGCAGTTTGAGATCTGGCTGTCGTGGGTAAATCAATTTTGGAAGTTCTTTGCTTCCTCTTCTAGACCTGCAGCCGGAGTGATTATGGCATCCAAATTTGAAGTTTCCGATGATAAGCAGCAGGCCGCCAAGCAGCCTGAGCAAAAGGCTCTCTATGATATGGACCATATGAAGAACCCGCCACTCAACACGATGAGCTATGACCTCAACAAACCGGCTCCGCGGCTTGATGGTCCGAAACTCCCTGAGCTTAAAATCGAACCGTCGGTAGAAACTAATGAGCGCTATCAGAAGTTTGCCAAGCAAGCCGCTGATTTCGTAGCTATAAACGGTAATTTTAATATTGACGTCAGGCGCGCCGTTAAAGATGCCAATGAGAATGATAAATTGCATGGCGGTGGCCACAAAACCGTGGATCAACTTCTCACTTACATGAACAAGGAAATGGCAGGGACATATTTTTCTGTTATTCGGCAGAAAGATAATATCGTTTTGCTTGATTCTCGCGACAATCAACATCTGAAGCGCGATGCTAAAGGCAATGCTATTGTTCACCCGCGTGGTGTCTGGAACATAAATAAAGAGCCTTATGATCCAAGATACAATCAAGGTGACAAGAAAAAGTAAAGCTGTTTTTGATAATTGGATGCGTCGTCTGTTTTGGCAGGCGGCGTATTTTTTTGTTGGTTATGAGCGCGAATTTGCTTGATTTGGTGTTTGGTGAGCTGTTTGCTTTTTTGAATTATTTTGATGGGGGGATTTTCCTTTGTTTATCTGACAAAAATAAAACACCCAAATGCAGGTAAGTGTTGTCAGATATTCGGCGGAAAATCCCCCTATAAAAAAATATCGTTTTTTCGAAAACCATCGAACTTTCCGCTAACAGAATACGTATTACATAGAAGCCCCTGCCAAAAGATAAGGAGGTTCTATGAGCTGCCGTGCTGCCATCATGAAACATGTAAGGTCCCTGCCGCCAGGAACCCTTTTTACAACTCGAGACTTGTTGAGCAAAGCCTATCTAAGGAATACCTATGACAAAACTCTGGCCAGGCTCGTGAAAAGTGGCGAGCTGGTGCGCAAAGTTAGGGGAATGTTTGTTGATGCCGATACGGAAAAACCTGAGTATTCAGTGGCTGAAATAGCCACACTCAAGGCCCGTTCGTTCGGCAAAGAAATTCGCCTACACACTGCAGATGCCGCCGACGAGGTTGGTCTACCAGTTGAAAAAAATGAACCTGCTACTTATATAGTGAATGGCTCTACAAGCAAGTTTCTCCTCGTCCCGAGCGGACAGCCTATATATTTTAAGACAGCATGTGCCAAGAAAAATCAGTTAACTTCAGGCTGGGCGAAGCCTAACGCTAACGCAGAAACTAGTGGTTCGATTCTGTCATTAACGGCCTTGATGTCGGTAGAAATCCCACATCGTTGTTTTTCCCGTCTTTAGAAAGACCTTTGATATCGGCATATTGACGCTGTAAATACTAGCTCCCGGCTTTCTTTCCGTCTCCGCTAGCCTTGTCTTTCATTGTAAATCGACCTAGGGCAGTGTCCTTTATTAACTACCCAGAGGAGAGGCTAATAAGCGCTTTGCAGATTCAGATTAAATGCCCGTGGCCAGGCCATGGTTACCTGATATGGTTGGAAATTTCGAGAAAGACAAAGCTAAAGGTAATGCCCATCAGGAACATTCCAAGAAAAATGTGCCAGATTAAGGCCGCTTGCCTCTCGCTTAAAGTGCGCATAATACCTATACGGCTGAGCACATAAAAAAGCAGCGCCGCCAGAGCAATAACCGAAACCACCAGGCGAGCCCAGCCCCCTGCCAGCACTGCGGCAAGTAGCGCAAAACTGGTAGCCGGTACCAGCATTGCCGACAAATGGTCGCTCTGGCGCAATGTTTTCCCCTGCGCATTGACAGAATTGCGGACATGTTTAGCCGATTCGCTGATGTTTTCAAAGAAACCAAGGCGTTGTACTTTGATTGGCTGTTCTGTTTTCTCAACCCCTTCCTGACTCATCGCTTCTCCTGACTTAGTGCAATGCAGATGCATTATTAGCTCGGTCTGCTCTTGAATGCGTTATTTCAACTATGCCACAAAGAAAGCTTTCGCTATCAGAACGCAAGCGATTTGGCAACTTCGCAGGGCCGCACTTCTGAAGATGGACATATATCATTGATAGGACATTTTGGACAATCGGGCTTGCGAGCGTAGCAGCAGCGGCGACCGTGAAAAATCAAAGTAATCGATAGTTTTGACCAGTCCTGACCAGGAAAAAGCTTTTGCAGACCCAGTTCGATTTTGTATGGATCTGTTTCTTTAGTAAAGCCCAGTCGGCGAGAAAGGCGCTGCACGTGTGTATCTACGCTCCATCCGGAGACGCCGTGGGCAACGCCCAGCACCACATTGGCGGTTTTGCGACCGACACCCGGTAAAGCAATCAGCTGTTCGTGCACAGTTGGCACCACGCCACCGTGCTTGGTGACGATATCGCGCGCACAAGCCTGAATGTTCTTTGCCTTGGCATTAAAGAAGCCGCTTTGTTTAATGAGCTTTTTAATATGTTCGATATCGGCGTCTGCCAGGTCTTTAGGGGTCGGATAATGGCGAAATAATTCCGGCGTCACTTTGTTAATGGTGACGTCAGTAGATTGAGCCGAGAGAATGACGGCAATCAAAAGTTGAAAATCAGTCTTGTAATCGAGCTCGCATTCAGCTTCCGGGTAAGTTTGCAACAGAGTATTGATCTCGCGCTGGGCAATTGCTTTTGAAACCAGATTTACTTTCTTTTCTGTCGCTGGCTTAATCGGTTTTTTAAGAACCTCTTTCACCGCTTTTTTAACGCCTTTCTTAACGACCTTTTTCTCCGGCGTGATCGTTTCCTTTAATTTTTTAATTGCCACTCTATTCAATCAGTCTCCGGGCTGCTCACCGCTAAAACTTTTGCGCCATCATCAATAGTGCTGGTCACCCAGAGATCAATTGGATCATATTTGGTGGCACAGGCAATCTCATTGGCCTGGCAATACTGTTCGTAAAAGTCGCGCTTCAGCATTTCAGCCGCTTCGCCACTGGCTACCACAGCAAAAATAGTCGGTCCACTGCCGGTCATGTGGCAGGCAAGCGCGCCTAGTTTGAGAAAAGTTTGCTTGATATCCTTCAATTCTTGATAGTGCGGAAAGACCACTTGTTCAAAATCATTGCCAAAGGCTTTAAGCGATTCCGCTAGATTTCCATCGCCGAGATATTGTGCGGCGAAATCTCCCGGCAGCGCATCGGTCATATAGCGATCTTGAAGTTTTTCATGCAGATGAAAAATCTCGCTAGCCTGGTCGTAGGCTTGATAGACCCACGGTGTGGAAATGGAGAGGTGTCTCGGTTTGGCAATTACCAGATGCACGGATTCGGCCATAGGCAATGCGTCTGTTAAGACATCACCGCGGCCGGTGCCGACGCGCAAACCACCTACTAGACAGAAAGGCACATCCGCTCCCAGCTTGCCTGCTAGTTCGAGCATTTTAGTTGAGCTCAACTGCCCATTGAAATATTGATTCATGGCTAAAAGTGTGGCGGCGGCATTGGCCGATCCGCCGGCCATGCCGGCACCAATAGGAATGTCTTTTTCAATGGTGACATCAATTTGCAAACTGCGCGGATTATCGATGCTGGATAAATACAGCCGTGCAGCTCTGGCAATGAGATTATCTCCCCCAAGAGGAAACTCACCTTTAAAGCCGTCTTTAGCCAGGCTCAAATTAACTGAAGGCTCACGGGAGGGCGAGAAAGCGAAACTGAGCTGGTCTGCCAGCGCTATTGTACTCATTAGCGTGCGCACTTCGTGATAGCCGCCTGGTAGCAGGCCGGTAATCTCAAAAGTGAAATTGAGTTTGGCCGGTGCCACCACTTCAATTATGTTAGACGAGTTTTGATTCTTGTTCATGGCGGCGTTTTTCTTGAATAGCGTCCGACAACAGCGCAAAGGTCGTAAGAGGAAGATTCTCAGCTCTAGCTGATGGTGCCACTTTTAGATCTTCAAAAATCTGTCCCAGCATCTCCTGACTCAATTGGGTAAAAGCCAGATTGTTGCGCAGCATTTTTCGTCTTTCTCTAAATCCACCGGCAATCACTTTACGCAAAAATTCGGCATTCTCAGTCACCACGCTTGGTTTAACCAACGTGGTCATTTGCACCACCGCTGATTCTACATCAGGCTGCGGCACAAACATTTCTTTGCCGATAGACAAGATCATTTTGCAGACGCTGTAATAATTGCTGAGAAGGGTAAGCTGTCCGTATGTTTTATTGCCTGGTTCTGCTGAAAGGCGCAGCGCTACTTCTCTCTGCACGGTCATAGTCAGGCTTGCAACCGAAGGCAGCCAGGGGCTCGGCTCACCGATTTCGCCAAACACATGACTGATAATCGGAGTGGTAATTTGATAAGGCACATTTCCGACAATTTTTATTTTTTTCCCTGCTGCCACTGCAGCCGGTGCAATAGAACTAATGTCAAAATCGAGAAAGTCACCGTGAATAACCGTCAAATTCGGATGTTTGAGTTCTTGCAAATGGGCCACCATTTCTCTATCTAGTTCAATGGCAAAGACTCTGGCCCCGGTTTCAAGCAACACTTCGGTGAGAAAACCCAGTCCTGGTCCGATTTCAAGAACGATATCTTCGCTACTCAAATTCAGGCTGTCTACAATTTTTGCCAGAACAGAGGGTTCAATCAAAAAGTTTTGACCGAGTCGTTTCTTGGCTCGTACTTTGGAGGCTTTTTTAAGAAGCGCTTCTCTTGTGGTTGAAGGCAATCGTTTTTATTCCTGAACAGATCAATCTGTATTGATTTTACTGGCCGGTATACCCTGTTCGGTAGTTCGGCGACCATTATTATTCTTGTGATGGTTTGTCGGCGGTGTGTCATTGCCTTCGGCACCAGACTCAGGCGGAGCTTTTCTGGTCATGCGCAACTTGATGATTCTATGGCGATCCGATTCTTCTACGCGCAAGACACACGATTCAGCTTCAATTTCATCACCAGGCACAGGCTCTCTGCCCAGGGCACCAAAAACGTGACCACCTATAGTGTTGAACTCTTCGTCTTCAATATTCAAATCGAGTTTTTCGTTGGCTTCTTCAAGCGTCAGCTTGGCGTCCAATATATAAGAGCCATCTGGTTCGATGTGAATGAATTCTTCGACGATTTCGTGCTCATCGGCAATGTCGCCCACTAGTTCTTCAAGCAAGTCTTCCAGGGTGACGATACCTTGAGTGCCACCATATTCATCCATGACAATCGCCATGTGAGTTTTGGTGAGCTTGAACTCGGTCAGTAAATCTTTGAGATTTTTGTTTTCCGGCACAATCAAAATATTGCGGGTAAATTCGCGCACATACGAATTTTCTTTATGCTCGACCATGGCCCTGAGGCCGTCTCGAATGTGCACCATGCCAAAAATATTGTCCATGTCTTCTTCGAAAACCGGTATGCGCGAATGGCCCCACTTCAGAGCCTCGTTCACAAATTCGCGAATGGTAGCGGTGGCCGGCACGCAAACAAGGTCGATTCGTGGTGTCATTACTTCTGAAGCGATAGTGTCGGAGAAGTCAAAGACGCTGTGCAGCATTTCTTCTTCATCAGGCTCGAGCACCCCTTCGTCATGAGAAGCTGTAACAAGCATTTTCAACTCTTCTTCTGAGTGCACAGAGTGAATTGAAGGCGGATCTTTTATTTTCAAAAGCCTGACCACAATTTCAGTTGTTTTTTGCAGCACCACTAGAAATGGCGAAGTGAGCAGGCACCAGAAGTGCATCGGATAAACGGTAAATAAAATCACCGTTTCAGCTCTTGAGTAGGTGAGCATCTTCGGTAGAAGTTCGCCGCCCACAGTTTGAATGTAGGCCGTCAGCGCAAAAGCGAAAGCAAATGAAATCAAGGCTAAAGTTTTGAGAGTCGATTCGGGAAGATTGGCCTGGATACCCAGGTGTCGGCTCCACTCAGCCAGCTTCTCAGCCAGTGCACTTTCGCCCGCAGCACCAAGTAAAAGCGTGGCGATGGTAATACCTAACTGACAGGCTGAAATAAAGCGTTCAGGATCGGCCAGGTAAATTTGTACTTTTTTGGCAAAAAGATTATCGCGCTCGGCCAATTGGTCGATGCGCGTGCGCCGCACACGCACGAGGGCCATTTCCGCCGCCACAAAAAAGGCATTGAAGAGAATTAAAACTGGAATCCACATTATTTGGTACAAAGCAAAATCAGACAACGCTAACTGCGCTGCCTGTCCTTATCTACCAATGCAAGATTGCACGAAAGTTTTAAAGGTCGCCCCGGAAGGGGGTCTTCGGATGCTTGTTCTGAGCTACTACTATCAGTATCTTCCATCGTTAAGGTCTAATCTTGCTCCGCTAAATCTCATGCAAAAGCTGCCACCGGGCAACAATAAATGGGATCCTATCGATCCTATCATATGCACTTGCTTGTCTACTGCGACTATACCTGATAATCGACGCTAGTCAAGTGGGCATATGGCTTCGCTGGCTTGTTTCGACCCAGGTTATCAAGAAATTATCCAGGTTGGCTTTAGCAGACTTCTGTTTGTGACATAATCACGTCAATGCGCTCTGGTAGAGGATTTATGAGAATTAATAAAGCTATTTTGCTTGGTGGAGTAAGTGCTCTTCTAGCATCTCAGGCTTTGCTGCAGACCCAAAGAGTTGAAGCCATGTCTCCTGAGGCTCTTAACGCCAGAGGGAGCGACCCTCGCATTGCCGCCAAAAGTAAGGGCGCCAGCAAAATTCAAGAAATCGACAATTCCGGCCGCAAACTGGCCCTGTCCATACCCGGTCTGGGCACTGCCCATATCAGCTTATCGCCCGCTGCCGCCGCTCCTGCTCCCACTGCCAGCAAAAAAGCCCTGCATGGCCCTGTCGAGAAAGCTCCAGCCTACCCTTACGGCATTGTCCATAAGGGCAACAACATTACAGTCAAAGTACCTGAAACCGTTGACGAAGCTTTAGATTACGGTCACGTAGCAGCCAAGCAAGCCGGCAAAGTGGCCTCTGCTGCTATTACTCAAATTGGCGGTATGACTCGCTGGATCGGCATGTATCTCAAACAGCTTACCCATAGCAGCACGGTTACACCAGCCAGCTATCCTTACATACAGCAACAAAGCGGCCCCACGCCCACACAAATTGCCGCGGCCCAGAAGCTCTACCGCACCAGCGATGGCCGTCTTCGCACTGTTGTCAGTCGCTAAGTGGCCACCGTCGAATTTTTGGCGTCGCTTTTCGACTGATTCGACTTGTTGCCCGACTGTTCCAACTGGTCTAAATAAGCCCAGGTCTGCCCGATCATTCGGGTGCTGATTATTTGAGCCAGGAAAAAGCAAAATGGCGTGAATAGTGCTCCGATCACGCTGATTGTAGGCACTATCAGCGCCACCATCGTCAGTGTCGAGCCTGCCAGCCATACTGTTCCAAGCTCGAGGGGCGCTCTAGATATGCGCCTCAATACTTTGCGCCAGGCAAAACCTGCTGCCATGCGCTCTTCCTGAGCAAAATTAGCCATTAAGACTGCCAGAAAAAAGTTCTGAGCAAAGCTGAGAAAGAACAAAAAGAGAAAAGTGCTTTCAGCCCAAATCAGAAAATTGGGCTTGGACACATTAGAAAGGTCAAAGCCGGCGCCGGTGATAAGACTGATGGCCAAAACCGACATGGCAAAAAAGAAAAAACCGGCCGCAATTGAAAGCCAGGAAAGGCCTGAGATGGTGAGATCCATCCAATCGTTCCAACCAGGCAGCTTATCGAGCTCACCACTTGCGCTCATGCGCAAACTTCGCAGCAAGTAGCCTGTAGAAAGGGCTGAGAGTATGAAACAAATGGGCGTGAGAGCGGGATTGAAGATAAATATGCCAAGAGACATATAGTTGACGAAACCGCCAATTGTAGTCTTGAGCGGCCATTCTGGGTCTTTGAGGAAAGACTTGAAACTGTTATTTAGATCGAACGTGGTGGGAGAACTCATTGACAGTCATCATCTCATGAAGCTTGGCCAAAGTATTTTTGTCGGTCATATTGAAAGAAACCGGTGTAACCGTAATGTAGCCATGAATCAGGGCGTAGACGTCCGATAGTTCCGACTCGCCTTCTTCAATGGCGCGGCCTGAAAGCCAGTAATAGTCACGACCATTGGGGTCGTGGCGCAATTCAAAAATATCTTGATATTGACGCTTGCCAAGTTCTGTCACACGCACGCCTTTTAAATTGGCTGGCTCCGGCACGTTGATATTGAAAAGTCCGCGGCTGGGCATAGGCGCTTTGGGCATCACCCGCAAGAAATCAACTACAAACTCGGCAGCCAGGGCAAAGGTAGCGCGGTCATTTTTTGCCGCACTGACGGCTATGGCGGGAAAGCCCGAAAACGCCCCTTCCATGGCCGCTGCCACTGTGCCCGAGTAAAGAACATCGGACCCTAAATTAGGTCCAGAGTTAACTCCAGAGATAATAACGTCTGGTTTGTCCGGCAGCAGCTGATTGACAGCCAGTTTTATGCAATCTGAAGGAGTGCCGGTAGTAGACCAGGCAGCTTTGATTCCCGCTTCCAGGTCAACCCGTTCGACTCGCAGCGGTTTGTGCAGGGTAACGGAGTGGCCGGTAGCGCTTCTTTGCCTGTCAGGGGCGACCACATAGACTTCGTGCTTTTCTTGCGCCAGTTGCCGGGCGAGGACGCCCAGACCTGGTGCGAAAACGCCGTCGTCGTTTGAAATGAGAATTCTCAATGCTGCTTTCCTTTGTAATGATGCCTGTCCGGCAAATTATAGATTGCTGGTATCCTATGTATGGTCTCTGAAAGCCGTTAGTGCTTGAGGCGTGAGTATTTTCTCATAGATTTTTTTCCACCCTTTTTTGGACTAATACATATGTTGGATTCTGTTTTTGAGCGTTCGAGTGATTCACTGCTGCAAGTATTACAGCTCGCTTTAGATGAGTGTATAAATTTCGAGCACAACTATATTTGTACCGATCATATTCTGGCCGCTCTGGCAACCGAATATGGTGGTGTTGCCAACGAAGCGCTTGCCACCATGAAAATTGATGAAGATGCCGTCAGCAAAGAATTAGAAAATCAAATCAAAGGCAAGAGCGAATCTGAATTGCCTTTTTCGGGAAGACCTGATTTGTCTTCAGGTTTGCCCTCCGTCAGTCTTCCTGTTGTTGCCACCAGCGCCAGCGGCGCCACCGCCAGCTTCAGCGAGACAAGAAAAGCTTATGGTTTGAGTGATTTGACTGTGCAGTCACTGCACCGTGCTTATGAATACGCTCTCTTTTTCGGACTCAATTTCATCAATCCCGAACATTTACTGCTCGGCATCATGGATGCCCGGGAATCTACGGCAGTAAAAGTGATTGAAGAACTGGGCGGCAATATCGATTATTTGCGCAGACAGATAATGCATTTGATGGCTAAGAGTTTGAACACCGGCTCCAGTAATGCCGAAGTGCCTGGCCTCAATCGTACTGTGGTTAATGGCCTGAAAGAGCTGATTGATAAACACTATCGTGCTGTCAGCACCCTGCAAGGGCTATCGGTTCGCAGTCGCCATGCGCTTTCTTCTTTGCCGCCGCGCAGTGAAATCGTGCACATGGTTTGCACCGGATATTTCCCAGATTTCTTGCTCAATCAAATTGCCTTCCGTCGTTATTTGTTAGAAGAAACACTGGCGCAGTTAAATTTGCGCGTAGGTAATTTAGACAAAGAATTGATTGCCACCATCGTTTCGTCTGCCGCTCAGAGCTTGCGAGGTGAAGTGCGCACCGCTATCGAATTTATGCTCAGCAATGAATATCGACTATTCAGCCAAATGCTCGACGACGCCGAACACGATTTGATTGGCTCTGTTGTAGAAGACCTCTGGTGGGCTCAAGGTGAAGAAATTGCTCTCAATGATCTTTTTGCCGACGCTCTGGACGATCATAGAAGAAAGCATTTGCTCAATTTGCAGAAGCGTCGTTTGGAAATTACCGAAAGATTGACCAAACTGAAAGGGCGTTTAGATGAAACCATTCGCCAATGTTTTGTCAAACGTTCTGTTTCGGCCTGATTCACCTTTGAATGTCAGTCTATTTTGAAGTCTATGAACTAGTGCGCGATATTCCTCGCGGTCGCGTGCTTACTTATGGGTTGATTTCACACATGATTGGCAAACGATTGAGCGCTCAGGGAGTGGGTTGGGCTCTACGGGCACTGCCCAGTGCAGACACTGCCGATCATTGTAAGAAATATCATTCAGGCAATGTGCCCTGGCACCGCGTTATTAATGCGGGTGGTGGCATCAGCACCACCCGCAATACCGACATGCCTCCTGATTTGCAGCAAACTTTACTCGCTGCCGAAGGTATAAAATTCAATCATGAAGCAAAAATTGATCTGGATAAATATCTTTGGTCAGTAGCACTGCCAAATGCGGAGCCTCAACCGGCATCAGTATCACAGCAATCAAAGCCAATATCACAGACTGAGGACAGATATGCGTAGTCGAATTATTTCACTGATGGGTTTGCTGTTAATCACATGTGCCCCCGGATATGGTGCCAGGCCTAACCCTCAACAAGCGCTTGATGCGGTGAAGACCGGCAATCTGCGTTACTTGTCCGGTAAAACATTGCACTTTGAAGTCAGTAAAGAAAAGCGTGAGATCAGCGCCAGTGACGGCCAGCAGCCAGTGGCGATTGTGCTTGGCTGCTCAGACTCTCGCGTGCCGGTTGAAATGGTTTTTGATCAAGGTCTCGCTGAGGTTTTTGTCGTTCGAGTGGCCGGAAATATTTGCGGCACCGCGGAGTTGGCGTCGATTGAATATGGTGTCAAATATCTGCAAATTCCCTTGATTGTGGTGCTTGGTCATTCTGATTGCGGTGCGGTCAAAGCTGCTGTGGATAGTGCCGCGGGTGGTGCCGCTCTTCCTGGCCTGCTGCCAGCACTGGTCAACAAAATAGCTCCTGCTGTGGCAGTTGCCAAACGCAGCCATCCTGAGAAGAGAGGTAACGAGCTCGTTCACGCTGCGGCCCTCGCCAACGTCTGGCTAGTTGCCAATGAAATGTTTAGCAATAGCACTATCGTCAAAAATGCTGTCTTTGCCAATAGGCTAAAAATCGTGGCGGCTATACGTGATCTGAAAAGCGGCAAGGTCACGTTTCTTGGTGAATATCCACAGCCGGCCACTTTGGTAGTGCCCGGCAAAAATAGATAGTGCCAGCAGAGATATCAGTTGTCGACTGAACCTTTCTCTTGCTTTTCTTCTTCTAGCTTAGGTATTAATGGTAGTAAGTCTTTTATTTCTGCAATCAAAGCTTCAGCTTTGAATACAGGCATATTGATAAAGATGTTGGAACCCATAGCGTGACCCGCTTTTTCCGTCGAGGAAAGGATCTTTCTGCCAAGAGGTCCAGGTGCCAGAGCCAGAGTCATGAACATCGTATTTCTATGAATAGGATCTTTCCTCAGTCTTGTCAAAAAGTCAAAAAGAGATTCGTCTTCCAGGTAAGCCGCACATATTATGACGTCAGCGTGATCTTTACCGTCAAGAAAGGCAAAGGCTTCCGCTATGGTATGAGCTCCGACGACCGAGTGGCCGACATCCTTACAGGCAGTTTTTAACAACTCAGTATGCTCAACGCTATCTAAAATGAGAATGCGAAAGGTGTCTTTGTCCGCAAGCCTATTTGCTGGGCTGGGGTTCTCGATCAGTGGTTCCGTCGTCATGTTGTACTCCCTCGTCCAAAATGATCGCCTATGAATATATAGGGACAGATGGTCGATTCTAGTGACGCGCTATGACGCCAAATAGTTCCTGCTGAGTTGTAGTGGTTGTGGTGATTGACTGAAGGCGGCTGCCGAAGAACAGATTAAGTCAAAACAAAAGGACATTTTTGGCAAAACGCCTTAGCAAAATGCACCTGGTTCCCATCAATGTCTAAACCGACTTGCACGCGACAGTGCAGGGTGTTGCCGCATTGTGGACATTCCGACTCTTTGACGCCTTTGAGAATTGAGTCGCTTAAATCGGCCAGAATGGCATTGTAGCGCTCAGGATCGTCACTGGGTTCAAGCCTTGGCCGGGCTTCCACTTCTTGAATAATCACCGGGTCTACAGCCAGGGCGCGAGCCAGAAGCTGCCTGTCAGTTGAGGATAGCCAGGTCTCGAGACCAGATTCCAGGTCTTCGATGCGCTCTTTGGTAAAACGTGATTCTTGGGCAAGATCTTTGACAGTGAGATTTTTGCGTTCTCTCAGCTCCACCAGTCTTCTGGCCAGGGTCGGTGCAAGCTCACTGGTGTCTTTTGCTCTACTGTTCTTTGAATTCATTATTGACTCGGGACAGACGTGTTGGTGTAAATTATAACGCCACCTTCCGCTATGGGAACTCTCTTTTGTTTTGTCTTCTACGGGTGGAATATGCTCGATTTTATCAAGCTCTCTCAACTGGTTTCTCAAGTAGGCGCCGACGCTGCTCGCGAAAAGCAAGACTTTGAGCGCGTTATGGAATGCGCGCAGGCAGCTTTCCGCACGGCACAAGCTTCGCCGCAAAAGTTTGAAGATCGGCTGGCTGAAAACGCACCGTGGGTGCTCTGGCCCACTGCCAGGCCACTCGAGCCGCTGGCCCTGCGCGCAACTGTGCCTGCCATTGAAACAAAAGAAAAAAAATGGACAGTGGTGGCCGTCGATGGTTCGCAAATTATGCCGTCGCACCACGAGGTGCATAACTGCTATTTGCTCAATGCCGGCCTCGCTCGCATCTCTTACGGTCTGCCGCTGGCTCCGCTCCTCTTAAGCGAGCCCCGTCTTCATGCTCGGCCTGACGATCTGTATCCCCTGGTTGATCGCCGGCGCGTGCACATTGATGAGCTTTACGTCGCTCTTGAGCGTGGCTTATTCGAACTAGAACTTTTAGCTGAGCAAGCATGTGCTGTAGCTTTGCATGGTGAGAGCGTACTGGCGCTGGTTGACGGATCACTAATTCCCTGGTCTGTGGAAAAAATGAGCAGCAGTTATCAGGAAAATTATTTTGCTCGCGTTGAAGCCGTGATGACAAAACTGAGGCTGGCAGAAGTTCCTATCGTCGGCTATATCAGCCACAGTCGCAGCGCCGATTTGATCAATTGTTTGCGTGTCTCTGTCTGTCCATATGAAGTGAGCCACTGTCGTCAACATTGTGCCGAACTCAATGAGGAAGATTTTCCTTGCTCACAAGTATGGCCGCTCAGTGACCGCAGCTTATATGGAAAAATTCTTGCGAAAAATGAGCGCTCAAGCGCTTTTGCCAGCGGCGCTTCGGCGGTGAAGCTGATGCCGGTTGCCGACAGCACTTGTTTTGTTTACTTTCGCGGAGCTAGCGAAATTGCCAGATTGGAGCTGCCCCGCTGGCTTTTTGACGACAAAAAATTATTTGCCTTTGCCCTTTCAGCAGTGCGTACTCAGGTGGAAAAAGGTCAGGGCTATCCGGTTGCTCTGGCTGAAGCACATCATCTGGCTGTTATTAAGGGACCGGATCGCGAACGATTTTTCCAGTTAATAACTGACAGAATGGTCAGTTTGGGGGTGGGTCAGATTCGCGTCAGTCCAAAAGAGAGCCAGAAGCGCAGTGGATTTGTTTAATGGCACATTCGTATACCACTAGGCAGTTGCTTGGCTATAGACACTATATAGACCTGCTGGTATTTTATTAGCTGGTGCTAACAGTGTTCGAATATTGATGCAAACTGGGTAGAAATTAAGTAACGGCCACTGGCCTGTGGCAGAAAAATGGCGGGTGTGAAAAATTGATTTCCAATGTGCTATTTTTCGTCAAAAGCTTAAGTTCTTCAGTTACTCTGACTCAGAGCGGCTTGATTCTGTCTGATTTCTTTAACATGGGGCGCAATAAAGAGCGACTTACCCGTATGCGAGTGCAGTCTCATCAAGGTGCATTCGATCTTGATGATGCGCGCAGAATGGCTGATACTGCTCGTGAAGACAACGTTCTATGTCGTGAGCGGCAGAAAGAAGCGATGCTGCACTGGTTTGGTGATACACGCCGCTCGGAAGTCGAAGATATCGAGCAGCGCATCAACAACGTAGAACGAGGGCGTCGTGCCGGCATGCCTCAGATTGAACCACTGCCGTCCATCGAAGATAGTTTTCTTGCCTGGACTAATGAAGACGAATATCTTTTTGAGGCAAGCATCAAAGAGTCTTGGAAAGACTTTGAAGATGATCATACGGGCCTGGTATTGGCTTCAAGTTATAGTTATGAAGATGACGAATTAGATTCCGAGATGCTCGAAATTCTCCTTACTCAAGAAGAAAACCGCAAGTATCTGGCACCGGAAGAAGCAGCTCCAATTGTCGTTAATTCCAGCTACTGGGTCGATTGATTTTGATGCGATGCCGTACTTCAAATCGGTGGGCTGATGCTTAGTCAGTGCCGTGAGCTGTTGCGCTGGACAGGCACTATTGACAGGGCTCCATTTGTAAAATGGGGCCTTGCGCTTATGGTGCTCAAATATTGTATCGATCAATTAATAAGCCATTTATTTTTTCACCGCAGCTGATCAATTTTTGAATATTTTGCACCGGCTGTTGCTGCATTTCGATTTGAAACCGAAGCAACTTTTTTCCTGACAATTCTGGTTGCCTCACTGCCTTTTGCCTATATCGGCTGTGCGCTGACAGTGCGCCGTTTGCGTTCGGCAAACTTGCCAGTATGGCTGGTGTTGTTTTTTTTCGTGCCTGTAATCAATTTGATAATTTTCAAAATTATTTGCTGGATGCCTTCGACTAGAGAGCAGCATTCCATGCGATTGGAAAGCGCTGCTGCAGCTCAGATTAGCGACCCAGAACACTATGAAATTTCGCGTCAGGTGAATTATCCGGCACCGCAAAAATTGATCTTCGCTGGCATAATTCCTCGTCCGAAGCTCTGGTCGTTCGTTGCCGCTATCGCGTATCCTGCCCCCATTGGGCTGGCTACCTGGCTATGCATATTCTTGGTGCCTATGGTTGGGGAGTATTCGTCGCTTTGCCTTTTGTGCTCTCGACATTATCAGTTTTGATTTATTAGTACTGCCAGTCGCGCACCTGGGTTCAGTGCGTGCAAGTTGCCTGGCTCGAACTTTTCGTTATGGCCCTGGGATTGCTTTTGCTTGGTCAAGAAGGGGCGATTTGCCTCTTTATGGCCGCGCCCATTGCCCTGGGAATTGGCCTGGTGGGAGCTTTTCTTGGCTATCACATTCAGCCGCACGCCCCAGATAAACCCGGCCCCCTGCCCCAACTGCCGGCTATGTTTGTTGGTCTTGGTTTGCTGTTGCCGGCTTTTATTTTTCTTGAAGCAGCTTCAGCTAAGTCTCTGCCGGTTTACAAAGTTTCGACCACGGTCGATGTAGCAGCACCGCCCCAGGTTGTCTGGCAACATGTAGTCGCCTTCAGTCCTTTGCCGGAACCTATTGACCGGCCTCAAGACTGGCTATTCAATATGGGTGTGGTTTATCCAAAATGTTCTCGCATTAGTGGCAGCGCTGCCATCGGGAGGTACCAGACTGACTGGAACTACCTGGTACACACATGATATGGGACCTCAGGGTTACTGGAGAATCTGGTCTGACGGTATAATTCATTCTATTCATTATCGTGTGCTCGAACATGTGCGCAATTTGTCGGAAAATATTAGTGACACTTAATAGGTTGAAAAAATGCACGATTTAACCGCCGGTAAAGATGCTGAACTTAAACCACTGCCTTCTCTCAACACTGGGCGTTGTGTTATCAGGCTGGCGCAGGCCGGCGACGTCGAAGCGGTGCTTGCGTATCACGTTGAAAATCGAACTCACCTGGCTGAGAGCGGTCCGGCCTGGCCACCTGATTATCTTACGCAGGAATACTGGCTCAAACAAATCAAGCAAAATCTGGACGATTTTCACGATGATAAGGCACTGCGCTTTTTTCTTTTTGAGCGCGCGAACCCTGATATCGTAATTGGTGCGGCCAATCTCAATAATATTGTGCGCGGAGCCGCACAGTACTGCAACCTTGGCTATTCCATCGCCGCTGATCGACAGGGCAAAAGCATGATGAAGGAGGCACTGCAATCAGTTACATCTTATGGTTTTGTCGCCCTTAATTTGCATCGCATTATGGCTAATTACCAACCTTCAAATCAGCGCAGCGGCTGGTTATTGCGCAGCCTCGGGTTTACCGTGGAAGGTTATGCTCGTGATTATTTACTCATTAACGGCAAGTGGTGCGACCACATCCTGACATCCATGCTTAACCCCAACTGGACATTAAGAGAGTGAATGCCCTACGTGTGAACGGTTGTGTATAGCAGCCCTTTAGTTGGGGCAAACTGATTTTTATCCTGATAAGATTGATTTCGCCCAGTTGACCTTATTGAGGTGCCAGCCATGTCTGCCGTAATCGAAAAAGAAATTTCAGCCAATCATCCTCTGGCGGACGTGGCGCAGAAAGTTTATAACGGCCAGCGCATCAGCCGTGAAGATGCCATCAAGCTCTACCAGTCAGATGATCTGGCCGCGGTAGGAGCTCTTGGTGAGTACGCACGCCGCTTGAAAGCAGAGCCCGGGCAAGAAAACTATGTTTATTACATTCACAACATGCACCTCAACCCCACTAATTTTTGTGTTGAGACCTGCCGCTTCTGCTCTTATGCCAACCCTGACGAACGTGGCAAGGCTTACACCTGGGGTGTAGACAGAGTTCTAGAAGAAGCCGGCAAAGGTGCTGCTTTCGGCATCAAAGAAATTCATATGGTGGGTGGGCTCAATCCGGCCTGCGATCTTGCCTACTACGAGGAAGTGCTGCAACAGATTAAGAGTCAGTTTCCTCATATTCACATAAAGGCTTTTACCGCCGTTGAAATCGAGTATCTGGCCAATCTTGACGGTATCAGCTATGAAGAGGTTTTGCAGCGTTTGATTGACTGCGGTCTTGGTTCAATGCCCGGCGGCGGTGCTGAAATATTTGATGACGCAGTCCGCGAGCGTATGGCGGTGAAGAAAACACCGGCACCGGTTTATCTGGATATTCATGGTATCGCGCACAAGCTGGGCATCAAAACAAATGCCACCATGCTCACTGGAATTTCTGAGACTGTGGAAAATAAAGTGGACCACATGTTGCTTTTGCGTGGCCAACAAGATATTAGCGGCGGCTTCCAGTGTTTCATTCCGCTGAAGTGCTACTACGATGGTACCAATATTCAAAATGAAGTGACCGAACCTACTTCTGCCGATCTCTTGAAAGACGTAGCAATCTCGAGAATCTTGCTCGACAATTTTCCGCATATTAAAGCTTACTGGATTCAATTAGGTGTGCAACTGGCTCAGTTGGCCCTTTCATTCGGCGCCGATGATCTTGATGGCACAATTTTGGAAGAAAAAATCACCCATGCCGCTGGTGCTAAAACACCTTTGCAGTTGGCTGAAGAAAAAATGGAACAGTTGATCGCATCGTCTGGTTACAAGCCGGTTGTGCGCGACACGGTTTACAACATTCGTCAGATTTCACCTCTCGAGCCTGCCGCTTTAAACCAGAGTTTTGCCGAACGCTTAGCCGCTCTTTCACATAGCTAATCAGGCTCAAAGAACAATTTGACCGATACTGCCATTGCGATCGATTAGCAGTTGTATAGATTGGCCGGGTCGCTTGCTGCCCATGAGCCCCTGGAAGTGTTTATCGTTTTGAATAACAACGCCGTCGACAGCGCGAATAATATCGCCCCGTTGTAAGCCACATTTTGCCGCCCTGGATGCGATACCAATAGTGGTGACCAGCACACCTTCCTTGTTTTTCTTAGCGATGATACCAAAGCTTGAAGATGGCGGAGGGGCATTTTTGTCGCCGCCTAAAAGGCCATTGCTATTGGCGTTTTCGTTGAAAAAGACGGCGCCGTTACTGTTGTTGTTGTCATTTTTGCTGTGTTTTTTCTGTTTCTTTTGATTCGGTTGTTCAGAGTTTTGCTGTTGTTGATAAGGCTGATTTTGATATTGCTGCTGTTGATTAGGTTGATTCTGGTATTGCTGATTGGAATTTTGAAATTGTTGATTAGGCCGCGAGGTCTGCTGCATTGGTGGTTGTTGGCTTCCCTGATTTTGATTGGCTTGATTTTGATTTTGCCAGGCTCGCTCGCTATTGGTGCGTTCAGTTTCTTCCGCGTGCAAATTGCCTTCCAGCTGTGCCACCGCTTTTTGATAGCTGGCTTCTTCAGGGTTCAATTTCTTTGCCTGGCGGAAGTAGTCTAAAGCTTGCACTGGATTTTTCATGGCCAGATAAATGGTGGCAATATTGAATTTGATACGAGCTTGATTGGGGGTTTTTCGATCCAGTTGTTTATAGAGATCCAGGGCCGATATAAATTCGCCCCTGCTATATGCACCAGATGCCTCTTCGGCTAGTTGCCTCAGTTCTTTTTTCTTGCCGTCATCTTGCCCCTGAGCGGCCGCTTTCTTCTCAACTAAACGCACGGCTTCTCGATACTCAGGCTTAGTAGGAATAATCTCCAGCGCGTTTTTATAACTTGCTAAAGCGTCAGAAAATTTCTGCATGCCTTCGTAAGCTACGCCAAGACTAAAATGAGCTTCGGCGCTATCGGGAGCCAGACGCACCGCCTGTTCAAATTTTTCGATCGCTTCCGGTTTTTTCCCTTCTTTCCAGAGTCTGATGGCGTCAGCAGACATCTGATTTACTTCTTCATCACGAGCGGCCATGGCCCGGCGCCTTACCCGTTCGGCTTCGTCTTCGCGCTTGTACTGCTCGTCTTGCTGAATCTGCTCAGGGGTGCGCGCTGCCGGTTTATTGACCGAGGCACTGCCCTTGTTGCTACTAGCTGGAGGCTTTTCTACCGGTTTGGCCACCTGCAGAATATGGGTCATACGCTCGCTCAAAGAGCCTTCCGCTGCCTCACCAAAAACGCGTTTTTCAATGCGTGCCAGGCGCGTCTCAACGCTATCATCGTCGTAATTTTTGAAGAAAAAGTTTTGCTCGAGCAATTTGAGCTTACTGGTTTCATCGGCATTGAGTGAGCCTTGAGCCAGTGCATTTTGCGGACAACCGTAACTTCCCAACCACAAGCTGCCAGACAACGTTGACAAAACTATCAAGCGGATAAGGAAAGATTTTAGATTTTTCTGCGTCTTTTGCACCATAGGGAACCGAATTTTTTTTCCTGGAATCGCTGTTGTTAATGCTAGCATCATGTTTGGTGTTGGGCTGCCTGATACGTTTGAAGAACTGCAGGCCCTCGTCAGTTGTGCACCGTGAGGTCGATATATCTGATATGCATCTTAACGAAGATCCCCTGAAAAAGTGGGGCGACGACGAGTTAAAGTACTGGATTGCTTTGGACCTGTGCACGGGTTGCGGCTTCAGGGCGGCCCGCCTGCTGCTTGTCTACGAACGCTTCGAGACTATGAAAACTTTCTGGCATGCCAGTGCTTCCGAACTGCGCGATATGGGTGGCTACCCGTACGTGCTCGGCTGGATTGATGAGACCTTGATCGAAAAATTCATTGCCAAACGCGGTGAGATAGATCCCGACACCTTGATGGCACAGTTGCAAACAGCAGGTGTTAGAGCGTACCCCCTGGCTCATCCACTTTACCCATTCACCTTGCGCAATATCCACGACCCGGCTCTTGTATTGTATGCCAAGGGGCATTTAAGTATGGATGAACTGGCCCACGGCGTAGGAGTGGTGGGCACCCGCACTCCCTCTAATTACGGCCAGAAGCTGGCTAAAGATTTTGCCCGCGAACTGGGACAGGCCGGTGTCACTGTCATCAGTGGAATGGCTGTGGGTGTTGATTCACTGGCTCATTATGGTGCCATCGAAGCTGGTGGCAGAACGGTTGCCGTGGTGGCCTGTGGGCCGGATATCTGCTATCCCAGCTCCAACAAACCTTTGTATGCCAAGCTCACCGAAGATCCAAAGGGTCTGGTGCTGTCTGAATATTTCCCCGGCATTAAGCCTGAAAAGTGGCGTTTCCCCGCCCGCAACCGCATTATTTCTGGGGTTGGTCAGGCATTACTTGTGATTGAAGCCGGCAAAGCATCAGGTTCTTTAATAACCGCCAGGCAAGCATTTGAGCAAAACCGTCAGGTCTTTGCCATTCCCGGGCGCATTGATCAACCGATGTCGGAAGGCACTAATCGACTGATTGCCGATAATATGGCTCAGATGGTAGTTAACCTTGATGAAATCATGAAATCACTGAACTGGATTACCAGCACGCGGCCTCGTAGCGAGCCGGTGGTGCTGGAATTATTCGGCAGCGAACGGGATGTGCATGAGCTTCTTTCCAATGAGCCGGTGCATTTTGATCAATTAACTGAAAAAACAGGGCTCACTGCCGGCCCGCTTTCCAGTACTCTGACAATGTTGGAATTAGCGGGAATTGCCGAAAGGTTGCCCGGTGATTGGTATGTACGTAAGTAGAGCGTGAGTAGCGCCTGGAAAATTTAACCTTTGGTTGTGGCTGATAACCTCATGTGCTGGTGTACGGGCTCATGCCCTGGGTAAGTATTAAAGGGCTAATACTCTGGCAGTATTACCTTTATGATTATTGTTTCTCGGAGTCACGAATTGCCTGGCATTTCTAAATGAAGCTTTGTTTGCGGTGCAATAACTATTATGGCGACGAAGTTTCTATTTGTTCGCGAGATAAGCTCGCCCTTGAACCAGTAGGCAAAGACCCCTTAATTGGCGCTCTTATCAATAATAAATATGCTGTTGAAACGGTTGTCGGCAAAGGTTCGAGCGGTATCGTGTATCGGGCTACCAGGTTACTCATGGGCGGCGCGGTGGCGGTCAAAGTGGTGCACAGCTATCTTGGTGCCGATCCCAAGAGCATGGAAAAATTTTCAAGGGAAGTGCGTGCTCTGGAGCAACTGCGCCATCCCAATATCGTTAATCTCTGGGAGTCTGGTGTCACCGATGACGGCCAGCCATATCTGGTTATGGACTATTTGCAGGGCACGCCGCTTTCGTCTTTAATTGAAGCAGAAGGGGTTATAGCCGGTTCGCGTGTATTGGAAATTACCCGGCAGGTTTGCGCTGGTTTGCAAGAAGCGCACAGTCAGGGCTTCGTTCACCGCGATATTAAGCCTGAAAATATTGTGCTTGATTCCACCAGTGAGCAAGACTTTGTCAAGGTATGCGATTTTGGTATCGCCTATACCGTTTTTGAAAACGGCATGAATACGATTTCGCGACCAACAACAGTGGCCGGTTCGCCTGCCTATATGAGCCCGGAGCAGTGCCGAGGCTTGCCCCTCGACCGCCGTACCGACATCTATTCACTGGCTCTGGTAGTCTTTGAGATGCTTACCGGTAAGCGGCCTTTTGAAGCTAAGACTTCAAAAGAGTTTATGGTTAAGACTGTAAACGACAAAATGCCTCTGATGTCTACTTTGCGCCCAGATTTAGGCATTCCAGAACCAGTAGATCTTGTTGTTGCTAAGGCATTGCAGAAAAATCCCAAAGATCGACACGCCTCAGCAGTAGATTTTGCCAAAGAACTTTCCCTGGCTTGCCAGGCTGCCGACTTCTCTTCCGTTAAGGGAAGTAATCAAAAAAATGATGGAAGGTTGCAAAACCCAAGCCAGCGGGTAAATGAGCGTACGAGGGGTCCCCAGTAGTCAAATGTCTTATATGTGAGCTTTGATTTAGTAACCTATTTGTGAGTGCAAGAACTGGATGACCAGGGTCGTGAGAGGAAGAAGAGTTTGAAGGACGAGCTGCCAGATTTAACGCCTTACTTGAGTAAGAAAGGTGGCAATAGCCAGAGCAAAGGGTCTGATAATCCTGCTGATAAAGCTGATATCTCTTCGAAACTTTCTGCACTCGTTAAAAAGACAGGCACTTTCAATGTTGTCAGTGACGAGGCCATTGCCGAAGCTGAAGCAAAAGCAAATTCTAATGATGATACTTTAGAAGCTCCAATCAGCCACGAACAAGGTTTCAATCCGACCGCGGATACTGGCTCGGCAGGCGGCTCACCTTCATCGTGGGCCAATATTGGTGATCTGCCTGGACAAAATCAACCGACTCAAGAGCCCGGGACACCTTCGTCCGGCGGCAGCAGCTCCACGAGCTGGGAGCAAATTGATTCGTTTTCAGCTTCGGCGCGTACCGATATGGACAAAGATGACGAGAGCGGTGCGCCACCGCCCACGGTGAACGAGGACGGGGGCGGATCAGCAGCGGGCACTTCCGGCTTTGGTTCCTCGGGTACTTTTTCCACCCGTTCAGGAGCGCGTCCCGCCGCTCCAGGTTTAGACAAATTCAAAGCACCGCAAGCGCGGCCGATGAATACACTTTCGTCAGGCAACGGCCCGGTGCTTAAAACACCGCCAAAAGAGCCGGGCCGCGCGCCTGCACCTTATGGCTTTACTCCAGGCGAAGCACCTAAATCGACGCCACCAAAAGCACCCAGTTCGTCTGGCAATTTCAGTACCTCGAGCCTTTCAGGCAACGCTAATACTTCCGGCAGCAACGTCGGTGCACAAGTACCAAAATCGCGTACAGGCGAACAAAACAAAGAAGTTCGCAAAGAAGAAGTTCGCAGGGTCGACCCGCCACCATCATGGCCGGCACAGCCTACCTCACCTCCACGAGTGACTGAGAAAGCAGAGCCGCCTAAACCTGCGCCGGTAAAAACAGGCCCGCCTACGACCACTCCATTTTCACAAAGTTTACCTTCCGCAGTACCATCTGCAGTGCCATCACCGGCTGCTTCAACAGCTCCTGTTGAGACAGAAGCACAGATTCTCGCTCGTGCCTTTATGGAAGAAGCCCGTGCTCTGCAAGCTGAGCGTCCTGATAATGACTTTGATGATCTCTCATCTGCCGAGCCCACAGAGCCAGTACCTAGCACCAGTCTTGGTGCGCTATTTGCTGCTGAAAAATTGGCGGAAGAGAAATTGGCCGCTGAGCCGGACACATCATCCACATTATTACCGTCACCATCGCCGTCACCATATATGATGGACGAAGAGGCGCCGAAACGTCCTCTAGGTTTTGGCAATTTGCTGGCATCGGCTGCCGCCGATCCTGCTCAGTCGTCTAAACACAGTACCCTTGCCGATTTGATGGTGCCTACAGGCGAGCACCAGACCTTATTTGCTCCTGATCGCCGTACTGAGCAAGGTGAAGATCAGCTCTCTCCTTTTGACGAAGTTGCGCCTCAGCCGAGCGATGAACCAATCAGGCTAGACAACTTTGGGGCCTCGTCCGCTCATGAAGATCATGAGGTAGAGGCTGCACCGACTGCATCAAGTGCGCCGGCCTTTTCTGCTCTTTTCAGTACAGAAATAGTGACTACCGGTCAAGATTTCAGTCAAAATAATAATGTCACTTCCGAACCTGAGCCTGCCTCTTTCGAAGAACCGCGCATGACCTCCAAATCAGACGTACTAAGTAAACTGATGGAAGCAGTCAATCAGCCGCCGGCACCAACCGCGGAACCGGCCGAGAGCGCTGTATCAAACGGCTTCACTGACAGCTTTAATTCTGATTTTAATGCTGAGAATTTCAATGCTGATAATTTTTCAGATCGCAATTTTGAGCAATCAAATTATGAGGATGCCGTTTTAGATGATATGCGCACGGCCGACACCATGTTCGGTAGTGGCGGTTCTAATAAGGGTAGCCAGGAAGAACTAGCTGCTGCTGACGCTGTATTTGGTGAGGTAGCCGATCTTGGTGCTCCTGCTCAATCTGAATTTAAGTCTGATTTTAAGCCAGAGGTTAAGGCACCAATTCCGGTGCTCGATATTGACGCGCTGCCTATGGCATTCGGTGATTCTACAAACTTCGAGCAAATTCGCCTGGAAGACATCAAGGTCTATAAGAAGGCGGCAAAACTCAAGGCCGCCGAAGAAGCTAAAAAAGCTGAAGCAGAGAACGCAGCCGCCGCAAACAAATCTAGTGAGGCTGTCGAACCACCTGCCGCGAAGCTTTCTCTTACTGAAATGATCGAGCAAGCCAACGCCGCTAAGCTCGAACAAGTCAACGACAATAAATCAGCTGATGCCAGAAGGCCTTCTGGTGGTGCCAAATCATCTCTTTCGTCGTTATTGTCCGGTGGTGATAATCTTGACGAAGTTCTTGCACCGGCCGCATCCGCCGCATCCGTTACAGCTAACGACGCGGACGATGATGATGAAGATAGCCTGGGCGGTGCAATTTCGGACGCTTTAGATAAGCTTTTGAACGAGGCGCCGCCAAGTGGCGACACCAAATCTAATGTCGTTTCCGGCGGCCTCTCGAAGCTGATCGCTTCGAGCTCAGACCAGTCACAAAACGACATGGCGCCTGCAGCCTCCGCCTCCGCCTCCGCCTCCGCCTCAATGGATAGAGTGCCCTCATCAGTCGACGAACCGATGACCAATACCCAGGCAAATAAGGTTGACGCTCTTTCTCGCTTGCTCGAAGTTGCAAGCAAAGCACCGCATAAACCGGCTGATGAGAAACGTTATCCCAGTGATTCCGCTTCAAAACTGGCCGCTGAAATTAACAGGCCGCCGGGCAAAATCAGCCGGCAGGTGGATGTTTTGAATGCCCCAGATTATCTCAATCAAGGCAATCAAAATGCGGCGCCTTCACCATTTACATCTCCATTCACTTCACCGTCGGCTACCCACAACAGGCAGGCCAGCCAGGGTGCCGATCCGCTGCCGACCAATCCTTATGCGTTATCAGCGGAAATGCCGCAAGCAATGGTGTCAAATGACGCTGTCAGTGCAAGAATTGCTGCTCTTAATCGTAAATTAGAAGAAGGCAGTCGCTCGCCCACAGCTTCGGCTATGAATATCGAAGCTATGAATCAGGCCCAATCTCAAGCCGGTACGGCCACAGGCACAGGCAGCTCACCGTCGGTGAATAGTTTGAGCCAGCTGCCGTCACAAGTTGATGATTCGCCGTCCACGCGAGCAGAGCTGGTTAACCGCATTCTCGGTTCGGCCAAGATTTCGCAGCATGGTACCAAAATACCTGATACCGCCAGTAGAACCGTAGCCGACGCGGTGGTCAATGCTGATCAAGTCAACGCTATTCGATCGGCCAAAGGTGCTAAGCCTGGTCGGGAGAATGCACCGAACCGGCCAAGAGCGCGGGTTTCGAGAATGCCTGGTTTCGACCCGAGGCCGCTTATCTTTATTGCTATTGTGCTCTGTGTGGTGGGCGGCGGTGGTTTCTATGCTATCCAAAACGGTATCATCAAGCTCAATTTCCCTTCCCTGAAAACCGGCTTAGATGCCAAAGTTTCAGTTGATCAACTGATCAAATCCGGTGACTTGGAGCACGCTCGAGAATTGTTGGAAGCAAAAGTCAAGAGTGGCAAAATCACCAGTTCTGAAACTGAGAAACTTTATTCGGTCTACTACCAACAAGCCGACAAAATTGACGGAGATGATGCCACTGAAGCCATTAAATTGCTCGAGAAAATTCCAAGTCGTTCCAAGAAGTTCAAAGATGCTCAAAAGCTTGTGCGTAAGCTTAAGAAGAAGGTGAAGAAGAACTGAGATGAAGCTCTGTCTTCAGTGTAACACTCACTTCCAAGGTGATTTTGAGCAATGTCCTGATGACGGCGCCAAGCTCATTGCAGTGCCTGACGATCCTGTCATTGGAAAAGTATTGGGTGAGAAATACCGCATTCTCTGCCCCGTAGGCAAAGGTTCAATGGGTGTTGTCTACAAAGCCATTCAGGAATCCACCGGCCGTGAGATGGCAGTAAAATTGCTCCACCATTTTCTTGGCACCAACTCTGATTCGGTGAAGAGATTTCACCGTGAAGCCAAGGCAGTCAGCCGCTTAAGTCATCCGAACATTATTCGACTTTACGATTTTGGCGTGATGGATGAAGGCCAGCCTTATATCGTCACTGAATTACTCAATGGTGTCACTCTTTCCGACATATTGCGCAAGCGTGTCTTTGTCAATCTTAACCAGGCCCTGCCTCTGTTTGAACAAGTTTGCGCCGCCATTGGTGAAGCGCATCGCAGCCGCGTTATTCACCGAGATCTTAAACCAGAAAATATCGTCATGGAAGAGGTCGACATCAGCGGCAATCTTGACGCTCCTGATTTAATCAAGAAAAACGCCATTCGCGTGCTCGACTTCGGTGTGGCAAAAATGTGGACTGAAAGTGGTGCCACCTCCGCATCTCTCACTATTGAAGGCAAGGTTTGTGGCTCGCCTGCTTACATGAGCCCTGAGCAGTGCCGTGGCGTCGATGTAGATTACCGTACGGATATTTATTCGATGGGTGTGGTGTTTTTTGAAACTCTCACCGGAAAAAGACCTTTCGCCGCCGATGATTTGATGGCGCTGATGTTGATGCATGTCAACAATCAGGCACCGTCCATGGGGTCAGTCAATGAGAAAGTGACTTTTCCTAAAGAAATCAACGATGTAATTATGAAGGCGATGGCCAAGAATCCCAATGAGCGGCAACAAAGCGCCGAAGAACTCTGGGAGGACATTCAAGCAGCCTGTAATGGCCGACAGAAGACAGTGACCGTTGCGCCTCCGGAGAACTGGATACCTTTTCAAGGTAAAGGCGGCCTGGTTTTTCGTACCACCGACGACGGTACTGCTTCGCTGGAGACTTCTGACACTTATTCTACTTTAGGCAATCCTAATGCCATCCTCGACTGGATTCCCCCAGCGCCCTCAACCGATAACAGTAAAAATCGTAAGGGCAGCAATAAAATAATGATGGTGGCAAGGGCGTTGTTCCTTGGTGCTCTTGTGGTGGCAGGCACCTATCAGTTTAGTATCTACCTCAAAGCCAATGATGAAGCCAAGAATGCCTCGCTCTTAATCGGTCGAGGTAAGTGCGAAGAAGGTGTTATCGTCCTTGAGCGGTTACAGAAAGAGAACAAACTGCAGCCTGAATATAATGATACTCTTGCCGACGCTTATGTGCAGATGGCCATGCAGTATGCAAAAATCGGCAATTACAGCCGTTCCGTCGATCTTTTGAAGAAAGTGCCGGCTAAAGCCAAAGCTGCAACTCAAGCTCAACATCTGCTGCGGCGCTACTCGCCTCGCGTGCGCAGCTAAAATTTGCTCGTTAGCTCTGCGATTATTCTTGCAGCGCTAAAATTCTTTTCTTTAGTTCTGCCGCTGAGCCTGGCCTCTGCTCTTGATCTTGGGCTGTGAGCTCCTCTACCAGCAGATTGAGCCCTGCTGATAGGGAAGGGGATAAAATTTCTGGTGAAGATTGTGATAGTGGTTCAGGATCTTGACCGGTAAGCATATAAAACATAGTGGCGCCCAAGCCATATAGGTCACTGGTGGTGGTGGCATGACCCCGAAACTGTTCGGGAGAAATATAACTCTGCTTGCCCACCAGGGTTCCTGTTGCTGTGCCGATAAGTTCATTGGCGGCGCCAAAATCGATTAGCTTTATTTGGCCGTCAGCGGCAATGACAATATTATCCGGTGTGACATCTCGGTGTACAACCGCTGGCACTTGCTCGTGCAAATATTGAAAAATTGCCGACAGCTGCAAAAAATAATCGAGGGCATCAAGCTCATGACATGGGCCTTCCAATTTGACTTTCTGCCGTAGATTCTGACCACTGATGTAGTCGAGTAAAAGGTAGTGGCGACTGTCTTCGATAAAATGGTCATAGACTTTGACCACGCCAGGGCAGTCTAGTTTTAATAATAGTGCTGCTTCGCGGCAGAACATTTCCTGGGCCTTGATTTTGAGGGCGTCATTGGCTCCTGGTGGAATTACCGATTCTTTCAGTACACGAAGGCTGGTATTGGATTCTTGCACCAGATAGATGGCTGACCAGCCACCGAAGGCCAGTTGGCGAATTACTTTGAGTTTGTTGTCCTGCAACCTTTGCCCCGGGTTCAGGGGCATGTAGGCGGTGGCGCTGTAGCGATTTGATAATTCCTCTTCCCACATTTTTGTATAGCTGAGCAAGGTATCTCCTGGCTCAGAAGCTGTATTCCAGAGCACTTCTTTTAGTTGTTCGATGCGATTGTCCAGGGCACTGGTCGGCAACCAGTTAGAAATGCTTACCAGCAAATATTCGATGTCGCTGGCCACCAGACCATTTAGATCGAGAGTGACGCTACCCTGACCGGTTTTGAAGCAGATTTTTAACGAGTTTAGATCTGAAAGGTCCTGGCCTTCGATGACCACGTGAGTAATCTGTCGCCATGTGATGAAACGCTCAAAGTTATTTGAAAGACTGTTTAAAACCGGAACACTAAACCCGTCTTCGGCAACGGTAAGATTGCTGTCTTCGAAGAGTCCTGTGAGGGTGGCGCCAATCATGTAAAATATAGAAAGGTAAAAAATCAGGCTGGCCGTGCCTATGAGTGATTCACGCCCACCGCTGAAAACTGTCATCAATGCCATCACCATTACCAGCAGCGCTAGAAGTACAGGTGCTAAGAAACCCCAGAATGGCATGCTTAAGTTACAGAGCAGCAGGCATGCTTTGGCTACCGGTGAATCATAAATGATTACTTTTTCTTGACCGTGGCCGGACATCACTGGCCCTCCCTGACACGGCTGAGAAATTCTTTCATTTGCTCTATTGTGTTAAAGCGTTTATCTAGAGTCGGTTCTGTGGCTGTGGCAATAAACTGATCGAAAATGGGATTGATCGAATCTATTATTTTATTGGGGTGCGAACAGCCCAGGGCTTCTGGCTCTGAGCCTGTGAGCATAAAGTATAAAGTTGCCCCCATGGCATAAAAATCACTCTGGGGGCAGGGATAACCTCGAAATTGCTCCGGCGGCAGGAAATTATGTTTGCCTACAATAGTTGCTTTGGCTCCGGTAATTTCTGCCGATTGCAGCGCTACATCAAAGTCTAAAAGCTTAATTTGACCCTGTTGGTTAAGTAAAAGATTGTCTGGTGTGAAATCACGGTGCACTACTGGCGGTGTGCGGTGGTGCAGATATTCAAGTATGGCAAGCATTTGCTCTGCCTTGGCCACGACTTCATTTTCATTGAGCGGGCCTTCTGTCAACACTTTATCTCTCAGGGTTTTTCCTTCTACATATTCGAGCATGAGAAAGGCGCGATGACCCTCAATAAAATAGTCATGCAATTTGACTATCTGTTGATGATCAAGGCTCTTCAACAATTTGGCATCGCGTTCAAAGCGTTCGGTAATTCGTTTTTTTGCGCTATCGATAAACAGCGGCAAAATGATTTCTTTCAAAACAACAGTGGTAGGAAGATCCGCAGGGTCAGCCGCCATTTCTGCCAGGTAGGTTACACCCTGGCCGCCGCTTGCCAATTGTTGCTTAATCACCAGGGAATGATGTTCGAGCTTATCGCCTGCTTGTAGTGGAGTGAGCTGATTTAAACCGGGTGCTTGCTCAAGTGATGATAACCAGAGCTCTGTATACGTAATTTCGTTGGCGGGGGTAAACAGTTCAAGCAATTTTGGATCAATTGAAACCTCAGAGCCCCAGGTCTTCAAGGCTTCCAGAAATTGCCCGCGCGTAGATTCGTCATGAAAAGCACGCAGAGGAATGGCCAGGGGCAATCTATCTGTATTTGTCTTTATTTCGATGATTCCGATACCATTTGTACTCGCGCTCTTTTGATCTTCTCGACCAAGCAGATTGATTGAAGTGATTTCGGGCCAGCTAATATTTTCTTGCGCCACTGAGCCAGTGGGCACGTGTAATTGGGGCGTGATGCCCTGCTTGTTTACTACAATGCTGTCAGGCTCCATCCATTTTTTGAGGAGATAGTAAAGGCAAAGTACAACAGTGAGAACAAAACCAAAAAAACCAATAGAAATGTCTAATTTCACTATAAGTTGACCAAACAGATTGAATATTTCGGTAACGAGCGTTACCGCTGTGTGTAACACTGCCGACAACGCCGGAATTTCCTCTGCCGCTAAAAAAGCCAGAGCAATGCCACCAAAGCCGGTCCAGAATATCGTCCATGCTCTAAAAAAGCCTACGTCGAAAATGACATCGTACTGTGACATGTACGATAAAATTTTAGAGACCTGATAGTCATTGCCCATAAGAATTATAATCTGAAGGTCATCGCCTGGGGCTTCTGTGCTGGCAATAGTTGAGCCGTCGCTCTTTGCCATCAGCGCTGCACGCACTGCAGGGCTAATCTTTGCTGTTCGCAGTTTTTGCGCCATTAATGTCCAGAGCATTTCTGCATTCTCTTTAGAGAGATTGCCCAGCGAAAATTTATACGGATGATCTTTATTGACGGCTTTGACGTAGAGGTTTTGTCGCTCAAGGCCAACTGACTGAATATCTGAATATTTGCAAGCGAGGCGGAGAGCACCCGGTAAGCGGAGATTGTCTTTTTCAAAAATTATTTGACTACGCCTCAAGGCAAACAAGCGATAAATGCAACAGACGGTTATCGACATAGCCAGCAGTGCAAATGCAGGAGAGATCGTCAAGCTCAATCCCGGCAGCATGATTAACCAGATTGGCATAGATAAAAGCAAAAGACGCTGTTGGAATTGTTCCATGCTGCCGTTCAATTCAATTTTTGTGCTTCTGTATTTGGTCATTTGTATTTAGTCATTAAATCTACTCTAGAGGCAACTGCCGAATGGCAGCAATTTTCCCTTTGACAATTTTGGCGGACTGCGGCCGCTCACTCTGGTCTTGATTGGTGAGGCTTTGCACTAACAGGTCTAATGCCGGAAATACCTTCACCAGAGCTTGAGGTGTTGATTGGCAGAGCGCTTCTGGTTCACGGCCACAGAGCATAAAATGCAAGGTGGCACCCAGAGCGTAGAGGTCGCTTAAAACCGTGGCGTGGCCGCGAAATTGTTCAGGCGCGATATAACCTTGTTTGCCAATTAAAGTACCCGTTGCCGTGCCCACTATTTCATTGGCTGCGCCAAAATCTATCAGCATGACTTTGTCGCCATTGACTACAATATTGTCTGGAGTGAGATCGCGGTGCACCATAGGCGGTTCCAGCTCGTGCAAATAAATTAGAATATCAGCCAGTTGCTCTCCATAATCAAGAGCGTCGAGCTGGTGCATAGGGCCCTGCAATCGCACCAGCTGGCGAAGATTTTGCCCGCTTACATAATCGAGCAATAAATACTGTCTATCGGCTTCGCTAAAGTGTTCGTGCACCTTAACGATCTTTGGGTGATCTAGTTTTAGCAACAATTGCGCTTCGCGGGAAAACATCCCTAGTGCCTTTGCCTTTAGATCGTCTGATGCCAGAGGCGGGATGACACACTCTTTCAAAACTTTCAATTTCGTGTTTGACTCTTGCACAAGATAGACCGCCGACCAGCCGCCAAAAGCCAGTTGCTTAATCACCTTAACCGTACTATCCAGCAGCTTTTGACCTGGGTTGAGCGGAATGTAAGCAGTACTGCTAAAGCGATCGCTCAGTTCATCCTCCCACATTCGTGTAAAGCTCAAAGCATGATCTTGATTGGCAGACTCCAGGCTGCCGGCATTCCACAAAGATTCTTTCAATTCTTGTAAGCGTAAATCTTGCGCTCTCTGCGGCAGCCAGTTGCTCATACTGACGAGCAAATATTCGATGTCGTTGTTCGAAATACCGTCTAGTCCGAGTTTAACCGTACCTTCGTCGAGCATCATATGCAGTTTAAGGTTATCGACTTCGCCCAGATCGCCAACCAGCATGATGCTTTTAATCTCCCGCCACTCAATGAAGCGGCGCATTTTGTTGCTCAGGCTGGGCAAAATCGGTACAGTCAGACCGTCTTCACTGATTAGAATTTTATTGTCTTCAATCAAACCTTTAGCAATCGTGCCGAGAAAAAATAATAGAATCAGATAGAAACAAAAACCAAGAATTTTGATCAAATCATTCCAACTGTTCTCGTTTAATCCAACCATCAGTCCAAGCAGGCAAATTATACCAAAAACGGCTGTCAGGCCTGCCATGGCTGGCGCCAGCACACCCCAGATCGGCAAAGAAAGATTGCACAAAAATAGACAAACTTTTGCCGGTATTGAATCATAGATGATGATTTTTTCTGGTGTCATTGTGCGTCACTAATCAGGGCAGATTGATTTTCTAGCTTTGCCAGTAACTCGTCTGCACTGCCGCACCTTGCTTGTAAAACAGGCTCTGTGCAATACGCCACCAGATGGTCTAAAAGGGTTGATACCGGCGCACTTCTCTCTGGATGGCTGGCGGCGAGAGGCTCTGGTTCGCCTGCTGTTAGAAGATAATAAGCGGTGGCTCCCAGTGCGTAAATATCGCTTTGAGGGCAGGGACGCCCCTGAAACTGCTCGGGTGGCAGATAGTTTTGCTTGCCGGCAAATGAGGCTCTGGCTGTTGTCTCTTGCTCAAAGCTAGTAGCGACGTCGAAGTCTAATAGTTTAATTGTACCCGAGTCGTTAATGACAATATTCTCGGCGGTAAAATCGCGGTGCACTACCGGCGGTGTGCGGCTGTGTAAATAAACCAGTATGGTGGCCATCTGCTTCATTAATTCGAGCACCGCTGCTTCGCTTAGAGGGCCATCTTCCACGACTTTTTGTTTTAAGGTCGTGCCTTCAACATGTTCAAGCACAAGAAATGCCCTGCTACCTTCGATAAAATAGTGGTGCAGTTTTACTACCTGAGGGTGGTCGAGGCTTTGCAGCAATTTGGCATCGTGTTCAAAACGTTCGGTCATACGCTTTTTTACTGTTTCGTTGTAGAGCGGTAAAATAAATTCTTTCAATACCACTTTATTGTCTGAATCCGAGTCGTAAGCCAGATAAGTGACAGCCTGGCCTCCGATGCCCAGTTGTTTTTCAATTTCAAGATTGTGCGAAAGCTTTGCACCATTTACCAGCGGTGTGAGCTCTTTTAGCTGTGGAGCCGAATGCAGTGAAGAAAACCACAGCTCAGTGTATGAAACATCTGCATGGGGAGTTATCAGCTCTTGAATTTTGGTATCGACATCTATGCACCTGCCCCAGGCATTAATGGCTTCGAGAAAGAGCTGGCGATCATGATTTGAGGTCAGCGCGGCCAGCGGTATCTGGATGGGTAGCCGGTCACGCCCTTGGTCGTTGTAAGCCCTTATTTCAATAACGCCGCCGGCATCGCTGCTCTGAGACCCATACAATTTAATTGAAGCAATAGATTGCCAGCTCAGATGTTCTCTCGGTACCGAGCCTGTCGGTGTATTGAGAAGGGCGGTGAAACCAAGATAATCGATGAAAACGCGATCCGCTTCATGGAATTTTCTCAAGAAACGGTCCATACTGAATAGCATCAGACAGACAAGGCCGCAAGTACCGATACCGGCCAAATGAAGCCACCAGCTCGAACTCAGAAAGTCACTGAATAAGTGCACCACTTCGGTGAGATATATCAATAGCGCCGTGAGGTTATCATAAGCAACGCGAGTTCGATCGGCAACGATTACGGTATAGACGATGGCAGCTATCGACCAGCAGGCCAGCCATACTCTGGCTATGCCCAGGTCATAACCTTTTTCGAATCGAGTTAAGTGAGCAAATGTTTGAGAAAGGGTAGAGTGCGCCTTAAGATTTAGAGTTACCTGCAGGTCATTGGCATGCTCTTGCGCCGCCAGCTCAGCGCTCTGTTTTAACGCTTGCCTGCCTTTAACCGGTTGCCCAACCCAATTTTTTAAACGCACTCTCACTTCTGGATTTATTTGTGCGCCTTTGAATCTGGTGGCAAAAAGCGTCCAGAGTTTGGCCGCCTCCTCCCGTGAAAGACCGGCCAGAGAAATCTCTCGTAGCTTGGTGTCTGAAGTTGTGATGCGGAGCGCGTTGGTGGGATCAATTTCAATTTTGCTGATTTCACCGTATAGGTAAGCGGGTCTGAATGCGCCCGGCAGCCTGAGGCAATCATCTTGGAAAATTAGTTGACGGGTGCTTTCAAAACTGTAGACGTAATAAAAAAGCAGTAGGCCTGGCAAAACTTCGATGCCGTATCCGAGCCAGTGAAAAAGCATAAACGAAAGGAAATACCAGACTGGTGCTTGAAGGGCAAGCATCTTCATCACCATTCGCTCATTAGGAGTGGTGAGATCGATTGTGCATTCAGGCAGGCGATTCTTTTTCTTCTTTTTTATCGTAGGCATCACTGGTGATTCTCTCCACAGTCATGCCCGGGGGAGTTTTATTTAAAACCGCGCGCTGGCAGGCGGAAGAGTGCACCGGCATTGCTTGAAACCTGCGAGGCCAGAGTTTCTAAGCTAGTTTGGCGCAGATTGGCTAGCTTTTCTGCTGTAAACCAGACATAGGCGGGCTCATTTCTTTCCCCGCGTACCTTTTGTGGTGAAAGAAATGGGCAGTCGGTTTCTACCAGCATTCTCTCTTGCGGCACAAGCGCTGCTGCTTCTTGAATGTTGGTGGCTTTGTTGTAAGTAAGAATGCCCGAAAATGAGACGTAGAAATCTAAAGCGGTAATCGCGTCTAAATGCTCTGGACCACCGGTAAAACAGTGAAAAACGCCTCGCACTTTACCCTGCCCGGCGCTTTTCAGCAGGTCGAAAGTGTCTTCCCAGGCGTCGCGACAATGCACGATGACAGGTTTATCTAGAGCCACGGCAATTTCAATTTGTTCGCGAAAAGCAGTCAGCTGCTCCTCTCTAGAGCTATTGTTGTAAAAATAATCCAGGCCGCACTCGCCCACCGCCACCATCTTGGGGTGCGTCAGGGCCCGCAAAATTTTCTCTTTGTGTTCGGGGCTCCAGAAGCGCGCTTCATGCGGATGTTGCCCGGCGGCACCGTAGACACTTGCACGACTTTCAATTAACTCGAGCAATTCTTCGATGCCCTCGACAGCCACAGCTGGATTAATCAAGGTGTGGACGTCCATGGCCAGAGCGCGGTCAAGAATCAGTTCTCGCTCTTCTTGAAAATACTCTTTGACCACGTGTGCGTGGCTGTCGATAATGCCACCGGCGCATTTAGGCGGAACAACCGGTTCTCTGTTTTTTGCTTGTTTTGTCATAATAATTGCGGTAATTGCGAATTGCCTTTTGGGCAATATAGAGTAGAGTAAGTTTTAGGAATACTGATTCCTGAATTTCGAGTTAAACCATGATTTTCAAACACCTTACCAAATTATTAGCGATTACTGGCGGCCTGGTTTTATTAAGCGGCTCATTCTCTGCCGCTTATGCCGAAACCTACAAAGGTGGCGTGCAGCAAGAAGATGTTAATAAAATTCCTACCCCAACCCTTAATCGCAACGACCTCCAGAGTGGTGGAGATCCCTTCCAGGGTTCCGCCGGCGACAACCAGGTAGATATGCTGCAATTGCCTCCCGGCAGTATGGATGTGGAAAAGCTCAGAGCTCCGGCTCCGCCGAAGAAACCTTATAAGGCAAATATTGAAGATCAGGGTCAGGGTGATTTCAGGGGTCAGCAGATGATGCCGACGATGGAACAGCCGCCTAATAATCCTCCTCCTCAGCGCCAACCTCCGATGCAATCTTCTGCTCAGCAGCAGCAACAGAGTAATGATCCGGACGGCTCGGCAGCCATGCAACTTTTGTGGGATGCCTGGCACAAACGAGTAGCAGAGACCATCTATGTCAGATTCAACAGCCTGGCTCAAATGGCCTTTAAGCACAGTCAGCCTCTGGCCTGCCAGGTCAGTTATATGGTTGCTCGCGATGGCCGGGTCGGCAATGTGCAATTGCTGCAGAAGAGCAATAATCCGATTTTCAATACCATGCTTCTTGGCGTAATTAATTCTATGAACGGCAATCCGGTTCTTGAATATCCACCCAATTCGCGTCGCCAGTTTGTGGAAAAGACAGGTACGTTCACCTGGAATTATGGACAGAACGGCTTTAAATTCACCACAGGCGATAAAGAAACCATTCCAGGTCAGGGTCAGGGCCAGCAACAAATGCGGCCTATGCAACAACAACTGCAGCAGCCGATGCAGCAAATGCAGCAGCCCATGCAACAGCAGATGCAGCGGCCCATGCAGATGATGCAGCAAATGTTCGGCAGGTAGTTTTTTCTCAAATGACTGTCACCAAAATCAACGCAGACCTGACGGCAAAGCTGATTGCCATCGTGGGCCGTGAATACGTGCTTGACGATCAAGTCGATATTGGCTTGTACGATTGCGACGCTGAGACTTTAGATAAGGCCGCACCTGATTTAGTGGTATTGCCGGCCACCACCGAGCAAGTTGCCGCTGTGATCAAAGTGGCCGCTCAGTATAAAATTCCGATTACTCCGCGGGGTGCGGGCACCGGCCTATCTGGTGGCAGCACCTGCGTGCGCGGTGGCATCAGCCTGGTCTTGACCCGCATGAATCGCATTTTGCATATTGACCCCCTTGAGCGTCTGGCACTTGTAGAAGTTGGTGCCACCAATATGTCTGTGTCGCAAGCGGCGGCCAAACACAATTTGTATTTTGCACCAGACCCCAGCAGTCAGGTGGCCTCTACCATCGGCGGAAACATCGCTGAGAATGCCGGTGGACCACATACTCTTAAATATGGCATGACCACTCATCATGTGGTTGGTCTTAAGGTGGTTTTGGCCGACGGCAGCATTGTCACTCTCGGTGGTGCGGCCAGAAGCAGCAATGAAATCGACTTGACCGGTTTTTTCATCGGTTCTGAAGGCTTAATTGGCGTGGCTTGCGAAGCACTTGTGAGGTTGATACCACGTCCTGAAGAAATTCAGACCTTGCTTGCTTATTTCGATACTGTGGCCGGTGCCGGTCAGGCGGTATCAGATGTAGTGGCAGCCGGTGTGATTCCGGCAGCGATGGAAATGATTGATCGCCTGACTATCAATGCAGTAGAAGATTATTTGGCTATTGGTTTAAACCGCGCAGCCGCCGCACTTTTAATCATCGAGCTTGATGGTCCGGCCGCCGGCATATTAGCCCAACGAAAAGTTGTGGAAGGCGCCCTGGAAATAAATAATGTTCTTTCCATGCGCTGGGCGGCAGATGCAAAAGAAAGATTGGTAATCTGGAAAGCGCGGAAAACTTCTTTTGGTGCCTTAGGCCGCATTGCCCCTCACGGTTATGTGCTTGATGGTGTCATTCCGCGCTCACGGCTGGCTGAAGTTATCTCAGGCATCGAAGCCATTGGCACACGGTTGAATTTGACTATCGCCAATGTTTATCACGCCGGTGACGGTAATTTGCATCCATGCATGCTTTATCACCGTGAAAACGAGGACGAAGTAAGGAGAGTAATGCTGGGCGGCAAAGAGATTTTAGAACTATGCCTGACCATGGGCGGAACGTTGTCAGGTGAGCACGGTATTGGCATTGAGAAAATGATGGAAATGCCCCTGGCTTTCAGCGCCGTTGATTTGACGATGATGGCCAAGTTAAAAGAGGCTTTCGATCCCTCTGGCATACTCAATCCGGGTAAGGTTCTGCCGAACCTAAAAACTTGTGGCGAATCCGGCGCGCGCCCACTGTTGCGTCATAAAATTTTGTCCGGCTGTTGAGTTCGAAATTTTGCTCTAACCTTCATTCGCAAGGTTGTTGAAGGCTCGAAAGCCAACAATTGTAATATGGAATAATGGAAACAGTTTGCCGTGGCGCCCCAAGTTCATGGTCACTGTCCGGTTATGGAAACGAACAATATCGAAAGTGAAAAAGCCAGCGGCTCTTTCTTACCTGGTTTGAGCAAGGATTTTCTTGCTTCAGTAGTAGTTTTCATCGTAGCTTTGCCGCTATGTATGGGTATTGCCATTGCTTCTGGTGCTGACCCTGCCAAGGGCATTATCACTGGCATTGTCGGTGGTTTAGTGGTCTCAGCCATCGGCGGTAGCCCCTTACAAGTCAGCGGCCCCGCCGCCGGCCTGGCTGTACTGGTGCTCGAGCTGATTCGCGAATATGGCATTGAAAAGTTAGGGCTAATAGTTTTTCTTGCCGGTTTGATACAAATAACCGCGGGCTTGTGTCGCTTCGCCCCCTGGTTTAGAGCTGTGCCACCTGCGGTAATTCACGGCATGCTTTCTGGTATTGGGCTCTTGATCATGGCTGCCCAATTTCACGTGATGGTCGACGACACACCCAAAGGCAGCGGTATCCAGAATATTTTGTCGATACCAATGGCGGTGTACAAAGGCCTTAATTGGGCCGGCAATGAGAGTGCCGATACTACCCACCACATCGCAGCAATATTAGGAGTGTTGACGATTACATTGCTCGCCCTCTGGCAACGCTTTGCTCGAGGACCGATGCGGGCTTTGCCGGGTTCACTTGTGGCCGTCATTACTACAACTGTTGTGGCATACGTTTTTCACCTCACCGTTCATTATGTAAGCATTCCAGATAATTTGTTTGCTGCAATTTCTCTACCCAAGCCCGTTGACTTCGCCTGGATATTTAACTGGAATGTAGTTTTCGACGCGGTTGCCATCGCCTTCATTGCCGCTGCCGAAACCCTACTTACATGCAGTGCCCTTGATAAAATTCACAGTGGACCGCGCACTAACTATGACCGTGAGCTTATCGGCCAGGGCATCGGCAATACTATATGCGGACTGATTGGCGGTTTACCGATGACAGGCGTGATGGTGCGCAGTGGAGTTAACGTCAATGCCGGCGCCAAAACTAGAATGTCAGCCTGGCTACACGGCCTGTGGATTCTCATTTTTGTTGCTGTCTTCCCTCACATGCTGGAATTTATTCCCACATCAGCACTGGCTGCCTTGTTAGTTTTTACCGGCTATAAAATGGTCAACTGGAAAGTTGTCGACCAGTTAAAGGTTTATGGGCGCTCTGAAGCAGCCATCTTTATAGTCACCATTATTCTAATCGTCTGCGTTGATCTTCTCACTGGTGTAATTGCCGGCGTCATTCTTTCAGTTGGCAAACTGCTTTATATTTTCTCCAGACTCGATATCAAAATTATTGTCAGTCCACATGGTAATCGCACTGATGTTTCGCTTAAAGGCGCGGCTACATTTTTGAGCCTGCCTAGAATTGCTGAGGCGATCGAATCAGTCAAACCCGACACTGAGCTTCATGTGCACTTGGAAGACGTGCAATACATAGATCACGCATGCCTTGACACGATGATGGGTTGGGACAAGCAACACCGCTCTACCGGTGGCAGCCTGGTAATGGACTGGGGCACACTGGGCCCTGTTTTTAAAGAGCGCCGCGGCGGTGACCGCGAACTGGCTACCCGCGAGTTCAGACCGGTGCGCAGCGAAGAAACAGAAGCCAGCGGTCACAGTTAGCATCTCGGCAACAACCTGATTGTACTCTCTGAATATCGACTGTTTGGAGAATTACCGTGAGCACATATAAGTCACATCACACCGCAAAAGGGGACGGGTACAGTCATCCTCATTTAGCCGTTTGCGACCAAAAAAAAGAAGGGACGGAGAACGCCTTTTAAACTGATTGAGCCGCTGAAGATGCCGGATGCCTTTGGGTGATAAGGCAGGCAATGCACGTATCACCACTACGCCAGATGGCCTTACAATTACTGACAAAAGTGAAAAGAGCATTTTGCAGGAACGCACATTTGTCTATGCCAATGGACGCGAAATTAAGTTGTCCTTCGATGATAAACATAAGGTGAGCGCCATTGCAGATAGTAATGGAGAGCTAAATTACAACCTGACTAGTGACGAAAAACTCAACTCGATTACTAGTGCAAAAGGCAACGACACCATTATCATCAAATTGAAGGACGGTACTACACAAGTCGTAGACGGCCAGGGGAACTGTAAAGCTTTAGCAGTCGGTAGCACTGCAGATAGTGGCAGAGACCTTGAGGGTCGTCTGCTAATTAATCAGGTTCCGGATGGAGCGGAGGATACTTTATTTAAACAAGTGCTCGAAACTTCTGAGTGGAAGGTCAGCGTTACTGATGATTTCAGAGCATGGAGTTTAATACCGATTGTCAAATCCGATTATTGGCTAGTCAACGCTGGGATAGGCGCGCTAAATTTTGGCCCAATAAATACTCTACGTCTCAACGAATTGAAAAACGCTAGTGCCGATGGCGGTCGCTTCGATATAAAGCAGAAGGGGGTGAGTTTCAAGAGTATGGTAATTTCCAGTGGCGGACAGAACAGAGCCGATGCTTTGACTATCAAGGCCGGTTATGACTACTACCGCAAACATATGCAGGCAAAAGTGGAGGCGGAAAAGCTAGAAAATTAGCAACTCGGCAACATCTGAGTAATATCCTCTTGTCTATGAGCATCACAGGCAAGGGGAATGGACGTGGACGATTTTGATTTTCGCGACAATCAGCGCCAGCAGTCAAATAACAACAACGATTTGCGCAATGAGGCACAGCAGCTGCTCTCAGCTCTTTCGCAAGTAGCGAGCACAAGCAACTCGCCTAATTGTCTTACCAGAAATGGCACCCGAACAAAAGTTCTGATGCTTGCCGGTCTTTCCCGCCATACTGAACAAAACGACGACATCCTAACCAGCAGCGGTCTTCTGCCGAATATTCAGCTTATCGATAGTCTCGAGTCTTTACTATTCGTCTAGTTCAGCATATTCATTCTGGCCCTACTGAAGGCATTCTATATAGATTAATTGTGCGTGAAATTATGCTGATAAACGGGTATGATCCGGCTGTGAGGTTATGAGGTTCACTGCTTGCACGGAAAACTTGATTTAGGAAAAGCTAAGGGTCTTAAACAGTCCGAGATTAAGAAGCTAAATCGGTTATTGCAAGAGCGTATACCTAAAGACAAAATCATTACCATTGAGCTGGCCGATTCGGTAGCTGAACTTTCTCTTGAGACCGGCTATCCGCTTTCTCTGGTGGTTAATCGCCGCGGTCAGGTAGTTAACGTTACGGTTGGTCAGCCATTTGAAGTCGATATGCCCGAACTGCGTGGTGTTCGTGTGGGGCCAGGCAGGCTTTGTGGACACCGCATTATTCATACCCGCCTCGACGAGCGCAAACAGCCCGCTGAAGGCAAAAACCAGGGGCCAAAAGAATCCAATCCAGGCACTTCGCCAAACAAAGCTAACCCAGAAAAAGAGATTGTTTCCAAAGAAAATCTGCAATGCCTGGCGCGCAACCGCCTTGATTTGCTGGCGCAAGTGGGCGTTAACCCAGCCGGTACCTTCAGCCGCAGTAAGGGTGAACAGTCGAAGATTGCCGACGTTGTCCACATCGCGCATTTGCTTCCTGGTCGCGACTCTGAAGGCAAAATCTGGAAGATTATGCCGGGCTCAACAGCCAGGCGTGCTCAAGATGACAATTTTGAAGAGCTTATCAGCGCCCTTGAAGAAGAGTTTCGCACTCAGGCTCCAGGTTTGGCAGTGGCTGAAGGCGAAGAACGCGCTTATCTAATCGGCCTTGTCAGTGACGGCACGGATGCCTGGCAGGTTGAAGACGACCTCGATGAGCTGGCTCAGTTGTCTAGAACTGCCGGTGCAACAGTTTGCGGCCGCTTGATGCAAACCAGGCAACAGCCTGATCCCAAATACTTTTTTGGCTCGGGCAAAATGCAAGAAGTTGCTTTGCACATGCAAGAGTTGGGTGCCACTCTCCTTGTTGTTGACCAGGAGTTGACGCCCAATCAGAAGCGTAATATCGAAGAAGTAGTGGGCGTCAAAGTGATTGATCGCACTGAACTGATTCTCGATATTTTTGCTCAACGCGCACAAACCAAAGAAGGTAAATTGCAAGTCGAGCTGGCGCAAATGAAATATTTGTTGCCCCGGTTGATAGGCAAAGGTGACAATCTGTCGAGATTGGGGGGCGGAATTGGCACACGAGGCCCGGGCGAAACCAAGCTAGAAATCGACAGGCGGCGTATTCGCGAAAAAATTACGCTGCTGGAAACTGATGCAGAACGCATTGGTAATTATCGCGATGTGCAGCGCAAAAGGCGCATTAACGAGAATTTACCGGTGGTGGCACTGACGGGTTATACAAACTCAGGCAAATCTACTTTACTCAATGCGCTGACAAAAGCCGACGTCTTCACTCAAGACAAACTATTCGCCACTCTAGATCCGACCACCAGACGAACTACTCTTCCTGATCACAGCCCGGTGCTTATTTCTGACACCGTGGGATTTATCAAAAAATTGCCCACATCGCTAGTAACGGCTTTCCGCGCTACTCTTGAAGAGGTTGCCGTAGCCGACGTGCTTGTGCATGTTGTCGACGCCTCTCATCCTAATGTACTGGAACACATTAGCGCTGTGCATGATGTACTCAGCGATCTGGGCGCCGTTGATAAACCGATGATTACAGTTTTAAATAAAGCCGATATCGTACGCAAAGAAGATCTGGCATGGTTAGTGGCTCAGGTGCCTAATCCAGTGGTAGCTTCTGCAAAAATTCGCTTCGGTCTGGGAACCATTTTGAGCAAAATTCAAGAAGTAATTTCAGAAGTTTGTCCCGAGCGGCAAAAATATAGCGCCTGATCAGGCTAGTGAGGCGACGTGGTATCAATTAATTCTGTTGAAGCCAATGAATATCTGCGCAAGGCTTGTCTGCGGCGGGAAGTAGAAGATTTTGCCGGCGCCCTGGCTGATTTGCAAGCCACAGGTCTAACTGAAGGCGAACCCGGACTGGTACTGCTGGCGGTGCAAGCACGGCATGCTGAAAAAGATGGCAAAGAAGCTGTTCGTCAGTACGTAGATCAAATTGAAATACGTTATAAAGAAATCAAAACCATTGCCGCTATTCCTACCATGTTGCTCTTTCGCGCCATGTGCGAATTGGGACGCGCGCGTTCCGCTTCAGAAGACCACGAGTTAGCCTGTCAGATTTTTAGAACGGCTCTTGGTCTGGCGCAAGATGAATACGGTAAAGACAGTTTGGAAATGATTTACCCTGCCATCTGTCTGGCAATGCATCATGAAATGCAGAACAACAGTCTTTTAGCACTGGCCATAGCCCGTGATGCCGTCGATAATTTGCGCCACCGCAGTGGACAGGTCAAGGACCCATCTTTATTGCTGGCTGGTTTGCTTACAATAAGCAATTGCGCTTTTCTAGAACATCGCTATGCCCTGGCTTTAGCGGCTGCTGAAGAGGCCCTCGACCTGGTGAGACTGTATTCGCTGTCAGCTGACGCCGGGGATCGTTTGCAGAAGTGTATTATTGTCAAAATGCTCGCCCTCAATAAACTTGATCGTCATCAAGAAGCGAAAGACACAGGCGAAGTTTTTATAGAAAAATTGGAAGAGAAATACGGCCGCTATTCACCAAGGTTGCTTGAGCCACTTTGCCATATGGCTTCTATTTGTGATCGTCTGGGCGCTCGAAGTAAATCGGCAAAGGCTCTGGACCAGGCTCTGGTTATTGTGAGCCAGATTGTCGAAGATCGTCCATTCGAGACGATCGAGCATGCAAACGCCGACGGTATTAAGATTGAGAATATGCCCTTCAAAGAGTACGAAGTATTGAATCGACTTTCTGAGAGCTATATTTTGCAAGGCAAATTTGTCGATGCCTTTAAACTCTATCCAGCTTCTATGCGTGCGCGCTACACAACCTATGTGGCCTCTTCTACAAATATTGTCGATATGATGGCAAAGCGCCTGAAAGAATTTGAAGAAGAAAGACAGCGCAAGCAAAAATATTAGTTGCTATTTCTAGAAGCGCAAATTACCCATGCCTTGGTAAAGCATACGGTTGACACTGCGATTCAATTGCCTTGATACTTGTTTTCCGGTCTGAGTGACAATACGCGGAGCCCGCATGGGCCGGCGAACGACAGGGCGCTGCATCTGCTGCTGCGGCACGAAAACATTGCTGCCAGAGCTGTTCAGAGTGCCACTGCCCGTACTACCAAGATTAGGGTTGTAACCGCCACCCTTTGGCGGCATTATCGTCTGCATCATATTCATAATTGCCGGCATAAAGCCTGCCGCCGAGCCCTGATTGAAGGCCGGCATGGCCTGACCGCCACCAGAGGCGCCACCATTAGCAGACATTCCCATATCGCCGCCGTTATTCCCCATATTGCCATTGCCGCTAGACTGCACGCCGCCTTGCAATTGCTCTTGTTCGAGCACGTCGCCTAGAAGCGGCGCTTGACCTGTGCCTTGCTGCGGTCTTTGACCAGCGGGAGTAAACGAACTTGGCGGAAAAGCCGGTGGACTGGCGGCGTTATTAAAATTATTGTTGTTAGAGTTAGTGTTGCCGGCTGTATTCCACTGCGACTGCCCAAGATTGTTGCCGTTGCCGTTGTTTCCGCTGTTGCCCGAGGGAGTGGAGGGTGTGCTCCACTGTGACCGGTTGGCAGCTTGTTGTGGTGCCTGATAGTTGCCTACGCCCTGACTGGAGAAAGCACCACCGCTATTATTGTTGTTTCCTACATTGCCGGAGTTGCCACCACTACTACCGCCTGGCGTGACCCAACCTGAGGTGCCGACGCCGGCATTCGGTTCGCTGGCATTACTACTTTGGTTAAAATTCTGATTCTGGTTAAAATTCTGATTGCCACCGCTGCTGGTACCAGTACTACCACCAGTACCGCCCGGAGTAGTCCAGCCTGATGAGCCGATCTGACCGCCTGAGTTCGAATTACTTTGACTATAACCTGCCGGAGCTTGTGTATTAGTAACCCAACCCTGACCCGATTGCTGTGTATCTTGGCTTGATTGATCAGAGTCGCCACTGGGCTCTACCCAATCGCTGGCTCCTTGCTGGCTGCCCTGTTGTTGGGCACCGCTACCGCCGCCCATTTGCTGCCAGTCTGATTGCCCTACAGGCTGGCGCTGTTGAAATTGTTCTGGTTGTTGTGTTGAAAACTGCGGTGTACCTTGTTGTACGTTTTGTTTTAGTGGTGCTGGTTTAGCTGCCGGCTTTTTAACAGGAGCGGCGGCCTTTTTAGTCACTGCTCTATTAGTCAAAAACGCGCCGGGAGGTTGATTTGCCCAGGTCTGCGAGTCATTGAAAGGATTTTGCGCCTGAGCAGCCGGTGAAGCTAATAGAGCTAGATATGACAAAGTAAAAGTGGCGGCCATGGCTATGGTGCCCAGATGTATTTTCAACCGCGTCATCACTAATCTCCTAGCCTTTCAATTTCAATTTTATTTTGAATTTTTCTCTACTCAATGATTGATCATGCGGTTTAGAAGCGAATTCATCATTCCGCCACCATTGTTGTAACCGTTCATGCCATTCATGCCGTAGCCGTTCATGCCATTCATGCCGTAGCCGTTCATGCCATTCATGCCGTAACCGTTCATGCCATTCATGCCGTAGCCACCCATACCACTCATACCACCAAGGCCACCCATTTCGCCCAAACCACCTAAACCGCCCATGCGACCCATCATAGAATTGCCGCCAAACATGCGACCCATCATGCTGGTATTGCCGCCCATTCCGCCCATCATCGGGTTGCCGTAACCACCCATCATGCCGCCGGCCGCGCGGGCAGCCATCACTGAACCTAATGTTTTGACCAGTGCCGAACCCACAGCTGCTGCTTTGCTTGGCTGAGCTGGGCTCTCAGCCTGAGCGTTGGCCGGCTGCGTTGTGGAGGTATTTTCATCAAAATCGGTGGGCCAAGTTGGATCACCGGCAGCTTGTGCTTGGGTAGCAGGTTGCTGGCCGAATTGATTTTGTTGCACAGAGCCTTCTACTGGTGCCATGCCGGTTTGAGACTGATAGTGTGGTTGCTGTGGCTGGAAGCCTGGTTGCTGAGGCTGGAAACCATTATTTGGTTGTTGATAGTTTTGACTTGGTTGAAATCCCTGAATTTGACCCGGCTGGCCGTTTTGATTCTGATAAGCCGGAGGCTGATTCTGATAAGCCGGAGGCTGCGATTGATATCCAGGCTGTTGATAATTTTGTGGTGGTGCCTGCAAAGGTGGCGGCTGGTAGCTACCCTGTTGTTGATAATTTTGTGGTGGATAATTCTGCCCCTGACCGGCATAATTTGGTGCCGTCGGTGGTGGCGCTATATTTTGGCCTTGCTGATTTTGATTGGTGCTCTGAATGAAACTTCCCGGTGGGGCATTGCCGCCCTGTGCTTGAGCCGGAGCGACAAAATAAAAGGGCATTATTTGCAGCGAAGCGCCCGTCAAAGAGACGAGCGCCAAGCCAATTATTTTTTGGATGTTTTCCATACAAGGCCTCTTTGCCGTTGCGGACCGGTATTTGTTATCTGCTGATAGACAAATTGCTGGTGCGCACAGGCTTTAAGCTGGCGATTTTTTCTTTCAAGCAGGAGAGCGCAACTTTCATTTGTTTGTCTTTGTCGGGCTCGTTGATATCTGGAATTACTCCAACTTTATTGATATCAGCACCGGCGGCAGTGAGGTAGCGGCTCACCGTAATGTGAATAGCGGCGCCGCCTGGTAGTCGGTTGATTTCTTGAACCAGTCCTTTGCCGTAAGTAGATTTGCCTACCAGTACTGCCCGTCCGTTATCTTTAAGTGCGCTGGCAAGAATTTCAGAAGCACTGGCAGATTCTTCGTCGACTAAGAGCACGATTGGTTGATGAGTAGCCGGTTCGCCGGAAGCGATATCAGTATGGCGGCCGTGGCGGCTGACAGTGCTGACGATGGCACCACCTTCAAGGAGCATGTCGGAGATTTCCAGAGCATTGGAAAGCAATCCGCCTGGGTTATCGCGCAAGTCGACGATTAAACCGTCGGCGCGAGAGAGTTTGCTCAACGCAGCTTTGAACTCGCGGGAGGCATCGTTGGATATAAAAGTAGAAAGATTGATGTAGCCGATATTGTTTGGCATCATTTTCGCATCGACTGCATGAATGACGATTTCCTGACGAGTGATATTAACGGTGCGTACTGGTACATTGCCTTCCGCTTTGAGGCTTAGTTGTACAGGGATACCGGCTTTGCCACGAATTTTATCGGCAGCTTGTTCGGGGGTCATGCCCACAGCTGCGGTGCCGTCGATTCCGACAATTTCGTCTCTACAGCGCACACCGGCCAGTTCAGCAGGACCGCCGCTGATGGTGCGTGTTACAACAAGGCGTTGAAGGTCTTTAGTTTGTTGGAGATTAATGCCGATGCCGACAATGCGAGCGTCGATAGCATCGTTTTCATCCTGAAAAGCTCGTGGATCAAGGTAACGGGTGTAAGGGTCATTGAGACTTTCCAGCATCACTTTGATGTATTTTTGAGCGTCGGCGGGAGTTTTGATTTGACCGTCGAATTTGTGCTCGAAGTCATTCCAGTTTTTGCCGTTGAAGCTGCCGTCATAGTAATTTTCGTGCACCAGTTGCCAGGCACGATGATAGGTATCGACCGGTAAGGCACGATGACCCGATGCTGGCTGTTGGTAGACCGAAGTTAAGGTCAAACAAACAAGCACGACAATAGTAGCTATGCGCTTCAACTGGCTCATAGAGAACACCTGAATATGAAAGTAAGACCGAACCGTTCTCTACTCTGCCCGAGGGCATCGCATCACTATGTTCGTATCTCTTTTATTCCCAACAACAGAGATTTTCATCACCTGAAGATTAAACGTTTGCGCTTGGCAACCTGCTATTTTGCTGTTTCTTTCGATTTTTTATTGGCCGCATCTTTGAAGCCATATTCAGCCCAGCGGCTTTCCACCTGCTCCTTAACCACTTCCGACATCACAATCGGGGTGGGCCATTCTCGTTCAAAACCTTCTGATTTCCACTTGCGAGTGGCATCGATGCCTACTTTTGAACCATAACCCATCAGCGGTGAGGCATGATCGAGAATATCAAGCGGGCCTTCCACAAACATCATGTCGCGTTTGGGGTCGGTATTGCCGAAAACATGCAAGGCCACTTCCGAGAGATTGTGAACGTCCACATCTTTATCGACGATGATGGCAAACTTGGTGAACATCATTTGACCCAGGCCCCAGATGGCGCTCATGACTTTGCGGGCATGGCCGGGAAAACGCTTGTCGATGGCGACAATAACGCAGTTGTGGAAGACTCCTTCCCAGGGCAAGTTCATGTCGGTAATTTCTGGAACCAGCATCTGCACCATAGGCATAAAAATGCGCTCGGTGGCTTTGCCTAAGAAGCAATCTTCTTGCGGTGGCTTGCCGACAATGATGGTTTGATAAATAGGATTTTTGCGGTGAGTTACGGCCGTGACGTGAAAGACTGGGAAAAGTCCGGCCAGGCTATAAAAGCCCGTATGGTCGCCAAACGGCCCTTCACGCTTCAACTCTTTCTGGTCGACATATCCTTCTATAACAATTTCTGCCGTGGCCGGCACTTCTAGGTCGATGGTCTTGCATCTAACAAGACGCACCGGGCTCTGCCTTAAGAATCCGGCAAAGATTAATTCGTCAATTTCAGGCGGCAGCGGTGCGGTAGCAGCGTAAGTGATTGAAGGATCGGCGCCCAGTACCACCGCTACCTCCAGACGATTGCCCGGCTTTTCGTATTGTTCTTTTTCAAAGAAAGTGCCGTAGTTAGGTGGTTCGCTTGGCTGGCCAGCTGGAGAATCAGGGTGGAAAGCGGCGCCATTACCAGATTGTGCGGCATTAGTCATAGAGTCACGTCTGGAATTTTCGAAATTTTTGGCACCGTCGTGATGTTTATGCCAGTGCATGCCGGTGGTGGCATTGTCGAACTTTTGCAGCCGATACATGCCGACATTGCGGTTGCCGTTGTGCGGGTCTTTGGTGATAATGGCGCCCATGGTGATGAACGGCCCACCGTCCTCCGGCCAGCAAGTAATGATTGGAATTTTGTCCAGCATGGGATCGTTGGGGTTGGTGATCACCACTTCCTGACAGGGTGCCTGACCGCTGATTACTTTCGGTGGAAATTTGCCCACTTCCATAATGGTGGGCAAGAAGGCCAATTTTGCCATGAAGCTCTCCGGCACTTTCGGTTTAATGAAGACGCGAATGCGGTCGGCAATAGTGTCGAGATCATCAACTTCAAGAGACAGGCAAATTCTGTTCATCGATCCCTGAGCATTGATGAGCACCGGCATTTCATAACCAATGACATTCTCGAAAAGTATGGCTTTATTCTCGCTGCCAGGCAGCTTGCTCACTCGGTCGGTAATTTCGGCAATTTCCAGATGAGCCGAAACCGGTACTTTAATGCGCATCAGCTCGCCAGCTCTATCTAAAGCATCGATGAATTCGCGCAAATCGTTATAAGCCATATTAAAACTCCAGGTACAGACTTAATTTTAGAACTTGCTGAGGCCATAAGACATATAAAGAATCCTATTGTTATAAAGCCAGTCAAAGCGAGGTTTACAAGTGAGTGGTAAGCTGAAAGTTGGTATTTTTGAAATTCTGAAAGTCGAGGAGTTACTATGCACCGCGTTTTTGCCTGTTTCTTTTGCTTGATGGCAGCTTCCTGGCTGGGATTTCAATGCCTCACTGCTTGTATGCTCAATCGGCCTGGTGCCTGAGTTGTTCACAACTGCATATGCAAAATATATCTAAATTTCTTTAGCTATGTCATGGGCCAGGTTCACGTGCTTGGCTAGTTGGTGCTATATCGAAACTGGCCTCAGAGGCTAGTTTGAGCGAGTGGGTTCGATATGCAAAAGATCTTCATCGGGGGACTTCACAGCTATGCAATTTTCGCTATACTAATTACATAAGCGGTGAGCACACACCAATAAATAAGTTGTGTGCTTTGAGCCGAGGGGTTAAGTGGAAACTTCAGGTCTGCGCAGACTGGAAACTGTAGCGATACCCGCTAGCTGTGGATTCTGACTTGAAGCAGCAAGAAATATCGAGCCTACGCAATAGGCAGTCAGACGATAGTAAAAACACCGCCGCAGATTTATCCGGGCGGTGTTTTTGTTTGCAATCTAAAAATATACTGGTATTACTGGTGGTGGCTTTTCTTCAGTGGTGTGTAACTGCCGTTGCGTTCTTCCAGCTCAGGAACCGTCTGTGATGGCGATGAGTAAATTTCAGCAATAGGTTGTTTGGCTTGCTCAAGCATAGAAGCCAGGCTGCCTTTGAGTTGTTCATCGCTCATAGCTCCGCGGTTGACGTTGGCAGCAAGAATGACGCCGCGATTGCCGGGGATAAAGATATAAACCGGTTGGGTCAGCACCTCAAAATGATCCGCCAGATTGCTGAATTCCCGATCTCCCACTGCGCCACTGAGCAAAGTGATAGATCTGGAATCGGATTTGCCATCGACTATTTTTTTGTTGTGTTCAGTTACAGCTGCAGCCAGTTTTTTGTTCGGTCCCTGATTGCGATTGAAAAATTCAATTACCACCGGCCCTTTACGCAGATGGTGCATGATCAAACTGGTATACGAAAAATCGTTTGTTTTGGCCATAGCATCGCGGCGCAATAAATAGTCTTCACGGCTGAGACGACTTTGCGCTGCTAAGTATTTGCTATCAGCTTCTTTAGCCAGATCTAACATGGTCACCCGCGTCAAATTGAGGTAGTTGAGCTTGTTGTCTTTGTGAGATTTGACTGCCACCAGCACTGATGAATCTGGTGGTCCGCATAGAGCCTGATTGATATCATAATCGCCCATCATCGAGGCTTTACGCGCATCAATCAGAGTGATCTGATCGTCTTTTTGAATGCCTGCTAGAAGTGCCGGTGATTCGTCCATGACACGAGTGACTACCGGATATTCCTGGTCGAGAAAAGCAAACTGCAACCCCACTACGCCTAATGTGGGAATCTCTATTTTCGCCTCTTCCGGTTTGCTCATGAGCAGCGGCAGCGCCACAACCACTATAGAAAGAACAGCGAGTACAACGACTATTACCAGCCCTGGTCGCACTGCAAAGACCTCGATACAACCCTAAATCACGTTCCACAGGCGGTATTGATTCAAACATATAGCTTGCATATATTGGCGAAAATGGCTTAAATGGCCAATTTTGCCAATTAATATGGAACAAACGACACTTAAATTCCGACTCTAGTCAGGCGCGTACCAGCTTAAGCGTACGCCGAAAAAAGGAGCCTAATTATGAACGACAAAGTCGATCATCGGCACCCTCAGGTGATGCAAGATTACCTTGAGGCCGGATCATTAGAAATCGTGCAGGAGCGTCTCTGCCAATTGGCGGAACACGACCTTCCGCAAGTTAGAGCTAGAGTCGCTGAAAACCCCAATACTGAAAAAAACTTACTACTTAAGCTCATGGGTGACAACGATTATGAAGTGCGTTGCGCTTTAGGCAGCCATCCTGCCCGTCACATGGACATACTTGAACTCTTATCAAAAGACGAAAATCCTACTGTGCGCTTTGTCCTGGCAGAGGACGCCAATTGCCCCGAAGAAATTCTTGAGGCTTTGCTTTATGACGGCAATCCCTATGTTTGCGATCGAGCTAACCGCACTCTACGAAGGCTGAAGAGTGCAAGTTATGCCAGGAATAATTCGGTCGGCTCACCGGGCTTCCCAGCCAGGACAGTAACTGGTGCAGCGGCTCCGAATATGCCTGAAGCGCCGAATATACCAAAACAACCGAGAAAAGAAAAAAGACGCGCTCTCGGTTAAAGGAAATAATTTCGAGCAATTGGTATAACTGCACGGTACCTGCTTGGAGTTTTACCAATGGCCTGTATCAAGAATATTTTTTCAGCCTCTTTCTGTCTGGCAACACTGGTTACCGCAATTGCTATTTCACCAGCACTTGCGGATGACGGCAGTTTGACTAAGCGAGCCACTATCAATTGCGAAAAAGCTGAAAGTATTGCTCTGGAAAAATACGCCGGCGCTACGGTGAAAGAGATTAAGCTGGACGGCGATGATCTGCCTCTCGTCTGGGACATTGAGCTCAGACAAGACAGATGGCATATCCATATGGAGATCGATGCCAAATCTGGTGATATTGTCAAAAACGACAAACACAAATAGATTTAACCGCGCCGATTAAACACTTATTTCAATCTGCTTGAAAGAGCTTTTTTGCTGCGGCAATTTTCGTTATGCTTAGGGAAGAACTTTTCCCGGGGCAGGCTTATGCGCATCCGGCTCATTTATACGAGCCTATGTTTAATTGCCATGACCGTTGTCAGTGCTGACGCAGCACAGGCAAACGATGTCAGCCGCCCGATTTTGCTTGATGCTCTGAAAAAAGATGGCTATACGGAAGGCGAAAAGCAGCACAGTGCCTGGCAAGATACCACACAAGCAGGGCAGAAGGCCCTATCTGCCGGTGATTTGATTGGCGCCCAGACCGCATTTCGCGCAGCACTGGATGCGGCGGAAAAATTTGGCCGCAAAGACTCTCGGGTTGCTGTCAGTCAGAGCAATCTTGGTCAACTTTATAAAGCTCAGGGCAACTTCGAATTGGCTGAAAAGGCCTCACGCAAGTCACTGGAACTGATTCGTGAAAATGGCTTAAAAGACAATTTTGGTTTTGCCGTCGAATTGAGCAATCTAGCTGGAATATTGAAAGATCAAGGTAAGTGTGGCGAAGCAAAACCGCTGTATGAGGGCGCTTTGGCGATTTTGACCGAAGTGCGCGGTGATGAATCTGTTGAAGTAGCAACGGTTTATGACAATCTGGCTGTGCTTTATCAGAGGCAGGGTGACTACAAAGCCGCTGTGACTGTGCAACTCAAAGCCACGGCAATCTACGAAAAGAAATTAGGCGCCGATAACGCTGACCTGGCAATTGGTCTCGGTAATCTTGCGGAAAGCTATCGAGAACTGAATCAGGGCGTGAAAGCTCAACCTTTGTATGAACGTTCGCTAGCAATCATGCGAAAAAATTATGGCGACCGTCATCCGGCAGTGGCTACCGCGCTCGATAACCTGGCCGGTTTTTATGTCAAAGAAGGCAAGCTCAAAGAAGCGGAAGATTTGCAGCTCAAAGCCCTTGAGACATTTCGAGAAACTTTAGGCGGAAGGCATCCAGATGTGGCGATTTGTCTGGATAATCTGGCGGATCTTTATACGCGCCAGGGAAAGACTGAGCTGGCTCTTGAAAAAAGTGCGGAGTCTTTTGAAATTGCCGAAAAGACTTTAGGCCGTGAACATCCGCTCTCAGTGGGCATTAAGCATCGCATGGAAGATCTGAAAATGCAGGATCTGAAAATGCAGAATCAGAAAACAAGCGACAGCGAAAATCAAGCGACAGGTCAGTAATTAGTTAAGGTCACCGTATGGTGGCAGGCGTAGCTCTAAATTGGAAAGCCAGAGAAGTAGCTCTAGCTGTCTTTCACCAAAAGGGCTGTTTGCCGACTCAGATTCTTCTTCACCCTGACTATAGGACGCAGCAGACGTGGCAGCAGCCGACACAGCAGTTTGCAGCGAACCCAGGGCCTGTGAATGCCCGGGCTTTGAATAGATACCAGCACTGCCGTTAAAAGCGAATTCCGACACCAGCGACTCCTTGTTAAATCTGTTGGCCAGATAACAATGACAGCTTAGCTCTTGTGAACCAGATTTTCATGTAGCCTGTCTCATCGCCACATGAAGTTTTTTTCGAGAAGTCTTTTGATTGTCCGCGAGCAGGTACCAGTGGCCTTGTTGCTCAAGCTTTGCGACTAATTTGTGTTGCTAGATGATTAAGGAACCTACTCCAGGCCTGGCCACGATGTGAACGTTGGTTCTTAACCGAAGGCTCAAGCTGGGCGGAGGTTTGCGAATCATTCAGGGGAATGAAGAGCGAGTCAAAACCAAAACCATGAGTGCCATGCTCTTCAGTACTGATTGAGCCTTGCCATTTCTCCTCACAGGTGAAAAGCACTTTACCTTCACTGTCCACTAGCGCGATGGCGCAGACAAAAGCCGCCTGACGCTTGCCGGCTGGTACGTTTTTCAATTCAAGCAAAAGTTTTTTGCGCCGGTCGCCATCACTGCCTTCGCAATATCTGGCCGAGTGAATTCCCGGCCTGCCGTCCATTGCTTCTACCGTCAGGCCTGAATCATCGGCAATAGCCGGCAAATGACAGAGAGCAGCTGCTGCTCTGGCTTTAATTAAGGCGTTCTCGATAAAAGTGGCGCCGGTCTCTTCCGGGTTGAATCCTGGTGGTGCAAGAATGAGATCAAGGTCGGGAGCTTGTGTGCTCAGCGCCTTGAATTCGGCTAGCTTACCGGGATTGCTGGTGGCTAGCACTACTTTCATTGCTTATTTACTCTTTTTCTTCTTGGCTGTAGTGCTTGATTTAGGGCGTGCCGCAGCCGCTTTCTTACTGGCTGTAGTGCCATTGTTGGAAGAGCCACTTCCGTTTCCATTACTAGTGGCAGTTGCATCGGCATTTTTGCCTGTGCCCTTCAAGCTTTCTTTGGGGTTGGCGTTGGCTTTGATGCTCTTGATGCCATTGACACGCGGCAGCGGGTTGGCGCCGGTCACACGTTTGCGGTGATCTTTGCGGTGGACGCGAATGACGTCTGAAATTTGTGATATGGCTTGTGAAACGCGTGCCAGCTGGTCGATATCGAGAACATCGAGAATGAGAAAAATAGTGGCGGTTTTCTTGTCACGGTGCGTATCGACACGTAAGTCTCGCAAATTGACTTTGTGATCCGAGACTTTTTTCAAGATATCGCCGGCGATACCAACTCTATCTAGGCATTCAATCTGCAGACCGGCTGGATACTGGGTATTACGCTCTATCGACCAGTCAACGGCCATGCGCCGTCCTTCTTCGATTTTGGCCAGCATGTTGCAATCGGCTCTATGCACGGCTATGCCGCTGCCGCGCGAAACTACCCCGGCAATTTCTTCGCCCGGCACCGGCTGGCAACATTTTGCCAGGTGATGAAGAAGCCCGCCCAGACTGGATATGTTGCTTGGTTTGCCAGGCACCATTTGCGGAATGGTGTAGCCTTTGAGGGCGATTTTCTCAGCATTGTCTACTTCGCGAATACGATTGACGACCTGGGCAACTGAAAGATCGCCATAGCCAACTGCGGCCAGAATGTCTTGCGGATCGGAGATGTTGAGCCGTCTTCCGGCTTCTTGCAATTTGTCTGATTTGAGAAACTCGTCCAGGTTACCTTTACCAAGCTCAGCTTCGAGCATCTGCCGGCCTTGCTGAATGTGTTCTTCGCGGTGGTGCTTCTTGAACCACTGCCGAATGCGGTTTTTGGCGCCGTGAGTTTTAGCAAAATTGAGCCAGTCCATTTTAGGCTGACCGTTCTTACTCGTGAGAATTTCGACGATGTCGCCGTTTTTCATGATGGTGTTGAGCGGCACAATGCGTTCATTAATGCGGGCGCCTACGCAGCGGTGGCCAACATCAGTGTGCACACGATAGGCGAAATCAATAGGGCAAGAGCCATTGGGTAAATCGAGCACATCGCCACGCGGGCTGAAGACGAACACTTCATCAGCGAAGAGGTCCATCTTCACTTCTTCGATGTACTCGCCCGAGTCTTTAAGATCTTGTTGCCAATCAACCAGTTGCCGCAACCAGGCTAGCTTTTTATCGGAGGAGCCGTCGGCTTTGACCGCTTCGCCTGCTTCTTTATAGGCCCAGTGAGCGGCGATACCATACTCGGCAATATGGTGCATACGCTTGGTGCGAATCTGAATTTCTACCGGTTTGCCTTTGGGGCCGATTACTGCGGTGTGCAAAGACTGGTAGCTGTTGAACTTAGGCATAGCGATATAATCTTTAAAGCGGCCTGGGATGGGCTTAAAGATTGAGTGCACAGTACCCATAACTTCATAGCATTTTTGCGTATCAGGGTCAGATTCTAATTCGCAGAAATTTTTGTCGGCATTGCTATTGATGATAACCCGCACAGCCAGTACATCGTAGAGTTCCTGAAAAGCTTTTTGCTGGCTTTTCATTTTGCGCCAGATGCCAAAGAAGTGTTTTGGCCGGCCGATGATATCTGCTTGAATGCCGCGGCTGTCAAGGTCTGCTCTCAGTTTTGCCACCACCTGCTCGAGATGTTCGGCGCGATCTTCGCGACTATCTTCCACAAGTCGTTCAATTTCTAAATATTCGTCCTGGTGCAGATAGCGCAGTCCCAGGTCTTCCAGCTCCCACTTCATTTTACCCAGACCGAAGCGGTTAGCCAGAGGAGCAAAAATTTCTAAAGTTTCTTTGGCTTTTTCCGCTTGCTTGTGCGGCGCCATGTGCTCCATGGTGCGCATATTATGCAGACGGTCAGCCAGTTTCACTAGAACTACACGCACATCTTCGGCCATTGCTACAAGCAATTTGCGGAAATTCTCGGCCTGCCGCTCTTCTTTCGAGCTGAAGCTGAATTTGCCGAGCTTGGTCACACCTTCTACAATTTTTCTAGTGTCGACGCCGAAGCGATCTTCAATTTCTTTTGGCTTTACATCACAGTCTTCAAGCACATCGTGGAGCAGGCATGATGAGACGGTATCGATGTCGGCATTAATATCAGCAAGAATGCATGCCACCTCTACCGGGTGGATAATGTACGGATCGTTCGATTTGCGCATCTGGCCATCGTGACTGGCAAAGGCAAAGTCGTAAGCTTTATGAGCGATCGCGATCTCTTCTGCCGGACGACCCTGTCTTTCTAAAATGTCAAATAAGGGCTGACCGATCTGATCTTTCATCGCTTCTGCTTATAGGGGTGAATATTAATTATACCCAGCGTGTCAAGTCCCGGCCGACGTTGTGATGCTCCTGTGGCCACTTGTAACGGATCAAGAGATTAATAATCGGCCCAAGGCGCTCCAGGAGCCGATTTATCTGTTTTTCAAGCAATTTAAAACTTATTTGTTAGACCAGGGGGTGCTGTTGAGGTCTTTCGGATAAGGGCTGGCGGACCCACCCCAGTAGTTTTTCTGCGGCTTAAGGAGGTTAGTGCCGCTGTTGAAGCCACTGGCTGGTTTGTAGTCGTAAGACCTTGGAGGCGGCGTGTATGCAGGCGCCGGGCTTGTACTGGTGTAGTAATTGCCGGCGGCGGTTGCATCAGGGGTGGGGGCATTGTAATAACTGCCGGCGGCCTTACTGGGGCCAGAAGGGATAAAAACTGGTTGATTGGAGATACGGTTAATTGGCGAGTTGGCGAAGCCATAACCAAAACCAGAACTAGACCCGTAGCCATTTAAGTAGCCATAACCGCCGAAGCCGGAGCCGTTACCCAGGCCGTAACTGGACCCACTCCACGAATTTGAACCAACAAATGGAAGCCGACCACGGCCGAGGCTGGATAAGGTGCCTAAACCAGGGATGCTGGGAACTCCCGGGATTCCGAAGCTGGGCAGGCCAAAACCAGCCACGCCTACTCTGGGAACATGTGGAACATAAGGAATACCGCCAATAAGCGAAGAAAAGGTCTGATAACCGCGCATCGGTCTGTAACCAACGAACGCTGAACCCCCTTGCCGATCTATGTAAAGTTGATGGTCGCCTGATAAATCCACACCCTGGGAAACGGGTTCAGGTTTATTAGACGGATCATTGAAGTATCCCTGAGCCTGGGCTGGCAGAGTGAAAAAGCTTATTGCTGAAAAGCACAGTACAACCGCTTTGAAGCCGCACTGTCGCTTTACTTTCACTATAACCTCATCATTTGCTACCGTATTCTACTACTATGCTTGCTCTTCTTTTCGGGAACAGTCTGTCTCGCTGCGCGTCACTAGGTTCATGCAACCAAGGAGCTCACAATGAAAAGTCATCTACCTATTCTAACCCTGGCTCTGGTTCTGGCTTGCAATAGTGTCGGAGACGCTCATGCGAAAACGTCTAAGAGCACTACTCGCGGTATCACCGCTCAGTTGAAGGGTACTGATATGTCCACAGCAGAAGAAGTGGTTAATGGCAAAACTTATCATATCGGCAAAGTCATAGTATCGGCCTCGCCTGCTGACGTTTTCGCCGTGCTCACAGATTATCCTAATGCCACGCAATTGTTCGCCAACTTGAAGAAGAGCAAAGTTGTAGCTAGCAATAGTGCAAATCATACTCATGACGTCAGTTTCAGCTTGAAAGGTCTGGGCGGCATTTGGAACTTCGATTATGTGCTGCAAATGAAAGAAACCTCTCCTTCATTGATTGAATTTCACCGCCTCAGTGGTGCTTTCAAGGCCAACGAAGGCTACTGGAAAATCGAGCCTTTAGACACTTTAGGTCATAAAACACTTGTGACTTATGCAAAACACGTTGATGGTGGCATGTTGCCGCAAAATCTGGTCACCAAGCAAGTGCGTGAGGCCATGCCTACTGTTATGGCCAATCTCAAAGCCAGCGCCGAAGCCAAAGCCGTCCAATTGTCGCTCAAGTAGCTTGAAAATAAACAGTTAGAACGTCGTTGTTCTTCTGAATGACGCGTTCCAGGTGTAGACTTGAATTTTCCACACACCGTCTTCCTGGTACATCACCACATCAAGGGTGCAAGGCACAGTTCTACCGCTGATATCGTCCAAGGCGATGCCGGAACCTTTCATCTTGCAGGTTTTGCCGTCCATTACCTCAACCAAAATTTTTGGTTGATAGACATAACCCTTTTTCATAACTTTCAGTTCGGCAGCCGCTCTTGTACCGCTCATTTCGTTCAGCGGAATGCGTCTTTGCTTAACCCAGTAATTAGCCATTGGAGCAAGTTTGGTAGCGTAATAGAGCTGTCTGATGTATTGGTAGAAAACTCGAGTAGGTTCGGTGTCGCAATAAGCTGGAGTGACAGTAACCAGAAGCAGCAAGGTGAGCGAGCTCACCAGCAAAAGCAATTTAGTAGCCAGAGTTTTTGACTGATTCATTGACTGATTCATTGACTGTCCTTTATGGTCATTAACGGCTCGAAGCCAGCGAATTGTTTTTACGAGAACTATCTTTGCGCGAATAAACCGGTGTCAACCAGTGGCGATATTGCTCCACTTCGCCACGACAAATTTTGATATATCTGTCTTTGATAATTGTTGTAATCGGCCCGGCAACGCCGGCTCCTACAGGCCTTTTGTCGATTTCGATAATTGGGGCGATTTGAGCGCCGGTGCCGCAGAAGAATAATTCATCGGCAATATAAAGTTCGCTTCTATCGATTGCACGGGATTCGGCTTTGAGTCCGAGCTCTTCTTCGGCCATTTCCATAATGGTGCGGCGGGTGACGCCTTCCAAAATATTTTCATATGATGGTGTCGTAATCAATCTGCCGTTCTTAACCATGAATACATTCATAGCAGAACCTTCAGATACGTGCCCGCTTTCGGTCAAAACAATACAATCATCGAAGCCGGCCATAACTGCATCGGTTTTAGCAAGAGCAGTGTTTGCGTAGGCGCCTACTATTTTTGCTCTGGCAGGGATAGCGTTGTCTTCCACTCTTCTCCAGCTCGAGACCTGAACTTTTAAGCCGGGAGCGCCATGGAAATAATCACCAAATGGCACCGTGAAAATACACATATCTGATGGATTGTTATCTAAACTGGGTCCGACTCGATGCACTGTTTTGTAAGCAGTAGGGCGGATATAGGTGTCTGTTCGGGGCTGATTCTTTTTCATCAGTTCGACTACGATTTTGCAAAGTTCGTCCACAGATTGAGGCACTTGCAGGTACATGATTTTCATGCTGTCCACCATGCGCTCGAAATGCTCTCGCAGGCGGAAGAGGTACATTTCTTCTTCTTCTTCGTTCCAATAACCGCGAATGCCTTCGAAAACGGCCGTGCCATACATGAAAGAGTGATTCATGATGCTGATTTTGGCATCTTCTATTGGTACGATATTGCCCTGGAAGAATGCGTACGTCTTTGGTTCAGTCACCGCGGCTCCTTTGAATTATTGCGATTGGCCTTTGCAGTACAAAATTCGGTCTTCAACAGTTTTTCTCTGTGCCGAATCAGGTCTCAGTTCAACATAACGTTTAAATGAGTTTGCCGCTTCTTGCCACTCTTTATCGCTTTCCTGCAAGACTCCCAGTTCATAAAAACCATCAGCGTAATCAGGTTCTACTTCTGTTGAGCGCAGAAATTCGGTTTTGGCCTGGTCAAGTTTTCCCAGACGCTTAAAAGAGCGACCCAGGCCCGTATGACAGGCGCCGGAGTTAGGAAATTTTTTCATTTTACTGTCAAAAATCGCCGCTGCTTTTTCTGACTCACCCATGGCTAAAAGGTGATTGGCGTCTTTAAGCACCACATCCCAGTTAGGATCACTTTTCGCCAGAGCAGCTGGTATTGCCACTGCGGACAATACCAGCGCTGACATAAGCAATGCCGAATTAAACAATTTGTTCATCGGTTAGATCTCTACTTTATTTGCTTTTGAGGATAGTGCCTGAAGCATTCAGACTTCTGCTGACCGAGCTGGGCGCGCCGCCGGGAACTGGTGAAACAACGATAGCCGAAACTTCCATGCTCACTTTTTTCACTGCGTCGCCAACTCTGGCACCAGAACCTTTGACGATGCTGCCTGTGGACGAATCTTTATCGACAGCGTCAACATTGAGCACAGCAATGGTGTTGGTCAATGTCTTAATTACTTTGCCTGTATCAGGATCATTGATGGTTTTGTAAGGACGAAGCACTTGCAGTTTATCGCCCACGGCCAGACCGTTGATTTTGCCTACGTTAATGGTGATTTGAGTACCGGTAACGTCGGCAATTTTTCCTTCTACGTTGGCTGCAGCAAGAGATTGACCATCAGGCACTTTGTTGGCGGCAGCAATCAATTGACCGCCCATTTCTTCTACTGATTGCAAGGTCGCTTCGCCGGCAATAGATGAGGCGAAATCAGATGAATCCATGTTGACACCGAAAGCACCGGAGCTTGAGCGCTTAGACTCACCAGAGCCGTGCACCGCAGCGAGGATTTCAGTAGTGTTGATGTCGATGATTTTGGCGTCTACTGCAACTTTAACCTTGCTCTTGCTTGATTTGAAGCTGCCGAGCATACCACCGAGACCACCTACATAAGGAACACCGGGAATGTAACCGGTAGGTAGACCACTGGTGCTCACTGTTTTGGTTTCATAACCAAATTGTGTGACGGTTCCGGTAATGATGGCATCAACGCTGAGAATTTTACCGATTTTGCAGGCAGTGGCTGGGTCAGCGCGATCTGACACTGAAAGGTTCTGTTCTTTCAAAATGTTATCGAGCATGGCTCTGTCGACGACTGAATAAGTGCCGTCATTAACGAGTTTGGTGGTGAGCAAGCTAACGATACCTTTGCCCACGTCATAGTTATTTGAGTACTGAGTGACTGCGCCGTAATCAAAAGGCATGATAGCGATACGTCTTTTAGTGGCAGCCTGCGCCTGCGATATGTTGGCGACATTGCCGGCAACTGCAATTAATAGCGCCATTGCCAGCGCTGCTGTCTTTCGGAACTTCATCCATAACTCCTTCTGTAAACTAAGCCGATTGGCTATACGTGCTGCGTGGCTCTAAATCTCTGCTTAGAGTCTACTGGATTAACGCCCTTCCTCTAAATAATAGGGATCATTCAACTATTTATTTTTGACTAATCTGCGGCTTAAGCTGGCCCTGCTGACATCTTAGCGATGCTTAACCGTGGTCTTGGCCTTTGCTTTGGGCCGGCCAGTTCTGGCGGCGCGCGCTGCTCTCGCTTCAAACTCATCTATTAGACGGCGCACATCTTTAAAGTGCGGTGTGTCTGGAGTGATCGGTCGTAGAAGGCCGATTGCTTCATCGAATTGACCGCCGTCGGCCAGAGTCTGGGCGCGAATGATGCGCTCTCTGGTTTGCATTTCGATCATGATGGCATTTTGCAATGGGCCCACTACTCTTTGTGAAGCCGAGTTGATGACGTCACGGGCGGCATTGTCTACCAGCTTCTTATTGAGCTGTGCCGGGCCGCCTACTGAAAAATCTTGATTGTATTTTTGTACGGCCACTGTGTTGAGAATCTGACCACCGGCTGTTTTGGTAATCACCGAACCGTTGTAGCGAATCGAGCCTGAATTAGGGTCGAGTTGCTCAGTGATATTACAGACGATATACCAGTCAGGGTTAACGGTGCTCACGGCAACGTCGCCGATATTATTGAGGGAATTGCTGATTCTATCCACCACTTCTTGCTCAATACCGCTGCCGCTGGCCGAGACTACGGCGATGCGCACAGGTGGGGCAGCCCAGACCGACGTTATTGAGGAGGCGCAGCTGCCAATCAGCGCGGCAGTCAGCAAAAGCATTTTAACCAGGTATTGCTCCAGGTATCTCATTTGTATATATTCTCCTTAAGCGCCCTTATCCATGGCTTGATTGGCTAAACGATCGGCTTCCTTGTTATATTCGCGGCGAACATGTTCGATGTTGAATTTTTTAAATTGCCTTTGCAATCTTTTCGCTTCATTAAAGAGTGGTATCAGCCCTTCGTTTTTACAACGATAGAGACCCTTTATTTGTTTGACAATGAGCTCCGAGTCCATTCGCACTTCTACTTCAGAAAAGCCCATAGCCAGCGCCTTTTCCAGACCGATAAGCAAGCCTGTATATTCGGCCACATTATTAGTGGTGATGCCGACAAATTGAGAAATATTAGCGAGTATCTCACCGCTTTCAGTGCCGGCTTTAATTACAGCGCCGCACCCGGACGGGCCGGGGTTACCGCGTGAGCCGCCATCGGCAAAAATTACGGCTACAGTAGCGCCCTTGCGGCCGGCTTCGGCCAAACTAATCTCTGCCTCTGTCATTTTTTTTGGCCCTCTCCCAGTTCTACCGAGACTAATTTCTTAAAGCTAATTAGAGCTTCGTCGATTTTACCGACTTCCTTACCGCCCGCGGAGGCGATGTCAGGCCTGCCGCCGCCCTTGCCACCGAGAATGGTGGCAATTTCACCTACCATTTTGCCGCTGTTGAAGCCGCCTTTCACCATATCGCCTGAAGCGGCGACAACGAGGGACACCATCGGGCCCTGGGTGGAAACCAGCAAACAAGTGATGTTGGTGTGATTGGCCTTGATATTCTCTGCGATTAATTTCAGTGACTGGCCGCTCAAATCTGGTATCAATGCGGCAATTACCGAAGTTTGGCCAATCTTTTCAGCTTTGCCGACAATTTCGGCTACGCGACTTAGCGCCAGCTTTTCTTCCATTGCTTGCATGGCTTTTTCTTTTTGCTTTAAATCAAACTGCAAGCGTTCAATCTGGGCAACCATATCTGATGGCTTGACTTTCAGTTTTTCAGTGGCGTCGCCCAAATATTTCAGCTGGTCGGCAATATAATTCCAGGCCCGTGGCCCGGACAGTGCCTCAATGCGCCTTGTTCCCTGAGCTACGCTACCTTCTGAGATAATTTTAATCTGGCCGATTTCAGAAGTGTTCGACACATGTGTGCCGCCGCAAAATTCTAAGGAGAAGTCGCCCATTTTCACTACCCGCACCACGTCGCCGTATTTTTCGCCGAACATGGCAATGGCGCCTGTAGCCTTAGCTTCATCGATAGACATTTCTTGAGTGACCACTTCGCTATTGCTGCGAACCCACTCATTCATCAGTGATTCTACTCGGGCAATATCTTCACGCCCCGGCTGCTTGTCCAAGGTAAAGTCGAAGCGCATGGCGTTAGGGCCGACCTGAGAGCCGGCCTGTACCACTTGCTTGCCAAATATTTCGCGAATAGCGGCATGAAAGACGTGGGCGGTGGAGTGGTGCAAAATTGTAGCCAGACGCCGGGCGCTGTCTACTACACTATGCATTTTCTGCCCGGCTTCGACAGTACCAGATATGGTGCGGACGCGGTGCAGGTGAAGGCCTTCGTGCTTTTTCGTGTCCAGCACTTGCAAGCGTGCGTCGGGGCTTTCGATTACTCCGGCATCACCAAGCTGACCGCCAGACTCGCCGTAAAACGGAGTCATGTCGAGGATGACATCGACTTCATCGCCTTCATTGGCTGAAGCAATAAGTTTGCCGTCCTTAAATATGGCGAGAATGGAGCTCTCGTCTTCTTTTTTAGTGTAGCCACTAAATTTGGTGGTGCCATGTTTTTTAGTCAGTTCACCAAAAGCATTGTCACCGGTCATAACCACATTGAATTTATTTACCGACGATACTTCTTCGTGTTTACTTCTGGCAGTGGCAAAGCCTTCCATGTCGACTTTTTTGCCGCGCTCAAGGGCGATTTCAGCGGTGAGTTCCAGGGGGAAACCATAAGTGGCATAGAGATTGAAAGCTTCTTCGCCTGCCACCACTTCATCTTTACCGCCGAGAATTTCTTCCAGTAAAGCCGAGCCGCGGTCGATGGTTTTTGAAAAGCGTTCTTCTTCTTCTCTGATTACCCGCACAATTTGTTCTTGCTGGCCAACAAGCTCGGTGTACACCTTGCCATAGATTTCGAGAATAACCGGCACCAGTTTGTAAATGAAAGGTTCGGTCAGTCCAAGCAGCCGGCCAAAACGCGCTGCCCGGCGAATGATAAATCGCAATACATAACCACGGCCCACATTGCTTGTGCGCACGCCGTCGGCCACCAGAAAACTAACGCAGCGGGCGTGGTCGGCAATGATTTTTAGATAGCTGTCTTGTTTGACGGCAGCAGGCACATCTGCACCGGTGCCGACAATGCCGACCATCACTCCGCCTGTGTATTGTTTGCCGGACATCTGGCAAACTTTGTCCAGAATGGGCATAAACAGGTCGGTTTCGAAGGTATTGTTTTTCTGTTGTTTGACCAGGGCGATGCGTTCTAAACCGGCGCCGGTATCAACGTTCTTTTTGTCTAAAGGGGTGAATATGCCGTTTTCGTCTTTGAAAAGCTCCATAAAGACCAGATTCCAGATCTCTATATAACGGTCGCCTTCCACTCCCTTGTAACAATAATCTTCAAAGCTTTCGGGCCCGTATTGCTCGCCTCGGTCATAGAATATTTCTGAGCAAGGTCCGCAGGGGCCGGTGGGACCTGGCGGACCCCAGAAGTTATCTTTTCGCGACATTCTGAATATGCGATCGAGGGGTACGCCCACTTTCTCGTGCCAGATGTCTGCCGCTTCGTCATCGGCAGGGTTTTGCTCGTCACCCTTGAAAACAGTAACGTAGAGCTTATCTGGCTCTAGAGCCAGCTCTTTTGTGACAAATTCCCAGGCCCATGGAATTACCTCTTTCTTGAAATAATCACCAAAGCTGAAATTGCCAAGCATCTCAAAAAAGCTGTGATGCCTTGAGGTGCGGCCGATATTTTCAATGTCGGAGTCTTTGCCGCCGGCCCTGGCACACTTCTGCACTGTAACGACCCGGGGAGGATTGGGAGCTTCTCCCTGACCGAGGAAAATTGGCACGAATTGAACCATCCCGGCCGATGTAAGTAGCAAAGTGGGATTGTCAGGAATCAAGCTGGAGCTGGCCTTGTGCAGGTGTCCGCGTTTGTCTTTGAAGTAAGAAACGAATTTGTCGCGAATATCGCTGCCCGAAAGCGTCATGAGGCCCTCCCTGACCCAGTACTGTAAAGTTGAGTCACATAAAGTCGCTGTTCTGAACTATTGTCAGAAACAGTGATTATATCTTGTCTTGTATAGAGGCGCTGCCCCCTTACATTCTGTTGTAAAAGAGCAGCCATATCTGCTAACCTGAGTTTTGCTTTTGAGGCAGGTTCTGAGGCCATTTCCGTTGAAGCTCAAGAAAGTCCTTGTTGTTCACAAAAAGTCCACTTACCAGATACAAGCAGAAGAACATAAAGAGGCTCGTTTTCTCAAGCTGATTGAGGAAGGCAATGAGGTGGTCAACCGTGTTCGTGTTGCTCATGAAGAGCATGTGGACACCCTCGCTCGTATCGAAGATGAATTATCGGTGCGGGGCATTGAATTTCAGTCATTGAGCCGTTCGCAAGTCGATGAAACTGTAGAAAACGTTGATCTTTGTATTTCAGTTGGGGGCGACGGCACTTTTCTCGATGCCTCCCACGCTCTCAAAGACATACCTGCTCTTGGTGTTAACTCCTCGCGTTCATCGAGCTTCGGCCACTTCTGTATGGCCAATCGCGAAAATTTCTCGTCAATTCTCGATCAAATCGAGACAGAAATGATCGCACCGATAAATGTTCTGCGTTTGCAAATTGCAATTAACAACAAGCCCGTTAAAGAACTGGTATTGAACGAAGTGCTGGTGGCACACAGCTCACCGGCGGCTACCAGTCGCTATTTAATTGAAGTTGGTGACGAAAAAGAAGAACAACGCTCAAGCGGTCTCTGGATAGGTACCCCTGGCGGTTCGACCGGTTCACTGCGTTCAGCCGGTGGCCAGATCATGAATTTGCCGGCTCGCCAGTATCAGTATTTGGTGCGTGAAGCTTGTATGCGTCCCGGTCAGTCGTGGCGCTTGCTTTCGGGCGTGCTCGACGAAAACCAAAGTATGCGCATTGTCAGCGAGATGCGTACTGGAGAAGTTTACATTGACGGCCCGCACATCATTCATACTCTTACGCTGGGAGATGAGCTTGTAATTCAGCCGAGCCCACATAATCTGAAAGCATTTATACACTCAAGCGTTAACGATGTGTTTCTCAAGGCCAAGCATTAGTGTTTAGCTGACTATCTCGAATTAGACCAAGCGGAAGTAACATGACCGAAAAAACAATACTTACTCTGGCCGATCGTGCCGCTGTTCTAGTGGCCAAGCTGGCAGCGTCAAGCATACGCAAGTTGGGCCTGGGTTTAGGCTCGAACTTGCCCGGGCGCTTAGCTCTAAAAGTCTCGCCAAACGTTCTCGGTCACCTGTCGGGGCAAACTACCCGTGGTGTCATTGCCATAACCGGCACAAATGGTAAGAGCACCACAAGTGGTATCCTCTCGTCAATTTTACGCACAGCCGGTTTTACTTTTGCCCATAACCGCCAGGGTGCCAATTTGGTCACCGGCATCACCGCTTCATTAATTGAATCTGCCGACTGGAATGCCAATATAGCGGCCGATCTCTGTTTATTTGAAATTGACGAAGCCGCACTGCCTCTGGTGGCACAGCAAGTGATAATCGGCAGCGTGGTAGTCACCAATTTATTTCGCGATCAACTAGATCGATTTGGTGAACTTGATACCACCGCTCGCCTGATTAACAAAGGCATCGGCATTAATCAATCGCTGGCTATTTTAAATGCTGACGACCCTAATGTTTGCCAATTAGCACCAGAAGTTAGCCATCTCTTTTTCGGCCTGGAGAGCGTGGCGGCTGGGGTTGCCGCCGAAGGCAATATGGAGCTTGCTTACTGCGGCAAATGCGGTAAGGAAATTAGCTACAATCGCGTATTTTATGGTCAGATGGGTCACTGGTACTGCCAGGGTTGCGATTTTAAAAGGCCGGATCCGGCTATCTATGCCACAGACGTAGAAGTCAGTGCCACAGCCAGTCGCTTTAAACTTTTCATCGACGGCAAAGCCGAAGAATGTACTTTGCCCTTGCCCGGTTTGTTCAATGTCTACAACGCTCTGGCGGCAGCGGCGGCAGCTTTTCATCTGGGCGCCACTCGTGAAGCCATTCGCGCTGGTCTCAAGGCATACAGCACTTTATTCGGTCGTTCTGAGCGGCTTACCATCGAGGGTAAATCGGTCATTGTGCAATTGATTAAAAATCCGGCTGGTGCCACTCAGGCGCTGGCATCATGCATTCGAGATCCCAAAGCCAGATTGCTGATTGCCATCAACGACAATTTGGCCGACGGCCGCGATATATCATGGCTCTGGGACGCTGATTTTGAGCAGCTGACAGCGCTCACCGATACTTCAATCACCGTAAGCGGACAGCGCGCTGAAGACATGGCTGTGCGACTGAAATATGCAGGTATTAATGCCGACCATATTTTTACTGTGCCAAAACTGGCTCAGGCTGTGACTCAAGCGCTGTCTACTCTGGGTGCTGATGAGACGCTCTGGCTGATGCCGACCTATACTAATTTGCTTGATTTGCAAAAGATTTTAAAATCAATGGGCGTTTCTATGAGTGGTACATAGCTAGTTCCATGTATAGAGGAGCCTGTCATTTGTGGAAGATTTACGTCCGGACGTAAATCTTCCACGAAACTAGTGTCTGCTCTCTGCCCTGCAATTGTGCGATTCTCAAAATTTCATGCTGTCATTGCTTGAGCCATCTTCCATCATCAGCTCGAATTCGTCGCGGGCCAATTTGTAATTGAGCGGTTCATCGAAAGCGCGATCGGCAAATTTTTTGTCTTCGATTTTTGTGGTCTCCAGCTGTTGCACCGGTCGCCCTTTTTCGAAAGTATAGATTTTGATGGGCAGGCCATAACCGCGTGGGCACGAAGTCAATTTGCAACAAGCGAGTTCTAACTCTTTTGGTAATTTGCTTTCAGTAGTGGTCCAGAATTCGGCCACCTTTTCGCGTTTGCCGTTCTTGCTTACTTGCTCGCAAAGATAATGGTTGCAATTGAAGCGGTCTATTTTTTGGTTGCTCAGTTTTGAGACCACTTCTTTGACCCCCGCTTTTTTTTCTTTGGCGGTAATCTGACGAACAGTAATTTTGCTGCCGATATGATCAACTGCACAGCTGTAACGCAATTTGTTGCTATCACCATAAAACGTCAGCGACGTGAATGGTGGTTTCATATAGAGCTTCATGCCTATGGCGTCCATGCGAAAATGTCGGCTGTTCACCAGGGCCGTCACTGAGCCAAAGCGTACAGAGTTTTGTTTTATCAGGTAGCTGGGCTCGCTTCCTGCCCTGCACGGTTGCGCCAGAAGCAAGACTGTGACCAGCGCAAAGGCGACATTCTGGTAGGAGTTAAAATGCATGCTTTAGATTATAGGACTATGGAGAGATTAAGAGTTTGGAAAAAAGGTGCAAATTGGCGGCAAATCGGGCAAGACCATTATGACCAATGAGCCATATTACGAATGACCCATATTACTAACGACAGTCACTGACTGATAATTGAGAGCTGAGATTGATTTGAGAGAGGATGAATCAGCCGCATCGAGAACGCCCGCTAGCCGTCAGGCTAACGGCGCTCAGATTGCTCAGAGCGAGATCTCTCAGACCAATTTAAGCCAATATGGCCTGATTGCCGAGCGCTGGGAATTGCTTGAACATATCGGTGAAGGCGGCATGAGCGATGTTTTCAAAGCGCGCCACGTGCTTATGAATAAAATCGGCGCCGTCAAATTTCTCAAAGGCAATCTATCGACCGATCCCATTGCCGTAAAACGCTTTCAGCAAGAAGCACTGGCTTGCGGCCAGTTGGCTCACCCTAATATTGTGCAGACTTATGACTGCGGTCTTTCCGAAAAGGGTTTTTATCTTATTCTCGAATATCTGGAAGGCACCAGTCTGGCCGATATTCTCGATGATCTTTCACTGCATGCCGAAGACGGTCGCGGTAAACTGTCAATGGAAGACGCTGTGCCGATTTTTATGCAAGTCTGCGACAGCTTAGAGCACGCCCATCGCAAAGGCATCGTGCACCGCGACATCAAACCCAGCAACGTTATGCTGGCTTATGCCGAGGGTCACCCTGAAAATACGGCGGTTAAACTAGTTGATTTCGGCATTGCCAAATTAGTTGGCCAGGGCAGCTCGGGCACTACTGACGGCAGTTTGACTTTGACTGGAGAAGTCTTCGGTAGCCCCCTATACATGAGCCCAGAGCAGTGTCTTGGCCGATCGGTGGATGGACGCTCTGATATTTATTCAATCGGTTGCCTGATGTATGAGGCACTGTTGGGCAGGCGAGCCATTCTCGGCAATAGCCCGACTGAGACAATGATGAAGCATGTGCATGATGTGCCTGATATCAGTGCCTTAAGAGAATTAAAAGACCCGGCGGCCGAGGCCATGGAAGAAATTATTGCTCTCTGTCTGGAGAAAGATCCGGCACAACGCTATCAAACTATGGCCGAACTAAAAGCCGATTTAGATGCTCTGCCCCTGGCCAGTAAAATCGTGCCTGAGCCCCCTGCGCGGCCTTATGGTGCTAGTTCGCTATTCGTTTTCGGCATGTCTGTTCTAGTTGTTTTAGTCACTACCATTATGGGTCTGGCCATTTATTATTTACTACCTTTCAATGAGTCGCAAGCGGCCAATGAAAGCATGGCTACCCCGCTCGCTCCGCCTTTGTCTGAAGCTGAGAAGCTTTTGACTAAGAATAAAAATGCCGGTGTGGTGCCGGCAGATCAGCACGAAAGCTTTCTCGGCATGGCGTCGTCTGTAGCCGACGTCGATGCCATGCGTCTATATAAAAGAGAAATGGTGGCCGGTTACGATAATTTTGCCGCCGGCAGATTTGCCGCTGCCAGCAAAAACTATCAAGAAGCAAAAAGTGGAATCAGCAAAGCGCATCCGGAGCGCAAAGATCTTCTAGCCAAAGCAACGATAGGCCATGTGCGCGCTGCTTTCTTTGCTCATTTCGAACTGGCCTTTGCCGGTCAAATAAATTTGGAAGATTTAGAATACCAATTGACCAGTTTGCTGCGTGACTCTGACGACAATGCTGCAAAGATTCCAGAAAAAGAGCTGGTTGACATAAACGAGCTGAAAGCACGCATTCAATTTTCGCAGCGAAATTATAATGGTGCCCTGGGCTCTATCGACGAAATGATGGTGCACGATAAAAAAGAAGATCTCGATATGGCCCGCTGGCTTGCCTGTGAAGCCGATCTGAAGCGTTTGTTCAGCACCAGCAGTGATGGTAAAGACGAATGTGTTCCGCTTTTTCAAAAAGCGCTTGAACTGTTAACTCAGCTTAAATTCGAGGATCAGATTCTACTTGGTGATGTGAATTACCGTTTGGGTCTTGGTTATCTTGATTTGAACCCCAAAGATTATGTGGGCGCCGCCCAGGCATTTAGAGCCGCTGCCGAGTGCTACACGCGGGCTGCAGTCACAGCGATTAAAAGCGAAGATGTCAGTCTACTGGAACAGAAAGCTAAAAATGCCAAAAGAAAAGTTTTCGAGACCACAAAAGAATTTGATAGTTTCGGCGCACTATTTTATAAAGTGCAAAATGGTGTCTAAGAAAGTCAGAACAACCAGAGATATTAACGTATGAGCCCAAGTGCAAAAAATCCGAAGTCGGCGAAAGACACCTCACTTTTTGGTGGAGGTGAAAGCCTTGTAGGTAAAACCATTGATCGCTTCGACATTCAAGAACAGCTTGGAGAGGGCAGCTTGAGCGTTGTTTATCGCGCTCACGATAAACAATCACGCGGCTCAGTGGTAATTAAAATTATCCACAAGCAACTGCTTTCCAGTATCAAAAATTTAAAGAAACTAGAGCAGAAACTACGTGTTCTGGTTGCTCTTGATGATTCGCACATTTGTGCCTATCGCGACGTTGTAATTGTAGAAGGCCGCGTAATTTTAGTTTTGCGCCCGATGGTTTTTGAAAGCCTGGAAGACTTGCTCTCTAAAACCGGTCACATCGGGCCAGACCGAGCAGTGAGCATATTCAGCCAGGTCTGTAAGGCTCTGGAAGCGGCTCTCAAACACGATATTCTTCACCGCGATATTAAGCCCAGCAATATTCTCATTCTTGATAATCAAAAGTTTGCCGACGATATCATGGTGATTGATTTTGGTATCGCCAAGATCATTCAAGACGAAAGTGCCGAGCACAGAACCGATCAGTACATGACGCGCAGCAAAGAAACTTTCGGCAGTCCTCTTTATTTGAGCCCGGAGCAATGCGCCGGTAAAAAAATCGATAACCGTTCTGATATTTATTCACTCGGTTGTGTGATGTACGAATCACTGACAGGCAAACCGCCTTTTGTGGGCAAAAACGTACTTGAAACCGCCTACAAACACATGAACGATACGCCGCGCCCGCTGGGCTTGGACCCGACAATGGAGCCTGTCGCCACACGTTTTGAAGAGGTGGTGGCAAAATGCCTGGCTAAAGATCCTGATAATCGCTATCAAGTGCCGGAACAGCTTTATCATGATCTGGAGCTGCTTTTGTCGGCCACTGATACTGAGTGGGCCAATTCTGCCAATGTTTATAAAGAAATGGCACCGCGCAGAAAACGCAATCAACCTGGCGCAAGAGGCGGCAACAAGCGCTTTTCAGTAGAGTCTGCCATCTGGATCGCCGGAATATTCTTACTGGTAGGAGTGGTGGCATTCTGGTCGTGGATTATTCTTAAGCCAGAGAGCAAAAAGTATGCTCATTTCGACAATAATCTCTTGTGGAATGTAAAACTACAAAACAAACCTACGCCGGTGGAAGATTTCGGCAATAAAGAAGAAGCTGCTAAAGTCAATTTGCAAAGTATTGAACGCGATATCGGCGTCAATTGCCGTGAGTATGCTGACGCCCTCTTAGCTCTGGTGACTCTCTATCACGAGTCGCAACACTGGTCCGACGCACTGGCTTACGGTAAAAAACTGACTGCGGCAACAGAAAAGCTGGAGAAGGACGGCCAGGAAGGTCCATGCCAATTGAGCGAATGTTACCGGCTGGTTGCATACGCCGCTTTCAATGGCAATGCCAATGAAGAAGCTCTGCCGGCGGCAGGAAAATCACTGGAACTGGCGGCCGGTAAGCAAACTTTGAGTACTTCCAATATTCAATGCTTACGCATTCTTGGCGATATTTATTCGCGCCAGGGCAATATGGTTAAGGCTATCGAGATCTACAAACGTTTCTATAACTTGGCCGATATTGAAAAAGAACAACACTCATCGTTCTACTGGGATGCCTGCTCAAAGCTGGCTGACGTACTGCGTCGAGACGGTCAATTAAAAGAAGCCATGCGCTATTACAAGCAAGGCATCGACTGGTGGAAAGCGCACGGCAACCCTGATACACCGTGGGCACCAAAGGCATTCTACGGTTATGCTCTGACACTTTATGCCGCCGGTCAATACAAAGACGCCGAAGACATTTTGAAAGAAGCAACTTCACTGTGCAAGAAAATCACCACGGCTGATCCGGCCCTTGCAGGAGCGGTACGCAAACTCTACATCGATACGCTTTATCACACTAATATGCTTCACGCCCTGTCTGTGCAACTGGGCGAAGGAGAAGATAAGCACTAACAAGCACTAACAAGTACTAACTAGTACTAACAAGTACTAACTAGTTGTCTCGCGAGCCTTATTTGATGCGAGTCAGCTTGGTTACGCCTTCCTGGGCGATTTTCGAGCTAGGTTTGATTTCAACAGCTTTTTGATATTCCAATAGAGCTGGTGCGTTTTGACCTTGCTTTTCTAGAAACTGCGCATATTCAACGTGGGCATTTACGTCTCGTGGTGCATTTTTCAGTGCTGTTTTGAACTCGGTTTCTGCTTGTTGATTGTCGCCCATGCCGGCTAGCGCTGTTGCCAGTCTTCTTCTTGCCGGGCCAAATCTTGGATCGATTTTCAGAGCCTTTCTCTGCTCGGCTGCAGCCCCTTTGAAATCGCCCTGTCTCTCCAGTGTCCAACCAAGTCCGCTTAAGGCGTTAGGATGGTTAGGCACCAGCTTCAGTGCGTCTTTAAAAGCTTGCATAGCTTGCTGGTTATCGTTTGATTCCACATAAATGTTGCCCAGGTTGATGTAGGCTTCAGGCAATTTGCTGTTGAGCGTAATTGCTTCATGCTCTTCTTTGATTGCTTGCGGATACTGATTGTCTTGAGCGTAAAGCACGCCCATGTTTAAGTGCGGGGTGGCATCTTTTGGATTGATTTCGGCAGCTTTTTTGTAAGCGGCAATAGCGTCAGCGACTCTGCCTTCATGTGTATAAGCAAAGCCAAGATCGCAGTGGGCACGAAAACTCGTCGGTTTAAGGCGGCAGGCTTCTTCAAATTCTGGTACTGCCAGTGCCACTTTGCCCTGGTTAGCGTAAACCTGACCGAGCACCACATGTGGTAGGAAATATTTGGGGTCGAGTTTAATCGCTTGTTTGGATTCTAAAATTGAAGTGTCATAATCTTCCAGTGCGGCAAGCACTGCGCCGAGGCGTTGGTGCGCTTTTGGATTGGTCGGCTCCAATCTGATTGCTTCTCTAAAAGCGTCGGCCGCTTCTTTCATTTTCTTCGGTTGCCCGCCCTGAGAATATAATGACTCAGCTTTTTTCATCGCTTCTGAATCTTCGCCTTCAGCCAGGGCAGGCAAATTCGCCACACCGAAATTGAAACCGAGGGCGCATAGTGCCGCGCTTAAAAGCGTGGTCTTGATGGCTGTGCGGCTAGATTGAAAAGTCAATTTCTTATTCCTTATGTAGTGATGATCAAATATTAGAGTAATTTAGTAGGCGGCTTTGGCGGGTTCAACACCCTTAACCAGTTCAACCCCAGCGGAAGTACCAAGCCTGGTGGCACCGGCATCAATGAGAGATTGCGCTTTGGCGGCGTCACGAATTCCGGCACTGGCTTTAATACCCAGTTTGGCTGAGCCGAGAGCTTTTTTGATCAGCTCGATATCGGCTACGGTGGCGCCTTTGCCATCTTTGACAAAACCGGTAGAAGTTTTGACCATAGCTGCTCCAGCTTTGACGCAGCATTCGGTAGCGATTACTTTTTCGTCGTCAGAAAGCAAATCGCACTCGATGATTACTTTAACCGGATTGTCTTTGGCCGCTTTGACAATGGCTTTGATTTCTTCAATGACAAAATCTAGGTCGCCTGATTTAAGCGCGCCAACATTGATTACCATGTCGATTTCTTCGGCGCCTTCTGATATTGCTCTTTGAGTTTCGGCAATTTTGATATCAGTCAAATTGGCGCCTAGTGGGAAACCAATAACAGTTGCCACGGCCACTTTTGATGAAGCCAGCTCTTTAACCGCTTGCCTGACAAAAGAAGGATTGACACAGACGGCATAGAAATTGTTTTCCACAGCTTCCTGGCAGAGTTTGCTGACATCGGCTTTGGTTGCCTGTGGAGTCAAAAGTGTGTGGTCCACATATTTTGCAAAATCTGTTGGGCTGTTATTGCTCATTTTTACTCTCGCTGGGCTAATTGACTCTAGGCGGCCACTAAACAGGGCATTATAGCCGCCCCTGAGACTCCTTTTGAACCTTATTGAAATCTAACCGGGCGCGTCGCACTGCTAGAACTGGTCGATTCCCAGTAAGCAATGCTCTGATGGTACTCCTGCAGGCTCTTTACCCCAAGCGACCCTGACTGCAAGGCACCTATGGCGCTGATTGTCGCCCACGCTCCTGACATGGTGGTGACCACAGGCACGTTGTAATTGATTGAGGCCCGCCGAATCAGTTGATCGTCGCCCCGGGCCGTGCGGCCTGACGGGATATTTAAGACCAGCTGAATTTCACCGTTTTTGATGCGGTCAATCAAGTTAGGCCTGCCCTCAGAGACTTTGTTGGTGATCATGGCCGGAATGCCGGCGGCTTTGAGCACCTGAGCCGTACCCCTTGTAGCAATCAGCTCAAAACCAAGTTGATAGAGATTTTGCGCTACCGCTACCGATTCTTGTTTATGACCATCAGAAACGCTTATAAAGATGCGTCCCTTGGTGGGAATTTCTTGACCGGCGGCAATTTGAGCTTTGGCGAAGGCCAAGCCGAATTGCGAAGCGATGCCCATAACTTCGCCTGTAGAGCGCATCTCAGGTCCTAGTGATATTTCAGCACCGGCAAAACGCTTGAAGGGAATAACCACGCTTTTCACCGAAACGTGAGGCGGCAATAGCCTGGGAGCAATGCCCAATTCTGAAAGAGTGCGGCCTACCATCACCGATGCGGCGATTCTGGCCCATGGCACACCTGTTGCTTTAGAGACGAAAGGTATTGTGCGGCTGGCCCGCGGATTAACTTCGAGTATATACAGATCGTCGTCTTTAACCGCAAATTGTATATTCATCAAGCCTACAACTTTTAGCTCTTTGGCCAGTTCGTCTACGGCGCGGCGAATCTCTTCCACTATCTTGAAAGGAATAGTCTGGCTGGGAAGCACGCAGGTACTGTCACCAGAGTGAATACCAGCTTGTTCAATGTGCTCCATAATGCCGGCAATAATTGTAGCGCGGCCGTCTGAAACGGCGTCGACATCGATTTCTACTGCATTTTCCAAAAATTCGTCTATTAATATCGCCATGTCGTTTGAAACTGCAAGCAAGCTACTAAGCCAGCGTTCCAGTTCATCCTGGCCATAAATAATCGCCATTGAGCGCCCACCCAGCACATAGCTTGGCCTGACCATAACGGGATAGCCCAGAGCGTTGGCTTGATCGACTGCTTCTTTAGCGGTGTAGGCAATGGCGCCTTTCGGTTGCTTGAGATTAAGAGAGCGAATCAAATCGCCGAAGCGCGCCCGGTCTTCTGCCATATCGATAGATTCTGGAGAAGTGCCGAGAATTTTGAAACCGCGTTCTTCCAGCCCTTTAGCCAACTTCAGCGGTGTCTGGCCGCCTAATTGCACAATGATGCCTTCAGGTTTTTCCACTTCGGCAATGTTGCAGACGTCTTCTAAAGTGAGGGGCTCAAAATAAAGCCGGTCCGAAACGTCATAGTCGGTCGATACGGTTTCAGGATTGGAATTAACCATGACCGCTTCATAGCCAAGATCGCGCAGTACCAGGCTTGCATGAACGCAGCAATAATCAAACTCAATGCCCTGGCCAATTCTGTTTGGTCCGCCGCCGAGAATCATGATGCGCGGTTTCACCGCCGGTGGTGCTTCCGATTCGCTTTCGTAAGTAGAATACATGTATGGTGTGAAAGCTTTAAATTCAGCCGAGCAGGTATCGATCATTTTGTACGATGGTCGAATATTGTTTTTCTGCCTCAGGGCATAGATTTCGTTTTCACTTACTTTCAGCAAGCGAGACAGCTGCAGGTCACCGAAGCCTCGTCTTTTTAAATCGAGTAAAAGAGCAGGATGCAGTTTGTCCAGGTGGTCGACTTTTTCTTTCAATTCTTCCGATAGAGTAAAAATGTCTTCGAGATTGTCGATGAACCATGGATCAATGGCTGAGAGTTCGACAATTTCTTCTGCCGATATGCCGGCTTTAAGCGCTCCATAAATATCGGTGAGACGGTGGTGCGAAGGCACAGATAGACGCCTGCGCCATTCCCAGAAGTCGGCTTTAGCACGAGAAGGCACATCAAGAAATCCGGACAGACCAACTTCCATTCCGCGCAATGCTTTTTGCATAGATTCCTGGAACGTGCGGCCAATAGCCATGACTTCGCCAACCGATTTCATTTGGGTAGTGAGAGTGGTATCAGCACCGCGGAATTTTTCGAAATTGAAGCGCGGTATTTTCGTCACCACATAATCGAGGGTAGGCTCAAAACAAGCAGGGGTGTCTCGGGTGATGTCGTTTTGAATTTCACCAAGCGTGAGGCCGACAGCGAGCTTTGCGGCAATTTTAGCAATAGGATAACCAGTGGCTTTACTGGCCAGAGCAGACGAGCGCGACACCCGCGGATTCATCTCAATGACGACAATGCGTCCGTCCTGCGGATGGATGCCAAATTGAATATTCGACCCACCGGTTTCAACACCAATCGCGCGAATGATTAAAAGAGCTGCGTCGCGCAGGGCCTGATATTCGCTGTCGGAGACAGTCTGCAGCGGAGCTACTGTAATTGAGTCGCCGGTATGTACACCCATTGGGTCGAAATTTTCGATGGCGCAAATGATCACCACGTTGTCTTCGCAATCGCGCATCACTTCAAGTTCGACTTCTTTATAGCCAAGCACGCTTTCTTCCAGCAGAATTTCGCCCACCGGCGACGCGCTTATTCCTGAGTTGGCGATATCGTCAAGTTCCTCCTGGTTATACGCGATGCCGCCGCCGGCTCCGCCCAGGGTAAAGGCCGGTCTGATGATAATGGGAAAGCCGATTTTGGTACCAATCTCTTTTGCTTCGGAGACATTGCGAGCAATGCCTGAGTTAGGCACATAGAGCCCGATTTCAATCATTTTTTGTTTGAATAGCTCGCGGTCTTCGGCCAGTTTAATGGCGGGCAACTTAGCGCCAATTAGCTCTACGTCATACTCGGCCAGCACACCGCTTTCGGCCAGGGCCACAGCCACGTTCAAACTGGTTTGCCCACCCATGGTGGGTAAAAGCGCCTGGGGCCGCTCTATGGCGATCACTTCCCGCGCTACTTCCATGGTCACAGGTTCGATATAGGTGCGATCGGCCACTTCGGGGTCGGTCATAATCGTGGCCGGGTTGGAGTTGATTAAAACTACTTCGTAGCCTTCATCTCGCAGAGCTTTACAGGCTTGAGAGCCTGAATAGTCGAACTCACAGGCCTGGCCAATGGTGATTGGACCGGCACCGAGGACAAGGATTTTTTTGATATCGGTTCTTTTTGGCATTTTTCCTGGCTGCATCAATATATAGAGGTAGATCCGCTTATCTTCTCATCTTTGCAATAACAGCAGAGAAATTTTCAATTTTTATCTATGGTTGTGTTTGAGTGCCTTTTAGAGTTGGGTACATTGCCTTGGGGCTCGAGGGTTACTGGTCTTAGACCATAACTTAAACAATTAAACGGAATCATAAGAGGCGAACATGATGAAGAGATCGCATCTGCTTTGCTCTGGCATAGATTATTTGAAAAAATCACTCTATTCGCTTACAGCCGCGGTAATCGGGCTGCAGGCGTTGCCGCTATTGCCTGCGCACGGGCAAGTGATTCGTGATGATTCACCGGTCAGCCACGGTATGACCAATTTGCCACACATTCCGATATCGGTTTGGCGTGATCCTGATATGAAACCGAGAGCTATTGCTATAGCTGTTCATGGCATAGTGATGCATGGTTCTGTATATGAATCATTAGCCACAGCGCTGGTTGAACAAGGTTTTGAAGTTTACGCTCAAGACCTGCGTGGTTATGGCCGCTGGCAGGCCGAGGCCAAAGCCAAAATCAGCTATAAAGACAGTCTGGAAGATTTGAAGGCAATAGTCAGAGCCGCCCGAGTTGAACATCCTGATTTACCTATTTTTCTCATTGGCGAAAGCATGGGTGCGGGGCTCTCCCTGCGCGCCGCCGAAGCTATGCCCAATGAAATCAGTGGCCTGGTTCTGTCGAGCCCTGCTTTGAAAAGACGCAATTATTGCGAACCTGAAATGGTTTTAGACGTGGCTTCGCTTTTCGCTAATCCTTACAGGCAGCTCAATCTTGTGCCTTATATCAAAAAGTTTGCCTCCGAAGATCCCAAAGTGGTCGAAGAGACCATAGAAGATCCGCTGGTACGTAAGACTCTTACTTTTAGCGACATGATGAAGACAGCTTCAACTATTCGCACAAACATTTCTCATGTCAAAAACATTCCTGCCGACATACCGGTGCTCGTGATTCAAGGCGACCAGGACCGCATGCTCAAACAAAATGCCGTTGTGGTCTTGCTCAAAAAGCTCAAGTCAACGGACCAGACTGTCAGATGGCTGCCCGGTAAAGGCCATGTCTTGCTCGAGACTACCCATATCGATGCCGCCACACTGAGCACCGTCAAGACCTGGCTGGTAGACCGGCTACCAGGCGGTGTTGAGCGTCTGACTAACGTGGCCAACAAGGCCAATTATCATCAGTCTGAGCTAATTGAAATTAGTTCGTCGACTAAATACTAAGTGATTAGCTCTTTGTAGTGTTCTTTGTAGCCCACATAATTTGCCGCTCCGCGTTCAATCATTTCGCGGTCTTTAGCTGTGGCCTCTCTGACAACCTTGCCGGGTACACCCATCACCAGGCTGCCGGGCGGAATTAAGCTGCCGGGAGCAATTGTGGAGCCGGCGGCAATTATTGAGTGGGCTCCCACTCGGGCGCCATCAAGGATGATTGCTCCCATGGCAATAAGGCAATCAGATTCAATGGTGCAACCGTGCAATATCGCCCCATGACCCACTGTTACCCGGTCACCCACAGTGAGGGCAAGGTGCTGGGTAACATGCAGCATGCAGCCGTCTTGAATATTGGTCTCGCGGCCGATGCGAATAGTATTGATATCTCCCCTGGCAACGGTATGAAACCAGATGCTGGCATCTTTCTCTACTATTACTGCCCCAATCAGGCAGGCAGTAGGGGCGATAAAGGCGCTGGGGTGCACCTGCGGCGCCTGGCCGCCATATGTATAAAAGGAACTCATGTCGTTAATTATATAGTGGTATTGCTTCATAGCCTGCAATAACCGTCAAGCGGGACCATTGTCAAGCTGATAAGATTAAATGAGACCGATTTCGTTATGTTTGAATCTGTAGGAGTATTAAGAATGCCTGTTTTCGAACAGCCTATGCGCAAGTTGCTGGGAACCCTATCTCCAACTATTTCTTGGCTAAACGAGAAAGGCTGTGTTGATGTTGCGTCCGTGCCCGAAAGCCATCTTGAAGCAATCAAGCAGTTGGAGCGCATCGGTGTTGTTCACAAGCGCAACAATCGTAGTTATGAACTGCAAAAAATTCGGTTGAAGAAATTGTTGGGCAGCAACTCTATTGAAGAATTGACCGTGCAGGCCGCTCAAATGGCTCAGGTCGCTGCTCTGCCTAAAGAAATAGTTGAACCGGCCGCCACTGCAGCTGTTGCTGGTACTGCCGCCGGTGGATTGTCTATTCCTTCGGAATTGAACTGATCTAAAAAATAGCCGCTCAGCGGTTTAGGGTAACGTGATTGAACAGAGAAGTCTTCGCTCCCTTGAATGGGAAAGACTGACTGCCTATTTGGCTGAGCAAGCTGAGACATTGGAAGGCAAACAACGCTGTCTGGCGATTGTTCCGCCTGCAATTGCTCTGGATGACGACGGCTCTCTTGTGGCGGCACAAAATTTGCTCGACCAAACTGAAGAGGCAAGCGCGCTCATTGCCGCTCGCAGTGCTTTCAGCTTGACCAAACTGGCTGATGTGCGTGAGCCGCTAGCGCTTTTGAAAGCCGGCGCTGTGGTCGCGACCCTGGAGCTGGTCAGAGTTAAGTCACTGCTGGTGGTGGCACGCTCAGTGCGCTCATCACTCAGCCTTCTCAATCAAAGTCAGTTTCCCCACTTGCATTCATATGTGGAAAAACTGGTGGTGCTGCCCAGGCAAATAGAAGCAATTGATTTTGCCGTGGATGATTTTGGTAATGTCAAAGACAGTGCCAGCTCACTTTTACGATCACTCAGGCGCGAGCGCCTTAAGCTCGACGCCTCGATCAAAGACGAACTTTCACGCATCATCCAATCTCAGGCCGGTGCCAAGGCGCTGCAAGAGCCAATCTTTACCGTAAGAGACGGACGTTTTGTTTTGCCCGTCATGGCCAATATGCGCTATATGCTCGATGGTATCGTCCATGATGCCTCGCAAACCGGGCTGACGGTCTATGTTGAGCCGATATCGGTGGTTGAAATTTCCAACCAGGTGAGAATTAAAGACGCGGCTATAGAAAGTGAAATTCAACGCATCATAGAAGAGCTGTGTTTAGTTCTGACTCCCCATGCCGAGTCTATGCAAAGTTCGTATAAAGCGTTAATTGATTTAGACTGCATCATGGCCAGAGCTCGCCTGGCTTTGCTTTATGGCGGCACTAAGCCTGAACTCAGTCTGGCGCCTGTAATGGAGCTGCGACAGGCCAGACATCCGCTTTTGATCTTGCAAAATTTACCCGGCACCGAAAAGCACAATGCCGATAAAAAGGTGATCGCCAACACCATACTACTATCAGGTGCCGAGCGCACCCTGGTAATTACCGGACCCAATACCGGCGGCAAAACTGTTCTGCTCAAGACTATAGGCCTCTACGCCTTAATGCTGCGTTGCGGGCTGTTGCTGCCCACCGCTGTGGGCTCTAAGACCGCGCTCTTCCCATATGTTTGTGCCGACATTGGTGACGAACAATCACTTGAGCAAAGTCTTTCGACTTTTTCAGCTCACATGAAAAACGTAGTTGAAATCGTAGACACGGCCAAACGCGGCATGCTGGTTTTACTCGATGAAATTGGTGCGGGCACCGATCCTAAAGAAGGTGCTGCCCTGGCCAGGGCTGTGCTCGAACATCTTGTGGCTCACGAAGTTGTGACTGTAGCCACCACACATCTGGGTGAACTCAAAACTCTTGCCTACACTAATGAAGCATTCGTCAACGCCAGCTTTGAATTTGATGAGAACAGTCTTTCGCCTACATATAAATTGCGACTGGGAATTCCCGGCAGCTCCAAGGCCAATACCATTGCTCAGCGCTTGGGGCTTAATGCCAATGTAGTGGCCAGGGCGCGGGAGCTCACCGAGGCTTCCGACCAGGAGCTGACCCAGATTATTGAAAATCTCAATATGCGCCTTTCTTTCGTGGACGAAAGAGAGCAAGCTTTAAATCAGGTGCAGGCAAAGTTAGATAGGCAGGCCGGTGACTTGAGCGAGCGCGAAGGTAGAATCGCCGTTGACCGCGACAAATTAAAAGGGCGCCTGGCTTCAGAGCTTGATGAAGAGCTAAAAGTAGCTAGAGAAATCATTAAAGAAATGATTGCCGGCTTGCAGCGCACGCCCTCTATTAATGCTGCTCAAAAAAGCGCTGCCGAGCTTGAAGCGCTGAAGAACACCGTTAGTTTTCTCAAAGAACGTCAGCATGTAATCGTCAAAGGGCCCGATCCCAATGTCTTAGTTGAAGGCATGACTGTGCGCCTCAAGTCGCTCAATAACTCAGGCATTGTGCAAGAAATTTTTTATGCCGATAAGCAGCAGACAAAAATTGATAAGGTCATGGTTCAGGTGGGCCCCCTCAAAGTCAAAGTGGCACCGGAAGATCTGGAAATTCGTGGTATGGCCAAGGTTAAGGCGAAAGTTAAACATCAAAGCAATAGCAATCAAAACAGCGCACGGACAAATAAAAGCGCGCAGCCGGTTTACGACGATATTGTTTTTGTGCGTACTCAGTCTAATACTATCGATCTGCGCGGTCGGCGTGTAGATGAGGCGCTGACCCAGGTGGAAGCCTTTGTGGACGCCTGTGCCGTCAATCAGGTCAGCCCGCTGATGATTATTCACGGCCACGGCACCGGGGCGGTAAAGTCGGTTGTGCGCGATTTTCTCAGTCACAGTCAGTATGCCAATCGCTACCGCTCTGGTGAAAATTATGAGGGCGGTGACGGCGTCACTATTGTCGAGCTCGGAAGCTAGAATTTTTTCTAGACTACCCTGTAGTTACTTAAACGTATTTGCGATGACAGTGAGATCCGCGAGCCGTTTCTAGAAGATCAGAACCCGCTCGATCCCAATTTCACTTCTATTTGTGAATATCGTTTTTTCTCAATGATGTCCAGATTTGCCAGCCTTCGTATAGAGCTGGATAACTAACGATAGGCGACTGGATGTCAAGATTAAAATATAACCACTTGGCAAGCCGCATACGTAGTTTCCCCAGTTTCAAAGGATGTTGAGACTGGCATAAATAAAATGGAGACGTGCGTGCCACGCAACGCGATATATAGGGGTTCTGAAAATGGGCGATGGTAGAGATACGACCGGCGGCAAGAACGTAACTGATTCAATTATAAAGAAGCACGTTCCTGATTTCGACAAATTGACCGAGCACAAGCCAACAGTTGTTAAAAACGACGGTACGGCTCCACAGGTTAAAACTGGTGATGATTCTGGCAAAGCCAAGGCACCACCCGAGGGTGAGACCAAAGTAGTTGAGACTAAGAAAGTCGAAGCTGCCAAGACTCCTGAAGTCGCCAAAGAGACTAATGGTGCCGGTGCTGAGAAAACTGCCACCACCGACAAAGCCGCAGCTCCGAGCCCTGAGCTGATCAAAGGTTTAGCCTCCGCCAAAGAAGTGGCCCGCATTCTAGATAATGATGTGCCTGCCGCCAATGGTGCTAAAGATCTCACTAAAGCTGAAGCCGCTTACAACAAAGCTATTGAAATTGCCAGAAGCGTACCTCGTGAAACGATTGAGCAGGCCAAAGTTGAATATGCTGCTGTTTTAAAAGCTAAGCAGGCTGAAACAGATCCTGAGAAAAAACGCGCCCTGGCTGACCGTCAAGCTGAACTTTATACTCTTACCCGAGTGCAAGATTGTGCTCTAGGTAACATGGCTCTCTGGTATTACAGACAGGGCCGCACTGAAGAAGGCACTACCAAGTTCCTCGAAGCCGCCGGTCTCTCGCCTGATGACGCGAAAAAACTGAAGTCTCTGCCTAAAGAGCAGTTCCAGGCTCTGGCTGAAAAACTAGATCCGAATGCGGCCATTCTCACTGACGTCAACTTCATGTCGCAATATATGCGCATTAAGGAAAGCGGCCAGAAACTGCCTGACGAATTCGTGGCCATTCACAAGCATTTGCGTGAGCAAAAAGAACAGCTAGCTAAAGCTAATCCTGCAGAAGTGCAAAATGCCGCCACCACTACTGATTCTCCAGCAGTTAAGCGTCTTGAAACCATGGCTGCCGCTTATAACGGCGAAGCTAATGCTGCTGCTCTGAAAGCCTTCCAAGATCTCGATAAAAAGCTGACCGAGAGCAAAGAGACAAAAATCAGTGAGGCTGATCGCAAAGTTTTAGATGAAGGCGTCAAAGCTGCCGACACTAATTTCGATATGGCTACCGCTGTCTTTGCTGCTAATAAAGAACAGCTAGACAAGCTCGTTCCAGCTGAAAAGCAAGCAGCTTTCACTGCTGCTACCGATAAAGTAGCCACAGAATTAGACAAGATCAAACAGGCCGGTCCTAAAGACGCTCAAGGCAATCCGCAGATTTCGCCTGCCGACATGGGTCTTTTGCAAACCGTAGTCAATCAAAATAATTCTCAAGCCGACCGTGATGCTGCCAGAGCCAAACTTAACACAGCTCACCCTGAGTTCGGCAAAGCTATGGACGAAGCATTGACTCTCGTCAACGGCGATCCAACTGCCATCAACCTCAGCTTCCGTGCCAACGCTCTGGCTTCACAGTTGCAGCAAGCCGGTATCGACAAGGCTAAAGTGCATTATATGGAGTCTGCTCACGTGGCTCGTTCTGGTGATACCGCCGCCGCTAAAGCGATTTTAGAATCTGGTTTCGTCGGCTTGCCAGAAAATCTGGTTGCCGAAATGAAAGTGATCAAACCTATTGCCGACCTGGCAACAGCGGTGGGCGCCGACTTAAATAAAGTGGCAACCACTGCGCCCGAGCAGGGCACCACCACTGATGCCGGCTCTGGGCAGAGCAGTACCGTCAATCCTGAACTTAGCCCTGAAGCACAGGCTCGCGTTAAAGCTGCAAATGACGCTCTGGCTAAATTGCCTGAAGTTGATCAACAGCGCATCGTCGCCATGGAACCCGGAGATTTGCTGGCTTCAGTCGAACAACTGAAAGCGGGAGGTCTGGAAAAATTACCTGAAGCGCGCGCTACTTATGAAGTGCTTCTGGCGAAAATCGGAGATCCAGAGCGCATTAACGGCCTCAAACAAGAGATGACCGTTCGCATCGCTGCCATGGAGAAAGGCCAGAAAGTTGATGGCACGCCGTTAGATGCTGCCACAAGATTGCAATATCACAAAGACAACATGCAGCTTCTCAGCAACGTTGCTGTAGTGGCTCAAGTACACCAGGATTATGCCGCTTATTTAGGCGGTAAGAATTCTGGTCAAATCGACACCAAGCATCCTGAAAAATTGCAACCGATGCTCGGCCGCGGCGACGATCAAATGGACCTCAACAAGTCTATGGACGATCAGTTGCAACTGATGTACAAAGCTGCTGATGGTTTGCCTATTGATTTGATTAAACGTGAGCAAGCTCTTCTCAGTAAGAGTCTCGCTGATACTTCCGTTGGCGGCATAGACAAAGATGGCGCTATTGCTAAATCTCTCGATTATATTCAAGGCACTAAAGAAAATCCCGGTGTAATCGATCTCGCCGTCACCAGCCGTACCCGTGCCGCCATGATGTATGTCTCACAAGGGGCAGTTTACGACCAGGCCACAGGCTCGTTCACTATTCGCGATAAAGCTCATGTTGATGAACTCTATCAACCAACTAAAGCTCTCGCTCTAGTTACCGCTGCTGATGCTAAATACAAAGAGATTCACGGCGCCAATGCCACCGATCCTGAACTTGAAAAAGTTAAGGCCATCGGCGCTCAGTTGTCTCCCGAGAATTTCAAAGCACTTACTGCCGAAGCTAAGCGTCAAACCTGGAGCTCTATTTCTGATATCGCCGGCGGTGTACTGGCCTTCAGCGCTGAAATCGGCGTAGCCGCTCTGACACGCAATTCTAAGCTCGGTATGGCTTCACGTCACGCCCTGGGAACAGGCACTGCCTTTACCGCAGCCACCACAGGTAGAGCTCTGATTATGCGCGGTGCTACCGGTAACTGGGAAAATCCTGGTGAAACTGCAGTTCATGGCCTGGGCGTTACTGCTCTTGTATCTGGTATGAAGTACGCTCACATGGGCGGCACTAAACTGTTCAATACAAAACCTGCTCAAGCCCTTGAAGACATGTCGGTTGCTGCTCGCAGATTCGGCAACGAATACGGCGGCACGGTCGGTCAGTATGGTGAACGACTAGCTGCTAAAGGCTTCAAAAAAGAAGCTGACGCCATTTCGAAGAGCAGTGTTGCTGGTAAGACCTTTGCTGAAATCAGCGATGACGAACTGCGCGCACTGCTGCCTAAATCGCTTTCAACCAATGGCATGTCGGCCATTGCTAAAGTCGAAGCGGCAGTGACACCTGAATTCAAGGCCATTGCCGGCATGGAGAAAGCTGGTGTACACACAGTCGGCGACTTGCAAAAAGTTGTTGCAGCTGACCTGAAGAATGCCGAAGGCTTTGTCGCCGCTTCTAAAGCAGCGGGCGTGCCGGCCAATGCCAGCTATCGTGAAGCGATGGAGCAAATGGGCAAGGGCGGAAACGTTCGCTACAACACTGCCACCAAGATTGGCGCTGAAGTCGAGGCGCTTGAAAGTGGCATGAAACGGTCGATTATGCCTGGCGGTGCCGAGCGCATTACCGTATTGCCAAAAGTTTGGAAATACGAGGGCAAATCTATTACTCTGCCAACCGGCAAAGTAAAAACTGTGGGTCAACTGGACGAGTTTGTCTCTAAAGCCACTCCTCAAAGCGAGCTTGACCGACTCTTCCCAGCATTGAAAGGCAAACCGGAAACCGCAGCCTTGCGTGATCTGGAGCGCAACACACCTAAAATGTTCGGTAATTTGGATAATTGGAAACCGCTTGTGGGCGCCAATCGCTCCACGGCCTGGAACAAGGTGGGTGAGATCACTCCTGGTACTGAGGGCTTCAAGCAAGGTCTCAACCCTGCTCAATGGATGAAGAAAAATCTGGTGGAAGAACGGTTTTATGCCGGCTTCCGGGTGCCAAAAGGTGAAGCTGCCCTGGTTGATGCCAACAAAGTGGCAGGCGCCTTTGCCCGTCGCGAAGACGCGCTCATGTTCGGCTCATATGTGATTGGTGCCACCGGTTACCGGTCGATCAACGGAGTTTATGACAAGCTCTACAAGGGTGTCGATGAAAACGGTCAGAAGAAACAATATAGCTTTGGCGAAGCGCTAAGCGAAGCCAACTTTGGCAAGACCAACCCAGGCTTGTTAGATGTGGCTCTCAACCGCACCGTTATGGAAGGTCTCTTTGCCGGTTACGCATTCCGCGGTCTGCTCAAGGCCGGCACTGCAGAAACCAGTGCTCTGGGAATCAGAAAAGCTCTCGGTCAGGGTATCAAAAACCCAATCGGTACCGCACTGATGATGCCTGGTCTGGAACCAACCATCACAGGTATTCAAAGACAGCGTTCGCTGGCACCGTTAACTAATGGCGGCGACTTGCCTCAGACCGACTACGATTATTCCGCCGATCTGGGTCTGCAAATGCAAACCCCTGAAGTACCTGCTGTGAAAACAGAACAACCGGCCCCAGTGAAGAAAGAGGGCGAGACCCAGGGAACCCCTAAAGTTGATACTTCAAAAGTTGAAACTCCAGATCCCAAAACTCCTAAAACCGGCCTTGAAGGAACTGAAACAGGCGGAGTGACCAATCCTGACCAGGATCCCTAAAGCTCCTCCATCAACTACCGCACCGATCTCTTGACTACCAAAGGCGCCGTCCCGGATGGCGCCTTTGTTTCGGGCATTTTTATTTTCGAATTAGCGGTCTTTTTTGACTAATGATGTCGAGAAATGGGCACAATTCGTATAGTGCATGTTACTGAGAGCGACAAAGCTTGTTGATCCAGTAACTGACTAAGGGGAAATGTCCATGACTGAGACGAGAAAAGCCACTGCCGTCAATGACTCCAGTACTGATAAAAAAGCAGATAGTACTGACGCCAGCACTAAACTGCTTGCCGAGGCTAATGATAAAGCTCAGCCGAAGAAGGCGGTAGACGCGGTCCCCGATAAAGTCAAGGAAGCTGCTGAGACGAAAGCCAAAGAATCTTTTGGTCATCATAATAATGCTCGAGCCGCTTACACCGAAATGGACGGTTTGATTACCGCCAAAAAACCTTTGACCGAAAAAATCAGCATTCCGGGCGCCGATGGTAAACCGGCCCGCGAAATCACAGTGGGAGAGCGTCTCAAAGAGCTCAAGCACACCATTAACGCTGAGGCTAACGGTGCTGTTGTTGAAGCTTCCAAAGTCGATCAAAAAGTAGTATCAACTTTACTAACCTCTACTTTGATGGAACGCAACACCCTGGCTAAAGAACTTGGTCTTAATTCCACCAAACTCAATGTCGACAGTATCAATCAAGCCATTTCACAAACCGGCGATGCAACACGCCTGGCCAAGTTGCAAGAGTTGTCGAAAAGTCAGACACAAGTCGAGCACTACAAAACTCTAGAAAACTTACCCGGCTACACCAAACTGGTTTATGCACAATACAAAGCCGGCGGCTACAGCAACGAAAATACACCAGTTGAGCGTGATGACAAAGGTCGTCTGAAAGTCGATCAACGTGACGTGCTGGACGCCATGAGTTTGCTTTCGGAAGCAGGCGCCAACAATGTTGATTTGCGCAATCACGACTTGTATTTGCAATCAGTGAACAAAGTTTTCCCCAGACTGGAAAATAGCTCTGGAAAAATTCAAACCATTACAACTGAAATGGAGAACGCCATAAAGTTTGGCCAACAAGGCAATAAAGTTGAGCAAGAAAAGGCTCTAAAAGCAGCTGTGGCTCAGGCCGATCAAGTTAACGTGCCTGTACTGGCACAACTGGTAAAAGACCCCAGCTTCAACGGTAGAAATACCGAAGCCGTATTGACCGAAATGGCTAACTCAGTGGTTATGGCCAGCACTGCCAGATTGCAGTATGCACAATTTTTAGCGGAACAGGGCCGGTTCGGCGAAGCGCAAGTGCAAACTTTGCGCGTTAAAACCGAATGTCCTGACGTTATGTACAACCTCACCGAAGACGGTAAATTGCAGCTAGGGGCAGACGGCAAGCCACTCTATAACAGCAGCCGTTATGTACAGCTCGACAAGCTTGATCAACAAGTGAGCCAATCTTCCACTTTCGATCCAAATAAACTCAACGCCGATATTCAAAACTTCAGCACTCAGTTTGCTAAATTGCAAGGCGACGCCACCAAATCTAGTGACGAGACCAGTCTGTCGAAAGAGCAAAAAGAGAAAAATAACGCTCAAGTGCAAGCAGATTTGCGCAATCTCAGCGCTTCTATGAACGGTCAATTGAATACTCAAAAACAACAATTGACTGCCGACAAAGTTGCTTTAGATGGTGAAAAGGCCAGACTGGCCGCCGAACTCAAAGCATTGCCTACTAAAAATGTCATTACCGAAGATGCCAGAAAAATCGAACAAGCTCGCATCGAACGGCAAATAAACATCATTGATTTGCAAGAGAAAGAGTTGGAAGGTCACCTCAAGGCTAATACTCAGAATACTCAGCTGGTCAAATATCTCGAAGCTAATTACGATCTGGCTCGCGAAGACCGCTCAGCCGCTCGCGCTAAGCTGGACGAAATCGAGAAAGCCGATCCTGATTTTGTTAAAGCTCATCGCAAAGAATTAGACGATTTGCAGAAAGCAGCGAAAGAACCAGGCTGGTGGGATCGCTGGGGCAAGAAAGCCTTTATTATCGGTGCTGTAGTAGCTGGTGTTGCCGCTGGTATCTGGCTTGGACCCGGATGTATTGCCACTGGTGTAGCTGCTGGCAGTAGTGCCGCCGCTTTTGTTGGTGGAGGCGCCCTGGTAACCGGAGCACTGATGACAACTGGAGCCGTGGGCGGACTGGCCGTGGTCACCGCTGCTGGTGCCGGCGCCGGCGGACTTCTGGTAGGCGGCGGACGCTTAATTGCTGATCATACTGGTGGCACTGATGGCCGCACGACCATGTGGCAAGACGTTAAAGATGGCGGCTATACCGGTGGTACTGCTGCATTGTGGACTGCCGCACCTGGCATTCCTGGTGCGGTAGGAGTTGGAAGAGCCGGTTACATGGCTAAAGCTTTGACTACCGTTGAAGCTGCTAGTACTGCAACTGTCGCTACTACTAGAGTTGCTCAAACCACTGAGGCAATTGCCGCCATAACCAAGACTGAAAAAGTTGTTAATGCTTTGGCTTTCGGCGCCGGCACCACCACAGTGATGACCGGACTCGATAAAGTGACAGGCAAAACTAATCCGAATGCTACTGCCGGTCAAGAAACCCTCGCCTTTGGTCAACAGTTTGCCATCAACAGCACTATCGGCTATTTCTCCGGACCACTGACTTCATCAAGCAGAATTGTAAACATGTTTGGTAAAGCCGGCGTTGCCGCTGAGAAAGTTCCTTATCTGACTGGTGGACTCGGCTTCCAGGCCATTTCTCAACCATTCCAGACTTACGCCGATTACACCGCCAATAAAGAGTATGGTGCCAACTGGACCGGTGGCGGAAGTTCCACAGCGCTGTTTGGACCATCATGGGGAACGCCTACCTTCAACGAAGCTAATTCGCTGGGTCAGGCCACCATGGTGCGTGATAGATGGACGAAAAACTTTGATGGACTGTCGTTCTATACGACCGAAATCAATAATCGTCCTAAGGGCAATATTGTTGTAAATACAAGATCTGTGTTTGACGATGCTGAGCGCTTTGGTATACAACGGGAACAAGGAAAATAATCCAACATTTCCAGTTCGTCTACCAGTTCATCTAAAAGATGGTGCATGCAGTTATCTGTCATTATTCCAGCCTATAACGAAGACCGGCGTCTTCCAGGCACTTTAGCGTCGGTTTACCGCTATTTGCACCAGTCTGAAATCAGCTTTGAAATCATAGTTGTAGACGACGGCTCTTATGACAATACCGCTGCCTTTGTGGAAGATTTTGCTCGGCAATATCCAGGCGTCAGGCTCATTTCTTACGCTGCCAATCGGGGCAAAGGCTTTGCTGTACGCACAGGCATGCTGGCAGCGCTGGGCGATTATTTGCTCATGAACGACGCCGACGGCAGCTCACCCATTGAAGAAGTGCAACGTTTGTTGAGCTGCGCCCACGAGGGCTATGAAGTAGTTTTTGGTTCAAGGGCGAAAGCTGATGATTCGGCCGTGGTCAAATCACTTCTGCACCGCAAGTTTATCGGCAACTCTTTTAATTTCATTGTGCAAACACTTATATTGCCGGGCATTAAAGATACTCAGTGCGGCTTTAAACTTTTCAGCCGTGCTGCAGGGCATGACATTTTTTCGGTGGCTAAACAAAATGGATATGCTTTTGACGTCGAAGCGCTTTATATTGCGCGTATACGCGGCTATAAAATCAATGAAGTAGCAATTAGTTGGGCCAATGTAGAAGGTTCGAAAGTCAATGTTTTGGTCGACTCACCGCGCATGCTCTTTGAAGTTCTAAGCATCACCTGTGGTGCCTGGCTGGGGCGCTATAAACGACTAACTAAAGCCTGAGACCTGAATCTGAAACCGAATCTGAAACTAATGAGCGTTGGCCGCTGCCAGGGCGGAGACAATTTCGTCGTGAATTTTGCCGTTGCTGGCGAGAATATGGCCGCTCATTATATCGAGGGGGCCATTTTCCAGATTGCTCACCGACCCGCCAGCCTCTTGAACAATGAGGGCCCCGGCAGCCACATCCCAGGCAGATAGCTTGCGTTCCCAGAAGCCATCGAGACGTCCGCAGGCGACAAAAGAAAGATCGAGTGCGGCTGAGCCGTCACGGCGCACACCATGGCAAATATTGGTGATGTGTTTGAAGCTGTCCATGTTGTTATAGATGTTATTGATAGTGTCCGGCGGAAATCCGGTGGCCAGCAAACTAATGTCAAGGGAGCCGTTTTTCGACACCTGAATCGCTTCATCATTTAAAAATGCACCCTCTCCCAGGCTGGCGCGGAAAAGCTCGCCTGACTCACCGCTCATGGGGTTGTAGACCACGCCGTGAGTGACCTGGCCGTCTTCTTCCACACCGATGGAGACACAAAAGAAAGGATAGCCGTGGGTGTAATTGGTGGTGCCGTCAAGAGGGTCGATAATCCAGCGTCTATTAGTGCCGCCGTCGTCTTTGCCCCTGGTAATGCCGCCTTCTTCCGCCAGGAAGCCGTCTTGCGGGAAAGCCTTTCTGATGATTTTTATAATCAGGTCTTCAGAAGCTTTGTCTACATCGGTTACCAGGTTAAAGGCACTTTTGTAGTCAACCGTTCTAATTTTGCCCACACGACTTTTCAATAATTCGCCGCCAGCTCTGGCCGCGGCCAGAGCTACTTCTAAAACATTAGACAAGCGCTTTCTCCAGTTGCATTGCGATCGGTTTTGAGTTTACTCTAAAGCACCTAATAAAGACTTGTTTAGAGAAAACAAGCTATTTATTGACGGGCATGCCGTAGCACCTCTATTCTTTATCTAACCCACCTATCTAATGCGCAGAGGATCTGTCGTGAAACTTGGCAACGTAATTTCTATAGAAATTATTAGAAGCTAGTATCAGGCGAGGGTTATTCATTACCACCGCCAGCAGTCCTGTTGGCGGTTTTTGTTTTTAATACCAGAAGTAACTGTAGGTCGCAAGTGAACGAAAAGAAAAAATATCCGGTCAATCTTCCCCTTACTGCTTTTCCGATGAAAGCCAATAGCAGTGTCAAAGAAGTAGAGATTCAGAAATTCTGGGACGACTCTCGCGTCTATCAGAAGAATCTTGAGCAGCGTGCCGGCGCCAAAAAATTCGTGCTGCATGACGGCCCTCCTTATTTAAGTTCGAGCAAAATTCACATCGGCACCGCCCTCAATAAAATTCTCAAAGATATCGTCACCAAATACAAGTCACTTCATGGTTTCTATTCACCCTATGTGCCTGGTTACGATAGTCACGGTCTGCCCATCGAAAACGCTGCTCTCAAAGACGTTAAAGGCGGCCGAGCTGCCATCACGCCTGTGGAGTTGCGCAAGAAATGTCGAGAGTTTGCTCTGTCTAATTTAAAAGGGCAAGAAGACAACTTCAAAAGACTTGGTGTCTGGGGCGATTGGGAACACCCGTACATCACTCTTGATCAACATTTTGAAGCCAGACAAATTCGTGTTTTTGGCAAGATGGTAACCAACGGTTATCTCTACAAAGGCCTTAAACCCGTTTACTGGTGCCCTACTTGCGAAACCGCTCTGGCTGAAGCCGAAGTAGAATACGCCGATCATAAATCTGATTCTATCTACGTCAAATTTGCTGTACCCGACAGCGAACGTGGCCGCATGCCCGATTTTATTTCAAGCAACGGAGTGGCCGCCAAACCACTTTCATTCGTAATCTGGACAACGACTCCCTGGACTCTGCCTGCCAACCTGGCAGTAGCTCTTCACCCTGATTTTGTCTATGAGTTCTTGCAAACAGAAGAGCATGGCATATTAGTGGTGGCACAAAGCCTTAAAGAAGCATTTTTGCAAGAAGTAGGAATTGATCCGGCTCAGGTAAAAATATTAGGCACCGCCACAGGCAAAGAACTGGAATTAATCGAAGCCAGACACCCCTTTGTCGACCGTGCCAGCCGTGTGATTGTCGGCAATCACGTCACCAGCGAAGCCGGCACAGGTGTGGTACATACCGCCCCTGGCCACGGCCCTGAAGACTTTGAAGTGGGCAAGCTTTATGAGCTGGGCGTACTTTCTCCCGTTGACGGCCGCGGCATATTCACCGCCGACGGTGGAAAATTCGAAGGCCAGCATTATGGCAAAGCCAATGCGCAAATTGTTGAACATCTTAAAGATGTGGGCGCTTTGCTTAAGCATCAAACTTTCTCACACAGTTATCCGCATTGCTGGCGTTGCAAAAATCCACTGATTTACAGAGCCACAGAACAGTGGTTTGCATCTGTGGAAGGCTTCCGCAAAAAAGCCCTCGAATGTATCGATCAGGTGGAATGGTTACCCAATTCCGGGCGCAATCGGATTTTCAATATGGTGCAGAACCGCTCTGACTGGTGCATCAGCCGCCAGCGTGCCTGGGGTGTGCCGATTCCTGTATTTTATTGCCGAGAATGCAATGAGCCCTTGATGAATGAAGAAAGCATCGAGGCTGTGGCAAAAGTATTTGACGCTGAAGGCTCAGATAGCTGGTGGGAAAAAACACCGCAAGATTTTCTTGGCGATACCAAATGCGGCAAATGCTCTTCTTCTGATTTTGTGCGCGAAACCGACATCATGGATGTCTGGTTTGACTCGGGCGTCACTCACGCGGCTGTGCTCGATGCTCGGCCTGAGTTGCGCGGCACGCCGTGTGAACTCTACCTGGAAGGCTCTGACCAGCACCGCGGCTGGTTCCAGTCGTCACTTTTGACAAGCGTTGCCATTCATGGCAGAGCGCCTTACAAAACCGTGCTCACCCATGGATTTGTGGTAGATGAAAACGGTCGTAAGTTCTCCAAGTCAGCCGGCAATGCTGTAGATCCAGGCGACGTCATCGCTCAATATGGTGCCGATGTTTTGCGCCTCTGGGTGGCCTCAGTCAATTACACCGACGATATTCCCATCGGCAAAAACATGCTGGCCCAACTGGCCGAAGTTTATCGCAAGCTTCGCAACACAGCCAGGTTCTTGCTCGGTAACTTGCACGATTTTGATCCGGCAGATTGTGTGCCATTGAATGAACTGTCATCGCTCGACCGTTATTTGTTGCACCGCCTCAATGAGCTGGTGGAGGAAGTCACTCGTGACTTTGACCGCTTCGAGTTCTTCAAATATTATCAACTGCTGCAAAATTTCTGCGTAGTAGAACTTTCGTCATTCTATTTTGATATTGCCAAAGATACTCTCTATACAGCTTCTACTAAATCGTTGAAGCGCCGCTCAGTGCAGACTGTCTTGACCCATATGCTGCAAGCGCTGGTGCGCTTACTGGCACCGGTAACGCCGCACATGGCTGAAGACATCTGGCAGCACATGAGCGAGCCTATGCGCGCCTTTGGCGGTGGTTTTGAAAGCGTGCTGCTGACTGATTTTCCTAAAGCCGATAAGTCTTTTGATGACGATGTTCAGGCGCAATTCTGGAATCAGTTAATTGCCGTGCGCATCACCGTCAATAAAGCTCTAGAACAGGCCCGTGCCGCTAAAAAAATCGGCGGCTCATTAGAAGCGAAAGTCGAACTGGCCTTTGACGACGCTGAGCTGGCTAAAAAAGTAGAGTCGCTCGGTAGTGATTTGCCCGGATTCTTCATCACATCGCAAGCGGTAATTGGTATCACTTCCACCGTTGAGGCCCTGGCTTCAATAGAAGAGAATGGCATCAGCGTCAAAGTGATACCGGCTCTGGGTACCAAATGTGCCCGTTGCTGGAAGTTTACTGATGAAGTTGGTCAAAGCCTTCTGCCTGACCTCTGCTTGCCCTGTAATGAAGTTATGGCTGAAATGGCCACTGAGTAACGATTAACACTTCGGCAACAACTAAACGCTTTACTTGCAACTATCAAGCAGTAGCAGGGGGAGCGGTTGTGAGTGACGTCAGACGGGTAGAACGCGGTGAAGTACAAGATCGGCCAAGCATCAACTTGCTCGATATCTATGGTGAACAATCCTTTTCACCGGGCGATGCCACTGCCAAGCGATTTACATCCACTGCACTCGACTTTCTTCCTAAATATGAAGTGGGCAATTCAATTGTCAGTTCGACTAGTACAGAGTATGGCCAGATTAAAGTCGATATTGCAGGCAAAGCCAGGCTGTCTATTGATGGTCGCCAGGTATTTTCCTATGGGCCATCTGATGGCAAAGAAACATTTACCTGGAGCGGAGACAAGCTTGAATCTATAACTTTTGCCGACCGCACGGCGCTTAAATATGACGCCGCCAGTCAGAGTTGGCAAATGTACACGGCCATGGGCATGCCGCTTATGGTAAAAGGTAAAGTGCAGAAAGGCTCAGGTCATGATGCTACTTTCAGTGACGGGCCTTTTCAGCGCACAGTCACCATCAGTGGTGACGTAACTGTGAAAAAGCTCTACGATCAATTTACTCAGTTTAAACAAGATACGGAAAAGGCAAAACAATTTCTTACCCCAGAGCAAAGGGAAGATCTTTTCAAGCTCGAGACCATCAATGAGAGCAGTGAGAAGTGTGCTTATTTCTGCTCAAAAGGCTACCCCACTGTGGGCATTGGCTTTATGTTGGAGAGGCCTGATGCCAGAGCCAAAATTGAAAGACTGGGAATCGATTATGACTTACTGGTTAAATCGGCACCGAAAAATTATAAAGGACCAAAACCTGAACTTAATGACGAACAAATCAAAGTGCTCTTCGATGGTGATATCTCGCAAACCGTCATAGAGGCGCAGTCTATTTACGCCAATTTTGAAAAGATGCCAAAGTCAGTGCAAATTGTCGCTGTTGATCTTACTTTTAATATGGGTGCCGCTAAGCTGCAGGAATTTTCTACTTTTAACTCGTTTATGAGAAGTGGAAATTTCGCTGCTGCCGCCAATGCTCTAGAGCGCACAGCCTATTATGATCAAGTGGGTGACAGAGCCAAACGCAACGTTGCTGCTCTGCGGCAGAACCGCTAATCAGTGCTTAACGAAAGGCGCGTTCTCGCACAACTCTGAGCCTGCTTTATTAGCTGGTGCTGGGTCTTTTGCTACTTTATCTTTTTGGCCGAGAAGTATATGAGCCTTTGCTCGTTTCGTATACAAAAGCTGCGGAGGCATTTTGCTCAGGCCCAGGCGCTCGTAAGCTTGCGAGAGCACCACCAGCACAGGGCCGCCTGCCGACACACACACACAATTTGAGCTTGAGAGCGAGAGTGAAATGTTTAACCGCTTCCTCGTCTTCCAGCAGGTCGACATCAATGAGGGCGTGCAAAAATTGACTTTCGAAGTGGTTGGATAAATTTTCCAGTCAGAAGTAGCTGCCAGAAGCACAGGGCTTACGGTTAAATTACAGAAGAAGAACAGGGAGAACAAGAATAATCTCATTTCTACTTCTCGAAGATGATGACATATAGACTAAATGCCTTGCTCTTCGTTTAATGAACGCTACTAAGGTTTTCCTTTAGCTCCGCCTTCCCGAACCGTACCACCGATGGCGCCTCCAACGGCTCCACCACCCTGCACGCCGCCTTCGGGCGAACTATCGCCTCCAATGCCGCTGCCACTGCCAGAGGTCTTTGACTTGACTCTGATTGTTTTTGTCTCGTACCAGGTCTTAGTGCTTCTAGTATCGAAAGTATCGTCTAAAGAGCCCACATCGACAATTTTTGCTGAGCGGCCCGCGGCAAAGCTGCGAATGTCTTGAGCGCTTAATGCGCCATCATTCCCACTGGCTTTGTCGATAAGCTCAAAGTTATTCAAGATGTAGCTAACTTTCTCTTGCTCTTCTTTTTTCATGCCGCCTTTGGTCATGCGGGCGTTCAGTTCGGAAACCGTGAGGTCATCTTTTTTATCGACGTTAGCGCTGTTATAGGCGGCATCGAGTTTGGTGCCGCTCAGGCCGTTCAAGACTTTACGCTCTTGAATGATGGTCGCCTTTTGTGTCTGCAGCGCAGCAAGATCTTTGACCGTAATATTTTGCCCGTCTGCGGCAATCAGTTCACGGTTATTTAGTAAAGTGGTGGCAACCTTGGCGAGCTTCTTATCTTTGCCGCCGGCGGCTTGAGCCAACTCTTCTCTATCTAATTTGCCATCGGCATTAATGATGTCTAGCTGGCCGAACTGCTTGAGAGACTCGCTGACAAAATCGCCCTGAGTAGTAATCACTTTTTCTCTTTTTACGAGACGCTTTTGCACTTCATCTTGCATTGAATTGGAGAAGGGCTGAGATTCCATATTGGTAAGTGCGTAGTTGCTGTTGTATAAATCGCTTGATTTGGCTTCTGTAAATTCTCGGTTGGCCATGATACTTCTCCCTCGTGTATATGGCCAATTTATGGCAAAGATGTTGCCGAGTTGTTAACTTGAGACGGCCCCTGGTTCTGTTGACAGAACCTTTATATGCGATGCGAAGCGCAAACGTGTGTACGTCCGTCCGATCAAGTGGCGCCCCGCTTGAGGCAATCGATAAGCTGTAGATATGCCTTCTTTTAGCAACTCAGCAACAACTAAGCAGTAGATTGGCGCTGTTAATGCTGAACAAGAGTTAGTAAAAGGTGTTGATATGCAACCAACTGAAACCGGACGTGAAATATACAGATCTGACAGCGACATAGATTTCTCTCCCACAAAGTCGGAAAAAAGAATTAGTCAGGAAATACAAACATCACCATATGTGCAATTTAAACCATCTGAGTCTGCAAAAGCGCTTCTGCCAAATGTTTCCATTAATGGCGATTGGATGTCCCCGGAATTAGAAAAGGAAATAGAAGATCTAATTCCTTCTGATCAAAACGCTTACCATGAATTAACCACTCTTATTTTAGAAGGTGATTTCGTTGAGTTTGGAAAGCGCTTTCAACAATTGCAAAGGACGTCATCACAACCAACAACTAATCTCGCGGAAGCCGGCAGGTTTAATGCAATAGCAGGTACATTGAAGAAAACTTTTGACGAATTGGGTTTTTCTTCCCAATTCGACAGCGAGGGAAAAATGTTTTCTTTTACCAGATTCAATGATTTAGGGGCGCGCCCAGGAACTCAATTGCTCCATTCAATGACGATGACAACTGATGGAACTGGCAAGACAAATTATTACATTCAATTTCGCAACGGCCTTGATTATTCAAAGCCGTCAGAGCTTACCGGTTATTCGATTGATTCCAACGGTACTTTAACTAAAATGCTCTTAGTGGAAACGGGCACTGGAATGAACGTAAAGGAAACACCGAAACGATTCTCGATTGCGGAAGTGAATTCTTTGGTAAAAGTTGAATTTGAAAGCATAACAGACCAGAAAGAACGCGACAAAAAACAAAAACAGAAAGATGAAAAGATAGAGGAAGAACAATACGAAGAGCGAAAAAAGCAAAACCAAGAGTTTGAAGGGCAAATGCAAAAGTTGGAGCGCGAGCAACGCAGACAACTGAAACAGCAGCAATTAGAAGAGCAAAAAGATTCGAAACCACAAACAGAACAGAAAAACTCGGCACCAGCTAGAACACAACATGATGGTGACCCTGGTGACGCAGGCTGAGAGCTATTAGTTTCGCGGTTAACGTTTTGTTAGCAACTTGGCGATAATCTCATGAAGTCTTAAACGCAGACGCAAAACTGAAACTAAACCTAAACCTTACTACCTTCAACCTGGAACCGATTATGTCCAACGAAAGAAAACACCATCAAAAAGGTGACCGTAAAGATCGCCATCGCGAAGATAGTCCCGAATCAGATGACGCGAAGCATCTCAGTCAGCATGTACAGCATATTATGAAACACAAGCATCCAGAGGTCGACAATCTTAGCTTGTCTCATCGTAATCGCACGCACCTGCCTGATTTGAAAATTACCGGCAAGGAAGGGACAAAGTCCAGTTCTGATCCTGCTAAAGAAGTGGCGAAACCAGGCCAATGTACGGTGCCTGATGCTACTAAGAAATCGGATGTTAGCGACTCCACCAAAACCACTGATAAAGTGGAAGCCCCTAAAACTGAGGACAGTTTAAGCAAAAAATTCGGCGTCAAAGTGATTTTGAAAAATGGCAAGTATGAATGTTCCCTGAGTAGTAGCGGCAAGGATGAACCACTGGGTACTTATGAAAATTTAGATAGTCTGGACGCCGACCTTACTAAGAAGGTGGACGACAAGAAACATACCATTGCAAAAGAATTCAAAGTCGTATTTGAAACTGCCAAGACAAGCCCAGAATATGCTGCGCGGGCCCGAGAGCCTCGTCTCGATGAACTTGACGCTTTAGATTCAGCCTTGCAAAAATCACGGGCCAGCGTAAATTATTCCAAAGATCTTCGCGTATTATTTTTAGACGAATGGAAACCAGGTGACCCTGCGATGCAAACTCAGGGCAACGCCGTTCACCGCGTGGTGGTCTTCGGCACTGGCGACAGAGCTGTGACAACAGCGCAACGTTCAGCCGCTGAAAAGGAAGCCGGCATTTTGCACTCTGTAGAGGATGATTTCTTGCATGAATTCGGTCATGTGGCTGAGAACACAGCCAATCCGGCTGACTATTCAAAATTGGGCTGGAAGCATCTGGAAAATGGCTCATGGGCGAAAATGACCAACGATGACAAATTGTACATCTGGAATGAACGGAAAAACGCCAACTGTGAGAATCCTGAAGGCTGGGTGGAGGTTGACGCCATGGGTGCCTTCGTTCATCCAGACTCTTTGGATGGCCTTATTACCAATGCTCAAATGAAGGAAAAAGCACTGGTTAAACCTTCCTCCGATTATTTCTATACAAGTCGTGACGATTTTGCAGAAGGCATTGCTCGCTATCGTCAGAGCCCCGAATCGAGAGCCAAGTTGGCACGAGAAGCACCTGAATTAAGCAAGTATGTAGAGGAGTTTGATAACAGGGAAATCGCTGACAAGCTAGGCGTGGGTTTAGGTAATAAGCCTCTATATAAGCGCAATGAGCAGTTTGTGATTGTTAGAGACGAAAGCGTAGCCGAAAAATCTGTTTTAACGAAGGTGCAAGAGTTTGTGGCGCCGTACTTTATCTACGTACCGCCAATTTTCTACCCGCACTAAATATTTGGCGCTTCAAGTGCTGGACGCAGGGTCAAGTTGAGCAATGGTTTCAGGGTGAGTACGGTGAGTTCTCACCCACTCTGCCAGAAGCGTAATCATGATAGTCACCGTCAACATCAGTGTAGATAAAGCGTTGATTTCTGGGCTGACGCCAAACTTGACCATGCTGTAAATGCGCAGCGGCAAAGTGGTGGCGCCGACGCCGGCTGTGAACTGTGTGATCACAAAATCATCTAGTGATAGAACGAAAGCCAACAGGGCACCGGATATGATGCCGGGTAGAAGAATCGGTAATGTCACTTTGAAAAATGCTTCCACCGGTGTGGCACCCAGGTCAAGAGCAGCTTCGTTCAATTGCGGGTTGAGCCCTTCCAACCTGGCCATCACCGTCAAAGCCACATAAGACAGACAAAAAACAATATGGGCGACAATGACAGAAGCCAGACCAAGAGGCAAACCGATGGCGATAAATAAAATTAGCGCTCCAACTGCCATGGCAATCTCAGGCACAATGATGGGTAGGACAATCAGACCTCTGACCAACGATGTTCCTTTGAATTTTGCCCGGCTGAGACCCACTGCCGCGAGCACGCCCATAAACACAGACACTGCTACTGAAGTGAAAGCGACAATTAAGCTGTTGGCCAGGGCCGATGCCACCGCCTCGTTGTGAAAGAGCTTTTCATACCATTGCAAAGTAAAACCATGCCATTCCACCGCCAACCGTGAATTATCGAAGCTGAACACGATCAGCACAAAAATAGGCACATACATAAAAATATAAATGGCCAGGGCAAATATGCTCAGTGCTTTTGATCGCGGCATTTACTGCTTCTTACTTTCGCTTACTGTTTCTTACTATTTTCAGTCAGGGCGTTCAAACGATTTTGCATCGCTTTGAGTGGTGTCATGTCACCTTTCTGGGCAGCAACGTCAATGCCGGCTTTATAAATGGCAACGGCTTTGTCTAACTGTCCAAGACCTTCATATGTGGTGCCGAGCTCCTGATAAGCCACTGTGTGAGCCGGTTTTATGGCGAGAGCTTTGAGCAAATATTTTTCAGCCAGCGCATATTCTTTCAAGATGTTGTAGCAATTGCCGAGGCCATTATTAGCAAACAGGTCATCGGCATCGATTTCTATCACTTGTTCAAACATGGCTTGACGCTCGCGCGCTTCGGCTTCGATTTTGGCGCTGTCTTCTTTCTCTTTATGCTGCTGCATCGCTTCTTTAGCAGCCAGACGCATGCGGATGCTCATTGACTGCGCTTTGGCCTCTTCCGCTTTTTCTTTGCCACCGCCCTGCTCGAGGTAAAACACTGAGAGGTTGGCATAAGCCATGATTGAGTCTGGATTGATACGGGCGAGCGCTTCCATCAATTGCACCGCTTCGTCAATTTGCCCTTCTTTAGACAAAATCACACCGAGAGCTTCATAAGCATCTTCCATGCTGCTGTCGAGCAAAAGAGCAGTGCGCAGGTCGGCTATGGCTTGTTCGGCACCACTGGTGGTGTAGAGCTGCAGGGCACCTTGATAAAGTTCTCGCGCTTTTGCTTTTGGATCCAGATTTTGTATGAATGGCAATAATTGCACTGTGGCAGTGCCGCTCCAGCTGCCGGCCGAGGCTTCTAAAATCCGTCCGGGAGTGCGAAAATCGCGCTTGACCAGGGCCAGGGCAATTTGCTTGCCGAGCTTTGTTGAATAACCATTAGACAAAACTTGTGCAGCTTCGTGGCCGGCCACCATCAGTGGCGTGCCGCATGCTACTTGACCGCTGGGTTCTAAAATCAGCCCTGCCAGTTGTTTATTGGGAGAACCGTGGCTTTTCACTCGGGCCAGCACTTCTTGACCCTGGAAACAGCCTTTGGTGTAACTGATGGCGCTGTCTTCCATGCCAAGTTCGATAATCAAATTGGCGCCGTCAAAATCTTGGCCGAACTGGGCCACCCCTGCTTCAATGCGCTCAACCTTGAGATCGTCTTCGCTCATCCGCTTCAGTTTATAGCGCTCAAGGCTTGGTTTTAGTTTGGCTTGTAGTTCGTCAAATCTATCGGCGCCGCAATAAATCAAAAAGGCTTCGCTGCATGACAGATGCGCTTTGAAAATATGTACATCGATATTGGCCAGTTCACCGTCAATCAAATCGCGATCAAAAAGAGCAAGATTTTTCTCGGCAGTAAGATTCTCGTTAATCAAAACTCTGGCGTCAGCACCGATTACTGCCAGCATGCGACCGGCACTGAGATCTAAAAATTCGACTTTGTCGGAAAAAACATATTTGTCTAAATTCTCGAGAATGGTTTGTGTTTGCGTGCTCTGGCAAACTATGCGATAGCTTTTGTTTTTACGGTAGAGGGTGAAGTAGGCTACTACTTTCGCTTTGCGATCAAGCAGCGCACTCTTTTGCGATTGGAAAGTCTTGAGGGCTTTGACGTCACTGGTTGTCTGTGAGTTGAGAAAACGCTCGGCGTCCTGACCATGCACCTCGATTAAACTATAGGGAGCTGCGGCATAACCGCCATGCAGCGTTTCGGCAGGCTGTGACTTACTGCCTGTGTCCATAATTTGTAGCTTGCCCATTTGATCTTTTTTCCGTGAATTGTTAGCTGAAAAAAACGTGCCGGACAATTGACCGGCACGTTCTTCAACTATTAGTGCTTGATCAAGATTCAGTTTTTATACTGAGAATGAATTGCCGCAACCACACGAGCTTTTCGCTTGTGGGTTTTTAATGACAAAGCCCTGACCTTCAAGACCGCTCTGGAAATCCAGAACTGTTCCTTTTAAATAAATGGCGCTCTTAGGATCGATGAAAAGTTTTACACCGTGCGCTTCAACTACATGGTCTTTCTCTTGAGCATTGTCAAAGCTCATGCCGTAGGACATGCCTGAGCAACCGCCGCCTTTAATTTCCATACGCAGACCAGTCTTACCTTGCTCATCAACGAGAAGTCTTTTCACTTCTGCTGCTGCAACTTCAGTCAAACCGACAATGGTGGTGGAAGTAGGCGCTGTGGTAGTGTCTGCCATAACCGATACCTCTTTTGTGCTTGTATGTGAGTTAGTTTCTTAGAAATCAAATCAACTACCCACACAGTAAATTTAACACAAAGCCGGCAAAATACCCTGCTCCGTAACAATTGTTTCTCTTTGCTTTTTACCTAGATGCCCACCAGGTTAGTGTTCTGGCCTTTTAAGGCCTTGAGCTTGACGCTCACTCTGCTCAAGCGCATCCCGTATTCGCCGCCGGCCAAGTCTTCCAGACTGACCCATTTGAATTGGGCCACCTCTTCTTCTTGTAAGGCAATGGCAGCGGGAGAAGTCAGTCTATAAAGATACTGAAAATCATGATGCAGGTGAGGCCCTTCGTTCTTTTTAGGGTTGGCTGGAATGGCGTGGCTATCAACGTCTACGGGCAACGGGCAAAGCAGCTCCACTGCGCTCAGGCCGGTTTCTTCCTTCAGTTCGCGCTGGGCGGCTGCTTCCAGTTCTTCGTCAGCTTCAATGTGACCGCCTGGTTGCAACCAGCGACCGAGACTTTTATGAGCGATAAGAAGTACATGGGTGCCCTGGCCGTTGAGCACTAGAGCACTGGCGGTTAAGTGGCCCACCATATTATGCCGAGCAGAAAGGGCGCAATCGCCTGATGCTAATTGTTTAAGTAAGGTCTCGATGCGCTCTGCTTCTTCTGGATTAATTGCCAGATAATTTTGCAGAGTCCCTTGCACTCGGTCTATGTACTCACCACTGGACAGACTAAGATCCTGACTCAGACTCATCTAGAAGGCCTCAAACATTATTTGAGCTATTTCTCCCATGACTCTGAATGATTCGCGGGCCACGTCGCCGTCAAGTTTTTCAATTGATGTCGGCTGCACTACAACAAGGCCATGGCCGGCTCGTACATGCAATTCAGTAAAGCTGCAAGTACGCGAGAGCAAAACTATTTTATCCATCATGGCCGGATATTTGATAAAGCGGCGCGCTTCTTCGTCGTTATTGGTGACAGCCAGATACTGGCTATCAAAGCGCTTGTCGCCGATCATTTTTGTCTGGTGGTCAATCAATAGAATGCGACTGAATTTAGCCCAGAAGCCGGTCACTACCTTGGGGCTAATGGTGAGTGTAAATCCTTGTTGGTCGGCTTGAGATTTGTGCTCTTTCAGTACATCTGTTTCTAGAAAAAACGAGGCACCAAAAGGAAAATTGGTTCGCAGCGCTTCAACGGTGGCAGGAAAACCAAGGACGGTGCCCTTGATGCATACTTCCACACGATCACTATCATCAACAACCCTGCCTTCAATTACTTGAGCCAGTTCGTTGAGCTTTGCTTCTTTGTCAAACATATTATGGTTCGATCTCGATAGACTTATTGGGATAGAGATCTGGTTTCGCTTGCGGTGGCGGCTGCACAAACATCTTCAAGTTTGGATCGACTTTTTTTGGTTTGCCGAAACCAAAAAAGGCACCACGTTCTTTAGGCGCCTCTTTGACGATTAAACCGTTGGCTTTCGCCTCTTTGATCAGCCTTTTTCTTTCAAAATCTCGCTTTGCCGTGTCGGCAATATCCTTTTTAGTTGCCCCCATAGATGGTGACTCTACAGCAGCAGCAGCAGTGGCAGAATTTTCTCCCAGCATTTTGTTGGCGGCTTTAGTAGTTTTGCCTGCTTCTTTTGCAAACTGGCTCTCTATGCCGGAAATCTGCTTGCGAGCATCTCTGGCAAATTCTGATTCTGGTGCCAGATCCACAGACTTGCGAAAGAGTACCAGTGCTTGAGCGGGGTGCTTTTCTTTGCTCAGTAAACTGGCCATGTGATAGTATGCATCGGCCATATCCGGGGCAATATTGACGGCCTTTACGTAGACTTTGAGCGCTTCTTCAGATTTCTTTTGTGATTCTAGCGCGGTGCCCATATTAAAGTAGGCACTGGCAAATTTAGGGTCAATTTCCACCGCTTTTTGCCAGTTCTGAATGGCCGGTCCTACCTGACCGCGGGCATATAAAACCGAAGCCAGACCGTTCAAAGAAGTGGGCCGATTAGGCCTGAGGAACAGTGCCTTATCGAAGGCGTCTTGAGCTAAAACATAGCTTTTCTGCGAGATATAAATCAAGCCAAGATTACTGTAAGCCTGTTCCAATCGGTCATCAGCAGCTATGGCAGCTTTATATTCTTCAATTGCTTTCACCAGAAAACCAGATTGGTGCATCTCCAGGCCGCGGTTATAGTGCTTGACTGCTTCCGCTGAAAGGGCTTTCCTTGCTTCTGGTTTGGGCTCTGGTTTTACTGCCGGCTGCGCATCAGCGGCAGCATCCTCTTCTTGACAAAGCCCGGGCGGACAACTGCCAAAGCCAAACAGGGCTACCGCCGTGCAGCTAATAAGCAATAACTTAGTCAGCATGGGTGTCTGGTTGTGGTTTTCCATGGCGAATATTTTACTCCGAGTTCATTATATCCGCTTGCGGCAAAAAGTTAGAGTAGTGCTTCAAAAAGCGCTTTCAGACCTAGCTCATAACTGTTGGCACCGAAGCCTGCGACAATGCCTTTAGCAATATCGGTTAGATAAGAATGGTGGCGAAATGATTCGCGGGCATAAATATTTGACACATGCACTTCAACAAAAGGCACTGCTACAGCCAGAAAGGCATCGCGCATAGCGATGGATGTATGGCCATAAGCACCAGGATTGATTAAAATGCCTGCCACATCGCTGTGCAATGTTGATTGAATAACTGAGACCAGTTCGCCTTCGATATTTGACTGCACAAACTCAAGTACAAGGGGCTGGCTGTGGGTATTGGATAATTCCACGGCTAGTGACTTCAGTCTGTTTTCGACGTCACTGAGAGTGGTATTGCCATAAGTGGAAGGTTCACGGGTACCCAGCAAATTTAAGTTGGGGCCGTTAATAACCAGTATTTTCAAGCTTGTGCGGCCTCGGCCTCTTCAGCGTCGAGTTCAAGGGCTTCCACGGCGCACTGAGCTTCTATCAAGAATGGATCGTTGCGCGTCAGCAGGCCTTCTTGTCTGACCATCTGCAACAGTTGACCAAGTAAGTCGCGCAAGGGCAGCGTTTTGTCGCCATACTTGATCTCATCGGCAATGATAAACATGGTTGAACCCAGAAGCACACGCGCTTCTACTGCGCGCAGTTCTTTGGAGCCGATAATTTCTTTGAATAGATCGGGCTCTGCTTTGTTTTCCATCACCAGGCATTTGCAGAACTGCAAGACCGAGTTGAGCAGACCCTTACTGCGTTCTTCAGGCAGGGAAGCGGCTGCACGAATAAGATTGAGCTTGTTGCCGGCGTCACCCAGTGATTCGGCGCTGTCCACGAGGTTGCGAACCTGGTTGGCTTTAGTGTTGAACTGGCGGCGCAGTTCTGTTTCGGCTACAGAAGAAACCGGTTTAGTGGCGGCGTCAAAGCGCTTGTCGTAATAATCTTGCACGTGCTGGCGCTTCAGTTCGATGCTGAACGGCATCAGCTCCATGAAAATCGACTCCAGCCCCTCGAGTTGAGACTGCAAATACATTAGCTCGTCTTGTGTCACTGCTGACAAGATCTTGTCCTCCGGAACCCTAGAGAGATACTATAACGCCCTCGCCTCAAAGTGTTGTATTTGTGAGGATTCTTTGAATCTCGTCTGCCACTTCGGGCACACTTTTGTGATTGGTATCGATTGTCAGGTGCGCCTGTTCATAAAGCTTACGGCGGCTTGCCAGCATGGTTTTTATCTTGACTACGATGTCGTTAGTGTCAGAAAGCAAGGGTCTCGATTGGTCCTGACCGATTCTTTGCGCCAGTATCTCTTCGCCTGCCTGCAAATAAATGGTCGTGCCCAGGCAATTCAGTTTTTCGATGTTGCCAGGAGTAATGGGCAAACCGCCTCCACATGCAATCACTCGACCCTGATTTCTCTTTTTTTCAAAGTCTGCACTGCTGTCTAAATTTTGCAGCCATTGATTTTCAAGCGTGCGAAACTCAGCCTCACCTTGTTGCTTGAACAATTCACTTATGGTTAAGCCGGTTTTTTCTTCGATTGATTGATCGCTATCGAGACAAGCAAAGTTGAGCCTCTCAGCCAGAAGTTTGGCAGTGCTTGTTTTCCCGGCACCAGAAAGACCAATTAAGATTATCGTGTCAGCCATGTGCTAATTAAGACGCTGCACCAGGGCTCGGTTGCTGCCTTCATCGATGGAAGAACTCATAGACACTTTACGTTGACGATGGGCAACAACATTGTCACCACTGACACCACTCATACTTAGTGTGCGGTGACGGCCTTCATCAACACTCGATGCCGAGCGTATATGTCTGCCGCCGCTGCCCATAGACATTTGACTGCCGCTGGAAAAGTTATTGGCCAGCCTTTGATTTTGACCATTATTTCTATGGTGGCAAAGTTCAATTTTAGTGTGCGCGTCAACCAGGGCAGGATTTATAGCCAGAGCGATTTTAAACTCACGCACTGCTTTATCGAACTCAGATTTATTGTAAAAAGCCAGACCAAGCCCGTAGTGAGCTGAAGCCATGTTTGGTGCCAGGCTGAGAGTGTGCTCAAATTGTTCGATGGCTTGATCATAGCTACCGCTGAGCGAGTAGAGAGTGGCCAAATTATTGTGTGCCACAGCCATTTCTGGCCTGATTGCTACAGCTTGCAAATAGCAGCGTCTGGCGTCTTTGTTTTGCCCGAGGGCAGCGTAAGCATTGCCTAGATTAAAGGATGTTTGAGCGTCTTTTGGATTAATAGCCAGAGCTTTATTAAACTCGTCGATGGCTTCTCTATTTCTCGTGCGGCACTGGTAGCAAATGCCTAATGCGGCATGAAGACTAGCTTTACCCTGAATCATCTGAGCTGCTTTTTTTAATTCTTGAGTGGCCAGGGCAATATTTCCAGTTGTCAGAGCGGCTGTGCCAAGCTTTTCATGGGCTTCAGCGAGGGTGGGATCGATTTCGACAATCTGTTTCCATTCATGCATGGCTTGCGGTAGAAGATGGGCTTGCATCAGGGCTTCGGCTCTGGCCATGCCTTCCACTACGCGTAAATTATTTTTGCGGTTGCCATCGCTTTTGGTGCCGGTTGCACCTGGTGCTTGGGCCAGTGGTGCGGCCGCTAAAATTCCACCATCACCAATGCGCACATCTTTATTTAATTGCTCAAGTTGGGCCACAACTTTAGATTGCTGGCCGAGCTTTTCAAATACTCTAGCCAGATTGCTGTGGGCCGTTGATAGCTCCAGAACATTTTGCGAATTGCTCAACATCAACTGACTGGCTTGAGCAAAATCACCAGCTGCCTTTTTCTCGTCTAGAGATCTGCGGCCTTCACTGATGCTGATTCGAGCAATTTGAATTGCTTGAGTGAACTGTGCTTCCGCTTGTCCCAGTTCTCCAAGTTCGGCGTAAATTAAGCCCAAGCGGTTGTGAAGGGAAGCGTCTTTAGGGTTTTGAGCGATCTGACCTTCTAGAAGTTTGACTGCTTCGTCGATCATTTTGACATTGCCTGCCGTGACACCAATGGTGCGCTCAGTGGCTACAGGCTTGTGTTTATTGCTATCTTCTTGTTGAGCTATAGGCCGGTCGCCGCCCCCGCTGGGCTTGCCAGTCAAAATTTTGCTCAAGTCGGGCATGTTCGATAGACCCGAGCCTAAACCTGTGGTCAGTGTGCTCAACCGCTGGCAAAACTGATTAGCCTGGCTGCTGTCCTGGCAAACAAAAAATACACCCGGCACTACCACCAGGCTCACGCCTATTAAGGTGAAAGCGAAAAGCAACCGTGAGTTACGGCGCCGATTTGCGTGTATTGAACGTGATATTTGACTAGTGCTAGCCAATGGGTTCTCTCTGATGCCGAAATGTGAATCTCAAGCCTGCCGGGAGGCAAAATGACGCTCTTAGCTCTGGCCCGTTGGCTTGCAGCTGCTTGTCAATTTAAGGTTATGCCTCAGATTAAGGGCGCATAAGGAGATAGTCAATGCGGTATTTACGCAAGGGCGCTGAATTGCCCCCCGCTTTGATTAGAGCAGTCTCATTTGTACATCAATACAGCGGCAGTGGCATGCTGATAACTGTTTTATTTGGCTTTGATATAAAGAATCACTGCACCCATGATGCCGATAACAATATTCGGCAGCCAGGCGGCCAGTAGCGGCGCGATCCGGCCAGCGTCACCAAGGGCGCCTGACGAAGATTGCAGCACATAATAAAGGAAAACCACCACGGCACTATAAATTAGGCCCAGGTTACTGCGTGAGCGTCTGGCCAGAAGACCCAGGGGTGCGCCTGCAAGGGAAACGATCAAACAGGCCAGGGGCTGAGAAATCTTCTGGTAGTACTTAACGAGCAAGTCGTTGCTCATTGAATTCGAGCCCTGGAGCACATCAAGATAATTTTTGAGCTCGAACATATTCATTTCTTTGGGCGAAACTTTACCGGCTCCTAGAGCCTTCTGCACAGTGCCCAGGCCGGGAATAACCAGATCTTGGAACTGCATAATGCGGGTAATATCCGTATCGCCGGAAAGTACATAAGTGCGGCCCTTGTGCAAGGTCCACATGCCGTTGTCCCAAATGCCTGAGGCCGCGCAAATGATTTGAGTCAGGTGCGCTCGGGTGAAATCGAGAATGATCACATTGCTCAGGTTTTTGCCTTCGTAATAGCCAATGAAGAAAATGCGCTCAATGTTGAGGTCTTTTCCCCTTTCAATGAAGGTGAAGTTGGCCTGACCGGATGGCAATTCGGTTTTGTACATGGCCAGAAATTCCAAACGTTTGGAAGTGCGGTTGGCCTCTGGAACAATTCCTTCGTTTAAGCCAAAACTGACAAATGATGTGAACAACCCAAAGAGCAGTGGTGCCACCATGATGCGATAAAAGCTAATGCCACTGGTTCGCATTGCCAGAATTTCAGAATCGCCCGAGAGACGATTGAAAACAAGCAAGGTAGCCAATAGTACGCCGATGGGAATGGTCATCACAATAACTTCGGGCAAGTGCAGGCCCAAAATAGTCATGGCCATTTGCAGCGGCACACCAGATCTGGTGACCAGGTTGAAAATCGTTTTCAGCTGTTCGGCGCCGAACCACACACCAGTGACGATACCAATACCAAATAAAAGCGGCTGCCAGAATTCGTTGGCGATATAGCGATCAAGAAGCTTCATACCGATGCTCACAGAGTGAAATCCTCGCCCAAATATTGTTTGCGCGCTATGGGACTGTCAGCCACTTCTCTGGAAGTGCCCGCCACTAGAATTTTGCCGTAATCAATTAAATAAGCGCGATCTGTAATTTTTAAAGTTGCCCTGGGATTGTGGTCAGTAATTAGAACACCAAGGTTCCACTCATCACGCAATCGCCGAATCAAACCTTGAATATCGGTAATGGAAATGGGGTCAACCCCGGTAAATGGTTCGTCAAGTAAGATAAATTCTGGCTCGGATGCCAGGCAGCGAGCCAATTCTAAGCGCCTGCGTTCACCGCCTGATAGGCTGCCTGAAATTACATCGAGCAAGTGTTCCAGACCAAACTGTTCCAGTAAATTGAGAATGCGCTTTTTATATTCACGAGAGGGAATATTGCGCATTTCAAGAATCAATCTGATGTTGTCGCTGACCGATAATTTGCGAAAAATCGAAGCTTCTTGTGGCAGATAACCAATTCCCATGCGGCTGCGCACGTGAATAGGCATTTTAGTCAGGTCTTTATCACCCAGGGTAATCGAACCACGTTCAGGGCGCACCAGCCCCAGTACCATATCGAAAGAAGTGGTTTTACCGGCCCCGTTTCGGCCCAGTAGCCCTACCACTTCACCGCGGTTGAGGTAAAAGCTTACGCCATCAACAACTCGACGGCCATTGTAGGACTTTTGCAGACTATCGATTTTGAGTGTTCTGGTATCGTCCATGGTCATAGGGATGGACGAAGGTGAGGACATGGCCGAGCTCATTCTGGTCTTTCCACCCTCGTCGTGCTCACCTTGCTGTTTTCGCTCACCGGCCGACCGGCTAACTTAAATTCTTCCTGCTGGGTGAAGCCATTAGCCGGTGCAGAGCCAGGTGACGGCGCATTTTTCTTCGGTAGAATAAAGGCTTTGGTATTACCTTCCGCCAATACTTTCTTATCGGCGATGGTCATGGTGATGCGGTCACCAATCCAGCGTTTGCCTGGTTGTGTCACTTGCGAACGACCGATGAACACTACTTTCTCGGCCTGGCCGTAAGCATTGCGCACCATCACTACTTTAGGGCCAATGCCCACAGTATCGTTGTAGAAAATTTTGACGTTGCCGATGGCATCAAGTCGCCCTGTCTCTTTATTATTGTCTTGAGTGTCGGAAACAATAATAATTGGAGCACTGGGGGTAGTGGCAGCAGGGGCGGCACCATTGGCGATGGGCTCCATTTTGCCTTCATTTACAGGTGCAGTGGCAGTATCTGATTTTGCGGCAGTGCTGTTGGCCGACTGAATCACTTTAGAGCGCACATGGCCGGTAGCTTGCAAGCGCTTGCTATTGAGGAAATAAGTCATGGTGTCTGACTGAGTATTGTTCTGTCCCTGAGTGGCGTTGGCATGACCTGTGAACACGGCGGCCTCAGGTTTGCGGTCGACGCCGTAAGCCATGCGCAAATGATCGGAAATAACATCAATGTCGCCGGCCTTTACTTTGACGTGACCGATAGCTTCGAATTGACCGGCACTTCTTTCATATATCTGTTTATCAGAGTCGGTAATGATTGTAGTTGGACCGTCATTGGCGGCGGCACTGGCAGCAGTGGTAGCCACAGTTGTACCGCCGGCATCGGCTGCACCAGCGTGAATTTTAGTATTGGCTTCGCCTTGCTGAGCAAGTGGACCTTTGACCGCAGCAGCTTGAGCTAAGGCGGCTTCGGCACTGTTCGCCGGTGCTACTTTCTTCAGTTTTGCACCAGCAATGGTAGGCATGGCTGTCATGGGAGTAGGCACTGGCTCAGCCGGTGGAGCGGCGTTTTCTACTTCTGAGTGAGCATGACCTTCAGCAATAACTTTTGAGGTGGCCATTTCAAAAGTAAGAGTATCGGCATCAATCTTGTTTGAGCCCTGTACCAGGTGAGGGTGGCCCGTGAACACTGCACGTTGTGGCTGCCCAGTCGCTGGATCGCGATAAAGTGTGGCCACAGGGGCAACTACCACAGTATCTTCATAAAGCACTCGCACGTGACCGCGAGCAATAATATGATCGTCGGCAAATTCTTGTTCTTCTGCTTTAATGTCGATGCCGGCACCACCAGCTGCGGCAGGAGCAACCGGTGCGGCTTTTGGTTGTGCCATCGCAATTAGTGGCACTTGCAGGCTCACCAGTGCACTGAGTAAAAGGAAGAAAGTACGTTTAGTTTTGGGACCACTCACAGCTAATTCAATTCCTCTGAGCTTTTTGGCGCTTTGTGCTGAAATAGACATTTTATGGTGCCCCGCTGGCAATGATGGCATGGGTGTTTCCAATGATTTTCACGTCTTGAAACGAAGTTCCGGCAAAACGGCCTGTGGCATGATCGCCGGTCACCTTGGCTACCCCCATGGCGATGTTAACACCACCGGAGGCCCGAAACTGATTTTTTTTCTCTAATTCCAGCTTTTCCATATCCATCATCGATTTCCCCTCCAGACCAGAGGCGGTAACCCGTTGGCCGGACGCTGAATTGAGCTGGACATAGAGACTTTTCTGGTTGACCGTACCGGTGGGTGCGGTGACATGCATTTTTATCTTGTCGCCGTCGAAAAACTTCATGGTTATACCGGTCAGAGCGACGTCTTTGGTGTTGTTGATAATAGTTCCGGTCTTAGCGCTCAATAACCAGCGCGTTTTGTAGTGTTCATCTACTTCTTTAAGTTCAAATTTGTCAAAAGCGACGTTACTGGCTGTGGGGTTAGCTAATTTCTTAGCGGCAAATTCGGCTTCTTCTATGGTGGCACTCCATTTTGCGTAATAGAGCAGACCAACGATGACACCGAGAATGCTGAGGGCCAGTACCAGTTTGAACCAATCAGACTTGAGAAAATAGAACATTTATCAGTTTCCCGTGGCCCTTAAGGCAATGGCTTTAGAGACATTGCTCATACTTTCTTTGAGATTACCCTTTTTGAGATAACCCTGGCCAAGGAAGAAATAGGCGGCAGGATTCATTGGTGAAGCGTCTTTGACTTTTTGCCATTCGACCATAGCTTGATCGATATTGCCTGTTGATTCTGCTTGCAGGTGGGCTCGGTAGACTCTGGCCCAGACGTCATCGGGCTGCCGGGCGAGCAAATCGTCTAGCTTATTCAAAGCCAGCTCATAATAACGTTTGACCTGTGGTATCGCATCTGGTGCTGCAATTTCGACTGCACCCGGCTCAGCCTGCGGTTTCTTAGCTTGAGCAATCCACTCAGCGTACTTGGCATTTTGCTGAGCGGTTTGTCGCGAAGCTCTATCTAAAAGATATGCTTTCATGTAATAAGCCCATGCCAGGTGATAGCGTACCTGGTTATCTTCTGGGGTGTAAGTAAGCATTTTTTCGTATGTGGCAATCATTTTGTCGAAATAGGCGGGGCCGCCATCTTTCTCTGCCAGTCTCTTGGCCCGGCGCACTTCTTGCAGGGCCGTTTCGATCTGGCTGGTGCGGCTCAAAGCGACGGCATAGATAAAACCGGCTTCGGCACTATCTGGGTAAGCTTCTCGCTGACGTTTGGCCAGTGCCAGGTCATAGGTGCAAATAGTGTCTTCAGTCTCCATTCCCACCGAAATCGGCTGACCTGGCTTAAAAGTCCAGGTGGCGATGGGTTTGTCGGTTGCAGGCGGAGCTGTGGGCGCAATATCCTCAGCAACCGGTGCCGCTTGAGTTGCATTAGCTGTCAGCAAAGCGCTGAGACAGAGTGCAGCACTTAGTTTTCTTATAGTCAAAGGCGAAATAATCACTGTTTACCTCGTGGTCGCTAATAATAACAGACGCCGAGAGGTTGCCAATTGGAGCCGCAATCAGATGAAAATTTTCTGCAAATTGACCTGTGACAGATCCTGCCAGGTGCGCCTATGGCGAGAAGATGGCAAAATTATTTGTCAGCATTTCGTTACAAGTTAATGATCGGCTTTTGAGCCGTTGCGGCCGCTAAGTATTAAAGGCAAGACTTCATGCAATCCGCCCACAATATGCAGTGGCTGTGACTTTGCCAGCATTTCTTTGCTGTGCAAGCCTGTGGTGACCCCGATAGCGTCCACACCGGCATTTTTAGCCATATCGAGATCAAAGCTGCTGTCACCGATTACAACCGCTTGATCGCCTGATATGGCCAGCTTGTCGAGGGTTATATGAACAGATTCGGGATGGGGCTTGTGATTTTCAACATCGGCCGCGCCCACAACCATCTCAAAATAATGGGCAATTTCGTGATGGTCGAGCACCACTTCAACCAGATTGCGCCGCTTTGAAGAGGCAATGGTAATGACCACGCCTGCATCCTTGAGCCTTTGCAGCATGGTGAACATATGAGGGAAAGGCGGGCAGATTTCAATAGCCATGGTGTCGTAAATAGCACGATAGCGATTGGCTACTTCGAGGTGAAAATCAGTTGTGCGCTCAGGCAGAATGATTTCCATTTGTTTTGGCAAAGGCACGCCCACAAGCAGCGACCACTCTTCCAGCAGAGACGACGGAAATTTATATTCGTCCACCACCACTTTCATGACGTCGACAATGCCGGGGGTTGAATCTACGAGTGTGCCGTCAAAATCAAAAATTGCTAATTTGTACAAATCAGGCCTGCTTTCACTTGCTTACCTTATGGTGTGACTCAATCAACGACAAAAAACGATCAAATAAGTAGTTGGAATCGTGAGGCCCCGGGTGGGCTTCAGGGTGATACTGCACAGCAAAAATCGGCAGTTCTCTGTGGCGGAAACCTTCTACTGAATTGTCATTTAAATTGATATGCGTAAGTTCGAGATGCGCGGGAAGAGTTTTATCGTCTACGGCAAAACCGTGATTCTGACAGGTTACTTCGATTTTCCCGGTGGTCAAATCTTTGACCGGCTGGTTACCGCCGCGGTGGCCAAATTTCAATTTATAAGTACTGCCTCCCAGAGCAATCGATAAGAGTTGATGGCCTAAACAAATGCCGAAAATAGGTATACGAGCGGCTATAAGCGATGCCATCTCTTTGATGATGGCTTCACAAGCGGCGGGATCACCGGGACCATTTGATAAAAAGATGCCATCAGGTGAGGTGGCAAGTATATCGGCAGCTTTTGTCCGGGCCGGATAAACAGTAGCGGTAATATCTCTGGAGATTAGCTCACGCAGTATGTTTTGCTTGATACCAAAATCGTAGATCGCAACTTTATTTCGTCCGCTGCCCACCGTATAAATTTCTTTGGTACTGACTTCGTCGGTCAGATCAAGGCCTGCCATTTGAGGTGCTGTAAGTACAGCATCTTTCAGTCTTTTGCGGCCAGCTTCAGTGAGCACATCGTTTTCTGTAGAAATGGCGCAACGCATCGCCCCCTGGTCACGCAATTTGCGCGTGATCGCTCTTGTATCGACATCAGATATGCCGGGGATATTGAACTTCTTCAAAAATGAATCAAGACTGCCTGTGGCCCTGTGATTACTATATTTGCGTGCCAGATGTCTGACTACCAGACCACGAGCAAATATTGACCTTGATTCGAGATCGTTGTCATTGGTGCCGTAATTGCCGATTTCAGGATAGGTCAGGGTGATAATCTGACCGGCATAACTGGGATCGGTAAGAATTTCTTGATAGCCGGCCAGTGAGGTATTGAATACCAGCTCGCCCACAGTGGTAGTTACGGCACCGAAGGCTTTGCCTGTAAAACTAGTGCCGTCTTCCAACATCATCAGTGCTGGTTTGGTATCGCTGTCAATTTCCAGGAGGCCACTGGAATTTTCGCTGAGCCTTGTCATTGTCTTTACTGGATTGCCATTGTCTTTATTAGTTGCCATTTGCTTGAGGGAGCCTTTCGCAGTTGAGCTTGCTCCTTGCAATAACTATCTTACCAACCTTCTTACCAACCTTGGGGCTCTGAGCGCTCAATTTCTTCTTTGAAACCGGCGACGGGCTGAAGCTGTCAATAGAACTTTGGCAAACTAAAGCAAAGCTTACTTATAGATTGCATGATCCCTGGGATTCTTATCAGTTACCTATGTAGAATTAGAGGTGCCAGCTTTTACTCGTGACTTTGGGGACATCAAATTCAAATGGGCGACTATCAAGATTACACTCGCACTTTAACGCTAATGGCTCCGCAACTGACCATTGTGGTTGGAATTTTATTCGCCGCACTGTGGAATCTGTTTGCTCCGAAGGCCAAGGGCCTCACTCCCATCGTTTGTTTAATCACCCTGGCCGTCTCCGGCTATCTGCTGGCTACTCAGTATGGTCAGACCATCAGCCTCTGCAGCGGACTATTTACCATTGACCCACTCTTTTCCACTTTCTCGCTCATCGCTGTAGCCGTCGGCTTTATCGTCATTTTAATGAGTATGGGCTACGACCATATGTTTGGCCGCAACCGCGGCGAATACTACGCGATAATGATGACCGCAGTGCTTTCAAATATTTTTCTGGCCGGTTCTACAGATTTGATCATGCTCTTTGTTGCCCTTGAAACATTGAGTGTTTGCTGCGTGTTGCTCACCAGCTTTACTAAAAAAGACGTTCGCAGCGGCGAAGCTACGCTAAAATATTTGCTCTCGACCGCGGCTACTACAGCCACTCTTCTCTATGGTCTATCTTTCCTTTATGGTTTAACCGGATCAACAACTTTTGGTGCTATTCGCGACAGTCTTTCACTGGCGTCGGCCGGTGGGCCATCGTTCTTTATGCTGCTCTTGCTCGCTTTGATTATCAGTGCCATCGGCTTTAAACTTTCCATCGTGCCTTTCCACATGTGGACACCAGACGTTTACGAAGGCGCACCAACACCGGTTACTGCTTTCCTTTCGATCGGTTCGAAAGCCGGCGGTTTTGTTATTGCCATGCGCCTGCTGCTCATCGTCTTTGCCCAGTCGCACGCACAGTGGATGATGATTCTGGCCACTCTGGCAATCTTTTCAATGGTTGCCGGTAACTTGATTGCACTGGCTCAAAATTCCTTTAAAAGAATGCTCGCTTATTCTTCAATCGCGCATGTAGGCTATATCTTAATTGGCTTAATTGCTGCTTCTGAGTCTGGTTTGTCTGCTCTGGTGTTTTATGTAGTGGTATACGGTTTGATGAACCTTGGTGCTTTCGCCGGAGCGATTCTGGTCAGCAACGAAACGGGCTCAGACCGCATTGAAGATTTTGCCGGTCTGATTCGCAAGCGCCCGCTGACCACTATCGCCATGTCGCTTTGTTTACTGAACCTGGCCGGCCTGCCAATTCCTCCAGCAGGATTCTTCGCCAAAGTATTCATCTTCACCGCCGGTGCTCATATTCCTGACCAGTATTTAGGTATGCCTATGGGTTGGGTGCTGGTAGCCAGCGCACTGATCACATCTGTTCCTGCCATCTATTACTACACCCGTGTAGTAATCATGATGATCGTGCCTGAACCATCCGAGAAAGTTGCGTCCCTTCCTGGACCTCAAGCCCCCAGACCATGGGTGGGTAGCCCTCAAGAAGCACCGGCAATTGCCCTGCTAATCTGCACATTGCTGGTGGTGGCAACCGGTACGATTTCGGTTAATCCACTAATGACCGCTTCTAAAGTTGCGGTGGGTGCCATGGCCCTGCGGTCTGATGCCGGCGGACCGATTTCTGAAATTCCTGCCAATCGCGTGCCGATTGCCAGCAGTAAAAGCGCCCTCTTTCAATAAATTTTGATGCTGCCTGCAGCAATTCTTTGCGGCCTGACACTGTTGTTGCTGGCTTATTATTTTCCGCAGCTGGGGGCGGGAAGGCATTATTTTGTATCGGATCACACTTTCTTTTTTGAGCCTTTCACCCGGCTTATTAAGGAAGGCTGGAGCCACTCGCAGATGCCTTTGTGGAACCCTTATATTTATTGTGGTTCGCCTCAAATTGCCAATCCGTCGCCGGGCATTTTCTATTTTCCCAATCTGTTCTTTTTGTTTCTCAGCTACAGCAAAGCTCTCGCTTTAATTCAGATGTTTCACCAGTTGGTTGCATTTGCCGCCGGTTTTTTGCTGGCCAGGCTACTCAATTTCAGTCGTGCTGCCGGTGTTGTGGTGGGCCTGGTACTGGCGTTGAGCGGTTACTTTTTCACTCTGCCCAGCAACTACACTTTGCCGGGCACGTTTTGTTGGGGGGCACTTGCTCTTTACGCTCTGGCGAAAATTTCAGTGGAGCGTCGCGCCCACGCACATGGTGGAAACTTAGGTTTGCCTGTCACAGAGAACAAATATGCATATCTTGGATATGTAGTACTGGCCACATTCTCCGTGCATTTGATGCTCATGGCCGGTCGGCCTGAAATTTACGTTCCTTTCTTTATTATGTTTGTTTGCATGGTATTGCTAATGGTGCTCAAGTTTGTGCACCTGGACAATTTTGATGGTCAGGATAGCTTGCGCTTTAGATGGAGCACCGCTTTTTTTCAGTGCCTTGCAATTGGTCTGGCAGTCTTATTAAGCACGCCGATGATGCTGCCTGTTTATGAATGGAGCAAGCTTTCACCGCGTTCAGGTGGGCTCGATTTTAAACAGATTTTTTACTGGAGCTGCAATTGGTACGACTATCTGGGCATGGTTTTCAATCAGCCCCTTGGTGATTTGCAGCAGCCCGATTTGAAATTTGCGCATCTGGTAGCGAGCCGGTCGGCTTACTATCCATTTTTGCCTTCGGCTTATATCGGCCCCGTAGCACTGACCCTGGTTTTTTACGGTATGGCCGACAAGACTTTTGTTCAGCGCTACTATGCTTTCTCGGCCGCTGTGGTGGCAATATTACTTTCGATGGGCAGCTACGGGCCACTCTCTTCATTTCTCGTTAAGAGCGTACCTTTCTTTGCTGTATTGCGTTACCCGGTGAAGCTGCTGATCTTTGTAATTTTCTTCATGGCCATAGTGGCCGGTCGTGGTTTGCATTTTATTGCCGCCGGTAAAACAAGTAAGGTAGCCGCCGGCCTCACCATTGGCTTCTGGAGCTTAGCCACCGCTTGCGGTGCGATTATGCTGGTTATGCCGCAATATTGGTCTTATCTTTTTACAGCGGCACCGCCAGCATTCTTTCGTGTTCTCGGCCAGCCGCTTTTAATCACCTCTTTAATTGGTTTGCTTCTTTCAGCAGTGATCGCTTTTCGCTATCGACTGAAACTAAATGACAGTCAAAGCATTACTTTGATTATCATTGCCGCATTGATCGGCAGCATGGCTGTGCCGGCCTTTCAATCGCGGCAGAAAACTGTCGCACCAGGCTATTTTGAAAAAGATGGTCTGTTGGTGGGCAAACTCAAAGCCTTTGTGGCAGCTGAACAAAAGAACAAGCCGGCGCCGTCAAATGCCGCGGTTCTGCCGCCCAGAGCTGTGACAGTTTATTTTGACCCAATAAAAGTGCCCGCGGAATATGCACATGCCGGCACCGTCAATGGTGAGCGCTATATGCAATATTGCCGAGAGCTGCTCTTGCCTAATACAAATATCGATCGTCACTGGCCGCTTACTTATGGCTATGAGTCGGCAGAAACGAAAGACTATCGCACCACATTTTTAAATACTTTGCACTGCTCGCACATTGATATCGAAAACTCTGAAGATGAGTCGCTGGCAAGGTTTTGTAAGATTACATCTACAGTGTATTTGGCCAGTCAGATTGTCGGCGTGGATCAGAAAGGCCCCGTACGCCTGCTTAACCCGCGCTGGTTCAATAAAATAGAAGAAGACAAAGCTAATAATTTAAGACTCTATCGCGTTAATGAAAGCTTGCCCAGGGCCTACCTTGCCAGCGGCTGGATCAAGTGCGAACAAAAACAAGTAATCAGTCGAATTTTTGACGGCCCGGATTGGCCTGCTAGGCTTACATTGATTGAACCAACTGAGACAATCAAGCCTGATAAAAATGCTGACGATGTGCGATTTGATAGTGGTATCGCACCTGGTGAAGCGGTTTTGCCGTCAGCTATTTCGTGTGACGCTGATGCCGGCACTCAGAATGTGAACCTGGCGGACTTTAGTAATGTCAGCTTCTTGCAAGATCAAGCAGAACATGTTGCTCTGTCAGTAAATTGTCCAGCGGATAGTTTGGTAGTTTTAAATGATCGCTATTATCCGGGCTGGAGAGCCACAATAGATTCAGTGCCGGCCACCATATATCGTGCCAATGGTTTTATGCGAGCCGTCTACGTCACCAAGGGCAAGCATTTAATCGAGTTCGATTATTTGCCTGATAGCTTGCGCTATGGTTTCTATCTGGCTGCTTTCGCCCTGACCATTGTTTGCGTGCTTTTGGGCTTTTTCCTCTGGGTTCCGGTCAGGCGACTGTTACGCATTTAAGGCTGGCATAGGTCATACTGAAATCATGAATGTTAAAACATTGACTATTACTCTTGGCATTGTGATCATGATCGCAATGGCCATCTATCCGCCCTGGCAGTCTATTGACCAGGATGGCAAAGTGGTTGCCATGGGTTACAGTTTTTTGTGGAAACCGCCAGAGGTACAGAACAAAGCCACTGGCAATTTGTTCGGCATAGAAATTGACATCAATCTGAAGTCAACCCGAGCCAATTCGCTTGATTATGGCCGCTTGCTGATACAAGAGGCGGTGGTAGCGCTTGTAGTGGCGGGCGTTTGCTTGCTTGTAGGAAAAGGTAAAAAGAGCTAGGTCGGCTTACCAATTAGTCTGGCAAAGTGCTAACCTTTAGAAATGTGCCCTCGTAGTTCAGTTGGATAGAACACCTCCGTCCTAAGGAGGGTGTCGGGCGTTCGAGTCGCTCCGAGGGTGCACTTTTCAGGGATTCACCTGCTTTTCTGGGTTTGAAAAAAATTGCTCTGTTGTAGTGCTCTTGATTCTCTTCAGAGCAGGCATTGGTAAACGAACGGTAGGGCCTTGTAAGTCTCAATACATTAAAGAGAGAGACGTGAAAAAGAGGTGAATGCCACTCTGAACGGAGTGAGTTTGTTGGGCAAGAGGGCGAACCTCGCCGCTCCCCTCTTACCCGACAAATTGTTACTCTCATTATGTGGTCAGGCACGGAATCATTTCACAGGGTCATCGAAACCATTGCTAGCGCTTCATTTTACAGGTGCCAATGGCGCCGGCAATTACATTTATGGCACCACATATGAGCAGATAATCAGACCGTTAATCAGTCTTCGAATTATTGGTGGCTAAAATATGACGGTCCGTTTCTATTTTCGCTAAGATCTTTGCGCATTATTTCGCCCTCGGCCGCCATCTTCTCACCTTCTGCTTTGCGGCCAGTACTTTTTAGACAATCAGCGTAGCTAATCATAGAAGCAGCCAGTATTCTGTTCTGTTTTGTTCTCTTGGCCACACCAATCACATATTTCAGATTAGCTTCAGCCTTAGCATATTGCTTCAAGTGCATCTGATTAGCAGCGACATAATTCAATGCGTTTAAAACGACGTAGTGCTCTTCTCCTGCACCCTTTTTCAACATCTCGACAATTTCTAAATAAATTGGTTGAGCCAGAGCATACTTTTTATGCTTTTCATAATACATAGCCAGTTTCTGCATCGCCATGCTTGTGTAAGCCCCATTTGAAGCAGTTTCTTTTCTGCAGCGTATCACCAGTTTGCGCAACATGGCTTCGGCCTCTTTACTTTTCCCTTGCGCGTCGAAGACATCAGCAAGGTCTGAGGAGACACTAATTACTTCACCGTACTGTTTGTTGAACCAGTAAATCTCGATAGCTCTGGAGTAAGCATCTTGAGCTTCTGGATAATGCTTGAGCTTCAAGTTGGCTTCGCCGAGGTTACCTAGTGTGAGAGCAAGCAAATCGCTTTTAGGACCCAGTGCTTTTTCTCGCACGGCAACAGCTTGCTTTAATATTCGTTCGCCCTGGGCGTGATCTCCGACCACTCCCAAGAAAGTGCCATAGTTGTTTAAATCGAAACCGATATACTCATGATCAGCTGGGTAAGTTTTTAGATCTGCTTCTAAAGCGCGTTTAGATAAACTCGTCGCCATAGAAAAATTTTGTTCAGCTCCATAAACAGCGGCAAGATCACCGAGGCAGGCGCCTAGACTTTGATCTGTCGGCACCGATTTCTCAGCTAGCTTCACAGCTTCAGTAAGATCTGCCTTAGCTTTTTTTAGATCGCCTTTTCTAAAAGCTTCTTCTCCTGAAGTTATCAAATCGCGGCAGTTGTTGTTGCTCTTCGTTGAGCAAGCGCTGAGGCAGAGAATGCAGGTCAGCGCGATTACGGTAAGAAATTTCAAACTTCACCTATATAAAGCCACCGGCGCCTAGATCATATTGGTTAAGGGACGATTTGGCGATACCAGTGATACCAGTGATACCAATTACTCTGAAAAACCTCGTCAGGATCGTATTTTCTTTTTAGACTGACGCCGGAGTCAGCAGGGCAATTCTAGAATGATAGTGCAGGTTGTTGTACTACTCAAAAAAACTTTAACAGAACTCCCTGGCCTGCTCCAAGGAGCGAAATCTTTTGTGAAATTCCGGTTGAAACCACGGCGTAGGGCTTGACAATAACGTCCAGTATTAAAAGCCTGTACTTGAAGGCAAAGGAAACTGGTGATAACGATATGCTTAGACGATGTCTTGCAATCTTCTAAGCCAAATTAAAACCATCCTGATCGCCAGCCTGTGCCTGGCATTCCTGCTCTTTAGCCCGCCAGCCCGAGCCAATGACCCGGGCTGGTTTGCTTCTGGAACCGGTGCTATCTATGGCCGCAGTCACTTCTCAACAACAGCTAAAGGCTTTCGCACAGACTGCCTTGATGCTGGCTACAGCATTATCTCCGAAGCACCATTGTGGAAAGTCTACCTGGTAAACGAAAAGGCAAAATCATATTTCCCATTTGACGCCAGTTCCACAACGAGGGTCTCCGGCGGTCGAACCTCATTGCTGCGTTCAGGCATTCTGCGAAATGTCGAAGAAGTTTATTGGAGAAAGTCGTACAAAACACAATTCAAAGGCCACCCAATGACAGTTTGGCTCACCACGTCAAAGAATGCCAAAGAAAACAAATCATTTAAAGTAATGGAACTATGGTCAGCTGATGATATCGCTCTTGCTAGCGCGATAGCCGCTTTTGATCATAAGGTCAACGGTTTTCCCAAAGAACTGGCAAATTTGCCACTGAGATGCTTTCTGGTGCGCGACAAAAATACCCCAGCGGCTTTCTTCGAAACCACGAGTATTAGGCCAGCGACCTTCCCGGCCTCTTTGTTTAAACTGCCCAAAGGCTACAAACTGGCCCGCAACGAAATGGAAGTGGTCTTGCACACCGATGACTTAAGCAACATATTGGAAGGCCTCGGCACAGATAAGTAAACTCGTTGAGTTGTTTTCTTTGCTGGCTTGCCGTGCAAGCATAAGCGCTGTTACGATTTGCTTGTTGCCAAGCTGCTAGAGTTGATGTCTGTCAGGCTTTTAAAATGTCTTTATGACGGCCCAGACTCTTAATCTGCAAAACTTTTAGAGAAGCCAGCTCGATGCAGTATTTGTGTTGCAAGAAAACCGTCAGTGTTAGTCAATTCTTGAAATGCTAATCTCTTGGAGATTTACATGAAACTCGCTTTGAATTTCCTGAAGCATTGCTCCGGCTTCGTCGCCTTCCAATCCCAGGTCAGTTTGAATGCACGTGGAAAGTGTCAGTGGACATGCCGGAAAATTTGCATGTTTGTTAATTAGAACGAAAAGACGTTCTTCTGTACTCAGTGCCGGTTTGTTCGGTTTCTCTGTCATAGGCTCGCACTTGACCGCTTCGCTTCTGATCCGGAACGTATACGTTCTGGATCAGAAATCACTTACAGCCACCATACCAGCAAATTTATTTAGCCGCTCTCGGTTGTGCGGCAGGGGCTGCCAGTATAGGGTCTCCGCCTGACCACCCTTTGTTATACAAATTGGGTGTCTGCACAACGCTGCGATCACTCAGTACCTCCGATCCCACTGATGTGCGCAATTGCTCGAAAGCCTGGCGCAAAGTGGTGGAAGGTCCGTTGCATTGCAAGGCCTCGATCAGCCGTTTGGTGAATACGCTATTGGGATAATTTTTCGATTCCCACGAGACTTGATCGGCCAGTGAAGATGAAAGAATCACCTGACCGCTGCCCAAATTCAAACCGCCAACATTCAGGGCTGTTCGAGTAAGACCTTTGCTGCCGGCCCCACCTGACTGTTCGTCATCATCGTCGTCAGAAATATTTTTCGATTCGTCGCCGGCCGATCCGCTGTGACAGACGTCGAGAATTACCACTACACGACTGGCTTTCACCTGTTCTTGAATAATCTTCGTTAGCCACTGCATTGGCAGGCCGGTTGAAATTAGCTTGAACTTGTCGGTATCGTGCGAAACGAGGAAGTTAACACCAACTTGTTCTTGCGACGCACTGCCGTGGCTTGAAACATATACAAGGACAAGATCGTCTTTGTGAGCCAGTTTACCGAGCCAGCCCTCTCCCAGCTTAGCTATGATTTTGTCTTTGGTGGCATTGGCGTCTGTCAGCAATAGAACGTGATCGGCTTTAAAGTTTTCTCTAGCGATCAAGAAATTGCGAAAATCAGTAGCATCTTTAGCGGCATATTTTAAATTGATTGATGGATCCTTAAAATTGCTGATGCCAATCACAATTGCCCATTTGTCGGCAATAGTTTTGTCCATGGCCGCACTAGGGGCAAGGGTTGCCGCTGCATATTTTTGCACAGCATCACCACCAGGAAGAGCGGCTGTAATGGCCGACGCCTGAGCAAGTAGTGGAGCTGCCAGCTCTTTTTTATTCTGGCCAAGGTACAAGTTGGCGAGCGCAGTTAAGTCTCTTGCTAGCTGCGGGCTTTGTTTACCGAACAATTTCTGGTCAATTTCAAGGGCGCGCTTCAAAAGCGGTTCGGCCTCATCGTACTTTTTCTGCGCGATAAGTAACTGTGAAAGCTCTCGCAAATCATTTGCCACTTGAGAGTTTTCTTTACCTAGTGATTTTTCCGCCAGTTCAAGCGCTTGTCGATACATCGGTTCTGCTTTGGCATAATCTTTTTGAGCAAAATAAATGCTGGCCAGGCCATGAATTGTATTGGCAATATCAGGGTGATTGGCACCAAGTTTAGCCTGGCTAATTTTGAGCGATTTATTTGAAAGCTCTTCTGCTTCAGCCAGTTTGCCTTCGTCGGCTAAAATATTTGCCAGCTCCAGCATATCGTGCGCAACAGCTGGATGATCTGGTGTCAGTAATTTTTCATCCAGTTGCAGTGCCCTTCTGGCCAGTTCTTCTGCTTCGGTATAACGGCCTTGATAGCGAGAAATAGACGCTTCGGTAATCCAGCATTTTGAAATTTCAACGTTGTTTTGGCCGAGGGCGGCTTCGATAATTTTAGTAGCTTGAGTGCAATATTCGCTGGCTTTGGCGTAACGTCCTTCGTCTCTGCAAACCAGAGCTAAGTCTAGTAGCGCCTTACCGTAATCTGGATGCTCTTTAGTCAGAGTCATCTCTCGAATTTTGCGCACCCGTTGAAATGCTTTTTTTGCTTCTGCATAACGGCTTTCTTTGCGATACAGTTCGCCCAACGGTTCTAGTGCGTTAGCGCAATACTCATGATCGAAACCAAGAAAACTTTCCAGGCCAACTAAAGCGGCTTTATAGAGTAGTTCAGACTCTTTGTATTTACCGCTTTCATTCAATATCTGCGCTAGATTGAAAGCGGTGTAGCAATACAAACCATTGTTTTTCGATGCCGGTGTTTTGAAGAGTGCCATCGTTTTATCATTGACGGCTTTAGCTTCGGTCAGTTTGCCCCACTTGATATAAAGTCTGGTCAGGCTGTTAAGCGGAAGAGCCATGTTGACATCATTTGGTCCGACCTTTGTGGTGCCGATTTCAATAGACCGTTTGAGAATTTCTTCGCACTCAGGAAATCTGCTCTGGTCTAAATAAAGAACTGACAGTTCGCTCATCATCAGCGGCACCAGATCGCTGCTGCGTTTTTTTCCGGCCTTATATTTTTTGTTCAGATGCTTTTTGTCATCTTCTTCAGCTTCGGCAATGGCAGTTTTAAAAAGCGCTTCGGCCTCTTTATATTTTCCGGCTGACCGATAAGCTTCGGCCAGACCGTTATCAAGAGAAGCTTTCTGATAGTCGGAAGTGGTGCCCAGGGCTTTGGCTTGTTCAAAAGATTTGATGGCGTCTTTGTACCGGCCGTGTTTGTAATTGTTTAGCCCCTCAGCCATTAGCATGTCTAGCTTGAGAGATTCGGCTACAGCTTGAACGCGGCCTGCTGAATCATCAGCCGCAAATACTGCCGGCGACAAACCCAGACAGAGGCTGAGTAAAACCGGAACGGCTACAAGATGTCTTGACTTCATGAATAATGCGCTCTTTTGTAAGTTAAGGGACCACGATTTTAGCGCAAACTACTTTGCAATATAAACCGGTGTCGAAAAGCAGCGCAATAAAAACGAGGGAAAGGTTGCCCGGAACCCATCCCTCGTCTTTTTTTGCTCATCCTAACTTGTGTGTGGTGTAGGGAGGAGCCATGTCTATTGTAGTTTTAGTTAATTGGCCTTACTAGTCTTATAGCTAACTTGCCTCTTTAACTTTGTCGTCAAACTCTGACGATTTAGGTTTTTGAGGCAGTGAAAGCTGATTGGCTTCTACCACCGGGGTGATTCGGTTAACGCCGTACTTGTCGGTCCAGTGGTCCATAACGAGCCTGCCCGAGACGGTAACCTGATTACCCTTGTTCAAATATCTGGATGCAAGTTCTGCAAGCTTGCCCCAGGTTTCAACTCGATAAAAGTCTGCTGTCTGTGCGGCACCTCCATTATTTTCAACCTTATCCTTCACGTTTTCACCACTCTTTGCTGCTTTACTGAGACCGTTAACAGCTACGATCAGTGTGGTTTTTATTCTGCCGCTGCTGAATTGAATTTGTTCAGGAGCTTTAACCAGGTTCCCCACCAGTGATATGTTGGCAAGACTCATAAAATCACCTCCGCTAGTTTCTAGCAATTTGAGAGCTTCGGTGGGGGAGACTGTTGAATAATATCAACCATACAAACGTATGTCAACATAAATTTGTCCGGTATATGCGGCCGATAACAATAAATAAAGTCGTGTTGCGCAGGCCGTCAGCCCAGACATAAAAATAACCATGACCGGGGAACATAGATAAAGGTTTGAAGGAGACCCCCCTGTTGACCGATTCGACCGATCCCTGGTTCAAACGCTATAGATGGTTGCAAATGCTCGGCACCGGGGGCATGGGCGTAATCTATTTGGCTGAAGATTCGGCGGCGGGCAATTCGCCCTGCGTAGTCAAACAATTGAACAGCAAATACGCAGACCCTGAAGAACGTACCGAGGCCGTACGTCTCTTTAAACGCGAGGCTTCGCTGCTTAAAAGTCTCAATCATCCGGGCGTCGTGCGTTTCTTCGACAGTTATTCAACTGAAGACGGCAAACATTATCTGGTCATGGACTACGTGCGCGGTTCATCCCTCGAATCGGTAATCAGCGATTTTGGTGCTTTTAATGACGATGACACTGTCAAGGTGGGCATTCAAATTTGCGAAGTGCTCGAGTATCTGCACGACCAAGAACCGGCTGTCATCTATCGCGATTTGAAACCAAGCAATCTGATGCTTACTCCCGAAGGGCAAATCATCTTTATCGATTTTGGTATCGCCCGCACATTTATGCCCAAAGAATCTGCCACCAGGGTGGTAACTGCCGGTTACTCACCGCCTGAGCAATACTTTGGCAAACCTGAAACCAGAAGTGACCTTTACGCTCTTGGTGCCACCATCGGTCATCTGCTCACTGGTGTGCGGCCCAAACCGTTGACGGCAAGCCAACCTCGTCAGCATCGGCCCGACATAAACGAGAATCTTGATATTCTGGTTAAACAATTGACCTCACATAGCCCTGAAGATCGGCCTGCCACGGCGCGACATGTGCGCCATACCCTCTACCGAATCTATCAAGAAATGCATGCTGAGTTTGAAATTCCCGACGAAGTCTTCCTGCAGCGCTCTAACACTACTAAAGAAGAGCAGTACATCAGCCAGAAGATCATGAAATCAGGCATGGCCGCTGCTGCCAGCGCACTCAAGCAAGAGCAAGATAATGAGCGAAAGCGGCATTCTGCCTCTGTCACTTCCGGCAAGGCCAGCTTCGACCGTTTGCGCGCCTTTGGCAGCAGAGATCCCAATCCTTCATCGGCAAAAAATCAGAAGGTGACCGCACAAAAAGGTGGTCAAAAAAGTACCAGCCAGAAATCTACCGGGCCGAAAACCAGCTCAAAGTCTGGCGCCCAGCGCATGTCGACAGGAAGTAACCAAGGGGTATCGACTTCAGAAAGCGGCAGTCGGCCGCAAATGAGGTCAGTGCGAGATTTGAAACCACCTGAAAGACAGGGGCTAATAAGCAAAATTCTCAGTTGGTTTAAACGCTAAGAAGCTATTTATCCAAACCAGCACTGAGTAAGATGCGGTCTACAAGCTGGTCATAGCTAATGCCTGCTACTTCAGCCATGGCGGGTAGGTCAGAAGTATCGGTCATGCCGGGTAGCGTGTTTACTTCTAATATATAGAGCTGGCCGTCGTGACCGGCAATCATATCTACTCGAGCATAACCGCTGCAGTTGAGCGCTCTGAAGGTTTTCTTAGCCAGTTCTTGCGCTTCTTTGGTGCGACCCTCACTGAGTTCGGCCGGTAGAACAAATTCGGTCATGCCGGCGGTGTATTTGGCTTCGTAGTCATAAAAACCGGCTTTACTCTTAGGACGCAATTCGAGAATCGGTAGTGCCACCAACTGTGTACCTGATTGAGCCAGTACAGCTGTGCCATTGGCGTGACCATGAGAAGGCGCACCGCCAGCAGTGCCGTGACTTTCTTCCAGCACGCCGATGGTAATTTCTTGACCGGCGACAAAGCCTTCTACGATAGCGCCGCCGTACTCACGCAATACTTGCTTGACGCAGTCAGACAATTCACTTTTCTCTTCGATTTTAAAAACGCCAACCGATGATCCTTCATTCAAAGGTTTCACCATCACAGGTGGTGCCGGCAGCGTTTTTACAAACTGCTCGAAATTGTCGCTTTCGTGGTCTTCAATGACAAAACTTTTTGGGAATGGCAAACCCTGGGCGCTCAAGACTCTTTTAGTCAGCGGCTTATTCATGGCCAGAGCTGAGGACAATACTCCTGAGCCGGTGTAAGGCACTTTCATAAGTTCGAGCAAGCCCTGGACAGTGCCATCTTCGCCATATTTACCGTGCAGGCAAAGAAATGCGATTTCGACGCCATGCTCTCTTAAATCGGTGGTGAGATTTTCGCCCACATCGATCAAAACCGTATTTTCGTAGCCCAGGCGCAAAAGAGCGTTGTAGCAATTTTTGCCGGAGCGTAAAGAGACTTCTCTTTCATTTGACATGCCGCCGTAAAGCACGCCTACCACTGTTTGTTTTGTAATTTTAGGTGCCGTCTTCACTGCTTTTTCTCCGCTGCTTTTTGTTGCCAGACGCTCATTTCATCGTCTGTGAATGTTCCCATGGTCTTCCATTCAGGTACCAAATCCAACTTAAATTTTTGGCGCACCATATCTTGCATCCTTTTCATCAGCACTATCACTTCATGCGATGAGGCTCCGCCTAGATTGACAATGAAGTTGGCATGTATAGATGACACGGCGGCATTCCCCACCTTGAGATCCTTGACGCCCGACTGATCGAGCAAGAAGCCGGCGGCCTTGTCAGGCAGCGGATTCTTAAAAGTGCTTCCGGCATTGGGAAAACCTAAGGGCTGAGTTTTCCAGCGATAGTCTTCATTGTGCTTGGTGCGCTTTTCAATTTCTTCAGGCACGTCGCTTGGCATTTTAAACTTGGCCGAAAGTACGATGTGGCGAGCGGGATCAAGGGCGCAGCGCCGGTATTGAAAAGCCATATCTTCGCTTCTCAGCTCTGCTACCTCACCAGTGGCACTGTCCAAGATTTTGGCTGAGTCAAAGATTGCAGATATTGAGCTACCGTGTGCGCCGGCGTTCATGATTACAGCACCGCCTACGGTGCCGGGAATACCCACGGCAAATTCCAAACCGGCCAAACCGTTTTGAGCTGCATGCCTGGCCAAATGGGGCAAGCGCGCCCCGGCTTCGGCTTCCAGCAAATTGGGCTGCTCCAGGCGAATGTTTGTCATTTGCGTGGTGCGTATGACGGTGCCTCTGAAGCCCTCAGAAGAGATGAGTAAATTAGATCCGCCACCGACAACATACCAAGGCGTACCAGCTTCCTTCAATCTGGCCACAAGGTCAATCAGCTCGGCCGCACTTTGAGGATGACAAAGACAATCGGCGTTGCCACCTATTTTAAGGGTGGTGATTCGAGCTAGCGGTGCCTGCAGTGCTTCTTCCATGTCATTAGCCGGTTACGGCACTGCTTTCAAGTAGAGTTAGAAGCTGACCGCCGACGCTTGTGACGTCGCCTGCGCCGACTGTCAGCACCAGGTCGTCAGCTTTGAGATGACCCAGCACCAGGGCCGCCAGACCGGCTGTGGGGCCGGGCAGGTAGTGAGCATTGTCGTGCTTTATTGCTTTGACGAAATGAGCCGAATCAATACCTTCGATAGTGCCACCGCGGGCGATGTAAACATCTGTCAGCAACACCAGATCGGCGTCAGTGAACGATTCTGAAAATTCCTGCCAGAGATCTCTTAAACGCGCCGGTTGATGCGGTTGGAATAGAATTATTACTCGGCCGGTTTTCGCCGCTTCGCCCCTTTGGACCCGCATGTATTCTTGAGCGGCTTTTAAGGTGGCGGTGACTTCGGTGGGATGGTGCGCGTAGTCGTCAACCACGGTGACACCGCCGCCTACGCCAATCATCTGAAAACGTCTGTCTACACCACCAAAAGTGGCGAGGGCCCGGGCGATATCGGCAAATGGTTTACCTAATTCGATGGCTACGGCCACCGCTGCCAGGGCGTTAAGTTTATTGTGCTCGCCAGGCACCATCATGGTGATCGTTCCCAGCAGTTGCTCTGACTTGAATACTTGCATATCGAAGCCGGGCAGGCTAACCATGCGATATTCGGGCTTGGCGCCGTTGGCTCCGGTGCCGTAGGTGACAATGCGGGCCTCTGGCGACGGAGTGCGCTTGAGTAATTCCAGGCAACCTTTATCGTCGCTGCAAATGACGCTGAACGATTTGGTCTGAGTGAGAAACTTACTCATAGTCGAAAGAATTTGATCGAGACCGCCGGGATAGTTTTCCAGGTGATCTGCTTCTATATTAGTGATTACAGAGATGTACGGCAGCGAGCGGATGTGAGTGCCGTCAGATTCGTCTGATTCGGCCACAAAATAGCCGCCCTGGCCAAATCTTGAATTGGAGCCGATTTTGTGGAAAATTCCACCCACCACAATTGACGGATCGAGGCCGCATTCGAGCAGCACTTGGCCCACCATGGCTGTGGTAGTGGTTTTACCGTGGGTGCCTGTGATAGCCACCATTTTTTCGCCGGCAGCCAGATAGGCGAGGAGCTCAGAGCGGTGCCAGACAGGCAGCCCTTTGCGCTTCGCTTCTACTAATTCAGGATTGCCGTCGACAATCGCCGTAGAGACGATCAAAGCGCCGGCCTTAGCCAGGTTTTGCGCTTGATGGCCAACAAATATTTCAGCACCCATGCCTTGCAGCTCTTCTGTAATCGGGCTGGCCGACTTGTCTGAGCCCGATACCTTGTGGCCGCGCTGCAAGAGCAGCCTGGCCAAGGCAGACATGCCGATGCCACCGATTCCCGCCAGGTGCACCGAACCTTTGAGGTCTTTTAAATTAGTCGTTTGCAGGTCTGGATTACTAATGATCTGGGGTCTCAGGCTGGAAGTGAGTGAAGTGTCAGTGTCACTGTGGCTGTATAAATAAGCGCCAACATCTAGTTCCAAGTCGATCCTCTCTATCTATATTTTGCGTATATCGAAAACTGTCCTATCCGGCATCACGACTGGTTCTTGGCGCAGCAAAAAGGCTCCAGCCACACAACTATAGCGGTAAGAGCCTTAAAAAGAAACAGAACCGAGGCATTTGCTCTCGGTTCTATTTTGAATTCTATTTTTGTGGTTGAAGCTTGGCCAGTCGAAGTGCCAGACGGCTCTTGCGACGGTTACCGGCATTTTTGTGCAAAACACCTTTGCTCACGGCTTTGTCGATGGTTTGGAAAGCCAGTTTGAGAGCTTCAGTAGTATCTGCAGCACTTTTGGCGGTGAGAGCTTCTTCTACTTTTGTACGCGCGCTGCGCATTGTAGATTTCCAGAATCTGTTGCGAACGTTGTTGCGTTCGGCTACTGCTACTCGTTTGATCGCTGACTTGATATTAGGCACTGTTCTTTTTTCTCGCCAAAACTCTACATACAATAAGACGGCTGCGCAGACGCAACGGCCCCAAATGATAACACATGCCTGTTTGCTGAAGACCTCAGCAGGCGGCATGTGTATCTAAGGCTTAATTATCTTCGGTTAACGTGGCTAGTTGCCCATCGCCTCAAGCTGTTTTTGAACATCAGCAGGTAGGTTCTCAAAGACGCCCTTAAACTGTTCGCCGAGAGTGCCGTTCTTACCATTTGAGTTTTTAAGCAGCTCTTTGCCTTCGTCTGAATTGTTTAGCCCGGCGACCTTTTTGGCGGCGCTCTCATTATTCAGATTTTCCATCACAGATTGAGTCATGGCAGCTTCTTTGGCTCGGTCAGTGAGATCTGTTATCTTTGGAGCAGATTTGTCACCCATATCTTTGAGCTGATCAACCTTTTCAGCAGTCTTTTCAGGGGCAACTTGCTTCATAGAGAGCAAATCGCCGCCCAAGCCGTTCAAGTCGTCATTTTTGACGTTCTCGTCTTCTTGTTGTTCAAATTTGCCTTCGCCAGCTTTACTCATGATTTTGCCCTTTTTGCCTGCCTGAAGTTTTCAGGACTTATAGAAGTTTGTTTGGTAATACCGATTGGGGATATTCGGTCCGGAGCAGAAGCTATCGATGTCTTACTGCTTATGTATTAAATCTACGCTCTGGCCCAGGCACCGTCAATGTGGTTTCTACGTAGTCACTATTTAATAGTTGTCATGGTTCGGCGGCGGGACGGGACAGGCGCCGAAAGTGCTTGGGCTCATTTAACCTGATAATCGAACTTGTAGCGAATCTGCACGCGCTTCGGGGCACCTTTAGGCAAAGGCGCCAGGGGCGAGGCATCTTTCAAGGCTTGCATGGCCGTTTTATCGATATCAGCGCTGCCGCTGCTCTCTACTACTTCAGCTTCAGTGATTCGGCCGTCTCGTTGAATAGAGAAGGCGGTCACTACTTTTTTCTGGTCGAAACCTTTAGGGGAGGCCCACTTGGCCTGAATGGCCTTTTTCATGGCCTTCATATATGGTCCGAAATCTACTTCCGGTCCATCCTGGTCGTCACCATCGTCGTCTTGCAGCGCTTGCTGCTCTTTGGTCAACAGTTGCTGAATTTTGCCGGCGGCACTATTAGGGTCGGGCGTCTCAAGCATGCGGCGAGCGTCTTTCGCCAGTTCAGGGTTAGTGGCGTCGAGCTTATTTATAGAATGGCCGGTGCGCACATTGGCCAGAGGCGAAGAGGTATTCTTTATAGGAATGCCCAAAGGCACTTTGACCAGCTCGGCGTTGGCGGCGCTGACGAGCAGGGCAGGCTTTTGAGACTCGGCCGGGGCCTCTTTCGCCATCGACTCGCTGATAAAGCCGGCGACTGTATCTAGTGGTAGTAAACCGCCACCGGCTTTCATGCCTTCGGTCAAATATTCAACAAAGCTGCTGCTTGCCCCATTGGCTGAATTTTGCGACTGCAACAAATTTTCGTCAGCTGTCAAAATCGTGGTTTGAGTGCTTTCAGCGATTTTCTTCAAGATCTGGTTGGAGGAGCGGGCATTTTTATCGCCGGCGATTTGGGTGTCGAGAATGCAAACAAGATTTTTTGACTGGGTGCGCTTGCGCAGATCACCGAGCATGCCCATCAAGCTTATGGCGGTCTGATTTTTGTTGGCTAAAGTGGAATCGGCACCAAGCAAGAGCCAATCATCCATGCTGTCGCTGGGAGTGCCGCGCATACAAATATAGAAAACGATCAAGTCATTAGGTAAAGCTTTTTTGTACAGCCAGTCTTCGCACACAGCCTGATTAATACTGGCTTTATTGGCCTTGTCTTGAGTCACCACCAGCACATGGTTAGAAGGAAAGCGGCCAACATCAGGATCGACAAAGACTTTGGCCACCTTTAAGACATTGCTGTTGGCGTATTTCAGCAGACCAATATCAGTGTCTTCGTAACGTCCAACGCCAATTAAAACGGCCCACTTGTCGCGAATGGCAGGCAAAATTGGTTTCACTTGCTTTGGTGCGGCGCTAGCAGGCTTCGCTACTTTTGCCTGAGCAGGTGAAAGGCACTGGCCATGCGATACCGACGCCAACTGGCCGACCATCAAGGTTGCTAAAAAGAAGTGTTTTTTCATTATTTTTAAAATCAATTTGCCACAGAAGCTATGAGTTTAGCGTCTTTCTACAAAATGCAAAAAAATACACGAGGCTTTTTTGGAAAGAAAAGCAGTTACGCAAGTAAGGAAATTTTGCAAGAGCAAATCTGTAAAGTGGCTCTATAAGCCAAAGTACCGCACGTGGATATGCGGCAATGTTAGCTTTGAATTGTTTTCCGCGAGGGGTAGCTCAAAAGTGCTGCTTGTTGCACCTCTAAAATGGAATAAAGGCTGTGTCTCGTATACATTTTGCATATGAACATACCTTTGCCGGCTTATGCGACCTAAGTTGCATATAGAAGTGAGTTACTGACAGGCTTTTAAAGTTCCCGAAACTTCTTCTTTGTAAAGCGAATCATTACAAAGTTTGTGGCAAATGTTCGCAGATAAAGTTCACCAGAAAGTTAGTAGTCTCGAAGTCCTTGAACCACAACGGAGAGAGGCTTTCAAATCAAAGACAAGATGGTTTCTTCAATTTACTAATTAAAATACTTACAGCTGTAGATAACCTGTTCAAAACTTCGATTGCCAAGCGTCAATAGCTTAACTGCATTCAAAGATAAAATGCTCTAATACTTGACTGTCTGGGAGTTTTCAACGGCGCAGTTTTTGTACAGGCCGAGATTGGAGGGTTGTCAACGTGTCGGGAAAGCTGTTCATAATAGGAACGCCAATTGGAAATCTCGCCGATATATCGCCGCGCACAATTGATGCTTTAAAGACATGCGATCTGATCCTGGCGGAAGACACAAGAATATCGATCAAAATACTCAATCACCTCAATTTGAAAAAGAGGATGTTGAGCTGTCATAAGTTCAATGAGCATGAACGTTTACGCCTGCTTGAAGATGCCAACGCTCAATCACAAAATATCGGCCTGATTAGCGATGCCGGCATGCCCTTGATTAGCGACCCCGGTCACCCCATTGTCGAGTGTGCTATTGCCATCGGCATGACCGTTATTCCTATTGCCGGGCCTTCAGCCTTTGTTCTGGCTCTAGTGGGTAGCGGTCTACCGCTTGACCGCTTTTCATTTGAAGGTTTTCTCCCTGACAAAGCGGGTGAAATCAATGCGCGAGTGCAAGCTATGGCAAAGGATCCGCGTACGTCGGTCTATTATGTCTCGCCTCACAAAGCTGAACGCACTCTGGAAGTTTTTCTCGCTCACTACGGCACCAGAAAAGCCTGTCTAGTGCGTGAGCTGACAAAGATGCACGAAGAATTTATTCGCGGCGATCTGGCCACTATTTTGACCCATATACAAGGAAGCGAGGTCAGAGGCGAATGTGTGCTCGTCGTTGCCGGCTGCAGTGATGTGGCTGAAGACATGAGCGACTGGCTCAGCCAACCGGCTAAGAAAGAAAAAGTGCTTGCTTATATAGATACCGCGCTCAAGTCAGGCGTAAAACTCTCCCGCGCAGCGGCCGAAGGCGCCAAAGAATTTTCGATATCTCGATCAGATATCTATCGAGAGGCATTAGACAGGCAGCCGTAAAATGCCATAATGCTTAAGTTTAATTCAGTGCATACAGGTATCCATGATGGCCGACGGCTCAGCAATTAGCATTGTCGAAGCGCTCACACTAGGTGTGGTGCAGGGCTTAACCGAATTTTTGCCCATCAGCTCAACGGCGCACTTACGAGTAGTGCCTTCGCTTTTGCACTGGCAAGACCCTGGTGCCGCATACAGTGCCGTTATTCAGCTGGGATCAGTGGTGGCTGTGCTGGCCTATTTCTTTAAAGATTTGCTGGGAATTGCAAAAGGTTCGCTTGCCGCAATTAGAAACAAAGATTATACCGATCGCGATTTTCGTATTGCCGGTGCCATTGTCATTGGTACCATTCCGATTTGTGTTCTCGGTCTTTTGCTCAAGCCTTTCTTAGAACAAGACGGCAGCCCTTTGCGTTCTCTCAATGTCATAGGCTGTGCCTCGATTGTGATGGGCATACTGCTATTTGTCACTGAAAAAGTAAGCAAGCATCAACGCACCTTAGACGATATCACCGGTCGTGATGGCGCCCTTGTCGGTCTGGCTCAGGCGATTGCTCTAATTCCGGGATGCTCGCGCAGCGGCAGCACATTGACGATGGCACTACTTCTGGGCTTGAAGCGGGCAGAAGCGGCGCGCTTTAGTTTTCTACTTGGTATACCAGCCATTACACTGGCCGGTTTGCTCGAACTTAAAGATATGGTTCAACATGGACTGGTGGGACAATCTGATAGCATGACCAGCCTGGCTGTTGGCCTGGTATCGTCTATGGTGGTGAGCTATTTGGCCATCGCCTGGTTGATTCGCTACCTGCAGCAGCATGGCACCTGGATTTTCGTTGGTTATCGCTTGCTTTTTGGCGCGGTAATTCTGTATTTATCTCTGAGTGGAAAAATTCAGTAATTTATCGTCTGACGAATTCGATTATCTTTTTCTCGCGATTGATCGTGTATTCAAAACCTTCCCAGAAGGCATGACCAAGCAACGGCGGTTCATTGTCGTCAGTTTTTTCAGACACAGTAACGCTGAGGTCAGTTTTATCTAGCGGACCCATCCGCACTCGCCTGAGCGTAAACCTTTTACACCTTCCTGCGCCGGTTATACCGGAAGTCGTTGTACGGACAGCATCGTGGGGAATTGACACTCCGTATGCGGTGGCCTGCCTGGCATCATTGAAACATATTCCAGCAGCAGTATTACCAGTATCAAAAATGCACCGTCCTAGCTTGCCATTAATTTCTACATCTACAAGAATGCGATTACCTGCTTCTTGATAAATGTAAGGCACTTCATAAGCATTCCTGTTTTTGCCTTTATTTAGTCCGCGCTGCCTAAAATGAATTTGTTTGCCGCTCACATCAACTGTGCATTCAAACAAACCAGCGTAAGACTGCCCTAATAGTGGATCAGCCTGATTATTTTCGAGCACAGTTACTTCGACGGTTCGTTCAACGCCGCCAACTTTGACTCTCATGGGTACGCGCCAGAAAGGAGTTGTATCATCTGAAGAAGAGCCGCCCATATTGCCATCGGGGGGGCCTTTGGGAGATTCAAGTCCAATCTCTCCCATCTGATTTTTGCCGATTGTCATGGTTGGGTCGCCGGTGTCAAACATCATTTTAATTTTTCGACCGTTCAACTGTACATCGACATAAATTTTGTTTCGGTCGATAGTACATGGAACATTCCATTCATGCGGAATACTGTGATCTAGAGTATCTTGTGCCACTCGTGTTGTAACCACTCTGGATGCTGACTTTGTAGAGCTCGGAGTTACCACCGCTTTTTCGTGGGCGAATAGACTGGCATCAAGTTTCATCAAAATTGCTTTGGCGTAAATACCCACTTGCTGACGTGGTGCCAGAGTATAGGCATGTATGTAGAGTAATTTTGCCCTTTCCAGATTACCCGTTGCCTGACAGGCAAGACCGTTGTAGTAGAGGGCATAAAGGTCGTCGGGATAGAGTAATAAATGATCATCGAAAAGCTGCACCGCTGCTCGATAATTTTTGCCGTTGTAAAGCCTGATTGCCTGATCCCGTTGATTTTCAACTGCTGGCGCGGCCAGGCAAGTCGGCGCTTGAAGGGCTAGCAGAGCCGTTATGCAATTTATAATTGTTAGTTTGTTCATCAGGCTAACGTCGAACGAATTCGATCACGCTTTTTTCACGGTTGATTGTGTATTCATAGCCTTGCCAGAAAGGCTGACCAAGTAAAGGTAAGTCGTCTGCCTTACCTTCTTTGACCTGCACCATCAAATCAGTTCTATCAATTGGGCCCAGTCGAACCCGAGAAACAGTGAATTTCCTTGCCGGTACTGTGCCGTTAACTCCAGTTACCAGCGACATTTCGGCATCTTGAGGAATGCGCACACCATATTTTTCCGCCTGGTCGGCATTATGATAAATGATACCGGCAGCGGTGTTACCTGTGTCAAAAATGTATGGTTGACTCTTACCGTTAACTTCTACTTGCACAAGTATTCGATTGCCGTTTTTAACAAAGACAAAAGGCACAGCGTGTGCATTGCGATTAACGCCTTTGTTATAGCCGCGCTGTCTGAAGTGAATTCGCTTTGCACCAGGATCGAGGGTATATTCAAAAAGGCTGATATAAGTCTGGCCCACTAGAGGTGTGCCTTGATTGTTGTCTAGAATGTGCACCATGACGATTCTTTCTACCGTCCCGATTTTAACGCTCATCGGATAGAAACCGCGTTCAGCTTCCCTTTCGGCCTGGCCGTTCGCAGATTTGGGCGGCGGTTTAGGATAGTCAATTCCTGCTTCCTGCAATTGACTTCTTCCGATGGCCATAGTTGGGGCACCGGTATCAACAATCATTTTTACCGGCCGTCCATTCAGTTTTACATCTACCCAGACTCCTCGGTCAGCGGGCTCGCAGGGCACGTCCCATTCCATCGGGATAGACGAGTCTAATTGATTAGATTGACCGCCACCAGATGATCGTGACATCGAGCCCGAGTATGAGCCAGAAGAAGAGCCCGAAGAAGCCCCGCCACTAAAGCCTGGGTCAATTTGCCGCAGTACTGATTTGGCAAAGCCACCCAGTTGATGATTGGGGGCGAGAGTTGCGACCTGGCGGTAGTAAATTTTTGCTTTACCCATATTACCCAGGCCCTGACAGGCGAGGGCGTCGTAATATAGAGCGTAAATATCTTGTGGGTAGGCGGTGAGATGCTGGTCTAAAAGCAGCTCTGCTTGTTTAAAGTCTTTAGCGTTGTAGCGCTTAATTCCCTGGTCGCGTTTATTTTCTGCAGCAAATGCCGAACCGCTAGACAGCCCCACTGACAGTATCACTGACAGTATCACTGACAGTATCAATGGCGATAATCTAAAAAACATCTTTTGCTTTTGCATCGAGCAATTACCGTCTGACAAACTCGATAACCTTTTTCTGACGATTAATCGTGTACTCATAACCCTGCCAGAAAGGCTGGCCCAGCAGCGGATAACCCTCTTCATCAGGAATAGCACCAACTGTGACTAACAAATCGGTGCGGTCAATTGGCCCGAGGCGCACCCGTCGCACGGGGAAGCTCTTATTAGAACTTGAGCCAGTGATGCCAACCGACATCACGTTGTCTGCATCGGCAGGAATGGAGAGGCCAAATTTTTTCGCTTGATCGAGATTCAAAAATTTGATTCCCGATGATGTATTACCTGAATCGAAGATCGCCGGACCGGTTTTACCATTGACTTCGATATTAACAATAATGCGATTGCCGGCCGGTACAAATACATATGGCACTTCGTAAGCGTTGCGAGTGGCTCCTTTGCTGTAACCGCGTTGTTTGAAGTGAATTCGCTTTGCTCCTGGGTCGACGGTGCATTCGAATAAACCGGCATAAGTTTGTCCCAGCAGAGGTTCTGATTGGTTGGTCTCAAGAACTTGCACCAGTACTTTTCGCTCTACCTGACCAACTTTTACATTCATGGGAAGGACCCAGCACTTGACCTTTTCAGTTGACGAAGATCCGCCGGTTTCGCCAGTTGACGGCCCCTTAGGCGGTTCCAGACCAATTTCGGCCATTTGATTTTTGCCGATCACCACACCCGGTGCTCCGGTGTCGAAGACCATTTTGACGTTCCGGCCGTTGATGGCTGCATCAACCCAAACCACTCCGTGCTCATCTGGAGCACAGTTAACATCCCACTCCATTGGTATCGAATTGTCCAGGGTCGGCACGCCTGCAGGCGCGATCGTCATATTGTTGGAGGGGCCCGGTGAGCCGCCGAACGCACTGCTGCTTGTCGATGCAGCGGCTACGAAGCTGGGATCGATCTGTCGTAAAACTGACTTGGCATAACCACCAAGCTGGTGGTTGGGAGCCAGCGTTGCCACTTGTCGGTAATAGATCTTGGCCTTGCCCATGTTGCCGAGGCCCTGGCAGGCAAGAGCGTCATAATAAAGAGCGTAAATGTCTTGTGGATAAACGGTCAGGTGTTCATCCAGCAGGCGCCCGGCGTCTTTAAAGTTTTTGGCGTTATAGAGTTTGATTCCCTGGTCTCTTTTGTTCTCCACGGCTACTGCCGGCTGGCAGAACATTGCTGACACAATTGCCAGCGCGACCATAATGGCGGGCACAATCTTTTTCATGGCATCTCTTTAAAGATAGGCAGTTTCTCTGTAGGCTCCCCAGACTTCCCGCATTGCATTACAAATTTCACCAAGGGTGGCGTAAGCTTCCACCGCTTCCATCAAGAACGGGAATGAATTTTTGCCGTCCCTCATACCCTGTTTGAGAGCTGCCAGCGTGTTGGCTACCTTTTCATTATCGCGACGTTCTTTCAATGCTTTGATGCGATTAAGCTGTCGCTCTTCGTATTCCAGACCAATTTTAAGCACTTCAATCTTGGCTCCGGGAGCTTCTTCTTTAAAGCCGGTCAAACCGACGAAGACTCGATCGCCCGATTGCATTTTCTGCTCGAACTTGTAAGCCGAATCGGCTATCTCTTTCATAAAGTATCCGTTTTCGATACCGGCCATGACACCACCGATTTCTTCAATCTGTTTGAAGTATTCGTTGGCGCCTCTTTCCATTTCGTCAGTGAGCCACTCAACATAATAAGAACCTGCCAGCGGATCTGAAACATTGGCCACGCCTGTTTCAAATGCGATTATTTGTTGTGTGCGCAAAGCGATGTGAGCCGCTTTTTCAGTAGGCAATCCCAACACTTCATCCATAGAATTAGTGTGCAGTGATTGAGTACCACCAAGCACGCCTGCCAGCGCCTCAATAGTGGTGCGAATAATATTGTTTTCCGGTTGTGGCGCCGTCAGACTGCAACCGGCCGTCTGAGTGTGGAAGCGCAACTTCAGTGAGCGTTCATCTTTAGCGCCGTAATGGTCGCGCATACGTTTAGCCCAGATGCGTCTGGCGGCCCGATATTTAGCAATTTCCTCAAAGAAATCAATATGAGCATTGAAGAAGAATGACAGACGCGGCACAAAATCGTCGAGTTTAAGACCGGCTTCCAGCCCGGCATCAACGTAAGCAAAACCATCAGCTAGAGTGAAAGCCAATTCTTGAACGGCGGTTGCACCAGCTTCGCGAATGTGATAACCCGAAACTGAAATGGTGTTCCACCTCGGCACATTTTCGGTACAGAAGACCATCATGTCTTGAATCAATTTGAGTGCCGGGCGCGGCGGAATCAAATAGGTTTTCTGCGCTGTGTACTCTTTGAAAATATCGTTCTGCAAAGTGCCATTCAACAGTTTCCAATCAAAGCCACGTTTTTTTGCATTGGCCAGGAACATACAGAAAATAATGACAGCAGGGCCGTTAATTGTCATCGATGTGGAGACTTTATCGAGCGGCAAATCTCTATAGAGAATCTCTATGTCTTCCAGCGAATCGATAGCCGCCCCACAGACGCCTACTTCGCCATGTGATTTAGGATTGTCTGAATCAAGCCCCATGAGCGTCGGCAAATCAAAGGCAGTGGAGAGGCCCGTTGTACCTGTGGCCAGTAAATATTTGAAGCGGGCGTTGGTTTCTTCAGCACCGCCAAATCCGGCAAACTGACGCATTGTCCACATTTTGCCGCGGTACATGGTGTCGTGAATGCCGCGTGTATAAGGGAAGAGACCGGGGTCATTCAATGCGGTTTTGTAATCCAGGTCTTTGATGTCGTCAGGTGTATAGACAGCCTTAAGAGGAATGCCGGAAAGTGTCTCCACAGTCTTTTCGACTTTGGGTTCTTTCTTACTTAATTCCTTAACCATTGATTTTCCTCTTCTGTTCTGCGTTTCAAAAGCAGCGATCTTAAGCTATCATTTGCGCCTGACTGGCGGCGGGGTTCTATCACCGCGTCTTCATTTATTCTCTCAGATCAAGAGGAAAAATTCACATGACCACTACTGCCGGGGTTCAATCAGGCGCTGAAGTGATCGCCGCTATTCTTGCCGCAGAAGAGCCGATTTTTGTGCGCGCTCCCCGTGGAGTCAAGCTCCACACCAAAGGTTGGGTGCAAGAAGCAGCGTTGCGAATGCTGCTCAATAACCTCGATCCGGATGTGGCAGAAAGACCTCTTGATCTTGTAGTTTACGGCGGCTCAGGTAAAGCGGCGCGCAACTGGCCCTGTTTCAAAGCGATTGTTAAAGCCTTGCTTGGTCTGGAAAATGATGAAACTTTGCTCATTCAGTCCGGCAAGCCGGTGGGCATTTTCAAAAGTCACAGCAATGCTCCGCGCGTTCTCATCGCCAATTCCAACCTGGTTGGTCACTGGGCCAACTGGGAGCATTTCCGCGAACTGGATAAAAAAGGCCTGATGATGTTTGGCCAGATGACGGCCGGCTCATGGATTTACATCGGCACCCAGGGAATTTTGCAAGGCACTTACGAAACCTTCGCCTCCCTGGCACGCAAACATTATGGTGGCACCTTAAAAGGTCGCATCGTTTTGACTGCCGGTCTGGGTGGAATGGGCGGTGCGCAACCACTGGCAGTGACCATGAATGAAGGGGTGGCAATCTGTATCGAAGCAGATCAAACCCGCATTCAAAGAAGGTTGGAGACTGCCTATTTAGACGTACAGGCCACTGATCTCAATGACGCACTTAAGCTGGCTGCTGAAGCGAAAAGTAAAGGTCTGGCGCTGTCTATCGGTGTGCACGGTAATGCCGCGCAGCTCTTGCCCCAGATGCTTGAAATGGGCTTCCTGCCTGATGTTTTAACAGATCAAACTTCTGCTCATGATCCGCTCAATGGATACATTCCCCTGACAAAAGATGGTCAGGCGATGTCCACTGCCGCGGCAGCAGATCTGCGCCAGGCGGAACCTGACGAATATCTAAAACTGGCCGACAGTGCCATTGCTACCCACGTCAAAGCCATGCTCGAATTTCAAAAACGCGGTGTGATCACTTTTGACTACGGTAATAATATTCGTCAAGAAGCTTTCAACCACGGTGTTAAAGACGCCTTTGCCTTCCCCGGTTTTGTGCCTGCCTTCATTCGTCCGCTCTTTTGCGAAGGTAAGGGACCGTTCCGCTGGGCCGCACTGTCTGGAGATCCGGCCGATATCGCCGTGATTGACCAGGCCATTCTGACTAATTTTGCCTCTGACACAGCGCTTTGCCGCTGGATCAAGTTGGCTGCCGAAAGAGTGAAGTTCCAGGGTTTGCCTGCCCGCATTTGCTGGCTGGGTTACGGAGATCGCCTGAAAATGGGCTTGATTATGAATGATCTGGTGACTCAGGGCAAAGTTAAGGCGCCCATTGTGATTGGTCGCGACCACCTTGATTCTGGCTCGGTGGCTTCGCCTAATCGCGAAACCGAATCAATGAAAGACGGCTCTGACGCTGTGGCCGACTGGGTTTACCTCAATGCCATGATTAACGCCGTAGGCGGTGCCAGCTGGGTTTCGTTGCATCACGGCGGCGGAGTGGGCATGGGTTATTCCTTGCATTCCGGCCAGGTAATTGTGGCCGACGGCACTGCCGAAGCTCACGAAAGACTAACGAGAGTGCTGACAACCGACCCTGGTATGGGTGTGATTCGTCACGTTGACGCTGGATATGATGAAGCTATTGCCTTTGTCCAGGGCACTGACATCAGAGTGCCGATGCATGAGCTGTGAAACCGACAGAGATTTTTGCGCAAAAATCTCTGTCGGCTTCACAGCCCCATTTAGAGATGCCGTAACTCACCACCACCTGCCACCGCACTGCCAAGATTAGATTTTTCTTGGCCAAGATTTTACTTTTGCCCTGAAGCATCCAGTATCATTGTCATGTGGCTATTTGTAGACTTGAGTAAATTCGTATAATTCATGGCGCGTCTGGTTCAAAAGTTTGGTGGCACTTCGGTCGCTGACGTAAGTAAAATTCGCAAAGCTGCCGAAATCGTGGTGAAAGCTGCATCTGAAGGTCATGAAGTCGCGACTGTGGTATCAGCTATGGGGCACACTACAGACCATCTGATTGCTCTGGCTGAGCAACTAACGCCCGCAGTGGGCGATCGCAATCCGCGTGAGATGGACATGCTCTTAGCCACTGGTGAGCAGGTATCTATCGCACTGATGACCATGGCCATTCAAACTCTTGGTTATGAAGCCAAATCATTTACCGGCGCTCAGGCCGGCATTATTACTGAAGGCCGTCATGGCGTAGCGAAAATTCAAGAGATGCGCACCGACCGTCTCGAATCAGCGCTGGCTCGGGGGGAAATAGCCGTAGTTGCTGGTTTTCAGGGCGTAACTGAAAACGAAGAATTAACCACCCTTGGTCGCGGCGGATCAGATACCACGGCGGTGGCGCTGGCTGCTTCATTGGGCGCGGATCGTTGTGATATTTATACTGATGTCAGGGGAGTTTATACCGCTGATCCAAGAATCGTTTCTGACGCCAGAAAACTGCCGTCGGTCAGCTATGAAGAAATGTTGGAACTTGCTGCCACGGGAGCACAGGTGATGAATGCTAGATCGGTAGAACTTGCCATGGACAATCAAGTGTCAATCAGGGTGCGCTCAACTTTTGTACCTGAAGATGTAGGCACGCTAATAACTCATAGAGTGGTATCACCCGAATACACAATCGCCGGAATTTCTTGCGATATGAACTCGGCCATCATTACTTTGAAAAGCCTCGACAACGCCACTGAAAGCAAGCCTTTCGAGGGCATCTCCGCACTATTCACCCGCTTGCAAGAATTGGGCATTCAAACCGATATGGTAATGGTGCTCAAGCATGAAGACGAACCTTCGCAAGAACTGGTGTTCACTGTTGAAAAATCGGCACTACCTAGAGTGCAGCAGTTAATCGAATCACTGGCACTAAGTCTCGGTAATCCGCTGATGCAGGTAGAAACCGATATTGCCAAAGTATCGGTAGTGGGTCGCCGCCTCACCAATCGTCCCGAAGTGGTGGCAGGCGTTTTCGAAGTTTTGCATGAAGCCAGTATTCCGGTGCAAATGGTGGCCACAGGCGATATGCGTGTCAGCATTTTGACACCGGCGAAGAACGGCCGTGAAGCAGTGAAGCTGATTCACAAACGCTTCAATTTGTCTGAAAATCCAAGCGGATCAAATGACTCAATCAACGCTTAAGTGAGAAAGTAAATGGCAGGACTGGATAACATTTTCAATAAAGTCAAAGAAGCAACCAAACAGGCTGCCGACCAGACTAATCGCGCGGCCAAAGCAGCTAAGCTAAAAATGAATGTGATGTCTTTGACTTCGGAGAAAACTCAACATCTGCAAACTATCGGCCAGCGCACTTACACACTGTTTGTCGAAAATTCCACCATCGACGGCCGGGTCTTGCAAGAAAAAATTCACGAGGAACTGACTCAGATTGCCCGTATCGATGGCCGTATTCGGGAGCTGGAAAGCGAGATTGCCGATATCCAGTCCAATACTCAGCATATTGACATCACCGACGTCACCACCGATGACAAAAATAAGAGCGACAAAAATAAGAGCGACTCATCTCAAGATCAAGAGAAAAAACAATGACTAAGCGCGAAAAACTGATATTCAGCCTGATTGTTTTGGCGGCGATTGCAGCACCATCTTTGATGCCGGCCTTTGCTGATGTGATTTCTCCCTCAATCAATGATGATGAAGCCACGTCCTATTCGCGTGAACCGGCAAATGCCGCCTTTTTCGGGAAGGGCGTCAGCGGCCGTATGTCAGAGGCCTCTTACATGCGTTTTGGCGGCGAACAGGCACTGCTTGAAGGTAACTTCAAGGAAGCCTATCGAAAGCTCTCCAAAGCTGTACAGTTCGACCCGGGTGATCCCACCGGTCATGTCATGTTAGCCAGAGCTATGACCGGAATTCTACGTAAATCGAAATACACCGAGATTGATCGCGACTTTTTAATGCGCACCATTCGTGAGTGGAAACAGATACAAAGACATGACGCCGATCAGACCGAGCAGTTTGAGGCTCGGGATAATTTACGTAAACTAGCAAAGGTAGTCAAGCTGATCAAAGAGCACGATCTAGCAGTATCCTTAGCTAAGGCTAATGAAGCAAAAGCTAAATTAGCGGATAAAGTTCCTACAGTGGAGTCGAAAGACAAAACTGTCGTCGCCGAGGAATCCCTTGTGGAAACCAAGGGGAAGGCTTTAGTTGCCGAAGACGCACTGAAGTCGGATGGGGTGACAAGGTAAAGCCGCGCAAGCGACTTTGCCAGAGGAAGTGGTTCTGGGCATCCAGTCCAAAACCATGACAGACTAGTACAGTACAAAAGGACCAACCGTTCTCGATAAACTGAGATCTTGCGGTCGTAAGAGGAAAATTGACGTGAATAACAAATTGTTTGTAGGAAACCTTTCATTCAAAACTACACAGCAAGATCTGCAAGATCTCTTTGCTGAGTACGGCGAAGTTGTGTCAGTAGCGATCCCAACTGATCGTGAAACTGGTAGACAACGTGGTTTCGCTTTCGTAGAAATGGCGACCCAAGCCCAGGCTGAAGCCGCAATCAAAGCTCTCAACGGACGTGAAGTTGACGGCAGACAGATTGCAGTTAACGTTTCCCAGCCTAAGTCCCGCGATGGCGGCGGCGGTGGCGGCAGAGGCCGTTATTAAGAATTGAACTGGTTGTTGGTTTAAGTGATCCACTTAAATAAGTAGACAACCAAGCATCTCTTAAAAAACAAGCTTTAAAAGCTGAATAAAGAATGCCCTGTTGGTCATAGCACCGGCGGGGCATTCTTATATTGTATGATTCAGGCTGCTGTAGATTCCCTTTTTCGCGAGCAATGGCATGAACCGCAAAGCATTTTCCATCGGCGTCACTATTTGCATTTGCATCGCATTGAGCACCTCGATTTTATTGACGGCGTGCAGTGGCAGTGATAGCAAAGGCGACTCTGCTGCAAGCAAGAGTGTCACTATCGCCCAGTTCGGTCATGTCTTTCTCTACATGCCTCTTTATGTAGCCATGAGAAAAGGCTATTTTGCCAAAAACGGCCTCGACGTCAAACTTGTCTCCACCGGTGGTGACGAGAAAACATTCACCGCAGTCTCTACAGGCAACGCTCAATTTGGTGTAGCAGACCCGACATTTGCCGCCATTGCCAGAGAGCGCGGCCAGGGCGGAAAAGTGGTGGCATCAGTGGTCAGTGGCACACCGTTCTGGGTGATTAGCTATAGTAATAAATTCGGTTACTCCACCAACAGTAATGTTTTAGGTGGTGCGCGAGTGGCGACTTATTCAGCACCATCTACCAGTTATGCGGTGATGAAACAACTGCTGCAGAATAACGGCAATGCCATTCCAGCCACTATTGTGCAAGGCGCTTTCGGCACGTTATTACCAATGCTCAAAGCCGATAAAGCCGACCTGGCAATGGAAATTGAGCCGGTGGTGTCAACAGCCATCGAGAATGGTGCCCATGTAGTTTATGAGCCTAAAGTGGGCGAATTTGCTTTTACCGGTTTGACTGTTTCAGATGCATATTGCAAAGAACACCCTGAAAAAATTCAAGCTGCAGTGAATGCCTTAGATCAAGCCATGCAGTACATTCATAATGATCCTGTGGGGGCCGCCGCTGTAGCTCATGAAGAATTTCCTGAATGTTCTGCCCTTGTAATCAAAGTTGCTCTCGATCGTCTGCGCGCCAGCAAAACGGTGCCTCTATCGCCAATGCTCAACCTCGAAGCCTGGACCAATGCCATCAATTTGAGGCGTGAGATAGGCGATATTGAAGGGCCTGGTTCTTACGACGATAATGTCGACATGTCATTCGTAAAGAAAATACCAGCCCATGGTCACTGAGATTGCTGACGCTCTTTCAGTAGCAGCCCTGTCTTTTGCTTATGTAAAAGAGCACAAGCGACAGAGCATAATCAGTGATCTTAATTTGAATGTGCGGCAGGGAGAATTGATTTCAATTCTTGGAGCCAGCGGCTGCGGTAAAACTACCCTGCTTAATTTGATTGCCGGATTGATCGAGCCGCAAGGCGGTGCAATCACAATCAGTGGCAGCAAGAAAGGTCAAGCCGTCGGCTACATTTTTCAAGAAGATGCACTGCTTCCGTGGCGCACAGTGGGCAGCAATTTGCGCTTAGCGGCAGAGCTGCGCCATGAACTACAGGATTCAATCGAAGCCGATCTTCAGGAATATCTGAAAAGCTTTCACCTTACTGCCGATATCGTCAAAAAATATCCCGGTGAACTATCTGGTGGCATGAGGCAGCGGGTTAGCATTATTCAATCGCTTTTATTCAAGCCAGAATTGATCTTGCTTGATGAACCTTTTTCGGCCCTCGACTTCTACACTAAACTGCGCCTGGAGAGCGAATTTTATTCGCTTATAAAAAAACAGAATAAAGCGGCCATACTGGTCACCCACGATATTGACGAAGCCATTGCCATATCAGATCGGGTGCTAATCATGGATAGAGCAGGAAAATTCAGCAACGAGTTCATTGTCGATTTAAAAGAACGCGAGCCGGAAGACGTGCGTGGTACCACCGAATTCGCCACCTATTTTCATCAGATCTGGTCTGCTCTGAAATCGAATATTGCCTTCGAAGGCATTTGAGGCATGGCTATGAAGCAGGCTAGTCTCGAAAATAAAATTGTATGGTTTTTATACCCACTACCTTTGCTGTGTTTGCTGACGCTCTGGTATTTTTATACTCTCGACAGTAAAGAGCACCAGTTCATTTTCTCGAGCCCCGCCCAAGTCTGGCAAACATTTTTGCGCCTGACTTATAGCGGTGAGCTTTTGCGTAATGCCGCAGTGACTGTTTTTGAAGCGTCCATTGGTTTTATCCTTGGCACTATATCTGGTGCCGCTCTGGGGCTTTCGCTCTGGGCTTCGCGCATTGTCGCTCGTCTCTCTAAGCCATATATAGTGGCTGCCGGAGCCATTCCAATCTTTGCTCTGGCGCCGATTATTATTGTCTGGTTCGGTATCGGTATTGTTTCAAAGGTCGCCCTGGCTTTTATTGCGACTTTTGTGGTGGCGATTGGCCAGGCCTATCAAGGCGCGGTAACGGTTGAACCTAAATATTTGCGCTTAATGCAAGTTTTCGGCGCCACTAAAATGCAGACATTTCGCACGGTGATTGTGCCCAGCTCGCTTATATGGGTTATTAATGCCATGAAGCTTAATATCGGCCTGGCTTTGCTGGGCGCTTTCATTGGCGAATTTATTTCGGCTGAGCAAGGTCTGGGCAAAATGATAGTCAGTGCGTCAGGCACTTATGACATGGCCACAGTTTATGTGGGCGTGGTGGCTCTGGTGGTGATATCACTTCTGCTCACGTCGCTTGTAGATCTGAGTGAGCGGCGCTTATTGCGCTGGAAGCGATGATTTTAGCGAGTTAATCAGAATTTGATTTGTAGTTGGACAGAAAGGCTAAATTTGTCTTCTAGCTTTTCTTTTTGACTGCCCATCATGCCGCGCAGTCTTTTATCGTCTGGAGCTGGTGACTCTAAAAATTTAAGGCCAATGTGGCTGTTGCCGGCACTGTTTGAGAGCACCTTAAAGACGCCGTCTTGATATATTTTAGAGAATGAATCGGTAGCCCAGTTCGTGTTTTTTGCTTCTAAACTTGGCAATGACACTTCTTTTCTTGGCTGCTCAGCTGTAATCGACAATAATGAAAGCGGTTCTTTCGGATAGTCGTCGCGACCGACTAAGCTCATGTTAATTGGTGGCAGGTCGAGCTTTGAGTCAAAGCGTAAGTCGGCATTATTAGTAAAGTCGATTTTGTCAGCCATAGTTGCTTGGGTCCTTGCTGCAATTGCTACAGTTCATACCTAACTATAGAGACCTTTATTCTGGTGTCAGTGGTGGAATTACGAAAAATCTGCGTGACAACATAGAACTGGTAACCAAAATGTTTATGCCAGATCCCATTAAAACCCGAATTTCCTTAAGACGCACACTGACGGCGGCCACACTGCTAGTCGCCTCCATGCCCTGCTACGCTGCCGGTCCACCTGCGGCTAAAGCAGCAAAACCAGCATCTAGCGCCAAAAGCCCTCTTTCGATAGAGTCGGCCTGGGCACTTTACACGCCGCCCTGGCTAATCGAGAAAGCAATCGCACCACTCGCTCCAGCCAAATTTTTCAATATATTGTCGATAATTTTCCTGACAGTGCTGAGGCCGCTTGTTGTAAAACAGCTTTAGAGCACGCCAGGGCGTTGGAGAAATTAAATCCCAGGCCAGTAATAGCTAAACCGGCTATAGGCGGCAAAGATGCGGTTACCAGCGATTCGGCCCTGGCCACGCCATCGGTTGTCCCAGAAAAAGTAGGGCGCAAATTAGATTATGTTTTTACTCCTGAAGACATTGCCAAGGAAGGCGCACATGGCATTGATCAGTCGAATTATCCCTGGATCTAGCTCAACACCGCTTAGAGCTTGGTCTGGGGCTGATTACAGGCAACAAATGCGAATTGATTCGCCCTTATGAATGCACCGTGGACGAACTCTCATCATTTATCGGCGGTGCCGTGCGTTCGCAAAGCCCTGTAGTTTGTGCTACTTCCGGCCGCAGTGGCGGTGGACCGCAGCTGATAATCGAAAATCATGCTTATACGATTATCGGTTTTGAAGCTTCGCGCAATATGGTCACCATTAGAAACCCTCATGGTAGAGGCGCCCATCGCTTCAGTTATTCGGCCGATCCGCAGCATCTGCAGTTTGAACAGCTCGATGACGGTGTCTTTAAACTCAGTTTGCCCTTATTCAAAACTTCTTTTGGATCACTGGCCCGCTCGTTTATTTAATGCGTTTATCTAGAACTTGCGGAAGCACTGCCAGAATTCGTGCAGGGCTGCCTGTGTCTTCTAATAAATAGAGGCACGCCAAACGGGCGCGCCTCTACATTACAAACTAGATTCTATTTTCCGATGGTGACTTGATTGGTTTCTACTGCAGTAGCGCCATTGACGGCTCTAGCTGTAGCAACCATTTTATTGAGCAATTCTTGATCAGGGCATTTGCCTTTCAATACTACAGTGGTGCCTGTTTGAGCAATCCAAACTGTTTGATGATCTTGAAAATCAGCTTCATCGAAAGCCTTTGCCACACGCTTGGCGAGGCCGCTTTGATCGTATTCACCGTTAAGACCAACTCGTTCTGGTGCAATGGTCGCCTGAGCAGTGCTGGCGCCCTGTGGCTGTGCTTGTTCCGCTGGTGCCTGTGCGTCTTTGTGTCCAAATAATCTGTCTAGCCAACCCATGATGTTACCCTCCATAAGGTCACAAGGATACTATCATGTTGATATCCGATCGCTATAGTTGAGCCAGGCTTGTGCCGCCATAGCTGACATTAATTCGTCTTTTGCGGCCTTATAGTCAGTACGTGAGGTGGAGTGCAATCTGCTGGATAGATGAAACTAAAATCGACTATCTGCAAGTCACCAGGCTCGACATTAAGCTCCAGTAGAGCAGTGCCGACCATGCCTTGAGTTTGTACTAAATGAATCAGTTTCGTCTGGCTCCGACCAGATAGAGAATCTGTCCAGGAAAATTTTACTGTGCCGCGAAAAACAGTTCTCTGCGATTGCGTCAGAAAATTTAAACTGTCGGCCTGATTAGAGTTTTTAAGCGGGCTTTGGAATGTAAATTCTATATTGATGGGCATGGCGTCAGCATTGCGAATGGGCAGATTTAGATTGTAAGTGACGCCATAATTGCCGTGAGATTGGTAAGCAGTGTCTTGATAGCGGCAAAGCATAGGCGCTGACTGAACCTGCTCGCTTCCAAGGGTGCCACCGATTACGGTGCATAGAGGAAAAGAAAATGTCTGGCCGGCCCTGATTGAAAACTCGCTTTGACTGTCACTTGCAATGGTGCCGTTCCATGAGGCGCCTTTGGCTACTCCCGCCACCCGACCATAAATCAGTTCACCAGACGCTCCTGGGACCGTAGGCGTTTTGTCCCGCGGTGCGACTAGATCGCCGTCTTTCAGCACTTGCAAAAATTGTCCGACTGCGGGAGGCTTTTCGCTAAGAAACCCAGGTTCGGCAAATGCCGACACTACAGCCAGGTTTACTGGGCCGTCACAATCAAATTGGAACAGGCCGGTGCGGCCATTGAGCGGGGTCAAAATGAAACCTTTAGGTAATGGAAAACTCTGAAAAAGTTTTGTTTCGCCCGGCTCGAGCATCACAGGCTGGCTGTGCTCAGGCTCAGTTAACTGAGTTAGCAGATCCAGTGAGACTCTATCTCCCGGGCCGGCAAAATGTAATTTGTCATCATTGTTTAGAACAGCATCGAGCACCACAAATGGTGCGTCCGGTTTGGTGGCATAACTGGCGCCGCCGGTTTTATATACCGATACTGGTCGGTCGCTCGAGTTGCCTAAGAGTGCTCCCAGGTAAAGAGTATTCGGCCTGGTGGTCTTAGTGCTATCGGTAGAGTGGTGGAAAAAGAGGGCAAATTTTCCTTCCACGGCATAGTTTAAATGAGCATGGCTAAATTTCTTACCACCCTCTGGAAAAGTGGAAAGTAGGATGCCCGCCTCCAGCACCAGTTCAGGGCTGTTGCTATGAAACACCGGTATATCGTCCAGGGCACCCGGCAGTCTCGATACGGTTTGAGCAATTTTTCTAGCCATGAATTTTAAAGCGCATAAGAATTTGCATTCTTGAGCGTTTCTACATATTGCCTTTCTTCATCCGTTAGGTCGTAGACAGCAAATTGGCAATCGAATTTACGAGTAAAGCCTCGTCCAATTGCTTCTTCAAGTGCGGTTCTATCGTAGTCTCCTGGCATTGCTTCACCTAAATTGCAATGACGTACGCTCGTATCTTCGTCTGCCTCGCCTGGCTCTAAACCAAATATTTCAGCCATTTTTGTCTGAGACTGATTGATCATAATTGAGCCGTGTTGCAAGACGCCGTGCTTGCGGCGCAGCTGCGCGCTGCCTACTATTTTTTTGCCTTCGAACTGTAAATCGGCCTGGGTGGTGGCCTGAAAACAATCATCGAGATCCTTGTAGGCACTATTTGAGCGACCGAGATCGGCTTTTACTCCCATTTCATTGAGGCCAAAAATGAGAGCGTCACAAATTTCTTTGTAAGCCTGATTGATAGTCGGTGGTAAGAAGCCTGGGTACGGGCTGCCCTGCTCTAGCCAGAAACTCTCGCCCATTTCGCTGGCTGGTCTGAAATCAATGCCTTCCTGTTGAGGACCGGCGCCGACAAAACAATAAGTGAGCTCGCCTTCGTGCAATACCGCTCGACCGCCTGTGGGTCTGCGCACGGCGTCATAACCAGCTGCTCGCACTTTGTCTATTGTGCGCTCGCTCACTTTTTGAGAGTAACCAAATGAAACCGCCACCGGTTTCCAGCCGTAAAAACGCAAAGTGGCTGGAGTCTTGCCGGCCAGATGCAGTTCTAAAAGAGCCTCATCAATAGCCATATTAGTGGCGGCATCGAATTCTTCGTACGGTATCAGTCTGATGGTACGAATTCTTGTGGGGGGCGAGATCACGAAATGCTGGCCTTAATCAGCTTTGGCTTTTCTACAAATTTATCTGAGAAGCTGAATGCCTCGGCTAATTTAGAGGCGGCCTCCGAATAATGCTCTTCGGTGTCATAGTGAATGATGGCGGCGGTGGCACCGCCTTCGGTGCTGTCACCGGCTTTGATGTTTAAGACCACACCCACTGCCATATTGACCGGATCGCCTTTCTTCATGCGGCCGGCGCCCATTAATTTGCAGGCTTCCGCTACTCTTTTGCCATCCAAATGCTCCAACCATTTTTTACCGCTGCCGGGCACCAGATATGGTTTTGTGTGTTTGGCCGTAGGCATGATTGAATAATCGGTCAAAACTTTATCATCGCCGCCTTGAGCTCTGATTAGCACTCCCAATGTTTTCAGTGCTTCGCCGCTGTCGATAAGTTTTTGCAAACGGCTGCGGGCTTCGGCCTGGTCTTTAGTGATGCCGGCATGAACCAGGGCAAGCGAGCCGAGTTCCAGGCAAAGTTCATTGAGGTCTTCCGGTCCGTTGCCCTTGAGTGTTTCAATCGCTTCGATTACTTCTACCGTATGACCAACGGCGCGGCCGAGCGGTTGCTCCATGTCGGTAACCACGGCAGTGACTGGCCGTTTTAAGATGCGGCCCACTTCGGCCATTTCGCGAGCCAGTGCCACTGCTTTTTCTTCGGTGTCCATAAAGGCACCACGGCCGCACTTCACATCAAGAATAATGAAATTGGCTCCGGCAGCCAGTTTCTTCGACATAATAGAGGCGCAGATTAGTGGAATAGATTCGACGGTGCCGGTAACGTCGCGCAAGGCATAAATTTTTCCGTCAGCAGGTGCCAGTTCAGCAGTCTGACCGGCGATGGCCATGCCGATTTCTTTTACCTGACCGATAAACTGGTCAATGCTGATGTCGACCTGAAAACCAGGAATTGCTTCCAGTTTGTCGATGGTGCCACCAGTGTGACCGAGTCCGCGACCGGATAGTTTTGCCATGGGTATACCCGCCGCCGCTAAAAGGGGCACGAATACCAGAGTTGTCTTGTCGCCAACGCCGCCTGTGCTGTGCTTGTCGCCAATTACAGGGCCAATGCCCGAGAGGTCTAAAACCTGGCCGGAATGACGCATGGCATCGGTGAGCTCCGCAGTTTCTTGCAGTGACATGCCCTGCCAGCAGACGGCCATGAGCCAGGCTGCTAGCTGATAATCAGGAATGCTGCCGTCCATGATGCCGTTAATCAAAAAGGCAATATCAGCTTTGTTATGCTCAGAACCAGCTCTTTTAGCCAATATCAGGTCGATCATACGCACAGGTTTTGTTGTTACGGCAACCAATTTTTCTTTCTCCTCTTGACGAGCGGCATTAGACCTGCATAATTGAAATATGGAGTGCGGCCGCAAGAAATATACTAAAGACTCTATGGTCCATTCCCACTATTTTGTAATCAAATTATTTTGTCATTGGAAATCTCTGAAAAGCCATTTCTGCTGAAGCCCGTGCTTTTCGGCCAAATCGACTACGTCAACTGTTTGCCCATTACTTTGCCCTTCTTAAGACGCAAGCCGGCAAATCTTGAGCTGGTCATGGATACGCCCGGTCAGTTGAATCGTGCTTACGGCCGTCATGAAATCGAGCTCGGGGCTATGAGCGCCCATTATTATCTTGAAGACGGCGGCTTTAAGCTCTTTGACCGCCTCTGCATCGCCAGCCGCGGGGCTGTAGGCAGTGTGCTTCTCTTCAGCCGCCGACCCTTGAGTGAGCTATGCGGCTCTCGCATCGCTCTGTCTAAATCGTCGGCCACTTCCAACAACCTGGTTAAGGTACTTCTGGCAGAAGAGCTGGCCGACGGTAATTTGCATTATCTGGACGGCATCGAATTTGTCACTGATCTGGCTCGCGAGGCCGACGCCCTGCCCACCGACAGCGAATTTGACGGCTGCGTGGTGATCGGCGACAACGCTCTGGCAGCCGATCTGACTTTAAAAGAGAGCGGTCAGACAAATAATTTTGTGCGTAAAGATCTTGGTCAGTGGTGGTTTGAGCGCTTCAAGCTGCCCATGGTCTTCGGCGTCTGGGCTGCTCGCAAAACCTGGTGTGATGCTAACGTTCAAGATTTTGAGAGCCTGAATCACTTTCTCTATCAGTGTCTTGACCACGGTTTGACTGACGATTATCAGCAGGTGCTGGTTGAGGCCGAGCGGCGCACGGGCCTTTCTACCGCAGCCCTGGACAGTTATTTTAAAAAAGAGCTCGATTACAGCTTTTCGGCGGAACATCACCAGGGGCTCGATCTCTTTCGTCAACTTTGCCTTAAATACGGGCTTTTGTAATAGATTAAACATTGTTATACTGAAGTACTCAAGAACCAACAGATCTTCGTTTAACTTATGTCATCCAGTTTCGAGCATAGCAATAGCGGACTGCCTTATAGAGACCCTCAAAAAGACGGGCCTTTTGTTCTGCGCGGTCGCTGGCAGGTGGTTGATTATCTCGGTCAGGGCGGCATGGGAACAGTCTATCTGGCCAGAGACCTCAATCTTGATAATCGCAAATGCGTAGTTAAGCGTTTGCGCGATGATTTTTTCCGTGATGAAGACAAAGAGAAGGCCCAGCAATTCTTCTTGCGTGAAGCGAAAGTATTGAGTAAATTGCAGCACCCGAATATCGTGCTGGTGCTCGATTCATTTCGCGAAGACGAAGAATATTACCTGGTTATGGAGTATGTAGAAGGCCATAACCTGCAGGACATGCTCAGAGAAAGAGAAGAGCCTTTTTCTGAAGACCAGGTTTTAGGCTGGTCTAAACAAATTTGCGAAGTGCTGCACTATTTGCACGCGCATGATCCTCCCGTTATCTACCGGGATCTTAAGCCGTCCAACATCATGATTGACACCAAAGACAACGTCAAACTGGTTGACTTTGGTATCGCCAGGCTTTATCAAGACGATGGCGACAACACGCATGTGGTCTCTCAGGGCTATTCTCCACCCGAACAATATTGGGGTGGTGCCGATCCGCGTTCTGATATTTACGCCCTCGGTGCCACCATGTATTTCCTTCTCACTGGTGAAGAGCCGCTGGCGCTAACGGTTTGTTCGCCCCGTGACGTTGATGAAGATATCTCTGAAGCCGCTGACTTGATTGTCGGTCGCGCCACTCAGCAAGATGTTTATTTGCGCTATCAATCAGCCTTAGAGATGAAAGATGAGCTCGATTACGTCACCACCAGCCAGCCTGAAGAGAAAAGTAATTTTAAACTTTTAGAGATGACTGTGGGCATCCTTGTGATGTGTCTTTCTATTGGTGGCTGGTTTGCTTACACCAAATTTTTGGAATTGAAAAAAGAAAGCGAATTTCAGCTTGGCCAGAACCGTGAAGAGCGTGTGCTTTTAGAAAAGCGACTGGAAGAAATTAAGCGCCGCGAAGACACTTTGAAAAAAATGGTCGAATCGCAAATTCCAAATTCAAGCGGCAAGTTGGGTAATAAGATCACTGTGACTAATAGCAAAAACGGCTCCGGCTCTGAAAGTGGCCCCTTCGGCACTTTTGGTAGTGGCATGGCAAATTTTGGTTTTCCTGGCCTCGGTAATAAAAACAATAACCTGCCCAGTATTTCTAATGGTGAAGATCCGGTTCCGGTTCCCGTTCCTTTGCCTTTTCACGGCCAAACGAACGGCAATGGTACAACTCTGACTTACGGCCCTGACAAAGAATCTATTTCCAGTCAAAATCACTCTGCTTTTGAAACTGCCATGGAAGATCGTGATGAGAGTCAGCTCACTGATCCTGAGGGTCTTGCACCTTTAGAAGAAGACACTCAACACTAGCTAAAACCGTCGCCGCAAGATTAAATAAGCGAAATTGTTGCAAGTTTCTGCCCATTTCAGCGTTTTGGTCGGTGAATAGGGGCATTACTTACCAGTAGATTTGTTCTGGAAAGCCAAGAGGTAGCCTATAATTAGATAAGACCGGTGGCTTTGGCCGAACTCTGCTAAGGCAGGGAACTTTGGTCACCTGGTTAATGTCTTATCGTCTATCTCAATCTCGGCACCGTGACGGAAGAAAAAAATGGACAGAAAAAGTAAGGGCTTCTCACTCTCATCCATTCCACGACCAAGATGGAATGTCATCGATATGGTCACTTTCTGCAATAAAGATGCAGTGCCCACCTATCTATTTATTGATATTGATATGACCTGGGTGGAAGAAATCAGAGCCAAGCTCAAATCTATGGGCTCAAAGGTCACTGTCACAGCCATTTTGCTTAAAGCCATTGCCATTGCCCAAAGAGCTCATCCGGATAGCCGCACTGCTTCCCTGCCCTGGGGGCGCACAGTCACATTCAATGACATTGTCGCCGGCTTTACCGTCGAGCGTTTTGTCGACGAGCAGCCTGCCGTATTCTTCGGTGCCATCAAAAATCCAGATACCAAATCGGTTGAAGAGATTGCTTCTGAACTGAAACTATATTCCGATTCTGATATGTCTTCTCTTGAGCATCTCGACCGCCAGGACAATTTCAGTAAAATGCCATGGCTTCTCCGCCGTCTTATTCTCTGGGTGGGCATGCGTTATCCTGCTGTACGTCTTAAATATCTCGGTGCCACATTTGGTCTTAGTTCCATTGGTAAATGGGGCGCCAAAGCGCTGATTCCTCCATGTGTTTCCACCTCTACTTTTGGTATTGGTGAAATCGAGCAGAGAGCTGTGGTGCGCGACGGTAAAATTGTGGTGCGGCCGATGATGACTCTGACGCTCAATTTTGACCACCGCATGATCGACGGTGGTCCGGCTGCCAGATTTGTCAACGATGTAAAAAGGCTGCTGGAAGGCGGTTTAGAAAATTACATGCATATCGAAACACCCGAAAATCATGTCAACAAACTCAGTCTCGATACAGCACTAACCAGTTAGTTTTCAGATTCGCTTTGACAATGACAAACTAGCGATTGTAGAGTTCGATTAATTCGCGAATGGCTGGTATAGCACGTCTTGCAGCAGTCTCACCAGACTGAATGCACTGCTTGGCGTCATCACCTCTGGTTGAAATCATACCGATACCATCAACATTGGGCCTGATGACATAATCAGACTTGGCCAGCTGAGCGGCGTCTACCTCTCTAAAGTGCAAGGTGACCACGCGGTGGCTGACGCTGCCGACTTTATGAAAGTCTTTGTCTGTGACGGCACCGAGCGATTCGTCAACGTTTACGGCAATGACAATATCGGCTCCCAGTTTCCTTGCTTCAGTGACTGGAATATTGACCAGCACTCCGCCATCAACAAACAGACCATTATCGAAGGCCGCTAACTTCACCGGTTTTCGCAAAGCAGGAATGGCGGCGCTTGCTTGCAGAGCTTTGCCGAGATTGCCTCTGGTCATAGTCACGGTGCGGCCGTCAATCAGATTAACCGCCACAGCCCCGAATGTCATTTTTAAATCTTCGATATTGCGTTCGGTTTCAGGCACTTGTTTGTTTAGATAAGATGCGAATTTCTTGCCGCGATAGAGACCATCATATGGTTCGATACCAAAAATTCTCGGGGTATAGAAAAGCGGTATCACCAGCACTCGCAGTTTGAGAGGCACGGTAACATATGCACTCATAAGTTTTTTGTCGGTAAATTGTTCAGCGATATGCTGCGGTGTGAGACCGGCGCAATAGAGCCCGCCTACAACGGCACCCATGCCGCTGCCAACCAGCACGTCGACCGGTATGCCTTCTTCGTCCAGTACTTTGAGCACACCTACACAAGCCGCTGAGCGCATGCCTCCGCCACCAAGGGCGAGGCCAATTTTCGGGCGCGTTTTGGTCACGCCTGTTGCCAGAGCTTCTGGTACAGATTCTGACGCAGATTCAGCTGCCAGAGCCGAGCAAGTCGATATCAAAGACAAACTTGCGAGTAGCAGGCTTCTCAAACTAAATTGTGTTAGCACCATATCCATTGCATACGCGCTGGTACATTCCAACCAAGTTTAGCCAGTGATTCATCCAAAGTGATATTTTCGTTTTTGCATTTGTTTAACGAAAGAACCGCTTGCTCACTGGATATAAAGCCCTGACTGTAAAGCGAATATGTGCGAAGTGCGGTGTAGAGAACCGGTTCGCTGATTGCACCGGTAGACAATACTTTTTTGCCGACTTTAATGGCACTTTTCTCTTTGACGTCGACAACTTTTTCAATTTCGAATGCCGAGATCAAACCAGATTGCACCAGCAAATCGGCAGGCAGAAATTCTTTAGGCAGCGCTTGAGCCGCTGAATAATTTTCAGCGATGGCCTGATAGACTGACACTCCACGCGCTTTTACTTGCTTCAATGCTTCAGCTGCCTGGAAAGCTTTAACGGTGGCATTGGCTACCATGTCTTGTAAAATAATCGCCGCTTCTAACAAATCGTGCGTCACCAAACCTTGCTCAAGCAAAATTTGTCCGAACTGTTTTTCTTTGACCAGTTCTATTTCTACGCACTCAAGCATGTCGCCGTCTGAAAGAAAACCAGCCATCAAAACCAGTTCGCCAATGCGAACGGTTTGCCCTGCTTTTTCAGAATAAAGGCCCAGTTCAAAAAGCGCTTGCTCAATGCTGATGCGCCTTCTGCCCACAGTGAGCAGCGCTTGGGTGGCTTGATCTTTAGTCACTTTGCCGTCTCTAACAAGCAGTTGCGCTGTAAGAGCGGCATTCATCATCCAGCTGGACAGATCGCGGTTGAGTACCAGTACCCGGCCCATTTGCATGCCGGTGTCTTGAGCTTTAACAACAGCGCGCCCTAATTGTTCGGGATTGATCAGTTCGGTAGTGAGCAAAAGCTGCGTCAATGGGTTGGCAATGCTCTGCACTGTCTGTGTTTTTTTGTGCACCGAATTGAGAACACCGATGGCGTCCTCCATAGTCATATTGTTTTGTCGCGCCAATCTCAGGGCCTTTAGCGCCATGTCTACAGTAGATTTGCCCGAACGCACCAGATCTTCAGCTTCAAGAACCACCTTCATAGTGGTCTCGCTCACTGAATTAAGCATAGCCAGGGCGCGCGCCAATGGCACATTCAAATTTTTGGCAGTGAGCATAGCTTCATCCAGTTTTGGCTGTGAGACTATGTTCGCCCCAATCAGAAGTGTGGGGAGGGCATCAGCTGTTGCCTGCTTTTCTATCATGTATCCTGGTCTTTAGGGCTAATTAGGTTCGATAACTTGGACGGAAAAATGGGTGTGTATTTGTACCATACCAAATTAGCCGGAGTTATAACGGTTTGCCACGGTAGATTAAGCAATAGCTTCAAGCAGGCTGTATTTTTACTGCTGCGCCGGCCACTGGGTGAGCAAATTCATCCGCTGCGCTTCCACCCCTTTTAAATAACTCCCAGTAACGTTTATCATGGCCTGAGCTGCCTGGCGAAAAGGCCAGATCACCTTCTAGAATATTGAAGCTGCCTGTTGCTACCGTGGCGGTTTTACTTTGCGAGCCGATTGAAATTTTCAGCCTGGTGCCGGGAGTGAGATGCTCCAGTTTGCTGTCGCCGGAGCGAATGGTGGTTTTGATATTGCCGAAGGAATCTACATAGCCCACTATGTCTTTCGGTTCATCAGGCACTATTTCAGCAATAGCCAGTTTGTTTTTAATAAAGGAAAAATCGCTGCGCGAGGCTTTGCTCACCGCCAGCGGGAAATAGTCGCGCGAGCGGAACTGGCTGCCCTGCTCTTCTACATTGGTGCTCCAGAGCTCCTGAATATCGTTTTTAATAAATGACAGGGAGTTGCCCGCATTGACTGCCAGCACCTGCACCCCATTTTTCAAAGTGGCAAAGAGCAAACCTTCACCTTCGTTGTTCGGACGGGCTTCTTTTCGGTCTCGTCGGGGGGCGGTGTTGGCGAAAACCAGCACATTGGATGGTCGTAATTTGTTAGGGGTGAGTGCTAACTGAGCCAGTATGAAGCCGGTAGAAATGGTATCGAAGGCATGAACAGATGTCGTGTGAATGCGGGTATCGTCATGCAGTTTGCATGAGAGCGCCGCTACTATTTCCGCCCAGGCCATATCGCCCGGAGCGTAGTCACACACCAGATGAATAAAAGAGCTCATGTGATTTTCCTTTCAATTTTTAAAGTGTTTCTGATCTGTGCAGACAATTCTTGAAGTCTGAAGGGCTTCTTTAAATAGTTGTCGGCACCGGCATCGAGGCCGGCCTGGCGAGCATTTTGCGAGTCTTGCCCGGTAAGCATGAGAACCGGTGTGAGACCGCCTGAGGCACGATATTGCTTTAAGACGTCAATGCCGTTTATGTCCGGTAAAAACCAGTCAAGAATGATCAGGTCGAAGACGTTCACGCTTAGTTGTTCCAGAGCGTCCGGCCCGCTAATCGCCACTTCCACTGTATAGTTCTCAAAAATGAGCCAGTCCTGCACTGTCTGGCGCAGGTTTTCATCATCTTCCACCACCAATAAATTGGCCATTGTAATTGCCTGGTCACCTTTGCTTACTTGTTTGTGCCCACATCCTGATTAAACTAAGAGGGCAGGTTAACCCGAGGTGACAAGTTGGTTGCGGCCGGAATCTTTGGCAATATAAAGCCGCTCATCGGCTTTGCGAATCAAGTCTTCCACGTCGGTGCCATCGTCAGGGTACGAAACCAGGCCGGCGCTGAAAGTAATATTAAAGCTTTCGCCATGGTCACCATGAAATTCAAATGCCCGCAATTCTTCCAGAGCCCTTTGCAGGGCACCGCCGGCAGTTTCTTTGCGAATATGGCGGAATGCCACCATAAACTCTTCGCCACCCCAACGGCCGCGAAAATCTTCTACTCGAAAACGTTTCTTCAATAGCTGGCCAAAAGTTGACAGCACCCGGTCTCCAGCCAGGTGACCGTATTGATCGTTGACATGCTTGAAGTGATCAACATCAATTAAACTGAGGCTGAAAATAAGACCATTGCGTTTCGATTCTTCGGCCATGTCGTTTAGCTGTTCCATAAATGCTCGACGAATTAAAAGGCCGGTAAGAATATCTTTGTTCGAGCGTTCTTTTAGCATGCGCGCTCTTTCTAAGCGCACTTTGACTCTGGTCAATAGTTCAATTCGGGCTACAGGCTTCGGTAAATAATCATCACCGCCGGCTTCGAAGGCTGCCAGTCTTGTTTCTAAACCGGTCTGACCGGTGAGAAATAGTATGGGCAGATCTTGAAAATGCGCAGCAGTGCGAATCATGCGGCAAACATCAAAACCGCTAACGATAGGAATGGTGACGTCTAGAAGAACGATATCTGGGTGAAATTCTTGAATCACCGTGAGCAGGTCTGTGGGGTCGGCCATCTGTCTGACCAGCATCCCTTCCTGGCCAAGAGCAGAAGCGACGATTTTGACGAAATCATTGTCGTCGTCCACGATTAAAACCCTCGGGCGACCACCTTGTCTGGCATTGACCAGATACTCGATGGCATCGTTAAAGATGTCGCTTTGCAGCGGCTTTTCCAGCATTAAGGAGGCACCGGCGTGGGTGGAATCTTCGATATATTTTTGCTGTTGCGAGGTCGATAAAAATGCGACCGGCAAAGTTTCATAGCCGGGCAGCGATCGCAGATCTCGCGCAAGATTAAGAGCAGGAGCCGGTTGCGTCACGTCAATATCAATTAATACTGCATCTAAAGTGAGCTTGCCGGCTTTGGCAATAGCATCTTCGTGGTTCTGACTTAAAATAACTTGTACGGGCAAACCGGTGTCTTTGTTGCCGATTCTTTTGTGTGCCGGCATCGTATCAGAGCTAAAGACCATGACGCGCACCGCTGCCGAATCGTCATAGGTGTCAAAATTGTCTTGCGGTTCGTAGGCATCTAAATCCAATCCTTCAGGTGGAGGCACGGGAAAGTTCATCTCTTCGTCAGACTCTATGGTGGCAAAGGCGCGTTTGTCTACTTGAGCCACCGGATCACCCGTCAGGGCCACGGCATTACTTTTGACCAGATTGGCAATCAAGTCGATTTCTTCCCAGGCAGCTTCATGCTGACTCAATTGATTTTCGCGGATGGCATCCAGAGCTTTTTCCAGGGAGCTGGCCGACTCACCCAGGACACCAAAACCACAAGAGCTGGCGGTTCCCTTAAGATTATGAGCCAGACGAATGGCCTCAAGCAGACTGACGGCATCGTCAGGATTGGTCCTGGCCAGTGTAATTGCTTCTTCCAGTTTCTCAAAACGCTCCGGCAATACCTTGAGATAATTTCCCTGCAAAGTCTGAAAAATTGATTCTTCGTTTTGCACGTGAGACTGTATTGATTTTTCTGCTGAAGAAAAAAGGCTCTCAATCTGGGCACCAAATAAGGCCGCTTTAATTGGTCTGTGAATAACCAGCGATACTCTAAAGTCTTTGGTTAATTGCTGATAGACAGCGGCATCACGCCAGGTCTTAGAGAGAAGTACAATGGGCACTTGTGAATTGACTGAGCGAATTTTGACAATCAAGCCGATGCCGTCGATATCACTTAACTGATCGCCGACAATCACCAGATCAAAAGTCTGTAGGGCCAGAAGGTCTAAAATCTTTTTGCCGTCGCCGTGAGTTTCTACTGTGTGATGGCGAGCAGCGAGCAAAGTAGAAAGCAATGTTTTTACGTTGTCATCCACTTCGGCCAGCAAGATTGATTTACTCAAGGTTTATTTTTCCTCTTTAAGTAAGTCAGACTTTTGCAAATCAGACTTTTGCAAATCAATAGAGGCCGAGTTAATGCAGTAGCGCAGTTTTGTTGGCTTGGGGCCATCGGGGAAAACATGGCCGAGGTGTGCTCCACACTGGCCGCAAGTCACTTCTGTGCGCAGCATGCCGTAAGACATATCGCGGTGTTCAGCCACATTCTCAGCATTGACTGCTGTATAAAAACTGGGCCAACCTGAGCCTGATTCAAATTTATGTTCTGAACTGAATAACTCGGCCTCGCAGCAGATGCAGCGGTAAACGCCCTGGTCGTGGCAATCCCAATATTTGCCACTGAAAGCACGCTCTGTGCCTTTCTCCCGTGCCACATGATATTGTTCGGCCGTAAGCTTGGCACGCCATTTAGCGTCTTGTTGGGCGTCTACAGTTTCGCTTTTTTTGTCGCTCATAATCTCTACTCGCTGTTGGTGAAACTTCTTTATTGAATTATTGAATCAGCCGCTCCTTTGACATGAGAGCAAGCGATTCGCTAATTTTCCCGGCTGTGGGAATTCTAGACTGAACTTCCAGTTCGGTGCAGCTTTTGACCAGATCATTTAACAGCGAAGATATTTCTACTTTTTCACCAGGCTCCGACTGGCTCAGAGCTTCGGGTTCTTCGCCGGTGAGTAAATAGTACAAAGTGCCGCCAAAAGCGTAAATATCACTTTGCAAGCAAGCCTTGCCGCGAAACTGTTCTGGCGCAATGTACGACTGTTTACCGACAAAAGTGCCGGTGGCATTGCCGATAAAATCGTTGGCAGCGCCAAAATCGATGACGACAATGGTGCCATCAGGGCGAATGACAAAATTATCAGGGGTAAGATCTCGGTGAATCACAGGAGGATCCTGGCTGTGCAGATAGTCGACAATGGTTGCAATTTGAGCTGCCCATTCCACTACCAACGCTTCCCGCAGGCGACCATTTTGTTTGATGTATTGGCGCAGATCCTGGCCGCTGACATAATCGAGCAATAGATAGCTGCGGCCATTTTCGACAAAATAATCAAGCACCGAGACAACCGCCGGATGCTTCAGTTTCATTAGAAGATTAGCTTCGCGTTTGAACATCTCTCGCGCTTTTGTTTTCAACTCTTCTTTAGAGTCTTCCGGTACCACTGATTCTTTTAAAACTACCAGCAAATTATTATCTAGTTGAGCCAGATAAACTGCTGATAGTCCGCCCAGTGCCAGCGGTCTCAGTACTGTCAGGCTGCCGTTACGCATAATCATACCGGGCTCAAGAGGCATGAAGGCGGCAGCGCGAAAGCGTCTTTTTAATTCGTCTTCCCATAATTCGGTGTGAGTGAGAACGTCGCCTTTTGTCAGGGCAAGAAATTTGTCCTGACTTTCGTCGCGCAGGTGGTGTTTGATTTTCTTCGCAACTTCGTCCACCCCTTCTTGTTCGACATTGCCGGCAAAAACATCGAGGCAGACCAGCAATTTTTCACACATATATAAATCAAGGCGGTCTAGAGCGATAGTGGCCAACTTTTGATCACGCACATGAAAAACCAGTTGTTCCCCGCGCAGAAGAGCGCTGCTGGATCTTTCTCGTTTGTCAGAGCTGCTTTCAAAAGCAACAATTTTTTTCACTTTATTCCAGGGCACATAGGTGGGCTTGAGCGTGCCTGAAAACAAATCAGCTGGAATTTCAATGCCGTTTTTATCAATGTTGATAGCCATGCGACTGAAGTGACGAATGACAATCAGAGTCAGTGTGGGAATGATGGCACCAATCATGAGCAGGCTACCAAATGTCAGCATGTCAGCGCCGCTGCGGGTAACAAATATGGCCATAATGGCACCGTAACCACCAATCAATAAAAGAATAGCCGGAATCAGACCCCAGAGGGCAATGGTCATTTTCAAGGCGGTAAGGACAATGCGACTGCCACGGTCGGCATAAGGCAATTGAATTGTTTGTCCGTCGGCACTATTTTCAATCATTGATTTCAACCATTGACTTTCTCTCCGGTCAGGGCGCACTGCAGCTCAAAAGCATCTTTTATGCGGCCTTTTAAATTGAGGCTGGTGCAGCTTTTAATTAGATCGCTCAGTTGCTCCAACTCATTGCTTGAGAGATCTTGCAACGACGATTGTGAAATCGGCTCAGGATCGCTGCCTGTGGCCAGATAAAAAAGTGTGGCGCCGAGGGCGTAAATATCGCTCGCCTCACAGGCCTTGCCTCGAAATTGTTCTGGCGGCACATAGGCATGCTTGCCCACGATAGTGCCGGTTTTGCCGTCGTCTTTATCCCATTGCCGTGCCACATTGAAGTCAATCAACTTGAGCTTGCCGTCTTCCTTGCGAATCAAATTGTCTGGTGTGAAGTCGCGATGAATAATTTGTTTGCTATGCAAGAAAGTCAAAATTGCCGTCATCTGTTGCGCCAGATCCAAAGTCTCCGCAGCTGTGAACGCCCCTTTTTCAGCGACAAAATGGCGCAGACTCATGCCTTTTATATATTCAAGCACGAGATAACAGCGTTTGTCTTCAATAAAATAGTCACGCATGCCGACGATGTGTTCGCTCTCGAGCTCTTTTAAAAGTCTGGCTTCTCGCTCAAATCTTTCCACAGATTCTTGCTGTATCTCTTTGTCAATAAATGGAGGAATGAGCGTTTCTTTGAGCACCACATCCGATACTATACCGCTATTGATTTCTTTTAGATCTTGCGCCAGATAAGCGACGCCTTCACCCCCCACAGCAAGAGTTGAGACAACCTCATAGCGGCCTTGAAAAAGCTGATGACCAGTTTCCAGCGGGTCAAGATTAATGCGTGACGTGCTGGTCAGCGATTGCAGCCATAATTCAGTGTAAGATTTATCTTGCGATGGCCGCAATGATTCGGTCAGCTGTGCTTCAACGGTGGAGCTGCCCGCAAAGCGTTCTATGGCCGATGCCAGTTGTGTGCGGTCTTGTGCGCTCACTGCCGACAGTGGCACACGTAAAAGCTCGCCTTTTTTGCTACTAAAGACAATAGACCACTTACCGGGATCGGCAGTGCCTTGCCTGGCGTTGAGTGCCACATGTTCCACATCTTTCCACTGCACTGATTTAGCATTGATTGACCAGAGATAGCTCCATTTATCCAGCGATATGCCTTCGCTATTGACGGTCAATTTATTAGGGCTGAGAAAGCTCGAGCTGAAAAATTTATACAAGAAATAGGTGAATACACAAAAGAGCAAAGTGGCGCTAAGGGGTGAATTGACATAGTAGAAAACACGCTCAAACAGCGACAGGCCTGCGCCGGCAGACTCGCCAAAATAGGTTATTAGCTTGATTAGCTGATTGTAAAACTCCTGATTGGCACTGACATTGGCGTAGTCGCGCAGAGCGTTGTACATGACAAAATTGAAATAGAGCCATAAAGGTGACGCCAGAATTACAGTACCTATGGGGCCGACTACGCGCGACCATTCATAGACAGTGTGTTCCAGTACCGCAGGCAGCTCTTCTACCAGAGGCATGGCGTGATATTTTACTTCTAAGTGTTCAGGGTCTTGAATGTGTGCCACTACCAGTGGTTTGCGTGCGCGCAAGACACGCTCTACTTCATCGTCCACTTTCAGGTGAGAGACTTTGCGGCTGAGCAGGCTAATCAATCCTTCCATGTCTTGCCAGGTCATTGAAGCCATGAAGAGCACAATTTCAGCTTTAGCAATGCTTTCTTTTTGATCTTCAGCAAATTCAAGTACTAGTCTTGATGGCACAACCGACATGGCATAACCAAGTTTGATGCGTTTCAAATTACTCAGCGAATGGCAACCCATGCCAAAATATATTTTGTTGTCATCGATTAACACCGCCCGCCTGAATAAATCGCGGCAAAAATAGATACCGCCGAAAATGATCACCAGACAAAATCCGACAGTGTCCCAAATTGCTGGAAATTGCCGCATGAATGGCCCGAAAGGCAATATGAAAAGAAAGGCCCAGATAGGCGTGAGAAAAACAGCCTTCCACCAGGTGGCCATGGCGGATAGTTCGCGGTCATGATCGAATGAGACTGCTTTTAGGCGGGGCATGGTCAAACCTGGGTTTTAACCATTGTACCCAGCATTAGATGCACCATTAGATGTAGATTTAGATGGCGTTTAGTGGGGGCGATTTTTCATTTCGCCCACGGCGACCTTCACGGTCAAGTCTTTGCCCCCGCGAGAAATCTGCAAAACTGTGGTATCGCCAATTTTATGGCTGCGCACGCAGGCTCTTAATTCCTCGGCAGCATTAAGGCTTTTGCCGTCGGCACTGGTGACAATGTCTCCTTCTTCAATGCCAGCTTGGGCCGCCGGACTTCCGGCGGTTAACCGGGCCACTCGCACTCCAGTGATACCGGGGGGCAGCGATAGAGCCTGCACAATCTCCGGTGAAAGGTCTTGCATCACAATTCCCACATAGGGCCGCTTCACCTGGCCGCTGGCGAGCAGCTGCTGAACTGTGTCTTCGAACACTTCAGAAGGTATGGCAAAACCGATATTTTGAATTTGCTGCCCGCCTCGCGCCGATGAAACCGCAGTGTTGATGCCGATTACTTCTCCTTGAATGTTGAGCAGGGGGCCTCCGGAATTGCCTGGATTAATGGCGGCATCGGTTTGAATAAGCTGACCGCGTTCTGATATTTCAAATAGCGAGCGGCCCAATGCGCTAATAATGCCTAAAGTAACCGAATGGTCTAGCCCGGCAGGTGAGCCTATAGCGATGGCCCAGTCGCCCGGGCGCACATTTTTGCTGGCGCCGATTCGCGCCACCGGCAGGCCTGTAGCGTTAATTTTGACCAGAGCCAGGTCATTAAGTTCGTCGCGACCCACTACTTTGCCTTCGAAGACGCGCTTGTCTGAAAGGGTGACTTTGATCTGATTGGCACGACCGACTACGTGATTATTGGTCAAAATCAGGCCGTCCGCTTTTATTATCAGACCCGAGCCGACGCCGCGCTGCCGAGCTTCTTGCACAGGCTGGCGCAAAAGAAATTGCTCTTCGCCATTGGTGACTATCTGAGGCTGGGGCTCATAAGTGATGATATTGGTGATGTCGATATTGACTACCCACTGCCCGGCTTCTTGAGCGATATCGGCAATGGTGCTGGCTCCAATGGCCCCTTTGGCGCCGCTCAATGTGGGTAAGGACGTGCCTGGAGCGGCATGTCTCACGGTGTCGATCTCACTGCCTTTACTGCTGACCGGAAAGTTACTTTGCCGTCCAGCGTAAAATGCTGTAGCGATGGCGGCACCTATAATAGCCCCGATGGCGAGAGAGCTGCGACTTATAGCTCCAGTTTTTGTTCTTCTTGCTTTCATAACCTTTATTATATTGAACTCGTCACCGTTCTCCGTGGTTGACTACCCGTTAGCAAAGTTCTTTGACAAATATGAATACGCGTCCGCTTTCAGTCTCTCCCGTAGCTGTAATCACAGTGGCCATTGTGCTGGCTGTCGGCATTGCCGCCTATTTCCATTATTCACATCTGTCGGTAGGCGGTTTTGTCCTCGGTAAGAAGGAAGATAAATCGTTATCGACGGCCCGTCTGGTGGAAAAGGCCGACAGAGAAAGCCGTGCCGGGAATTTTAAAGCCGCTCTGGCAGCCATTGATGAAGCAATCAGAATTGATAAGGCCGACATTCGGCTGCTGCATAAACGTGGCAACATTTATATGTCTATGCACGACAATGATCGTGCTATCGAAAATTTCTCGCTTTCCCTTGCTCTAAATGCGCTCAACGATCAGGCTTTGCTCGACCGAGGTTCATGTTATTTTGCCACCCGTGCTTATCAAAGGGCCATGGCTGATTACCAGACCATTCTGACAATTAAAGAGAGCCGTTACCGCAAAGAGGCAAAGCTGGGAGAAGCGCTCTGTCACTATAGTCTGGGACAATATGGTCTGGCCATTCATCAATGTCGCGATCTGGTGAAAAGTTATCCTGGTTATATTAAAGCGCTGGAAGTCCTCGCAAATTCTTATTTGAGTGAGGCCAGTTATCTTGACGCCATTGATACTTATACTCGCGGATTGCGCCTTGATCATAAAAATGGCGATTTGTATTATGGTCGCGCTTTAGCCTATTACAAAAATCATATGGCTGAAAAAGCGCTCAGCGACTTGAAAAAAGTTGTTGAACTTTGCCCGCAAAATATCGACTATCACTTGAAGTTAGCCACAGTTGCCAAAGATTTAAAACAGCCCGAACTGGCCCAGAGTGAAGCCAAAGCGGTGCTTAAACTTTCACCCGACAATAAAGAAGCTCAAGCTATACTCGCCCAATAGATGAGGCCGGAAACTTTCGGAACAAAGTACAAGGTGATAGGTCACAATGTTGACTGGACACATTTTTCAATACGGAAGTATGGATGGCCGAAGATCTTGTCAGAGTTTCAGACCGGGGCCTCTACTGTCAGCACGGTGATTTTTACATTGATCCCTGGCGGCCGGTCAACCGTGCCCTGATTACTCACGGACATTCAGATCACGCGCGCATGGGTTCTACCTCATACTTGTGTCACATCGACGCTAAAGGCATTTTGCGTTCGCGCTTGGGAGAAGACGCGCTGCTTGAAACCATCGATTATGGCACGCCGGTCAAAATCAAAGACGTCTATGTTTCTTTTCACCCGGCCGGTCACATTCTTGGATCATCGCAAATTCGCATAGAATATCGCGGCCAGATTTGTGTGGTTTCTGGTGATTATAAAACTCAGGCCGACCCCACCTGCCCGGCCATTGAACCTGTGCGCTGTCATACTTTCATTACCGAATCAACTTTTGGTTTACCAATTTATCGCTTTCCTGAAAATCATGTGATCGCCGCCGAAGTCAATGAATGGTGGCAGGCTAATGCGGCGGCCGGAAAAGTAAGTTTGCTTTACGCCTATTCTCTCGGTAAAGCCCAGCGTTTACTTGCCAGTGTTGATGCCAGTATTGGCCCCATATATACTCATGGAGCGGTAGAAGCATTGAACGCCGTTTACCGCGGCTGTGGCGTCTATTTACCAGAGACTATCTACGTATCAAACGATGTCAAAAAAGAAGTGCTTGGAAAGGCTGGTGCTCTTGTGGTGGCACCGCCTAATACTCAAGACAGTTTGTGGTCGCGCAAATTCGGCAAGAGTTCTGATGCATTTGCCTCAGGATGGATGAGGGTAAGAGGGGCCCGGCGCCGGCGATCGCTTGACCGCGGTTTTGTCATGTCAGATCACGCCGACTGGCCTGGTCTTATCGCCACCATCGCCGCTACTGGTGCCGAGCGAGTACTTGTCACCCACGGCTATACACCGCCCCTGGTGCGTTATCTCTCTGATTTAGGTATTGACGCCCAGGCTCTTGAAACTGCGTATACCGGTGAAGAAGAAGAGAGAAAAGAGCAAATTGCGGAGCATGAACATGCAGCAGATCATGAACACGGTGAAGAGCAATGAAAGCCTTTGTCGAATTATATAAAGAGATTGACCGCACCACCAAAACTAACGAAAAGTTAGAAGCTCTGGTCAAATATTTTAAACAGGCGAGCGACAGCGACTCTGCCTGGGCCGTTTTCTTTCTCACCGGGCGCAAACTGCGGCGACTGGTGCCCACCGAACTGATGCGACAGTTGACTATCAGTTTGGCCGGCATCGCACCCTGGCTCTTTCAAGAATGCTATGACAACGTGGGGGATCTGGGCGAGACCATGGCCCTGCTTTTGCCAGATAAGCAATCAGAAATGGACCTCAACCTGACTGAGTTTGTGGAACAGAAGCTGCTGGTGCTGCGCAACTTTAGCGACTTAGCCACTGCTCAACTTTTAGAGGCCACCTGGCTCGAACTCGATATCGATCAGAAATTTATTTTCAACAAACTGATTACAGGCGGATTTCGTGTGGGCGTATCGCAGCAGATGGTGACTAAGGCTCTGGCCACTGTCTCTAATATTGATGCCAATGTGGTGGCACACCGGCTTATGGGGCACTGGGAGCCGACACCGCAGTGGTATGCCAATCTGCTGGCTCTAGAAACTGAAGACGCTGCAGTATCGACGCCATATCCTTTTTATCTGGCTTACCCTTTGCAAGACGAACCAGAAACACTAGGTGACATCAATGAATTTCAAATTGAGTGGAAATGGGACGGCATTCGCGCCCAGATTATCAAACGCGATGGCCAGGTATTTATCTGGTCACGCGGTGAAGAGTTAATCAGCGAACGCTTTCCTGAGATTCTCACAGCGGCCTCCCGCCTGCCTAATGGCAGTGTTATTGATGGCGAAATTCTAGCCTGGAAAGAAGGAGACGTTTTGCCGTTCGCCATGTTGCAAACGAGAATCGGCCGCAAGAGTGTGGGCAAAAAGCTGCTGGCCGATGTGCCCTGCATTTTCATGGCTTTCGATATTATTGAAATTGGCGGGGTGGACATTCGCCAGTCAACTATGAAAGAGCGGCGTCATCATTTGCTTAGCGTGCTCACACCAGGCCAGTGCGACGAAGCCCCCAGTTGTCGCGACACACTGAGCGAGCATCTACGTGTCTCCGCTCAACTGATGGCAGGGTCATGGGAAGAGCTTGCCACCATGCGCCTTGATAGCCGCAAGTTAAAAGTTGAAGGAGTAATGCTGAAAAAGCATGACTCTATATATGGTGTAGGCCGCCGACGCGGCGACTGGTGGAAATGGAAGATTAATCCGCTCTCCATGGACGCCGTGCTTGTTTATGCCCAGCGCGGACACGGCCGGCGGGCCAGTCTTTATACCGACTATACTTTCGCTGTCTGGCAAGAGGGCAAGCTCGTGCCCATTGCCAAGGCCTATTCCGGTTTGACCGACGAAGAGATTCGATCTGTCGATGATTATGTACGCAAGAACACCGTGGAGAAATTTGGACCGGTGCGCACGGTCAAACCAGGGTTGGTATTTGAAATTGCTTTTGAAGGCATACAGAAGTCGCCCCGACACAAATCTGGTATTGCCGTGCGTTTTCCGCGCATTGCTCGCTTGCGGCTAGACAAACCCATCGAGGAGGCCGATACCCTGGTGCAATTGCAGGGAATGCTGGAAGTTTATGGAAAATGAGATAGTTCAGGGGTGTGTGAATAGCGCCCCTAAGAAATTTTACAACCTCGAGGTTGTATCTTTATACAACTCATAAGTTGTAGAAGAGGGTCTAGGCGACTGTTTTAATATCCCGGGCCGAGCCGGCAATATGGGGCTAAAATAACCTTATCTATGTATGCTGAAATTACCGATTGGTTTAAAAGAAAAGGCTGGCATGTTTTTGACTTCCAGAAAGAAGCCTGGCAGAAATATCTTGATGGTTACAGCGGCCTGATTCACGCATCCACTGGTATGGGTAAAACTTATGCAATTTGGCCGGCTCCACTAATTGAGTGGATGCAACACGGCGACCTGACTCATGCCATGCGCAGAGGCAAAGAGAAAAAAGCACGCCTGCCCCTTACCGTTCTCTGGCTCACGCCATTGCGCGCACTGGCCAACGATATTGCCCTGAGTTTAGAAGATCCGGTGCGCGAGCTAGATTTGCCTTTTACTGTAGAGACCCGCACCGGTGATACATCGTCTAGCCGCCGGGCTAAACAAAAAGACAATTTGCCCTCGGCGCTGGTGACTACGCCAGAAAGTCTTTCCATTTTACTTTCTTACGAAAACAGCGCCGAAAAATTCAAACATCTAAAACTAGTGGTGGTAGACGAGTGGCACGAATTACTCGGAAATAAAAGGGGCGTGCAAACGGAACTCGCCTTGGCCAGGCTGAAACGGCTCGCTCCTGAAGTTCGCATTTGGGGGCTATCTGCCACCATCGGCAATTTAGATCAAGCTCTTGAATGTCTGGTTGGATCTAAAACTAAAGCTTGCCTGGTAGAAGCAAAGCATAAAAAGACAGTAGTGGCACAATCGGTGCTGCCGGAAAATTTAGAGAGTCTGCCCTGGACCGGCCACACCGGCCTGCCCATGCTGCAGGAAGTAATTAAACTGATTGACGGTGGTCGCACCTCGATTGTTTTTACTAATGTGCGTTCGCAAACGGAACAGTGGTATCAGCGCATCATTGAACAGCGAGAAGATTTCTGCGGCATCTCCGCCCTGCACCACGGCTCGCTTGATGGCGATGTGCGCCGCTGGGTCGAGTTGGCGTTGAAAGAAGAGCGACTCAAATTTGTAGTCTCTACTTCGAGTTTAGATCTGGGGGTTGATTTTTCGCCCGTAGATAGAGTGATGCAAATCGGCAGCCCTAAAGGAGTGGCTCGTGCCATGCAGAGAGCCGGTCGCAGCGGTCACAGCCCGGGCCAGACAAGCACACTATATCTGGTGCCAAGCCATGCATTAGAAGTAGCCGAGCTGGCGGCTGCTCGCCGCGGCATGGCTAAAGGTAATATCGAGTCGCGTTATCCGCTCAACAAATCTATCGATGTGCTCTGTCAGCATGTCATTACTGTGGCCCTGGGTAACGGTTTTATCTCCAAAGAACTATTTGAAGAAGTAAAAGAAACCTGGGCCTTTCGTGACTTGAACGAAGAGGAGTGGGAATGGATTTTAAATTTTGTCGGTAGTGGCGGTGCTGCACTCAAAGCCTATCCGGAATACCATCGCATCAAATTAGAAGATGGTCGCTATATCATTTCTGATAAACACTTGGCCCTAAAGCACAGATTGTCTATCGGCACAATCGTCTCAGACCAGGCCATGGAAGTGAAATTTGTGCGCGGCGAGCGCATCGGTCAGGTGGAAGAATCATTCATCAGCCGCATGAAAAAGGGCGACCGTTTTCTTTTTGCTGGCCGCTGGCTAGAACTTGTGGAAGTGCGCGACATGAAAGCCATGGTCAAGCTCTCAGCTGTGAAGTCAGGCATTGTTCCCAGATGGATGGGGGGCCGCATGCCGCTCTCCACTGAGCTTTCAGCAGAGCTGCGTATGCTTATCAATGAAGCCAGCGGCGGTGATTATAGCGAACCTGAAATGGCATTTCTCAAGCCACTCTTGCAGCTGCAGGGAGAGCGTTCACACCTGCCTGCCATGGGCGAAATTCTAGTTGAGAAATACAACACAAGAGAAGGCCACCATCTTTTTGTTTATCCTTTTGAAGGGCGCCTGGTTAATGAGGGTTTGGCGATTCTGGTTGCATATCAGCTCTCGCGCATCAGCCCCTCTACCTTTTCGATTGCTATAAACGATTGGGGTTTTGAAATCCTTTCAGACAGGCCAATTAAGTTCGAGGCAAGCGACGACGATGATTTTGACGGCACTGCCGCCGCCTTTTTCAAAAACTTTCGTTACGACAATTTAGTAGAAGATATCAGGACCTGTCTGAACTCCACAGAGATGGCAAAACGCCAGTTCCGCGAGATTGCCAGAGTGGCCGGGCTGATTTTTCAGGGCTATCCTGGAGCTAATAAAACTGTAAAGCAGGTGCAAGTTTCAAGCAGTCTGCTCTACGATGTATTCGTAGACTTTGATCCAGATAACTTGCTGGTGCGGCAAGCCCACGATGAAGTACTGGAACGCCACCTGGAGATAAGCCGCATGATTGGCGCCCTGGCCAGGCTGTCCGCCTCAGATATTATCGAAATTCCCCTGGCCAAAGCTTCACCATTTTGCCTGCCTCTGATGGTTGACAGATTGAGAGGAAAATTGAGTTCCGAAAAACTGGCCCAACGAGTCTTACGTATGCAACTCGACCTTGCCAAAGACATGAGGCGCTGAGCACCTCTATGGCTGAGCTGGTGACAATGGAAGGGGTTGCTCACACCGAAATTGCCGGTGAGCCGGTAATTTTGCTGCCGCAAAAAGCTTTGTATATTCCGGCCACCCATTCGCTCGTTTTAGCAGATGTGCACATCGGCAAAGCCGCTTCTTTTCGCTCGCGTAACTTTTTTGCCCCAGACGGCATCAGTAGTTTTGACCTTTTTCGCCTCAGTCAGCTAATTAAGCAGTTTGAGGTCACCCGCCTGATTATTCTTGGCGATTTGGTGCATTCGCAAGACGGTATGACCAGCTCAGAAGTTGAAGTTTTTGAACGCTTTCGCGACGCCCATCCGACAGTATCTGTGATTTTGATTTTAGGCAATCATGATCGCAAAGTGCGCATACCGCAATCGTGGAATCTGGATCTTATTCATGGTTATATGGCCGAAGGCCCGTTTGTCTATTCTCATGATCTGATAAAGACAAAAGGAGGTTATCTGCTCTGCGGCCACGTGCATCCATCTGTGGTGCTTTATGGTCAGGGTAAGCAACGTTTGCGCCTGCCATGTTTCTGGTTGCGCAACAAATATGCCGTGCTACCTGCTTTTGGTGTTTTTACCGGCACTTACTCAGTTGCGCCCACGCGAACTGATAGAGTCTTTGTGGTGGCGCGTGATACTGTTGTAGCGGTAGCAATCGATACTGAAAAAGGCGAGGATTAAATGAGCACAATCTATGAATACACTGCCCGGGCGCTCGATGGCAAAGAGATTCCACTAAATCAGTATCAGGGCAATGTTATGTTGATTGTCAATACGGCAAGCAAATGCGGCTTTACCTCTCAATTTGGCGGCCTGGAAAAATTGCACGAAGAATATTCGAAACGCGGTTTGTCTTTGCTCGGTTTTCCTTGCAATCAGTTCGGCGCGCAAGAGCCTGGCGATAGCACCGAGATTGGTGCCTTCTGTCAAAAAAATTATGGCGTTGATTTTCAGATGTTCGACAAAATCGAAGTCAATGGCGACAATGCCCATCCGCTCTACAAGTATTTGACCGACAAAGCTCCTGGTCTGCTCGGTCTTAAAGACATCAAATGGAATTTTACTAAATTTCTCGTGGACAAAGACGGCAATGTGGTTAAACGCTATGCACCGAATGTGGAGCCAGGCGACATTTCTGCCGATATTGAAAAACTGCTCTAGTTCATGCGCTTGATGCAACTGTCGTGACATTCGCGAATGTATGCCAGCTCCGGGTGATCGTCATCGCCTTTGCCAAACAAATTCATGGCTTGTTTATAAAGTTCTAGCGCTTCGGTATATTTGGTCTGTTCGCGGCAGCAATTGGCCAGATTATTTAGCGATACGGCCAGTAGCTCGTTGTCTTCTGCGGGCAATTCTTGTGCTGACTCGACGCACAAGCGGAAATATTGCTCAGCTTCGTTATAACGATCGAGCTTGTAGTAAGCGCTGGCTAAATTGGAAAGAAAAATCGGCCTCTGCTCATCGCTCGATGGTCCAGCAGCTTCTGCTACCTTCCAGGCTTTCTGGCAAAGGGGCAAGGCATCGGCAAATCTGTCTTCGGCCAGAAAACAGCTGGCTCGATTTGAGAGCAGCTGAGCCAGAAGCGAAGGGTGAGTATTTTGATCATTTTCAAGCACGGCCACGCAGCGATCGAGGCAGCGCTCAGCGGTGATGAAATTGGAGATGCTCATAAAAGCCATACCGAGGTTTCCAAAGGCCTCACCCGCCCACTTGTCTGAACGATCGGAAGGTTCTGTAAAGCTCAGAGCTTCAAGGCAAAAAGTTTCAGACTCTGAATATTTGCCATTTTTAAACGATGCGATGGCGGCGGCAATTTTCTCTTGCAGCACTTCAGTGGGCATGGACGACCTCAGTCATTACGTTAAAAGAAAGCATTACTATTTACATGCCACTAAATATAGTTTACTTCACGGTCTAGCAACTGAATTTTTGTATTAGGCAGCGCAAGCTTCAAGGCGGCGCGATCCGCCCGGCTGACTTGCAAATCATGAAAAACCAGGGTTTCCAGTGCTTCCAGGCCCTTGAGCCTGGCCAGGTCGCGATAACTCATATCTGTGCCCAGAAGTACAAGCTTTTTCAAAGATTTCATCTGTGCCAGTGACTCTAAGGCCACATTTGTAATCAGAGTATTTCTCAGATCTAGTTCTTCCAGCCCGGGCAAGGCCATAAGGTACGGAATACTGCTGTCCACAATGCTGCTGGAGGACAATTTTAAATCCACCAGATTGATGCAAGACGACAAGTTCTGCAAGCCGTCGCCGCTGATTTCTAGATTTTCCAGATCCAGCACTTTTAGTTCGCGCAAGTCTCTAAGAACGTTCAATCCCCGATCAGTCAAATGTGTGAATGAAAGACGCAAAGTATTGAGTTGAATCAACCGGCGCAAGCTTGAAAGACCTTTGTCGGAGACACGGGTATTAGATAAATTGAGCCAGCGCAAAGATGATAAAGAAGAGATCAGGGCCACACCTTTATCGCGCAACCGTTTGCAATTCTCTAAGTCGAGTGCCTTGAGCGCAGTTAAATTGGTGATTGCCGCCACGCCCTGGTCACCAATATCGGTGCCGCTTAAATTTAGCGTAGTTAACTCTTTGTAGTTACTGATATAAACCAGCCCACCATCGGTAATGGCTGTGTTAGCCAGGTTCAAAGATTTGAGATGGGTGAAATTGCGCAAATGCGATAGTGTGTCATCGCCAATGTCGGCATTGGCCAGATTGATGTCCCGAATAAATGTCAGTTTGGTCAGTGCCGCCATCCCTTGATCGCTCACCGGTCCAAGGCGCACGTTGCGCAATTTATTCAACTCTCTTAGATGGGTCAAATCTGTGTCTGTTAGCGGTTTTGGATATTCAATGAAACGCAATTCGCGCAGCAGTCGCAAGTGAGACAAAGCGTTATTATCAGCTGATGTAGAAGTAATATTGAGATAACGCAAATCGTGGAGGTTAGAAAGTTTGCTTATTCCCTCGTTGTTGACTCTAGTCAACGAGAGGTCCAGTTCTTTGAGTCTGTGCAAAGACCCAATTTTGGTCAGTGTCTCATTACCGATGCGGTTGCAACCTTTTAAATGCAGAGTCTCTAAATTTTGCAAGCTTTCGATGCCGCTTAAACCCTTGTCGCTGACCGAGTTATTGCTGGCATCGAGAATTTTCAGTCGAGGTAAGTCACTCAGTTCGATGGTTGCCCCATCGAAGCGAATTGATAATTCTTCTAGTGACGGAAGGCCGCTTACAACAAGTTTGACCAGATTGCGATATTCAGCATAACCGGGTTTGCTCGCGTCGCTGATTGCGCTCAGGTGCAGCCGCTTCAGGCCTGTCAGTTCGGCCAGGCTGGCCAGTCCGTCACCACGCAAATCCACTTGCCTGATTGATAATTCTTCAAGCTCTTTTAAATTGACGAGCGAATGGAAGAATGTCTCGGCTACATCGTCGGCCCTGATAACCAGACGCTTTAATTGCGTCAATTCGGCAACATGTTGCAGGCCGACTTCAGTGAGAGCGTCTACCCGTAAAACTAAAGTGGTTAGCTGGGGGAAGTAGCGCAGACAGCTCAAACCCTCATCGGTGGCCGCTGAGAAGACGATGTACAACTCTTCAAAATCAGTGACTTTATTAATGGTGGCAAGCAAGGCATCGTCAATATGAGCACCTTCCAGCAAAAGTTTTTTTGCGGTGGTGTGCGAGAGCAGCTCGCCCAGTTTGACGCCATCGAACTTACAGTGAGAAATGCGCAATTCTTTTAGCGAGTTGAGCTTTTGAATGGGCTTTAAAGCTTGCTCGGCTATCTGGCAAGAAGTCAGTTGGAATGTGCGCAAGCGCTGTAAATTTATTAGAGCGCGCAAGCTGCTTTTGTTCAGCTCTACACCACCCAGTCTGAGCTCTCGCAGACCGGCAATGCGATTGATGCAGTCCCAATCTTTTTCGCTCATTTCGGGAAATAGATAATCGAGCGACTGAATATCATCTGGTTTTAGCCGAGTGCATTCTTTGAGCGCTTCTCTATCAAGCACTTCAAGACGAATAAAAGCACGTCTTGAAACTTCTATGCTGCCTTTGGCTATGCCAAGTTCTTCCCAGTCGCGTTGTCCGCTGTTGTCGGCCCTGGCCAGCCATAATCTGCCCGGTGAGCATTCAAAAGGAAAAGCGAGCACGCGCCCGCCGTGAAGCACGATATGGCAGCGGGTCAGTTTGGCATTGAGTTCGGCTGCCCCTTCGCCTGTAACAAGAGTGGAGTCTAAATAAAGCTTGTGTAAATCGGTCAGATGTTGCAGTCTCACCAGCCCGTAATCGGTTACTCTGGTGCCGCCTAGATCGAGTATGTTTAAGAACAGCAAGTTGCGTAGAGAAGCCAGACCACTATCGGTGATATTACGTTCAGGCAGTGTCAAATAACGCAAGCCGGTAAGTTGTGCTAGATGTTCGAGATCCGAGTCGGTGATTTCAATCTGGCGAAAATCAATCGACTGCAGATCATTGCTGTTTAGCTGACGCAAATTGGCCAATTCGGCTTTGGCATCAAGCAAGAGGTGCACATTGGCTGCAGCTGGCACCGTGACGCGACCACGTGCATCGCCCAGTTTCTCTTCCCACCAGCCGCTTTGATTACCAGACCTGACGATAAGAAAAAGCAGACCGAGCGAATTATCTTTGGGGAACGAAATCGTTCTGGTTTCATCATCCTGATTCAATCGCTGCATGCAGATCTATCTCGTATTTTTTGTATCTATCAATGTGGGCCTGCCAATATTTTCCACAGGAACGCCCAAATTACTCTCCAGGTCTCTGGCATACCGCTCTGCCGTCTCCGGATCAGTGCCTGTACCGATAAATACTTTCTGGAAAGGGTGTGCTTTTTTCAAATAGATCAGGCCGTCAACCAGAGTATCCGGCAATATTTTTGTAGTGAGTACGATATCGTGATTTTTAAAGCTTGGACCGATTTGCTGTGATACCACTCTTTGTAAGAGTTCGTGCATCATGCCGCGGCGAGCTGATTCTTCTTCTGCGTGGAAAATAATAATTTCTTTGGGGCCTGGCTCTTCACGTTCGAGCAGCTTAATCAGCATTGTGGCCAGGCTCCGGGCTTTCGCTCCACCGGTGCACAAAACAAATGTGGGAAGATCTTCTGGAACTTCTTCCATGTTGGCAAATTTTCCCATGCCCAGCCGTAAGTCGGGCAGTTCGCGCAGTCTGCCTTCAAGTACGCCCATACGATAAAAACACATGACTATTAAAATCACGCCTAAAATCTGAAAACCAAGGCCACGTGCTCCTTCGGCTGAAAACAAAAGTACTACTTCGCAGAACAAAAGAGTAATCAAACCGATGGTCGGCGGAATGGGTAATTTATAACCGGACATGGGAAATGTCCATTTGGTTTTGTATGGTGAACGCTCAACTTTGAGTGGCATTTTAATGCGCAACATAATTACGCCAAAACAGAACGAAGCCATGACAGCGAGAAAAGCCATGCCGTAGACCTGGCCTAAATTGTCAACTTGTCCCGGCAAGAGCATGATCATGATGGAACAAACGGCCATGAACATCAGGCACACATACGGATAACCATGCATCATGGGAAACCTGTGCGCCCAGCGCCGCAAGAAAAAGGCCGGCAGATTACCTTGCTTGGCCATAGTGGTGCATAAGCCGATGCAACCGACATACGCGGTATTTACAGCAGCAAATAACATCAATGCTGCGTCAACCACCAGTACTATCAGTAGTGGCTTACCGCCTTCCACGAAGGCAAGTCCAGACAACAAATTGTTTCGACTTTCAAGCAGCTGGGCGTCGCTTAACAGACCGAGGCACAGAAATGACGTAATTGGAGCTGTGATACCCACGAGTAAAACTACAGAGAGATAAATGTATTTGAGGGTTTTCCAGGTAGGTGTCTTCAACTGTTCCACAATTTGCGCCGCTGATTCAAAACCGGTAATGCCAAGAAAAGCGGCGGCAAATCCGTGCACAAAATGGGCCGGTTGTATTTTACTGAAACAGTCTGTGAACCTGGTCAAATCAATATGGCGTTCATAGGCCATGATCACGCCTTTGACGTCCATATATAAAAGTAGACCAAAGTGGAAGAGGGCAATGAAAAATACGATCATAGCCGGCTCTTTGATGCCGACGATATTGAGCAGACCAAAAACAATGACAGGCAAAATCGCCACAATGACAATATTCGATACTGGCCAGTTCATGATGTTGTCGATCGAATCTATATAAAAAGCACCGGAAAGCGCGCTCACAGCTGCGGTGGCCAGGTAAGAAAGAATGGTGAGAGCGCCTACGACAATGGCAAAACGCTTGCCCACAGTCTGCAACACCATGATGTACGCGCCGCCATTGAAGGGGCTGACCGCGCAACCTTCCTCATATGTGGCTTTGAAAACCCACATCAGCAGGCAAACTACAAGAATGATGAATGGTGCGGCAAAGCCCACCAGAGGCAAGATCACGCCTGTTGTATAAAAAACCGATGTGCCTATATCAGCGCCGACGATAGCTGCTGCCAGCCACCACGCGAGCAGGGCGTCGCCGTGGTGATGATGATCTGAAATTGGCTTGACTGGTGCGCCTGGATCTGCCTGGCTGGGCTCAGACTGGTTCACTGAAATTCATACCTGTCTGTGGTTTCCGTTTGCTACCTGAACAGTTGCTTATGCTTGACAATTATATTGATGGTTAGTGATTTAGGCTACTACATCTGCAACACGCGTCAACTGCTAAACGTGAATAGTCGTCAATCTGATATCGTTTCGCAATACCTTTGAAAAAACCATTAAAATGGTTAGTTAGACGCACAGCAAAGCATCATAAGGAAAGTAATCAAGATGAATACTGCAAGCAGAAGTCAGGTCAATGCCCTTTCCCGCCGATTGCCTGCCGCTCTAGCAACTGCCGTCTCTGAAATTTTGTCCGATTGGACAGCCACCAATAAAATTCAAAAGCTCTGGCAAAAGGACGCTACTTTATGGACCAGCAAAGATGAAGCCAAATGGCTGGAATGGCTCAATGTGGTAGCCGGTCAGCAAGCTCTACTGCCTGAATACGAGGCTTTCGCTCGTGAAATCAAAGACGCCGGTTTTACTGATGTGCTTTTACTGGGCATGGGCGGCTCGAGTCTGGCGCCAGAAGTTTTTGCCGTTACTTACGGCTCGCAACCAGGCTACCCGCGCTTGCGTATTCTTGACTCTACAGATCCACAACAAATTAGACACCTTGACGCAACAGTAGATGCCAAAAAGACTTTGTTTGTGGTCTCCAGCAAATCGGGCAGCACCCTTGAGCCTAATATTTATATGGCTCATTTTCTCGCCATGGTCAAACAAACGGTGGGCGAAGACAAGGCCGGGTCTCACTTTATTGCCATTACCGACCCGGGTTCAAAACTGGCGGCTGTGGCTAAGAGCGAAAATTTCCGCCGGGTATTTCTTGGCTATCCCGGCATTGGTGGCCGCTATTCAGCACTTTCGCCCTTCGGCATCGTGCCTGCCGCACTGATTGGCCTCGACTTGCAAACTTTTTTAGCCCAGGCGCAAGAAATGACTGTGCAGTGCCAGGCCAACGACGCAGAGAATCCAGGTCTGGTGCTTGGTGCAATTATGGGAGCGGCAGCTAGAGACGGCCGTAATAAACTGACTATTGTTACCTCGCCGGCCATTCACGATTTTGGCGCCTGGCTTGAGCAGCTTGTGGCCGAATCAACGGGTAAAGAAGGCAAGGCTATAATTCCAGTTGATCTTGAAACTTTGAGCGCAAACACTTCTGTTTATGGTGACGATCGACTTTTTGTTTTCGTCAAGCTTGAAGGCGACAGCGGTAAGTTTGATGGGCTGGACAATGCCGCCATTGAAGAAAGGCTTCAGGCCCTGGAAGCAAAAGGGCATCCGGTGGTGCGCATAATTTTAACCGACAAAATCAACCTGGCTCACGAATTTTTCCGATTCGAAATCGCCACAGCAGTTGCCGGTGCTGTAATGGGCATAAATCCTTTTGATCAACCTGATGTTGAAGCAAGCAAAATCAAAACTCGTGAACTAACCGACGAGTACGAGAATACCGGTAGCCTGCCTGCTGAGGAAGCATTTTTTGAAGAAGGTCAGATTAAACTATTCAGTGACCAGGCGAATATTGACGCATTGAAAAAATCATCTGCCACCAACACTCTCATTGGCTTGCTCAAAGCTCACCTGGCAAGATTGAGTAAGGGTGATTATTTTGCACTACTCAATTATATTGAGATGAACAAAGCCCACATCGATATTGCTCAGCAAATTCGTTTGTCTGTGCGTGATCAAAAGCATGTTGCCACCTGCCTAGGCTTCGGGCCGCGGTTCTTACATTCCACCGGTCAGGCCTATAAAGGTGGGCCAGACACTGGTGTGGTCTTGCAGGTGACCTGCGAAGACGAACATGATCTAGCGGTGCCCGGTCAGAAATATAGTTTTGGTATCGTTAAAGCAGCGCAAGCAAGAGGCGACTTTGACGTGTTAACCAGTCGCAAGCGCCGGGCCTTAAGGGCGCATATCAGCGGCAATCTCGAGTCTGGATTAAAACAACTCGCTGAAGCAATTCACCAGGCTATTAATTAAATTGTCGGCAGCGGTAACAAATAAAAAGCATTCACCCAGGCACTACTACGCCTTGTTGACAAGCGTCATTGTGCTTTCGTTTATTGCACCCCTGGTCGATCACACTATCTGGTCGCATATCTTAATTGGCATTTTGCTCACCCTGGTTCTTCTGTTCTCAGCGCTATCAGTGCGCAGCGAAGAGAAACTCGATTGGTTATCGATTAGTCTGGCCGTATTGGCAACAGTCGGCTGGACACTGGCATTTTGTACGAATATGGTGCCTTTTAAAGGGCCGGTTTTTCAGATTCTTTCGCTGGGCATGATTCTGCTTTTCTTTTTGCGCATTGTACGGGTGATGGTGCTGGACCTTTTAACCGGAAGCATCAACTCTAATCGCATTTGTGGTGGCGCTTGCGTCTATGTCTTAATTGGTTTCTGTTTTGCTCTAGTGCACATGATGGTGGCAATACATGATCCTCATGCGTACCGCGATAATGTCAAAGGTTACGATTCGACGCGCGAGCGCCATGAGCGTTACCCACTGCTGATCTATTTCAGCTTCTGCACCCTTTCTACTGTGGCTTATGGCGATATTATTCCTGTAAGCAGGTTGGCCCGTGCTCTTTCATGCCTTGAAGCGATGAGTGGTCAGCTTTATCTGGCCATCATGGTGGCGCGACTGGTGGGCATGCACACGGCGGTCAAAGCCGAACCACGCAGGCTGGAAGCGGAAAAAGTACTAGAGGCAAAACTGGCCGAGTAGTCGGCAATTACTTACTTGCTCAACTCTGGTTCTAGTTGGCCCGCTTCTGTCTTTGCTTCAGTAATTAAAATGGAGTGAGTATATTCTTTAAAGGCGTCAATAATTTTGTTATGGAAAGTTTCGGTTGCAGAAATTTTTCGACGAATGGCGCTTGATTCGGCAGTTCCAGGCTTATATTCAGACGCGGTGGCATAGAGTGCCTTAAGTTCTTGATCAAGAATTTCGTCAACGATGTCGCAAGCTTTAGAAATTATCTGATCTGGTGCTTCTCCGTCAGCGGATGCGTCAGCCGACTTGGCCTGTTTTTCAGCCGGTGAGAGATTAGCCTCGGGCTGATAGCCCACAGCAATGTTTTCGCCCAGTGAAAGGTTGGAATGTTCGTGATTGCCCATCAGTTCAGATTCGCTCATCACACCACTGGCGAGGCGAATTAAATCGCCGAATAACTCTTTAGCCAGGTGAGGCATGGTTTCAATCGGCACATCTTCACCTCCGATCTTCCATACTGCGTTAGCACCGACGGCGGTGCTAACGATTTCCATAAATGGCGGCATTTCGTCTTCGCCGATAGTGTCTGTATCGAAAGCCATGACCATGGCTGCCGGAATGACAAAGACAGCGATTTTGTGCTCGTGGCCGCGCACGATCAGAGCCCAGTCGCGAGTTGTCAAACGCCCTTTGTAGCTTTTGTCGACTGGCTTGTACCAGACATCTTCGTTCCGTTTTTCGAATAATCTCGGCTTCTCGTAGGAAACATAGAGATTTGTACCGATCGCTTTTTTATTAAACTCATAGGTTAGCTCGGCAAACTGCGCGCACAATTTATTAATCCATTCGGTCACTTCTTCAAAAGCGGTACCCACTGCTGCCTGCGTTTCCATGGGTTTTTCAACATCGGCCGGTAGAAGCCCGTTAAGCCATCGGCCGGTCTCCTGGCCTCGCTTAGCCTTCAGGGCGTCGAAGATTACTTGTGAGCCTTCAGGTACCGAAAACTCGGGTGACAGCTCTGCTGCGCGTTCTGTGGCTTCGCGCATACGCGACTGGTCGGCCTCTTTATTTCTCTGCATCACAAATTTACCCGATGCCCAAAGATCATTAAAACGACCCATCTTCGTTACCGCCTGTTTTTCGAAAAAGCTGACATATAATACACTTATGGGTTCACAAAGGCCAGGTTTGTATTTGCATGGATGATTCGTCTACTCAAAAAGTCACTATTGAGAAAAAATATTGTCCGCAATGCTTCCAGCAGTTTGAAGGCTTCATTGAGCTTTGCCCTCAAGATCAAACCGTTTTGCGTGGGCCAAAAAATGATCCATGGATAGGCAAGGTCTTCGCCGAACGCTACATGGTCGAATCGATTCTTGGACTGGGTGGCATGAGTGTAGTCTATAAAGCCAAGCACAAACTGATGGACAGAACCGTGGCAATTAAAATGCTGCATAACGTCCTTAAACAAGATGTGGTGGCGCTTGAGCGCTTTAAGCTGGAAGCGCAGGCTTGCAGTTCACTCAGTCACCACAATGTAATTACAGTCTATGATTTTGGCGTCACTCCTGATGGTGAGCCGTTCTTTGTTATGGATTGTTTGGAAGGCGAGAGTCTCAAAGATTTGATCGAACGCAAAGGTCGTATTCCATTTGACCGAGCTTTGTCACTGTTTAAACAAATTTGTGACGGTCTGGAAGCTGCTCACAAAAGAGGCATCATCCACCGCGATTTGAAGCCGGCCAACGTTATTGTCACCAAGCAAGATGACGGGTCAGAGCTTGTTCGTCTGGTAGATTTCGGCATCGCTAAAATGATGGCACAACCAGGCAAGGAGCAGCAGCAGCTAACTAGAACCGGCGAAGTTTTCGGCAGCCCAATTTACATGAGCCCCGAGCAATGCCTGGGCAAAGAACTTGACGCTCGCTCAGACATTTATGCCCTTGGCTGTTTAATGTATGAAACTCTGGCCGGCGAGCCTCCCTTTGTCGGCGGTGGTTTTTTAGAAACCATGAACATGCATGTAGGCGAAATAGCCAAACCGATCAATGAGTTTGTGCCTGATGCCAAAATTCCTTCTGAGCTGGAAGAAATAATAGCCAGGTGTATGGCTAAAGAACCAGGTAAGCGTTTTAGCAGCGTCAGTGAACTGCGCGACACTCTGGTCTATATTACGACTGCTTTGTTAGGTTCGAGCCGCACTCATATTTCAAGCATTAGTGGCGCACGACCGGCGGCGAAGTCGCCTGCGCCGGTCCATGCGGTGGCATCGAATGTGGTGGCTTTAATTTGTGCCGTATTGCTTATTGGGATTGTTTGTTTTTGTGCAATGTGGCCGGGGCCGCCCGATGATCGGGGAACGCCATTTAATAAGATACTCTGGCAACTAACTCTGGCGGCTGGTGACAGTGCTTTGACAGACAAAGATTTTGCTGTTGCGGAGCAAAAACTTAATCAGGCAGAAGTGATGGCTCGCCAATTTGGCGACCATAAGACCCGTTTGAATCTGGTTCTTGACAGAAAAAGTGATCTGTATGAACACTGGGATGGTCACGCTGAAGCGCTGGCAAAAACTAACAGTGAAATTAGAGAAATCGAGAATGAGCGCGTTACCAACGATGCTAAAAACCTGCTGACCCTAATCGAAAAGCTAAAGAATACACCCCTAGTTGCCACTGATGGCGGTGCGCAATTGAAAGCTGAAGCCCAGGTGCCTATGCTGATATCTACGGCTAAAAATTTGCACGGTAAGGGCCTCTATGAAAATGAAGAGTTGCTGTTGTCAAAAGCCATCGAGGTAGCAAGAATGCGGCTTGGCAACGATTCTGTACAAACAGCCGAGATCGCAACTCAGCTGGCAGATTGCCTGCAAGCACAGCGCAAATATGAAAGAGTGCGTCCGCTTTTAGCGGATGCTATGGCAGTTTATAAAAATAAGTCTGACCGCCGCCCCGAAGCTTACGCTCGTGCCCTGGCCAAACTCGGTCAATTCGATACCGACCGCACTGATCTCGCCAGGTCAGGGCCTGAACTTTCTCAGGCGCTCGAGATTGCACGAAAAGCCAAAGCTTCTCATGAAGTGCTTGTACTTTGTTTGCGCAGTTATGCCGATTATCTTGGTCAGACTGGTAAAAAAGCTGAAGCTCAAGCGCTTATTAAAGAAGCTGATGGGCTGGATAAGTAAAAGCTTTACTCGATGGATGACTGTTGAAGAAGAGCAGGCTTTTCTTGTCTACTTGCGTTTCGGAATTAAAACCTTAGTCAGCATACTTTGAACAATGTCACCATTTTGATTTTTGGTATTACTTTGCAGAGTAATTATGCCCTTATCCGGTTTGGAGCGTAGAGCTTTAATTTCTAGAACTTCTGTTTCAACGTGCAAAACATCGCCTGGTCTGGTAGGCAGCGGCCATTTGATGTCGGCGCTTAAACCCACCATTGCGCCAGCACAAGGCAAGCCGCTTCTCACGAGCATTGACATGGTGATAGCTGCAGTATGCCACCCACTTGCTGCCAGGCCGTTAAAAAACGTCGCTTCTGCCGCTACTTCATCGGTGTGAAATGGTTGCGGATCGAACTCGCTGGCAAATTCGATTATTTGTTCTTTGCCGATGGATTGATTGTCGCTCATGAAAACTGTGCCGACAACGAAATCGTCAAAGTAAAGCAACTTAGCCGTAGGGTCTGTTGATGCCATTAGTATTATTGTTCTCGTCTTGAATGTGCCACTGCTTCTATTTTACTGAACCCATCAACTTTTTGATGTAAGGCGTCAGTAATGCCAAGAAAGCTCCCGCACCAATTGCAGCAATTGCCATGGCGCCAAAGAGAAAAACCATGGCATCGGTAGAACCTTCTTTAAAGAAGCCGCTGAAGTACCCGGCCATTTTGTTGCCGATTGCCGTTGAGACGAACCAACCGCCCATAGTCAGGCTTGCCAGTCGTGCTGGAGCCAACTTAGTCACCGTACTGAGGCCCACCGGGCTCAAGCAAAGCTCACCTACAGTCTCGACAAAATAGACTGCAATTAAAAACAGGGGGCTAACTTTACCCTGGGCCGTTAGTATCGCCGCCGGTACCATAATGGCGATGCCAATGCCGAGAAAGAGAAGTCCCAATGCAAATTTGCCGGGGCTTGAAGGCTGTTCCTCACCCAGCTTGATCCACAACCACGAAAATACTGGTGCCAGCAAAATTACGTAGACAGGCTGAAAAGCCTGCAACCAGCTAGATTCAAAAGTGAAGCCAAACAGGGAATTATTGGTGCACTTGTCTGCAAATAAATTCAAGCTTGATCCACCCTGTTCATAGATTGACCAGAATAGAGCGTTAAAGATAAAGAGGCATAGTAGTGCCCCAAGCTTTTTCCACTCGTCTGCTGTGAATATAGATTTTGCTGGAGCACTGGAATTACTTTCAGCTATTTGCGGAACTATTTCAGGTTTAAACTTGCCGCCAATCTTATCTAATAGATGCCATTGCATAAGTAGATGAGCCAGGCCAATACACATGCCGACGCCGGCAGCTGCAAAACCAAAGTGCCAGCTTGCTTCAGCGGGAATGCCGGCTTGAGCGAGAATCTCTTTGAAACCATCGCTTTGTGCCAGATAGCCGCAAACAATGGGCGACATGGTTGCCCCCATGTTAATGCCCATGTAGAAAATAGAAAATCCGGCATCGCGCCTTGGATCGTTAATGTGATAAAGCCTGCCTACCATTGTGCTGATATTCGGCTTGAGCAAACCGGTACCGAGCACAATCAAGAGCATGCCGCCAAAAAATCCGGTGAGGTTGGGCATAATCATCGTGAAATGGCCCAGGGCAATAATAATTCCACCCAGCAAAATTGCTTTTCTAGCACCAATCAGTCGGTCTGCGATGAAACCTCCAGGAATGGAGGTTAGATAGACGCACATGGTGTACCAGCCGTAAATGTCGGAAGCTCTCTCTACCGAAAAACCTAAACCGCCTTGCACCGCCGGCGCCACCATAAACAATATTAGAATAGCTCGCATGCCGTAATAGCTAAAGCGTTCCCAGAGTTCAGTAAAGAAGAGGACGTTCATGCCACGAGGGTGACCGCCCAGTCCGCCTGTTTCTAAGACGGCATCACTGGCGAGATTAGTCATTGATTGCTCCATGCATATGTAGCTTCTGGTGTCGCTAGCGGTGAAGATGGTGATTTTAGGCTGTTATAGCAAGCGTTCATTTTCAACACTATAAAGAGAAAATTCGGCAGCGCACCTGACTTGCTGCTACGAAACCCTATAATACAGCCACTTTGAAGCCAGATGATTGAACAATAACTTGAGTCATTAAGCATATACTTTTGGCTCAAGGTGCATGTCATGGGCGTTAAAATCCGCTGGGTGTGCGGCTTCTTAGCGCTTGTAATTTAAGCTTTTGGAAACCCTAACTCTGTGACGTATTGGAAGAATTTATCTTGACGCCTCTGCGAGGCTTGATAGTGGGCGTTTCCATGAGGTTGATGCTTGTTGCGTTTCGGAGCTTGTATATAGCGCGGTTATATAAAGTGCGCCCATCATGATGTATTGCGTTAAGTGTGAGACCGGGCTTATGATGTTTGCATAGAAACGAAATCGAACTCCATATGCATCTGGCTCGGCTGCTTCACTTGAAGCCCGCAAGCCTTGCTCTTTGTGTTGTGGTAACTGCTAGAGAAGCTTCATCAGCCCCTCTGACAGAGTTGTTCGTCTAATCAGACAAAAACACGATTTGGTTTCTCATTAAATACCACCACCAATACACCGATTGACTTCATCAACAATGTTGGCACTGCCGACGTCGCTGGTGTGTGCCACTATCGGTAATACCAGGAGAAGATCATGAGAAATTCAGCAGACGTTTCCGAAAGAGCGGAACTTCACGAAGAAAAGGGAAACTATGTAGAAGCCGAAAAGCTCTACAAGAAAGCCCTTGTGCTGAAATCAAAAGAAATCGGCGAAGAATCATTCGAACTGGTGCCTTACCTATATAACCTCGGCATGACACAGTTTGCCACAGACAAACACGAAGATGCTTTGACTTCCTTCAACCGCTTACTCAACCTGCTGACCTTACAACAAGCAGAAATCAGCGGCGACATCAAAGAGCTTCGTCATCTGATCAGTGAAGTGCATCGCGAGCAAGACGAAGAAGCAATGCCTATAATGGTCAGCGCCTAAAATCTAAAAGAATGAGGCGGGGAATCCCCGCCTCAAAGCGAAAGTTACTTTGCTGCGTCTGCTGTAACAACGTTATCAGGTAGCTTTCCGGCTTGAAATGACTGGCGCTGTTCCAGGTTGGCAAGATCCATTGTGAATTTTTGCCACTGGCCTTCATCATTTAAAACGGCCATTTTCCAGTCGCCCACTGAACCTTTAGGAAATTCCCAGGTTATTTGATCGCCGTTTTCATTACTAAAGCCTTCAGCCTGAGTGTGCACCACGCCTGGTTCTAGCTTTTTCAAGTTGGTCCAGACCTGATCGAAAATAGCCCAGCCTTTTTCTTCATAAAGGGCCTGATGGGGTTTGAAGCTATAAATTACTTGTACCTGATGCATGTATTGGCAGAGCCAGCGCACAGCTGTATGCGGCATCACCGGTTCGGTATCATCTAAAAGCATGCGCACAACGTCAGCAATATATTCGTTGAAGTCTTCGTCACCCCTGACAAAGCGATCGACTTCAGCTACCGGATCACCGTTGTCGAGATAAAGAGCAATCTGCGACCAGACTCCGGTGCCTTCTTCTTCATCGCTTTCGATTTCAGCGTCAACCAGGGCGTCAACCAGCCACTGTGCAACAGCGTCGGTAGATACTGGAATATTTTTTGTGCCGAAGAAATCCATGCACGTAGTTATAGCCTCTAGAGGTTACTTCCGGCAAGTAAGGCAAAGGTTTTAGCCAGATTTGCCACCAGTTCTGTAAACATAGCCATATTAATCTTGTCAGGCAGGTCATCGGCAGTATGGTAGAAGGGATAGCGAAATGGGGCCGTATCCGTAACCATGACGGCCTGATAACCCATTTGCCAGAAGCACATATGATCAGAAAGCGACACACCGGGCAGGCTATCTGGAGCGGCAATCTTTTGATAGGGAAAATTGCCCACGGTTTTGAAAATATCAGTGGTTTCAGTAAGCAGGCCTGCTGATTTTAAATTTGCAACGAAGGCGATGAAATTGCCCTGGTCGGGATATCCGCTTATTCCTGGAGGATAAGTCTGGCTACCGGTCTCGTCACTGTAATAGCCCATGGTCTCTAATGAGAACATTGCTTCAATACTTTCGTTTTGGTCGCGACATCGCCTGGCATAGTTGTGGCTGCCCATACCGGGCCCGCCGAAATAAGGCGACTCTTCGTTCACGAAGGCGACAAAGCGGATGGTCTTTTCGCTTTTGATATTTTTGAAAATTTGCGCCAGGGCAAGCAATGCTGCCACCCCTGTGCCATTGTCATTAGCGCCGGGAGAGCCTACAACTGAATCGTAGTGTGCACCAATGACAATAATTTTTTCCGGGTTTACTGTTCCTGTAATCTGCCCTTTTACATTGGCAAAACTGGTTGCTTGGTAAGTAAATTCGTCCAACTCTTTAAACAGGTTATTTCGCGAAAATTGCCAAGCAATATAATCAGCAGTTTTTCTCAGTGAGCCTGTGTTATTTAAGTTGCGTTCGCCGATTTCAATAGCGAGTACATTTAAATGCTCAGACAAAGTTTGAGAAAGAAACTGAAACTTAAACTGATTGTCTATCTGCGGCCGCCTAGCTCTTCTTGTGTTTTGTCGATTAGATGTTCGAGGGCGAGCAAACTATATCTTTCAAAACGGTCGGCGGTAAGATTCTTGTTTTCAACCGTCCAGCTAAGATCGCATTGACCGAATTCTAATTTTACATCCGCTTCAAAGACCATCAATGGCTCATAGCAGGCTTCTTCATGTGACAAACCCATCACCCGATCAGCGGCAATGAGGAAAAATTCCACACGATCTTGCATGCCGCGTATGACCAGGCTAAATTTGCTCGTTGAAAAACGAGTGCGATAAAAGCTGGTTGATTTTGAAGCTTGCCTCTGGCGATTGAGCTCAACAGCTTCGTTCGGCCGACTGGGCGGTACGCAAGTCAGATGTAATTCGGAAGCACCACCGGCACGATTAATTTCTTGAGTGTAGGCTTCAAGCATGCCGAACAGCCTGTCAATCATTGCAACCATCGCTTGTTCTACGGCAAGCTGTGCGCGTTCGCTATTGTTGGCAGTCTCTCTGGCGCGTTCAGAATAAGCGAACGATTTCTGTGTCAAATAAGCCACATAATCAGGTCGAACAGGCTGAGTAACCAACCGGTAGTTTTCGATAATTTTCTGCGCTTGATTCATCAACTACACAAGTAACAGCATGACAAGCCTACAATAGCGACTGGCAGCGGTTTTTCGTAGTTAATAAATATTCACAGTCATATGTATATATCGCTAAGGGCGAGCGAAATAACTGGGTTCGTTACCGGCTCTCCATTTAATATTGCAACCAACGCTAGGTTTTTGATCGCTGCTTTGCGGCTTATCTGCTAAGGCGGCATCGATAGCATTGCGCAGATCATGACCGGTCAGCGGAACGTTGTTGCCCGGTCTGCTGTCGTCGAGTTGCCCGCGATAAACAAGAGTGCGGCCGCGATCAAAGACGAAGAAATCGGGAGTGCAGGCGGCGCCATAGTCTTTGGCCACATTTTGAGTAGGGTCATAACAAAGAATAAAAGGTAGTGAGTTGTCGATAGCAAACTGCTTCAAATTTTCGGGCGAGTCGTCAGGATAAGCTTCGGCGTCATTGCTTGAAATTGCTACCACAGCCAGATCTTGTTCGGAAAAGTCGCGTGCCACGCGCAAAATTTCATCTTTGACGTGAACAACATAAGGGCAATGCTTGCAGACAAACATCACCAGCAAAATTTTGTAGGCCTTGAAAGTCTCAAGTGAAATGTCGAGATTAGTCACTACATCTTTCAAATGAAAGTCGGGCGCTGTGGTGCCTAAAGCAAGCATTGTCGAATATGTAAGTGCCATATAGTTTTCCTCTCTGCCAATATTAATGCATTGTATATCTGTAGGTGGAATAAATACATTAACCACGCCAAGGGTCGGCTGTTCACCTTAAGGGCATCTGCAGCCGAAATATAGTAATGTTCATGCAGGTAATAATGTTGACTACGCTTCTTTTCTGATGCAGGTACCGATGACTGACGATTTAGCTTTTCAAGATAAGCTCGACGAAATGGAATTGCGGCTCAAAGGCATACTTGGAGCCATTCCTGCTGGTGTCGTATTTATAGCCATGGACGGCCGGGTTGAAGCAGTCACTGAACAATTTGAAAAGCTCAGCTCTTTCGATTCTCGAGATATTTGCGGTCGCAACATCAGTAAATTTATTAAAACTGATCTCAATGACACCGAGCTTGTCGCCAGGCTTTCTCAATGTTGCGATGAAGGAATAATTTCAGCACAAGGCTCAACAAAAGACGGCAGTGCCATACCTATAAAGTTGACAGTTTCTATGATTAACACTGCCGAAGGGGTTGGTATGATGCTTTGCATCCTCGACGCCACTAAGCAAAGCATTTTGTAAGAGAGAAGCTAAATTGGCATTTGAAGTTTATATTGCTATGGGCGATTCGATGACGCTGGACGATTATCCGGCCGGCGATGCCGAACGCAGAGGTCTCAATTGCCGCAAAGATATCGGCGCAGCGGCTCTGCTTTATCAAAACGAAGCCCAACTTTTTCCTGAGCTGGCTGGTAAAGATCTCGTCTCTCAGTATCCCAGGCTGCAATTTGTCAATCTGGCATACGACGATGCCACAACTGAAGACATGATTTTCGAAGAACGCATTAGTAAACTCAATCAATTTTCCACTGCTCATTGTTTGATTACATTGACAGTAGGCGGTAACGATCTGCTCAAAATTTTCAAAGATATTCCAGCAACGAATATGCGCGCTCTTACCAGTGCTACGCAAGAGGTGCACACTCGTTTTCTGCACTTATTGAAATTAATAAAAGCAACCGTGCCGGCCAGTACAATTTTGCTCACTACTTTGTATGACCCTACAGATGGTACCGGAATTCTCCCGAGTACTACCATGGGCACCGGCACTCTTCCCATTGCCTTTATTCAGCAATTTAATACCTTTATTGAATCATGCGCTAGGAGGCAGAAAACCGCTTTAGCTGACGTTTATTCGCACTTCAAGGGTCACGGTGCCGAGTGCGGTCATAAAGATAATTTTTGGTATTGTCCTCTGCAGCCAATTGAACCAAGCTATCTCGGTGCCAGCGAAATACGCAGGGTATGGCTTGAGACTTTGCATTCAGGAAAAGACAGTTAACAGCAAATTAGAGATGCAGTATTTACAAGTTTGCCTTGGCAAGATTTTCACCAAGGTGCGGCATAAGCTGGGCTCATCCTATAAAAGTTAGCTCTTCATCCATCATGGCAATACGCTATGAAAGAGCGGAGTCTATCTGATTCCCATTTTTGCAATCAGCCATTTTTTAGTTCTGGGAAAATAACGATAGAGATTATCGGTATTTTCGTCGTAGCCGCCCATCATTGAGCCAAATAATTCAGAGCAAGTCTCACGCGGGCCCCAATCATCTTCTTTCATAAATGCACCAAGGACTGGAGCCATTCCTGGTGGCACACTGGCTTTATCGGCCTCCCATTCTTTGCGTAGGGCCGGATTTTTTGAGATGGTCATCATGTCGTCAAGCAACTGAAAACACATATTGCCGGCCTGGAGGCGAATATATTTTGGTGGCCTTGCTTCTTTGAGACTGTTGTTACCACGAAACTTGGGCCGCTCGTAGATATTCATATCCTTGCCATAAATTCGCCCTGGTACTTCTGCCATATTGAGTGCAGGTGTGTCTTCGGGCAAGTCTTTCAAAGACTCAGGCCAGCGATCAATCATGTTGGGTGAGATAGTGATGCGGGCCTCGGCGTCGTCGTCCAGTTTCTTGCGAAGCGACGTCGGCAGTGCGGCCACAGCTTCTTTGGCCGCATTAATGGTGGCCTGACTGACTGGCTTGTGATTGAACTGCGGCGGGGTGACAAAGATCCTTGCAATCAAGCCCTGATTAGCTGTAGCGGCAGGAGCAGGGCCATTGGTAGCACCAGATGCGATGCCCGATCTTGCTTGCACAGCTTCGATTGAAGCGGCGGCCGACTTAGCTTCTTCTGTGCCTCTAAAAGATTTGGTAACTATTTCATATGTTTGATTGGCACGTGCAATTTGCCCCAGAGCGGTAAAACAATGAGCACTAAACAGCCAGACGGAGGGAGCTTTATTGCCATTATCAATTGACTTGCCGAAATGTTCGGACGCAGCCTTGTAGTCTTTGGCCTTGTAAGCTCTCATGCCTGCTGTATATTCGGCATCACCCGCAGCAGTTGCCGGTTGTAAAATAGCCATAGTAAATGCTGTGACTGCGCAAACTTGAGTGAAACGAGCGATTGTCATGCAGCCTCTTCTCTCAACCTTGGAATTTTACAGATTTTAAACTTAGCCGACGAGGGGATTCGAACCCTCGACCTACGGTTTACGAAACCGTTGCTCTACCAGCTGAGCTACGTCGGCATATGAGCATTATATGAGATTGGCAGCCCCTGTAAACCTTTCTGAACCAGGAGCCAGAGTTTAGCTCATTGACGCCGCTTACCCTTAACATAGCCCGTGCTGGGCCAATGAAGCGGTCAAGATGCCGGTAATTGGCTAAGGCAGTGTAGTTCAATCGATTCTTGGCTTTAGTAGAACTTGCACTGCTTTACTGGTCGACTTGAACCCCGGCAGAATTGCTTTGCTTAAATGAAAAACGGGGTACTTCCTCGGATTGTGGCGCCTTGATACTCTAAATGTATACGGTGCGTGACTAAGCGAAGTGGTCACATTAAGCCGAGGGGTGCTGCAGAAACATCAGGAAGGCGCCTTCCGGAAACATAGCAGAGAGCCCGCATCGCGTGAAGGACTGACTGAATCGCGGTGAAATACTGAGTCCAGCAACGGACAGTCAGGCAGTAGCAAGAACGCCGCCGCGACTGGTTCGGGCGGTTTTTTGTTATACAAAGATCTGTGACTTTGTCAAGGAATACGCGAGCGCGTAGTCTTGTTTACCCGATTCCAGGTAAGACCCATTAAATGTTAGAATGTGTCTCGCACTGAATCTTGCAGGTTTTGTTCAGCAGGTATCATCAGGTAATTGATAAGATGCGCATTGCTCTGGTCGTCGGCACTTTTCCATCTTCAATAGACGAAGAGCCAGGCTTTCCTGCCACCTGGTATTTTGCCCTGCGCTTGAAAGAAGCTGGGCATGAGGTTCTTGTAATCACGGTGCACCCTGAAACAAAAACTGATTGCGTCACTGACATGATTGATGTGGCCGGCATCAAAGTCTTTCGCAAACGTATAGAGTTTGACCGCTATCAAGCTTTTACCGGGCTGCCTGCGGTAGAAAACTATAATCGTCACGTTGCGAGAGCGAAAGACCTTTTTGAAGGTTCGAAAAAGGTACTGTCCGACTTCAACCCAGATGTCGTAGAGTGCCAGGAATTCAACGGGTTGGGATTTTTCTTTTCCGCTGAAGGGAAGTATCCTTTTGTAGTGCGCTGTTACGGCTCACTCTCGCAGCTTATTAAAGGCAACGACATTGGTAATTACAATAGTTCAGACACTGCTCTGATCGAAGCTCTTGAACTCGCCCCTGTAGCTGAGGCTGATGCGGCTATAGTTATTTGTCAAGAGCTGGCTGCACGCATGCATAAGTTGAGCGGCAGACCGATTGACGACTTTCATGTCATACGCACTTCTTTTGTCACACCCACTGACTCTCCCCTGAAAACATCATTTGTGGCCGGCGCTGAGTATCCAAAAATATTCTTCTGGGGCCGGGTTCAGCGTCAGAAGGGCACCGACACGCTCATTGAGTCATTGCCGGTAGTCCTGGCAAAATTTCCTTCTGCGCAAATCATCATTGGTGGTAATGATTGCACCGAGTATGGTGCTTTCACCTCACAGGGCCAACTCTTGAAGAAAAGAGTAGAGCAATTGGGTATTGCTGACAAGGTAAGTTTTGCCGGTTTTCTCTCACGCACCGACATTCAGAAACTTATCGTAGAGACTGATATATGCGTATTTCCATCTAGGTATGAAACGGCATGCTACAGCCTTTTAGAGGCCCAAAGTTGTGGAGCTTGTTGCGTTGCTACAAGAGTGGGCGGTCTGCCTGAATATCAGATCGAAGATGAAACGGTTGTGCTTGTCGAAACGAATTCTCCAAAGGCACTGGCAGACGGTATTGTGAAGCTCGCCTCAGATCAAGCACTGAGGGAAAAACTTTCGCAGCGCGGTTTAGAAAATCTTCAAGAAGTCTGTAGTCTAGAGACCAATTATGTCCTGAGCCTGAATGTCTACGAGCAAGCGCGGGCAAAATTTGCCCAGCGCAGGGAAAATCATTACGGCTTTGCTTTGGTGGCAAAATGCCTTGGTGATTCTCTTGCCGGTGACGGCGAAGAATTTGTCTTGAAAAAGGCTGTGCCATGGATTGCCGCAGGTTTTGATCGTGGCTATGATGCCGCTATTAGGGCCGCCTATTCAGATGCATATCAACGAGGTTATGACGCTGGCGTGAAGAACGCCCCGCCGCCAGTGTTAGAACCAACTTTGACCGCGCAAATTAGAGGAGTGGCCGGTAAGGCCAAGCGCAAGATATTGCGTGGAGTCTTTAAGGTCGAGAGCTAAATTCTTAGAATGCTGCTTGCCGCCAGAAGCAAAATTTTGAAATCCAAAATTGGGTTGCAGTCATGCATATATGCCTGATCGAGTTCATCTAACTGCTCTGGGCTGTAGCCTTTGCCGGCCTTTAGTTGAGAGCGGCTTATTAGGCCTGGCGCAAGTTGAAAGTATAAATTGGAATAATTGGAAATATTTGCGCTTGGATCTGCGGCAAGCAGGACCAGACGTGGGCCAATCAGGGCGACGTCACCTTTGCAAACATTCCAGAGAGTCGGTAGCCACCACCAGCGGGGCAAATCTGCATCATCGTGAGAATCTTTTTTATCAAAAATATTGACGAAACGAACTCTATTTGACTTACCTAAAATAGCTCGCGGTGATACTCTAGCGACATTAAACGCGGAGAGAATAATCAGAACCGGGAGGAATAGTATAAGCAGGCAGAAACATACAATCGCCTCTACGAATACTTTCAGGAATAGATAGCATTTTTGCAGCGAGCCTGCTCGAGCTCTTGCCAGCGAAAACTGGGCGGCGGCCATAGACCTTTGCATTGTACTCAGTTGCTTTTTTTTGAGCCTCTTGAAACAAAGGTAATCTCCGTAGTCCAATTCTTCCAAGCGGGGGCAGGTGGCGGCAATCGCCTTTGTCGCTAGCTCGCTGAAATGAGGCTGTTTACCAAGCAAGACTTGATCAAAGTTGTAGTCCGCAAAATAAGATATCGCTGCAAAAAATTGCTTATAATCGGCAAACAAAGTTTTGCTGCCATGTTCATTGGTATTTAGAAATTCTGGCAGAAGAAATGAATAAATTTCTCGCTCTGACAGCCACTTTGAGGCAGTACTAAAGTCGCGCACCATGGCAAAAACATGCGTTTTTTCAGCCAGTAGATTATTTACCACGTCCACCAGGGCTGGCGTGAGATCGCTTTCTAAGTGAATGATAAGGCAAGCTTTCTCCGCACTCATTTGCACATCGCTCTCAGTTCCTCAGTGCTCTTATTTATTTCGTGGCTTAAAGAGTTTTCTAAAAGTACGAACGGTCTTTACTGTCTCTTTAAGCAAACCGGGCTTAGATACAGCCGCGTGCCCGCTGCGAAGAAGCCTGAAACTCAAAAGCTCAGCTTCTTCCAGATGCTTTGACCAGACCTGCTCAGAGTGCTCTAGTTGTTCTTTGAGCCACTTACGTTCTTTCTTTAAATCAGCCAGTTCATCCATAAGTTCACTGAACTGTTCCAGTGACATATTTACTCGCAAGCTCTCACGTAAAGTGGCGAGCTTATCTGTATTCATATTCCAAATAACGCTTTCGTGACTCTGCTCATAATCGCTGCTGCGATCAAAACCAAACGCTTCTTCAGCCAGTTCGTGTCCTAGCGGAATTCTATACTCACATACGGCGTCTTCAGTCTTGGCAAAATCTCCCTCGACCGAAAGTCTTAGAAGCAGCGCATAATCTTCCAGACGGGTGAAAGTTGTGTCGACCAAAAGTGGTATCGGCAGGCGCTCTTTATCAATCATGTAAGAGTGTATGACAATGAAATTTCCTTTCCATAAATCACGCCGGCTGTCGCCCCAGAAAAACCATTTCTTTTTGGAGATAACGTATGGCTTGTCTCCTATTGTTTCCATCACAGCTAGTCTCGTTCTACCGAAAGACAATATTGCTTTTGACTCTTGCAAAAGTTTCTTCAGAGTTTCATAACACTGATGATAGAGCACGTCATCGTAATCAAGAAAGGCTATGTAGCGGCCAGATGCAGATGTTATGCCAACGTTAAGAGCCTCGGCGCGCGTGTCGTGGTCGTCAGTCGCGTTACAGTCTACAATTTTAACTATGGGCGCGAAGAGCCAGGGTTGGCCGAGGCACACTTCTTCGACAATAGATTTTTGCGCCTGATCGAAGTTTTTCACAACCACGATTATTTCTATATCTTCAGTATTTTGCAAACATACTGAAAAAAGGCACTGTTCAAGTTGTTCCAGAGCCGCGAGACTATGAAAGCGGATCACTACCGAAATGCGATTCCCGTTCATCACTCCCACCGCGCCTGAGAGAAAGTAAAGTAATGCTCAAAATCAACCACGCTTTTTGCATTCGACGGTAATTCAAAATTATTCAGGAGTGCTGGAATTGCTTCGACCTTTTCGACCAATTTTCGCTCAGTTAATTGTTCTTCGCACCAGAGCCGAAATGGTTCTTCATGCCACTTAGCGGCTAGTGCACGGGCAGAAATGAATATGGTTTTTTCAGTTCTGGCAGAGAAATCTCGGCCTAGAACTTGATGGCCAAAATACGCGTCTGTACAAATTTTCGTTTTGAATCCGGCGCAGCGCGCTCTCCAGGAGAGATCAACATCTTCCATGTACATAAAGAACCGATCATCAAAGCCGCCAATGCTTTTATAAATCTCTGCCGGAATCATCAGGCAAGCACCGCTCAACCAAGGTGAGTCAAAATTTTCAGGGTCATATTGCTTAGGGTGTTCTTCTGGAAACTGTTTTGCCTCAAGCAAACATGAAGCAAAGCTATTTTGCATATGCAACATCCGCAATATTGCTTTTCGATGAAAGACGCCATCTGGATTAACGCAAATAAAGTGGTGGCAATTTAATTCTCTGAATGCGACATCCATCAGCCGGTTCATTCCGGCGCCAAATCCAACATTTCCTTGGCTAGTCAGATGTTGAATGGAAAAATCTGGATACTTTTTGTGCTCAAAGAGGTCACTACTATCGGCACCGTTGTCTACCACAAGACATTTAAGTGCAACTTTGTCTCCAAGCTCTCTGGCGCAAAGGGCTATCGAACTGAGCAACTGCTCTAATTGATAGTGTTGATTATTATAAGTAACAATGCCCAGGGCAATTTGCAAGGTCTCTGCTCCATAGTCAGGCTGTGAGCGCTGCATTAAGCGGCCTATAGACCTCATTTTAGTTGAAGTGATTAGACGCTGCAATTAAGCCTGGTTTATTAACTTGAAGTGTCCAGGTTATTGGTCACCTCTAGGAGTGAGTTTCTGCTTGAATACTTTACAATGCCAGAGTTGTTGCAATGCTCACCCTGTTGCTCTTTAGGCGCTTGCGCTTCAGTATTATTGCCCTAATTTGCCAGTGACGGGTCGCCATCGGCAAATTTGAAAAAGAAATTTCAACGAAGGCCCTTTTCGCACAGAGGAGAAGCATTTTCAGGCAAATAGCCAATAAATGCTAGAATAGTTCTTTCCTTCATGCAAATGCGATGATTCGGACCACAACTCTCCCTAACGGGGCAAGAATAGTGACCGAGGTCGTGGATTTGGTCTATTCGGCTGCCATTGACCTCTGGATAGAAGTTGGCTCAGCCTACGAAACGGCTTTGAACAATGGCGTCTCCCATTGTATTGAGCACATGTTGTTCAAAGGCAGCGAAAAGCGCTCGGAATTTGATACTGTGTATGGTATCAAGCGGCAAGTGATTTATGAACTCTGTCATCGTTAATTCTATTTCCGGTATTTCCGGGAGTATCCATGATTGTCTCTAAAATCTGCCAGCGAATTGTGGCAATTTGTATAGCTATCATTGGCTTAGCCGGCCTCCCTGCACATTGCTCTGATAAATCACAAAAAGTACAAAAAGTACAAAAGTTGCGTGACGCCGCCCGTTTGCACCGCAAGACATTTGCCGACGACGAAGCCATTACCCTATACACAGAAGCGCTTTTGCTCGACCCTGCCAACGCTCAGGTACGCATGGAGCGTGCTGAATGTTACCACCACGAAAATCGTATCCAGGAGTGCATCGCTGACTATAAGAACCTCTTACATTCTAAAAAACCGTCGGTGGTGGTTAATGCCAACCTCCAGCTAGGCAAGGTCTATCAGGTGACAAAGCAATTCAAAGAGGCTATCCCTTGTTTTATTGCCGCTCGCAAAATGGGCATTCCTTACCTGTTGACTGAACTATCAGATTGCTCGCGCGCCATAGGCGATCACCAGGCAGCGCTTAAGTATTCTGAACAAATCATACTTTCCGGCAAGGTCAATGATGGGCGGAAACACCGTGCACTGGCACTGGAAGCCCTTGGGCAGCCGCAGGAGGCTCTGCTTGATTACAACTATCTGGTCAAGAATCAGACCGCGATAATGGCTAGAATCGACAGGGAGAGCCGCGCTGTCTACTCCGAATGCAATCATCTCATTGATTATTTAGCCCGCCGAGCCAAGTGTTTTGAGAAGCTTCACAAAACCGTTCTGGCAGAGCAGGACAGGGCCGCCATCGGCAAAATTGAAAGAGAAATTTTCAACGAAAGCCCTTTTCGCACCAAAGAGAAGCATTTTTCAGGCAATTAGCCAATAAATGCTAGAATGGTCCTTTCCTTCATGCAAACACGATGATTCGGACTACCACGCTCCCAAACGGGGCAAGAATAGTGACCGAGGTCGTGGAGTCGGTTTATTCGGCTGCCATTGACCTCTGGATAGAAGTTGGCTCTGCCTACGAAACGGCTTTGAACAATGGCGTCTCCCATTGTATTGAGCATATGTTGTTTAAGGGCAGTGAAAAGCGCTCGGCTGAGCAAATTGCCGAAGATATTGAAGATGTGGGCGGCATGCTTGGTGCCTCTACTTCAAAAGAGTTGACCAAAATTTATGGTCACGTACTCGGTGAACATTTGCCTGTGGCCCTCGATATCATGATCGACATGGTGACCTCGCCAAGGTTCGACGTCATGGATCTCACCCTCGAGAAACAAGTAATTCTCGACGAAATGCAGATGTATGAAGACGATTCGGCCGATGTAGCCCAAGAGCTGGCATATCTGAATTTGTGGAAAGGCTACGCCCACAGCTATCCGATCATCGGCACCGTTGATACTGTCCATGGTATCAATCAACAAATGATTTATGAGCATTATCAGCGCTTTTATCGCCCTGAGCGCATGGTTATATCTATCGCCGGCAACTTTGACGAAGAAGCCACTATCGCCTGGCTGTCAGCCGAGCTCGGTAAGTTGTCTCCCGGTCAGGGGCCTAAACCGCCCACGCCTCAGCCTCGTGTTTTTAATATTGTGCGTGACAAAGGTATTGAGCAGGCACAGTTGATGCTCACTTTACCCAGCTTAAGTCACAGCGACAAACGCATTGACGCCATGCAAGTGCTCGATTTAAACCTGGCTGCTTCCGCGTCTTCACGTTTGTTTAGAGAAATTCGCGAGCGGCGCGGGCTGGTTTACACCGTGGCCAGCATGCAGCATTGCTACCGCAATTGCGGTCAGTTTGCTATTTACGCCGCCATGACTCCAGAGAACACTGCAACTGTTTTAGAGCTGATTGTACTGGAGTTGGAGCGAGTAAAAACGGAAGGTTTTACTGCCACTGAAATTAAACGCGCCAAAACTCAACTGCGCAGCGATCTGCTCATGGACTTAGAATCAATGAGTGCCAGAAGCACCAACAATGCCTCTGATTTGATGCATTACAATCGCATCGTGCCTCTAGAAGAGTCACGCTCCGACATTGAAGGTGTGACTAATGAAGCGGTTATGGAGCTTGCTAATTTCCTCTTCAACAAAGAATCACTCTCGCTTGTGGTGGTTGGGCCGAAAGAAGAACTAGCAGAAAGCTATCAGTTAAATCTCACTTAAATTCACTTGAGTCTCATTTTATTGGAGAAATTATGTCAGCAACCGTAACCGAAGAAAAAACCGGCACTGTCACCCTGAAAGTTAAGCGTTTGCCGCACTGCAAAGCATTGCCCAAATACGCTACTGCCGGCTCTGCTGGTCTCGATTTGACCAATGCTCTGGTCGAGGCGGTTATTCTGCAGCCAGGCGAACGTTGCCGCATTCCTATCGGCATCATTGTTGAAATTCCACCTGGTTATGAAGGTCAAGTCAGACCACGGTCAGGTCTGGCAGACAAAGCCGGTATCAGTCTGACTAATTGTGTCGGCACCATAGACAGTGACTATCGCGGCGAAGTGCAAGTGCTCGTTATTAATCACGGCGACAAAGCCTACACTTTTGAACCAGGCGAAAGAATAGCTCAGCTTTTGATTACTCCGGTGCCACGGGTAGAAATTTTAGAGGTTGAGGAATTAACCGATAGTGCTGAGCGCGGTGCCGGCGGATTCGGCTCTACCGGTCGGCTGACCTAAAAGCTGAGACTTAAATAAATGCAAGAAATTAATCGCATGACGGAGCGCATTAAAGTAGCCATAGCCGGGGTTAACGGCCGCATGGGTCGTGCCAGTTTAACGCCGATCTTAACCGATGGTGCCTTTGAGCTGGTAGGTGCGTTCGGGAGAGCCGGTGCCAAATATATTGGCTGTGACGTCAGTGAGCTGACCGATGTTACTGCTGATAACAGTCATGTCGGATTGCCTGTCTGCCAGTCTTTTGAGTCGATGCTGGAGTTGGGCAAACCAGACGTCATTCTCGATTTTATGGTGGCAGACGCCTCTTTTGAGTGCGCTAAGATGGCATTGGAAAACGGCATAAGACCAGTTATTGGCACCTCCGGTCTCAGTAAAGATCAAATTCAGCAATTAGCCGTGCTGGCTTCCGAGAAAAATCTTGGTGCCATGATAATACCGAACTTCTCTATCGGTGCGGTTTTAATGATGGAATTTGCCAGGCAGGCAAGTAAATTTTACGGTAATGCCGAAATTGTCGAGATGCATCACACTAAAAAAGTCGATGCTCCATCAGGCACCGCCATGCACACCTTGAGTAAAATGGGCGCCAACAACAAAAAATTCAATGTTAATGAAATCAAAGAGCACGAGCTCTTGCCTCATGCCAGGGGCGCTGAACACAGCTCAGGAGTAAGGGTGCATTCTTTGCGATTGCCAGGGCTGATCTCTCATCAAGACGTTATCTTCGGCAGTGACGGTGAGCTTTTGACAATTCGTCACGACAGCTTCAACACCAATTGTTTTCTCAAAGGCATAGCTCTTTCTGTTAAAGCGGTAATCAATCTTTCAGAACTGAAAATAGGCCTGGAGACAATTCTAAAATTATGATCGCAGCTGCCGCCAGAGTGAACACAAGCAAGGAGACGTCTTTAAATGATTAGCACCGATGCGCGGTTGTTTGGTCGCCTGGTGACGGCTATGGTCACGCCTTTTGACGAAGAGCTCAAAATTGATTTCAAGGCAGTAGCATCAATTGTCGAGCATTTAATCGCCACCGGCACCACTGCCATAGTCGTGAACGGCACCACCGGCGAGAGTCCCACCCTCGATGATCATGAAAAAGAAGAATTGCTCAAGGCCGTCATCGCCGTAAATAATAAGCGTATCAAGATTATTATGGGCACCGGCTCTAACGTTACTAGCAAGTCTATTAAAGCCACCGAAAGCGCTGCTGCCCTCGGAGCCGATGGTGCGCTGGTGGTGGCGCCCTACTACAACAAACCCAGTCAGGCCGGCTTACTCGCTCATTTTGGCGTGATTGCCGACGCTTCCAGTCTGCCTCTGATTGTCTACAATATTCCCGGTCGCACAGGCATCAATATTGCTGCCGAAACCATGATTGCCTTAAGCCACAGCCACAAAACCATTCACGCTCTAAAAGATTCAACCGGTAACGTTGAACAAGCTTCAGACATTGCTGCCGCTGCCAGACCTGATTTCAATATTTATTCCGGTGACGACAATTTGACATTGCCCTTTCTGTCGGTGGGTGCTTCCGGTGTGATTTCAGTGGCCAGCCATGTGCTTGGTAGAGAAATTATGGCCATGCAGACGGCCCACTTTGACGGTAAGCCGGATCAAGCAAGAGCGATTCACTATCAGTGCATGGCCATGTTCAAAGGTCTGTTTACTGCGCCAAATCCTACTTGCGTCAAGTACGCGCTGGCTAAAATGGGCCTCTGCCAGTCTTACTTGCGCTTACCGCTCATCCCACTGGATAGCGCACAGAAAGCCGATTTAGATGAAGTGCTGAAAAACTATAGTTTAGAGAAACGTGAAAAAGAATTGCAGGCTGGTTAGGCGGCAAATAGATCAAGATAATGAAGAAATGAATGAGGATACCCAGGTGACTGAAAACAAACTGAATGAAGTAAAGCCGGAATTGAAGCCGACTTCAGCTTTTTCTACGAGCAAGACTCTAAAAATAATTCCCCTGGGTGGCCTTGGTGAAATCGGCAAAAATACTATGGCTATCTGTTACGGCGAAGATATCATTCTGGTTGACGCCGGTTTAGCTTTTCCATCAGAAGAAATGCTCGGCGTTGATCTTGTCTTGCCCGATCTTTCTTTTCTGGCACAAAATCAACAATATCTGCGCGGTCTGGCAGTGACTCACGGTCACGAAGACCATATCGGCGGCATTCCATTTTTGTTGCGCGAAGTAACTTTGCCGAGTATTTACGGGCCGGCACTGGCCTTAGGTTTGCTTGAAAAAAAACTTTCTGAAGGCGGCCTGCAGGGACGCACCAGTTTGAAGCAAGTGAAGCCGCGTCAGCGAGTGCAGATGGGTTGCTTCAATGTCGAATTTATTCGCTGCACCCACTCTATTGCCGACGCTTTTTCGCTTGTGATTAGAACTCCAGTTGGTGTGCTACTTCATACTGGTGATTTTAAATTTGACTTCACTCCAGTGGACGGCGAGCAGTCTGATATTGCCAGTATCGCTGCTGCCAGTGAAGAAGGCATTTTGCTTTTAATGAGTGACAGCACCAATTCTGAGCGGGAAGGTTTCACACCTTCTGAGCGCACAGTATGGGCCAAAATCAACGAATCGTTTGCCAACGCTAAAGGGCGAATTATTGTCACCACTTTTGCCAGCAACGTCAATCGCGTTAAGCAAGTGTTGCAAGCGGCCATGAATTATGAGCGCAAAGTGGCGGTTCTGGGCCGTTCTATGCTGACATTCGCCAGTATCGCCCGCGAGCTCGGCTATATGTCTTATCCGGATGGATTGCTTGTACCGGTGGATCAGGTAAATCAATTACCCAAAGAAAAAGTGGTGATTTTGACCACCGGCAGTCAGGGCGAGCCCATGTCGGCCTTGACCCGTATCGCTAACGATGAGCACCGCGCCATTAAAATCAATGCCGGCGATACGGTGATTATTTCAGCCACTCCTATTCCCGGCAATGAGCGCTCGGTAGCCAACACTATTAACGCTCTTTGTGTGCGTGGTGCCAAAGTGATTTACGGGCGTGATGCCGGCGTGCATGTCAGCGGGCATGGCTGTCAGGAAGAGCAAAAGCTCATGATCAATTTGTGCAAACCAAAGTTTTTCATGCCCGTGCACGGCGAATATCGCATGCTCGTTCGTCACGGTGAACTGGCTGTTGAATGCGGTGTGCTGGAAGAAAATGTCTTTATCATGGACAACGGCGAAGTACTAGAATTGACCGCTGACGCCGGTAAGATGGCCGGCAGTGTTGATTCTGGAGTACTCTTGGTCGATTTTAACCGCGATTTCTTTATCGATGAAGACATCGTAGCCGACAGGCAGAGACTGGCTGATGACGGATTAGTAGTAATCGCCGTCACCATCGATCAACTGGGCAAAATTGTGGGCGGTCCTGACGTAACCTTGCGCGGCGTCATTCTGCCCCGCGGCATTCCTGCCGAAGATTTTGTGCAAGAGCTGAAGAACAATATTGAGATGATTGTTGCCACCGCCAGCGCCGGTCAGGCTTTAAGCCCCGACGCCGTACGGTCGCTTCTAATGGAAAAACTCGAATATCAATTTGCCCGTGACTTAAAGTCTAACCCACTGCTGCAAGTGTTGGCTATGCGCTCGGCTAAGTCACCTGGTGATGTTCCGGGAACCGGAGCCGATTTTAAAGCAGAGCGCAATTTGCCGAAAACTTCGAAGTAATCATTACGCGCAGAGATAAGTTATGACCTGGCGCGAACTCACTGCCGAAGAACTGAATAGCCTGAAAAAAGTGGCGATCATAGACGTGCGCTCGCCCTGCGAGTATTCGGTGGAGCACATTCCAGAGGCAGTGAACATACCATTGTTCACCGACCAGGAGCGCGAGGTGATAGGCACTATTTATGCCGTTGAAGGCGAGTCTATAGCCAGGCGTAAGGCGCTGGTAATGGTGGCGCCGAAAATTCCCGAACTGCTCGATGCTATTCTCAGCCGGCGCATCGGTGGTGCACCGCTCGTTATTCACTGCTGGCGGGGTGGTTTAAGAAGCGAAGCTGTAGCCAGCTGTCTTAGTATCATCGGTGTTGATTGCTGGCGTTTGACAGGCGGGTTCAAAGCCTGGCGCAAAGAGCTGCTCAGTGAATTTGCAGACGACCAATATACATTTTCCATGGTGGTACTTCATGGCCACACCGGTGTGGGCAAAACTGATATTCTGCGACACTTAGCCGGGCTTGGTCACTCAGTGCTGGACCTTGAGCACCTGGCCAACCATCGCGGCTCCGTATTTGGTGCTCTCAAGCTTGGCAGTCAACCGACGCAGAAAAATTTTGACGCTGCTGTGTGGCAGACGGTACGATCATTTCCTCCCGGCCTGGTGTTCGTTGAAGCCGAAGGAAAAAAAGTGGGCAAGCTCTCGCTGCCCCTTTTCGTTTACGGGCGTATGGAGAAGGCTGCCCGGGTGCTTGTGAATGGCAGTCTCGATGCTCGGGTAAAGCGCATTATCAGCGATTACACCGAAGACAATTTTTTACCGCCCGAGAGCAGACAATCTGCCCTGCAATCACTGGAAGCGATTAAGGGCAGACTGGGCGGCGAAAACCTGCTTGATATTAAAAGACTGCTTGAACTGGATGATTTCTATAATGTGGTGGCAACACTGCTGAAAGAATATTACGACCCTATGTATGCCCGTGGCATTGCCAAATATGAGCCCTATGAGCTCACAGTATCAGGCGACGACGCCGCTCTTGCGGCACAAGAAATTGCGGCAAAATTTCTTGTGCGAACGACATACTAGCTAGTTCAATCAAATAACGTTGACCTAGGCTTGGCCATCAACTGCCGATTGGTAGCGTCTTATCCAACCACGGGCTGGGATCGTTCTTCTTAAATCCATCGGGTTCATAGCCATTTTTGGCTAGTTCATCTTTAAAGAGGGCGGGATTGTCGGCTGCTTCGATCATGGTCTTGGCCACAACACCTATGGCTGCTTCCCAGGTATCAGACATTTCTGGCGTCCAGTCGCCTTCTTTGCTTAAATGTTCTGCGAGAACGGCCAGCAAATTCTCACCCACTGCACCATAGTGTGCATTTTCAGTTTTGTATTTCAGGTGCCTGACTCCCATGGCATGCAAGTAGGGCAGAAGGCGTTCTGGCTGTTCCACGCCAGCTACAATTGCGCCCAACGACGCCATAAGTTTTTTATGCTGTTCTTCGGGTGGCGTATGAAAAAGTGGTTTGACAGCTGGATATTTTTCGAAAAGTCTTTTGTAAAAACTTAATCCCAATGCCCTGGTTCCGCCATTCTCTACCTTGGCGCGTTCGAACGTTTCTCGTAATAATGTTACATCCAATGACATGATTAAACTCCTTTGTCTTTAGCGTCAATGAATACCTGTAAATCGCGCATAAGCGCCGGTAAATCATCTATATGGCACATGCTGTCGCAGATTCCCAGTTCCGTGTCTAAAATGCTTTCATCACATTGTGATGGAACATTGACACCGTGTATCTCGAAAACCTTTTCAGCATCAGGGTATGAATCGAGAATACTTTTAACGGTCGTTTCTTCTGTGATAACCATTTTTCTACCGTCCTTTTAAACCTGGCTCATTGAGCGCATCTTGCTTTCAACCTCTATCGCTTTGGGAAATAAAATTGAATTCTCTTTATGAATATGTGTTCGCAGATCTTGATCAAGATGCGCCAGTCCAGCAACTAGAGCGCGCCAGCTAGTGCAAGCATGATCCGGTGCTGTGTATTGGTCGGTTAGATCTCGCAGGCGCAGCAGTGCCTCACCGGCGTCATTATGTTCTGACTCCATGCAGTGGACAGGGTTTGCAACATTGCCGAAAGGGGCCCCCGGTAGGCCTTTTCTTCCGTCAAGTTTGCGCATAAAAGGAAAAAGAATCGTGTCCTCTTTCATTGTATGCTGCTCTATCTCCTGCCGCATAGCAGAAAATACTGACGCAACCTGACCTAAACGCGGTTCTTTGACTCCATGTACCAGTGCTACTTTGTCAGCCAAACTTTGAAGGCGAGGCAATTCAAGCTTTAGATATGCATGATGGGTTTGCTGAATATGATCTATCAGTGCGGTGATGGAGGCATGGAGCCAGTTTTCGGCTTCTCCGTTGACCTCTGTCAGTGCATCATTTTCCTGAATTATTGCCAATATAGTTTCCGGGTTAATTGAGCCCTTTGCGCAAGCCTCTATCAGTGTTTGTTTGCCGCCACAGCAATAGTCTATGCCGAAACGGTCGAATACTGCAGCTCGAAGCGGTTGTTCGGCAACCAACATTCCGACAGCTTCGTGTCTAAAATCTCTCATGTCAGCTACTCCCTGTAGGTGAATCTCAGGCTGCGTCTACACATTTATGAGTATTCGCTACTTTTGTGGCTTCAAAGATCGGTAGGCTTACGCAAGAACAAGTTTGAAAAAACTCTTTTGATGCTGCGCAGTCAGGACATTTCCAGTCATTAGGTAGATTATCAAACTTTGTGCCTGGTTTAATTCCTGCTTGTGGCAGACCTGCAGCTTCCTCAAGAATGTAGTTGCAGAGCGTGCATATTACTTTCAAGGTTTTAACCTCTCTTTTTTTATTATCAACAAAAAAACCTTTTTGTCTATAATAGCACATGCTTACTTTCGGCCAGGTCTCGAAATGCTCATTGAGTGCCAATGTGTATATAAAGGTATTTTCGCTTGCAAAGAGGTGAGCGTTCAAGGCCTGCTCGTCTTTGTCTACCTGGTTTGTTGCAGCTCATAGAGTTGGCCCGCCATATTTATTCTTGGTGGTGATTTGACATTGCGACTATCCAGATATTGAGGGAAGGCAGTGCAACGAAAAATTTCGTCATTTTCAAATTTGATTTCCAGGTCATTACCTGCCAGAAGGTATCGCCCGCTTTTCTTACCGTCACCGACATAAACAACGGTACCGTCGGAGGCAAAGCCATAACTTTCAGGGCTCATCACTGATTTGCCCGCCACCAGCTTCACACTCTGGCGCATATAGGTTCCAGACAGAGTGGGGTGAAGGAATTCCGGTGATTTATCCGCCACCAGGCCGTTAAGCTCGATATTGACGCCTTTGCGCTTGATACTCCAGGTGGTGGCCGGTTGGTTGCCCCATCTAATAATAATGGTATCGCCATCGATGCCATAGCTACCGCACAAATTGCCGCTGCTAGTTGACGCTTTTTGCCAATCAAGATGAGATGGGCCGTTTGGCGGTAGGCCGTGATAGACGCGCCCATCAGGATAAAAGTAAAACTGCTCTTCTTTACAAATCAAATTTTTGCCTTCAAATGTCTGGCCAAAACGTGTAAACAGGCCACTCAATACTTTGACCCGCTCGCCAGCTCTGGCATTTCCTTGCAATTTGACTGCCGTTGTTTTCGACTTCGGGTCAGCACTAACTTCACCTGCAGCCACTGGCGAAGCGACGGCATCAGGTGGAAAAATCGCCTTTATCTGCCTCAGCGCGACTTTGCGACGCTCTCCACCTTTATATTGAAAAGACGGCAGCATCTGCACAATTGCTTTTCCTTTGAGCACTTCCATAATTTCAGCCGGCAATGGTATCAGAGAACCTTCGCCAGAAACTACGGTGACGCGGTCGCCAACCTGGGGCAAGATTTTCTTCTGCGTGGCCAATGCTGATTGGCAAATGACTAAATTGATTGTGAGCAACAAGCAGAAATTTCGACCTGTCATTAGTTTTATTGCCAATTTGCCTCCGGCGTACCTTCAAATCTTAAGCCATAAACAGAACTTCCCCCTCGTATAAAACAAGGGGGAAGACGTGTTGTGGTGGATTAGGTAAGGAGGAACCAGCACCTGACGGCCTTTGCCGCCTGTACTTTGTATTTCAATGATACCAGCGCCTGCCAGCCATAGCTGTTAAAAAACTTGAAGCAGTGATTGGCAAAGCCCGCAGCAACTAACTATTAGATTTGTTTAACGCTCAGGAGTTTGTCCAGGGAGAGCTTGGCGAGGTTGTCCCTTGGCTACCTCTGCCAGGATAGAGGAAGTCCAGGGCTCCCAGGCCGAGGTCGGTGCTCAAAGATTCTACAGGAGTAGGCTGACCGGCTAGTGTGTCGCCATAAGGCACGTAAGGTGTCTCGACGGTAGCTTTAACCGGAGGCGTGATGCGAATATTGCTCGGGCAAAAGACATAAACCTGTTCGCTCAGTTTATGAAAATCACCATCTAATGCAGCTGAGGCACCCGCAACAAAATCAACCAGGCGGCTGGCATCGAGCTTTTTCATATTCTCGAGTGAGATTGTGGTGGCAGCGCGCGAGCGCAAGCATTCGACAATCTCGAGAGCTTCCTCAAACGACACCGGTGTGAAAATTGAAATTTGTGTGCCTAATCGGGTTGGCGCATTATTCTGGCGAACTGAACCTAGTGCCATCATGCGACGATCTTGCAGGGCAGGGAAAAGATCAATTTCTTTTTTACCTGATCTGGTCTCGTTAGCAAATATAGGTTTGTCCTGTGGGCTGTCTCTAAAATCGTCAACCATGGCTTTCCCTTTTTTATGCTTGGAAATAATACTGAATTTGAAAATAAATATTGAATTGAAACAATTTTAGTCCTTTCCTGGGAATGCGCAAGTGGCACCACAAATGGTGACAACGATAGAGGAAAACTACTTGATATTATCTAGATATGCACCAGATGTGGTTTCAGGGGCTTTCGCTCAAGAACAGCGGTGCAAGAAGCTCACAGGCGCGAAGGTCATCTAAGACAGTGACTTTTATGTTGTTGGTTGAGCCCTTAAAGATCACCACTTTATGGCCGAAATGCTCCAATATAGCGGCATCGTCGGTGACACCAAGGCCCGATTTACTGGCCTGACGGTGGCAATCGATCAAAAGGTCAAAAGGGGCAGCCTGTGGAGTTTGTACGGCATAGAGATTTTCTCTGTTAATTGTCTGGCAAATTTTTTGGTGCTCTACCAATTTAATGGTGTCAGATACTGCAGTGGCCACGGTACAGGCACCTAGGGTGGTGACTGTGTCGATGGCGTCTTTAATGGTTATGTCAGAGACAAACGGTCTGGCAGCGTCGTGCACCAGGACAAATTCAGGCTTGCCAAGGACGAATAATTTTTCCAGTGCCAGACTGACCGACTCTTGTCTACTGCCACCACCGGCAATTACCGTAATTTTGCCGGGCAGAAGGCGATCAATTTCGCTTTGAATTTCATCTACGTAGCGCGCCGGGCTGGTGACAACGATATGGCCAAAGATATTTGATCTGTATAACCTGGACAGCGACCACATATATAGTCGATATCCATTCAGGGGTTGAAACTGTTTAGGGACGGTCTCGCTGTTGGCCTGGCCACCAAATCTGGTGCCTGATCCGCCAGCTACCAGAATGGCGCTGATTAATTTGCCTTCGCCCGATTGAGCGCTTACATCCATTTATAAGGCAGAGGTGTGGGCGGCCTCAGAAAGCTCAAGAGCCACGGCTAGATTTTCAGCCTGGTCAGCTTGCTCTTCGCTCTGCACTGCAGTTGGCTCGGTCGCACTGAGTACTTCACGGGGCTCTGCACTGACCGGCTCGGTGTCAAATATGTGTTCGTCGCCGTCCACAACAGCTTGAATCTGAGCTTCTGTATCAGCGTCTAAGACAGTTGCTTCAGTTGGTTCAAAGAGTTCCAGCTGTACATTTTTCTCGACGGTGACCTGTTCATCTTCTTTGCGATCTTTATTGGTGGCAGTCTCAAGCTGATGGCGCCAGGTTTGACCATCTTTAGAAAGACGGAAATACTCCTGAAACTTCTTAGTCGTGGTGAGAATTGGCGACCGGCCATCTTCTTTGCGATTGATGAGCTCGCGAATAAGCAGCTCTTTAATGTGATCGTAGGCGCCGGCACCACGCAGTTTGATTACTTCAGATTGGCTCACCGGTTGTTTGATGGCAATGGCCGAAAGCGTACGCACCAGCGAGGTGGGCAATTCGAAAGGGGCAAATTCGTCTACCAGACCAGAAAATTCGTCTTTGACCTGAAGCATGTAGCCGTCTTCGTCGGCAATTTCTAAAGCACCATTGCGGTCTTCATAATCATTTATAAGATCGATCATTGCCTTGCGAATGTCTTGCACGTCTTGATTGAGCGTGCGAGCAATAACCGCAGTCTTAATAGGCTTGTCGGTCAAAAATAAAAGTGCTTCGATGTGATTTTTTAGGCTCATGGCGCTGTCAGCTCTCGGTGATGGTACTACTGTCAGTGTCAATGTTAGTATTGGAATGACTGATTGCTAGAGTCAAGAAAAGCGGTCCGTAGAACGTCTCTTGCTGTAGATCTATCTTACCTGCATTTGATAAAAATAGTGCTGCTAAAAATACTTCAACCCAATCTTGCTTCACAGATAATTTCATCACCAGATCAAATACTTCAATATTTTGGCCGGACAAAAGATTGCCAATGATCCATTGTTCTATAAGCTCAATAGACTCTTGTATATCTTCATCGTGAGCCAGATCGAGAATATCATCGTAGGCATTTACTTCGTGGTGATCAGATAAGTCGATGCGCGCTTTTGGCTTTTTATCCAGGCGACTTCTGTCGACTTTTTCCGCTTCACGCAGAGCTGCGATCAGTTGTTCCAGTGTTACTTTGCGTTCGCGAACTTGTTGCTTCTTGCGTTGCGAGCGTCTGACAATGGCCCCTTCGAGATCTTTAAAGGTCAGCTGCCTGCCTACTTCTTGCTTGTTCGAGTCATAGAGAATCGGACCACCTTCATCATCGAAATCAAGAAAGTCGTCGCTAACAGGGTTAAGGCTGCTGTTGGCCAGTGACAAAAGTGCTTCGGCTTTCATGCGCAAAAGTACGGCGGCATGGAAAATCACTTTGCCGGAGAGGCGTAAGCTTTCTTTGGGGCTGGCGGCAATGGCTTTAAGGAACTTATCGCAGACATCGATGATGTCTACGTTCTTAGGGTCGATTTCACCCTTCTCCGCCATCTTAACGAGAATTTCAATACCGCTATCTGGTTCGCTTTTGAAAATCGTCTCGCCTGGTTTGGTACCATCATGAGCGGGTAAATTCTCAATCGCTAATTTATTGCCGTCAAGTTCAAGTTCAGAAAAATCAAAATTTGCTGCTGCTTCTGCCAGTTCGGCAGGCACCTGGGCTATCAGTTCGGCGCGATTGCTCGGCGAAAAATCTGTTTGCTCAGCTCCTGGAACAAAAGACTCTACCGGAAAGCTGCGAGTGCTGAGCGGGCTGGCTTTTTTCTTACGGCCTTTAACCGCCGGCACCTTGAGGGCACTGGCTAAATTTTGAATAGTAGGATCGTTAAAGATTTCGTTGCTCATTATTGATTAAGCCCCGGCTGCCACTGGAAGCAGTTGCTCATCAGGGATATGTACTTCCTTGATGCCGACAACTCGCGAGAATCCGTCCGCTCTGAGTGATACACCCACAGCGTGATCGGCATTTTCAATCATCGGACGACGCAAGCTGACGACGACAAACTGGGCACTGGCCGACTGGCTCTTAACCATGCGGGCCAGGCGCTCAGCGTTGGCACCATCAAGCATCATATCGACTTCGTCAAAGGCATAGAACGGAGCCGGAGCGAAACGCTGGAAAGCAAATACGAACGATAGAGCCGTCAGTGACTTCTCACCACCAGAGAGAGCCTCGATGCGCTGCATTTTCTTATCGCGTGGTTGCGCTCTGATAATCAGACCACCTTCAAATGGACTTTCAGGATTCTCCAGCTCCAGTTTGCCTGTGCCGTGTGAGAGTTCGGCGAAAATATCCTGGAAGTTGGCGTTGATGGCGGTGAAAGCTTCCATGAAGTTTTCTTTTTTAAGTTGGCCGTAACCTAAAATGCGGTGATCGATCTGTTCTCTTTCAGCTTGCAAAGTTTCCAGATTTTCGGCCAGTTCACGCTGCCGTTCTTCTGTTTGATTGTAATCTTCCAGAGCTTTCATGTTCACAGGCTCAAGGGCGCGCATGCGGCGTTCCAGTCTTTCAACTTGTTGTTTCAGTTGCTCAACGGTACCGGCATTCGGTGGTTGATAATCAGGGTTTTCAGCCAGAATAGCGCTGATTTGCTCTTTGACGGCTACCAGTTGCTGTTCAACTTCGTAGTGCGCCATCTTGCGCTCGTTTCTGTGCTCTTTGACCCTGATCAGCTCCTGGTCAATTTTGGTGCGCTCAATTTCAGAAGCCGTGACTTTCTCGTGAATGTCTTCTTTCGCTTTGCGCATTGATTCCAGTTCATCAGAAATTGCGGAGACTTTCTTCTCCATTTCACCGATAGCCATACGCAATCCGGTAATCAAAGCTTCGTGGCTGGGGCGCTGGGCTTCCAGGTCATCTAGTTCGGCACCAAGTTCATTAGCCTGGCCGGTGAGATTTTCGCGGTTATTGATTTCAACGCGTTCTTCAGTTTCGGCCATGTCAATCATGCGCTGCAGTTCTTTAAACTCGGTTTCCACAGCAATTTGCGCGGCTCTCAGCTCTTCTGATTCGTGAATCAGGTTTTCCAGATGAGTCTTTTTGCCTTTATCACGCGCGCCTTCCAGTGAATCTTCAAGCTTGGTGATATCGGCTGTGAGCAGCTTGGCTTGCGCTTCTACTTGCAGTGCTTCCGCGTCGATGACATCGATCTCATCGCCTTTGCTGCGCAATTGCGGTTTGATGCTTTCGACATCCTGCTCCATATCTTTAACAGCTTTGCGGTTGTTATCGAGTTCAGCTGATTTTTGGGCCAGCACCTGACGGGCGCTGGCAAGTTTGCCGCGCTCTTCATTCAAGGCTATTTCAAGCTCTTTAAGGGAATCTTTCAGCCATTTGACCTGGTCACTGAGACTCTTAGCTGTTTGCTTCAAAACTGCCAGATCGGTTTCGCCGCGGTTGCCGAAATGCAATTTAGATTTGCTGTCGTTACCGCCTGAAATACTGCCTGATTTATCGAATAGTTCTCCACCAAGAGTGACCATACGAGCCTGGTTTATTAACCTGCGCGCATTGTCCATAGTGTCGACGATGATTGTCTGGCCGCAGGCATACTGGAAGGCTTTGACAAATTTAGGATTGAAATCAATCAGGTTATAAGCAAAATCAATCACACCCGGGCGTTGAGGCAACAGGCCAGGGGGATTAGTTTGAATTTTATTCAAAGGCACAAATGTAGCGCGGCCGGCCTGATTAGACTTCAAATATTGAATGCAGTCCTGGGCGACTTGATCGTCGTCAACGACAATGTGGCCAAGACGTGGGCCGATAGCTGTTTCCAGGGCAGTAGTGTATTGATCGTCAACAGTGCCCAGTTGACCGATGGTGCCGTGCACTCCGGCAATACCCGCCGCTAAAATCGCTTCTACGGCCCGGCCATAACCTGACTCACCGGCCACTTCTCTAGTGGTCTCAAGCTCAATTAAGCGGCGGTTGACGGTGTCTTGAGCGTGACGCTTCGATTCGATTTCTTCTCTTGTGCCTTCCAGTTCGCCTTCGTATTGAGTGAGCGATCTTTCAATGCCGGCCACAAGAGCTTGCTGATCTTGAAAATCACGTTCTTGTTTGCTCAATAAACCTTTGACCTGAGCAGACTTGGTAATTTGCTCAGTAGCCTTAGTGCGCAGCGATTCCAGCTCGCGCTCGAGCGACTCGCGCCTGGTGCGCAATTCGGTTTTCTTTACTTCGTGCGCATGTCGGTCGTCTCTAAGTTTTTGCAAATCGCCGTGCAGATTTGAAATTTTGTCGGAAGACTTGTCTTTTTCCTGGCGCAGCACTTCAATTTCGGCCATGACGGCACTGAAGGCACCCTGGCGCTCCATTAGGCCGACGCGAACCACTTGCTGATCAGACTGATGCTGTTTTTTCTGTTTGGAAATGTCAGATAGGTGTTTATCGATGGCTTTTATTTGGCCACCAATTTGTTTTGATTGTTTGGTTTTCTCGCCGATAACGCCATTTAAGTTAGAGAGTTTGTTCTCTTCACGAGTCAGTTCGCCTCGTTTAGTTTCAAGCTCCTGACGCAGAAGTAGCTGCTCGTTGCCGCCTTTTTCGCGAATTTCTTGATCGATGCGACCCATTTCGGTGCGCAGGCCGAGCAAATTGATTTCAGTTTGCTCCAGTCTTTCAACAAGTTCTTCTTCTTTTTTATTCAGCTTGGCGATTTCAGCCAGTTCAAGGGCGCATCTAGTTTCCAGTTCCGTGGAACGCACAAAGACCAGATCGCGCTCTACAGTTTCTTTTTGAGTCTTCAGTTCTAAATATTTAAGAGCCTGGTCGCGGTCGGTTTTGAGAGTCTCCATGCGCGAGAGAATCTCAGTAAGAATGATTTTTTGTTGTTCAATTTTTTCGCCCACAGACTCGAGCTCGTTTTGAGCTTGATCGATGCGGCGGTCGAACTCGGCCACACCGGCCAGTTCGTCGATGATTTTGCGGCGCTCGGTGGCGCTCATGGTGACGATTCCGGTAACGTCGCCTTGCATAATGACGTTATAGCCTGTGGGGCTGACGTTATATTTAGTCAGCTCTTCGTGTACTTCAGTAAGAGTAGCAACTCGACCATTGAGGATATAAGTTGAAGTATAGCCTGTATCTTTAACACGAATACGACGGGTGACTTCGAGCTCTTCGCCGTCATCGTGGACGAAGCGCACTCTTACTTTTGCTTCAGTTTTGCCGCTCAAATTATTGAGTAAATCAGGCAACCTTTCGGCACGCATGGTGCGGGTGGAAGATAAACCGAGAGCAAAGAGCAGGCTGTCGACGATGTTTGACTTGCCTGAGCCATTGGGCCCTGAAATTGTGGTGAATCCATCTAATAGAGGGACTAGTGTCTGCTTCCCGAAAGACTTGAAGTTATCAAGTTCGATTTCTTTGATTCGCAAAAGAGCTTCCCGCCTGGATGATGCTAGAGAGGGCACCTTACGTCCGAATTAGACTACACACTGTATTTAGTGTCAAGCAAAAGCTTATGGCAAATCGCATAACAATTTTAGTCTAGAGTTAATATTAGCCCGAAATTGCCGTCCTGTCACCTTTTAGCTCAAAGTTGCATTGAATTTTCCCGCTAGATGTTCAAGTCTGCGCACGACGAATATGCAGATGGTTCCATTTAGCAATACCCCTGGCCATGCCTGTTTGGGCATGATAGCAAAATATTCGCACCACAGGCGGTGAGGTCTATATACAACATAGCTAAAATTGTTCTTTTGGGCGGCAGGGCAATTTTTTACTCTAGAAAGAGTATGGTCAAGAAGATATACTTCTTAGCTATTATCAATATTTGCTTGTTAAGGAAGCCTAGCCAGTGTCGCAATCGTATATTTCCAGCCAAATCGGCGATTTGCTTGTCGGAGCTGGCCTTGTAACCGCCGAGAGCATTGACGGCGCCCTGACCATGTCTCGGAGCCGAAAAAGCCCACTCGGCAAGGTTCTTGTAGACTCTGGCCTGGTCAGCGAGGGCGAACTGAACGGCACACTGCAGGCGCAAAATTTAATTCGCGAACGGCTAATCAGTCAGGAGAGAGCCGGCGAGGTTTTGAAGCTGATTCGCGACAATGGTGGCAGTTTTGTCGACAATCTTTTTGCCCTCGGTTGCGAAATTGATCATATAAACTTCAGCCGCAATCTGGGCAAAATGTTTGTCGATGCGGGCGCCATCTCACCTTATAAGCTTTCGCAAGGGCTGGAAGTGAGCATACTTTCGGGGCTTCCCATTGTGCGGGTGCTGGTACTGCAAAAGTCTCTCAACGAAATTGTTGCCTATGCCGGGCTCACAGCTCAGCTTCTTGTCAACGAGCGCAAAATCGGCTACGACCAGGCTGTAGGAGCTTTGAAGCTCTCTCATTTGCACAATGAAAACATAGAAGAAATTTTAGAATTCGGTGGCTTGAAGCGCTATCGCGAAGAAAATTCCGTCCGCCTGGGTGAACTTCTAGTTCTCTCTGAGCTGATATCAGAACTTGATTTACTTTCCTGCGTTGAAAAAAGCATGGCCGAAGCTAAGCCCCTGGGCCAGGTTCTGGTAGATGAGGGAATTATCAGTGAGTTGATTGTTTCGTCAGCATTGCGGGCGCAAAAATATATAGTTGAAAACACTATTGAACCTCTTCGTGCAGCACAGATGCTCTCGCAGTGCGCTAAAACCGGCCGTCCGCTCGAGTTTTCAGTCGGTGAGCTGTCGTCCATGAAACCAGTGATGGTGCGGCCATTTGTCAGAACTGAAGATAATGGCAGAGGTAATCTCAGTCTGGTAGACATGATTGAACTGATAGGAATTGTCAGACGCTCCGACCTTGAACAGGTTCGTCTGGTGGAAAAAAGAGAGCCCGATCAAGTCGAGGCTTTTTTACTCAATCGCGGGTTTGTCGATCAAGTGAAAATTGACACCATAAAAAAAGGATATGACCTGATTGTCAAATCAGTACTCACTCCTGAGCAATTGATTTTTGCCTTTCACGTCTGGCTCTGGCGGCGCGGTGACTTCGTTTCCACCCTCAATTTACTGGGCTGGAAGCAATAGCAGCGGCTTATCCTTATATATGTCAATTAAAGCTGCGCAGTAATTTTTCCGCTTGTTCTTTTTCGGCCTGCACTTTTGTGCTGAGAAGAAGCTTGCGCAGCTGGGCTTTAGCCTCTTCAGTTTGCTTGTTTTGATGATAGAGCAGGGCCAGGTTATAGCGTGCTTTAGTAAAGCCTGGAGTTAAAGCAATGGCTTTTTCATATTCGATAATTGCCTGGGCAATTTGATTTTTTTGCGCCAGCACAAAGGCAAAATTGTAATGGCAAACAGGCTCTTGCGGGTTCTCTTTAGCCCAGAGAGCCAGGTTGCGCAAAAGCTCTTTGTCTTCATTCATAATGTCGAGCACTTTAATCAGTGGTGTGAAGGCTGTTCTTTTAATGGCGAATTCCGGCTTTAATTCCAGAGCGCGTTCAAATTGCAGCCTGGCCCCGAGAAATTCTTTATTGTCCATGTGCAATTTGCCCAGGGCAATGTGGGCTTGAGCATTGTTTGGACAGTTATTCACAGCAGTGGTGGCAGTGTTGATGGCGCTGTCCAGATCACCCATTTTAGCCTGGCACTGAGCCAGTTTTATTAATGCCGCCGGGTCGGTTTTATTGATGCTGGCGGCCGGCGTAAAGTAGTCTGCCGCCAATTTATAATTGCCTGCTTCCATTGCCAGGTCACCAGCGGTGGTGAGTGCCAGGATATTATTTGGATAGCGTTTGATCATCTGATCGAGGGTATCTTGCGCCTCTTTTGCCTGGCCATTGATTTGATAGGCTTTGACCCGGCCTAACCAATAGCACAGGCCCAGGCGTCCAGAAAGTGGCCGGTCCTTAAGGGTTTCGAGGTTTGCTAAAGCGGCGGCACTGTCTTTAGCAGCCAGGTGAAGAGCTACTTGATTGAGAACGGTGATGGGATATTTTTCTCCGTCGGCCAGTTGTGGATTTTCTGATAATGCTTTTTTCAATGCCGCCCGTGCACCACTGATATCGTCATTCAATGCCAGCAAACAAATATTGTTATTACTGAGGCGAATTTGGGCGCTGCCCGTTTCTTTACCACCCGCTAGCGCTGTGCTCAAGACGCGCAAGGCCTGGGCCATGCGGCCGCTGCGTGCCAGGTCGAATGCTTCGATAGAGGCAGCATCAGAGCTTTTGTTTTTGCGTAAAATTCTTCCTTCGCCTTCCATCACCGGCGGTGCGCTGAACTCATCCAAAACTTTTACATCGTTGACTGCTGAGCCTATAATCATTTGTTCAGCGCTCATTCTGGTGTGAGCGAGCCGCTTCTGGTCAGCTCCTCCCTTGAGGGCGCTGACCTCCATTTCGATATCAGCGGTAGATTTATCGCCTGCTTTTACAGGCAGATCTTTTAGATCGCCGCCCTCTTGTGCAAATGCTTGATAGCGGCCTAAGATCAAATGTAATTGCAACAGATGGGCAAAGGGCAAGCTGGCGTAGACGTCGGCTCCCCCTTCAGAAGCTTCACTGACGGCCATGCGGCGGTCTGTCTGCAAGCGCCTTTTCAATACTTTATTAGCATAGATACTTTCGCTAGTTTCTGTGGCAAGAGCGCTATGTTCAACACAAGGAAGAGATTGACTGAGCCAGAGGCCCGCAGATAGAAGCACTGCCGCCGGCAGGCTCAATCTATATCTATTCCTATTTCTACTGGCGCTTCTTAATTGACTAATAACTTCCATCTCTTTGAAATTATATCTATACTGTCGTTAAATGACTTACGCGGTAACCTTTGAACTAGAAGCCGAGTGTCCCTGGTCAGGAGCACGGGCAGGCAAATTCCACACGCCTCACGGCACAGTGGAGACACCGGTCTTTATGCCCGTAGGAACTAATGCTGCCCTGAGGGCACTGACATTCGAGCAGACAGCTGATTGCGGCGCTCAGATAGTACTCTCCAATTCCTATCACCTGTATCTGCGGCCGGGTCACGAGCTTATAAAAGAAGCGGGCGGCCTGCACAAATTTATGAACTGGCATAAACCCATCCTGACAGATTCAGGCGGGTTCCAGGTTTTCAGCCTTGACCAATTGCGCAAAATTACCGATAAAGGCGTGTTCTTTAAAGACCACCGCGGCGGCAAAGAACACTTTATCGGACCGTCTGAGAGTATGACCATTCAGAACGCCATTGGCTCTGACATCATTATGGCTTTCGATGAGTGCGTCAAAAATCCAGCTACATATGAGGAAGCGAAAGCGGCCATGGACCGCACCCATCAGTGGCTGGAAATTTGCGTGGATAAACATGCCCGGGCTGACGATCAGGCGCTCTTTGGCATTGTTCAGGGCAGCATTTATGAGGAATTGCGGCGAGAGTCGGCTAGAGCTGTAACGGCTCACGATCTGCCTGGTTTTGCCATTGGCGGCGTGGCCGTAGGTGAAGATCGCAAGACAATTGAAAATGTCGTGCTTTACACCACACCGCTCTTGCCACGCCTGAAGCCTCGATATCTTATGGGTGTAGGCACACCGTGGGACATCATTTATGCCATCAGATGTGGTATCGATATGTTCGACTGCGTCTCGCCCACTCGTCTGGCCAGGCATGGTGCCGCTTTTACTAAAGACGGCCGCATTTCACTAAAAAATGCGCCCTATCAACGTGACTTCGGCCCAATTGATAGCGAGTGCAGCTGTTCCACATGCGCTAATCATAGCCGCGCTTATCTGCATCATCTGGTACGGCAAAATGAGATGGCCGGTGCCATGTTGCTTTCCATTCACAATGTCAGCTATCTCATTGATGAGGCGCAAAGCTGCCGCAGGGCCATCTTAGAAGGCCGTTTTGAAGAATACTTCAGTCGTTGGTCTTCATCTCGCGGGCCTCTTTAGACTCGATTGAATCAACATCAATGGTCTCAAGCAGTACTGGTTGACGGTCTGATTTATCGTTGGTGATTAATTTAGGGCCGTCGGTGGAGTTGGTCGGAGCCGCACCCATCTGCCCTTTGAGCATCATCAGTTCCATTTCGATATCGGTTTTGCCTTCGAAGTTCTTGAACTGTTTATCAAGCTGGTCGGTGCCAAGCTCACCGAGGGCGGCGGCTTTAGCTTCCCGTTCCTGAACTTTGGTTTCCATCCGCTCAATTACGTTCAAAGTGCCGTTGGCATTTGTTTTGGACAAAATCTCATTGGCTTTCATGGTCGCTTTAGCAGCTTTGTCGCGAGCAATCAGCACTTGTTTTTTCGTGTGCGCTTTTTGCAGTTCGTTCTCAAGCTCGGTAAGGCGCTGGCGTAGACCGGAAGTGGCTTCTTTTTGTACTTTCAGCTGTCCTTCCAGGTCTGAAGATGCTTGAGCATATTGCTGTTTTCTTTGCAAAGCCTGGCGAGCCAACTCATCGTTATTTTGCTGCACGGCCATAGCGGCGCGATTCTGCCAGGTAGCGGCTTGATCTTTGTTTTTCTGCAGTTGCTGTTCCAGCTGCTTTTCAGTAGCGATAGCTTGAGCTACTGCCTGACGAACTTGAATGACGTTATTTTGCAGATCGTTATAGGTCTGTTCCAGCATCATCTGCGGATCTTCTACCTTGCCCAGAATGGCGTTGAAGGCAGCTTTGATGATTTGTGCAAGCCGATCGAACATCTACTGATAACTCCTAATATCTACCTAGATAAGTCTTATACTCATAGCATGAATTTGCTCTTAGCATGAGTCCTCATTTTCACTTATGCCCGCTTTTGGCGCTGTCAGTCTGTGCCCAGACTAGACCTGCTTAATGTTAAAGGCAGTGCTACATTAGAGACAGGTCAAATTGGTAGCGGCTTCTTAACGAGTTATGTTGAAAACATTATGAAGAACGAAGCAGAGAAGCCCTCGGCCAGCCTTGGCGCTCAAATCATGATGGCTTCAGAGCTTGGTTCATCAATCGTCGTCTTGTCAATTGCTGGATATTTTGCTGGAGCCTGGCTGGACGGCCAGTTGCACTGGTCTCCCTACGGAGTGATCGTCGGCATTTCTGTAGGATTCGGTCTGGGCATAGCTTATATCCTCAAACGATCGAACGATATGGACAAAAAATCCTGACGCCACCATCTGCTATGATTTTCTTCGCTCAGCCCTAATTGTCGGCTGCGCTGCAATTTTTTGTGTATAAGAACCATTCAAATCAAGCGGGAACAGTGGAATGCTAGGCGAAAGTTTACCCCTCAAAGAGTTAGTTCAGGATCCGAGCATTACCAACATCACACTGCCACTGGGTCTTGGTACCGTCGGCGATATCCATGCCGATACCATTATTCTCAGTTGGGTAGCCATGGGTCTGATTCTTCTCAGTTGCTCGGCGATCACCAGCAACATGACCGTGGAAGGTCCAGGAAGCAAGAGCCAGGGCGTGCTGGAGGGTCTGTACACCTTTATTCTCGGTATTGCCAAGGGTTCAATCGGCGACCATCGCTATAAGCCTTACATGCCTTTGCTTTGTGGACTGTTTATGTTCATTCTGGCCAGCAATTTGATTGGTATTCTGCCTTATCAAGTACTTGAGCATATGTCCTGGTGGCCCCACGTTAACGGCAAGCACTTCGAAGTGGCAGCCGCCACTACCGACTTCAACGTCACCGCCGGCTTAGCCGGTCTGGCCATCGTCACCTACCTGGCATCTGGTGTAAAAGTGCATGGCCACCACTATGTGGGCATGTTCTTGTGGAAACCGATTGCCCCTCTGGAATGGCTCGACTTAGTAGTTCGACCTGCCACACTGGCTTTGAGACTTTTGCTAGTAATCACCGCCGATGAAATGTTGCGCAGTGCATTTCTTGGTATGTGCCCTGTAATTTTGCCTTCCCTGGTAATGGCCTTTGAAGTGTTCATTGCTCTAGTGCAAGCCTTCGTTTTCACCTTGCTGACATCAATTTATATTGGTGCTGCTGTTGCTGAACATCACTAAAACCGGCTTAGTTGTCAGGTCTTAGCTGCATTTAGTAACTAACATCGTTAGGAAATTGTTCACTTTTATTGCAAGCTTTTTCCGGGCAGAGGCAAACACTCTGACAAAGAGCGGCTCGGCATGCGGCTTTGACTCATATTTAAGCGCTTTTAAGCCCATCAATAGGGCATCTTGCAACTGTTATAATCAGTACGCCTTTTGAAATGGGCGCGCTTAAACGCGAAATGCCCATTCGAAATGGATGGCGAAATTTTTTCGATACGAGTTAAGGAGATTTTCTGTGGACCACCAACTGATTGCCCAGGCTGGAACTGTCGCGGGCGGAGTAGATAGTCAGACATTTATCAGATCGGCTGCACTTCTGGGCGCAGGCTTAGGAGCAATCGGCGTCGGCGTACCTGGTATCGGTATCGGTATCGCTGCTTCCAGAGCTCTGGAAGGTATGGCTCGTCAACCTGAAATGCAAGGCAAATTGCTCATCAACGGTATTATTTTCGCCGCTTTGATGGAAGCTCTCGGTCTGTTTGCCTTTCTGGTTTCGCTCCAACTTTTCACTCTTGGTAAAGGCTAAAAATTAGAATTATTAGTAGGAAACCAGAGAGTAATTCAACAAAATGCTCGAACTAAACGGAACAGTTATCGTACTTTTAATCAGTTTCCTGGCCTTTATCTGGGCCTTGAATCTGGTCTTTGTGAAGCCGGTCTCCAGAGTGCTGGAGGCCCGGGCTGCCAAAGTAGAACAAGATTTGGCTTTGTCAAAAGTCTCTCGCTCTGAAGCTGAAGTTGTGTTGGCCGACTACCAGAAGCGTCTGGTTGAGGTGCGCAACAAAGCTCAGACGATTATCAACGACGCTGCCACTGCTGCTCAAAAAGTACGCAATGAAGAAATAGGGAAGGTGCAAACTCAAGGCCGCGAGCGACTTACAGCTGCTCGCGCTGAGTTGGCGACAGAGAAAAAAGCACTTGTAGATCAGTTGGTAGATCGTGAAATCGAACTGGTCAATATCATCATGGGCAAACTCATAGGTGCCGGCCATCAAGCCACTTCTATGGATAGAGTTCAGGTGAAGAAAGCGTTAGAGGAGGCTTGCTGATGTTTTTGTTTGCTGAAGTACAGACCAATCCTCTTTTTGCCATGTTTGAAAACAATGTCATCAACTGGTTTTTGTTGGTGCTTTTTTTCTGGTGGGTTCTGGCTAAAAATTTGCCGCCGGTCTTTGCCGCTCGCGAATTGCAAATCAATTCCACTCTGGAAGCCGCGCAGAAAGCCCGTGTTGAAGCCGAGCAATTATTGGCAAAACAGAAAGCTGCTTTAGCTAATGCTGAAGTAGAAGCCGAGCAAATCGTCAGCGAAGCAAAAAATATCGCTGCTGAAATGCAAGCCACTCTGGAAGCTCAAACTAAAAAAGACATAGCCGAAATGCTGGTCAAGTTTGAAAATTCAGTGGCTGGTGAAAGACAGCTTCTGGTAAATGAAATGCGTCAAGCTGCTGTTAAAGCAGCCATTGAATTGACCCGCACGCAACTGGCCGAGCAGACCAGTGCGGAAGTGAAAGCTGGCTTGCTGAGCCAGTTTATGGAACAGCTTGAGACTCTCAATGCCAAATCGATGGTCGCCACTGGTTCGCTCGAATCAACTAGAAAATAACAGGCAGGTAGAGTAGAAATGAATACTGAACTGCAAGGAATCGCCGGCGCATACGCAGAAGCTGTGCTCGATCTGGCAGCGAAAAATCAGGAAGAAGAGACCGTTCTCAAAGAGCTGCAATTAATCAATGTAGTTTTCGCTTCCGACAAAGACATGCAGATAGTGATAAACCATCCTGCTATTCGTGCAAACCAGAAAAAAGAAGTGTTGAAGACGGTCTTTAGTGGAAAAATTTCCATCCTGACCGACAATTTGATCAATTTGTTGGCTGATAAGCGCCGCCTTGATTTGCTTCCTTTTATTGAATCGGGTTACCGCGAACTCTTGAATCAACGCAAAAACATTGTCAGCGCTACGCTGACGTGTTCAGAGCCCATGGCCGACAACAATGTCGCCAATATCAAAGCGCAATTGACCGAACATCTCGGCAAGCGGCTTGAGTTGGAAGTAAAAGTCGATCCGTCGCTTATCGGCGGAGTGGTCTTGAGACTGGGTGACCAGGTGATAGACGGCAGTTTGAAAGGGCGTCTTAAAGCCCTTGAAAAAAGTTTGATGAATGTATAAGTAGACGGAAAACAGACAAGAAAATCTAGAGGTTAATGACCATGGCAATCAGGCCCGACGAAATCACATCAGTATTGAAATCACAGCTGGAGCAATACCGTTCTGCATTGAACGTCAGCAACGTCGGTAGCGTTCTTCAAGTGGGCGACGGTATTGCCCGCATCTACGGCATGGAAAAAGCCATGGCCGGAGAGCTCGTCGAGTTCGACGATGAAGAAAAAACTCGCGGCATGGTGCTCAACCTCGAAGAAGACAACGTCGGTGTTGTAATTCTTGGCGAAGGCAGAAAAATTACCGAAGGCATGGAAGTTCGCACCACCGGCAAAATTGCTTCGGTTCCTGTGGGTGAGGCGCTGCTGGGTCGAGTGGTCAATTCAATCGGCGTGCCATTAGATGGTAAGGGCCCGATTAACTCCACAGAAATTTCACCAATTGAAGTTAAGGCTCCAGGTATTGTTTCGCGTAAATCAGTACACGAGCCAATGATGACCGGCATCGCTGCTATCGACGGCATGATTCCAATCGGTCGTGGTCAGCGCGAACTTATCATCGGTGACCGTCAAACCGGAAAGACTGCTGTTGCAATCGATGCGATCATTAACCAGAAGCACCAGCCCAACCGTCCGATCTGTATCTATGTAGCTATCGGTCAGAAGAGTTCCAACGTCGGCAAAATCCAGAAAATTTTGGAAGAAGCCGGTGCAATGGAATACACAATCATTGTTAACGCTCCTGCTACTGACGCTCCCGCTCTGCAATTCCTCGCTCCTTATGCCGGTGTGGCCATGGGCGAGTATTTCATGAAAAAAGGCGGACACGCTCTTCTGGTTTACGACGATTTGTCGAAACACGCTACCGCTTACCGCACAATGAGCTTGCTGCTTCGCCGTCCACCAGGCCGTGAAGCTTTCCCAGGCGACGTCTTCTATCTACACAGCCGTCTGCTTGAGCGCGCCGCTAAGCTGTCCGACGCCCTTGGTGCCGGTTCACTCACAGCATTGCCGATTATTGAAACTCAGGCCGGTGACGTATCAGCTTACATTCCCACTAACGTAATTTCAATTACCGATGGCCAGATTTTCTTAGAAACCGACTTGTTCTATGCCGGTGTACGTCCGGCCATCAACGCTGGTATTTCAGTCAGCCGGGTAGGTGGTTCTGCTCAAACTAAAGCGATGAAAGCCGTTGCCGGTAAACTCCGCCTCGACTTAGCTCAGTTCAGAGAGCTGGAAGCATTCGCACAATTCGCTTCTGATCTGGATAAATCCACACAAGATCAAATTCGTCGCGGTCAAAAATTGACCGAGGTCTTGAAACAAGCTCAGTATCGTCCGCTCAGCTTGTCTGAACAGGTCTCCATTCTCTTTGCCGCTAACAAAGGCATTCTTGATGATGTCGAAACCAAAAATATCACCAAGTTCAAAGTGGAATGGTTCAAATACCTGGCTGCTCAGGCTAAAGATCTTGATGCCAAACTGCTCACCGGCGACAAGCTTTCTGACGCTGATGATGCTGCGCTTGTGGATCACTTGAACAAGTTCAAAACCAATTTCTTCAAACCATAATTAAACAGGCAAGGCAATCAGATGGCTAACCTTAAGGCAATTCGTCAAAGAATTAAAAGCGTCCAGTCCACCCAGAAAATTACTCGGGCGATGAGACTGGTTGCTGCGGCAAAAGTAAGACGCGCGCAGATGCGTGTGCTGGCGGCCCGGCCGTTTACTCAAGCTGTAGTAAGAGTCTTGCGTGAAGTGGTGGCAGAAATCAGCCCCATCGATGTGCAAGGGCTGGAGCTGCTTTCAAGGCGCGATGTGAAAAAAGTCGGTTTGATTGTTCTGTCGTCAGACAGAGGATTATGCGGCTCTTACAACACCAGCGTTTTCCGTGAAGTGGTGGCACGCATCTCGCAATTGCAGGCTGAAGGTAAAGAAGTCGGTTTGATTCTGGTCGGTTTGAAGGCCGTATCGTTCTTCAAATCAATTAAGGTAGAAAAGCTCAAGGTCTACACCTTACTTCCGGCTATTCCTACCGTTGAAGAAGCAAAAATGATTGCTACTTACGCCGGTGATCTTTATACCGAGAAGAAAGTAGATGCCATTGAAGTAATCGGTACTGATTTTATTTCGATGCTGCGCTCTGAAGTGGTGACAACCAAATATCTACCAATCGACATGCCTCAAGCTGAAGTGAAAACTTCCCTGCAACCGATTCGTCTATTTGAACCAAGCATTGTTGATGTAATGGAACGGGAACTACTACCAAAGTATATCCAGAACGTCATCTATCAAGGTTTATTGGAGGCTTCGGCAGCTGAGCTGGCCGCTCGCATGGCCGCTATGACCAATGCCTCTAACAATGCCCGCGATTTGATCGCCGGCTTGACCCTTGTCTACAACAAGGCCCGTCAAGCGGCCATTACCCAAGAATTGCTGGAAATCGTGGGCGGCGCAGAGGCCCTGAAAGGCTAGTAAATATATTGGACCTGAAAGGCTAGATCTCTAATCTGCAGCGGTCGACAAAAATTGGCTGACGGTTATAATTGCTAAGTGGCAAGTTAGTAGTTTTCAGCTGGTCAGCATATGCCTTTGTCTTCCGGTCAAATATCAGTGCAGTCTGCCGGTAATTCGGTAGCTACAGAAGAAGAAATGGCAGCCATTGCTGCCGCTGTGGAAGCTTATATTGCCTCAGACGTAGGTGAAGAGGCCGTACAAGCGGATTTATCGGCCAGGTCACCCTGGGCGGTGGCAGCTAGGTTAGCCGCCACCGGCAACGTTACTGAATATGATGCCAGAGCAAAGTCGCTCTGGAGCGCTAAATTATATACGGGCGCTTTCGCTCTACTGACCTCACTATCTCTTGGTTTGATGCCACCACCAGTACTGGCGCAAGAATTGGCACAACAAGGTTCTCAGCTGCAAGATTCGCAAATACAAGACCAGTTGGCCTATTCCGCTAAATCTGGCGTTCAACCCTGGGCGGCGGCTACTTCTAAAAGGATGACCAAAAGCAGCATTAGAGTTTGCCTCGCCAGTGGAGTGCAGAAAGTCGATTTAGATTTTCCTGATGGCGGCAATATTTACACGGTTGCCGACGGAGTCTTAGTGGCAAAAATTGCCCCTCAAAGTGCCTGGAATTTAAACCTGGCCAAAATAGACGGTAAGCCCAATTTTAATTTTGCCGCCAAAAGCACGAGAGATAAAATTGCCGCAGTGGGGGCCTTTACCAGAGCGGCCTTTATTCCCAGCACCGGATCGATGTTTGGCAGCGATAATTATGGGTCAGGGAACGGTCATCTAGCACTACCGACAAAAAACTTTGCTTCGAATTTAAGTAGCACCGAAGATAGTGCTAAGGCTTCTTTACCAGACGCTTCACAGGGTTATATTGCCGTGGCCGGCAACCCTGAGCAACCTGGCTCTGTGCCTTTGCTTGGCGTCAGCGGCAAGCTTTATCGCGGTGCCGTGATTTTAAAACCGGTAGTCAGTGACAGCGGTGCTACCAGCATTGCCGTGATCAATATTTTAGGCCTGGAAGATTATCTGCTTTCAGTGGTACCGTCTGAGGTGCCCTCACAATGGCCCAAAGAAGTATTGAAGGCCCAGGCTATTGCCGCCCGTTCATATGCAGTGGCTAATTTAGGTAAGCACGGCAAAGAAGGCTATGACGTCAAAGCCACAGTAGACGATCAGGTTTATCGCGGTGTTATAGCTGAAGCCCCTGAAACTAATGGTGCGGTGGCTGATACTACAGGCCTGGTTTTGAAAAACGACAATAAAGTGATCTCGGCATTTTTCCACAGCACTAGTGGCGGTAGCACTGAAGTTTCTGAAAATGTCTGGAGCCGCCCTTTACCTTATCTAAAAAGTGTCGTCGACTATGACGATGCTGCCCCGCAGTTCAACTGGAAAAAAACCGTCAGCGCCCAGAGCCTGGCTAAGACTCTGGCAGTGGCCGCACCAGCAGGCGGCGAAAATCAGACCTTGCTCGGTGTGCTCGTGATTGGACGCTATCCTGGTGTGTCGCAGCGGGTCAAAGACGTGCTTCTGGTGGGGCAGAGCTCAGCCCGCGTGATTTCCGGAGCTGATTTAAGAAGATTGTTTAACCTGCCCAGCACCCAGTTTAGCCTCTTTCAAGCAGACAGTAACTACATCTTTAGCGGTAGAGGTTACGGTCATGGTCTTGGTCTTTCTCAATGGGGAGCGAAAGCCCTGGCTGATAACGGATATAATGCAGAACAGATTCTGTCGTACTACTACAAAGATGTCACGATAGAGCCTCTGGCCCAAGACGGTGCTATTTAGCTACGGCCAGTAATTATTTACGGTCCAGCTGTGGCAGGGAGTTCAGGTCTTGGAACAAGCTTTTGGTATTTTCATGATGCTCGCCATACTGAGCACACTAATCATTGTTCACGAATGCGGCCACTTCCTCGTCGCCAGGTTTTTCGGTTTCCAGACCCCTGTGTTCGGCCTGGGACTGCCCTTTGGACCATCATGGACTGTGGGCAAGCGCTGGGGCACCGAATTTCGCATTCACGCCTGCATGCTGGGCGGCTACGTTGCTATTCCCGAGCTGGGTGACGAGTCCAATGCCTCCAATGAAGTTTTTGGTGTACAACTTTCGCCTTTTAAAAAATTCCCCATCTGGCAAAGAGCCCTTGTTGCCGTCGCCGGTGTAACTTTCAATGTAATTTTCGCCTACCTGGTCATGCTTGTGATGCTGGTAGCGCTTGGCAAGCCGATACCGCAAGGTATTTTTGTCAACGAATTGGTCAAGGCTAACCCTATTGCCACCAACGCCGGCATCAAGGTACAAGACGAAGTTATTGCCGTAGACGACAAATCAGTCAAGACTGCCGAAGACGTGATCGCCTATTTGAGCACCCGCAAATCAACACCTGTGACCTTGCACCTCAAACGTGACGGACAGCCCATCGATTTGGCTATGACGCCCAACCAGGACGGTAAAGTAGGCATGGCTCTGGCCCCTAAAATGCAATATGTGAAAATCGATGGCGGTCCAATCGAAGTGGTCACCATTGCCGCCACCGAATTGACTTCGCAGACCGGGCAGATGGTCAATTCTATCGGTCGCATGTTTAGCGGAGTAGCCAATAATATTATTAAGCCTGGTGCTAAAGGCAAAGACGGCAAGCCTGAACCAGGTATCGAAAACTTCCACGGTGTTATTGCCGTGGTTAAAATCGGCGCTGACTTTGCCAGCGAAGACTGGCGTCAGCTCTTCATGTTCACCATATTGATATCAATGGACCTGGCCATCGTCAATTTGTTGCCCTGGCCGGCTTTAGATGGCGGACACCTGGCATTCATGCTCATTGAAGCATTGCGAGGCAAGCCCATGGAAGAAAGGGCGCAAGGCGAAATTGTGAAATGGGGTTTCCTCAGTTTAATTGCCCTCATGGTCATAGTTCTTGTAAATGACGTGCAGGCCTGGGTCAAAGGCGATCTCGATTTCAAAAAGAAAGATCATAAAAGCGCCCCTAAGCCAGATGACAAAATTAAGATAGAACAAGCGAAGCCAACTATAAACCCAACGACAGAACCAGCTACACCAGAAAAGTAATAACGATGCCTAATTACGACTATCGCTGCATGGAAGAGAATTGCCGCACTGCCTTCACTGTAGAGCGCTCAATGACCGACCCCACTGATACTAATTGTGCCGACTGCGGCTCGGGTAATGTCTCGCGTATCTGGAATATGACTTTGCGCAGCGGCGGCAGCACCCCTGATGTGGGTCAGAGCAGCAAGTCATCATCTTCATCTTCATCATCATCTTCATCTAAGTCATCTGGCGGTGGATGCGGCTCCTGCAGCACCCATTCGTGCCATAGCTGCTAACTATGCTTATGCGTGGAAAAACAAAGTGGTATTGGTCTTTAGTCCAATATTTTGTCGCCTGCTCTTTTGTATTTTCTACATCAGTTATTTCTATTAGGCAGGCTGCTGCTACAGAAGCCTGGCCCGTCTATTGGGTAAAGCAGACAGAGTCGAGTCCTGCGGTCCTTAACACTCCTCCTGATGAACTGGTCTTTAATGGTGAAACACTAGATTCGGTGGCACAGTTCAATGTCAGTGCATCCAATGATTCGCAAACATCGAAAATAAGCGAAGCTGTTTTTTTTGCAAGAATCAAGGCCTACGCTGCTTCGGTCAATCCCATGATCGTCTTTTTGCACGGCTGCTGCTCGGGCGAAGCCGCTACTCTTGAAAAAGCCCGGCGCCTGGCCGCTAAATGTTCAATGCCGGTAATCATGTACCGCTGGCCGGCTTTCGGCAACGGTATGAATTATAGCGCTAACGAAAATGTTTTAGAGCGCTGCAAGGGCAGAGCACTGCGCTTCTTCAACGAGCTGGAGACATCTCTTCCCGCCAACCAAACCATTTTTATTGGTCATAGCATGGGCACGAGAATTTTAATTGAGGTCTTGAGTAGGCGTGCTGAGACGCTCAAAACACTGCTCAAGTCTCCTTATCGCATATCCATATTAGCCGGTGCCGACGCAATTTCCCCGTCTGGGCCACTATGGCGAGATCAGCTTTAACGACGGCAAAGAGCACCGCCTGCAAGTCTTCGACGTCAGTAAATTGCCACTGGGAGCCGTTAATCACGAACTACCGGAAGATGTAATCGCCACTCTAATAAAAAAGTATGACGCACCATTGGGCCTGATTGGCTCTAAATATTACTTGAGCCAACAGAAGGGCAATGTCTGGACGGTTTCAACCAGTGCGCCGGCAAAAGCAAAGTTTGATCCGCACAGAGTGCTGGTTCGCCATTAACAGATCTCGCCGGTACTGACACTGTCTAGTGCTAACTTACGCGCAAGCTCTTCTTCTTCGTCTTTAGGCAGAAGAAAAGATTCAGAAGCGTCAGGGAAGTTTTCTGATTTTACGTCTTCTGCATATTTGCCTACGGCGTCCTGGCAAACCTGGCTCAGGTCAGCATAACGGCGCACAAAACGGGGCAAGAAATCTGTGAATTTTCCCATCAGATCATCAGTAACGAGAATCTGACCATCGCAAACATTGCCGGCTCCAATGCCCACAGTAGGAATTTTAACTCGCTCAGTCACGGCTTTAGCAACAGCTGTGGGCACCATCTCCAGTACCACAGAAAAACAACCGGCCATCTCTAAAGCACGGGCGTCATCGATCAGTTTAAGCGCTTCATCTGCCGAGCGCCCTTGCACTCTGGCGCCGCCTAGACCGTGAATTGCTTGTGGTGTGTAGCCCAGGTGTCCCATTACCGGTATGCCCATGCCCACCAGGCGCTCGATGATTTCCAAATTGAGCCTGGTGGCACCTTCTAGTTTTACTGCATGTGCCTGCGCTTCTTTAACGAATCGTCCCGCATTTGTAATTGCTTGAATGACATCGACTTGATAGCTCATAAAGGGCAGGTCGGCCACCACCATGGCATTTGTCACACCGCGGGTGACGGCTCTGGTGTGGTGCAACATTTCTTCCATGGTTACTGCATGGGTGGTGCGATGACCGAGAGCGACCATGGCCAGGCTATCGCCCACAAGAATCAGGTCGACACCGGCCTTATCGAGAATTTTGGCCATGGAATAGTCATAAGCAGTAAGTGCCACAATCTTGCGGCCATCGCGTTTGTATTTTTGCAGGGTGAGGGTTGAAACGGCTTTACTCATGGCCAGATCTTAGCATTTAAGCTCTCGCGACCCGGCTATAGATACTTTCAATTGTTACGCTTGCGGTTGGCCTGACCGCGCGCCTGTTCCCGCGCCATATCTTGTTGCAGAGAAACAATATGTTTGGGATCGTAAGGGTATTTGCCGGCCAGCTCATGAAAACGCTTATACCAGGCGCCTGCTTCCGACTTCATACTGTTTTTTTCCAACAAATAAGCCATGTTGTAATACAGACCGTCAAATTTTGGCTTGAGATCAAGAGCTGATTGATATTGCACAGAAGCCTGGGCCAGGTCGCCTTCCGCTTCAAAAATAAGGCCTCGGTTCTGATAGGCGAGCCAGCATTTAGGATCAAGGTCAATGATTTTAGTGAATGTCGCCTTAGCAACATCGAGATCTCCGCTTTCGGTTTCTTGAATGCCCTGAGAGAGCATAGATTTTATTTCGGCCGGATCCACTTCTTTAGCGTTTCGGCGGCTGTTGGATCTGGCCATGCGTCCCAGTTCCGCCATATGTTTAAATGTCTCGCCATTGTTGGCCGTGAGGCTGGCTACATCTTTTAAAGAATCAATAGCGGCATCATAACTCTCAGTCAATTCTTCGCATTTCGCTTGCAATTGCTTGATTTTGACCCGGTCTACAGCAGGATATTTTTTGCCATCGGTGTATACGGGGCTGACTTTCTGCGCTTCTTTCATCTCAAAAAGAGCGCGGTTAGGATCGCCACGCAAATAACGCAGACGCCCCAACTCGTAATGCGCTACAGCAAGTTTAGAGTCTAGCTTTAAGGCTTTGCGAAACTCGAGTTCGGCTTCATCGAGATTGCCGTCGCAACAAAAAATATTGGCAAGATGATAGTGAATGGTCGGGTTACTAGGCACCAGTTTGGCAGCCGTTTCTAGTTTGCTAAGGCTCTCTGAAATTTCTCCGCCGTCGCCTCTTTCAAACTTTTGAAAAATTACCAGACCCAGATCACGATTAGCTTCAAAATAAGTTGGTTCAAGTCTTGTGGCTGTGCGAAAACAGTCGAGAGCGGCATCAAGATCACCGAGCTCCATATGTACGGTGCCTAAATTATAGTGTGCTTTAGAATAAGTCGGCTTGATGCGAATGCAGTCATTGAACTGCTTTTTCGCTTCATCCATTTTGCTCAGTTTTTTTAGATAAATGCCGTAATTATTGTGCGCTTCAATAAAATTGTAATCAAGAGTGAGAGCTGAGCGGAAAGCCAGATCGGCATTCTTATTGTCACCCAGTTGTGAATAGCAGAGGGCCAGCAGATGAGGAATTTGTTTATTGCGCGCGTCGCCTGTCTGCGCTTGCTTTAACAGTCCGACGGCATTGGCATAATCGCCCACAGCAAACATCTGCGTGGCGTTGCGAAAGAGGCCCTGAGCCTTGACAAGACCGAGAGATTCATCTTCATACTGCGCCAGAGCCGGGCCGGAGCTGCACTGACTGAGCAGAAACAGCAGGGTCAGGCATATTGCCTTTAGATTTGGTCGATTTGGCTTCATCAGATTAAGGATAACTTGAAAATCAAATTAGCGCGATTTTTGTTGTCGATTTTATGGCCTTATGGCTTCTCTAATGAAGTGCTGGGCTCAAGCAACTGCTTTTTGGCTCCTTGCATGTAAGAAATATTGCTCAGAGTTCTGTCTTTTGATTTGAGCCATTGGCCGTCCTTGGCGGCCGCCACTGTGGCCGAAAGATTTTCATGGCTGAGATCAAGAGCGTGCATATTCTTCAATTTTTCCGCTCTTTGCTCGCGGTAATAATCCCCCATGGTGTTGGCGCCCAGTGCCCCGCCGATACCGGCTGTGTTTTTAGCTACTGCTTCACGGAAATCAGCTTGTTTACCGATGGTTCGACCGGTTGCTTCAGTCAGGGCAACACCTACGCGCTTAGACGAAGCAAACAATTCTTTCGGAGAATTCAATCTAATTGCTTGCAGAGTTGTTGGCTTGAGCGGGTCAACGTGAGGGTCATTGTCGTGATAGAGGGCTCTCAAGTAATCAGACATTTTGTTGACTGACTTATTGGCTTCAGTAGGGTCAACGCCTTTTGCCACCAGGCGTAAAGCGGCGGGCATACCGGCACCGAAGACCTGGTTAATGGAATAGTGTTGAGTGTCAAAAGGAATATCACTGGGTTTTTTATTTTTGATAACGGCATCAACCATCAGGTCGGCCAGATTATCCATTTTTGCCATGTGGGCTGGGAGATCTGGCAGCATATCGCCGAAAGTTTTTCCTTGCAGAGCCGGTAGCGGAGTATTCATCTGGGCGTCGATCAAGTGTGGAATTACATCTTCAAGATCTTTTCTTGTGATGGTGATAGTTTCGCCCGGTTTGTCCATATTGGCGAAGACATAGTCTCCAGGCCGCGAGGCTTCATCTGAATAGCGATCTAAGGCTTTGGCATAATCAAGCACACGCTGATCGCCATTGGCCCTCGCCCGCATCGTAGCGGCTACGATTTTGGGCCGCAAAGCGTCAAAGGCGTGCACTTCAAATCCTAGTGGATTGTCTTGAGGAGCATCTTTGGGAATGAATTCTTTGCCGTAAACGTTTCTTGTTTCGAGCTGACCGCCCTTTCTTAATGACTGAAGCAGAATTCCCAGCGCTCCACCGCCGTTGTGTCCTGTCCAGGCGGCGCCCCAGATATCGGCTGTATTTTCGTCAGCCTGGGCTTTGAAGATGTGCTCAATTAATTGCGCTTTGGTCATATCGCCATGACCCGGCACCGTTACTTTATCTTGAGCGCGAGTTCCCAGGCCTTTTTCTACGGCGTTCTTAATCACGTTTTCGCGAATTGATTCTTCAAATTTTAAAATGCCGCCGTACTGGTCGTGGCCAATTTCATGGCCATGAATACCACTGGTGGTGACACTGCGTACACCGACCATGTTGCGCGGATAAAGCACATGGTCAATATTCCAGACGCCGTCAATCTGGCGCATGGTATGTGGGCCTGAGCCCCCGTCATGCATAATGGAGAAGATCGGCGGGTTTTTTGAGGCCAAAACCTGGTCAGGGTTTATCCCCGCCTTCTTCATGTTGCGCACCAAAGTACTATGGATTTCTTGAGCTAAAAGATCTAGTTCTCTTTTGTAGTTGGCCGTTTCGCTCAGGCCTTTTGAAAGGTGTTGATTAGTGGCTGAAGTGAAGCGACTGAGCAGCGGATCAATGTAGCGCAGGTCTTTTTCACTCTGAACTTGATTGGCGATTGCCACTGCCTGGTTGCGGGCTTGAATGTAGCCCGGGTCCATTGGTTTGTAACTGGGGGTGGTGGCAGCGTGAATTGGGCCGAGCGAAGTCTCAATGGCGTCAGCAATGAGAACCCGCTGGTCAGGCCACTCTTTCATTTCTTTAGTGTTCATCTCGGCCAGTTTTGAAACTGTGCCCACATTCAATTCTTGTTCGGCCTTAGTGACGTAAGGTTTCGTCACCACTGCTGCAGCGGGTATAACTTCTAACCCGGCAACCGTTGCGGCGTCAGTAGGACCTTTGTCACCTGGTTTAGCCGGTGGCACAAGTTCTCCGGCCTTATCGACAGGCCCAATCACCGATTTGACAATACTGCCGGGCACAGGATCCGTGCCTTCCAGTTTAGGACTGACTTGTTTGCCGGGCAAAGCTTCTACACTAAGTGGTTTGCTGCTGTTTAAAAGCGTAGCCGCTTCAACGCTGGTGATCTTGCGAGGATCATGGCCCTGCACCAGCAAATCGAGAGACTGCGAAAATCCAAGCGATTTCGCGTCAACTGTCTCGAGCCCTTTAAAATGCATATTGGCACTGAGCGAAGTGTAGGCATTCTGCTCTTTTACTTCCTGGAATTTGCGCACCGCTTCTTCCAGTGAAACTTTTGGTTCTTCCGGTTTGCGAGTGAGGCGCTCAGAAATTATGCCCGCTACTTTATCGACTGGCTTGGCAATTTTGTTGAGAGTACGGCCGACAAAATATTCGTCGGAAGAGAAAAAGTCTACTTTTGCTTTTTCAAAATTGGAATAGCGAGTGGTGCCTAACTTGGCTTCCATAAGGTGGCCGGCCCATTTTTCGGCCTTCAAACCGACTTTATTGCCGGTGTATGTATCCCAGGCAAACAGGCCGATACCATCGCCCATTTTTTCAGCGGCTTTGTGAATGGTTTTCATGTCTTTACCGTCAGAGACGGCGCTATAGGCATCGAGCACCGGATGCAGTGCGTCTTTGACCATGTAGTAGCCCATCACTGTGCCGACAATGGCTTTGCCGACCCCTGACTTAGGCAAGGCTACTTTCATGGCCACACCTATAGAAGCGGCCACGCCCATTTTTCCAGCAAATTCAAGAGGGTGGGTGACGTCGTGCGCTACGGCCTTGAACACACCAGGCACCGAATAGGCCAGACCTTCAGCAGTAACCATGGCATAGCGCGCGGTTTTCGAATTTTTGGCAGCGCTATCGAGAATAGTTTCTTCTTCAGCGCTTGCTTTGGCGGCAGATGCAGGAGTCTGAGCCAGCCTTTCCGTGATAGCCAGGAGGTCTGTGCGTTTGAGGCCACTAATTGTGGTATCAACCACCGCTGTTAGTGGCGGCGTTTCTGCTTTTAAATTTTTGTTGGCTTCTGGGGCAGTATTTGAACTTGAACCGATCGATTGATGAAATTTCGCTGCAACGTCAGATTTAAGTTGATTGGAAGAGTCATTATTGTCTTTTGAGACGGATAGGTCCAATTTGCCTTCAGCCATTTATTGATCTCCAGATTCCTTGCTTGCGCCGACTAGAGAAGACGCACGACTGCCGCCCGCCACAAAGCTAGTGAGGCCTTTATCGGGGGACATTCGACTTCTCGTCGGTTATGTTAAGAGATTAATCGAAAGCATATCTAATGTCACTAAGGGGAAACATCATTGCTTGCGTAATTCCCCCACTCTGATCTCATAAAGGCGCAATTATTTTTCAAAAAGCCGTGATTTTTGCAAATGCGGGGGTAAAGCCGGTAAATTAATGGAGCAATCTCGCAGTCTCGAATCGAATCGTTTCGTATCTATAAAGGAATAAAAAAAAGCATGGGCATGTTAGCTGACCAGGTGGCAGTAGTGACCGGTTCTGGCCGGGGAATCGGCAGAGCGATAGCGCAAGCCTTATCAAATGAGGGCGCCAGAGTAGTTATTAGCGATATTAATGAAGAACTTTGCCAGAAGACCGCTTCCGAATTCGAAGCCTCTGGGGCTCAGGCCATTGCCCTGCCCTGTAATGTCACCGACTCTGCCAGTGTGGCCAAGATGGTAGAAGCCATTATTGCCAAGTGGGGCCGTATCGACATTCTGGTAAACAACGCCGGCATTACAAGAGACGCTCTATTTATGAGGATGAGTGAAGACCAATGGCAGGCCGTCATCGATACCAACCTGACATCAGCCTTCAAAGTGACTCAGCCTATTGTCAAAGTAATGTCGAAGCAGCGCTCCGGTCGCATCGTCAATATCGCCAGCACCTCAGGGGTGCACGGTAACTTTGGCCAGGTCAATTATGCTGCGGCCAAGTCAGGCCTGATTGGCTTCACCAAAACCGTTGCTCTTGAATATGCCTCGCGCAACATCACTTCTAATGCCATCGCCCCCGGTTTTATCGATACCGATATGACTAAAGCATTGGGTGAGGAAATTATAAACAAGATTCTTGATCGCGTGCCGCTAAAGCGCATGGGCACCCCGGAAGACATCGCTTCGGCTGTTGTTTTTCTCGCTGGTCCCGGCTCTTACGTCACCGGTCAGGTGCTGGAAGTGTCCGGCGGACTCTACACATAATTCTCGCGAGTTTCATTTACATCGGTAACACAATTAGAAACTACTTTTGCGACGTGATATTCTAATCCTCTTGGAACCGGCGCTCCTCAGTGCCTATTTAGTTTCACATGCGTTTTTCAAGTTTTTTAAAAGAGGTAGACAGTACTCATGGAAGAGAAGGAAGCCTTCGAAAGAGTAAAGAAGGTGGCTGTGGCCCAACTCAACGTCAACGTTGAAGAAGTAACCATGGAAGCAAGCTTCACAAAAGACCTTGGCGCCGATTCACTCGACACAGTGGAGCTCGTCATGGCATTGGAAGAAGAGTTTGGAATGGAAATTCCAGACGAAGACGCCGAAAAAATCACCACCGTTGGTGAAGCCGTAAAGTACATCGCAGGGCATCTTTAGATAAATCTGAGATGTTGTATCCAGAGTGGGCCACGTAAGTTGGTCCACTCTGGTGTGGTATTAACTAGAGATAAGTAGAGTAATGACAAAAGAGCGTGTGGTTGTTACCGGTCTGGGGCCGATATCCTCAGTCGGGACAGGCAAGGAGCAGTTCTGGGAAGGGATTGTAAATGGCAGATCCGGCGTAAAGCTGGTCCAGCGAATTCCCGAAAAACTCAGACCGTCCTGCAAAATTGCAGCCGAAATGTACGATTTCGATCCATCAAAATACATGGATTTTCGCGCAGTCAAACGCACTGACCGCTTTATTCAATTCGCCATTGCCGCTGCTAAGTTGGCACTGGACGATTCTAAAATAGACATGTCTAAAGAAGATCCCGAGCGGGTTGGCGTGGCCGTGGGCTCCGCTGCCGGCGGATTTCAATCAATTGAAGACCAGTTCCATGTATTGATGGACAAAGGTCCAGACCGCTGCTCACCATTCACCGTACCTATGCTGATTGTCAACATGACGGCCGGCTGGGTTTCTATGTTGCATAACGCTAAAGGCCCCAATACCTGCACCGTTACGGCTTGCGCTACATCGGCTCATTCCATTGGTGATGCTTATCGCATTATCGAGCGTGGAGAAGCCGACGTTATGTTTGCCGGAGGTTCCGAAGCTCCCATTGCCGCTCTGGTTATGGCCGGTTTTGCCTCTGCCCGTACTTTGAGTACCCGCAATGAAGAGCCTGAAAAAGCCAGTCGTCCCTTTGATAAAACCAGAGATGGATTTGTCATGGGTGAAGGCGGAGCTGTGCTGATGCTCGAATCGCTTACTCACGCTCAAGCGCGCGGCGCCCATATTTACGCTGAAATTACAGGCTTCGGTAGCACCAGCGACGCTTTCGATATCGTTCAACCTTGTCCGGACGGTTCAGGCGCAGCCAGAGCCATGGGAATCGCTTTGAAGCAAAGTGGTATCACCGCCGAAGAGGTGGATTATATCAACGCTCATGGCACGTCCACTCCACTTGGTGACAAGGCAGAGACTAAGGCAATCAAGAAAGTTTTTGGCAATCACGCCACCTCTCATAAATTGCATATCTCGTCTAGCAAATCTATGACCGGTCACCTTTTAGGCGCCGCTGGAGCTGTTGAAGCGATTGTTTGCGTCATGGCTATTCAAGACAATATTGTGCCGCCGACAATCAATTTAAATGAACCAGATCCAGAATGCGATCTTAATTACACTCCCAACGTTGCTCTGCGTGATGCCAAAATAGACATCGCCATGTCTAACAGTTTTGGTTTTGGCGGTCACAATTGTTCGCTGGTGTTCAAGCGCTTTAAAGGCTAACTAAATATGTCTGCAGAAGTAATTGGCAAAAGTATTTCCGAACTGCGGGCAATGCTTTCGGCAAAAACGGTTTCAGCTTCTGAAGTGCTCGAGTCGCATATTGCGCATATTGAAAAACACGAAGGCGAGATTAACGCCTTCCTCTCCTTTACTTTTGATCAAGCGCGCCAGCAAGCTCAATTTTTAGATAAGAACTCTAGCGCAAGTTTTGGTGGTGAGGGAAATGTGCTTGCCGGCGTGCCTGTAGCCGTTAAAGACAATATGTGTGTAAGCGGCACGGCCACCACTTGCGGCAGCAAAATTTTAGAGAATTTCACCGCACCTTATGACGCTCAAGCGATTATCAATTTAAAAAATAATGGGGCTTTGATTTTAGGCAAAACCAATTTAGATGAATTTGCCATGGGCTCATCAACAGAAAACTCGGCTTACAAAGGCACAAGCAATCCGCACAATACCGCCTTTGTACCGGGCGGCAGCTCGGGCGGATCAGCCGCTGCTGTGGCCGCTGGTTTTGCTGTTACTGCTCTTGGTTCAGATACCGGCGGTTCCATCAGACAACCGGCCAGCTTCTGCGGTGTGGTGGGAATGAAGCCCACATATGGCATGGTCTCACGTTATGGTTTGGTGGCTTTTGCTTCAAGTCTCGATCAAATTGGACCCTTTGGTCGCACCGTAGAAGATACCGCTTTAACTTTGCTTGCCATCGCCGGTCATGATCAAAAAGACTCTACTTCGCTGGTGGCGCCCTGTTTCAACAACAATCCTAAAGGCTTTCCTGAGCTGACTTTGAGCATGATTGAGTCTTTGAGCAAGCAATCTCCCGCTGAGCTGCTCAAAGGCACCAGAATTGGTGTCATCAAAGAACTAATAGGCGAAGGCATCGAAGAAGATGTGCGAAATTCTGTAATGGAAGCAACCAAACTGCTCACCGCGCTTGGTGCTGTGGTGGAAGAAGTTTCTTTACCTCATTCCCGTTATGCTCTGCCCGTCTATTACATTCTTGCCACAGCGGAGGCCTCGGCCAACCTGGCGCGTTTTGACGGCGTGCGCTACGGTCTACGTGACCTTAATGCCCCTGATATTTTGTCAATGTATAACAACTCCAGATCGCAGGGATTTGGCGCTGAAGTTAAACTCCGCATTATGCTTGGCACCTACGCCTTGAGCAGCGGCTACTACGATGCTTATTATAAGAAAGCGCAGCAGGTCAGGCGCCTGATTACCTCCGATTTCGAAAAAGTGTTTGCCGATTTCGACCTGGTATTGTCACCGACTGCTCCTTCCACCGCTTTTAAGACCGGCGAAAAAACCGATGATCCATTGCAAATGTATCTGTCTGACATTGCCACCATTCCTGCTAATCTGGCCGGTCTGCCGGGCATTTCACTGCCGTGCGGCATGGGTAGTAGTAGTAGCGCTTCTTCTGGTACAGCAGGTATGCCTATTGGTTTGCAACTGCTCGGCGCGCCGGTGTCAGACGCCCTGCTCATTAAGGTGGCATACGCCCTGGAGCAGGCCTTAAAATTAAAGCTGCAATCACCATACCTTAAGTAAATTCAAAACCATAAACACAGCAGGGTTACGGCTGAGCCTATAAACTATAAGTGAACCAGCGAGGACAAATAGAAGCAGTGCGCAAAACTAATAATCTACTGTTGGCGTTCACCACCCTTGTTATTTTGAGCATCGCCTGTGCGCCTTTAGTGGACGCAGCAGGCGCCAATGACTTTTTTGGTAATTCACTGCCTGCCAGCGGCGGTAGTGAACCAGTCGGCGGGTCCGCCGCCGCCTCGCCCGGTGAACTTGTTCCACCAGGTATGGGCGGAGCTAATGCCAACGATCTTTCTGGTGACGAAAAGCGTATGCAGAAAAAGTATCGCGAGATGCTCAAGCATTGCCAGAGTCTTATTGCTCGCGGTGATCGCATGATCAAAGATGGCGAAGCGCGCAAAGACGAGAAAATGGCGAAAAAAGGCAAAGTCTTAAAAGGCATTGGTGAGCGACAATTTGCTGAGTTCAAAGCTAATAGCCCCCTTCCGGAAGACAAAAAACTGCCGGAATTGCCACCTAGTAAGTTCGCAGAGTAAGCAACGTTATGTCAGGTAAAAAACTAGTTTTCGACAACCTGCCGCAGGCCGTCGGCCGCACACCTCTTGTGCGTTTAAACCGTATCAGCGCTGGGCTTGAAGCCACTGTGCTGGTGAAAGTGGAGTCTATGAATCCGCTTAGCTCGGTCAAAGATCGCATCGGCATCTCTATGGTGCTGGATGCTGAAGAAAAAGGTTTGATTACTGCCGGAAAGACAACGCTGATTGAACCTACTTCAGGTAACACCGGTATAGCTCTGGCTTTTGTCGCTGCTGCTCGTGGTTACAAACTGGTGCTCTGCATGCCTGAGACTATGTCGCTTGAGCGGCGCCGAATGCTGAAGGTACTTGGAGCCGAGCTTGTTTTAACCGCCGGAGCCGACGGAATGAAAGGCGCACTAGCTAAAGCCGATCAATTAGTGGCAGAATCAAGCGATAATTATATGTTGCAGCAGTTTTCCAATCAGGCCAACGCCCAGGCACACAGAGCTACAACCGCTGTGGAACTCTGGGACGACACTTGCGGCGATATCGATATGTTTGTGGCCGGCGTCGGTACCGGTGGCACCATCACTGGTGTCGGCCAGGTGATCAAAGAGAAGCGGCGAGAATTGGGAAAGAATTTTGAAGTGGTGGCAGTTGAGCCTTTAGATAGTCCGGTTATAAGCCAGGCCATGGCCGGAATGCCGCTCAAGCCGGCTCCCCATAAAATTCAAGGGATTGGCGCCGGTTTTATTCCAGACGTACTTGATCTATCGCTTGTAGACGAAACGTTTTTAGTCTCTAACGATCAAGCTTTTGGCATGGCAAGACGCTTGCCGCGCGAAGAAGGCATTTTGGGTGGTATCAGCAGTGGTGCTAACGTTTTCGCCGCAGTTGAGCTGGCTAAACTCGCCAAAAACAAAGGCAAGACTATAGTTACAGTGATCTGCAGCAGTGGCGAACGTTATCTATCTACACCGCTTTTTGACGGCTGGGAATAGGAATAGAATAAGAATGGTTAGCTTAGCTGATTATCGCTTAAGCTTCTGGCGTGCTCTTCTGTGACCTTCAGCCCGTGAGCGTGTGCTGGTTCGGTCAGCTAAGTTCGTTACAGGCAATGGAGTTGGAGCAGTGCGTTCACGGTCAGCGGCCATCTCTCGTTTGGTGCTGACTGGCTGCAAATCAGAAACTATTTCGAGTTCCACTGGCTTTTTCACTACAGCAGGTTCGCCCTGTAGTCCCTTGTACGGAGTAGTGATGGACACTTCGTTCATCCAGCGCACAAGTCCGAAGGCCTTCATAGTTTTGATGACCAACCATGATGGATCGAATTCAGTAGCAGTGAGGCCGTGACGAGCTGAACCGGGGAAAGCATGGTGATTGTTGTGCCAGCCTTCACCAAGAGTAAGGAAAGCCACCCAACCGACGTTGACGCTGGTATCAGCAGTATTGAAATTTTTGTAGCCTGCTTTAGGTATATGGCAAACCACATTCAGTAAAAGCGGCATTTGTTGCACTATTAATGCCGCCGCCAGGCTGGCCGCTGCAATTTCCCAACCCCAGACGAGAGCCATAATGCCACGCAAGCTGAAGTTGATGAATGAGTTGAGCAAGTGAGCACGGTGCCAGTCGCCGCCGGCATCGAGGAATTTGTAGAGCGGATCGTTGATCATGTCTTTGGAAAGTTTTTCAGGCTTGAGGTGGTCTGCATACTCTTTATGCAAGAACCAGCCGATGTACGCTTCGTATATGCCATATTTAGGAGCGTGTGGATCAAGTTCGGTGTCGGTGTAGCGGTGGTGCGCACGGTGTAGCGTTGCCCACCACATTGGTGAACTCTCGAAACCGAGATAGCCGGCCATCACCAGAATGTACTCAACAAATTTCGGGCACGTATAGGAGCGGTGAGCCAGGAGTCGATGGTATCCGACGGTAATTCCTATCATATGCACAGTGTAGAAACATAAAAATGCGATTAAGCAACTGACTAGCATTGATTGACTTCATCCTGAAGAGAGTGGCGCCGCACCGGAAAACTCCAAACACGCAAGCAACTGCCGCGCTTTCTATGCGAGCTGAGGCGTTCAGTAATTTTCGCATAGTTACCTACGGGATGCCAGACAATTTACTATATCGACATAGTTGTTAATAGCTCCGACCAGCCATTTATGTGCACTGCTGACTTCGAGGCCAGCACTGAAGCAAGGGAGGATTTTCAGGGAAAATAACAAATCTGCAGCAGAAATGTGCCACCAATAGTGATGGCACATTTCAATTTAAATAAAGAAATAATGAATGGAATTCTAAAAACCGAAAGTGGCCTGTGAAGGGTTCAATTTACTCAACATTACCTGAGCCGCTGTGGCCTGAGTGGGAATCAGACGGCCTGTTCTGCCGCTGAGGAAATCAGCCACGCTATCGCCAGGGGCCATCCAGCCCATCAGCTGATGGGTTTCTGAATTTTGCACCGGTTTCATATCGGGAGTGACTTGATAAGGAACGACCTCTGTGGCCCATTGGCCTAAATTGCGAATAAAGTCAGGAGCGTTCTTGTCGTAATTAATGCCGTTGTCACTGATTGTCACAGGGGCCGTAACATTTGGACGCTCTGAGCCAATACCAAGGCTGGTGGTGGACGAGTTCAAAATACCGTTAACATCGAGGGCGGTTTGAGGCACATAAATTGGCATACCGTTGCCGCCTTTGGAGCCGCTTTGCACCCATTCCGTACCGTGGCAATATTCATCTCCGCCCCAGGCAGCGGGCATACGACTGCCGTGCCCAGTAGTGATACCGGCGTCGCGGCTGCCGAAAATACCATAATCGATGCGGTTATTAGGCAAGAAGCTGTCAATTGGGGGTGGACCGTCGACACCTTCATCGCCGTAAATGTCAAAAGCCCGACTGCCGGCCTGGTGCACAAAGCTGTCGAGTGTTGTGGGTGGCAGGCCGCGAGCGTTTAGACCGTTTCCACCGCCGCCGCCGCCGCCGGCGACTCTCACCATTGCTCTGATGTTAGCCGGGAGCATGTTGTACACAGCTTGCGACACAACTTGCCCGGGAATAATGGAATCGAGAAAGCTCTGAGCCATAGCCGGAGGGCACATCATGAAAAGCGTAGCTAAAAGGGCAAATTCACCGCGAAATCTCATATTCTATGCTCGCATTGGTAAGTGAGTACTAAAGAGCTTACGGCTCTGGCCGGATTTAAAAATTATCCTGGGTGAACCAATAGTACGCCTGCTCTTGGCCCTTGTCAATAGATCTTAATATCGCCATTATGCTCAAAGCCGATTATTTTATGTATAAGTTGATTTTAGCCCTTTGTCGCCAACTCCGCCTGGGCGCTTTCATTGCCTGGACACTGACCTGGTCAATTAGTTTTCTCGCGCTGGTGCCGCCGGCCCTGGCGTCTCCTCCCGAAATTAAGGGGCCCAATGGTCTGATTCTGCAGCAGACCAATAAGATGGTTGGCGAATGCGATGTGTCTATGAGTAATCTAGGCATGCGTATTACAGTCCGGAAAACCCGTTTGATTTTTCTCTTTCTGCCTCCATATAACGAAGCCGTTTGTTTCAGCCGGACATCAGGCAAAATACTTCGTTGCCCGATTAAATCGTTTCGCAATGCCTTTAGCACTTCGATGACCATTTTTGCTGCCTTCACTCTGGAAGATGCCAGATTGAAAAGGGTTGGTCGAGTTAAGCAAGGAGTGTTCGATCTGGTCAAATTCGAGACTACAACCGAATTTGAAAGAATGCAGATGGAGCGCCTGAAAAACCAAGAACTAAGCGGAAACTCTCCCCATCATCTAGTATTATTGGCCGCTGACAAATTGCCTTACGACCCACGCATGGCAGCCTTGCTCGAGCGCGTTTATGGTTTACCGAAAACAGGACTGATACCAATATCCGTTCGCTACAAAACCGTACAAGGTGAAGACAGTGTTTACCTCACCACAAGCAACAGCAAGCCCATAAAAATTGATGCGGCAGCCATGCAAATTCCTGCCGGTCTTAAGCCAGCCAAAGATTTGCAAGAAATACTGGAGACTAAAAGCTCGCCGGAAGCAATGGACCTGATGATGCTGAAGTAAGTCCTGATATAGCTATGAATAAACGTGCTACTTGTTCATCGCTGCTGGTGTCAACGATCGGTAGAACTCCTTCAAACCAGCAGCATACAGTGGCATGTCGGCCTGTTGCACCCAGCCATGCGGGCTGGTGGGAAGGTCGAGCAATTGTTTTGTGCCGGTTGCTGCAGCATACAAAGTGTCGGAGTGGCTGGTGGGAATGACGTCGTCGTGACCGGGTTTTATTACCAGAACAGCGCCTTTATATGATGGAAAGAGCGACTGAACATTGAGGGAGGGGTGCATTAACAGGGCATCGGGATAAATGTTCAAAGGGCCGATGCGTTTTTTTGCCCAGGCAGCAGGTGAAAGAAAAGTGCAATCTAATATAAGACCACAAGAGTCTCTTGCTCTGGCGATTTCAGAGCTGACGCCCCCTCCGATTGACTCGCCATAAAGCACGATTTGATCAGATTTAAAATGCTTGATTTTAGCTAGATAGTCGTAGGCGGCTATGCCGTCGGCTGCCACCGCTTCCATAGAAGCTTGGCCCGGACTCTTACCATAGCCGGCATAGTCGTACATCAAGACCGAAGACCCAGCATCAAGCAGACAGGCTACTTTGGGCCAGCGGCCGAGCATTGAACCGGCATTGCCGTGCGAATATAAAGTGACAAATTTAGCTCCGGGTTTCTCAAAAAAGGCAGCTGAAATTTGCCTGTCACCAAATCTGGTACTGACGGGAATCATTACTCGCTCGGCCTGCACAGCACCGATTTTCAGATATTGTTCGGCACCTGCTTCTTCAGGACCCGGATAGAAAGCCACTCTGTTAACGAACTCAGGGTGAAAACGAGGAGCGAAGGTAAGATAAAGTATGAGCGCAAAAACCACAACAGTGGCTATAAGGTAAAGCTTAACCATGTGGTTGTTGTTTTAAATTGGCCAGTACAGTAATGAAAATATCTACAAGGAAGGGATCGAATTGCGAGCCGGCACCCTGGCGCAAAGCCTGTACTGCTTGCTCGTGACTCAATGCCGGCCGATAAGGTCGGTCGGAAATCATGGCATGGTAGCTGTCCACGATGGCGACAATTCGAGCAGGCAAGGGAATGTCTTCACCCTTCAGCCCTCGAGGAAAACCAGTGCCGTCCCAGCGTTCATGGTGATTTTCGAGAATCTCGCAAATATCTTTTAGCGCGCGTATGGGCCGCAGCAATTGCGCGCCCAGCACCGGATGCTGATTGACCATTTCGCGCTCGGCGTCGGTAAGCTCGCCGCCTTTAGTCAAAAGATCAGAAGGCAATTTCAATGTGCCTACATCATGAAGCAGTCCTGCTACCCGAATTTGCTCAATTTGAGTGGCAGAAAGACCCATCACCTTGCCGAGCATTTCCGACATACGAGCAACTTCCAGGTGGTGCGTTTTATTGTAATCAGAACGTGCGTACAAGTTTTGAGCCAGAGCCTTCACCATTTCCACAACTTCAGGCACCAGTTCTTCTTTGTTCTGGGCTTCCAGTGAAACGGTGGGAGCGACAAAGTCTTCTAGAGCCAGTTTGTTGCTGGTGTCGATGGTAATTTGCGCCATGGCGCCTTCTGCTGGTGCTGCCGTTTCTTTAGCTTCTCGTGGAGTTTCAAACATCAAATCGGCGGCTGTATGCACCTGGTTGCGACCGAGGCGCTTGGACAAATAAAGCGCTTTATCGGCCAACTCCAGGAGGTGTAATTGATCTGAGGCATCTTCTGGAAAAGTAGCAATACCCAGGCTGGCTGTGACAGACAAATTGATGCCTTCGTGCAAAATCACTTCTGATGCCAGTGAGCGGCGAATACGTTCAGCGACTACGTGGGCGCCTTCTTGATTAACCTCAGGCAAGACGATCAAAAATTCCTCTCCACCATAGCGGATAGGAATATCAACGTCTCGGCAATTGTTCTTAATCAGTCTAGCAACCGCTTTGAGAACCGTGTCGCCCACGGGGTGGCCATAATTATCGTTAATCGACTTAAAGTGATCGACGTCAACCATAAGCACTGCCAGATGTCGCTGATAGCGTTCTGCCATACGCATTTGTTCCGTCAGTTTCTCCTGACCAGTGCGGTGATTGTATAAAGTGGTCAAACCATCTGTGGTGGCTTGTCTTTGTACCCGCGCATATAGCCTGGCATTAGTCACGCCTGATGCCACCTGGTCGGCCACCGATTTCATAAAGGCTTCATTGACGCGATTCCAGTTAGCTGGAATTTCGCCTTTGTAACCGACGAGCAGGCCCAGTAATTTTTCACTGTAATGAATCGGAATATAAAACAACGACAAAATATTGTAACCAGAAAGCACTTCTTCGCGGAAAGGATCCAGGCGACGGTCGTTAGCCACGTCATTAGCAATAATTGCTTGATCGGCTTGAAAGAGCTTGCTGTAAAGCTCTAAAGTCTTTAAATCGCGACCGTATTCGAGCACGCGGTAAATGTCGTCGGTAACATACTCTACTCGCAGTGAGTCTTCTGGCTCTTCATCAGACGGCAAAACAATAAAGCAGCAATCAAGGCCGAAATATCCGGACAGCTCCTCGAGCATTTCGCCCAGATTTTCTTTGATGGTAAATGATCGTCTGATGGTGTTACTGATGCGGTGAAGCAGCGACTCTTGATTGCGCAAAATGTCTGATTCACGGCGTAATTGTTCAAGCAAAGTGTTGCGCTGCAGCTGCGATTGGCGGTCTTGCGACAACTGCTCATGCGCTTTTTCCAGCCGCTGGGCGTAATCTTCAAGCAGCTGCAATTGCACAGCCAGCTCTTTTTCAATTTTGCGGTGCCGCAGCGACGATTGCACCCGCGCCATCAGTTCAGAATCGAAACAAGAGTCGGTCAAGCAATCGTCAGCGCCGACAACAAGCCCTTCTACACGGGCAGACGGATTTGTGTCTGGAGTGACGATAATGACTGGAATGTGTTTGAATTCAGTGGATTCTTTGATTACTTTGCAAAAACCAAATCCGGTGGCACCAGAAATATTGCTGTCGACGATAATAAGATCGACTCTGCTCTCAGACAAAATTTGCAATGATTTTTCTTCTGAATCAGACTCAAGCACTTTGTACTTTTCGCCCAGTGTGCGCGAAAAGCGACGCCTGACGACGCGGTTCGAGTGGAGAATGAGCACATGGTCGACGTCTATCTGTTCGGCCTTGCTGGCGGTTGGTTGTGAAATCTTCTCGCCGTGGTCATTGCCGGCCTGGAAAAACAACTGGGTGCGGTTGGCCAGGTGCTCGCCCATCAAACGCAAAGTCTGCAAATCTTGAGTCGATACTTCGCGAGACGAGTCAAAAGAAATCACCCGAATAAGGCCCCGCACTTCGCCTGCTCTTTGCGAAGCGTCAGCCATGACGGGCACTATGGCATAAGGAAATTCTTGGGTTTCGCCATCGGTAGTAGAAAATGCTCGGCCCAGCCAGGGGCGCAAAGTAGATTTGACTTTTTGGGCCACCAGCGAATTTGCCACCGCCAGCGGTTGCTTGTTTTCGTCATTGAGATTACGCACCGATTTGCGCGCTTCCTCATCGCTGTCGTCTCCTGAAAAAGTAATGACATTGTGGATCTCATGACCGCTGACCAGATCGATGAAGCCAAAATCGAAACCCAGTACCTGGCAGATATGACGCTGCACAGCATCCAGGAATTCTTCCTTGGGGGCTTGTTCGGCTAATCTACTTTCACGTTCGGTTTCCACTAAAACACTACTTCTCAGGCGTTTAATTTGTAATTAGACGAAAAATTTCTTCCACCACCACTGGAACATCAAGAGCGTCCACAATTCTTTGCGTCTATCGGCTTTCTGGCTCATGTGTTCTTCAACCAGTCGATTCACATATGGCCACTGGAAAATGCCCTGGCGGCGAATAAATGACTCCCCTAATAATTCATCTACCACGGGGCGGAACTCATTCCGCAGCCATTTGCCCACAGGAATGCCAAAACCTTTCTTTGGCCGCTTCAAAATGTACTCAGGCAGGTAGGGTGCCACGGCTTTTTTCAGTAAATATTTGGTGGTCAAACCGCGAACTTTGAGCTCTGGAGGCAGTTTTAAAGCAAATTCAACCAGCGGATAAGCCAGAAACGGCAGGCGCACTTCTAAAGATGCCGCCATTGAGGCGCGGTCAGATTTAACCAGCAGGTCATCCGGCAGATAAGTGGTCATGTCGAGGCGCATGATGTTATTGATGACGTCGTGCACACTGCCACGTGGGCTATGGCCGTTCAAATGCACAAGCGGCAATTCGCCGAGGATGCGCTCTTCCATGGTCTCAGTGAGAATTTGATGTTCTGGCATAAGCAGCTGCGGCTGGTCGGCCATGCGAATGGCGCCCATCCAGCGCAAGTGGCGGCGCACGGCAGGTTCGGCCGCCGCGCCAATGAAGCGCTTGACCTTGAAGTCAAAGCTAATGTTATTCATATTGACCGGCAAACTGTTGAAAGCCGGCTCTAGCAGGCCATGGCGCAAGGCCGCCGGCATCAAACCCCACATGGGGGCAAATTTGTGCGCCTGATAGGTAGGATAGCCGCCGAACAGCTCATCTCCGCCTTCACCTGCCAACGCTACGGTGACGTGTTTGCGCGTCATTTTCGAAAGCGAATAGGTGGGCACGATAGAAGCGTCCGCCAGCGGCTCATCAAGAATTTCCCACAGTTGCGACAGAGTTTCAAAACCAAGCTCTGGTGAAAATGTCGCTACTTCGTGATCGGCGCCGATATGTTTAGCCACTGCCAGTGCGTGCGACGATTCATCAAACGATTTGTCATTGAAGCCAATAGAGAAGGTCTTCACTGGCTTGCTTGAAAATTGGCTCGCCAGGGCGGCGATACAAGACGAATCGATTCCACCGGAGAGGAAGACTCCCAGCGGCACTTCGGAAATGAGGCGCAACTCGATAGAACGTTTGAGCAAACGCACCAGTTCTTCTTGTGCTTCTTCTTCTGAGATTTTTTCGGTTTTGATATCAGGCAACCAGTAACGCTCAACCTTGACCTGGCCGCGTTCTACGAGAAGGAAGTGGGCTGGCGGCAACTTACTTATGCCTTTGAAAATTGAATGCGGGCTCGGTACATATTCAAGGCTCAAATATTTCTGCATCGCCAGGCTATCCAGTTCACGGCTGGCTTTTGGATGAGCGAGGATGCCTTTGATTTCCGACCCAAAAATGAAAGTACTGCCGAAGACGCCATAATGCAGCGGCTTCTCACCCAGTCTGTCGCGGGCGATGAACAGGCGTTCTTTGCGCATGTCATAGATGGCAAAAGAGAACATGCCTTCCAGATATTGCAGACATCCGGTGCCGTATTCTTCGTAAAGGTGAACGATGCATTCTGTGTCTGACTTGGTTACAAGAGTGTGCCCGAGGGAGCGCACACGCTCTTGCAATTCCTGGTAGTTGTAGATTTCGCCATTGAATACGATCCAGATAGTGCCGTCTTCGTTGGTGATTGGTTGCTGCCCGCCGGATACGTCAATGATGGCCAGACGCGTCATGCCGATGGCAGCCGGGCCAACGAGCTTCATGCCCTCTTCGTCAGGGCCGCGGTGGGCGATGCTGTGACACATAGCAGGGAGATGATTTTCTTTTTCGGTGAACGGTTCACCGCTTAAATTGAGATATCCGACGATCCCGCACATAATGGATTTGCAACCTCTGCCACATCACTCTTAAGAGACTATCAATTGTCCTGTATTTATGGCTTTTGGGCATTAGATTTGAGTCTTTGTGCAGCTTTATGGCGAGTTATTATTAACCGATGTCGATTGCATATAAACAAGATAAATTCAGCGACCACTGCTTGCCAAGCTCTTTTTACGACAGGCCAACGGTGGATGTGGCAAAGGATCTGCTCGGTCAAATACTGGTGCGGCGTTTCGAAGACGGACGCGTCTTTTCAGGAGCCATTGTCGAGGTTGAGGCCTACACTGCCGATGACCCTGCTTGTCATGCTTTTGGCGGCAAAAAACAGCGATGTGAGGTGATGTTTGGCCCACCTGGTTTTGCCTATGTATATTTCATCTATGGCATCTACCACTGTTTAAATGTGGTGACTGAAAGTGATGGAATTGCCGGGGCGGTTTTGATTCGGGCAATCGACGACGGTGCCCTGGGGCGAAATCAAAGCAAAACCGACGGGCCGGGCAAACTTTGCCGCTACCTTGAAATTGACCGGACCTTGAATGGAATACCGCTATTCGATGCCAAGCAGGTGCTATGTATTAAAACTGGTCGTAAGATCGAAAATAAAGATATAGAAGTTACCACTCGCATTGGCATCACTAAAGCTGCCGACCGACTCTGGAGATTTCATGTTAAAGATAACCACAGTGTCTCAAGGCGCACGACCTATTCTAAAAGGCCTTGATAGTGGGAGTCTGTTTTTCTCGCCTATGAATTTTTACAACCTATAGGTTGTAAAAATTTACAACTCAGGAGTTGTAAAAATCTTGAGCACTAATTGAAAGCCAGGTGCTTCGCTCAGGAAGCCCGAGAAAATCAGCAATGGTATCCTTGCTAACCGTCTCTGGAGATTCCATGTCAAAGACAACCACATTGTCGCAAGGAGCAAATAGGCTGACTTACTGGATTCTTGCTGTGGTCTGGATGGCGGTGATTTTTGCTTTTTCTCATCAGGCAAATTCAGGCGCAGTCACTGAATCTTATCTGCAAGAGGCCAATGTACCGGTGCGCAAACTCGCTCACATGTTTGAATTTGCTGTGCTCGCCATACTGGTGCAAAGAGCGGTGGCAGTTCCTGCGACAGAAGAAAAAGTTTTCAAATTAAGTTACAGCAGCAATGTGCTCGCTTTTCTTTTTGCGGTGAGCTATGCCCTTTCCGATGAATGGCATCAATCATTTGTAGTCGGAAGAAGCTCAAGCATTTATGATGCTGGTGTTGACGCTTGTGGAGCTCTTATTGGTTTGACAATTGCTTTTTTCCTGCGGAAGAAATTTTTCTAGTATCCGTGCGACGGTTTGATTTTAACGACGAATTCAGGAGTTTGTTTATGGCACTGAAAATAACAGTAGTTTTGTCCATGCTTCTGGTGGCAACGTTTTTGCCGTCGCCGAGTTATGCCTCGAAGAAGCCACACAATGGCAAGCACAATCAACCTTCCAGTGGAACAGGTGTCGCCTATCCCTCTTCAATCGGAGTTGCGGGGCCCGGAGTAAGCACTAGCGGCGGTGAAATTAATAAGTTTGATCCTGGCACCGCAACTGCTGATGAAAAAGCAGCAATTGCACAAGTCGTGCCTGGCGTCGAGCCCAGGTCATTAATTGCAGCCTATCTCAAGAAGCTTGACGACGGATCACCACTCTGGAGCAGAGGCCAGCTTAATTTCGTAAAAAATGAATCGGTGGCGCGAGTTTTCCCCGCTCGTCTATTTTATCTGCTTAGATTCCCTCAATGGCCGCTGCCAATGAATACTCCGCCTCCTCTAGGCAACAACAATATTTTTGTAATCGCTAAGGGTAAGCCGCCCATTCTGGTGACAACAAAAGAAGGTCTTGAAAATCTGTTCAAGCATGAGCTAACCGCAGTAAGGGTTGCCGGTGGCGCACGAGACGCTGTGCGAGCCTGGCTTGCGCTTTCGCAAGAGTTACGGCAGGATGGCATGTTCCGCTTTTCAAACATCGATTCACCGATTACCGTTAAGGAGCAGGGGAATTCTCTGACTGCTACTGGTAAAGTTGCAGTAGATCCAACTTTCGGCAATAGCGGAGAAATCGTGGTATCACTCACATTTGCCGAACGCGCCCTGAAAGAAGTGCAAGAGATTGTCAATTTGAAGACTGGTATGCGCCCTATTTGTCAGTCGCAAAAGCTTCTTGACCTCGACCCAACGGTGAGAGCCATGGCCGAGCAAGATCTTTTGCTTATGGGAAAAGCGGCTGGTCCGTATTTAATCGAGCAGCGTGCCAAGTCGACTCCAGCGATCCAACATGCCATTGATCAAATTTGGCAACGCATTGAGCAGGAAGGTCAGTAAAACCGCAGCGGTGCTGTGACCATGAGTGATCTCAGCGACTTGAGCCCCAGAGCTCTTCCACAAGTGGCGCCCATATCGTCGGAAAGAGCAAATTGACTGATGCTTCTAACCTGATTAACGGCTAGTCAAAGCGAGTACTCAATCCTGGCTGCCACCAGAAACGGTGCCGGGAGCCTGCGCGCCTTCAGGAGCTGAAGCAGGAGCTGGAGCCGAGGTTGGTGCAGCCGCAGGTGCAGTTGTAGCAGCTGTAGCAGGCGTAGCTGTTGAAGCTGATGGCGATGGTGCTACCGGCGGAATGGACACAGCAGAAGGTGCTACCGCTGGGGCAACACTTTGAGCTGGTGGTGCTACTGCTGGTGCCATGGCCGGAGCCAGTATTGGCTCGGCTGATGGTGTTGCTGCGCTAGCTGTTGGGCTGTCACCGGCACCGTTCGTTATGTCTTTTTGTTCGCTGACTAAAAGCTTACCGGTGGCATCTTGAATGATTGAAAGGCGAATGATAATTGGAGTAGGCGGTGTGCCCGACGCACCAACTAAATTGCCCTGCACGTCAACTTGATAGCTGCCCACTGCCAGAGTTACAGGAGTAATAGATTCTATGCGCACTTCTTGATCTTGAGGCATGGCCTTAAGTTGAATTCTGGTCAGAGGAAAATGGGTTTCGGTCCAGTAACGGTCAGCCAGCTCTGGTGTCATCATCGCCATAGCGCGAATTTGAGCCTGTCTATAACTGCCCTTGCGGAAATTGAGCATGTCCATGACGAAGCTGCGAGCGGTATTTTCTAAAGCCAGTGTGCCCGACGCACCAGATTCGACTGCGGACTGAGTTGTGGTTGTGCTGGCTGCAGTGTGAGGTTTACTGGAGAGGAAAAGTGTTGTAGCGCCGGCAGCAATCACCAGAACGGCAAAAGCTGCAGCACCGAGTAAAAGTTTCTTCGCTGTCAAAAGCTCAAAAATAGCTTCAGGCAAGCTGACGGGAAAAGCTTTTTTCACACGACGGCGTTGAGCTAACTCCGGATATTCTCTTTCTACAAAAGAGTCAAATTCAGATTCGGCCGGGCGATCGCCTGAGGGGCGATCGTCGCCTACACCAACTCGCTGTCTAGAAGTCGGCTCAGGTGAGAGTTCACCGACCAGATTAGCTAGCCGTCTAAGTTCGTCTGGTGTCAGTGACACCGCCGTTGATGGCGGTGTGCCGACTTTACGTCTGACTGATAGCGTTGCCTTGTCTTTTACGCCTTTAAAGACGAGCATGAAACCAGATTGTGTTTCCAGCTGACATTCTTTGTCAAGCAAAGTATTATCGCTGGTTGCCAGGCTCTGCGAATCTCTGGATCTAACGTCATAACGTTCGGGCAATGGCTCGGCACTGAGGCTAGAGCGCGACGCGTAAATCGGCCGCTCCACTCTTTCGCCATAGAGATAATCGAGGTCATCATCCATGCGGTTGATTTCGATGTTGTCGCTATCTTCTTGGTCGTTGTTGCCGTAAGTCATCAATCACCACCTGGAACCTAAACCCTATAAAGAGAGTTAGGCCCGAAACTTTTTTGTTCGGGCCTAACCTGATTTCTTTAGAGATACTCTCTCAGTCTGGAAGACCGTCCTGGTTGTCTCAACTTTCTGAGAGCCTTGAACTCTATTTGTCTTACTCTCTCGCGAGTAACGGCAAACAGTTGGCCTACTTCTTCTAATGTGCGTTGACGACCATCATCAAGACCGAAGCGCAGACGCAATACATCACGCTCACGGGGTGTGAGTTCGTTGAGCATCTTAGCTAAATCTTGGCGCAGTAACTCATGAGTGACTGTGGTTTCTGGTCTGTCGGTTTCCGCATCTTCAATGAAATCACCGAGGCGCGAATCTTCTTCTTTGCCGATTGGTGTTTCCAGTGAAATTGGCTCTTTAGCTGCTTTGATGATTTCATGCAGTTTAACGATAGAGACATCCATCGACTTGGCCAACTCTTGTTCTGTTGGTTTGCGATTGAGCTCTTGAGCCAGTTGTCTGGTTACTTTTTTGAGCTTGTTGATAGTCTCAACCATGTGCACGGGAACACGAATGGTGCGTGATTTATCGGCAAGAGCTCTGGTGATGGCTTGACGAATCCACCATGTAGCATAGGTGGAGAACTTGTAGCCACGTTCATGGTCGAATTTTTCTGAAGCGCGAATCAAACCGAGGTTTCCTTCTTGAATCAAATCAAGGAAAGATAGACCGCGACCGATATACTTCTTAGCGATGGAGACAACCAAACGCAAGTTAGCTTGTACAAGCTTACGTTTTGCCATCATGTCGCCTTGCAAAATTTTGCGGGCGAGTTCGATTTCTTCGTCTGGTTTAAGTAATTGGATGCGACCAATTTCTCTTAGATAGAGACGTACCGAATCTTCGGTAGCAACTTCTCTGGCAGAGGGCAGCTCTACTGGTTCATCGTCGTCATCGAGATCATTTTCTTCGTCATCGAGAATGGTGAATTTATCATCTTCGTCAACTAGGTCAAGCTCTTCGAGCTCATTTCTCTTGGCGATGTTCTCATCCTCAATAAGAGGATTACTTGTGCCGCGCTCGGTATCCGGGGACTTGCTTTTAGCCATGTGGTTCCTCGTGAATTGCTTCTTATTTCTGGTGCTTAACGAGACAGCTTCAAAGCGTCGACCTATTCATCCGTTCTTTATGACTTTAATGTCCCCGGAAGAGGGAACCTATTGATGTGGATGTTGGTGTTCGGCTTGAACAGTTCAGGTGTGTTCAACAAATTCATCCTAAGTGCGTTTTACGTATCCAAGTGGGATCTATACATTTCCGTAATTATTGTCGGAAATACCCTTGGGATTTGTACGTATACACCTTCTAAATGAGTACTGCTTTGCAACGCCTTCAGCCTAGTATAAGTGCGCTTTGCTCACTGTGCCTGTTTCGTTAAGTGAGTTTAAAACTATGGTCAACTACTTGCAAAGCCCGAATCATTTACCTAGCTTGACTTTCGAAGCTGCGCTGACCGTTCATGTAAGACTTTTAATTGATCGCGCAGGTCGGCCGCAAGTTCAAAATTGAGTTCGCGCGCAGCATCCTTCATCTCTTTCTCCACCCGTTTGATGGCGGTTCTCAGGTCTTTGTCGGTCAGTTCCATGATGTGATCGGCAATTGCTTTTTCTTGTTCCGCTTTAGTGGAAGGCAAGCGCATGCGCTCTACGAAGTCATTGCCATCGCCCTTTCCGCGCAGGGCTTCTAAGAGTGAGTTGCCGGTTTGTTTGACGATGGTAGTGGGGGTAATACCATGCTCTACATTATATGCAGTCTGTATAACACGTCTTCTATTAGTCTCGGCAATGGCTCGGTCCATCGAATTAGTCATCTTATCGGCGTACATAATCACTCGCCCTTTAACGTTACGTGCCGCTCTGCCGATGGTTTGCACAAGTGATCGCTCTGCTCGCAGAAATCCCTCTTTGTCTGCTTCCATAATTGCCACGAGGGTGACTTCGGGCAAATCGAGGCCTTCTCTAAGAAGGTTTACGCCCACCAGTACGTCAAAGACACCGAGTCGCAAGTCGCGCAGTAGCTCGACTCTTTCTAAGGCTTTGATGTCCGAGTGCAGCCAACGCACCTTGATACCCAGCTCTGAAAGATATTCCGTCAGGTCTTCGGCCATGCGTTTTGTCAAAGTTGTGACCAATACTCTTTCGCTGAGAGCAGCGCGGTCTTTGATCTCGCCAATCAAATCATCAATCTGACCTTTAATAGGTCTGATTTCCACAATTGGATCTACAAGCCCTGTGGGCCTGATGATCTGCTCCACCACCTGCTGACTTTCAGCTATTTCCCAGTCACCAGGTGTGGCCGAGACAAAGACAACTTTGCCCACGCGCTCAAAAAATTCTTCAGGAGTAAGTGGCCGGTTGTCTCTAGCGCACGGCAATCTGAAACCATAATCTATTAGTGTATCTTTACGCGCTCGGTCACCGTGGAACATGCCTCGCAACTGCGGCACCGTAACATGCGACTCGTCGATAAAAGTAATAAAACCGTCTCGACCGAATTTGCGCACAAAATAATCGATCAGCGTTTTTGGTGGCATGCCCGGTTCGCGGCCTTCTAAAATACGCGAATAATTTTCAATGCCGTTGCAATAGCCGACTTCTTTGAGCATCTCGATATCGAATCTGGTGCGCTGTTTCAGCCTTTGTGCTTCCACCAGTTTGCCCTGGCCAATCAGTTCGCCTATTCTTTCTTCCAGTTCAAGCTCGATAGCGGCAACGGTGCGTTCGATTTCGTCTTCTTCGGCAATATAGTGTTTGGCCGGATAGATTTTGATTGTTTCTTTTAGTTCTTCTACTTCGCCTGTAACCGGGTTAACGAGGGCGATGCGCTCGATTTCGTCGCCGAAAAATTCAACTTTGCAGATGCGCTCTTCATATGAAGGAAAAACTTCTAAAATCTCACCACGGGCGCGAAATCTGCCGCGCTCAACCACCATATCGTTGCGGTCATAATGGATATTCACCAGTTTGCGCAGTACATCCTGGCGGTCAACCTCTTGTCCTACAGTTAGCTCTAAAGCCGCAGCCAGGTAGCGCTCAGGTACTCCCAGACCATAAATTACTGAGACTGAGCCAACCACCACCACGTCTTCTCTTTCCCAGAGCGATCTCGTAGTTGAGTGACGCAAACGATCGATTTCGTCGTTGATGCTCGCTTCTTTCTCAATGAAAGTATCGGTTGATGGAATGTACGATTCAGGCTGATAGTAATCGTAATAAGAGATGAAATACTCCACCGCATTCTCGGGGAAATATTCTTTGATTTCATTGCATAGCTGTGCGGCCAGAGTTTTGTTGTGAGCCAGTACCAGAGCCGGCATCTGTGTCTCAGCAATGAGCTGAGCCATGGTCATGGTTTTGCCTGAACCGGTCACACCAAGCAAAGTCTGGTAGGGCATTTTAGCTTCGATGCCACGTTCGAGCTGCGCGATCGCACGCGGCTGATCGCCGGCTGGACTGAATTCTGAGACGACTTTGAATTTGGCCATTAAATGGCTGAGGTTCCCTTTAAGCTTTAGACTAAATCAGCTTATTCTTTTTTTGCGTCTTTTGCATCGGCTTCTGACGCCAGTGCTTCTGCTTGAGCTTCGTGCGCTTCTTTTGACTCTATTGCTTTCGGCTCGCCTTTTACTGCCGAAGTAACTTCGTCCTGGGCATCAGTAAGTGCTCTTTTGAAGTTACCAATGCCCTGGCCAAGTGATCTGCCTAATTCTGGTAATTTCTTAGGGCCAAACACCAGTAACGCAATGCCAAACAAGACGCCAATTGTGACCGGATTCATCATGACAATTCCCTCGCTTCCGGGTTTTCACTCTGAAACCCACTACCTATTAAAGATACTAGCATAGCCCTTTGGTTGCTTTAATCATGGCTTTTTCTCAAGCTTTAGTGCCGGCTGCGTTTCTTCACGGGTAAGGCAGCAGCTTTAGGTTTTACGCCTGGCTTGGCTTTAGCAGGTCCGCTTGGTTTTACCGACTCTAATTTTTCTTTGTCGTCTTCACTGTTCAGTTCTGCCTCCTGCCTGTTTTCGGCCTCAATGGCTTTTTTATGCCTGGCTTCAGCTTCTGCCTTGGCCGCTGCAGCACCGTTCGAATAAGGGCAGAGCGGCTGGCTAATAGGGTAAACCAGGTTGCCTACCTTAATGCGGTCTACCAGCTCCGCCACCATTCCTTGCATGCAAACATAGTCAGGCAGTGCGCCTTCCGGTTCCATGTGCGAGAGCAGACCGGTGGGGTCGAGGGGCAAATTAGGTTTATTGTTGACGAAATTGTAACCGCTCATCTGACCGATATCGGCCAGGTAACAGGGATCTGGATTGAGCCTCAGCCAACGCACTTTATTGGTTAAAAACAAGTTGTAGAGAAAACATATATGAGGATGGTCCAGCTGCTGTTGATTATGATCCACAGCAGAGGCGAACATACCTACCAGCAGCTTGGGAAACGCCTGAGTGATTTCTTTGACATATAGAGAGCCGTCTCGTTCAGCAAAAAATTCTTCTGACTCAGCTACAGTTGCCACATTACTCGGCCATTCCTTACCAAAAACCAATTTGCGCTGACTGGCTGCAGTTAGCTGCGGAGGGAAAAACTGTTTAGTCAAACCCGGATCAAGAGCAGAGTTGAATGCGTATTCAAGCGATTCTTCCCAGATGCCGTTTTGATTTTCGTCGAAGAAAAGCACGCCCTTCATACCGGGTAGACCGCGCTTTTTACCGGCAATTTTATTGGGATTGCGGAAAAGATGTCCGAGCCAGGTCAAATTGCGATAATCAATAAGCAAGTTACCCGTAGCCGCTGAGCCCTCGCGGTAATGCTTATTTTTCAGCAAATCGGTGGACGAACCCAGATTGGGTGGAGAAAACATTGAACCAACAGGACATTCGTAGAGCGCCAGCCATTTGATCAGGCTTCCTTCTTTTCCTCTTTCTGAGCCCTCCACCACGCCCAATTCTTTGGCATACTTCGCCATAGCCACCAGAGCAATATTGCCGCCGTTATCCCAGCCGACGATTCCTAAATTAGACGGATTGACCTTAATGCCGGGAGCAAGCAATTCGGCAATGGTGCGGTCTTTGTAGTCGGTTTTGCGGCCCGCGGCAAAAAGCAAAATATCGCGAAAGGCCTCAACTGATTTAGTACCGCGATTGTCGAATACACCTTTGCTCCCGAATTCGGGGCTGCCACCACCGGGGAAGGCAAAGCGCAGTTCTACCGCGCCAATTTGAGCAGCGTGCATATTGAAAGTCAAACCATCAGGTCCAATTCCACCCGGAGCCACCACGGCCACCGGCGCTCCCGTTTTAAATCTGGGCTTGGCCGTAAAAATCAAATTGACCGCCAGCCCGTGACCTTCAGCGGTAGCAGAGGGAACGTACGTACTGATCGATTTCTCTTTTGCCATCAGCGGAATGTTTATTGAATCTGGCGGTAGATCAGAATTGAAATTGGCAGCCATTACCGGCGCCAGGGCACCAGATGTGGTGAGAAGAGTAAGAGCGGTGACGATGTAAGAGCGAAAATTCTTCAATGTGGCCTTAAGAGATGAGCGGTTGTAATTTTGTAAAATCAGCCAGAGCTCTGAAATATTGATCTATTTGCTTGAGGATAGCGTGACGGTTATTGCGTTTCTCTATGTCTTTGTCATTGACGAGAATATCTACAAAAAACTTGTCTATATGAGGTGTGAGATTACCCAATAAATCCAACATTGATTGGTATTCGGCTTCGGTAGTAGGCATGACGAACGAATTGGCACTATTGTTGCCGGACCGTTGCCAGTTGGCTTTGACATTCTTCTGGAACGCATCCCAGAGTGCTTTTTCAGCTTCTTCGCTCAGTTTGTCAGGCTGCACTACATCTGGTGAGTCAGGGCCAAGTATATTGCCGATGCGCACACCCACGCGAATAAGCTCGCTGGCACCAGGGGCGGAGCTCATGTGTTTGACGGTGTTCATGCGAACGATGACATCGCTTATGTTGGCCAGCGGATCGCGGGCATTCAATACTGCTTCGATGGTTTCTTTGTTATAGCCGCTATCAAGCAATTTGCCTTTCAAACGTTGAGTGAGAAATTCTTTGATGTCGGCTGCTGTTGCCGCGGTATCTAATTTCTTGCCGTTTTTTTCAACCAGGGGCTCGAAGGCCATAAGCAGACTGCCAATCAATAAGGAAATATTTAAAGGCATCTGAGTCAGGCCATCGATCAAAATGTCGATTAAACCCTGACCGTTTCTGCGCAAGGCATAAGGGTCTGAAGAACCTGTAGGTTTTTTACCGAGAGCAAAAAGACCGACCACATGATCAAGTTTATCGAGCACAGCTGCAAGTTGGCCCAGTTGGTCCTGGGGAATACTGTCGGTACTGCTGCGCGGGGCATAGTGCGAAAGTATCGCTTGCACCACATTTAGTGATTCACCTTCAGCTTTGGCATACCAGCTGCCCACATAGCCTTGCAACTCAGGCAATTCGCGCACCAGGTTGCTCACCAGATCGAGTTTAATCAGCTCGCAGGTGCGTATCAATTGCTTCTGCTGTTCTTCTGTGAAGCTGTGGCCGGAAGGCATGCTCTTAATAAGAACCTGTGCCAGCTGACTCAATCTCTCAGTTTTGTCGCCATAGCTGCCCAGGCCCTCTTGATAGGTGAGTTTGCCCAGGGCGCCCGCTCGATCTTCTAATTTCAACTTGCTGTCGTCAAAATAAAAGAATTTGCCGTCGGCCAGGCGGGCGCGCAGAACTCTTTCATTGCCCTGTTTGATATGCGGCGCAGCTTCTGCCCGATCGTTATTAGTGATCGTGACAAAGTAAGGCAAGAGGCGGCGTTCGCCCTGTTCAGAGTTTTTTTGCTCCACTGGAAAATAGCGTTGATGATGAATCATGATTGTTTCAATCAAAGTAGCCGGCAGTGAAAGATATTCCTCCTCGAATTGTCCTACCAGCGCCGTTGGCCATTCAGTCAAGTTGATTACTTCATCGAGCAGACCCGATTCGAGCTGGGGAGATTGACCACCAAGTTCAGCAACGCGGCTGGTTACCTGACTCTTAATCATTTCGCGACGTTTGGCCGGATCGACTATGATGAACACTTTTTTCATGGTTTCTTCATAAGTATCGGCATCACTGATGGTGACTTCGCCTGGATGCAAAATACGGTGGCCGCGGCTCACCCGGCCGCTTTTAAAATTGGCTACTTCGATTTCCACAACCTGATCGTTCATCAGTGAAACGATCCAGCGCAGTGGCCGAGAAAATTTGACTTCGCAATCGCCCCAGCGCATCAAGCGCTCGCCCGAAATTTGAGAAATTACTTTTTTGACGATTTCAGGCAAGACGGTTTCGGTTTTTTGCCCGCTATTTACAACTGTCGCATGCAAATATTCAACATCGCCAATAGTTTCGCGCGTTAATTGACTGGCGCTCAGGCCGTGCTTTTTAGCAAAACCCTCGGCCTGTGGAGTAGGTTTGCCGTCTTCAGTAAAACTGCTTTTGACCGCTGGACCTTTGACTTTTTTCTCGGTTGTGGTCTGCTCAGCGGCTATATCTTCGACAATGGCTGTCAATCGCCTTGGTGTTGAATAGGTGTGCAGCTGCGAGAATGCGATATTGGCTTCCTTCAGATTTGCCGTGAAAAGTCCACGCAGTCTTTCTTCAGCTTCCGGCACAAAACCGGCGGGCAATTCTTCAACACCAATTTCCAGCAAATATTTAGCCATTTATATCTTTTAGAGTATCTCTGATAGGTAGAAGCTCACATCATACAAAAGAGTCTGCACTGTAATTGGTGCAGATTATGCAAAAACTTAGACATTCCTATCCAAGACCGCTTATTATTGGTTTTATAGCCCTATTTAGGAAAATAAGATTTTCAAGATGTCGCGAAATTTTAAGCACTCTTACAGCAAAACGCTGTTCGCCGCCCTGACCATGATGCTCTCGCTGAGCGCATGCGTTAAAAAAGAAGAAGTTTCGGCGGCTATTGTAGAAGTTGGTCCGAAGTGGGGATTTATTGACCATACCGGTAAGTTTATTATCAAGCCGCAGTTCAGAAGGGTTTTGCCTTTCTCTTGCGGGCTGGCTGCGGCTGACCTCTCCAATCGCTGGGGCTACATTGACAACACCGGCAAATTTGTCATTGAAAGATCATATGAAGAAGTCAAACCGTTTTCGAAAGACTTCGCCGCTGTAAAAGTTTTCGGTGGCAAATGGGGTTTGATCGACAAAACCGGCGCGGCAACTTCGGCTATGACCTTTGAAGGTATTGGCGAATGTGGCGAGGCCAACAAGCCGCTCGAACCCAACACCATTATTTATTGCGCTTATAAGACCGCTGAAGGCAACAAATGGGGATTTGTCGATAAAGCCGGTGAAATTAAGGTGCCTGCCGCGTATGATGCTGTAGGTCCGTTCTCCGAAGGCCTGGCAGCTGTCAGTAAGCTCGGTAAATGGGGCTACGTTGATGCTACCGGCAAACTGATCATCGACTTGAAATTCGACCAGGCTAAGCCATTTAAAGACCGTGTGGCAGAGTGCTATTTCGGTTCAGACTTCGTCATACTAGATACCATCGGTACCATGTCTATGAGCGACGCCTTGAATTCGCGCACATTTTTCCATGATGACCTGGGATTGAGCTTGAAGCGGGCAAAGTACGGTTTCATGAACAAGAAAGGCAAAATCGTTATCAAGCGCAGATTTACCTACGCCGAAGATTTCGCGGAAGGCGTGGCATTGGTAGGTGTGGCCAACGGCAGAAAAGGTTACATTGATACCAAAGGCTTAGTGGTAATTCCACCGGTGTTCGACGATGCCCAATCATTCTCAGAAAAACTGGCCGGGGTGAAAATCGACTCTCGTCTCGTGGCAGACGACGGAACGATTTCAGCTTCTGCTGTAGAAGAAGCATTGAAATACGATCCACATGCCAGTACTATCAAAGCCACGCCAGTGGCTGAGCCCGAAGTAGAAAAAGACGCCGATGGCAAAGACATTGTCAAAGATCCGAAAGATCCTAAAGATTCTGACGCTAAAACCGGCGACAAAGTAGATCCGAAGGCTGACCCAGAAGCCGCTCCTAAGACCGATGCAAAAGCAGACGGCAAAGCTGAAGTGAAACCTGAGGCCAAGCCGGAGACCAAGTCAGAGGCTAAATCCGAAGTTAAAACGGAAGTCAAAACGGATGCCAAAAAAGAAGTTAAAACCGATTCCAAAGCGCCAGCACCTGCGGTTAAGACTGAAACTAAGCCGGCGACTAAATAGAGCTTAAACGCTTTTTCAAAACTGATTGAAAAAGCGTTTAAGCAGCGCCGGGCTGTGGGTATTCTAAAAATTAGCTGGTGGTTGGCTTGCTGCCTCGTTTAGACTATCTGTCATGAGGGCGCCTCCACTGGCACTTTTTTTATTTATCCCGCCTACCACCGCCGTCATATAGCAGTCTCTGTAATGGTTGGCCGCCCACCAGGTGCTTTTCTACAATTTCTTTGACGTCACCTGGCTTAACGTGCGCATACCAGGTGCGTTCTGGATAGACAACCATAACCACGCCGTTGCCGCATTGATCAAAGCAGCCTGATTTGTTGATGCGAATTTGTTTCTTCAGTCCCAGGGCCGCTATTTCCTGGCGCATGGCCGAGCAAATCTCTTCAGACCCTTCTTTGGGGCATGTTTTGCCTGAAACGCAGACGAACACATGTTTTTCAAAGACATCCATCAAAAAAGACTCCTCTAAATAGACTCAATTGTGGACCCAAATTGTTACATCAAAATGACTTTTCTTGACGCAGCCCCAATATAGCGAGACAATTCGCATTTGCATCTGACCGAACTTAGTTTAAGTAATTAGTCTAAGTTTTGTTAGCTGCTTTTAACTAAGGCCGCAGACAGTATGGTACTCCCAAAAGCAATAGCGGGAGTTTAATGCACTCTTTAGAGTCGCCGACTTGAGGTCACAAATTCGACTTTGTTAAAACGTCGTTTGCGAGAGCTTCTCTCGTCCTTGTGATCCCGGCATTTGTCGGGTTTTCTTTTTGGAAAACTTCCCAAGTGCCATGAGCGTACTTAGCATCCGTAACCAATGGAGGCGACTCCAGGAGGCCACATGCCAACCAGAGAATTCAAGGCCGGGGTCATTAAAGACCTCGAAACTATCTTTGTTGATGGCAAGGTCGCTATCGTCGCTGATCTGAATGGGTTTACGGTGGCTGAGTTGACTCAGTTCAGACGTTCTCTTGATAAGCAAGGGGCAAAATGTCGCGTAGCGAAAAACACTCTGGTGAAAATCGCTACAGAAAAAACTGAATTCAAAGCAATCGCCGAACTCGCTAAGGGACCAACAACCGTAGTGGTTGGATACGATGATCCAGCAGCCCCTGCTAAAGCTGTCGTTGATTTTATCAAGACAATTAAAAAGGGTTCCGTCAAAGGCGGAGTGCTGGACGGTCAATCTCTTTCAATCGCAGATGTGAAAGGGCTGGCTGAACTGCCATCGAAAGAGCAATTGCTCTCATCCATCATGGGTGGTCTTGATTCAGGCGCCAGAAATATCGCTGGCATCCTGAACGCAGTGATTAGAGACATTGCTGTCCTCGTAGAAGAGGTCGCTAAGAAAAATGACGAAGCAGCTTAAACAGATTGTTTGAGCTGTCTACAACCGTAACAAGGAGAGAAATTTAAAATGGCTACTAAAATGTCAACCGCTGAACTCATTGAAGTAATCGGCAACTTGACCCTTCTTGAGGCCGCTGACCTCAAGAAACAAATGGAAGAAACTTTTGGCGTAACAGCTGCTGCTCCAATGGCTTTCGCACCAGCTGGTGGCGGCGCTGGCGCTGCTGCCGTAGAAGAGAAGACTGAATTTGACGTTGTTCTGACATCAGTCGGCGACAAGAAAATCGAAGTTCTCAAAATCGTTCGTGAAGTTACTGGTCTTGGTTTGAAAGAAGCTAAAGACCTCGTAGACTCAGCTCCTAAGGCTTTGAAAGAGAAAGTGAAGAAGGAAGAAGCTGAAGAGATGAAGAAGAAGATCGAAGCTGCTGGAGCTAAGGTCGAAATCAAATAGATGCCGGTGGGCAGAGTGTATTTTCTCGCCTGAATTATCAGGAGTATTCAATCTATGCGCTGTCCTAAATGTGGTACCTATCATCCTTCGCAATACCAGAACTGTGTCTCTTGTGGACAAGAGTTCTATGTAGAAGAAGAAATTCTGGAGACGGCACCTGCCTCTGAGCAATCAGACGCAAGGGCCGTCTCTCAGCAATTAAATACTCCGGCTGAACAACCGGCGTTCAAATCGGCCTATCGCGAAGAGCAAGATGCTCGCGACGCGCAAGCGTTAGAAGATCAGCAAGCACTTCAAGCTGCTCAAGAAAACAAGAAAATTCGCTACGACGTTTCTCGCAAAGATGTAGTGGTCGAATTTGATCAAGACTTCGAGAAGCCAGGTGCCAAGCGGCGCTCGGCCAATATGAAACTTGATCTCAAAAGTGGCATGCCAATTACCGCCGGTGTGCTTTTTGGTTTGACCACTCTGCTTATTTTTGCTGGTGCCACCATTTTCTTCCTCACTAAAGCACCTGAAGAAGATCGATTGCTCAGTAAAGGCTTAAAAGAATTAGATAACGGACAATATGCTTTTGCCGTAGAAACTCTCAATAAAGCTTCGACGACTAATAAAGATAATCCCAAAATTATGCTCGCCCTGGCCCGTGCTTATGTTGGCGTAGACCAGGTGGACAAAGCCTGGGAGTGCATTTCTAAAGCCAATCAAATGGGCAAAGGAGTGGTTGAAGATCCTGATCTTGCCTCTCAACTAGCCAACTATTACCGTGTGCATTCGCGATATGACAAAGCGGTGGAACTACTTAGGCCACTGGCGCAGAAAAATATCGCCGGCAAAAAAGCTGAATTAGCAGATCTCGATGCGCTCTGGGGCGACCAGGAATTGAGAGACGGGCATCTGGAAAAAGCACTTGCTCTCTGGGAAGAAGTGAAACAGCTAAAAGATGGATCGCGGTTCAGCGAGGCTGATGCCAGGCTGTCGACCATCTATCAAAGACTGGCTGAGAAACTGGTTTCTTTGAAAAAAGATAAAGAAGCTCTCTCTTATTTGGGCAAGCTTAATACCATCGCCGATAATGCCCGCTTTAATCAAATGGCAGCAGATATTTATGAACGTACTGGTCAACTGGAACTCGCCATCGACCAGTTGCGAAAAGCATCGCGTTTTTCTACACGTGATGATTCGGTACGCAGAAAGCTGGCTGCTTTGCTGGCTAAACGCGGTAAAGAATTACTTGACGCCGGAGAACTTGATGCCGGATACGGTTATTTGCAGCAAGCAAAATCGGTTGATCCATCTAATGCAGTGCCCACTGTTACTCTCAAGACAGTGGCTATCGATATTCAAGGCGGCATGCCGCACATTGCCGCTCAAGTGTGGAATCCCGGCGAGACGCCCATCAACGCTCTGACTATGAAAGTCGATCTGGTTGATGCTAAATCAGGCGACAAAGTTAAGTGGAGCAAAGAGACAGCTCTGGTTGACGAATTTGTGCCACCACTGGGCAGCAAAAGCGGTAAGAGCATTGACCTCACAGGCGGTGCTAGTGTGCGCAATGATGGCAGCAGTGAGTTTAAGGTCTATTTTGATGGCAAGCTCTATAACACTTATCCGATTGGTAAAAAAGAACGAGTAGAAAAAACCGAAGTGGTAAAAGCGCCGAAAATCGACGGAGCAGCTACAAGCACAACTGCTAGTAGCACCGCCAGTGGTACCGGCAGCACCGGTGCGCCTGTGGGTGCAAGTTCCGGTACGGCGGTTAGTCCAAGCAATGCCCCAACGCCAGACAGCACAGTACCGCCAGTGGCGCCGGCCATCAAGCCGACTTCAGCCGAAGAGAAAACTATGAAAGAGCTCGAGTGACAACTTCAAGTTAACTGAATTAGTTAGCCGTTGTGAACCCGATCGCCGCCTTCTACTTCTGCTTTAGTGAGAAACTCAACTGCCCGTGTCATCAAATCAAGCTCGTCGCGAGCATGAGTTGGAAACGAAACTACGCCGATTGAAGCGGTGACGCGCAAGTGACGCATCTCGCTATTGATGGGCTCTTGCTTAATGCGTTCGCGAATGCGCTCGGCAACAATAGTAGCTCTCGACGAATACGTTTCTGGAAAGATAATTGAAATTCTGGTGCCGTTGCAAACACCTGAGATATCTACGTCGCGAATGCACGTGCCAACAATTTTCGAGGCGCATCTTTGCACTTCATCGACAATCATCTGGCCGTATTGACGCTGCAGCTGGCTTAAATTATCTACTGACATAACGAGCAGTGATAGTGGGCGCTTGTATCTCTTAGCCCGGCGAATTTCATATTCGAGTTTGCGTAGAAAAGTTCTCTGATTATAAAGATCGGTAATCGGATCTCTTAAAGACTTACGTTCTAGTTCTTCTAGATCTTCATCGCTCATAGGCTTTCTCTGCCTATCGAGCATTTCTTTCTGCCTTGTCTCTTTAAATTTTTGCCGATCGAAACGCGTCTCTAAGACCATCTTAGTAAATTTGGTCTCGCGCACTGACGCCCATTTGCCGTCGATTTCGAATTTTCCGGTAGTAAACTTAGTTGTTTTCTTCTCGCTCATGGCCCCAAATCTCTCTGTAATTGGATTGTGCCCAGTAAAAGGGGTCTAAAACATCAATATCTACTTAGCGTCAGACACAGACCCGCAAACCGACGTAACAGCGTCATTGAGACGGAAATAACGACTGGATGCCTGATTAACATCCTTCAAACTGACGTCTCTTACTCTTTTGCCAAAGGTATCCATATACGAAACCGGCAAGGACAATTGCTCATAATCGGTTAGCCTTTTAGCAATTGAGCGAATACTGCGTAATCCCACCAGGTAAACTCCAGCCAGATGGTCTTTTTCGGTTGCCAGTTCAGCTTCTGTAATGCCATCTCTGGCAAAATCATCCACAATTTTTTTAACTACCTCAATAGACTTCCCGACATTGCTCGGATTGACCGAGAGGTCGATGGCCCATGGCGAATAGGGATAGTGTGCTTCAGTTATATGCGACGAAATCGAATAAGTGAGCCCTAGTCGGTCTCTCACCGGTGCCAGACGGCAAGCAAAGCTGTCATAGCCGAGCACGGCATTGCCGATGCTGGCGGCCAGGTAATCTTTTGATTTCATAGAAATGTCAACAGGTTTGCCCATGGCAATATCAACGTTGGCTTTTTCGGCCAATTCGGTGACTAGAGTGCTCTTACTTCCGACAGGCCGCTCAGCGAGGCCGCTGGCGCCCACTTCTATCGGTTTAGCCGCCTCACCCTGCCAGCTGCCAAATTCGTCTTCCAACAGCTTTTTCACTTGTGCCTTATCGATGTCGCCAATAACAGCCAGCACGGTATTGCCGGGGGTGTAATACTGACCGTGGAATTTCTCCACATCGCTCAGGGTGATTGTGGACAGTTCTTCGATTTGTTTTAGCAACTCAGGGGCCCAGTAGACGCAACCTGGTTTGTATAAACTGCGCACTAGACTGTTCCAGGCCACTTCGCCAGTATCGGTCAATTTCTCTTTAAGGTCTGCCTGGGCAAGTTTCACCACCAGGTCTAAATCAGATTGTTTGAACTGCGGTTCACGCATCTCGCTGCTCACCAGCCTGATTAGCTTGGGCACGTCTTCGGCCGCCACCTCAGCTTCGAATTCATGGAAGAACGCACCATTACCAAAATCGAGGGAAATACCCATTTCTTCCATCTGGGCAGCAATTTGTTCTTTACCGAATTTTTTCGTGCCATAGGTCAACAGTTCGGCCGCAATACCGGGTACCGCAGTTTTGCCTACACTGCCAAAATAGTCGCCGGCGCGAATTTTTCCAGCAAAGGCAACTGTGCCGCGAATTGCATCTTTAGGGTCTTTAGAGTCTTTAGGATCTTTAGGGTTATTTTCCGCCACTCTGGCGAGCAAAACAGTAAGACCGTTGGCCAGACGGAAGCGTTCGACGCGCTCTTGCCAGGTTTTTGAATTGTCAGAGTCGGCGGTGGTCTCCGGCAATTTCATTTCAGTAGTTTCGGCTGCCGATTGGGTAGTCTCAGAAGCCGGCTGCACTGGTTTTAATTGTGCAATAGCACTGGCGTCAATTTTGAAATCTGTGGGCAGATAGTAACCCGCAGTTTTTCCACTGGCGACAAAATATTTCTTTGCGGCGGTCAGTGCCTCTTCGGCCGACGCTGTTTGCACGTCGCGAGCATACGTAGCCCACCATCTCCAGTTGCCCACAGCAATGCCTTCAGTAATAGATTGCGCCAGACCCATCGGGTCAGAGAGACTTAAGCGAAATCGTTTTGATAGAGAGGCATGGGCCAGCCGTAATTCTTCCTTTGTAATCGGCTGCTCGGTCAGCTTTTTCACCTCGTCATCAATGGCCGCTTCAACGAGTTTTGGATCGATGCCCGGTTGAACGGTTGCCGAGATAATGAACAAGGCCGGATCTTTGAGGGTGTAGTTAGCTGCGTAACAATCTGATGCCAGGCCGGTTTCAATTAAACGCTTATATAGACGCGACGATTTGCGGCTCCCACCGAGGACGCTTTGCATTACATCAAGCGGATAGGTAGCACGGTCAAGACCGCGAGGGGTGTGATATGCCACCATTACTCGTGCAAGTTCTTTGCCGCGGCTTACAGTAAAGCGGCGCTCGCCGATTTGAGGTGGCTCAACGGTGTAAACGCTGGGAAAAGGCTTAGGTGATTTTGGAATGGTTGCAAATTTGGTCTCAATTTCTTTAAGTGCAGCTGCTTTATCAAAGTCACCAACTACAACTAAAGTGGCATTGTTCGGATAATAAAAGTCATTGTAAAACTGGCGCAGGCGCTCGGTCGGGACGCCTTCTACATCAGAGCGCCAGCCGATAACCGGGTGGTGATAAGGGTGCTCCCGAAAGGCTGTTGCGAAAGTATTCATCTCGAGCAGTTGAGAAGGATCGTCTTCGCCGCGCTCGAGCTCATTGCGAACTACAGTCATCTCAGCTTTACGATCACTTTCGCGCAAGAGTAAATGGCGCATGCGGTCTGCTTCTAAGTCAAGGCAGAGATTGATGCCTTGCTTGGGCACCAGTTCATAATAATTGGTACGGTCGTAAGACGTGGTGGCATTATTGATACCACCGACTTTTTTCAGCAAGTCGTCCAGCCCTGTCTTTTTCAAAGGGTCATGAACGGTGGTGCCCTTAAACATCATGTGCTCAAGGAAGTGAGTAGAGCCGGTGTAACCTACAGCTTCATTGCGAGAGCCCACGCGGTAGACCATGTTCACGGTCACCACCGGGGTGGCGTGTCTTTCGCAAAGCAAGATGGTCAGATCGTTACTTGGCAGCCGGTATTCTTCAATACCTAATAGCTTGTCGCGAAAAACAAATTGTGCAGCTGAACCAGTACCATTACTAATACTAATTTTAGACTTAACAGGAGACGGTGCCGCCCAGGCCTTTTGTGCAAGGCTGGATGGCACCGTCCATAGTGCCAGCAAAAGAGAAATACTAAGAGCCGTAGCCGTCGCGGTTTTAACTCTGCCACTGAATCTCATATATCTCAATTGCTCCCTGTAACTGACTTTCTATTTTGCTGAATCGTCAGTTGTTGTTGTGGTTGTAGTATTAGTGGTTGTGGCAGTTGTTTTTACTTTGCCTTTACCAGTCATTTTCTCTACGCCATTCTTGGCACCGGCGCCCATTTTTTGGAGACCTTTACCGGTATCTTTTACTAAAGCTTGAGTGCCTTTAACTACGGCAGTAGCGGTTTTCTTTGTGCCTTTGCCTATATCTTTGCTGACCTTTTCAACACCTTTGACTGCACTTTTAGTGCCGTTGACCATGCCTTGTTCGATTTTTTTGCTATCAGTTTTGATAGTGTTCATAAACGTTTTTTTTGGCGCCACTGTTGTATCTGTCGAAGTAGTGGTGGTAGTTGATGTTGTAGTTGTGTCATCGGCCCACGAAGGCGCAAAAGCTGAAAGAGCGAAAGCGGCAGTGAGGGCCAAAATACGAGCTGACTTAATCATTTATATAATCCTTTAAGAACCACATGGAAAGTCAAAGGACCTTCTCAGCCATTCATTCTGTCAAATAAGCCACCCTAATTCCATATCATTGCCTTCAAGTAAACTGATCTTGCCGCTAAACTTGGTTCGTCGGCATATATATATACACCAGTTGTGCTTTGCAACTCCCGCCCCTGTGAGGACAAATTGTCAGCGATTTTAAATAGAGTGATTCTGGCTTCAACACTGAGTTTATTCACTTTAGTTACCAGCTCCTCTGAATTTGTCAGGGCGCAGAGCAATGAGCCCAATCCTAAGACTGCCATCAGTGACAGCGAATATGACCAGGCCGTCAAACTGCTTAGCAACTACATAAAAATTGATACTACTAATCCTCCTGGCAATGAAAAACTAGGAGCGCTTTATTTGCAAAGCGTGCTTAAAGTAAATGGTATCGAAGCTCAAGTTTTTGACTCGGCCAAAGATCGCGCCATTGTTGTCGGACGCTTGAAAGGCACCGGTAAAAAGAAAGCGGTAATTTTGCTCAGCCACATAGATGTAGTTCCGGCTCAGGCCAGCGACTGGAAATATCCACCATTTGCCGCCGAGATTCACGACGGCGAATTGTGGGGCCGGGGCACCCTGGATATGAAAGGCATGGGCATCATGGAGCTGGCTGCCATGCTGGCGATCAAGCGATCAGGCCATTTGCTTGATAGAGACATTATTTTTATTGCCACCCCTGATGAAGAAGTGGGCGGCACATACGGAGCTGATTGGTTCGCCAAGAATAAAAAAGAACTTGTCAGTGACGCTGAATATTTATTGAACGAAGGCTATTCAATTGAAGCGCAGAGCAGTGGCAAAGCCAAATATTGGGGAGTAGATTATGCCGAGAAATCGGTCTTGTGGCTTTCGCTAACAGCAGATGGTCTGGCCGGCCACGCTTCTATGCCCATGAGCGATTCGGCCAACAACCGAATGATTAAAGCACTGGCTCGCATTGCCGACAACCCACCAAAAATGAAGTTGCTGCCTGCTGCTAAACAGTTCTTCCAATCAATTGCCCAAACAGAAGCAAGCCCCTTGAAAGAGCTATATAACGACATTGAAAAAACTGCTGAAAATCCATCGAAAGAGACTGAAGCAAAACTGGCAGTTGATAAACTCAAATATTCAATGCTGCGCAACACGGTTTCAATTACTGTACTCAAAGCCGGTTATAAAACAAATGTCATTCCGGCCCAATCTTACGCTGAGCTCGATTGCCGCTTGCTTCCAGGGGTTACTCCAGAAGAGTTCGTAGCAGAGGTAAAGCAGACGATTAATGACCCCAGTATTGCCGTCAAAATAATTGAGTGGGAAAAGGGCGACCCGTCACCTTACGATAGCGACATGTTCCGCGCCATTAGAGAAGCCAATGCTGCAGAAGGAGCCACCGCGCCGGTGGTACCGGTAGTAGTGCCATGGTTTACCGATTCACACTGGTTTCGCGAACTTGGAATACAAAGTTATGGTTTCGAACCAATTGAAGTAGACGCCGAGCATCTGGCTACCATGCACGGCAAAGATGAGCGCATTCCACTGGCTGCTTTTCGTCGCGGGATAGATAGGCTGGTTAGGATTTTACGGGCGTTGTAGACTAGGCTTCTGTAGTGTCGAACCATTTCTCACCCGCCAAAACTGACTGAATCGCCAGATACAACTGCTCATTTGACACGTTCTTCTTGCATAGACCGTCCGCTCCGCCATCGATTGCAGAAATAACCAAATCATCGTGCGACGTCAGCATAAGAATCCGTGTCTTCGGGCATTGCTGTCTAATCGCAGGAAGGGCCTCCAACCCGCTTAGATCAGGTAATCCAATATCAAGTAAAACAAGGTCAGGTTGAAGTTCACTGGTTTTTTCGATTGCCGTCAGTCCATTCTCGGCTTCTCCGACGACTTTTATTGCGGTCATTGCATTTAAAACTAATTTCAATCCGAGTCGCATAAGTTTGTCATCTTCGACTAACAAAATTCGTATCTCATTACTTTGCTCTACCATTGGCGCCTCCGATATCGTCTGTGAGTTCTGGTGACTGGAGGGTGACCGTGAAAGTTGCGCCATTACCGGCGGTGCTGTTACATGAAATTTCACCACCAAGAGCTCTCGCGATTTGCCGGCACAGATACAGACCCATTCCGACACCTGCTTGAACCTTTCCTGGTTTGCCTCCTTGCCAAAAGTTCTCGAACACCTGCTCTTGACGCTCTGCCGAGATTCCAGGCCCATTGTCCTTAATACGAATATCTGTTTGGGTGCCCGCCCGCTCAACAAAAAGTTCGATCACGCCCCCCTCTGGACTGAACCTAATGGCATTGTCGAGCAAGTTGAGTAACAGTCGAGAGAGTGATGACGGTTCGCCAATTACCTTCGCAGCAGATGCGTCAATAGTGGTGCGAATGGTTACACGTTTTGTCGTTGCGCTCGGCAATAGCTCTTGTATGCACTCGCTAATGACTTCCTTTAGAACAACGGCAGATAGCGCAGACTGATCAATCTTATTATCTTCATAACGAAACACATCAACAAAAATACCAATACGTTTGAGTTGCTGGGCGCTGCTATCACGAAGTGCTGAAAGCAAGGGCCGCAGTGTTGCTGGTATAGGTTCGGGCGCATCATCCAGTAAAAAATCGAGCAGTCTATTGGCTCCAATAGACGGAATTTGCAAGTCATGGGCCAGTGCTGCTAGCCAGTCATTGCGCCGTTTGCGAAATTCACTGCGCTGCATTTGCAGTTTTTCTTCAACCAACTGCTGCTCGAGGACCTGTTGAATAACAAAATTAGAGATGGCCTTGCCCAGAGCCAGCGCGCTATCAATCTCAAATTGCCTCCAGGGCTGTGCTTTTCCTTGCACTAATTCCTTCCAGCTTTCAAACGAATTTCGTGGGTTTAGTTCACCGTTTTCAAGTTCGGTGGATTTGTGTGGATTGCCTGCCCATAACACTTCTTCGACAGCCTCGGGACGAAACCAAATGAGCCAGCAGCTGCTGTCGTAGGGACGCGTGGCAAGAACTCCGCTGGCAAATTGCGACATGCTAGTGCCGCCGGAAAACACAGATGATAGGCAATGTGTGTGAAAAGTAGCATCACCATTGTTGCCTAGCCATTGCAGAAGTTCGTAAATGGACGTATCCGACGGTGTTAGTCCAACAGTCGTCAATTTTCCTTCAATACTAATGGCGAATCCTCTGGCATTTGTCAAAGCCGGCAGGTCGGCAGACGAAGCCAGAAGTCCGGCAACAATGTTTTTGTGGGTATGCATACTCCCCAGTAAACGGGCTTGCAATGGCATTGTTGAGAGCATGTGTTGCGAACCCTGCTCGTGCTCAAATCTCGTTATAAATGCAGAAAAGACATTTGCAAGAACCGAGCACAATGCTCTTATTCGATAATTGACTAACTTTGGCTCCAGGTGATGACAGACAATAAGAGCCCAGAGTTGCCTGTCTTTTATTATCGAAATAGACAGTGAGGCCGACACTCCCATGTTTTTCAAATATTGAACATGTATGGGCGACATGCTTCTGAGGATAGAGAAGCTCAAATCAAGTGGCAATTTTGTAATATCGTTTATTGCCGGCAGCACTGGCACTGATTCAGAGTGCACGTCAACAAGGCATCTGATGGTGTTTTTTACATAAAGCTCTCTGGCCTGCTTGGGAATGTCCGTGCCGGGAAACTTGTGGTTTAGAAACGACGGAATGCATTCTCTCCTCTCCTCCGCTACCACTGAGCCACTAAAATCATCAGAGAACTGATAAACCAGTACTCTGTCAAACTCGGTAATTCGCTGCACTTCCTTGCAGACAAGTGAAAAGGCTTCTGTCATGTCGTTGCTTGAAAATAGAGAAGTTAGGCTGTCAATAACCTGATAGGCGGTTGCTTCAGATCCAAGCGCTAACAGCGGCTCTAGTTCTAGAATTATGACGCTACCGTTTTTGTGAACCGTGATCAGCTGTGCCTCTGATGTGGTCACTGTACTGCTGATTTGCGACGCGAGCACAAGCAACTTACGATTATTAGCAATTTGCCTGATGTGGTGGCAAGCTTCGGTACTGAGAAACCGCTCAATAGATAGACCAATTAACTCTTGATGTGTGACACCAAATAAACAGTTTGAGTTGGCGCTGGCATGAGAAATGTGGAGGTCGTCGCCCTCTATTGCCAAAAGGACGCCGTGAGGCTGAATACTACCGATGAGGTGAATAGGTTCCTGGTCACAGGAGGTGAGATCGATGTCGGTATTAATCATTTTCATTTACATTTTCAATTTTCATTCGCGTCAAATTCCACTTTGTTCCGGCACAAGCTTGAGCGCTATCTCTGCCAGAGCAAAGCTATATGCTGTTGCCTTCGTAATGAATTTCGTATGTCCCAGGGTTAGTTTTGCTTGCTCTTCGCTGGACAGATCCAGAGAGGTATGAATAATCAAAGCAATGTCGCGTGTGGCCGGATTTTTTTGCAACTGTTCCACGATTTCATAAGCTGTCATATCAGGCAATCCGACATCTAGAATCAGCACCGCCGGCACCTGTTCCTCTATCTTCCTTAGCGCTTCCTCACCGGTTCTAGCCGATCTCGCTGACATTCCGGCGGCAGTGAGCTGGAGTGACATTACTTTATTCAACAAGTCGTCATCTTCAACGATCAAGATTTTCATCTATGGCTGCCTCAGGGGAAGGCAGAATCGAAAAGTGGTTGTATCGTTCAATTGGCTCCGGCATTCAATAGTTCCGCCATGCGCTTCAATAATCTGTTTGCAAAGATAGAGTCCAAGACCATTACCGCCAGCGTACCGTTTGCCGGCGGCTCCTTGCGAAAATCTCTTGAAGAGGCGTGACAGTTCTTCTGGCTTAATGCCGGGTCCATGGTCCTCGACTTCGATGACGGCTTGATCGGTCTGAATTTTTAAACGAACTGTAATTGCGCCCTCCGGACTGAATTTCACGGCGTTGCTCAATAAATTTTGAACAACCCGTCTGATAGCAAAAGAATCCAGCCTTATGTTGTCCATCTGTTTTGGTAGGTCCGAATTAATTACATTTTTGCTGAGGATCTGAGCCTGACTGATACATTCATCAATGAGACCGACCAGATTTGTCTCTTGAAGGTCCAGGGTGGCTGCATCTTTCTCATAGCGATAGACATCGATCAAATTGTGAATCATAGATAAAAGGTCAAGGTTGCTCTTTCTCAATGTCTCCAAAAGCTCAGCCTGCTCAGTTGAAAGCGGGCCTAACGCCCCTGCCACCAGTAGCTCAAGTAAGCGATTTGCTCCAATCAGGGGGTTTTTGAGATCATGAGTCAGCGTAGCCATAAACTCTTCCCGCCCTTCTGCCACGGCCGCTAGCCGCGACTGTTCTTCTTGTTGTTTTTGATCCGTAATATCTGACACAGCGCCCATCATCCGGATCGCCTTTCCATCTAAGTCCCTGATAATTTCACCGCGGGCACTAATCCAGCGCAGAACTTTGTCAGTTCTAATGATTCTACATTCCAAGTAGAAGTCTCCAGTTGCAACTCCGCGCTCGAAAGCGTCTCTGGCATATACTCGGTCTTCCGGCGAAACATGCGTCAGGAAAACTTCGAAGTTCCACACCGGCAAAAGCGAATCATAGCCAAAGATCTCGTCATGCCTTATCGAGCGCCAGACTTTACCGGTCTCAAGATCTACATCCCAAAGGCCGACATTTCCTGTTTTTAAGGCGATACTGAGTTTATGTTCAAATTCTTTTAGCGCCAGAATGCCTTGTTTACGCTGAGTCATATCGCGAGTAAATGCTGCGGCGCCAATGATGGCGCCATCAGTCTTTATTGCCGAAACTGAAAGGTCAATGTCGATTGAGTGGCCGTCTTTTGCGACGTGAACGGTTTCCTTATTGCGGACGGACCCTCCAGCTTTGATTATGTCCAGAATGCCGGTCAGCTCCCCGTTTGAACCCTGAGGTAAAAGCATCGAAGCAGATTTTCCAATCGCTTCTTCTGCTGTATATCCATACAGACGTTCTGATGCTGCATTCCAGCTGGTAATCTTGCCTTTTAGTGTTTTTCCAATAATTGACTCATCAGAGCACTCAACCAGAGACACAAGGCGTTCCGATAGCTCAAGGGAATGCTGTCTTGCTACTGCATACCTGATAGAACGTAAGAAAGTTGATTGATCTATTTCGCCTTTTACCAAGTAATCTTGGGCGCCATTATCTAAAGCATGCACTGCCATAGTGACATTATCCGACCCAGTTAAAACAATAATCGGCAGCGCCGGAGCCGCTCTGTGAACGTTTGCAACTTTGCTTGTGCTCTCGATGTCCGGCAAAGATAAATCCAGCACAATTAAATCAAAACTGCCTACTTCCAGGTGGCGCAGGGCGGCTTCCTGTCCGGTGCAGTGTTCAACTGTGATCCACTTCTCCAAGAGCGTATTGATCTGGTTCAGAAGAATTTTTGCATCAGCTTCGTTTCCCTCAATCAATAAAATGCGGTAGGGCAATACTGTGGCATCGATGTAAGGTTGCGGAGCGGAAGGCTGCATAGTAATCTCTCTAGTATGCGAGTGTCATTAGAATAGATTCCGCAGATATAGCCAGGCTTATCTATAACTATCATGACAGTGCCACGTCAGAACACTCGAGCTTCCTAAAGCAGTTCCGCCCGAAACTGTTGCTGACTTCAGGTGTAGAGGTTAATAAATCTTTTGTGGGTCTTCGCGGATTTGTGTGGGTGATTTTACTAAATCTGCCATCAGTACTGGTGGCTCGATAATTTGAATCAAACAATCAGCACTGTGCCGTTATTTCTTTGCCACCGACTCGGTGGTGGCAAGCG